>OLSE01000017.1_pt1 | contig 249644 bp, 210 predicted proteins | sample 1673191 | NCBI WGS metagenome assembly OLSE01 (sample SAMEA3136764, study PRJEB25190) | human gut metagenome | biome: human gut; feature: human-associated habitat; material: faeces | place: Austria | collected 2013
CTTGCATGTGTTAAGCACGCCGCCAGCGTTCATCCTGAGCCAGGATCAAACTCTCCGTTGAAAAAGATGTTTGACTCTAGATAAAAAAGTACGTCAACTCGCCTCTCCCGCTTCGGTGCGGGCGGCTTGATCGACAGGTTTGAATCTGACTTATGTTCCGTCTCTCACAGTATCCGGTTCTGAAGGTTCCCGCCCGGGCCCGTGGGCCCCGGCCGCGAATCGGCTCCGCCGTTCGCGCAAGAAAGTAATCTACTCTCTTGGCCCCGCCGTGTCAAGGACTTTTTTTGAGAAAGTCTCCTCTTCCCGGCCCCGCGCCCCGCCTTGCGGGCCGCTCGCCGACTCGGTGCCGCCCCTTTGGGGGGGGCGCCCCCTCGTCAGAAGGCTTAGCTATAATACCCCGCTTCGGGGTGATTGCAAGGGGAAAATTGTAACTTTTTTCAACTTTGCTTTACTATTTTGCAAAACACCAGGTCAGCAAAGTGCCGTTCGCCTTAAGTTGTGTGCATTTACACATACATGACACTTCGTAGGTTTATCATTGTTGCAAAGTTGTTTTAGAAAGAAGGCGACTGTATGCCTTATGAAGTCGGCGAATACGTCATCTACTCATCTCTGGGAATCTGCCAAGTAATTCAAAACGATGCTCACGTTTCTCTCGCCGGAGATGAAAACGAGCTCTATTACATACTTGCCCCAATAGAGAAACGGCTCGGAAAGGCCTATGTGCCCCACTCACGCAGTGCTGAATTACGACACACCCTTAATAAAGAAGAGGCATTACGTTCGCTTGACATGGTTTTCGACCTTGAGCCGGATACCTTTCAGGATACCAACTCCCATTTGGTTCAAGAACACTTCCGCGAGCTGATTCGTTCAAACGACTTTCTTTCACTTTTATTAGTCTGCAAATCGATGCACGTACGCATACAGGAGCAAGAAAGCAAGAAACATGGAGCATCCTTAACCTATAAGAAGTTGCTCGATGACGCTCAAAGACGTATTTACGGCGAACTATCCGTTGTGCTCAATATGGAGATAGAAGAAGTTCCCTCTTTCATAAGAGACTATTCTTTACAGCACGAAAAGAATCAGGACTAGGATTCCTGTCTTTACTCTTTGCCGCATACGCACCGGAACAACACCAATAGTTTCCTGGTGCTATTACGAAAAAGAGTCCCTTGGATATACCGAGGGACTCTTTTTAATCATTGCCACCCTTGAGGACGGAAGCAGAATTCATGCATTGGCTATGCGAGGATGCCATGTTTGGTCACCTGATAAGGCGACGCGACTTCTACCATCATTCGGTGCAGCGCCTTTCCTAGCACTATAGTTCCAATCGGGACTCGATTGCCCTACCAAGCGTAACCTCATCCGCAAATTCGAGGTCACCACCTACAGGCAAACCACTTGCCAGGCGCGATACCGTTACACCCAGGGGCTTGATAAGCCGTGCGAGATAACTGGCCGTTGTTTCGCCTTCAATATTTGGGTTTGTTGCCAAGATAACTTCTTTAATAGAGGCATCCGTAAGGCGGGCCATCAGCTCGGCGATGCGAAGGCGCTCTGGACCGATGCCCTCAAGCGGCGAAAGGGCACCCCCAAGCACATGGTATACGCCCGAAAACGTACCCGTTCGCTCTATTGGCGGGATATCTCGCGGTTCCGATACCACGCAGACTATGGAATGGTCGCGCTTTTCAGAAGAGCAGATATCGCAAAGATCACCTTGAGCGTAATTAAAGCATCGTGAGCAAAAATGGACGGTGTCCTTCACTTCGATGATGGAATTGGCCAAACGAAGAGCATCCGCTTTTTCTTCGTTCAGAATCCAATACGCAATTCGTTGGGCTGATTTGGGGCCTACCCCAGGAAGGCGCTCCAGTTCATCAAGTAGCTTCTGTATTGCCGATGAAGCGTTCACTGGATCGCAATTACCTCATACCTGGGATGTTGAGACCGCCGGTAACGGAGCTCATGCGGGCGCTGCCCATTTGGTCAACGCCGCGAAGCGCCTCATTGACTGCCGCGCAAACCATATCCTGAAGCATTTCAACATCTTCGGGATCAACCACATCAGGGTTGATGGTAAGGGACTCGATGGATTTGTCTCCACGCGCAACGGCGGTTACCATGCCGCCACCAGCGGTGCCCTCGAACGTCATTTCAGCGATTTCCTGCTGAGCCTTCTGCAATTCTTTCTGCATCTTCTGCGCCTGACGCATCATCTGCTGCATATTCATTCCCATGTTTCTCCTTTGTTAGGGGTTGGGCGCTTCGTTCCAATTAGCCAAAATGGCCACATATCTTTGCATTGTACCGAAAGGCTGACGCTATTCGGGAAGCTCCTCAAACTTTATCCCCTCACCAAAGCTCTGAGTGAGGATGCTCTTGATCTGCTCCACCTCGTCTTGCCCATAAACGGATGGAGCTGCGGCTTGCGCCGAAGCAGGAGCGGCAACATCAGGAACGCCACCAGCTTGGGTGGGTGCCGCCGCAACTGGCGCTACCGCCTGGGCAGAACCCGCAGACGTTGGAACCGAGCCACTGGAAGGCTGCGCAGAAGAAGCCGATACCGAGGACTGCTGGCTTGGCGAAGATCCATACTGCTGAGCGTATGGATCTTCATCGTATTCAGCAGAAACGCTTGCCCCATACACATCGAGGGGGACTTGATCGTCGTATGGTTCAGGCACGGCGGATACTGAAGGCGTTGCCGCAGGAGCCTGCTGTGCCACCGCAGAACGCCTTGGCATAGATGACGCCTGAAATTCGGGCGATGGAGAAGAGGCTACACCACCCCCCATCTGCTGAGGAGCAGATGGGGCCACATAAGAAGTGGCGTTTTGGGGTGCAGATTGAAAGCCCTGCGCCTGGTTCACCTTTGCTGCCGCCTGCGTCGCCGGTGCCTGGTTTGCCTTTGCCGCCGCCTGCGCCGCGCGCACTGCGGCGACCGCCTTGGCGGCATAAGGATTCTTGGCAGCCGGCGGCACGGCATTTGACTGGGACGCCATTCCAGATTGAGCACTCGCAGGCTGCGCGGCAACAGGCGCAGCCGATGAGCTGTTACCGGCCAACGCCAAACGGTACGGCACAGTTCCACCTGCAACCGTCTGGATGGTTTTCGCGAGCAACTCTTGGACTTCAGCCTTTTGGGCTGCGTTGAATGCAAAAGCGCTATCTTTTCCGAATTCAACCACTATACCCTGGCCATCCGCCTCGGCGGAAACCTTAGCATTCATGAACAGGACACCGCGCGCAGGATTAACTTTCCTGAGCGAAGCGGTGACCGAATGCCACAAGCGCTGCACGGCAGCAGGATTGGACAGGTCAACCTGAGCGGTAAGCGCTGCTGCCTGGCGCGGCTGAACCGTTTCGGGCGCCTGGGAAAACGATCCAGCTGGCTGAACAGCGGGGGTAGGTGCCGATGCTTGCGGTACCGACGAAACAACGGCCGGTGGCGTTTGCGGTGCCGGCGGGGCAACAGGGGCCGAAACAGAACCCTGAGGCCAGGCGGCATTGCGACCCGAAGCATCCTGCGCTGCAAGGGCTGCAGGCACTTGGGCAGAGGGGGCAGGCTGGCCGGAAGAACCAGCTGACGCAGCCACCGGGGCGGAAGGCGCATGCGATGTGGACTGAGCGGAAACAGCCGCATATTGAGGAGCGCCGCCGCCAACACGGGCTGATGCCGCCGGAGCGACTTCAGCAGGAGAAGAGGCGTTCCCCAGCATCGACAAACGTCGCTCCAGCTCTTCAACCCGTTCCGCCAAGGCTTCGAGCGTTAGGTCTGATTCGGGACGAACCATACGAGTAAGGGCAATCTCAAACGTTAGGCGAGGATTGCTCGAAACGCGCAGTTCTTTCGATACATCACCCAAAAGGACAAGCATGCGGCTAAGGCGATCTTGGCCAAAGAGCTTCAGCTCCCCGATCATTACCGTGCGCATCGATTCGCTGATCTGCAGTTCCACATCAAGGCCCGCCATAGACATCAGGTACAACGTGCGCACATGCTCTGCCAAATCATGGACAAACTGGGCAAGGTCGGCACCGGTTTCCACATACTGGGCAACCCAATTGAAGCATGCTGCTGCATCTCTGCGGCCAATAGCCTCTACGATTTCAGAGAGATCGGCATTATCGAGCGAACCAAGAAGGCTTTGCGCTCCTTCGAGAGTTGCCTTGCCTCCGCAGTACGCGATGAGCTGCTCAAGCGAAGTAAGTGCATTGCGCATTCCGCCCTCGGCACGGTGCGCAATAAGATCGAGCGCTTCGGCCTCGAACTCAACGCCCTCTTCGGCACATACGGCGCCCAAACGAGCCACGATAGATTCGATTGATATGCGATGAAAATCAAAACGCTGGCATCGCGAGAGAATGGTTTCTGGGACCTTCTGCGGATCGGTGGTACAGAGAATGAAGACGACATGGCTCGGCGGTTCTTCGATGGTTTTGAGAAGCGCATTGAAGGCCGCCATCGAGAGCATATGCACCTCGTCGATGATGTAGACCTTCCAGGTACCGCGAGTTGGCGCGTAACTTACACGGCTGATGATTTCCTCACGTACATTTTCAACGCCCGTGCGGCTTGCGGCGTCCAGCTCGTACACATCGGGGTGAGTGCCTTGGGCGATAGCCTGGCATTCCTCGCAGGTTCCGTCAGGTTCGATAGTGGGACCCTTTTCGCACATTAAGGCCTTGGCAAGAATGCGCGCAGTGGTTGTTTTGCCAGTACCACGCGGACCGCAGAACAAATAGGCGTGGGAGACCTTATCCTGCTCGATTGCGTTTTTCAGTGTACGCTCGATATGTTCCTGACCCACGACATCAGCAAACGTGGACGGACGATATTTGCGATACAGCGCCTCCATGTAGAGCCTCCTTCGCGGACAGCCAAGCTTCCGCTTCACATCCGCATAAGCGGATCCCGCCCATACGCCCTTATGCATATGGGATGTTACTGTGCCTTACCGATTTTAGCGGGCTTCCTCTTCGGAGCGAGCGTGCTTTGCGCGAGCTATACGCTCTGCATCAACCGCCGCTTCAACCTCAAAATCGCGTTTTCCACTTTTGCGAGAGGAAATAGCCGCTTTAACAGCACCAATGAAAGCCGGCGCAACAGAAACAGCCACGATTCCCAATACGATGATTTCGAAATGCTCCTGCACGAAAGGCACGCCGCCAAAGAAGAAGCCCACCAACACGAACAGCGAAACCCAGGAAATACCGCCAATACAATTGAACAGCGTGAATTTACCGAAATTCATATGCCCCGTACCAGCAATAAAGGGGGCAAAGGTACGGAAGAACGGCATGAAGCGCGTAATGACGATAGTAAGCCCACCGTACTTTTCGAAGAAGTGATCGAGCTTCGCCATACGCTCGGGCGTAAGAGCCTTGATCTTGCCCGAGTCGATAATACGGGCACCGAAGAAACGGGCAATCCAATAGTTGGAAGTGTTACCCAGGATAGCCGCAGCATAGAACACCAAGAGCGTTGCCCCAAGGTTCAGACCACCGCCATCGGCAGAGAACACACCCGCCGCGAACAAAAGGGAGTCGCCGGGCAGGAAGGGAAAGAACACCAAACCCGTTTCAATGAACACGATGAGAAACAGAGGAGTGTACACCCAAACCGCACCCAGCGTTACGATCCAGCCAGCAATTGCGCCACGCGGATCGTGAAGTAAGCCCAGAATAAAATTGATGATTTCCATGCGATCCTTCGTCTTGATTGTTGCAAATGTGCCCATATACACGTTTCGCCGATCAAATTGACCGGCGAAACCAAGTATCCCGAAAAGGCCCGGGCGCTCGTCAGAGGCCCCTTATGGCTGCTTCCTCCCGGACCTGACCAGGTTCAGAACTTGGCGCCGCCCAAGCCCTTTCGGGATACTTCAACAGTGGTTAGTATAACCCACGCAATACCGTTGCCATCCAGCAGGGGCTTTGATCATCAAATGCGCACAGGTTCGCTACCTGGCGTTCTCGAAGTGGTGCCAGGCCTTTTTGATAGAGGCAATTCCATAAAGGCTGCCACAGAAGCAAATGGGCAAACTGCCCTCGGAAAACTCGAGGGCATGCTCTACCGCGCTATGAGGCGTAGAGGCTGCCACCACTTCTACAGGATGGATTCCTACGGCAATTTGAACCGCGTCCGCCAAATCGGATTCCGAAAGCGCGCGAGGATTATCGGGGCGGTAACATACAAACGCCTTGGCCAACGGAACCAGCAGCTTCAGCATTTCCGCATAGTCTTTGTCGGCCATTACGCCTATGCAAAACACCACGCTCCCCCGATCGTAGCGAGATGCCAGCTCGGAGCTAAGAGCGCGCACGGCATGGATATTGTGAGCACCATCTATAAGAACATCGGGGCTGCGACGAAGAAACTCAAAGCGACCTGCCCATGAAGCCCGAGACAGACCGCTCCGCATCGCTTGTTCGTCGATGCTCCAACCGCGCTGAACAAGAACCCTGCACGTTTCCAAAGCTACCACCGCATTGGTGCGTTGGAACGATCCTTGCAGCTGAACGGACAAGTGGCTGAACCCGCCGTACGAGAAATCGGAAGTATCACCAACAATAGATGCGGCATCAACGTAGCGAATGGATGTCGCACAACGATCTGCTTCTTCATTCAAGCGGCGTTGGGCTTCTTGTTCTTGAGGCGCGCTCACTGCAGGAATCCCCGTTTTCAGGATGCCCGCTTTCTCGCCCGCAATCTGATAGAGCGTGCTTCCCAGAAGCGCGCAATGATCGTACGAAATGGGGGCAAACACACAAACCTCGACCGTGCGGATAACGTTGGTCGAATCAAGCCTTCCACCCAAACCGACCTCCGCAACGACAATGTTGCACTTCTCTTCGGCAAAATAGGTGAAAGCCACAGCCGTCATAAGCTCGAATTCGGTCGGGTGGCTGGCCATAGCCTCTGCCGCATCCTTCACTTTCAGCGTTACCTCTGAAAGACGCTGCAAGGAGATGTTTTCCCCATTGATCCGAATGCGCTCTTCAAAACGCTCAATATAGGGGCTGGTGAACAAGCCGACCTTATAGCCCGACTCTTCCAGAATGCTTGAGACGAACGAGCAGGTTGAGCCTTTGCCGTTAGTGCCCGCAACATGCACAAACCGAAGGGCATCCTGTGGATTGCCCAGCTTGGCCAACAGTTCTTCGATACGTTCGAGGCCTAAGCTCATGCTTCGCCAACGCGGTTCGTTGATATAGGCAACTGGATCAAACATGGCTCGTCCAGTCTTTGCCAACTACCACCTGGATATTGGTCGAGAGGTTGTAATACACACCTGCAGCAACTGCGCGTCCCGTTCCAAGGTCCTGGACGATAGCCTCGGCGGCCAGCTTGTCATCGTCAGAGCGGTAGATTACCAAGGTTTCATCGTATACGAACGATTCCGCGTTGCCCGTATCTTTGATGGTATAGCCAGCGTTGGTAAGAACCTGAGCCGCCTGCGCACTGTAACCATCAGCGCCTGCGCCATTCAGAACCACAATGGAAACCGATCCCTTGTTAACCCCGCTGGTGTCTACGGAGGTATCCATATTCTGGCCGTTCTTGAACTGATCGCAAATCTGGGAGAACGAAGAAGATGCTACCGACCAGGAAACCTTGTCACCTGAAACGGACTGACTTCCCGGCACCGTATTCGAATAGAACGTCGCATTCGGGAACAACGAAGCAATCTTACCGATTTCGTCGTAGCTCATATCCGTTTTGATCTTGCCAGCGATATCGTCGGCGCTCATGGCGAAATCAAGGCCGCCCTTGTCTTCAAGAGCCTGCACAAATGCAGTAAACACCTGATTCTGAACATTAGCGCGCTGACCGTATCCATCGGTATAGTTTTTGGCACTTACATAAACGAGGGTCTGCTCCCCGTTTAAGGTTTGCTGACCAGGGTCGAGTACTGCAGTTCCCACCGTTGGATCATCAACGTATTGCTCTACGTTGACATTCAACCCACCAAGAGAGTCAACGAGCGAGGCAAAGTCTTCGCCCGTAATCCTTACATAGTGGTTGATATCCTGACCGACAAGCGAAGAGACCTGCTTTACCAGCTCGCCCTCATCCTTAATATGGGGAGCATCTCGCAACATGGTCCCCTTAGAGTCGGTATCGGAATAGGTGGCAGTAATATTGCTGGGTATATTCAACAATGAAACCGTATTGTTCTGGTAATCCACGCGTAAAACAGCCAAGTAGCTGGCGCACTCGTTTTCACCGCTCCCATTGAGGCCCGCAAGCAACGTATAAGTGGGCTCATCATTCTTTGCCGAAACAAGCGCACTGGATACACTGCTGTCGTCAAGTGCCATCGAGGAAGAAAGCGAGTTACGATAGGCACATGTACCGAGGTTCAGCGCAATAACCACAATCAGAATGATGCCGACAATCAACGTAATACGGCTCACATTGTCGCGGTGGCGCATAAAGCTTTCGGTTCGCGACTGCCCTACTTTTCGGCGTGACGTGCGTTCGTCAACCGAACGAGATTGAATATGGATCTGACGCACTTCGCCGGTTCGACGACTCGGCACCGCTGAGGTACGAGGACGGCGCGAATGGGCAGAGGTTCGGCGCTGAGACTGAGGTCCACGAGAACCAGACGCATGCGACCCAATTACCGAGGAAGACCAATCGGCTTTATTTCGAGACGAGGGACGGCGACGGCCCGAACCGCCACCATGCATTCCCCTATTGTTCCTTGCTGCCATCGCGCCTACCTACAGCGTTTTGCGTTCGACGTTCGCACCGATGGCATGCAATTTGCCAACGTAGTCTTCGTAACCGCGATCGATATGATGAATGTCATGCACAACCGTTTCGCCCTCTGCGGCGAGGCCGGCAATTACCAGAGCGGCACCGCCACGCAAGTCGGGCGAAGAAACAGGAGCACCCTCGAGTTTGCTAACGCCTTGGACCAGTGCATGATGCCCCTCGACCGCAATACGGGATCCCATGCGATTGAGCTCGCTGGCAAACATAAAGCGATTTTCGAAGATGTTTTCAGAAATGACGGAGTTGCCTTCTGCAAAAGAAGCCAAAAGCATGAACTGGGCTTGAAGATCGGTGGGGAATCCAGGATGAGGAAGCGTCTGAATGTCAGTGGCGCGCAAAGGCTGAGTGCGCGAAACGGTAATGGAATCCTCCGTAGTGGAGATATCGCACCCCATATGCTCGAGCTTCATGAGTGCCATGCGCAAATAAGACGGATCTATTCCCTGAACGGTAACAGGACCGCCAAGCAACGCACCCGCCGTCAGGAATGTGCCCGCTTCAATACGGTCGCCCACCGTAGTGTGCTCACAAGGGTGCATCTCGGAGAGAGCGACACCCTTTACCGTGATGGTAGGCGTACCCGCACCCTCCACATGAGCGCCCATGGCATTCAGCATATTGGCAAGGTCGACGATTTCAGGTTCACGCGCAGCATTATCGATAACCGAGGTAGCAGGAGCCACCACGGAAGCCATAAGCATATTTTCAGTAGCACCAACGCTCGGGAACTCGAGCAGCACATCGGCCGAATGCAGCCCATTTGGGGTGGAGGCGTAAAGGTAGCCGTGGCTGTTTTCAAATTCAACACCCATAGCTTCAAGCACTTTAAGGTGCATATCGATTTTACGGGCACCGATTTTACAGCCACCAGGCATCGCAACACGTGCGCAACCAAAACGACCCACGAGCGGACCCAGCACAGAAATGCTAGCGCGCATCTTCGAAACAAGCTCGTAGGGCGTATCGTGGCCTTCGGCATGTTCAGTATCGATGATGAGCGAATGGCCATCCCATTCAACCGTTGCGCCCAAGCTGCGAATTACATCGTTCATGATCTCGATATCGGAGATATGGGGAATGTTGTGGAGCGTGCTCTTACCTTGGCCCAACATTGTTGCCGCAATGAGCTTCAACGCGGAATTCTTGGCACCGCTGATCTGTACCGTACCTGAAACGTTTTCGGTTTCACGCGCAATAATTACTTCTTCGGACATATCTCATGCACCCAATCTACTTGATGCGGATTCTTCATAGCCATGCCAAATCGAAACAAGGCATGCTTATTCTATTTATAGCCCTATTATGCAGACAAGCCCTCCCAGAGAAGGGTTTTACCCCAAATCTCTGGAAGGGCTTGCAGAAAAAGCGTTGTTAAGTTCGCTTACTCGCCCAGCATGAAGCGGGTGAAGGAAACGATCTCGATGGTGGTGCCAAGAGCCTTGGCAACCTCAGCCGTGTACTCGTTTACAGACTGATCGGGGTTCTTAACGAAAGCCTGCTCGGTGAGGCAGTTTTCCTTGTAGAACTTCTCCATACGACCGGTAGCGATCTTTTCCTGGATGTTCTCAGGCTTGCCGGACTCTGCGGCCTGTGCCTTGTAGATGCTCATCTCATGCTCAACAACTGCGGGATCTACCGATTCGCGAGTTGCGGATACGGGGCTTGCAGCAGCAACCTGCATAGCAACGTCGCGACCATACTTCTTGAAGTCGTCGTTGGTTGCGAAGGAAGCGTCGCCCAGCTTGAACTCAACCAGAACGCCGATCTTGCCACCGCCATGAATGTAGGAAGCAACAGCGCCTTCAGGCTGCTCGGCAAAAGCGAAGCGGGAGAGCTGGATGTTTTCGCCCAGGGTGTGGATAGCGTCGGTTACGACAGCCTCTACGGTTTCGCCTTCGATCTCGGAAGCCTTGAGAGCCTCGAGGTCGGCAGGCTTGTTAGCGAGAACGGCCTTAGCGATCTTCTCTGCGTATGCACGGAACTTTTCGTTCATGCCTACGAAGTCGGTTTCGCAGTTGAGCTCTACGAGAGCGCCATCATGGCCGCACTCGGAAACGAGAGCCAGAACGGTACCCTCGTCGGTTGCGCGACCAGCCTTCTTAGCAACAGCAGCAAGACCACGGGTGCGGAGCACGTCTACGGCCTTTTCGAGTTCGCCTTCAGCCTCAACCAGAGCCTTCTTGCATTCCATCATGCCAGCGCCGGTCATCTCGCGGAGTTCCTTAACGAGTGCTGCGGTGATTTCTGCCATGGTAATTCCTTTCAGATAGAGCCCTCGCCCACTAGACGGGCGAGGGAGAAATTGCAATGGATTCGTTTAGTGCTTATTCAGCAGGGGTTGCCTCTGCAGCAGCTTCAGCTGCGGGCTCTGCGGTCATGTCCTCAACGGTGACAGGAGCGCCAGTGCCAGCGATAACAGCATCAGCAACGAACTCTGCGAGCAGACGGACGGAGCGGATTGCATCGTCGTTTGCGGGGATGCCGAAATCAACGTCGTCGGGATCGCAGTTGGTGTCGAGCGTGCCAACAACGGGGATGTTGAGGCGGTGGGACTCGTGGATAGCGATCTGCTCACGGTTGGTGTCGATGATGAAGATCATGTCAGGGGTCTTCTTCATGTTGCGGATACCGTTGAGGTTGGTCTGCAGCTTAGCGAGTTCCTTCTTCAGAAGGATCTGTTCCTTCTTGGGCAGAAGCTCCATACGGCCGTCAGCTTCCATAGCCTCGAGCTCTTCCATGCGCTGAACGCGAGAGCGGATGGTGGTGAAGTTGGTGAGCATACCACCGAGCCAACGAGCGTTTACGTAAGGCATACCGCAGCGGTTAGCAGCTTCAGCAACAGATTCCTGAGCCTGCTTCTTGGTGCCTACGAACAAAACCGTGCCGCCCTTTTCAGCGCAACGGGAAACTGCGGTGTAAGCAGCGTCGAGACCGTACATGGTCTCCTTGAGGTCGATGATGTAGATGTCGCCACGGTTGCCGAAGATGAAGGGCTTCATCTTGGGGTTCCAGCGACGGGTCTGATGACCGAAGTGGGTGCCTGCGTCGAGCAGGGTCTGTACAGTAATCTTGGACATTCTTTCTCCATTCGTTGTGCCTCTGCATGAGATCATTCCTTTGTTCGCAACCGCCATGGCGGCCACTAGCGAACGCAGGTCCTTCACGCATGTGTATTAAAACAGCCTTTGCAGTATAGCAGCCTTATTGATGCGTGCAACAAAATGAAGAAAGAAGACACATTCCTTACCAAGCATTTGCAATGGACGGTACAAGTAGAGCAATCTTGCCGACCACTGGTTCCACTTACGTACTTGCCGATGCTCAATCAAGACATCCTAACCAAGATCTATTATTACAGCTGATGCAGCAGCAGAAGAACATCTCCCGAAAAACATCTACCCGCTTTTTAAAGGCACCTACGGATTTGCCGTAAGCGAGCACTACCCCTTTACGTACTTTGCCGACCTGATCATCGGCGAAACCACATGCGACGGCAAAAAGAAGATGTACGAGCTCCTCAACGACATCAAAGATGTCCACGTCATGAACCTTCCGCATGCTCGCAATGCCGAATGGGCTCCTCGCGTATGGCGCGAGGAATGCGTTGCGCTCAAGGAAGAGCTCAAGCGACGTTACGATATCGAAATCACCGACGAAATGCTGTAGGCAAGTCGAGATATCTTCCCCTCTTTACGGGATGATACGTCTCAACCACCAGCCCGTCCGCGCGAAAAAAATGCCGAGCCGCTTTTGCGGACTCGGCATTTCTTGATGGCGAATTGGCTACACAGCGTTATTTGCCCGCCAAAACATCAAGATCGATAGGACCGGAAACGGAACCGTCGGCCTCTGCAGCCTTGATCTGCTCGTCGGTATAGCCCAAATCACGCATGATTTCCTCGGTTGCGCTGCCCAGCTTATCGGAAGGCGTGTAGTTGGGAGCTTCCTCGGACTCGAACTGAATGGGGGGAGTGGGAACCCAACGCTCTGCCTCGGGATACTTGATCTTAACCAGATAATCGTTCACCAGAGCGTTCTGGTCTTCATAGACATCGAGCGGGGTCTGACACAGCTCGCAAGGAATGCCTGCATCCTTGAAGATCTTCAGGGCTTCGGCGGCAGTCATCTTTGCCAGAGCCTCATCCAGAATGCCAACCACTTCGGCGTTCAAGCCATCTGCGTTCATCTTGTTGCAGTTGTTCAAGCGCTCAGAGCCAATAAGATCTTCGCGGCCGATAAGGCCCATGATCTTGTCGTAGTCGCGATCGTATTCAGGGTCGCACATGGCGATAGACTTGCCGTCGCCTGCAGTGTAGACGTTGTTGAAGGGGCAGATAACCTCAAGACGGCTCTTGGGATACGGATTGCCGTACTGAGCAGAAATCATGCCCGTCATCAATGCGTAGATAGCAGCATGCTGCAGTGCGCACGTTACGTACTCACCTTCGCCAGTCTGGTTACGCCCGATAATCGCAGCGCAAACGCCAGCAGCAAGGAACATGGAAGCCTGAAGATCGCCATAACCGTTGGTGGGAATCATCGGGGAATCGCCACGGTTTACCGTGGTGCCAAATACGCCGCCACGAGCCATGTAGCAGGTTACGTCAAAGCCAGGATCGTCCTTTTCGGGGCCCTTCTTGCCGTAGCCCAAGCCGTGAGCCATGATGAGCTTCGGATATTTTGCATGCAGGGTTTCCCAGTCGAGACCCATTTTCTTCAGGGATTTCGTACGGGTGTTGGTCAGAAATACGTCGGCATCGGCAAGGAGCTTGTCCATAACCTCAGCGCCCGTTTCGCTCTTCAGGTTCAACGAGATGAATCGCTTATTCAAGTTGCACATATCGAAAGCGAGGTTCTCTTCGTCCGACATGGGCATGTTGAATACCGCCGCTTGGGTTACGCGCAGCGGATCACCCTTGGCTGCCTCGACTTTAATGACGTCGGCGCCCCATTCGCCCAATACACGACCAGTCGCAGGCGTTGCCATATACGTAGTAAGATCGACAACCTTGATTCCCTTAAGTGGTTTCATTGGATCTCCTTTCCCCCTCCCCGGGCGGCTTTTTCGCGTAAGCATTGCACGCATAGCGCCCCTGGTGCGCATACAGCACCCGGAGAATCACAAACCAATGAATCCATTATAGGTTAGCAACGGCAAAGCTATAGATCGAAGTCATTGCATTCAGCAATAATTCCAGTTGAAACTTATAAAAAACCAATCGGGCAGGAAACAGATCCATCAAGGCTGTTGCGGTAATAATTAATAAGAACGAGCTGAATGCAAAAAACGAGCTCCGATTGCCTAAACAGCAACTGGAGCTCGCCTTGGTGAACATAGGTCCCTTTTGGCGCCCTGACGGAAACTCATTTGAATTAACGCGAGGGCCCTTAGACCCCCCCCGGAATCCTGAACAAATGCAATTAGTTTTTACCCGATTACTTCCCATCGCGCAAAGCCTTGAGCTTCGCCAAGGTATCGGGGTTGATCCGCTCTGCAACCGTGGAACGACGATGCACTTCAAGGGTGCGGTCGCGTTTGGCCTCGTCGCCTAAATCTTCCATTTCAAGGCTAAAGCCATTGGCGCTCATGCGATCGACGCCGCCGCCAAACACCGTATCCTGGATAGTGGCATCAGAGGTTACCACCATCACCTCCAAACGATTTTCGCGCGCATCATATGCGATTTTCTCGATGACCTTATCGGCAGAAGAGCCATAGGGTGAAAAGACCACCTTCACGCCACCGATACGCTCGGTTTTGCCTGCCGATTCAGGGTTGTCAGCGCCATCAAAAACGATAATCGCCTTGTACTCCGTCCCCGCAAAAGCCGCAACGTCGCTGATCAGCGCCTCGCGAACTTTGTTGAATGTTTCGTGGGTGTAGTCCTCTTCGCGCCTCATATGCACATAGCGCTGACCGCTTCGCAGCACGTTGTACCCGTCGACGATAAGAAGTTTGTTACGTTTTTTAGCCATGAAAACCGCTCGATTCAAACTGAGGTCCGAATAACACGCTTATGGGGATAATTGATGCCCACCCTGTACGCAAAATGGAGCTCCGTGCTGAAGTCAAAACAAACAAAGCCCCGACGCGAGCATGGAGCAAACGGGGGGAAGAGGCAGGGTGCTGTTCCTTATTATTCCCTACATTGCCTCATCCACTCATACATGCAGGCAGTAGAAGCCTGAGCCACATTCAGAGAGCCAACTTCTCCTGCTTGGGGCAAGGAAACCAAAAAATCGCAGCGTTCCTGGGTGAGGCGAGCAAGGCCTTCGCCTTCGTTGCCCATTACCAGCACCAAGCGGCCCGCCAAGGGCGAATCCCAAATGCACTGCTGCGCCTTTTCGGAAGCGCCGGCAACCCAGAAGTTTTCCTTTTTCAGGTTTTCGATGGTTTGCGCAATGTTGCTAACCTGGGCGATTTTGATATGAGAAACCGCACCGGCAGAGCTTTTGTACGTTGCCGCAGTTACATGAGCCGAACGCTTGTTGGGAATAATGATGCCTGATGCGCCCACCACTTCTGCCGAACGAGCGATAGCGCCCAGGTTGCCTGCATCGGTGATATGGTCAAGCACCACAATAAGTGCCTTGCCGTCATTTGCTTCAGCGCGCTTGTTGGCAGCAATGACAATTTCATTCACATTGGAATACTGATATGAGCCAGTTTCCAGCATAAGGCCCTGGTGAGAACCGCGCTCGGAGCGCTCATCCATTTCATGGCGTTTGATCTGCTTCACCGAAATCTTCATTTTGTGAGCACGGCGAACCACTTCATCAACCGCTTTGTCACCCTTCAAGCCTTCAGCGACATACAGGCGCTTAACGGGAACGCCCACCTTCAAAGCTTCCAGTACCGGACGCTTGCCTTCAATATATTCAGCCATGAACAAGCCTTTCAAACGAAATAATGTGTCCAGCTATGATAGCGCACCAGAATATGAGAACCCGCATTCCGCGCCAAAGAGCAGTGCGAATTCGCGAATCGGCGCACACGCCAAATCAATCAGAACATGCGCCAGCCAAGGGACGACCCGAATCCTAAACCAGAGCATACGCCCGTAATCTAGCGAGCGGTCGGGTACCCCACCCCCCCAGCACCGTCCTGAGGCCGGCCCATGAGCCCAAAACAAAAAATCGCTCCTAATTGCAATTTTTTTGCGATTAGGGATCGTCGCGAGTTCCCCCGATCGCAGATTAAGGCCCAAAAACGCAGCAAAATGGCTATATTGCGGCTCTTTTCCGCTTTGCGGGAGCGAAGGGGAGTCCCCAATCGCAAAAAAGTTGCAAAAAGCTCGTTATTTTTGTTTTTGCGATTGGCTGATCGTCGCGATGGGGCGAATCCCGCCAAGGATGAATCGCATACGCACCGAAATCAGGGCATGCACTTGCAGAGCGACAAAAAACCGCCCGAAGGCGGTTTCGTTCTCAAATATATGGCTGGGCCAGCAGGATTCCCGCGCTCTGCGAGCGCTCTTCCCCTTGGCGCAAGCGCCTGCAGGCAAATCCCTAAAAACGTGCCACAGGCACGTTTTCTTTACGGGATTTCACCTCATCGGTTCGAACCCTTTGCATCCGGCAAGGCAACAAAAAACCGCCCGAAGGCGGTTTCGTTCTCAAATATATGGCTGGGCCAGCAGGATTCGAACCTACATAACTGGTACCAAAAACCAGGGTCCTGCCATTGGACGATGGCCCAGCGTATGCCATAAGGCGTTTTGTGATTATAACGTATCTGGCATGGTCAAGCCAAACAAACAGCCGATTCGCCAAAACGCCACAACCCAATATGAGCGCCGTCATGCCACGTACGGGGAGAGGAGAACCTATCGCGCTCTTAGCTCCCAAAACGCCACGGCACTCGCAGCAGCAACATTGAGAGAATCAACTTCATGCGCCATAGGGATCTTCACCGTATAGTCGCATGCGGCTATGGTGTGCTGCGACAGACCATCGCCCTCCGTGCCCATGATGATGGCAAGTTTTTCACATTCTTTGAGCTCAGGGCAGTCGAGGCTTACCGAATTGTCGTCAAGAGCCATGGCCGCAGTCTTGAATCCTAGGCTCCGCAACTTGGCAATACCACCCTGGGGCCATTCCTCCCCCGGCTGATCTCCGATGCGCGTCCAAGGCACCTGGAACACCGTGCCCATAGAAACACGAACCGCGCGACGGTACAAAGGATCACAGCATGCGGGCGTGCACAAAACCGCATCCACCCCCAACGCCGCAGCACTGCGGAAAGCGGCGCCCACGTTGGTATGGTTGGTAATGTCTTCCAAGATGGCAATGCGGCGTGCATTGGCAACCGTTTCTTCCACCGAAGGCAAAGGTTTGCGGCGCATTGCGCATAGCACGCCACGGGTCAGTTCGTAACCCGCCAACTTTTCAACCTCTTCAGCAGGCATAACGAAAACAGTAAGGCCGCCTTCTTCAACAGGCTTATTGCCGCCCATACGACCTACAAGACCAGCCATGCGCTCAAAACGATGCTCGGGCACCAAAAGGGAAATCGGCTGATAGCCCGCCGCCAACGCACGGTCGATAACCTTGTCCGATTCGGCGATGAAAATTCCCTTTTCCGGCTCAAGCTTATTGCGCAACTGAAGCTCCGTCAGGCGCGCGTACACATCAAGTCGCGGATCCTCCAAAGAAGTTGGGTACTCAATCATTGAAAGCCTTTCAATAGCTGTCTTTTCCCTATGTGCAACGCACCCGCCGACCGCCACGAAACGGGAGCTACACCACCAGCAACGCCAACAGCGGCAAAGTGACAATCGAGAGGATGGTGGTTACGAAAGTTCCACGCGACATAGTCATGGTATCGCCGCCATAGGCCAAGCACATCATAATGCCCGACGAAGCGGCCGGCATTGCCGACTCAATCACGATAACCGCAAGAATATACGGATCATGGATAAAGATACCGCCTATGAAAAAGATGAGCAGCGGCACACCTGCCAAGCGCATGAACGAAGTGAGGTAGCTCCAGCCATCGTTCACCATCTGCTTCAAGGGCTGCTTGGCGAGCGTCGATCCGATTACCAACATAGCTGCCGGCACCGTCATCTGTCCCAGCAGATTGCACGTCTGACCGATATAGCCCGAGTCGGTAACGCCGAATAGGGCAAGAAACATAGCAATGAAGCAGCTGATGAGGCAGGGGCTCACAAGTTGCTTGCCGATAGCCTTCACCTGTTCTTTGAGCGGCTTTTTGGCCGCCACGCCTTCTGTTCCTGTACTCGCGATAAACAACATTCCAACCGAGAACATAAAGACGTTGTAGGGAATGTTGTATACGGCGCCGTAGAGCACGGCATCATTCCCCATGATGGCGCCCAACACCGCAAAGCCGATAAAGCCCGTATTTCCGAACGATATGAGATAAGCATGCGCACCCTGCGCCGGCTTCGGCACGCCCCGATACACCACACGCACGAAAACCCACGCAAACAAACAGATGAAACAGTAGAGCACGGTCGAACACACCAGCAACATCAGGATGGTGTTGGAATCGGGCAAATTCGTGTTGCCCAACACCGAATTTAGGATCATACCGGGAAGCGCCACCGTCATGACGAGCTTAGAAAGCAGGGCGTCGAAGGCGTCGTTCATTAAGTGAAGTTTGCGCGCCAACGCGCCAAGCAGCACCACGGTGAACAGAATGAGCATCTGCAATCCAGCGTGTGTGAGAACTTCCACAAACAACCCCTTATGTAGCTACCGATTGCGCCTTTGAGACGCAAAGCAATTATAGGGTAAGGGAAGTATGCGAATGGATAAGCAGGGCAAAGGTGGCAGCAACGCGGTCGATGAAGAGGAAAAGCGGCAAGTGCGCGCAATGGACGGCAGAGTGCGCCTTCGACGCACCTGCCGCTCGGAGAATATGTACGCGTCCGGCAAAAGGCACAAAGCGCAAGCACAAACGTGAAAGCAAATGCCCCAACAACGCCGCTCAGCCCGCTACACCACAATAAGCGCAATAACAGGCAGGGTAATCAGGGAGAATACCGTGGTTAAGAAGGTTCCGCGCGACATGGTTCGCGTGTCGCCATCATAGGCCAAGCACAACATGGTGCCATTCGAAGCGGCGGGCATGGCAGCCAGAAGCACCAGAATGGCAAGAAGGTACGGGTCGCTCACGAACAGACCGAAAACAAAGTACACGCCTACCGGAACCACGATAAGGCGAATAAGCGTAGTGAGATAGCTCCAGCCGTCGAACAGCATTTCGCGCACAGGCATCTTCGCCAAGGTTGAGCCGATGATAAGCATTGCGGCAGGAACCGTCATTCCGCCTAAGATGCTGCACGTTTGCCCAATGGGGCCGTTGTCGGTTATATGCAGCAACGCCAAGGCCATCGCAGCATACGAGGCCAGCATCACCGGTTTGGTTAGAGTGTGGCCCAGTGCTTTTAGTTGCATTTTCACACTGCGCTTTTCCCTCGTTTGCTCATCGTCGCCCGCGACAAAGAACACGCCGAGCGAAAACAGCACCACGTTGAAAACGATGTTGAATACCGCCGCATACAGCACAGCGTTGTCATCGAATATGGCAGCAAGTACCGCGAAGCCCAAGAATCCCACGTTTCCGAACATCATCATGAAGGCATGTGCTCCACGTGCTGGACGGTTGAGCTTGCGATACACCAGGTGGGCAACGGCGTATGAAAATACTGCAGCAAACAAGAAATACAAAGCTGCATAGCCAAACATGGTAAGGATAACCTCATCGGGTGGCAGCTGGCTGTCGGAGAGCACCGAGTTTAAAATGGTTGCGGGAAGGGTGATAGACATTACCAGCTTGGAAAGATTCCCATCGAAAAGATCGTCTGTCATGCGCTTTTTCCTTGCGATGAAACCGCACAACATGATCGCGAACAACATCAGCATCTGGGTGAACGTGTGCTGAAAAACCTCCATAGGAGTAATTCCTTCTTCCTGCGCATGCCTGATTGATATGCAAAATAACTAACGAATATGCTCAATAGGCCAAAGGCCCGCACGCGAGGGTACTCCTGTCCGCTAGACGAGAATGTCGCAAGGTCGATTCTCCACAAAACCATAGCAATAGAATCAAAAATGATTCACCAAAGCTATCAAACGGCCCAGAATGAAGTCCGCCAGGGGTTCAGAGAGCAAAGCGAATCCGAGCCAACACCCCAAGGGCGTTGACCAAGCTCAAAGAGCGAAGCGAATTTGCCCCCCCAACCCAGCCGCAGCCCCAAGGGTTCAGACAGCGAAGCTAATCCGAGCCCAACGCCCAAGGGGCGTTGACGAAGCCCGGGGCATGCGCCAGCAAATCAGCGAGCGGCGCCCTGGCGAGTGCAGCTGACTTGAAAGCACAAAGAATAGTCTCATGACCATGCTGAGCGCTTGAAAGACAGCTGTGCCGCCAGGGCGCCGCGCAGCGTCATCCCATATGGGGCGAGTGCACAAAAAAAGCACCCCGAAGGGTGCTTTTTTCAGTGCACGAGCGGACGTACCGAACTTACATCATACCCATGCCGCCGCCCTGGCCCGCACCAGCGAGTGCGGACAGGTCGGGACCTTCCTTGGGGATTTCGTTGATGGTTGCCTCGGTGATGAGGATCAGGCCAGCAACGGATGCTGCAGACTGCAGAGCGGTGCGCGTAACCTTTACGGGATCGGAAACGCCCATCTCAATCATGCTGCCCTCTTCGCCGTTTGCGAAGTTGTAGCCTTCGCCCTTAGCGAATGCCTTGGCCTTTTCGACAACAACGGAGCCTTCATAGCCAGCGTTGGTCGCGATAGCGCGCATAGGAGCCTCGAGCGCCTTGCGGATGATGTCGACGCCAACCTGCTCGTCTGCGTTTGCAACCTCAACTGCGTCAAGTGCGCTGATTGCGTTGATGAGAGCTACGCCGCCACCAGCAACGATACCTTCTTCAACTGCTGCGCGGGTTGCCTGCAGAGCGTCTTCGATGCGGCTCTTCTTTTCCTTAAGCTCAGACTCGGTAGCAGCGCCAACCTTAAGAACAGCAACGCCACCGGAAAGCTTGGACAGGCGCTCCTGCAGCTTTTCCTTGTCGAAGTCGGAGGTGAGGTGCTCCAGCTCGTTGCGCATCTGAGCAACACGAGCGTCGATTGCAGCCTTGTCGCCTGCACCGTCAACGATAACGGTTGCATCCTTGGAAACCTTAACGGTCTTAGCGGTACCAAGAGCGTCAACGGTAACGTCTGCAAGCGTCATGCCGAAGTCCTTGGAAACTACCTTGCCGCCCGTAACAACTGCGATGTCCTCAAGGATGCGAGCACGACGATCACCGAAGCCGGGAGCCTTGATGGCAACTACGTTCAAGGTGCCACGCAGCTTGTTCAGCAGCAGGGTGCCCAGTGCTTCGCCCTCAACGTCTTCTGCAACGATGAGCAGCGGACGGCCTGCCTTCATGATGCCTTCCAGCAAGGGAACCATATCCTGGATGGAGGTAACCTTAAGGTCGGTGAGCAGGATGTAAGGATCGTTCAGAACGGCTTCCATGCGCTCGGAGTCGGTTGCCATGTAAGGAGAAATGTAACCGCGATCGTACTGCATGCCCTGAACAACATCGATGTCGATGCCGAAAGTCTGGCTGTCCTCAACGGAAATAGCGCCGTCTTTGCCAACTTCGTCCATTGCCTCAGCGATCTTTTCGCCGATTACTGCATCGCCGGCAGAAATGGTACCAACGTTTGCGATCTGCTCCTTGGTGGAGATTTCGGTTGCATCGTTCTTAATAGCAGCAACAACAGCTTCAGTTGCCTTATCGATGCCGCGGCGAATGCCAAGAGCGTCAGCACCAGCAGTTACGTTGCGCAGGCCCTCGCTTACGATAACGTCGGCAAGGAGGGTTGCGGTAGTAGTGCCGTCACCAGCAACGTCGTTGGTCTTAACAGCGGCTTCCTTTACCAGCTGAGCGCCCATGTTTTCCACGGGATCTTCGAGCTCAACTTCGCGAGCAACAGTAACGCCGTCATTGGTTACCAGCGGTGCGCCAAAAGAGCGCTCGAGGGCAACGTAGCGACCCTTAGGTCCAAGGGTTACCTTTACGGCGTCTGCGAGCTTCTTTACACCCTGAGCCATGCCTGCGCGGGCATCGGCCTCAAACTTAATTTCCTTAGCCATATTGAAATTCCTTTCAAATGAAGTAGTACCGAATGAAGCGCAAAAAAGCGCTTGCGCTTGCCGCTCCGAGTTATGCGGCAAACCAGAATCTACTTACTCTGCGTAAACAGCGTAAATGTCGTCTGCGCGAAGGATCAGAACCTTTTCGCCTTCAACGTCAACTTCGGTTCCGCCGTACTTGCCGTACAGAACATGGTCACCAGCCTTAACAGGCATGGGAAGGTGCTCGCCTTCGTTGTTGACCTTGCCTTCGCCTACAGCCAGAACAACACCAGACTGGGGCTTTTCCTTGGACTCTGCAGCGATGTACAGGCCACCTGCGGTGGTTTCCTGAGCCTCGTCCTGCTTGACGATGATGCGATCACCGAGCGGCTTAAGATTCATAGCGTGCTTCCTTTCGCCATTCAATTCGCGCCTAGTTGCAAGCGCGGTTGTTACCATGGTTTAGCACTCAGCATCTAGGAGTGCTAACGGGTATATATACTAGCAAGTTGACCTAAGAATGCAACCATCCGTGAAGAAAACTTGAGTGTATGGCACTTAGATATTCAAAAAGCTCTTTCAATCGATATATGAGCCTTTGACCTGGTGTTTCGAGAATCCTATGGGTAAATTTCAGGTAGTTTTTCACACGAAATTACAAAGGTTGCACCGTTTCGTTACCGCCTTGTTGCCAAATTTCTTGGCACTCAAAGGACTTGAGTGCTTGCATCTACATCGCTCAGACAGCCTGCGACATTTTGCGCAGTTAACAAAAGATTGAGCAATCTCTAAAAGCCATTCACCTATCGAACAAGCTGATAGCATGTTGCGCGAGCAGCACCGATTTTCAGCACTGCACCTTCCTTCACCATCTTCTGCAGGGTTCGCTCGATAGTGCGCGTGCTAAGCGTAGGGCATGATCTTTCTATTTCTCGTTTCGAAATGGGCACGATAGCCTTTGTCAAGCAATCCCGAATTAGACCTTCATTGCCGATCGAAGCATTGATGGTGCTGAGCTTTTCATCAAGCTCCCGATAGCAGGAAAGCACAATGCCTAAGAAATAGGTGACGAACGGCAGGTAGTCGTTTTCGCGTGTAGCCCAACCGGCGGAGCTGTTCTGCAAAACCTCATAATAGGTTTGCTTGGTTCGTTCGATTTTCCCCTCAAGTGAAATATATTTTCCAACCAAATAACCGTTTTGGTACAGCAGCAAAAGCATAAGGAGCCTGCTCATCCGGCCGTTTCCATCTACGAACGGGTGAATGCTCACAAAGTCAAACACAAATTGGGCAACACAAAGCAGCGGGCTGAACACCCCCTGCTCAATTGATTCGTTATATGTTCGGCAAAGAGACTCTACGGCGTCAGGCGTGGCGGCAGCGCTGGTAGGTTCAAAACGCGTTCGGAGCCGACCACCGGGCAAGCGCTCAACGATAGCGTTGTCGGAGTCTTTCCACCTGCCAGCAAACGAAGCTCGCTCCATATCGAGCAAATCGCGATGCAACTGAAGAATAACGTTCGGCGTTACCGCGATATGGGCATACCGTTCATGGATAAGATCGAGTACGTAGCGATATCCCGCAATTTCGCGCTCATCGCGATTCCGAGGTGCAACTTTCCCTGCCGCCAACGCTTCCAAACGAGCATCGGTGGTTTCGATGCCTTCAATTTTGTTTGAAGAACCAATGCTTTGCACGCGAGCCACAGCAGCAAGCTTTTCGAATGATTCAGGCTTCAAGGCCTGGTACAGCTCTTGCTTGCCTTTATATTCATGGATGGCGGCAACCGCACCCATGGTTACGGGCGTACATATGCTTGGCAGCGAAATGCTGTAGTCGAAATCCATGCGAGTATCCTAGCCAATGAGATAAGTATCTTAGCCACTTTATCATATTTGGCTAAGATACTTATCGAAATGGCGAGATACTACAGCAGCGCTATCTCCTTCGGGAGGGGCGTACGCAGATGCTCCCCCTCCCAAATATGGCGATCTATGAAATCGAGAATAAGGTCGACCTCTTCATCCGTTTTCATTTCCGCGGCACCATGATCGGCATTCGGAAAGAGCTTGAGTTCAGCATGCCCTACTCCGCATTTTTCATTGATCATGCGCACCATAGAAACCGATTGCGTATAGGGGATGATGCGATCCTGCACCCCTTGGAGGAAATACGCTGGCGGGAAATCCTCATTCACGAACTTAATAGGGCTGGCAGTTGCTGCAATTTCCGGGTTGTCCATGCAGCTTACGCCCATAAGCTGGTTGTGCATCTTGCCCATGCCCTTTTCACCCGTATCGCCGCGCACAGTGTTGCCATCAGTTGCGGCAGCCTGGTCTTCGGCGGTAGTACGGTCGCACAGATCCATCTGGTACATATCAGTAGGCGGATATACCGCTACCAAGCACTGCACGGCATCGGATTGATCGAGATTGCCGTAACGGCGCCCATTCATCACAGGGCGACCGGCAAGCGCCGCTACCATGCAGGCAAGGTGCCCACCTGCGGAATTACCCATGATGGCGATGTTTTCAGCATCCAGATTGTATTCGGCCGCATGCGCGCGCAAATAGCGAATTGCCGCGCGAACATCCTCAAGTGGTTCAGGCCAGTGAACATCGGGCACCAGGCGATATTCGACGCAGGCAACGGCATATCCCTGCGAAGGGAATTTGAATACTCCCGGCATGGTGTTTTCGCGCTTGTTGCCCGAAACCCATCCGCCGCCGTGCACGAACACGATAAGCGGAAACGGCCCCTCCCCTTCATTCGGAAGCCAGATATCCATCACCTGGCGAGGATCCTCGTCGGCATACAGAACATCCAGAAAATGGCGCGCGAACTGCGTTGGATCAATTTCCCTAAAACTCCCCATACCAAGTCCCCTTGCATACATGAAAAAAGCGGGCACCAACATGCTCGCTTTTTAGTTTATAGCAGCCATCTTGCAATTCAGGCATCTTACTGCCGCCAAAAGCCAGAGCCGCAAATAGGCAGCTAGGCCATATAGTAGCGATCCAAAAACTTCAGAAGGTCTTCGCCCTCTTCTCTTGACTCCACCATGAAAAGCCACTCCTTTTCGTCGTAGTCGAGGATATCCAACGCCCAAAGATCCTTGTTGCCTTGAGCCGTTATTGCAGCCAAAAAGCCAATCGCCAAAGGATGGAACGAAAACAGCGTTGCAACAGAGCCGAAAAACGCGCCTTTCTTCAAAGCATCTTCACCCGCGGCTTCACCGTTCTTGAATAGAGTGCAGTTGCGCACACGAATACGTTCCATGGGCTTAGCGAACAGGTCCGCTGTTTGGACGCGTTCGACACCATGACGCGACAAGCGAAGGTAATGCCGGTAGCCCTCCAGGGGTTCCCCGTTGGCGCCAACCGTTATTTGCCTTACGGCGACGTAGCGCTTTTCAACGTAGAATGCGTCGATTTCGCAATCTCGGTACTGCGGCTCGGGAATGGGGCGGGGCTCGTCATGATGATCTTCAAAGGATTTTTGCTCTCCCTCATTGCCTTCGGAAGCCATTGCTTTTATGGCGCCGTCAACGGCTCCAGCGGCAATCTTTGCAGCATTGTTCGCAATGTCGCCAACACCTTTGGCAACATCACCAACGCCTTTAGCGACGTCGCCGACAAATGCGAACGGATCAAAGCCTGGCATGGTTATTTCTTTCCGATAGAACCGAAGAAGCCACCGATTCCCTTTGCGGCATCACCGAGTCCTTTACCAGCCACGCGCAAACCGCCTTCAAGCGCTCCGCCTGCAACCTTGGCGCCTTCTTCGAGGACACCCCCAGCCGCTTGGGCTCCCTTTCCAACAACGCCGCCAACAGCTGCCACGCCGTCAGCCAAAGCTTTACCAGCCTGCTCGCCCGCAGAAACTGCCGCAGCCCCTGCCGAACAAACCGCCTTCGAAGCGTTTTCGACCGCCTCATCAACAACATTTTTTGTTGCCCCGTCGACCTCAGACTTGTCAATTCCCGAAACAGGGAGGGACCTGAGGTGCTTGCGCAGGCGCTCGGCGCCTGGCTTGAATGAAGCGTACGTGAGACCGCCTGAAATAAATGCCCCAGCCACAGGAACCGCCTTCTTTGCCACTGCATTAGCAAAAACTTCTTTGGTCATGGTCTTTTGCATGAGCACTTTAATAACCTGTTTAGCAGGCTTCCACCAAGGAAGCTTGGTTAATGTCTGTTTTTTGATTGCCGCTGCAACACCATCCACCGCAACACCTGCAGTAATTTTCGTTATCGTTCCAGCAACGCCCGTCACATTAAGAACTACGCCTAGAAAAGCAATCAGCAACCCCACGGTTTCATCGTCAACCTCGTTTTCTTTATCCAGGAAAGACTGCCACCCATAGAGATATGCAAGTTTTTGCTCTATCCTCATAACATGCGCAAAATACTGAGCGGCATCAGCGGTTATAGAACCCGCAATGGCAACACCACCAGGCAAGCCTGCAAGGAAAGACAATGCAGAGCATTTCTTCGTCTCAAAATCGATAACCTCTGCCGCAATTCTGTCTAGTTCCTGAGGGGAAATCCCTGCCTCGATAGGGGTCTTTTCAATCGCAAGCTCCGCATTAATCTCAGGACAACGACGTTTTAGCTCAGAACGAAGAAAATGAGCTCTGTCAATTTTTACCGATTTCAGCGATGCAACGCACCTTAAAACCTTGGTAACGAATTCTTCCAGTTCTTCATTTGTAGCGCTCCCGATATCAGGGAGTTCGATTGCGCCTACTGCCCCTTCGGCCTCTTTTCGCAATTCATCATCTTCACATTCGCCTTCGACACCATTTTTCTCACTCATCTCAATCCCCCTCTTAGTCAGGCATGATCCTTTCGGCACAAAATACAAGCCTACCGCCTCCCATTAAGGAGACGATAGACCCTGATAGCAATGCTTTTTTTGCTGTAGCTATTTGTTGCCCAGCGTCTTATCTACGTCATATTCCTTGTTGTAGAACGCAGACAGCACATCAGAATAGTCGCGATACAAATCAGATTGAGCATCGGAGTAGCTTCGGTACAGGTCAGACTGCGCATCAGAATAGGCGCGATAGAACTCTGTGCATTCATCAGAGAGCGTCTTATAAGCGACCTTTCCCGATGAAGACTGCAGCACGCCAGCATAGTAAGTGTCATACATGTCGGACATTGCGTCCTGATAAATACCACGATAGAAGTCCGTCATCTCGTCTTCGTAAACAGCTCGATAGAACTTTGTCATTTCATTTTTAAGCTCGCTGTAGTCCTTGCTCTTTCCCTGTGCGGCAACGAGCTTGTAGTAGCTCACAGCGTTCTGATTAGTCCGTTCGAACAACTTTCCTGAAGCATCCTGCGTTGAAGCGTACCAATCAGTTATCGCTGCCTTTCCAGCAACATAGCTATCAAATGAGTCACCCGCAGCCTCTTTAGTCTTCGACTCTTCACTCAGGATGCCTTCCTTAGTTGTCTTAAAATCGTTTTGAATGTCCTCAATGATTCCATCCGTTGTTTTTGCTGCCGACAAACCGTTGTCCTTGGCTTCTTGCTGTTGGGCGTCTTGACTAGATCCGCTGCACCCTACCAGGCATAATGCCAGAGCACACGCTGCAACAATAATCGCCAACCACTTTATTTTCTTCATCTTCTTTCTCCTTCTTTTCGTTGCCGCAGGCACATTCCGCCTGCGGCCTTTTCTCGCGGCCCGAGCTAAGCTTTCGCTGCTAGTGCCACGTTTAACGCTTCGTCTATAAATTCGTAGGATCCCGGACCAAGCCACAGTTCAAGGGTTGGTTCCATACTGGGCGAATCGAGCACTTCGCCGAGCGCCCTCGCCACTCCAGCCTGCGTTGACTCTCCAACAAGCCGGGCAGTGCGTTCGAATCCTTCGCGAAGAAAGCCCTGCACACATTCCGCATCGGGCCTTTCTCCTTTGTCTAGCCATTTCCTAATGCTCTTTTCAAGCTCGTCAACTTCGCCTGTGCTTATCAGTACGCATCGCTGCAGCAGAGCAAAATACACGTTGGCGCCAGATTGCCCCTGAACACTTGCAGCATCAACAACGGCTTTCATCACATACGAGCGAACCAACTTGCGCAGCGGCGTCCTGCCTTTCATCGCAGCCACCAGTAACCTTCCGCAGGCAATTTGCCGCTCCAGCTCATCGCGCCGATCGAGCATGAGAGATACCTGGTCTTCGAGCATCGCGCAACCGCCTTCGCTCGCTTCGGAGCGTTCGAACACCCTCTTGATTTCGACCAGGCTCAGGCCACGCTCTTTATGACACTTCACCACAAACAAAGTCGCAACATCTTCAAGGCTGTAGTTACGCCTTCCCCACGAGCTATCCTTTGGCTGCAAGATGGCAACGCCACCGCGCCCTTTGTAGCACGCTCTTTGGATATCGCGCCTCGATAGTCCAATAAGTTTTTCAACCTGGGAAATCTTCCATTCTGCTTTTGACATTTCAGGTTCTCTCACCTCCCCGTCTCTACAAAAGCTGTTCAACTGTTGAACAGCAAGCACAAACCATTCTTCTGCGCGACAAGCGGAAGCTGCAGCTTGGCGAGGAGAGATGCCCTCAATTGGGTACTTCATTTTTGCCTCCATAACAACGGGAATACGTGCGACAGGGGCAGGCCCCGTCGTTATAGGGCGTGTAAAAATTGCGAGGGAGACAGCGAAATGGACGCCGAGGGCAACACTTCGGGGCAATTGCAAAAAAAGAAGCGATGCAAAGAGGGACAACAACCAGAGCCGATTCCGGCATTTAGCCTGAAAAGCAAAATGGCAGCGCATAATAGACAAGCAAGACATAGAAGCAAAACCAGGAAGGCTGCAAGCGAAGCATGGACCAACCAAAAGCCCAAACGCCGGAACAGCGCAAAGCCGCACCTTTGTTAGCAAGCTGCGTAATTTTCTTGGTTGCGTTGAATCTGCGTCCCGCCATCGTTGCAGTGGGTCCCTTGCTCTCCAGCATCGGAACCACATTCGGCTGGGGCGAATCGCTACAGGGGCTGCTTGGCTCCCTGCCCCTTCTTGCCTTTGCGCTGTTCAGTATGATCGTCGGTGCACTGACCGCAAAACTCGACAGCAACAAAGTGCTGCTTTGGGCACTTATCGCCCTTGCCGGTGGATGTATAGTGCGCTCGCTCTCAAGCGAAAGCATGGTATGGCTAGGCACCCTGGTGATTGGCGCATCCATTGCCGTAGGCAACGTGCTGGCACCCGCCATCGTTAAGCGCGACTTCATCGCTAACGTATCTTTTGCAACTGGAGCCTATTCCGCCTGCGTTACTGCAGGCTCAGCACTTGCCGGCCTAACCGCCTCGGCAGCCGCCGATGCCCTCGGAGGCTGGCAACCTGCATTAGCGTTCTGGGCAATTCCCGCACTTCTTGCAGCATTCCTGTGGCTGCTGCGCGCAAAACTCGCTCGGGACATTGAAAGCAATCAGGCTGGCGAAAAGGACAGCGCTGGCAAAACGCACCTAGAGCGAATGCCCAAAAGCACGAAGACCATTCGCCCCATCAGAGAAAACGCACAGGCAAAATCTCCGCTTCGCGCGTTGCTGAAAAGACCATCAACCTGGTTTGTCACGCTCTTCATGGGGCTTCAATCTGCAGCGTTCTACACCTTCTGCAATTGGCTTCCTAGCATCGCTGGAGCTGCCGGCTTTTCTTCCGGCGAAGCAGGCGTGCATCTCTTTATATTTCAGGCACTCGGCATCGTATCCGGTCTTCTAATCCCGCGCTTCATGTACCTTCGCGGCAATCAAGTACGCGCAGGGCTGCTGGCAAGTGCGCCGCTGTTAGTCGCCGCATTGGGATGGCTCCTGAACCCGCACCTTTCCCTTCTCTGGAGTATTTTTGGGGGAATAGGGCAAGGGGCTTCGCTGGTGGTGGCGCTCACCCTTATCTCTCTGCGCGGAAGAACCCACGCCGAAACAGTAGCCCTTTCGGGTTTTGCTCAATCGCTTGGCTATCTTCTTGCCGCATGCGGACCCTTTGTATTTGGCGCACTTACGGAAACAACGCAGGGGTTCGAAGCACCCTTGGTATTTATGGCAGCCCTCGCCACAGCTCAATGTGCGCTGTCGTTTTTTGCGGGACGAATTCCCAAAGATCAGTAACATCCACGCGGTTTTTTGCCGCGAAACACCGAATATGCCGAACCGCACGAGATCAGCTCATTTCGTATAGGGCAAATCAGGGCACCTGCACCATCGACCCCCGTCGACCGTAGAGCAGAAGGCAATTTCAAGCATCAACCGGTTGGCAGCTCTCTTAAAAAAGGCAAAAGAAAAGCCGCCCCCACGTTGCAGCAAATCGCACCCTCATATAGGAGGAAACGATTCGATGCAACATAGAAGGCGGCTTGCGCTGTTCGGATGCGTCGGCTTAGGCCCAGCAAAAGAAAACTGAGCATGCAAGGTTTACAGAGCGCGGATCTTTTCAGCCAGCCAGTTGGCCCACTCTTCCACGCCATCGCCACTCGTGGCGGAAATGGGGAAAATGGGTGCCTGGGGGTTCAGGTTGGCGATATGACTGTAGAACAGGTCCTTGTCGAACGTGAACACGGGCAAGGTGTCAACCTTGTTCAGCACGATGGCGGAAGCAGCCTGGAAAACGCCTGGATACTTCAGCGGCTTGTCGTCACCTTCGGGCACCGAAAGGATCATCGCCTTCATGTTTTCGCCCAAATCAAAATCGGTTGGGCACACCAAATTGCCCACGTTCTCGATGATGATAAGGTCGAGTTTGTCCAGGTCGAGTACGTCAACCGCACGACGGATCATGTCGCTTTCCAAGTGGCATGCCCCACCCGTGTTGATCTGCACAGCGGCAATGCCCTGGGCTTTGATCTTCTCGGAGTCAACCGAAGAAGCAATGTCCCCTTCGATAACCGCAATGTTGAATTCATCGCGCAATGCCTCGATAGTGGCAAGGATGGTTGAGGTTTTGCCGGAGCCAGGCGATGCCAAAAGATCGAGCACGAACACCTTCTTTTCGGCGAACAGCTCACGATTGCTCTTTGCAAGCTTGTCGTTCTTATCTAGGATGGGTTGTTTCATATCGATCTGCATTGGTTGCCTCCATGTTCTTTGGGGAGTTACCTACTGAATGGTAAAGCATCGCACCGACGCCAGTTTGCTAGTGCTCGTTTGATTGAAGCTACGACTCCTCGACGGAATCATTTTCATCGGGTATATCAACCTCGATTGAGTCGATCTGCATTTCTTTGCCAGCAATAAGCTGCGTGAATCCACTTTCGCACTGGGGGCACGTTACGTGGTAGCGGTCGTGTTCGAATTCGTTTCCACACTCCAAGCAAACGCTTACCGGCTGAATCATATTGATTTTGAAGTCGGCACCTTCGCACATGGTGCCTTCCGAAAGCGCCTCGAAGGCGAAACGAAGGGCATCTTCCACGGCTTCGGTCATAACACCCACGGAAAGATCAATTTCCAAAACCTTGGTGGCACCAGCGTTGCGAGCCGCTTCCTCGACCGACTCCATAACGCCCGTCATAATGCCTAGCTCATGCATGGCTACTTGCCTTCGCTTTCTTCTTCGCCCCACAGATGCTCGCGATAGCGCTGCTTCAGATCCTTAAGCTCAGCACGAGCCTCCTGGGCTTCAAGCTCTTCAGCCTTTTCCGCTTCTTCCTTGCGTTTGATGCGGTGGCTGAGGCCAACGCGTGCGGCAAGCAGACTGATCTCGTACAGAACCACCATCGCGGCGAACATGAGGCCCATGGTTACAGGAGACGCATCGGGCGTTACCGCTGCAGAGAATACCAGCAGGCCGATGTACACAGCGCGCCAGCTTGCGCGCAATTTCTTATAGGGCACTACACCGAACATTACTAGGTAGAACACCACAAGAGGCATCTCAAAGCCAATGCCGAAGCCCAACTCGAACTTGATAATGATGTCTACCCACTGGCCAGCTTCGGGAAGAATGGTCGCAAAACCCGAAGCCTGGTCGGTAAGCCATTGGAAGGCGGGGTTCAGGATAATGCAGTAGCAAAATACCGTGCCGATGATGAACAGGGCCAGAGCGGCGATAAACGTAGGCAGAAACCACTTACGCTCACGTGGTTTCAACGCTGGCAGGAAAAATGCCAGAATCTGCCACAGCGTGATGGGGGCAGTTGCAACTACGGCGGTCCACAATGCCACGGTAATGCGCACCGAAAAGGCATCGAATGCGCCCAAGACATTGAGCATCACGTCGCCGTTGCCATCGGTGGGCATGAACTCGGCCACGGGAGCCAGCAAGAATTGAACTACGGTACCCGTGGAAAGATAGAAAACGCAGGTTGCCGCAATGAGGCAAACAATTACGCGTACAAGACGCATGCGCAATTCGCCTAAATGCTCCATGAGCGACATGCGCGCCGGTCCGATTGCCATACGCTATTCGCCCCCTTCCGTTGCCGCTGCTTCCTTTTGCGCAGCACGAGGAGCGGGCTTCACCGGCTTGGTGCCGAATAACTCGTCGGGGGTAAGCGCCGGCGCGGACTTTGCCGAGGGCGTGGGTTTGGATGCAGGTTCCGTATGATCGGACGACTTCGCCGCGGTCTTTTCGGACTTGCCTTCCGCAGCTTTTTCGAGCTCTTCGGCTTTTTTCGCCGCCTCCGCCTTCATGGCGGCGCGGTTGGCGTCGATCTGCTGGCGCTTCAATCGCTCGGCACGCTCTTTGTCGTAGCGAGCCTTGCGCTCAGCAAACGATTCCTGGGTTGCATGCGGTGCCGGCTTCGAGCCAGAACCAGACGCGGCCTTTTTGCCTGCATCGGGATCCAAAACCTCGTCGTTGATAACCGCCTTCATTTCTTCCTGCGCCTGCTTGAATTTGTTGAGCGCAACACCCAACGTTTTTGCCATTTCGGGCAACTTGTCGGGGCCAAAAATCAAGAACGCGAACAGCAGGATTATGAATAGCTCAAATCCGCCAATGCCGAACAACTGGTACTTCCTTATCTCTTCAGCGCTACCAAGCCGCACAACGGCGGGCAGCGCTTAGTGGTTTTGCCGCTTGGAACCTTTATTGGTTTCCGCCAAGGAACATAAGGCCCATGGTGGGAAGAGAGAGGGCCAAGATCAAAATCACGCACACCGCAATAACGAATACGCGCTTGAGAAGCTCTTCGCGCTTCTTCTTTTCTTCGGCAAGACGCTGGCGCTCGAGGGCACGCTCCTCGCGCTCCTTCAGCTGCTTTGCCGTCATCTTCTGCTTTTTACCGTTAGCCATTGAATCTCTTTCCGTATGCGTGTGGTCACCTTAACGCACGGTACGCAAAACAAGCCCCTCTTTTCGACAAGAGGGGCTTACTGGTGCCAATAGGCATTAAGAGCGGAGGCGACCGCGAATCTCAAGAACGTGCGCGATGTTCTTCGCCACTTCACCAGCAACGTGCAAGCGTCCACGTTCGTAGAGGACCTTGCCGTCAACCATGGTCATGGATACATCGCCGTTGCCCACTGAGCCCAAAAGGGCAGAAACAGGGTCTGACGTGGGGGTAGAGTGTGAACCGGACAGATCGACCGCAACGATGTCGGCACGTTTGCCAACCTCAAGAGAACCAACCTTGTCGTCAATGCGCAGTGCCTGGGCGGCACGCAAAGTGCCCATTTCCATAAGCGTGCGGGAATCAAGGAATTCGCCGGTAACAGCACGCTGAATGAGCAATTCCATGCGCATTTCGCTAAAGATATCCATCGTGTCGATAGAAGCCGGAGCGCCAGTGCCCAGGCCCACACGCATGCCAGAGCGCAGGTACTCACTCACAGGAGCAACGCCCATGCCCAACTGAGCATTCAAGCTGGGGCATGCGCATACGGCAACGTCGTATTCCTTCAAATGCCTGATGTCTTCGTCGTTTACGCGTACGCCATAGACGATCATCACGTTCTTTGCGTCGAACAATCCCCAGTTCAACACATAGTTGACGGGAGTTGCAGAAGTGGGAAGCCATGGCGGAATTTCCATGAAGCCCTGCATTCCCAGATCTTCATCCAGGCCAGAAGGAGCGCCGTACTTCACGAAGCGGTACTCTTCGCTGCTGCCCGCCAAATCCATTGCGATAGGCAGGTCGCCGTTATCGGAGGCGTACTTCACCACACTGCGATACAGCTCGGGATGGCATTCGTACACCGGATCTGGCGCAACGCCCAGGGTGATGCGGTCGGGGTCGATGGCCTGCGACCATTTTTCCAAGTCGCTATCAGCCTTCTTGATGGCGTAGTTAACCAAGCGCTTGTCGATTGCTCCTGCCTCGCGATAGAACATACCGCGCAAACCAAGCTTCTGAGCAGCTGAAACGCAAGCACCCGTAGATGTGATGTCCGCCACGGTGGTAACGCCCGAAGAAAGCGCCTCAAGGCCGCCCAGGAACGCAGAGTCAAATGCCTCTGCATAGGAAATGCGCTTACGCAACGCAGCGATTTCCTTGCGCCACCGAACAAAGGGCAGGTCGTGCACCAACCCGCGGAACACAGCGTCTTCCATGCGTGCATGCAGGTCGATAAAACCCGGGGTAAGCGCAGCCATGCCGAAGTCTTTTACCTCTTCGTTGGGGTAACGCAAGCGCATCATTTCTGCATCGCCGATGTCGGCGATAGCACCGTCTTTAATGAAAACCGCACCGTGCTCGATGGGCTCGGATGAAACCGGAACAACGTATTCAGCGATCAGTAGCATGCGCATCCTCCCGATAGAGTAATTCTTTGCAATGATAGCATTGCGGCGTTTATATCTTGCCGTTTTTCACAGACCCCTAACGAGCCAGATACGCAAGCGTGCCGTTCTTGTCTATAATCAGCTAACGCAGACGGCAATACTCGTACTTAAGGACGCGATAGCGCATGAGCAACACCCCTCAAACGCCCGAAAAGAAAGCAGACCACTCCATCGACACCGCCACGGGTCAGGAGGCCCCTGCTGAGATTTCTTCTGCTCGCGTGAAGAAAATCTTCACTGATATTGCTTGGAAGTACGAGCGTTTCAACAAGCTCTCCAGTTTCGGCCAATACCGCAGCTGGCTGCGCACACTTATCGATAAATCGCCCATTACCAGCGAAACGCTGATGCTGGATATTGCCGGCGGCACGGGCGATGTGACGTTTACGGCCTGCGAACGGAAGCAGCCCAAGCACATTATCCTCTCCGATTACACGCCCGCCATGCTCGAAGTAGCCCAGAGCCGACTCGATGCAGGCGAGGCAAACGGCGTTCCCGTTGAGCTTGCCGTGGTTGACGGGCAAGACATTCCCTACGAAGACGGGTCTTTCGACATAATCACCATGTCGTACGGCATTCGCAATATGCCCGAGCGCGAACGTGCGCTTTCCGAGATGTATCGCGTGCTGAAGCCGGGCGGCGCGCTGTGCGTGTTGGAATTCTCAACCCCGCCCAATCCCCTTATGCGCTTGGGCTACAACCTGTATTTGCGTTGGGGTATTCCCACCTGGGGAAAGATCGTCACAGGCGATGCTTCGGGCTTTGTGTACCTGGCGAAGTCGATCAAGGCGTTTCCCGATCAAAAGGGTTTCACGCGCATGCTGAAGAATGCGGGCTTTTCCCGTGTCGAATACACCAATGTAACGTTTGGCGTTGCCGCTGTTCATATCGCGTACAAGGAATAGCGGGCAAGCGCCCCTGGCATGGTGCGCCGTACATACACGTCATACATGGTGACGGGACGGTTAAGGCACTAAAAAATGGACGCGGGCCTCAGTTCTTAACCAGGGTGCGCGTCCATACTCATATTTTAGTACATCGGGGCGTGGCGAAATAGGCTGGCAGATGCCCCTGCGCATAGTGCACTGTAGCCAGAACTACTCGATAACGTAGGCCGCCACGATTTCGGCGTAATAGGCCGTGTGCTTATTGGGACCGCCCAGCGCTTCATCGACGGGATACCACTTTTCCGCATCCGCGGCATCAAGATTGGCAAGATCCTGTTCCTGCTTGAACAGGACGCGGCACTCCAACGTAAGGGGAAGCTCGCGAATGCCCGGCACATTAACCTCTTCGGGATCTTCCAGCGTGAGCCCCAGATCGGCAACCTTGTCCATATCGCGACCCGACTTTGCGCCGCATACCGCAGTGATCTTCTTGTCGAACTCGCCCATGGGCAGGTTCACCGTGAACTCACCCGTGGCATCCAAGAATTCCTTGGTGAAACGGCTTTCGCGCACATAGGTAATGAACAGGGGCTTTCCCCACTCAATGGCCATACCGCCCCAGCTGATGGTCATGGCGTTAACCTGACCGTCTTTCTTGGTGGTGAGCAAGACGGCATCGTTGACCTTCTTCATGATTTCGCCAGCATGTTCAATTACATCGATAGAGCGCTTCATACCAATCTCCTTTACGCGTGTTTTCGCGATCGATTATACCGAAGAGGACACCGAGGCTGAGAACACGTTGCGTCCCCGTATGCGACGGGCGACCCTCTCCGGGGCGCCTATGCCATGAGCGATTCCTAGCACTATGCGATAAACGATCCCAAGCCCCGACTAACATGTCCCGCCAACCAGGACCCGAGAAGCAAGGCCTAATACGCCTCGTCGAGCGGGGCGTGGGCTTTCACGTCGCAATCCAAGCCAAAAAACTTGCCCTGCTTATAACGATCGAGCGCCACCAGGGCGATCATGGCAGCATTGTCCGTGCAGGCGGAAAGCGGAGGCATGGTAAGGCGAACGCCTATTTGATGGCACATGGCCTCATAGGCGTGACGCAGCTCAGGGTTGGCAGCAACGCCACCGCCCAGGCAGAACTCTTTTGCACCCGTCTGGCGAAGCGCCGTGCGAGCCTTGGCCACCTGGACGTCGATAACTGCAGCCTGAAAGCTTGCCGCCACATCAGCCTGATTGATTTCACGGCCTGCCTGCTGTTCTTTCTGCAAGTAGGTCATAACCGAGGTCTTCAAGCCTGAAAGCGAGAACTGCAAATCGCCCGAATGCATCAGCGCACGGGGGAAACGAACAGCCTTAGGGTTGCCCTTTTCAGCTAAAGCAGAAATGAGCGGGCCGCCAGGATACCCCAGCCCCATTGCCTTTGCCACCTTGTCGAAGGCCTCTCCTACCGCATCGTCGAGCGTTGAACCCATAGTTTCATAGCTGCCCCAGTCTTTTACATGCACCAACATGGTGTGACCACCTGAAACGAGAGAAACCACCATAGGCGGCTTGATATCGGGGCAGGCGATCTTGTTCGCATACAAGTGGCCCTCCAGGTGGTTCACGCCGATAAGCGGCACATCGCAAGCCCAGGCCAAACCCTTTGCGAATGCCGCGCCCACAACCAGGGCGCCAACCAAACCAGGCGCATAGGTCACCGAAACAGCAGCCAAATCGTTCCAAGAAAGATCGGCCTTGCCTGTGCGCTCGCGCGCTTGGGCCAAGCACTCGATCACCACCCCACCGATAGCCTCAATATGCTTACGGCTGGCAATTTCGGGCACTACCCCACCGAAACGGGAGTGAAAATCGATCTGAGAAGCAACCACATCAGCGACAATGGTTCCCGCTTCATCGATAAGCGCTGCGGCGGTTTCGTCGCACGAAGACTCGATAGCCAAGATGAGCTTGCCCTCAAGCGGCACACATTCTCCTGCAGCTTCGCCCGCGTGTGCAGCTGCAGCATTCAAGCGCAACTCCATACCGGCAACGTCGTGCTCGGAAAGAGGAAGCGGGCCTTCATAGATGCAAGCGTTTTCCCCATCGGAATAATAACGCGGGCGAATACCGATATTCTTCAAGCCCAAACGCTCATAGAAGGCATGCGCACCCGTATTCGACGCACGGACTTCAAGGGTCATTTCCTTTGCACCCAAATCACGTGTATCAAGGGCAATGCGTGCCAAAAGCTCTTGCGCAATGCCCTGACGCCTATAAGCCGGATCGGACGCCACCTTCAGCAACTGCACCTGACCATCGTTTATCCAGCCACCGGCATAACCCACCAGCTTCGCTTCGCCAACGTTCACCGTGCGCTTACGCGTATCAGCAACCTCAAACGCCGCCCACCACGTGCGGTCGGGACGAGGCAGCTCGTCGAGCACCTGTGCCTCGCTCCAGGCATCCGTACCCATAACCTGCGACTCCATGGCGGCAACCGCAGGCACCCATGCCGCTTCGAGCGGCTGATAGCGAATCACCGATCCGCCCTGCACACCCGACTCAAGGTCCTTCGCCTCAACGGCGTTGGCTTCGGCATCCTGCTTGGCAAATTTAATGCGCTCATGCTCTTCAGCGTCGGAAAGGCGCGTGTACACGGGAAGAAGCGTGCAAGGGTCGCCCAACACACCACCGTCGGGATCGAACGTCCCCTCCGCCCAAGCCTCCTGCGCCGCAAGAAGAAGGCCGGCGCCTGTTGGGTAGCGCTCTTCTTCGCCCGCAATGTTGCCGTGGCCTTCGCACAGAGCGGAGTATTTCTTCAGCGCATCACCCACGATGCGCTGATCGCTTCCGCTTCCCAGCCACTCGGGCAAGGACGCCGCCTTCATAACGGTATCGGAATTCAGGCGCTCGATACCGCTGTCGGTTACGTGATAGCGAACGGGATAGACTTCTTTGCGCATCGCATCGCCCAGTACCACCACTGAGCCGCGCACCCCGTTAGCCCACTGCTGCCATGCCTGAGCGTCTGAGGTGGAAACGCCGAACAGCGGCACGCCCAAACCAATGGCAATGCCCTTGGCGCTGGCAAGGCAGATGCGCACGCCGGTAAACGAACCGGGGCCACGGCCGCACACTACGCACGCAACTTCACCGCGCGAAATGCCCGCATCCGCCAACAGAGCATCGATTTCGGGCAATAGCTTGACGTTCGATGCGCGAAACGCACCGACCTCGCGCGAAGCGATGCAGTCAATGGTTTTCTTGGCACGATCGAGAAGACCTATTCCCAAGGAAATCATTTCATTTGCCGTGTCGAAAGCAACTACGTAGTTGTTCATGCGAATCCTGTTCTTATTGCATTGCGGCCGCCGATGCCATCTCCGTAAAAGCAACGGGGGCGGCACGGGATGGGCAAGCGACGTTTAATGCCTGTTTTCTTTCGCTAGCTATCCTAGCGCATGCCCCTGAAAACAGAAAAACCAGGCGCAATCCTTCCGAAAAGAACGCGCCTGGCAAAAAGCTAAGCCAACGCAGCCCGCCAACTCTGAAGCATTGATTCTGCCGATCCGTGGGCACATGCCCGAATTGCCCGAACGTTTTCGCCCTCGACGGCAAGATACACCTCGAGCCTATCTTCTGGCATTTCTTCGGGAAATTTCGAAGCCCACTCGATGCAGGAAACGCCATCGCCTTCGACGTATTCGTAAAATGCCAAGTCTTCCAATTGGTAAGGGGAATCAAGGCGATACAGATCAAAATGGTACAGGGGAAGACGCCCATCGGTGTATTCAACCACCAAGTTGAAGGTGGGGCTCGTTACCGCCTGCGCAACGCCCAAGGCAGCTGCCAGCCCCTGGGTAAAGTGCGTTTTTCCCGCCCCCAGATCTCCGTCAAGCGTCACAACAGCACCTGCATCAAGCACGCCAGCCAGTGCCGCTGCGCAAGCTTGAGTTTCCTCTACCGAAGAGGTACGTGCTATTTCAACCCATTTGCCGGACATAAAGATTCCCTTCGGAAAAGCAGGATCCAACAAGAGCGCTCAATGAGGAACAACCCCATTGAGCGCTTTGGCGCCTTGGCGCCCATGCATTCATTTAACGACAAGCAGAATTTATCTGATGGTCTTTTCTGCAGCCGAAACCGTATGCTCCATGGTGATGGAAGTGGTAACAGAACCGAGACCGCCTGGGACCGGGGTGATGGCATCGACAACGGGCTCGACCGATTCATAGTCGACATCGCCGCACAGGTTGCCGTCCTTGTCAAAGTTGATACCAACGTCCAAAACCGTCTGACCTTCGCGGAAGCACGATGCATCAAAGGCACGTGCGCGACCCGTTGCGCAAATAACGATGTCTGCCGTGCGCATGATCTTGGGCAGGTCCTCCGTGCGGGAATGGCAGATGGTCACGCTGGCATTACGGCGAAGCAGCAGCATGGCAACAGGCTTGCCCACCACAAGACTGCGACCAACAACAACCACGTGCTTGCCCTCTACAGGGATGTCGTAAAAATCGAGAGCCCTTACGCAAGCTTCTGCAGTGCTAGGAGCAAAGCCTTCCTTGGCATCGGTAAACACCGCACCAAGCGATGCAGTGGAAACACCGTCGATGTCCTTCGCCATAGCAAGCTCATCACAAACAAGCTTGTCTTCCATCTCAGAGGGAAGCGGGCGGAACACCAAGCAACCATGAATGCTTGAATCGGCGTTGATGCGGCGAATTTGCAGGAGCAGTTTTTCCTGGGAAACCTTTTCATCGAGCTCGAACACACGTGTGGTCAGACCCAAAGCCTTTGCGCGCTTGCAAGCAGTGCGCTCGTAGCTCAGGTCGTCGGGGCGGGACCCTACGCGAACGATAGCAAGCGTAGGTTCGATGCCCAAGATCTTCAGACGCTCGACACGATGAGCAAGATCGGCGGCAATCGCATCAGTAACTGGTTTCGATTTCAAAATGCGGGTCATACTTATCTGAGTCCCTCCAACACAAATACGTAAATATCATCGGCACGCTTGCCCCATTCAATAATGAGACATTCTGTTTCGTCAGTGTAACGCTTCGCAAGCTTGCGATCCTCGAGCATTTTGGCATTGACGAAGATGTTCAGGGCAGCGCCCTTTAGTGCCCCTTTCGCAAAGGAAACACCCGTGGCAACATCGGAAAGCGCCATCTTTGAGCCATTATGAGCCATAAAATCGGAAAGATCGATAACGCGAGCACATGCTTTCATGATCGACAGGGGCACTTCGATGGCATCGATGAGCGCCTTCTGCATTGCTTTGGTACGCTGCGCCTTTTCTTCTTCGGTAGCGCGGGGCATTTTAAAGCATGCCGCCAAAGGGGCAAATGCCTCAGAGTCTTTCTTCGACAAGGCAAGGAGCTCTTCGCGCACCCGCTGAAGCTGCGATAGGCATTCCTTCACCTGGTCTTCCACGTCAACATAGCTTTTCTTGCCAACCGTCAGGTTTCCCACCATGGAATTCAACGCCGACCCCAAAGCTCCCACGTATGCGGCGGCAGCACCGCCACCAGGGGTTGGGGTGCCAGCGGCAACCTCGTCAATTAATGTCCACTCGCTCAAGATGTTTCCTAATCGTTTATTACCTATGACAACGATACGGGCCAGCGCACCTGCGCCAGCCCGATAATACCTTGCCAGTATTTCCAGCTATTCTCTAGCAGCCTAGAACAAGCCAGAGATCTTGCCCGTTTCATCAACGTCGATCTTGAAGGCAGCAGGAGCCTTGCCCAAGCCCGGCATGGTCATGACATTACCGGTAAGGGCAACAACGAAACCAGCGCCTGCAGATACCTTAACCTGACGAACCGTGATGCGGAAATTGCGCGGAGCACCAAGCAGCGCAGCATCGTCGGAGAAGCTGTACTGGGTTTTCGCCATGCAAACCGGCATAGATCCAAAGCCCAATTCTTCAAGCTGCTTGATTTCCTTCTTTGCAGCAGGAGCAAAGTCTACCCCATCTGCATGGTAAATGCGCTTGGCAACTGCCTCGATTTTTTCCGCGAGACCCATATTATCTTCGTAGGTGAAGGTCAGAGAGCTTTCCTGCTCGCACAGACGCATAACTTCCTCAGCCAGCTCTACGCCGCCTTCGCCGCCTTTTGCCCAAACCTGGGAAAGGGCAACGTTGACACCGAGCTCCTGGCACTTGGCGCGAACCAGATCGATTTCTGCCTGAGTATCAGTGGGGAATTCGTTGATGGCGACAACGCATGGGAGGCCGAACACCTGAGTGATGTTTTCCACGTGCTGAAGCAGGTTGGGAAGACCCTTTTCCAGCGCTTCGAGGTTTTCCTCGTTCAGGTCTGCCTTGGCAACGCCGCCATGGTTCTTCAGCGCACGAACCGTGGCAACCACTACAACAGCATCAGGCTTCAAGCCCGCAAGACGGCACTTGATGTCCAAGAACTTCTCGGCTCCCAGGTCGGCACCGAAACCGGCTTCAGTTACCGCGTAGTCGCCCAGAGCAAGAGCCATGTTGGTTGCCATGATGGAATTGCAGCCATGTGCAATGTTGGCGAAAGGACCGCCGTGCACGAATGCGGGGGTTCCTTCGAGTGTCTGAACCAAATTGGGCTTCAGCGCATCCTTCAAAAGCGCAGCCATAGCGCCTTCAGCATGAAGGTCATGGGCAGTAACGGGCTTATCGTCGCGGGTGTAGCCAACAACGATGCGGCCCAAGCGCGCCTTCAGGTCGGTGATGGAGGTTGCCAAGCAGAAGATGGCCATGACCTCGGAAGCAACCGTAATATCGAAGCCGTCTTCACGGGGGACGCCGTTGGCTTTGCCGCCCAAGCCGCACACGATGTTACGCAGCTGACGGTCGTTCATGTCAACAACACGCTTCCACGTAATGCGGCGAACATCGATACCGAGCTCGTTGCCGTTGTGGATATGGGCATCGAGCAATGCAGCAAGCAGATTGTTTGCCGCGCCAATGGCATGGAAGTCGCCCGTGAAATGCAGGTTGATTTCTTCCATAGGGATTACCTGGGAATAGCCACCGCCTGCGGCACCGCCCTTGATGCCGAACACCGGTCCCAGGCTGGGCTCGCGCAAAGCGATTACCGTCTTCTTTCCCAAGCGGGAAAGGGCATCGCCCAAACCTACCGTCGTGGTGGTTTTACCTTCGCCAGCAGCGGTGGGGTTGATTGCCGTGACCAGCACCAACTTACCGGGCTTATGGTCTTCGTTGCGGAGCAGGTTGTAGTCAACCTTTGCCTTGGTCTTGCCGTAGCACTCGAGGTACTCTTCCGAGATACCTGCCTTTTCAGCAATTTCGGTAATGGGGCAAGGCGTTGCCGCCTGCGCAATTTCGATATCCGTCAGCATAAACAGTTCGCTTCCTCTTCTTGGCTTATTGCTCTGTCCTACTGGGTTTTACTGGGCGATCTCATCGTAGATCATACGCAAACCCTGCAAAGTGAGTTCAAGGTTGATTTCGGCGATGTGCTTCGATGCGGGGGCGATGCGGTGCGCCAAGCCACCAGTTGCTACTACCCTGGCCTCGTAGCCCAACTGATCGAAAACGCGCTCGACCAAGCCGTCGACACGAGCGGCCTCGCCGTACACCACGCCAACCTTGAGCGCATCGGCGGTGTTGGTTCCGATTGCCGTGCCCGGGTCTTCCAATTCTACGGATCGCAACAACGCTGCGCGGGAAAGCAGACTGCGCATGGACGAATCGACACCGGGGGCAATGATGCCGCCCACAAACGTGCCTGTCTTATCGATGATCTCGATATTGGTAGCAGTACCGAAGTCGACCACAATGACGGGCGAACCATACAGGCATTTCGCAGCAGCAGCATCTGCCACGCGGTCGGCTCCCAATTCGGCGAACTTCTCCTGGTCCATGTTGATAAGATGCCCCACGGTTTGGGCGGAAATGACAAGCAGCTGAACGCAGAACGAGCGATAGCACGCCTTTTCCCAATTATGAGTAAGAGCGGGAACCACCGAGGCCAAAATGGCACCGTCGATGCACTTGGGATCAACGCCTTCGGCCTCCATCAGAACATGCAGTTTAATTCGGAGCTCATCACTGGTGTGATCTACGTTGGTAGCCACACGCCACATATGAACCAAGTGCTCACCATCGTATACACCGAGCACGGTTTGGGTATTTCCCACGTCAATCGCAAGTAACATGTTTCTGACAATCCCTTCAGGTTTAAGCGATACGAGCGAATGCTACCATACTATCGATTTTGGACGGCAATCCCTTAGCCGTAACCGTAATTAACGCATCCGCAGAAGGTGGCGCAATGGAAAATCCCGCTCGCATACTCATCGTAGACGATGAGCCTTCAATCACTGAATTTGTAAGCTATGCCATGCAGAAGGAAGGCTACCTCACCGAGGTGGCTTCCAACGGCGAAGAAGCGCTCGAGAAAATCGAAAGCGACCACTTCGATCTGTTCATCTTAGACATCATGCTGCCCGGTATCGACGGATACGAACTGTGCCGCCGCATCCGCGCGAAGATGACAACGCCCATCTTGTTCCTTTCTGCGCGTGACAGCGAACTGAACAAAGTCGTAGGACTCGAGCTTGGAGCCGACGACTATCTTGCAAAGCCCTTCGGCGTGCGCGAGCTCCTTGCACGCACCCGCGCCCTTCTGCGTCGCAGCCAAGGCCTGGAAAACGCGCAGCCCTCGAATGAGGTAACGGCAAGCGGCATCACCTTGAACGAAGACACGCACGTTGCCCAAGGCGAAAAGGGTCCCATCGACCTCACCCCGCGCGAATTCGAGCTGCTAAGCTGCCTTATGCACAATGCGGGTAAGGTGGTTTCCCGCGAAGATCTTCTCCACGATGCATGGGGATGGGAATTCATCACAGAAACGAAAACAGTCGACACACACATCAAGCGTCTTCGCGATAAGATTGAGGGAGCCGGGTACGACCCGAAGCTCGTTGAAACGGTGCGCGGATACGGCTATCGCTTCAAGAAATAAGGGGCCGCAGACCGGCGCATGCGCTATCTGCCGCTTCGAGGGGATTCAATGAGGCTGTTTACCAATATTTCTTTTCTCACCGCTTTGCTGGCTATTTTCGGCAGCTCTGTTACGGCTGCCATTGCCGTGCTGGCGTTCGGCTGTTCGTGCTTCATCTTGGCATTTATCATCCCCGTTTCCTGCCTCTGCTATTTCTTGAGCTTGCTTATTGCGCATTTCATCGCCCAACCGCTCACTGAATTGGCACAGAAAACGCGCGCCTACCGCGAAGGCGACAAGAGCATCGTGTTCGAACCTACAGGTGCGCTGCACGAAGTTGACCAGCTGTCTGAAGATTTCCGCGAGTTGAACCACGCCTACGAGGCAAAGCTCGACGAGCTTTCCAAAGTGCAGGATCGTCAAGATTCTTTCGTGAGCGATGTTGCCCATGAGTTCCGCACGCCCCTCACCGCCATCAGCGGCAATGCCGAATTGATGCTTGACCCCGATATGCCCCAGTCAACACGCGAGCATTTCTGCGAGATCATCCTGAGCGAGTCGGAACGCCTGAAAAAGCTCACCAATTCGCTCTTGGCGCTGCAGCACGCAAAAGAAGGCGTTCCCGCAGCGGCCTTGAAGCGTTTGGATATCGCACCCGTTGCCCAAGAAGTTATCGAAATGCTTGAGCCCATCGCCCAAGACAAGAACGTCACCTTAAGCGTAGAGGGCGCTGCCCCCGATATCCTAGGCAACAACGATCGCCTCAAACAGGCGATCATCAATTTGGTTGATAACGCCATTCGACATGTTGAAGAGGGTGGCCATGTCCGCGTCTTACTTTCCGGCGTAAACAACCAGGCAATAGTTGCCGTAAAAGACGATGGTTGCGGCATCGAAGACGACCCTTCCCTCCTGTTCAAGCGCTTCTATCGCAGTGATGCCTCGCGTGCACGCAACAGCGGAGGCGCGGGCCTCGGACTGGCCATTGTGAAGGAAATTGTAGAGAGTTTCGATGGCACGGTAACCGCGTTCAACGCCCCCGAAGGCGGCGCCGTATTTGTGATGGCGTTCCCCGCCCTGTAGCGCCCCTTCGGGGATGCATCGCGACGAAATATTGCCACAACTTGCCACTTAGGAATGCATTGCGGCTAGACCTCACCCAGGAAGGCACTTTCGGCTGCACGCGTTTTTTCGTTGCCGTACTGGCATCCCCGCGGAAAGGACAAATCACAGCGCTGACACCTCCACGTAGAGGACGGACGGCGACGCTGGCGCCTCCACATAAAGGACGAGCCACAGCGCTTGCACCTTCACGCAGGGAGCACGCTAATACCGCAGTGAAGGACGAACCTCAACGCTGGTCGTGCACCAAGCTCCCACGCAGACAGGAATCGCAAAGCTCCCACACGAAAGACGAGTCGAAAAAGCGTGGCAATATTTGCCCATTGTGCATGATTTGAGGGATTCGGACGGGAAAAGGGCGTCTTGATGGCAAGATACCCGCGAGATGTATTCCCAAACGGCGCTTTGCAGGGCATTTTGAATACATGGAGAACATATCTTGCCAAAACCAGCTCATTTTGGATGCATGGCGGCAATATCTTGCCACGAGAGGGCGTTTTTTCTGTCCGAGGCCCCTTCGGGAATGCATCGCAACGAAATATTGCCATGACTTGCCACCAAGGATGCACTACGGCTAGATCCCGTCCAGGAAGGCGCCTTTCGGTGCACGCGAATACACAACGGCGGTTTCTTGCCAGGCTTCACCCGATGCTTACGCGCAAAAAGGGGTTGTAGGACAAAAAAGGAGGGCCGCATGATGCGGTCCTCCTTACCTGACAGCCAATCAGAGCCAGTCTGATATCCGAATTAATCGAAACCGGTTCGATATCTGGGTTCCTCGAATTCAGTCCAATATTCGCAATGCAACATCGATAGCTACGCCCGAGTACTCAGGCGAAACGACCAGCCTCACGGGCCGCAAAACAGCTTCGCAGTTGCGTCTGCAAACCTAGCGAGCGACTATAGCGCTTACTGCCTGGGCAATCAGCACAGCGGCAATCATCTTCATTGCGTCAATCAGAACGAAGGGCGCCACCGCAGCGGCAAATGCAGCCTCAGCGCTAAGATGGCCCGCCACCATGAGCCACGCCCAACCAAACACATAGAGAACCGCCAGGAACACCACACCCATAACCACATTACGAGCAAGAACGCCTGCAGCAATATGAGTTCCGAAGAAGGATTTCTGCTCCTCGGAAGCAAACAAGGGAGTGCGCTTCAGGAGAGAAGCAACGGCGATAGCAACCACAGCAGCAACGAAGAAGCCGACGATGAAACCACCCGTGGGGCCCATCAGTGCAGCCAAACCACCCTTGAAGGAAGAGAACACCGGAAGACCCAAACCACCGAGAACGATATAGCCGCCGATTGCGACCAGCGCCTGCTTGGCGGGCAATGCGAACAGCACAAACATTACTGCCAGCGTCTGCAAGGTGAAGGGAACCGGTCCAAAGGGAACCGTAACCCATGCCGCAACCGCCATAAGAGCGATGGACAGGCCGCAGAACGCGACGGAACGAGCACGTGCGGTGGAATGCTGCGTCATTGCTTCGGACATTAATTTATTCCTTCCTCGATTTGAACAAACGCATACTACGTCATGATCGGGCAGTATAACGCACTTTTTCAAATTACGTTAATATACAAATAGGCATGATATGTTGCCTTTTGTGAATAACCAGGCATTTTCCAAATCAATCCGATTCGGCGTAGTTTCGCGTTAGACGCCATGCGGCACAAAATTGTGGCATGTATGCAACTGGATTCTTCGATGCAGTTTGGCTATAGCGGCCACTTGGCACAAGGGGCTAAAGCTCAGCGTTAACGGGCATTTAATACAAGCACCCTCGAAAGCTTTGCGAGCTACAACCGCCGTTCGTCTACAGGCAGCCATGATCTACATCGTGTTCTTCGGCGCTACGCATGACAACCATCACCAGCCCGCAAGCTGCTAGCCAAGCCCATAAGCGTGACCACATGGAATTTAAACGACGCCTACGAATGCTTTGCGCCCTTGCCAAAGCGAGACATTTCCTCTCCCGCCTCAACGCGCTTCAAACGGCGCATCTCGAATGCGAGGAACGCCGCCGCGGTAACAACGGAAAGACCATCGGCGATCGGCACCGCAAAATACAAAGCGTCCAAACCGGTAAGTGCAGGCACCAGTATAGGCAGCACAATGGGCAGCACGATATACAGAGGAATAAGGAACAGGACCTGACGAGTAAGGGAGAGGATGATAGATTTCATCGGTTGCCCCGTTGCCTGGAAGTAGTTGCCTACCACGATCTGGAAGCCGACAACCGGAAGCACAAGCAGCTGGACTTTCAGCGCAAAGGCGGTAAAGTCGCGCAGACCGTCAGCACGAATGCCAAAGAAGCTTACGATATCGCCCGAGAACAGCATGATCATGATCCACATGCAGGTGCCGATAACCGTAGCCATCAAGATGCCGAAGCGCACCGTTTCGCGCACACGCGGGATAAGCCCCGCTCCGTAGTTGAATCCCAGCAGCGGCTGAATCGCCACTGCGGTACCGATAAGGGGCAGCACGGTAAACATGGCGCAACGCTGCACAACGCCGATAGACGCCAGCGCAGCTTCGGCACCCAAGGGGCTCTGCGCACCGTAGAACACCAACAGATAGTTAACAAGGAAGTTGATAACCGACATGGCCATCTGCATGATGAAGCTGGCAGCGCCCAAAGAGAAAATGAACCCTACTACTTCAGCATCGAGCTTCAAGTTACGTGCGTGCAGCTTAAATGCAACGTTCTTGGTGAACAGGAAGTACCACAATACACAAACGCAGGAAACACCCTGACCGAGCACGGTTGCCAGCGCGCTGCCCACAACGCCCCATCCAAAAACCAACACAAACAGGTAGTTCAGAATGATGCAGGAAAACGTGCCGATAACCATGGTAAGCAAGGCGCGGTTTGGCGCGCCTGCCGTACGGATGAAGTTATTCACGCCCATACCGATGATCTGAAAGATAACGCCAAAAGCGACGATCTGGATAAACGAGTAGGTGTAATCGTGGATTTCAGGCGTAGCGCTGGAAAGCGAGAGGAGCGCCTCCATACAGGGCGGGATACAGGCGATTATCGCCACCACAACCGCAATGATAATTCCAAGGCACACCGTATTGCCAAGGCTCTTTTCAGCAGCCTGCTTGTTGCCTTCACCCAAGCGCAGTGCGGCAAGCGCATTGCCACCGTTGCCGATAAGCATGCCCAACGCCATGAAAATGGTCATTAGCGGCATGGCGGCAGTTGCCACCGAAAGGCCAATCTCGCCCATGGCCTGACCAAGGAAGATGGAGTCGATTACGTTGTAGGCACCGTTAACCAACATACCCACGATAGAGGGAATGGCGAATTCCAGCACCAATTTCGGAATGGGGCCCGTTCCCATACGCGCAGTACGGTCGTTACCTTTAGCGGCTGCTCCCCCAGCAGCATGTTTGCGCATAGTGCCCTCTTCGAAATGTGCCCCTTGATGTTCTTTCCGTTCTCCCTGAATCTGCTCTTCGGCCATGCGGGCTCGGTACCTTTCGCTCATGTTTCATTACTGTGCCGGGCCACCCGCATCAACGCGTGCAGCCAATCAATTGCTCTGCCTATTCTGATAACGCAGCTTAAATACCGCCATATCCCCTAGGCAAAATGCATGTATTTATCAAATGTGTGTCATGTTGACCGCCTAGACAACAAGCGGCTTGCCTTGGGGGAAAATACAAGTTTGCACTGAAGAAAGGGCGGCCGTGAGCGTTTTCGAAATCGTCATACTTGGTCTAGCACTCGCTATGGATGCGTTTGCCGTTACTATCTCCAACAGCTTTGCCTATCCTAAAATCTCACGCACCCGCAGCCTTTCCATGCCCCTTGCTTTCGGCTTTTTCCAGTTTCTCATGCCCGTTGTAGGGTTCGTTCTGGGTCAGTTGGTGAGCGATTTCATCACCCAATATGCTGGCATCATTACCTTTGCGATCTTGGGATTCATCGGCGGAAAGATGATCTGGGACGCCTTCCACGAAGAAGAGGGCGAAGAGGCATCCGTACAGACACTCACCATGCCTGTACTGCTGTTCCAGGCAGTTGCCACCAGCATTGATGCCCTGGCCGTCGGCGTAAGCTTTGCCGCCCTGGAAGTAAACGTACTCACCTCTTCGGGCATCATCGGCATCACTACGGCACTTACCTGCATCGTTGCCCTAAGTATCGGCAAACGCTTCGGCAGCGCGCTCGGCGAAAAGGCAACCATCATTGGCGGCGCCGTGCTCATTCTTATCGGCTTGAAATCCTTGCTGCTTTAAACCAGCAGCTACGGACTATCTTTGAAGCGAAGTCACGTGCACTTCGCCAGAACTCATGGGCACAATAATCCCAACGTCGTTTTCAACAAGCAAACGCCCCAAGCCATCAACGCCACGAATAATTCCCTCGATGGTTTCATCTCCATTGATAAGCGCGAGGGATGCCCGCTTATTGCGATAAGCAAAGCGCTGGCTGTACTCATCGATAAAAGCCGAGAAGCCCTCCTGGAGCCAGCGTCCGTAGCGGCATTCCATTGCTTCAAGCATGCTTTCAACCACCTGAGTCATGACGGTACGCTGTTCTGCAGAAAGGCCCGCTTCCACAACACCATCTTGCAAATACGCCAAGGAGTACTTCCCCTCAACTTCGCGCTTGGCGAAAGGCTCATACACATTGACCCCCACGCCAACACACACACCGCCAGCCAAAGCCTCAAGCGAAATGCCCGCGAGTTTTCCCTCTGAGCAAAGCACATCATTGGGCCATTTGATAAGTGGGTTACAGCTTGAACGCACCCGCTCAAGTGCATCAGCTACTGCCAATGAGGCGACCAAGCTCAAAGTGGGGAGCATTTGCGGCAGCACGTTGGGTCGCAATGCGAAGGAAGTGTATACGCCGCCCAAAGGGCTGGCCCAAACCCTTCCTTGCCGTCCATAGCCACCTTCTTGCTCCAAGGCCGTTGCACAATACCCCTCAGGCACACCCTGGCGAAGAGCTTCTTTTACGAGTTCATTCGTCGAGCGGACGCACGCATAGGCGTGCAAATCCCAAAAAGAAGAAACGGCCGGACGCAAAGGCGCCGCCACCGAGGGGGCGCCTTTCGCAACACGACCGTTGTTTTGATGCTCAGACTGGCTTAGCACTTCCATGCCTTGCCCACTGTTACGGTATCGAGCGTGACTTTCGTACCATCGGAGAGCTCATGGTTGGGAGCAATCTCAAGCAGCGGTTTCACCACGAAATCACGTTCAGTAAGAAGCGGATGAGGCAAAGTCAGTACTTCCAAGTCGGACACATAGCCCTGGTAATCAAGGATATCCAAATCGCACGTGCGCGGACCGTTCTTCTTTTCGCGGATGCGACCCAGCCTGTCTTCAATGATATTCAGATAGCGCAAAAGCTCTTGCGGGGGCAGGCCCGTACGCAAGATAAGCACCGCATTAACGAACGAGTCCTGGTCTTCCACATAAGCAGGCTCGCTTTCGTAGAAGCTGGAAACATCGATGATTTGAGAATCAGGCAATAGGCACATATCGGTAATAGCCTGGCTGAGCATTGCCTTCTTGCCCTCAAGCTCCTCGCCCTCGTCGGCAACCAAAGCAACGTTGCAGCCAAGGCCGATAAACGCATAGGGTCGCAGGTTTTCCTTCAGCGACTCTTCGGTTAACGCCACGTTATGGGTGCGGATTACCGAAGCGCCCAATTCGCATGCCATCAGTGCCTCTGCGGCAGACGCGGCATCGCGCTCCTTGGGGTCATCGATGTCGTAGGCGTAGCCGATGTAGCTCTTTCGGGAAACGGCAACCATTGTGGGATACCCCAGATGCACTAACTCCTGGAAGTTGCGCATAAGCTCGATGGTCTGCTTGGCGGTTTTGCCAAAGCCAGGGCCAGGATCAAGGCAGATTCGATCGTGGGCAATGCCGGCCGCCTCAAGCCCGGCAGCACGCTTGGAGAGGTACTCGCATACTTCCGCCACCACATCATCGTATTGGGGTTCATCCTGCATGGTGCGAGGGTCGTCGCCCAGCATATGCATTACCACCAAACCAGCATCGCACCCCTTGGCAACCTCAACCATAGCAGGATCGCGGAAGCCCGTTACATCGTTGATGATGCTTGCACCCGCTTCAACCGCCGCCTTTGCCACCTCGGCATGGCGGGTATCGATGCTTACGCATATATCCTTTTCAGCCAGCTGCTTCACTACCTGGATAGTGCGAGAAAGCTCTTCTTCGACAGACACGGGATTTGCACCAGGGCGCGTTGATTCACCGCCCACATCGATGATAAGAGCGCCCTCTTCAACCATTTTCTGAGCGGCAGCCACCGCTTCCTCAACGTTGGCGTACGAGCCACCATCGGAAAACGAATCGGGGGTCACGTTCAAAATGCCCATGATAACGGGAGTGCGGGAATCGAAGGGAAAGTGTCCACAGCGCCAAATCATAGTTTTGCTCCTTATAAACCACGCCCCAGGCCGTATGGCCCGGGGCGTTGCTAACCATTATTGTTGGTTGCCCGATTCAGGGCCCGATGCTCCCCCGTCAGGGGCTTCAGGCTTTGCGGGTGTTGCCTCGCTTACCGCGGAGGCCTGCTGATCCTGTTGCGCAGCCGCATCGGCGGGGGCATCTTCAGCAGTTTCAAGCTCTGGCTTTTTGCCTTCAGCTTCCTTGGCCTGCTCTTCCTGCAGGTACTCTGCCCAACGGTTGTTGAGCAATGCCTGGCAAGCATCGCCGTCAATCGTTTCGCGCTCAAGCAAAACGGTAGCCATAAGGTCCATCTGGTCGCGCTTGGAGGAAAGAATTTGCACCGCACGGTCGTGGGCTTCCTTCATGATGCGAGCAACCTCGTCGTCGATGCGGCGAGCCGTATCGTCGGAGTAATCCTGCGTGTTGCCGTAATCGCGGCCCAAGAACACTTCGTGATTGGGCTGGCCAAACACCTGCACGCCCAAGTCGGAGCTCATGCCGTAATTGGTAACCATGGCGCGAGCCATCTTCGTTGCACGCTCAAGGTCGTTGGAAGCGCCCGTGGTGATGTCGTCGCAGAACAGCTCTTCGGCAACACGACCGCCAAGGAACACAGCCAACTCGTCGCGCATTTCGTTGCGGCTGTTGAGCACCTTGTCTTCGTCGGGAATGGAAAGCGTGTAACCCAAGGCACGACCACGAGAAATGATCGAGATCTTATGAACGGGATCGGCGCCTTCAAGCATGTGGCCAACCAAAGCATGGCCCGACTCATGGTATGCAATGGTCTTGCGCGTACGTTCATCGAGAACGCGACCTTTGCGCTCAGGACCAGCGATAACACGCTCCATGGAGTCTTGGACTTCCTTGTTGGTGATGATGTGCTTGTTGCGACGAGCCGTAAGAATTGCCGACTCGTTGAGCAAGTTGGACAGATCAGCACCCGTAAAGCCAGGGGTAAGCTTGGCGATGCTGGCAAGGTCGACGTCATCGGCCAGGGGCTTGTTGGCGGCATGAACGTTCAGGATCTTTTCGCGACCCTTCACGTCAGGAGCGTCAACGACGATCTGGCGGTCGAAGCGGCCCGGGCGAAGCAGGGCTGGATCAAGAACGTCAGCACGGTTGGTTGCCGCAATAAGGACAACGGAGTCGTTGGCCTCAAAGCCATCCATTTCAACGAGCAACTGGTTCAAAGTCTGCTCGCGTTCGTCGTGGCCACCGCCCAAGCCAGCGCCACGCTGACGGCCGACGGCGTCGATTTCGTCGATGAAGATGATCGAAGGAGAAGCTTCCTTTGCCTGCTTGAACAGGTCACGTACGCGGGAAGCGCCTACGCCTACGAACATTTCCACGAAGTCGGAGCCAGAGATACTAAAGAACGGAACGCCCGCTTCGCCGGCAACGGCACGCGCAAGCAGGGTTTTACCAGTACCCGGAGGGCCCACCAAAAGACAACCACGAGGAATTTTTGCGCCAAGGGACTGATACTTTGCAGGGTTTTCCAGGAAGTCCTTGATTTCCTGCATTTCCTCAACCGCTTCATCGACACCAGCGACGTCGGAAAAGTGAACGTCGGGATGTTCCTCAACGCTCTTTTTCGCCTTTGCCTTACCGAATGACATCTGCGAGTTGTTTGCCTTGTTCATCTGAGAGAAGAAGAACAGCAGCAGGCCGGCAATGATCAAAATGGGCAAGATCGATGCCAGGATGGAACCCCAAGGCGATGCCAGGCGCACGCTGTACTGAATGGTAGGATGCGCTGCCATAAGCTGACCCAGCGAATCGGAGCCAACCCATGTGCAGGTGTAGTTATGCTCGGAGCCAAGCTTAGAGGCTGCAAGCTCCTGCGTCTGCACGATGGTGGGACGAGCGCCCGTGGTGCTTGCCATGCCGGAGTTCAGCGCATTGAATGCGGTGTTGAACGCGTCCGTGGTGGCCTCGCCCGCCGTAGCGGCAGGGTAATAGGTGCCCGTAATGGTATAGGAGCCAGTGTCGTAAACAGCAGTGTTCACGCGGCCCTGCTCGACAGCCTGGGTAAACTCAGACGTCACTAATTCGTCGGTCTGAGTAACGCCATTCGTTGCCGTCATGGTGCGGGTCATCATCACGGCAAAGAAAATGCCAACAGCCAAGAATACAACCAGCGTAACGATATTGGAGCGATTGGGCTGCTTGGGCAATGGGGGCTTGCTGTGATTAGGCTTCTTTTGATTGGGTGTTTGTGCCATAGATTATTAGTTCCTTATGTTCTTCGATCGAACCAACGGACGTTATTCCTGAGCTGCTTCGGGCTTCAGCACGCCGATACACGAAAGGTTGCGATAACGCTCGGCGTAGTCGAGGCCATAGCCAACGATAAATTCATCGGGGCATTCAAAACCAATGTACTTGCACTTGATATCTGCCTGATTAGGAGTGTCCTTACGAAGAAGCGTTGCCACTTCGATGGAAGCGGGATTGCGCGATTCGAGGTTCTTAATGAGGTAGCGCAGGGTAAGGCCGCTGTCCAAGATGTCTTCAGCGATAAGCACGTGACGGCCTTCAATCTGGCTGGAGAGGTCTTTGATGATACGAACCACACCGGAGCTCTTCATGCCGTTGCCGTACGAAGAAATAGCCATGTAGTCCATTTCAACCGGCAGGTGGATTTCGCGAACCAAGTCAGCCATGAAGATAGCTGCTCCTCGCAGCACCGAAATCACCACGATGCTCTTACCTGCATAATCTTCGGTAATCTGTGCGCCCATTTCCTTTACGCGCGTACGAATCTCATCCTCAGAAAAAAGGATGCGCTCAAGATTGGGATGCTGCTCCACGAAAGCCTCTTTTCCCACCTCTAGGTGGAGTAAATACGGGTATAGACAGTACTTCAGTGTAACAAAAGCTTTCCTTAGCGCATTTGCGGAAAGGTGCCTGTGACTGTTTTGCAATAAATCTTCACTGTACAAAAGCGCCGCCACCCCTTTTTAAGAGGTGGCGGCGCTTAAGCAATGCATAAGCCGCGATTATTCTTTTGGCTTAACCTCGGCTTCGATGGTTTCCTGCATGATTTCAGGGAAGTTCTTTAGAAGCGTATCAACAGGCAAACCGACAATGTTGTTGAAATCGCCGTCGTAGCTTTCTACCAACCTGCGACCCTTGCCCTGGATGGCGTAGGCGCCTGCCTTGTCGATGGTTTCACCCGTAGCAACATAAGCGTTGATGTCTTCGGTCGAAAGCTCTTTGAAGGTTACTGTGCTGGTCTCGGAGAACGAGCGGAAGGCCAACGAAACATTGCCGTCGCCTCCCTTTTCCTCCGATTCGTTGAGCATAACGAGCCACACGGAAACGCCCGTGATTACCTCATGCGTTCGACCTGAAAGACGCCCCAGCATCTCACGTGCATGATCTGCACTGTAGGGTTTGCCCAGCATTTCTCCATCGAGCACCACCGTGGTATCAGCGCCGATAACAATGCCCAAGCCTACAGGGTTTTCAGCCAAAATATCTTGAATTACCGAACCAGCCTTGCGCTCTGCAAGCTTCTTTACCGCTTCAGAGGGCTGCGAGCGTTGGTCCGCATCAAGCGATTCGTCCACTTCGGTGGAACCGGTATACACCGTAAACTTAACGCCAGCTTCTTCAAGCAGCTGCTTTCGGCGTGGGCTGTTCGAAGCCAGGATGACATTTACGGGAATAGTGGTTGTATCGGGCATGTAATTCTCCTTTTAGGCCAATCGGGCACATAAGCTTGGCAGGTACGTTTAATTGCAGTTGGCACAGTTTCGGGCAATTCCAGGCAGGCGTCACGCTTCAACGCCTAAACGCTCATTACGCGCGGTTGGGTTTCCGGCGTGCGCGGAATACGGCCATCGGCTCCACCAAAACGCCTTGCTTGTTAGCACTCACCGCTAAATTTCCCTGCACATTGGTAACGAAACCGCTGATGGGAGCACCTTCTTCATCGAAGGCAGATAGGATCGCCTCAATCGATGCCGATTCAATGCGCCCCTCGTTCCCAATAAAGGCCTCGAGCACGGCCATCACCACGCGACGCTGCAGCGGACGTGCAACCGCACCGAAAGAGGGAAGCAAGCGACAGCCATCGAACGAGTCTCCCCCGTCACCGCCGATCCACTCCAAATTGCTCTCAGCTGACTCGCTCGCCAAAGAGTCAAGGAAATCGTCTTCGTCGGCAATAAGGTTCATGGTTCGGCAAAGGGTATCGAGCAGCTGCCCATTGCGCTCTTTCGCCTTTGGGATTATCTCATGGCGCACAAACGCACGGAATCTATCAGTGTGGGCGTTGGTAGCGTCTTCGCGCCAACGGTTCCCCTCTTCGTCGAGCACCACCTCGCCGACAGGAATATCGTTCACAAAATCGCGTAGCGCCTGACGAGATACATCCAACAGAGGGCGCACCACCGGCCCGTTGGAGTACAGCATGGAGCGAAACCCACCAGGGCCCGTGCCTACGATGGATCGCATGTAGAAGTTTTCCACCCTGTCGTCTTGGGTGTGCGCGGTAACAATACGCCCTTCCGAAATGGGGATCATCACATGACGGCACAGGCTTTCGAGGGCTTCATGCGCTGCCAGGTAACGCTCATTTCGGCCGACAGCTTCTTCATTGCCACCGGTCGCTTTAGCCAAAGCCGCCACGTCGATCTCGCACGAGAAGAACGGGATTTCCAAATGGGCGGCAAGCTTTTCCACGAACCTCTGATCGGCATAAGCGTCTTCGCCACGAAGAAGGTGGTTGACGTGAAGGATGGCGGGCTGCCCCACAAGGCCGCGTTTGTAAAGGTCGCTGATAAGGTATGCCAGTGCGGTTGAATCCGATCCGCCCGAAACCATGGCAACCACGGGAGTTGCAGCACTGAACAGGCCCTGGGTACGAATGGTCTTTTCTATTGCGTCTATCATCAAGGGTTTCCTCCCAATTCCTACCCAAGGGAAACAAAGAGGCAGTGCGCCTTGCGCTGCCGTAAGATGCTTTGCTAGCGTGTTTATTGTAAATGATGCCCACAAGGGAAACGGAGCTTTGCCATGCAGTTCATCTTGCGCACAATTGCGATTTTCGTTGCAGTCGGCGTTGCCGTCTGGCTTGTTCCGGGTATCGACATCGTTGGAACGGGAAGCTCATGGGGTCCCATTGCCGTGATGGCTCTCATCATTGCTCTTTTGAACATGACCATAAAACCCTTCCTCCAGCTTATCGGCCTTCCCATAACCGTGCTTTCGCTGGGCGTGTTCTACCTGGTAATCAATACCATTCTTCTGTATGTTGCCGCTTCTATGGGCAATGCGTTGTTCGGCGCCGGATTCGTTATCGATTCGTTTGGATCGGGATTTGTTGCCTCTATCGTCATTTCCATCGTCTCAGGCTTCATGAACTCCATCCTGGGAACCGACCAACACCAGTAATGGAACCTTTTCTGTTCCATTTAGACCAAAATCAATTCCTTGCCCCAAAACTTTAGATAGGACTTCGGCAATTTGGCATAATAAAAGCTTGCCAGAGACACAATTGAGGAAGGGGGATCATGGCAAACTCACGCACTAAAACCCGCGCGAAAAGCCAGGAGACCCGCAACAAGATTATTGCCGTTGCCATTGGACTTTTCCGCGCCAAAGGTTATGCACGCACCTCCATGAGCCAAATCGCTCGCCAAGCTGGAGTTGATCCTTCGTCTTTCTACTACTATTTCGCTTCGAAAGAAGCGCTTATTGAAAGCATTCTCAATCCCAACGAGCGCATCCCCACCGCCGAAGGCCTTGAAGCGCATAGCTCAAATCGCGCAGCGCAGCTTTATGCCCTTATCGCTTTCGATGTTGTGCACAAATGCGAGCTTCCCTTTGATTTTTGGGAGCTTGAAACCACCGCAAACGAAAACCCTTCTGGATTTGAGGCCTTCTTCGACCGTTACCGCAAACTCTACCGAACGCTGATCACCATCATCGAGCGCGGCATCGAGGAAGGTGTTTTTCATGAACGTCCCGCAGACGAACAGACCGTCGTTATCCTGTCCACCAACGAAGGCCTGCAGCACCATTACCACGCAAAGCACCGCAAAGAGCTGATCTTAGAAGCATCAGGATATTCGGTTCGTGATTACACGCCGGAAGACATCGCTTCCATGACGGGAGAGTCTATTCTGCCCTCCCTGATGAAAAGCCCTTCCGAACTCGAAGACGCCATCATCGAAGGCCGGCGTCTCTACTACATGTTGGAAAACGAGCTGGGCAAGCAATAACGCATTACCCTGCACCGTTTCCCAGGGCAAAAGCTAGCCTACAATAAGGTTTCCCTCACGGACAGCAACGTTCTCAAGCGTCGGCGCCACCAGACGAGCGCGCTTCTCCACTTCCGCTTGAGGCACGCCATGCGCCTCATCGTAAAGGCCAAATACGGGGTAACCCGCTTTTACAAGGGTGTCCATGGCATACAGGGCATCCTCGAATCCCCAGGTAAAGGCCTTTTCTGTTCCCATTGCCTCACGAGCACAATCGTACACTGCAGGTTCGCGCTTCGAGGCGCCCACTTCCTCGACCGAAACGATAGCGCTGAAGTAATCGGCGATGCCTGTTGCCCTAGCACCTGCCCATAGAAACTGCGGCTTACTGGAAGAGGCCATGCTCATCTTCACATTGTTTCGTGCGCATGATTCCAAAATAGCCTCAGCGCCAGGCATAAGATGGGCACGCTCGTAGTAAGACATCATGTACTCATCCATAATGCCCATAACCGCTTCCATGCTAGAAGCAAGCCCATACTGCTCATGGAAGTAACGCGCTACTTCGGGGATGGTGAACGTGGTGAACATCTTGTGCTCTTCGGGCGTTACGGTAACGCCCGCCAATCGGGACACCTCATCCTCCAAGCCGCGCCAAGCCCCCAGAGAATCAAGAAGGGTGCCATCACAATCGAAGATGGCACCCTTGATGGGATCGAGTTTTCTATTCATATTCACGCTTAAGCGCTGCAAAGGCGGGCATAGAATTGCGGATAACATCAGCGGAAACGCAGTAGCTTACACGCACCCAGCCGCCAACGCCAAAGCTGTCGGAGGGAACCAGCAACAGCTCGTGTTCCTTCGCCTTATCGGAAAACGCCTGAGCATCGGGCTCTAAGGCCTGCATCCACAGATAGAAGGCTCCATCGGGAGCAATGTAGTGATAGCCCAGCTCATCGAGGCCCTGAGTGAGCAGCTCGCGGTTAGCAGCATAGGCAGATGCGTTCACCGGCTCATCGACGCATGCGGCAATCACGCGCTGGAAGAACACGGGGGCACAAATATAGCCCAGTGCACGACCTGCACCAGCAACGGCAAACATCACACGCTCAGATTCCTCAACTTCGTTGGGAACTAAAACGTAACCGATGCGGTCGCCCGGAAGGGAAAGGGACTTCGACCAGGAATAGCACACCAAGGTGTTGTCGTAGATAGAGGGAACCCAGGAAACCTCTGGCCCATACGCAAGCTCGCGATACGGCTCATCGGAAATAAGGAACAATGAGCTGCCAAACTCCTTGCGCTTCGCGTGCAGTACCTCTGCCAGGCCCTCAAGGGTTTCGCGCGTATAGACCACGCCTACCGGGTTGTTGGGCGAATTAATGATAACGGCTCGAGTACGCTCGTTGATAGCCGCCGCAAGTGCGTCTAAGTCGATCTGGAAGTTGTCCTCGCGCGCGGGAACCTCTACGCAGGTACCGCCGTCAGCCTCGATCCAAACACGATACTCGGGGAAATAAGGCGAGATAACGATGATCTCGTCACCTGGATCGACAATAACTGCCTTGATGCAGCAAGAAAGGCAGGAGGCAGCGCCCGTGGTGAGGTAGAAGTTCTTGGCAGCGTAATCGGTACCGAAGCGACGATTAAGATTTTCTGCAATTGCTGTTTTCGTTTCATCCAAGCCAGAAGCAGGAGAATACGCGTGTAGCTGAGCAGGAGGCATATCGGCCAACTCATGCATGGTTTTTGCAACTTTGTCAGGAGCTGGGACGCTGGGGTTACCGATACTGAAATCGAAAACCTTGTCTTCGCCAATCTGAGCCTTTCGCTCAAGGCCGTACGCGAAAAGCTCGCGGATTGCAGAAGGGGCGTTGCCCAAACCGTACATGGTTTCATTGATCATGGTATTTAATCCTCCTAACATGAGCCAGAAACTGGCTAAAAATTTATTATGCGCCTGCACTAGCGCACACTGCAAGAAATCCCGCTCTACGGATCGTTTATAGCTAGTTAAAGGAAACTGATGGAAGGCCAGAAAAAATTTCCCGCAAAGGGATTATGAATAATTCGTTTCTGATGACGAATTCTCCGGTTTTAGGTATAATGCAGTCCTGCGCCCGAGTGGCGGAACGGCAGACGCGGCGGTCTCAAAAACCGTTGTCGAAAGACGTGCGGGTTCAAATCCCGCCTCGGGCACCACTTCACATGATAAAGGCTTGCTTTCAGCAAGCCTTTTTTGTTTTCCGTACTTCGTTGATGCACCAATTCGCGATACAGGCAAATGTGCCTCGAGGCAATTTGGCCGACAGAGCCGTTTTGGGACCTCGAAAACAATAATGCGACTCGATTTGCAACTTTTTTGCGATTAGGGACTGCCGCGGTACGCCAAACAACAGATTTAGGCCCGAACACGCAGCAAATCGACCGCGAAACGGCCCATTTCCGCTCTGCACAGACAGAAGAGAGTCCCTAATCGCAAAAAAGTTGCAAAAACGCTCGAAATTTTGTTTTCGTGACGAGCGCGCCAACCTAATGGGCAGATCAGCGCAACGAGTCAGCCCCCCCATTCATCCCATTCCTACAGAACAAGCAGAAGCCAACAGGGCCACACCAATGCCGGGGCAAAGGGGAAGGTTTTGCTCTTCTTCGCAAACAGCCAAACCAAAGCAAGAACAATACCCATCAATGCAACAAACAAAACATAGCAATCAAGATTGCCCGCACCGACAAACAGGCAGCATGCAGCCAACAGCAGCACGTCTCCCCAGCCCAGGGCAGCGCTACTCGAAACCTTAGACACCAGTTGCCCCAACGCCCAAAACAATGCCGCGACAAAACATGCCACCAAGGCGGAAACACCCAAAGAGGCAAATCCCCATTGATACGCCTGCAAACCAGATTCGTCAGGATACAGAGAAAGAGCTGCTGCAAGAATACGCAACGACACCAACATCAGCAGGTCTTCTCCATACACCAATCGATAGCGCACATCTCGTATCGTTATAAGAAAGAACAGGCAGAATAAAGCAATCAGCAACACAATCACAGCTCACCCTCCAACGCGGCTCACGTTGAAGAGACTATGGCAGAGAAAACTGCCCATTCACCTGCAACTTCATTGTTGAGCATAAAACTATTGCCGCATTCGCAAGATTTTTTCTTCCCCTTCGCGCTCTTTTCGCATTTCTTTGATAGCGGCCCGGAGAAGATCGCATCGAACGAGCCTAGAGGCCCAAGCCAAAATACTGGGAATATAGGGGCGGGTACCGTTTTCCCACCTGAACATGATGCACAAAAAAGCCCTGCTTGCGAAGTTGATTGCAAGCAGGGCTTTGTATGCCGGGTGGGAAAACGGTACCCGCCCCTATATTCCCAGTTCGTAAGTAAGCCAGCAAACGCCGCCCTGGCGAGCACTGGAAAATTGAAAAGGGCAAGGCATTGGCCTTCGCGCCATGCCTTGCCCTTTGAGGTTTCCCTGTGCCGCCAGAGCAGCACGCAGCGTCATTGCGCCTCTTAGAGTGCGAAATTCTTTTCGCCGCGGAATACAGCCTCAGCGTCTTCAACGCTCCAGTCGCCCAGAGTAATAGCAGAAATGGCGTTGCACAGACGGATTGCTTCTTCGGTGGAACGCATGTGAATGTTACGACCCGTAGCGTTACCGCAAGCACCGCCGATGTGGATCTGGTTGTGCAGTTCAGTGAGGAATACGTTAGCGTCTGCCTTGGAACCACCAGCGCAAACCAGGCCAGTACGACCGGCAGCCTTAGAGGCGATGGCAAGACCCTCTGCAGAGGTCTGGCCCTCAACTTCGTGAGGAGGGTTAACCTTTACGAAGTCTGCACCGAGGCACAGAGCAACGCCAGCTGCGCCAGCGATCAGATCGGGATCTTTTTCGTCGGTAACAGCCTTGCCGCGGGGGTAGATCCACAGCACAACCAGCAAACCAGCAGCATGAGCCTCTGCGATGAGTTCGCCAGCTTCAGCCATCATGGTGGACTCGTACTCGGAGCCCAGGTAGATGGTGTAGCCAAGACCAACGATGTTCACACCAGCTTCGCGCATAGCCAGAACAGCCTCCAAATCATAGAGTTGGGGGCTATAGGGATCGTCCTGAGAACCCTTAACCAGGTTGGTCTTGGAGTTCATCTTGATGAGGTAGTTGATCTCCGGATAGTCGGGAGCATACTGTGCAACAAGACCACGCTGACCAGCAAGAACACCGATGGTTCCCTGAGAACCGATCTCGAAAAGATGCTCAGGCTCGGCATCGGAGATGTCGATTCCCTCGCCGTAGAAGTCCTTGTTCAGGTGCTCAATCTTCTGGTCGCAAGCAAAAAGCATCAGGCGACCCGTACCACGAGTTGCCTTCATGTAGTTGTCAATGTACGTCTCACGAGCTTCAGGCATAACGTCCGCAGGGACTTTAACCTGATCACGAGTGATGGTGGGCATAATGTTCCTCCTTAAAGGCATGAATACACACGATGTCACCATTATATCGTGCTATCGCCACAGACATAGCGACATCGCACGATAAACCCCATAGGCAACATCTTCCAAACAAATAGCTCCGCGAACATAAACGAACCTCCGTTCATTTCTCATTGCCTGAGAAACAGAAAGCCGCTCAGCGAAGCCTGAAGGGCTAAAACCATTCACGTTTGCCATACACGTAAATTTGCTCGAACTCACTCTGGCTTTTCGAGAAATAGGCAATGGCTTCTATCGCCGAGATAATCCAAACAACCCCCGTTGCTATTCCGAAGGTAAAAAGGCCACCGATAACAGTGAGGGCAAACAACGTGAAACCTTGGGCATTGTAGCCCAAATAGAACTTATGAACGCCGAAAACGCCAAGGAGCAAAGCCAGAAACCCAGCCGCCACATGATCACGCGAAGCGAGCGGGGCGGCATAGTGCGGCTGCACGGGGGAAGCACGAAACGCTTCAGCGGGCTGAGCAGAGCCCCCCGATGGCTGTGCGGCAGAGCCCCCTGGTTGCGATTCCGGAGAATACGCGAACGGCTCCTGTTCCCTGCCGGTCATGCTACTCTACTCTCTTTTCATCTTCCTGCTGAAGAGACTCGCGCAGGGTTTTCTCTACCTGCTTTTCTTCGCGTTCCTTATCCATCTTATGAAGCGCACGCTGGGTGCCCAATACGGACATAATCTTGTCGCGGAAGATAATGCCCAGGATCATGAGCACGGCAGCAATGCCGAAAATGATGAGGCTCGTGGTGATGTCGCCCTCCGCCAAACCGGCAGCAGCGTACGTGGAAATAATAACGCCGGGAATACGCCCCACGGTCGAAAGGACCAAGAACGCACGCATGCGCATGTTGGTAAGGGGGATCAGATACGTGAACACATCTTTCGGCATGCCGGGAATAAGGAAAAGCACGAACACGATAAGATTCAATTTCCCCGAGCGCTCGAACTCGTAGAACTTCACCAAGTGCTTTTCGTCCACCATGGCCCGAACGAAGGGGGCTCCCAACTTGTGAACCAGCGTGTAAATAAGCGAACTGGAAATGACGCAGCCAAGCAAAATGATAAGCGTGCCGAACAGAGGGCCATAGAGCATGCCCGCAGCAACCTGCACCACTTCGCCGGGAATGAACGCAACGATGATCTGCAGCAGCTGAAGGCCAAGCAAGATGAGAACGCCCACAGGACCCTGGCTCTGAATGCTTTCGATCATCTGATCGAGGCCATCAGGCTCGAAAATAAGAGAGAGGCTTGGCCACAACGCCGCCACGATGCCAAACACCAGAGCGATAAAGCACACCAAGCCAACAAGCTTGAACAAATCGCTCTTCTTAATTTTGTGTCCGAATGCAGAAACGGTTTCCTTGGAAACGCCGCCCATTATTCCTCGCTATCCTCGCCATTGCGAGCTCGACGATACTCTTCTTTGAAATTCGAGAACATGCCCTTGGTCTTGGAAAGCTGAACGCCCAGTTTGTAAGCGCCATCGTTCATGGCTTCACCCGCTTTATGGGCCGCTTCCGCTGCGGCGGGCTTCACTTTGGCAGAAACGTTGGCCGCCGCACGCGAGGCCTTATCGTTAACCACAGCACTTGCCGAACCGGCCTTTTCCGCCAGGCCGCCTTCAGGCGCCATATCAAGTACCTCGGGCGAAACGATGATGGCGCCACGAAGGAAATCTTCGCCGTCTTCATTGTTGAGCCTATCGCCGACCCCCAATTTGAAGCCCTTCACCAGTGAAGCGGGGATATCGGTATAGCCCAACAGGATGTCGGCGGTTTTGCCTCTATCAACCGAAACAACCTTGACGGCACCATCGGCGCTGGCAAAACGAACATCCCCTACGAACCCGCAACGGTCACCCGCTTCGGTCATAAGGGGAAGACCCTGCCACATAATGCACTCATCCCAGGAAACGCCCAGATGCTTGCAGGCGGCCTTGCCAACGGAAGAGCTTTTAGGGTCGATGAGGATATGGCCTTCCTCAATTTCGAAACCATCGAGGGCCACAAAGAGATCGGACCTGTGAGCCATAAGCGCAATATCGGGACGCTTTACCGTGAACCCGACCACACGACGTGCCTTAGGGTGAAATACGAAATGGCGCACCTTGCCCACACGCTTAGAAGGCTTTCCCTTCTTCCCTGGCTCGTAGACCGGCACACCGAGAAGCTCGCTGATAAGATATTCGCTTTTCTTCACCGAGCATTCCTTTCGCATATAACCCGCAGGTATAAAGAACGGCGGTGCAAACCGCCGTTCCCGCAGCCACAAAAGACCGCATGTTCTTGTTCTACAGTAATCGCAAATCCTTGCCGCAAACGAAGCGTCACCGAACCGTGTACTACTTGTCGGAAGGACGGACCTTTTCGGCCACTGCGGCAGCTGCATGTTGAGCAGTGCCGGCAGCTTCCTTGGCGGCATCGGCTGCAGTTGCGGCAGCACCCTGGACAGCCTCGGCGGCATGCTGAGCGGCACCCGTTGCGGTTTCCTTTGCCGCTGCAGCGGCATCGAGCACGGCAGGAACCTTATCTACCGCAGCATCGCGCGCAGCTTCAGCGTTCTTGGCAACCTGGGTTGCAATGCGCTCGCGAGCAGCGTCGATCTTCTGACGAAGCTCGTCGCCGTTGGTGTCGAACGCCTGAACCGGCGCAGGAGCAAACTTCTGAGCGCGCTCGGCAACGGCCTTGCGAGCCTCAGCGCCATTGTCTACCACGGTATTGATTACTTTGGTGGAGGTGGATGCAGCGGCTTCTACAAACCGACCAGCCTTTTCCTGCAGCTGAGGCGGGCAGGAAACAGTGCCGCACTTCTCGTTTGCGACTTCACTCAAAAGCGCACGGTTTTCCGCGCCGGAACGGGGCGAAAGAAGCAGGCCTGCTACAGCGCCAACAGCGCCACCGATAAGAAATGTTGCGAACTTACCCATATGGAACACCTTCCCCAAAAGATTGGTTGCAATACCGTCATTATAAAGGCGCTGCCAGCCTTCAGGCAGCAGAACCGTTCACCTGGCACTCTTGTTGCCGAGGTGAAATATAGATTACGCCGTTACTCCTCTATCAGTCTGTCGAGTACGGCAGGAACGGAAAGCCCCGACGCCTCGCAAGCAGCAGAAAACACGGACCGTTCCGCCAGGCCCGGGGTTACGTTAACCTCAAGAACCTGCGCTTGGGCGCCGTCCCAGATAAGGTCGACGCATCCATAGCCCTCCATGCCAAACGCGCGGTAAACCTCAAGCGCCGCGCGCTCGATTTCCGAACGGATAGCCTGGGCAGTCGATTCGTCATGGGAAAGCGATTCCAGACGAACAGGCGCATAAAAATCGACTGCATCGCTACCTAGACGAGCATCGGTGAGATACAGTCCCTTGCGCGGGACGATTTCAACAGGCGGCAGAGCATGCGCGTCCCAGCCAGATCCCAAAATGCATACTGAAAGCTCAACGCCTTCAATCCATTGCTGGACAATCACCTTGTCGTCAAAAGTGAATGCGTCGCGAAGTGCATCGCGCAGTTCCTCTTTGTTGTTCGCCTTGTGAACGCCATAGGCAAGGCCTTCGCACGCAGGTTTTACCGCCAAGGGGTAACCACCGGGAATACGGTCCTCGAACAGATCGACGGCGCCAAATGCGCCCAGTTCGTCAAACACAACCTTCGAAAAACAGAAGCCCTGCGGCCATGAAGCTACGGTTTGCTCGCCAGAGAAATCGCATGCTGCTTGCATATGGGCAGAAAGCAGGCTTTTGTCGGCAACCGATCGACACACCTCAGAGCAAGACCCCACATAGGGAATGCCCAAGAAATCCAGCAAGCCCTGCAAGGTGCCGTCTTCGCCCATTTTGCCCGCCACAGCAACGATGCAAGCGTCGGGGCGTTCGGCTCGAAGCGTTGCCACCAGATCTTCCGAAACGTCGATGGCAACGGGAGTATGCTCGGCTTCTTCCAAAGCGGCAATGATACGCTTGCCGTTTTCCAATGAGGCGTCTCGCTCGGCCGAAGAGCCTCCCATAAGTACCGCGATTTTCATATTCGTCCTTTCAACAGGCCGATTGGGAACCCACCACTAGCGGACCCCCATGGGCGCGATGCGAACTCCGATTTTCCTTCTTGCCCAACAGGCAAAACAAGCCTTCGCCAATGAAGCAAGAAACAAAGCGCATGATTCTATAGGAACCGAATCCCAACAGCGGAAAGCAGGCGGGCAAAAACACCCGCAGATGCCCAGCCATCAGCTGCAACATGTGCTTCACGTTATTATCTTAAAGGAGAAATGGGGCCAATATCAGCCACGTTGGTCGATAAGCACACCATTTAAGAATGAGAGCGACCGATTAAGCGCATCGAGTGCCACCAAATCGTCCTCATAGGAAAAGGCAACATGCGCGATCAAACCATCCCCCGCGCTCCATTGCGTGGTGCCCGTAAAGACCCTATTGGGGTCTTTTGCAGCACGCGTTTGAGCATCGATGATCAAATGCTCAAGAAGATGCGGAGTGGAGGTGCCCCTCATTACCGTAGCAAACACTGGGCCTACGCTGTTACGACACGCGTGCTGCCCAAGCGTTGGCACATGGCCCAAGCACTCTGCTATTAGCTTGGAGTCTGTCTGCGCATAGCGCTCGGCCGCCACAACGATCTCAACCTCTACCCTGTCGGGGCGCACGCGCACCCGTAAAGCACGAAGGGGCAGCTCACCAGAGCACACCCCTTCGCTCGATCTCGACCAGCTCATTACTGCTTCACCAATTTGGTCGAGGCCTTCCCCTGTTCGCTATCAGGGTTTTCTTCGGTGATAACAAGCGTGTCGCGCTCAGGCGAAAACGCATACGAGCCCGAGCCTGTGTATTTTCCGAATGAGAAGCTGATGGTCTTGTTGAACGTATCGAGAGAATACGAATACGAGACGTCGTCGCTCATCTTGATCTCGGAATCGGTAACAGTGATGGTCGCGCTGCTACCGTCGATAACCCACATTCCCTGAATGTCTGCCGCATCGTCGTAGCGCAGCCACTGATTCCACGAAAGCAAACCCGTGGCGATTGCCAGCACCGCAACAACAGAACAGGCAATTATTACAAAGCGTCGCGAAAGACGGCGCTTGCGGCTCTTCGCCTTGGCGCTCATGCGAGGCGTTCCCGTCTTCTCAGAGACCGAATCGGTTTCCACGTTCAGGGAAGACTTAGCCTTCTTGCCCTCGGGAACAGAAGGACGCGGCATGGGATGTGCCGCGCCCTTCGAAGAATCCTGGAACAAGCCTTCAGGTTTGCCCGCAGAAGCGCTAGGCACCGAAGCGTTTGAGACCTTCGTTTTGCGCCCCACCACTGAGGGGCGCTTGCTTGTGTTCTTTTCTGCCATGCCTTCGGGCTATCCTTTAGCGGATAACCTCAATGCCGCCCATGTAGGGAACCAGAACATCGGGCACCTTGATGGAGCCGTCTGCCTGCTGGTAGTTCTCGATAACGGCAGCCATGGTACGGCCAACCGCCAAACCAGAGCCATTGAGCGTATGAACAAGGCGCGAACCCTTGAAGTTTTCAGGGTCGCGATACTTGATGTTGGCGCGACGTGCCTGGAAATCCTCGCAGTTGGAGCAGGAGGAAATTTCCTTGTAGGCGTTGTAGGAAGGCAACCAAACTTCCAAGTCGTAGGTCTTGGCGGCAGAGAATCCGATATCGCCGGTGCAAAGGCTGATTACGCGATAAGGCAGGCCCAAAAGCTGCAGGATGTTCTCGGCATCGGCAACCATGGACTCCAGATCGTCGTAGCTTTCTTCGGGCTTTGCGTACTTGACCATTTCCACCTTGTCGAACTGGTGCACGCGGATAAGGCCGCGGGTGTCACGTCCAGCAGAACCAGCTTCCTCGCGGAAGCAAGGCGTAAAGGCGCAGTACTTCAGGGGCAATTCGCTTGCCTCAAGCACTTCGCCGGAATGGATATTGGTGAGCTGCACCTCTGCCGTAGGGATGAGGTACATGCCTTCGCGGGTTTTGAACAGGTCGTCTTCGAACTTAGGAAGCTGGCCGGTGCCGGTAAGCGTGGTGGCATTGGCCATAGCAGGGCACCACCATTCCTTGTAACCACGGGAAATATGCGTGTCGGCCATGAAGTTGATGAGAGCACGCTCAAGGCGAGCGCCCAAGCCGCCCAACAGCACAAAACGGCTACCTGCGAGCTTTACGGCACGCTCAGCATCGATGATGCCAAGCTCTGCGCCCAAATCCCAATGAGGCTTCATTTCGAAGCCTTCGGCCTCGAAGTTGCGCGGGGTGCCCCAGCGACGAACCTCGGGGTTGTCGTCTTCGTCCTTGCCAACCGGGGTGGAATCAGCCGGCATGTTCGGCGTGGACATGAGCATATCGCGCAGGCCTTCGTCGGCTGCAGCGCGTTCGGCGCTGAACTGAGCGATCTGATTCTTGAGCTCGGAAACCTCAGCCTTTGCCGCCTCGGCTTCTTCCTTCTTACCTTCACCCATCAATTTGCCGATGGACTTGGAGATGGCGTTGCGCTTTGCCTGAAGCTCTTCTTCCTTGGCAATTGAAGCACGACGTGACTCGTCCAATTCCTGGAAGCGCGCAGAATCCCACGTATGATTGCGATTCTGCATCGCAGTAGCGACTTCATCAAGATGTTCGCGGACGAACCGAATGTCTAGCATGACTGCCCTTTCGACGTGCTTTATACGGTATGTTTCCGTTTGAAAACAGTAGCGCTAGTATACTCTTATTCACCTAGCACGCGCAGGCGGCTTACCCGTTCGCGCAATGAACAAATCCGTGAGAGGAACCCATGGACTTCGCCGAGCTCTATCATTTCCTGTTTGAAACCATCGAAGGCATCGGCTGCCTTATTGTGGCATGCCTGGTTCTAACCACCATCATTGCTGCCATTTTGGAATACCGCACGCGCAAAACCTTCAAAGATCGCGGGGAGAAGGATACCGATACGGAATTTTTCGACGAGGAATAGCGCCCCGGCCCAACGCCGAAAGATTTTCTAACTATCCCCCAACATGGGTGGCATAGCGCGCAGGAACAGGAATCCAACAATGAACAGCAGGGCGATGGAAAGCACGCCCAGCGAAGAGCTTCCCGTAAGTTGGGTAAAGGCGCTTACCAAGAAGGTGCCCATAACAGCGGCATACTTGCCAAAGATGTCGAAGAACCCGTAGTACTCGTTGGCGCGCTCCTTCGGAATGAGCTTGCCGTACTCTGAGCGCGAAAGTGCCTGGATACCGCCCTGGAACAGGCCAACGCAAATTGCAAGGATCCAAAATTCCACCGCGCTCTTCAAGAAGAACGCCGCAAATAGCACGATAAAGAAGTACGCAAGTACGCCCACCTTCAGCATGCGCTTGGTTCCAAAGCGTTTCGCCAGGTTGCCATATGCGATTGCGGAAGGAAACGCCACGAACTGGGTTACCAGCAGCGCCAACACCAGCTGCGTCGAGTCGATGCCCAAATCGGTGCCGTAGCTGGTGGACATCTTGATCACCGTATGCACGCCATCGATGTAGAAGAAAAACGCCAGCATGAAGAACAGTAGGCGCTTGTCCTTCATGATGCTCTTCACCGTTCCCTTCAAGCCGGAAATAGTGGTGCGCAGCACATGGTCGGAGCGCTTTTTGCCGTGCAACTGCTTCACGTTCTTGGCGACGGGCACCGTAAAAATCACCCACCACACTGCGGTGATGATGAACGCGATCTTCATGCCTAGCTTCGCATCGATGCCGAAGCTCGATCCTCCCAGAACTACCGCCAAGCACGCAATGAACGGGATGCACGAACCGATGTAACCCCAAGCGTAACCGTGGGAAGAAACCTTGTCGTAGCGCTCTTCGGTAGTGGCATCCACCAAAAAGGCGTCGTAGAACACCATTGAGCCATTCAGCATAATGGCGGCAATTACATATACGACCAAAAAAACAAGCGCATGTTCGGGAATGCCCAATGCAGCACAGGCAACAGCACCGGTGCCCGCAAAGCCAACCAGGAACTTCTTCTTGTTGCCTGCCAAGTCGGCAAGGCTGCCCAGCACGGGCATGAGCAGGGCAAGAACCAACGAAGCAACCGTTTCCGCATAGCCCCAAGCAACCACCACCGAAGAACCCGGGTCGGCGATAGAGGCAAAATACACGGGAATCAGCGCCGTGGAAAGCATGACGAAGGCCGAATTGCCCACATCGTAAAGAACCCAGCTCAGCTCTTTTTTAGTGAGCCCAAACGCCATAATCGTTACCCTTTCGTCCTTGAACGCACGCCCGTTTGGACGCATCATAAAACGCACACCAGTATACGGTGCATATATATGGGATATCTAAAATATCCGTAAAGAAACGAAGGGGCGTATATGCCAGCAATTATCACTCACGACCAATTCGGTCGCAAAGCTCTTGCTAAAGCGGCCGCTGGCGTTGTTTCCAATGAACGCGAACGCAATGCCTTTTTGTTGGGAAACCAGGGGCCCGACCCGCTGTTTTACTGTGTAGCCAACCCCACTACCGCCAAATACCACAAGCTGGGAAACCTGATGCACCATGCCGATCCCAGCGCGTTGCTGTTCTCGCTCGCTCAAAGCCTGGTATACCTGCCAGAAGCCGCTCACCCTTTGGCGAAGGCCTATATCGCAGGCTTTCTTTGCCACTACTTGCTCGACCGAGCCGAGCATCCTCTGGTATACGCGCAGCAGTATGCTCTGTGCGATGCTGGCATCGATGGGTTGAGCGACAAAGATGGATCAGAAGTGCACGCCATCATCGAAAGCGATTTGGATGAAATGGTGCTCTGGACCTGCGAAGGCAAAACCGTTGCCTCGTTCAACCCGCACAAAGAAATCCTGAAAGCCGATAGGCAAACGCTCGCCATCATTTCATACCTGGTTAGCATGGCGGTACACGACGCCTACGGCAAAGAGGTAAGCCCCGATTTGTTCACGAAAAGCGTTTTGGGGTTCCGCCGCATCCAACATGTGTTCCACTCGCCGCGCGGCATTAAGCGCACCGCGCTGGGCAATATCGAGCGCAAGTTCCGCAAGCATTCGTTCGTGCAGGCCATGAGCCATCGTGCCGTTGAACTGACTGCCAGCGAATTCGACAACCATCAGCGTGCTGCATGGATCAATCCCTTTACAAAAACGGTGAGCACCGCCAGCTTCCAGGACCTGTTCAACCAGACGCTTGAGCAGGCAACCGAATACATTCCCCAAATCGTCTCCGGCAACTTCACCATAGAACAGGCCCGCGAGCTTACGCAGGGGCTGAACTTTTCAGGGGAGCAGGTGGAGCGGTAGCGCGGATGGGGTGAACCGCCCGAAACAGAGCGGGTGCGAGCCATCTACGCCTTCGTACGCAACGAGATCCTGTTTGGTTACAACGTCGACGATGGGATACGTGCATTTCCTCGGCAGTTTGGACAGCGTGAGCCGCCCCCGCTACTCCCCTTCACCAACGAAAGCGCGCGAAGGGGCGGCGGTGCAGGTAAGCGCCACGGCAACCACCAAAGCGGCAATTACCGGCACTAAGGCAAGCGGGTTGGCAAGCAAGGTGGTTCCAGCCGAATCGGCCAACGAGCCAGCCACGATGGCGCCTACTTCCAGCGCTCCGGCAAGTATCATGCCCAACGTGCAGAATGCGCGATTACCCGTACCGCACAAAGCCGACGAAACGGCGGCAGCAGCAACCCAAGCCACCAAGGTTATCCACGTCGAAGGCAGCACGAGCAAAGCGGCAACCAAATCTTGGACGCTGCCGGCAAGAGGAACCAGGGCATAGGAAAACGCATCCCAGCCCGAAAGAACATGCGACCCCAAGCCTGAAAGCGTCAGGGCAAGAACGCCTGCAAACAACGTGGTTGCCGCCGCATCGCGAGGACGTAGCAAATAACCAGCCGCAAAGGGAGCAAGCGGCGCAAATCCGAACGATCCGATAAGCGCTGGAAGCAAGCCAACATTAGCGGCTTCGCGCGAATGGCGAGCAGCGAAATACCACCAGCATGCCGCTGCAGCCATAAAGGCCACGCCCAAAACTGGAGAGCCGAACACACACAGCGAAACACCCAGTGCTTCGCAGGCAAACAGGGCACCAACGGAAGGTAGCAAGGCGGAAAGCAGGGCAAACGCCGCCAAAACGCCCCACGATATAGGATTGCTCCACGCATCGGGAGCCACAACGGAATTAAGCGTCAGGAAGCCCAGAACCGCTGAGCCCGCCGCTGCCCATATGTGAGCAAACACCGATTTCATCCGTGGCGTGGGATGCCACGGTTCGCGCGGCTCTTCAGGCAACTCCAGCTCAAATTCCTCGGGTTCCTCTTCCGCGGTTTCTTCAAGCTCGTCTCCCACCAGACGCTTTAGCTTGTTGGCGCCTTTACGCGGCCCGCCTAAACAAGGCTGCATCTGATCGGCGAACTCTTTTATCGACGTATAACGCTCATCGGGGTCAGGCGAAAGAGCGCAAAACATCACATCGTCTATTGCGGGGTCGAGCCCTTCCATGCACAGGGAGGGAATAACCAGTTCAGCATCGTAGATTGCATCTTCGGCTTCAGGAATGCTGTTGGCCAAAAACGGATTGGCGCCCGAAATCATTTCGTAAGCCAGGCTTGCAAGGGCCCATTCGTCGCAACGCTCGCTCAAATTGCGCTGCTCCATCTGCTCGGGCGGCATATAGCCGATCGTGCCGCCCTCCGCAGCGCCATAACCAGCCTCTCCAGCCAAGCGTGCCAGGCCGAAATCGGTCACCTTAACATGGCCCTGTTTATCGATCAGCACATTTTCGGGCTTGATATCGAGATGAAGCACCTGATGGGCATGAGCAACCTGAAGCGCTTTTGCCACCGCTTTGAATACGGCAGATACAATATCGGGATCCACGTCGTCGGGGTACATGTGCAGCACTTCGGCAAGAGTCATGCCATCGACATACTCCAAGATGAGGTACGCCATGCCATCTTGCACTTCGAAGTCGTACACCTGAACGATGGAAGAATCCGAGAGCTTTGCTGCAGTACGAGCCTCTTCCAATCCAGGCACCGCAGAAGTGTCGATGGAACCCTTCCCCAAAAGGATGCTCCCGCCCTCAGGGAGCATTTCAGCAGCCTCTTCAAGGGGCATGCATTTTATGGCAACTCGGCGCTGTATGCGCGTATCCCATGCAACCTTCACCGAAGCAAAGCCACCGTGGCCAGCCTCCCCTTCCAAGCGATAACGTCCCAACAACAGGTTTTCCTGGCTGGACGGTTGCTCAGTGTTTTGTGGCTGCGCACCATGCACCAGCCGATCGTCGCACAACGGCGCATCGGCATCCGCAGCGTCGGCGACGTTGCGGTTCAAGGGCGCAGAAAGCCGGGCTGGCAGGGTAAGCCAACCAACGCGACGTGTTTCTGGTGTTTTGCCCTCGGGCTTTTGCAAGCGCTATTCCTTGAAGCTCTTTACGAAATGCTTAATTAAGGCAGCAGACGTTGGCGTGCAACGTTCGCCTCCCATGCGCGGCTCAGCGAGCGGCATACCCTCTAGGATAGCGGCAGTTGCGGGAGCGGGCAGCGAAAGCACACCATGAGCGCATTCGATTTCGCCTTCGCCGGGCTGAATGGGGGTAGCCACAACCTCTTCAGGGGCAAGCACATAGAATTCGGCGCAGATAGCCAACGCGTTGCGAATGCCGCCCGCCTTCCCCACTTCATGAAAATGGGTTTGGGACACATCGCATCCATGAACCTTCGCCTCGGCAGCTGCAAGAATGGCATACACGCTACGCAAATCGTTTTTAACTTGATCAGGAGCGTCGAGCGCATCGATGGTCTTATTGATTTCACCGATGTCGTGGTGGTGCTTTTCAGGTACTTCAGCGCGTTCGATTATCTCGTAGAAACGCTTGTGCTGCGCTTCGTCCATTGCGTTGAAGAGGGTGTCGAAGATCTGGCCACGTGTGGCGTTTTCGGTGAAGTCGAAGGAAAGCACCATATTCGCTCCTTACTGCTGTGCGGGCACTGCGCCCGGAAGATGATTGATGAGATGGGCCTGGAAACCAGCACCGAAGCCATTGTCGATATTAACGACGCTCGTTCCGCTTGCACAGGAATTGAGCATGGAAAGCAGGGCCGACAAACCGCCGAATGAAGCCCCGTAGCCCACGCTGGTGGGCACCGCGATAACTGGGCATGAAGCCATACCGCCCACCACACTGGCAAGGGCACCTTCCATGCCAGCAACGGTGATAATAACCTGCGCTTGCATGATGTCGTCCAGGTGCGCAAGCAGGCGATGAAGCCCCGCAACCCCCACATCGTAGAGGCGTTGCACCTGGTTGCCCAGGGCTTCGGCGGTAAGCGCCGCTTCCTCGGCGGCATACATGTCGCTGGTGCCAGCAGCAGCCACCACAATAGTGCCATTGCCCGTTGGTTCAGGCATGTGCCCAAGCAGCCCCACGCGAGGAATGTCAAAGTAAGTGAATTCATCGGCGAAGTGGTTGGTCATAAGGCTTACCGCTTCGGGCTTCATGCGGGTGATGAGCACCGTCTTGGCGCCGCCCTGTTGCAGAGATTCCGCAATGCCGCGAATCTGATCAGGGGTTTTTCCTTCGCCGTAGATAACCTCGGTGGCATTTTGGCGCAAGGCACGATGATGATCCACCTTGGCATACCCCAAGTCGGTAAAGGGCTCCTTCTTCAAGGAAAGCAACGCTTCGGCAGGCGTGGTTTTACCTGCGGCAACGCTTTCCAAGATCTTCTCTATAGCATCGGATTCCATGCAACCCTCCGATCAAATGGGAATATAGGGACAGGTATTATTTTCCCACTTATTCATTACAGCATAGCGACGCATTGCTGTTCGACAGCATAGCATCATAAGCGACACAACGTCACTAATTTAGCAAAGTGGGAATATAGGGACAAGTGCCGTATTTTCACCTTGGAATGGCAGTCAAAAAAGCCCTGCTTACGACATTGATCGCAAGCAGGGCTTTATTCGCTAAGCAGGAAAACGGTGCCCGCCCCTATTCTCCCAGCAGTTCGTCGACTTTCGGAAGCCACTCGCTGATGGCAATGTGCTGCGGGCAAATCTCTTCGCACGATCCGCAGCTTGTGCACGAATCGGCACGACGGCCATAGCTGGTAACCTCATTCTGGTAGAAATCCTTCGCCAGCTCCATATCGTCATACAGCGTACCCATGTTGTAGGCGCGGAAGTTATACGGGATAGCAATCTTGTTCGGGCACATATCCACACAGTAGTTGCAGCCGGTGCAGGGAATTGCCGCGCGCGAATCAAGCGCAGCTTTCGCCTGGTCAAGAACCTTGCGCTCTTCATCAGAGAGCATGCCCGGATGCGCGTTCTGCATATACCCGATGTTTTGCTGAAGCTGCTCGGGCGTGCTCATACCCGAAAGAACACAAGAAACTTCGGGCATACCCCATAGCCAATCAAAGGCCCATTCGACATTGCTGTGCTTGATGCCCGACTCGTCGAACACCGCCTGGGCGTTTTTCGGCAAATCAACCAGTAGCCCACCGCGCAACGGCTCCATAACCACTACAGCCATACCGCGCTCGGCTGCCATCTTCATGCCCTTTATACCCGCCTGATAATCGCGGTCATAGTAATTCAGCTGGATTTGGCAGAAATCCCAGTCGGCAGCATTCAGAATTTCTTCAAACAGTTCCAAATCATCATGGAAGGAAAACCCGATATTGCGTACTTTCCCGCTAGCTTTGGCGCGCTTCATGCCGTCGATTGCATTGTTGCGTACTGTCTTTTTCCAGCTGCCGCCATTCATCGAGTGCAAGAGGTAGTTGTCAACATAATCGAGACCCAGACGGTCAAGCTGTTCATCAAGGAAGCGATCGAAATCTTCGGGCGATTTGTAAAGCCATGCGGGTGATTTAGTAGCAACGTATACCTTTTCGCGATAGCCGTCCTTCAGGGCCTCGCCCAAGATTCGTTCCGAATAACCGCTTACGTAGTTATAAGCCGTATCGAAGTAATTGACCCCGCCGTCAATGGCAGCGCGGATCATCGCTATCGACGTATCGACATCAACCTGATCGATAGTGTTACTGTTTACCGTTTTGCCGCCATCTTTCATGGGAAGGCGCATAACGCCAAAGCCTAAAGGCGAAACCTTCATGTCCGTGTTGCCGAAAGCACGCAATTCCATGACACCCCTCCTGTCTTCGTTGACTGCGGCGCTTTGTCCCCTATGCCGCATAGAGCCAACGTACTTTAATTCAGCTGAGTTCAGGGTATCGCAAAACAACGCGCACGTAAAAATGGCCTCCTGAAGTTTTTCGGGAGGCCATTGGTCGCACTGCGTAAAATAACGCTTACACGTTGAACTTGAAGTGCATTACATCGCCATCCTGCACGACGTAATCTTTTCCTTCCTGGCGAAGCTTGCCAGCATCGCGACAACCCTTTTCACCGCCAAGGGCAACGTAGTCTTCATATGAAGCGGTTTCTGCTTTGATGAAGCCACGTTCGAAATCAGAATGAATAACGCCAGCAGCCTGAGGGGCCTTTGCACCTACGGGAATGGTCCAGGCGCGCGTTTCGGTTTCACCGCTGGTGAAATAGCTCTGAAGACCCAGCAGCTTGTACGCCTCGCGAATAAGGCGGGAAAGGCCCGACTCGTCCAAGCCAAGCTCTTCCATGAAAATGGCAGCCTCTTCAGCATCAAGCTCGGCCAAGTCGGCTTCAATCTTCGCGCTGATGGGCACGGGCTGCTGCCCATCGATTTCGGGAAGCTCTGCGTTGACCTTGTCTTCATCCACATTGGCAATGTAGAGCATGGGCTTCATGGTGAGCAGGCACAGCTCGCGAATGGCATCCTGCTCTTCTTCGGAAAGGTCGAGCTGCAGAGCGCGCTTGCCTTCGTTCAGACCCTCGAGCACTTTCTGGGCAGCTTCGAAATTGATGGCCTTTTCCTTATAGCGCTTACCTTCCTTCTCCAAGCGAGGCAACGCCTTTTCGATGGTGGCAATATCGGCAAGGATCAGTTCGGTTTTGATGGTTTCAACGTCGCTTTGCGGGTCAACCTTCTTGGATACGTGCTCTACGTTCGGATCGCTGAAAAAACGAACCACTTCACAGATGGCGTCCGTTTCGCGAATATTCGCCAAGAATTTATTGCCCAAACCTTCGCCCTGAGAAGCACCGGCAACCAAGCCTGCAATATCAACGAATTCCACCGTTGCAGGGATGATCTTCGCCGGATGGTCGATGGCAGCAAGGCCGTCAAGGCGCTTATCGGGAACGGGAACCAAGCCAACATTGGGCTCGATGGTTGCAAAAGGATAGTTTGCAGCAAATCCGCTCTTCTTCGTAAGGGCGGTGAACAGAGAAGACTTGCCAACGTTTGGCAAGCCCACAATGCCAATGGAAAGGGACACGTTTGCTCCTTGATAGGGTTCTCATTTTTGTACGCATTCCATCATACCACCCAAACGGAAAACGCCCGAAAGGGGCATAAGTCGCGCAGCCGAAACTGCTGGGAATATAGGGACAGGTCCCGTTTTCCCAATTTTCGGAACAGGTACTGTTTTCCCACCTCAGGAATGCCACGCAAAAAAGCCCTGCTTGCGCAATTAGTCGCAAGCAGGGCTCAATTTACTAGCTGGGAAAATGGGGGCTGTCCCTATATTCCCACTTACATGCTGAAGAAGCCGAAGGTCTGTGCCACGTAGGCTATCAGGATAACCACCAGCGCAACAGGGGCAAGGTACTTGATCATGAAGACCCACACCTTACGCAGCCTGAACTGGGAGGAAAGCATAACTTCTTCTTCGATCATCTTCGGACCAACAATCCAGCCAATGAAGATGCAGGTCAGCAATGCCACGATAGGCATCATTACCGAATTGGAGATAAAGTCGAGGAAGTCGAGGATAGAGGTTCCCGCGCCCAGAGGCTCAATGAACGAAAGGGAGCTATATCCCAAAGTAACGAGAAGACCCATAAGCGTAGTCCACACGATTACCGTGGCGAGGGCTTTACCGCGCGAGCAATGGGTTGCGTCCTGGACAATGGAAGTGCAGGTTTCCACTAAAGAAAGAGCGCTGGTAAGTGCAGCAAACAAAACCAAGACGAAGAAGCCGACACCCACGACAGGGGCAAAGCTGCCCATGCCCTCAAATACCTGGGGCAAAATGATGAACATAAGGGAAGGGCCGGAGTTTTGAGCAACTGCTTCGCCAGAGCCCATAGCAGCAAACGTTGCAGGGATGATCATGAAGCCAGCAAGGAGCGAAACGCCGAACGTCGAGCCTGCAATCTGGGCAACGCTGGAAGTAAGCTTGGTTGACTTATCGAGGTAGGAACCGTAGGTAACCATAATGCCCATTGCCAACGAAAGCGTGAAGAAGGTCTGACCCAACGCCGCAATTACCAACTCGGGAGAGAACTTGCTGAAGTCAGGAACAAGGTAGAAGGCAAGGCCGTCGATTGCCCCAGGCATGGAAAGCGCATACACCGCAAGAATTGCCGCCACGACGATAAGCGCAGGCATCATGATGAAGTTTGCCTTTTCAAGGCCGTTATTAACGCCCAGACCCACGATGAAATAGGTGATGACCATGAAGATAAGCATGAACAGGATGCTTTCAGGACCATTGCTGATGAAGTTCGTGAAATAGGTGCCACCATCAACAAGAGCGCCCGCTTCGCCACCTGCATATGCTGCAAGGTACTTCGTTACCCAGCCACCGATTACGCAGTAGTACGGCACGATGATGAACGGCACGGCAGACATAAGAACGCCGATGAACGTAAACTTCTTGCCGAACGCCTTGAAGGCACCGATAGCGCTCTGCCCCGTTTTACGACCAAGAGCATTTTCCAAAAGCAGCAAAGAGATGCCGATGGTGAATACCAAGACCAAATATACAAACAGGAACATGCCGCCGCCGTACTTGGCTGCCAAATACGGGAAGCGCCACATCGCTCCCAGGCCAACAGCGGATGCCGCCGCCGAAAGAACAAACGCCAGTTTGCCCGACCAGGAGGCTCGACCAGCCAACTGAGCAGACTCGGTTGAGGTTGACATACTCTCTCTCCTTCTATCCCACGCATGTGGGAAGTCATACATGGGCTTTACGCCCACTAGGCGCCGCTATGCGCCTTAGACACTTATGAAACATGATTGTAGTAGTGGCTACTATAGCGTAAACGCTTATAGAGGTTTTGGGAGAAGGACGGGCGGCGTTCTTAACGAACTAACGGTACCGAAAACTCCGCATTGCCTCTCTCGTCTATAGCGCTCATTTCAGCGGGTTATGCACACGCTCACCTTCGTAGCTAACGTTCCAAAACACCAAGCCCTGCGCTGGCGCGTTTTCGCCCGCCGCCGCGCGATTGCGCGCCTCGAGCACCTCTGCGATCCATTCCGGCCTGCGCCGCCCAAGGCCAACCGCCACCAACGTACCCACAATGGTTCGCACCATCGAGTGGAGAAAGGCGTTGCCCTTCACCGTGATAACCACCAAGCTTTCGCCCCACGCGTCTTCGCGCGACACCTCGATGCTAAACACATTGCGCATGGTTGATTTGCCTTCAGCGGATGCCGCCATGCAGAAGCTTTTGAAGTCGTGTTCACCTATCAAGTAAGCAGCCGCTGCACGCATAGCTTCAAGGTCGAGCTCTTTGGGAATATGCCAACAGAACCCCTTCATCAAAAGAGGCTTATAAGCATCGGTGCAGATGAAGTACTTGTATTCACGCATCGTGCAGGAAAAACGCGCCGAGAAATCGCTGCTCTGACGACGCACCGACTTAACGGAAATATCCTCATGGGTCAGAGCGTTCAGAGATCGCAGCAATTTGAACTCGCTGCGACAAGCAAGTTCTTCTTCCGAAAGAGAAAAGCTCACCACCTGACCACGCGCATGAACGCCCGAATCGGTGCGTCCCGCGCATACCGTTTCGATAGGGCGACGGAACACCAGCCCCAGCGCCTCTTCGATGCTTCCTTGCACCGTAAGCTGGCCGGGCTGTCGCGCAAAACCGGCAAAGGGCTCTCCGTTGTACGAAACCAAGAGGGAAAGGATCACCTCGCCCTTTCCCTCTTCGGTTGCCTTCTGTATTGCATTGCCGTTGTTACCGGGTTCCACTAAGAAGCCCTCCAAACCGTGCGTCCAAACAGGTCATATAGGTGCGCCTTCAAATGCTGATTGCCCGAATCGGCCGTCATGGGCAGCTCGGCGCGCATACGTCGTCCGTCGGCCTGACGCACATAGAGCACTACCGGGTCTTTTCCTGGATGATCTTTCAGGATGCGCATCAGCTTATCGGAAGTCACCGAATCAAGCTCGCGCGTCGCGATGCTCAACTCAAGCTGAAGCGGGGCAACATTAGCGTCTTCGTCGGAAAGCTCCAGTAGAGCAGCTTCATACACGATGATCTGGCTGCCGCGATCACTTACTTCGAACTTACCCTTGCAGGTGATAATCGCATCTTCCTGAATGGCTTCCTTGAACTTGTCGTAGTTGAAGCAGACACACTCAACATGCCCCGAGGTGTCTTCAAGCGTGAAACTTGCCATCAGGGTACCGCGCTTAGTTCGCCGAACATTCGTCTCGGAAACCATTCCAGCAAATGTAGCTGACTTAATGCCCTGCTCTCGCTCGCTCAATTCACCCAAGGTGTATTTCATAGTACGCGAAAGGTAGTTCTCGTAACGTCGCAACGGATGGTCGGAAACGTACATCTTCAAGATGTCCTTCTCGAAGGCAAGCAAGGTCTTCTTATCCCACTCCACGCCATCGGGCTCGGGAATATCGTCCTTGAAGCTTTCATCCACATCCGAGAACATGCTAAACATATCAAGCTGACCAGCCGCTTTGTCCTTTTGGCGCTTCGCCGCGCTTTCAAGGAGAGACGTTTCGTCGATAAGATGCATCAGCTGCTTGCGAGTATAGCCCGTAGAGTCGAACGCTCCTGATTTCACCAATGCCTCGAGCGTCTTGCGGTTATAAGCCGAAGAGTCGACGCGATTCACGAAATCATGCAGCGAAGTAAACTCACCGTTCTTCTCTCGCTCGTCGATGATGCACTGAGCCACCTTTTCGCCTACACCGCGAACGCCCGCCAAGCCAAAACGGATCCCCTCTTCAAGCGGGGTGAATTCCAGATTGGACGAGTTAACATCAGGCGGCAAAACAGGAATGCCGCTGCGGTTGCAGCTCGCAATGTACTTGATAAGGCGATCGTTGTTGCCCATGTAACTGGACAGAACAGCAGCCATATACTCGTTCGGATAATGCGCCTTCAGGTATGCCGTACGCATAACAAGCAACGCATATGCTGCAGAGTGCGATTTGTTGAACGCGTACTTTGCGAACTTCTCGGCGTCTTCCCAAATTTCTTTAGCGATGTCGAGCGAATAGCCGTTTTCTACTGCGCCATTGTTCCAGTCTTCTTGAAGCTCGCGCATAACATCGAGCTTCTTCTTACCCATTGCTTTACGCAGCTTATCTGCCTTACCGGCAGAAAAACCGCTCATCACCATGGACACCTGCATGATCTGTTCCTGGTAGACCATCGTGCCGTAGGTTTCTTCCAGGATAGGACGCAGACGATCGTCGTAATAGTGGACGGGGCTTTTGCCTTGTACCACCTTTACATAGTCTTCAACCATGCCAGACTCAAGCGGGCCCGGACGGTTAAGTGCGATGGAGGCCACAACGTCAGAAAAGCGCTCTGGCGGAATCTGAGCGAACAGGCTCACATACAGCGCGCCTTCAACCTGGAACAAACCATCCATGTTGAGGGGCATTCCGTTCTTACGAAGTTCACCACGCATCAGGGCAAACGCACGATCATCTTCAATGGGGATTTCTTCCGGAAGAAGCTTTTCGCCCGTGGTTGCCTCAATGTTGTTGCAGGCACGCGAAAGCACGCCCAAGGTACGCAGGCCAAGGAAGTCCATCTTTAGCAGACCCAGGTCAGGCGTATAGTGACCGTCGTACTGGGTGATGATGCCGCCGCCCTTGGTATCACGCTTCATGGGGACATGATCGCTCATGGGGTCGCGGCAAATGATGGTTGCGCACGCATGCACGCCTTCACCGCGCACATGGCCCTCGATAGACTTTGCGGCGTCAATAACGCGCTTTACATCTTCTTCAGTATCGTAGGCTTTTTTCAGGTCGGGGTTGGTCTCGAGCGCACCATTGATGGTGATACCCAGCTCTCCACCAATAAGTTTGCAGATACGGTCACCCACGGCATAGGGGTAGTCCAAAACACGCGCAGCATCACGCACGGCGTTTTTTGCCTGCAACTTGCCGAACGTGATAACGCCCGCAACATGGTCTTCGCCGTAGAATTCGCGAATATGCTCGATAACATCCTGACGATGCTGATCGTCGAAGTCGACGTCGATATCGGGCATCTCAACACGTTCAGGGTTGAGGAAGCGTTCGAACATCAAGCCGTTCTTAATGGGGTCAAGGTCAGTGATGCCCATGGCGTACGTGCAGAGTGATCCTGCAGCAGAGCCACGACCAGGGCCTACGCCGATGCCATTTTCACGAGCCCAGCGGATATACTCCTGAACGATGAGGAAGTAAGCTGGGAAGCCCTGCTGAATAATAATGTCAGCTTCGTATTCGTACTGTTCCAGAACCGACTTTTCCTTGCCGGTGTTGTCGGCGATAACGACATTGCGCCAATCTGGCCCATAGCGATGCTCGAGACCCTTCTCGATCTCTTCGCGGAAGAGCATTTCTTCGGTATAGCCTTCAGGCAGCGGGAAGCGCGGAAGAATTTCATCTCGTTCCAGTTCTACATTGCACTTTTCAGCGAGCAAAACCGTGTTGTCGCACGCCTCGGGGAAGTCTTTCAGCGCCTGACGCATTTCTTCCTCGGTCTTCATGTAGAACTGGTCGTTTGGGAATTTGAAGCGCTTTTCCTGAGTAACCGTGGCGTTGGTGCCGATGCAGAGCATAATATCCTGCGCCATTGCGTCTTCCTGCGTAAGGTAATGGAAGTCGTTGGTGGCAATGGTTTGCAAGCCCAGCTCACGAGCTAGCTGGGTAAGTTTGCAGTTCATTTCATACTGGGACATGCCAGCATTCGTAGTAATGCCCTGGTCCTGAAGCTCGATATAAAAATCGCCCGGCTCGTAAAGTGCGGCGAATTTCTGCGCCCACTCCTTGGCCTCGGCAAACGCTCCATCATCGATGCAGCGAGGGATAATGCCTGCAATGCATGCACTGGTAGCAATAATTCCCTCAGAATACTTCTGGAGCATCTCGAACGTAGTACGCGGACGATAATAGAAATTGTCTACATGCGATTCGCTGACCAGCTTCAACAGGTTGTGATACCCCGTATTGTTCTTAGCCAAAAGAATCATGTGATGAAGCTTTTGCTTTTGCTTCTTCAGTTCGCTGTCAGTGGTGAAGTAGATCTCGCAACCAAAAATAGGCTTGACCCACTTGCCTGTTTCGTTTTTGACCTTGCGGCAAGCCTCATCGAGCTCTGGAACGCCAGACATAACGCCATGGTCGGTGATAGCCACGGCAGGCATATCTAAATCGGCTGCACGCTTGACCATGTCATAGATGTGGGTAGCACCGTCTAGCAGAGAATACTCAGTGTGGCAGTGTAAGTGAGCAAATGCCATGTACGTCTCCTATGCTGTGCGCGAATGCGCAACCTCGAATTTCTTTTCGTTCCTTATTGTGCCATCGGATGCAAAAAAAGGCAGACTTGCAATCAAAACAACAGTTCTTGTTCGATTAACGCGCTGGAGCGACGAAATGAAAGCCTCCCTCAGGCGCGTATAACGAAAGACCGAGGGTAGCGCAACCGCGAGAAGGAGGGCCTGGGGGTCGGTAGCTTAATCCTGGGACGCGAGCTTGCTTTCGTCGATTGAAGCTCGCTGGCTCCAGCTGGGGCCAGCGCCTCTGGATGGCATGGCTTCTGTGTTATTTCACCAAGGCATGCTCCGAAGTGTCCGGCGGGGAGCAGGGTTTCACAGTGATCCGTTCTCCACGTTTCGGCGGGGGCAGGATTCCACCTTGATGCGTTCACCGCTGGTCGGCGATGGCAGGATATCTCAGCGATGCGTTCTCCGCGTGTCGAAGGTGGCAAAATATTCGCCTAAAGCATTCCCAGGCACTCATCCGTGGCAAGATTTTCGCTTGATGTATGACAAAAGAGGCCTCGGACGGAAAACACACCCTCTGCGGCAACATATCGCCGATATGTATCCAAAATGAGCTGGTCTTGGCAAGATTTGCGCGCTGTGTATCAAATAAGCCCTGCAAACCGCTGTTTGGGAATACATATCGTAAATATTTTGCCAGGAAGGGCCCCCTTTCTCGCCCGAGACCCCTAAATCATACATAGCGTGTATATCTTGCCATCGTGTCTCCCCAAACCGCGCAAAATCGCCAGCGCCTGATCGCCTGCACTTACAATCTCCCGACCAATCGGCATTGCCACCCACTTCACACCCTCACAAACACAAAAAAGGCGACCCCGTAGGGTCGCCTTTCAATTCTGGCACAGATCAGAAAAACCAACTGAAGGTAATCGTGGATGATCCTTACTTGTACAGGTCTTCCTTTTCCTTTGCAGCAAGCTGAACCTTACACCAGCGCAGCTTACGCGTCAGAAGAGAGCGAGAAACGATGCTCGTCTCGCTGAGGTTAGCGATCTTCTCTTCAAGCACAGGAATATCCTTGTTAAGCCTGTCGACGTTGATGCGCTCGATCTGGCGCGTCTTGTCGCAAATAACGATGACGCGGTCCTTCAACACCTGGACATAACCACCCATGATGGCAGCGCTCAAAACTTCGCCGCCCTCCTGTTGGGTGCGGGCCCAGATGACGCCGTCCTTAAGGGCGGATACAAATGGCTCATGGTTTTCCATGATACCCAGTTCACCTTCGGTGCCGGGAACCATGACATTGTAGAGCTCACCTGAGAAGAGCACCTTGTTCTTTGCTACGACATCACACCTGATCACCGACATGACTTACTCCTCTGCCTGAAGCTTCTCGTAGGCTGCGTAAACATCCTCGATAGAACCGGTAGTACGGAAGCAAACCTCGGGGATATGGTCACAGTTGCCCTTGAGGATCTCGTCGAAGGAGCGAACAGTGTCCTCCATCTTTACATAGACGCCATCCTGGCCGGTGAACTGCTTAGCAACATGGAAGTTCTGGCCGAGGAACTGCTGCACCTTACGTGCGCGGTTAACGATGACCTTCTGATCTTCCGTGAGCTCGTCCATACCAAGAATTGCGATGATGTCCTGGAGGTCCTTGTAGTTCTGCAGGATCTCCTGAACGCCAACTGCAACGCGGTAGTGCTCTTCGCCAACGATCTCGGGATCGAGAGCGCGAGAGCTGGACTCCAGCGGGTCAACAGCAGGATAGATGCCCATTTCGGCGATGGAACGGTTAAGAACCGTCTTAGCGTCGAGGTGGGTAAACGTCGTGGCCGGCGCGGGGTCGGTCAAGTCGTCGGCGGGAACATATACGGCCTGTACGGACGTAATAGAACCGGTCTTGGTAGAGGTAATGCGCTCCTGAAGGTCGCCCATCTCGGTAGCGAGGGTGGGCTGGTAGCCTACTGCGGAAGGCATGCGGCCAAGAAGTGCGGATACCTCAGAACCTGCCTGGGTAAAGCGGAAAATATTGTCGATGAACAGCAGAACGTCCTGACCCTGGTCACGGAAGTACTCTGCTTCGGTCAGGCCGCACAGGCCGACGCGAAGACGAGCTCCCGGAGGCTCATTCATCTGACCGTAAACTAAGCAGGTCTTGTTGATAACGCCTGCATCGGTCATTTCCAGGAACAGGTCGGTACCCTCACGGGTACGCTCGCCAACGCCGGTGAATACAGACGTACCACCATGCTCCTGGGCCAGGTTGTTGATGAGCTCCTGAATGATAACGGTCTTACCAACGCCTGCACCGCCAAACAGACCGGTCTTACCACCCTTAATGAAGGGCTGAATAAGGTCGATAACCTTAATACCGGTTTCGAAGATCTCGGTCTTGTTGACGAGCTCTTCATAAGCGGGAGCGGGACGATGGATGGGCGCCCACTGCTTAACGTCGGGCATGGGCATACCGTCAACGGGCTGGCCCATAACGTTCCAGATGCGGCCGAGGGTCTCAGGACCTACGGGCATCTTCATAGGTGCACCAGTGTCCTGTACGGGCAGACCACGTACCAGGCCGTCGGTAGACGACATGGCAACGGAGCGAACCAGGTCACCAGGGAGGTGCATCTGAACCTCGAGAACGACATTGATGTCGCCCACGGGGGTAGTAGCTTTCACGGTCAGAGCGTTGTAAATCGCCGGCATATGATCCGGAGCGAACTCAACGTCGACAACAGGGCCAACGATACGGACGATGTGTCCGATGGCACCCTGCGTGGCCGCAGAAGCAGTATTGGTTTCTTCAGCCATTTAGTCCTCCAAAGCTGCGGCGCCACCGACGATCTCGTTGATCTCGGTCGTAATAGCGCCTTGACGTACACGGTTGTAGACACGGTTGAGGGTCTCAATCATGTCATTGGCGTTGTCCGTCGCATTCTTCATTGCATTGCGACGAGCAGCCTGCTCAGCTGCTGCTGAGTCAATGAGCATATAGTAGAAATGACCTGCAATATACTCGGGAAGGAAGTGATCCAAGACATCTTCCTCGCTGGGCTCGTAATCGATAGCACCCGGAAGATCGGGGTTATCGGGAGTCGGCTCGGTGATGCCGCCGCCCTTGACAAATACCTCGCCCTTGGGAAGGAATGCCTTCGGGTTTACCGGCAACAGAGGCTGCTGGATCAGAACCTGCTCACCTGCGTTCTTCGCATGGTTGTAAAGAACGACTACCTCGTCAATTTCGCCAGAGAGGTAATGCTCCATAGCATAGTCAGCCAGGGCATCAGCCTCTTCGACGCGAGGATCAGCGGACAGGTCGCGGAAGGCAAGCACCGTATCGATACCACGATACTTGAAGTAGCCGATCGCCTTCTTGCCACATGCGGCAACAGCGACCTCCTTGCCCTCTGTCTTGCGCTCCTTCATGATCTGCTCGGCACGACGAAGCACGCTGGAATTGAAGCCACCAGCCAAACCACGGTCGGAGGCGATGACCACAATAAGGGTCTTCTTAACCTCGTCATGCGCCGTCGCGAGCGGTGCAGTAGTACCGCCCATGCGTGCGATGTTGGCCAGCATCTCCTTCACAGCCTCGCCATAAGGCGTAGCAGCTTCGACACGCTCGGTCGAATGACGGATTTTAGCAGCAGCAACCATCTGCATGGTATGCGTAATCTGCTTCGTCGATTCGACGGACTTGATTCGCCTTTCAATATCGTGAAGGTTGGGCATAGTGACCTACCTTACGCGATGAACTGAGCCTTGAATGCCGGGATAGCAGCATTCAGTTCAGCCTCTACTTCGTCGGTGAACTTCTTTGCATCAGCAAGCTTGTCCATAACGCCATTGCCGGAGCGATGCAGGTAGTCGAGCATTTCAGCGCGGAAGCGAACAATGCTCTTAACCGGTACATCGTCCAGGAAGCCATGAGCGCCAGCCCAGATAGCAGTTGCCTGGTCTTCAACGGACATCGGGGTGTAACGACCCTGCTTAAGAAGCTCGGTCATTGCAGCACCACGGGTAAGCTGCTGCTGAGTTGCAGCGTCCAGGTCGGAACCGAACTGGGTAAATGCAGCGAGCTCGCGATATGCAGCGAGGTCAAGGCGCAGCGTACCAGCAACGGACTTCATGGACTTCACCTGAGCGGAGCCACCAACGCGGGATACGGAGATACCAACGTTAACAGCAGGACGCTGACCCTGATAGAACAGGTCGGTGGTGAGGTAAATCTGACCGTCGGTAATGGAGATAACGTTCGTAGGAATGAACGCACCAACGTCACCAGCCTGGGTTTCGATGATAGGCAGTGCGGTAAGAGAACCTGCACCGTTTTCATCGGACAGCTTACATGCACGCTCGAGCAGGCGAGAGTGCAGGTAGAAGATGTCGCCAGGATATGCCTCGCGTCCGGGAGGACGATGCAGGGTCAGGGACATCTGACGATATGCAACGGCCTGCTTGGTGAGGTCGTCGTAGATGCAGAGTACGTGGCCGCCAGGATTCTCAGCGTTAGCGGGCTTGCCGTCTTCGCCGTTGTACATGAAGTACTCGCCCATTGCAGCACCAACCATAGGAGCCATATACTGCAGAGGAGCAGGATCGGATGCGGTAGCGGCAACAACGATGGTGTAATCCATAGCGCCAAAGCGCTCGAGGGTCTCAACAATACCGGATACGGTGGAAGCCTTCTGGCCTACAGCAACGTATACGCAGACCATGCCCTTGCCCTTTTGGTTGATGATGGCATCAACGGCAATAGAGGTCTTACCGGTCTGACGGTCGCCAATGATGAGTTCGCGCTGGCCACGGCCAATCGGAATCATGGAGTCAACTGCGAGGATACCGGTCTGCATCGGCTCTTCAACAGGCTGACGCTCATGAACGCCGGGAGCCTTGAATTCTACCGGGCGGGTAGCAGTGGTCTCAATGGGGCCCTTGCCGTCGATAGGCTGGCCGAGCACGTTAACAACGCGGCCGAGCATAGCCTTGCCAACAGGAACCTCAAGAATCTTGCCAGTGGTACGTACCTGGTCGTTTTCCTTAATTGCGGTGACGTCACCGAGGAGTACGGCGCCAACCTCGTCTTCTTCGAGGTTCTGCACCAAACCGGAAACGATACGTCCATCGGAAGCGACGAACTCGAGAAGCTCGCCAGACATCGCACCCTTAAGGCCGTCGATACGCGCAATACCGTCGCCAATTTGTACAACCGTGCCGGTCTCGCGAGACTCAACGCTGGTGTTGATGGCGTCGAGCTGCTTGCGCAGTGCGGCGTCGATAGACTGTGCGGTGATTTCAGTCACTAGCATTCACCTCCATCTTTCTTTTTCAGAGCAATGCGAGCCTTGTCGAACTGCGTGCGGACGCTCGCATCGACATACCGGTCGCCAGTGCTCAGGATAATGCCGCCCTGGATCGAAGGATCGATGTGCTCAACAAGAACACAGTCGCGACCCAGATCAGATTCGGCCTTATTGGTAATTACGGTTCGCAGGTTGTCATCAAGTTCAACAACCGTCGTCACATCAACAACGTTGAAGTTAAGCTTGCTCTCGATGAGATCCTCATACTGAGAAACAACACGGCGGAACAGTGCTGCGTCGCAGCGAGAAGCCATAACTCCAAGAAGCTCTTTGACCACTGGGTTGTAGCCATCGAAAACGTTGCCTGCAAGCGCCTGGCGCTCTTCAGCAGTGTAAGCCTCGTTATCCAACGAGAGACGTAAATCGATGTTGGTTGCCATGAACCCAAGGATCTGGCGCATCTGGTTGCGAACCTCAACGACAGCGTCACGACCGCCGGTGGCGTTAGCGCCATCGATGGCAGCGTTGGCGTAGGCTGCAATCGTTTCATTGATGACAAGACGATTAGCCATTTAGACTACCTGCCTCTTTCACGTAGCGCTCGATGAGCTTACGGTGCTCATCGTCGCTGAAATCCTCACCGATCAGGCGAGATGCAACGGCAATAGAAGTATCTGCCATGGTAGCCTGAAGCTCCTTGATGGCGTTTTCCTTCTCCTGCTCGATTTGCGCACGAGCCTTGTCGACAATGGCATCTGCCTCAGCCTGAGCCTTAGCGGTGATCTCCTTTTCGAGAGCGTCGCCGGTGAGCTTGGCATTGTTGAGGATCTGCTGAGCCTGGGTTTTTGCACCCTCGAGCTGCTCACGATACTCAGCCAGAAGTCGTTCGCTTTCCTGTCGTGCCTCTTCAGACTTCTCCAAAGAGTTCTTGATCGTTTCCTCGCGCTTGTTCAGCATGCCCTCGAACAGAGGCCAACCAAACTTGGCAAGAACGATCCACAAGATGATGAAGGCGACGAGCATGGGGATGAATTCTTCCATCTGAGGAAGAATTGCATTGATTCCTGCTCCTTCGTCAGCGAACGCGCATACCGGGAATGCCGCAGACGCAGCCGCAAAGGCGATCATGCCACTTGCGCAGTTACGTACGTGTGCGTTCAATTCGCGTGCCTCCTTCTCTTTTTTCGGTTTCTTCGTTAGTTACTTACTTCGCGAAGTTCTAGCCGATGAAGAAAAGAACCAGGCCGAGCAGTGCGAGTGCCTCAGACATAGCAGCACCGATGAAGAAGTAGCCCATGAGCTGACCCTTCATCTCAGGCTGACGAGCAGCAGACACGCACAGGCCGTAGGTAGCAACGCCGATACCGATGCCAGGGCCGATTGCTGCGAGGCCATAGCCAACGACCTTCAACGCAGCGATTGCGAGAGTGAGTTCCACGATTACCTCCTTTAGTTGGACAAGGGCCTTTCCCTCGTCCCTATTACTTAATCAGCTGAAATTTTTCTTGTACCAGCTGTAGTACACAAGTTAGGTGGCGGCCTCTAGGCCGCCTGCGCCGCTAAGGGCGCAAGCCGAAAACTGTTTCTTCCTATCAGTGAGGATGGATTGCCATGCCGATGTAGGAAGAAGACAGAATGGTGAATACGTATGCCTGCAAGAAAGCAACGAGGGTTTCGAGCGCATACATGAAGAACAGCAAGAAGAACCATGCGATTGCAGGCAGACCCGCAACGATGTCCATCTGGAAGATGGCGGTCTGCAGGAAGATGGTGGTTGCCAGAGAGAATACGGCGAGAACCATATGGCCTGCGAGCATGTTGCCGTAAAGTCGAACGGCAAGAGTCAGAACGCGGATTACCATGGAGAAGAACTCCAGGAACCAAATGATGGGGGCAATAGGTGCCGGTACGCCCGAAGGGCACAGCGACTTGAAGTAATGGAAGAAGCCAAGCTCCTTCAAGCCCCAGAAGTTGAAGTAGATAAAGGAAATAGCAGCCAGTGCCCAGGTGATGGAGATGGTGCCCATAGCAGCCTTTGCACCAGGGATGAGGCCGATAATGTTGGCGGTAAGGATGAAGAAGAACAGCGTAGCCAGGAAGGGAACGTGCTTCTTGAAGCCTTCGCCGATAACGTCGGCGCCAACGCCTTCAGAAATGAAGTTGTAGCCGAACTCGAAGATGTGTGCGAACTTACCGTGAGGTACGAGCGTAAGCTTGCGACCCGCGATAAGAACCAATGCAGCTACCAGAACGAGAGCGACCAGCATGTACAGGACGTACTGGGATACGTTCCAACCCGCAATGGAAAAGACCGTCGTCGAGTCGAACTGAGACGAGAGATGCTGTGCCTCCTCGACGAACTGTGAAAGAGCTTCACCCATCAGGATTCCTTACCTTTCCGTTACTTACTTATTTCTTGCGCTTAGCAAGGACGTTCTTATAAACGACATATGCAGACGTGGACACGATAAGCGCCACGATCTCAGCCACACCAAAGGGAAGAACCACATCGCGCGCAACCATAGCGCACACGATAAGAGCGACGGCAACCACAATGAGCGATACAAACGTACCAGCCAAACCGTACAAACCAGCGCTCATGGCAGAAAGACTCGTGGAGCGGCGTGCAAGGCGCAGGGAAATGAACAAGGGGAGAAACCCGATGATTCCTGCTGCGATTCCTGCTGCTACTGGTGCGAGCATTTCTTCCTTTCTTCCGTGTTCAGAGCCTAAAGCCCAATTTTGACCACATGCAGCATAAACGCCATCACATGGTTGTTAACAGTGTTTCCGATAACGTGCAATAAATTTGGGCGAGTGGCATCTGCCCACAAACCCAGCTGAATACAATAGCGTACTAAAACGCTATCTGAAACCTCTATTTGAGAATCTAGCGGGCAATACCATTGTTTTGTCCTATATTTTTGTGTATTTCAAACTTTTTAAACACGTTCTATTTAGCAAACATGGTCATCTGTAGAAAATACGCTACTCACTTTTTGAAGTCTGTCCATCAAATATGCGAATTTTGATATTTGACTCATCCAAAAGTTCCATTGCAAGTTCATCGGGATACGGATTGCGGTAGATAATCTCACTGATTCCAGCATTAATGAGCATCTTCGCACACACTACACAGGGCTGCGTGGTGATGTATATAGAAGAACCTTCAATATCGATGCCATAACGCGCCGCCTGAAGAAGGGCGTTCTGTTCTGCGTGCAGTCCGCGGCAAATTTCGTGGCGCTGGCCCGAAGGAACGCCGAGTTTTTCTCGCAGGCATCCGGTAACAGAGCAATGACGCAGCCCCGTGGGCACGCCGTTGTAGCCAGTAGCCAGGATACGCTTCTCCTTTACGATGATGGCCCCCACTGCGCGACGCAAGCACGTTGTGCGTGTGGCAACCTCATCTGCCAAGGTCATAAAGTACTCATCCCATGAAGGGCGCTCTTGCCTGATCATCAGACCCTCTCCCGCTCTTAAGCCAGTTCGCTTTGAACCGGCGTGCCTTCAGTACGGAAAATACGATCGCCCGCGTCACCCAAGCCGGGGACGATGTAGGCATCCTCATTAAGACCTTCATCGATAGCGCAGGTGAATAGGCGCACAGAGGGATCATGCTCAAGTACGGCCTGCACGCCCTCGGGCGATGCGACGATAACGCAGGCTGAGATTTCCTTCACACCGCGCTTGCGCAACGCGTCGATTGCCGCGCAAAGGGATCCACCTGTAGCAAGCATGGGATCTACGAGCAGCACCGAACGCTCGGCAATGTAGTCGGGCATTTTCGCATAATACTCGTGGGGTTCGTGGGTTATCTCATCGCGGTACATGCCCAAATGGGCAACGGGAGCAGTGGGAATCAGGTCCAACATGCCGTCGAGCATGCCAAGGCCTGCACGCAGAATGGGAACAACCACCGGCTCGATGCCCCTGATGGATTCACATTCACACGTGGCAATAGGCGTTTTCACCTCGACCGAGCGCGTTGCCAGGTCCTGGGTGGCTGCGTAGCCTTCCAAAAGAGTAATCTCGCGCACGGTCTGGCGGAAAAGATAATCGGGCGTATCTTCATTGCGGATCACCGACAGCTTATGCTTAATAAGCGGATGATCGACAATGGTCAAGCGCTCTTCGCTTGCGAAGTCCATGCGTTTCTCCTTACTGCTGTACGCTTCTTCGCTGAACAGTGTATTGCTTTTGGCTGAATCAAAACAGGAAAAAGGCAGGGTTTGCGCATTCATAGCAAGATATCACCTGAAATAGGTGAGGCGGAATGGCGAACTGAGGGCCCGATCGCGCCATCACCCGACGATCCAACCCCTTGCGCAGGCAGAGCACAAGCCTTGGGGATATAGGGACAGGCCCTATATCCCCATCTAATGAAAAAGAACCTCGCTTGCGATGCATTACGCAAACGGGGTTCTTCCTTTGTGCACTATAACCCGGCGGGAAAATGGGGCAGGCCCCTATATTCCCACTCTACAGCTCGGGATAAAGAGGGTGCTTGGCAATGAGACCCGCTACTTCTTCCTTGATCTGTGCGAGGCGTGCCTCGTCTTCGGCGTTGAAGACCGTGGCAGCGATAAGCTGACCAATGCGATGGAATTCATCGGCATCGAAGCCACGCGTGGTGCCCGCTGCCGTACCAACGCGAATGCCGCTGGTTACGAAGGGCGAGCGCTTTTCGTTGGGGATGGTGTTCTTGTTCACCGTCAAGCCCACGGATTCAAGAAGCTTCTCTGCATCCTTGCCGGTAATGTCGGCTGGAGTAAGGTCTACCAAAACCAGGTGATTGTCGGTACCGCCGGATACCAGACGCAGACCGCCTTCCACCATGCCTTCGCCCATAGCAGCGCAGTTCTTAACCACGTTTTCCATGTACGTCTTGAACTCGGGCTTCAAAGCCTCGCCGAAAGCAACGGCCTTTGCTGCGATGATGTGCATCAGAGGACCGCCCTGCGTACCAGGGAATACCGCGGAATTGATTTTCTTCGCCAGAGCCTCGTCGTTAGTGAGGATAAAGCCGCCACGAGGACCGCGAAGGGTCTTATGGCTGGTGGAGGTTACCACGTGGGCATAGGGCACGGGGCTCGGATGCAAGCCAGCAGCAACCAGGCCAGCAATGTGTGCCATATCGATCATGAGGTATGCACCAACCTCGTCTGCGATTTCGCGCATACGCTTGAAATCGATAATGCGAGGATATGCAGAAGCACCACCCACAATAAGCTTGGGCTTATGCTCCTTGGCAAGACGCTCGATCTCGTCGTAATCGATAAGTTCGGTTTCGGGATTAACACCGTAGGAGACGATGTTGTAGTCCTTGCCCGAGAAATTAACGGGAGAACCATGGGTAAGGTGACCACCATGGTCGAGCGAAAGGCCCAACACGGTATCGCCCAGGTTGATCAGCGCCTGATAGGCGGCAAGGTTGGCGTTAGCGCCAGAATGAGGCTGTACGTTGGCAAACTTGCAGTCGAACAGCTTGCAAGCGCGCTCGATTGCCAAATCTTCAACGATGTCGACCTTTTCGCAGCCACCGTAATAGCGCTTGCCAGAATAACCTTCAGCATACTTGTTGGTAAGCACGGTGCCCATTGCCTGCATTACGGCAAGTGAAGCAATATTCTCTGATGCGATAAGCTCGATAGTTGAGCGCTGGCGGGAAAGCTCCTGCCCAATTGCGTCTGCTATTTGAGGGTCTTCTGCTGCGAGATAGTCGTAAGACATATGCCGCGCTCCTTTCGAACTGCGCTTAGCACTTTTGTAATGCTCTCAAAGATAGCACAGCGTCATAAGAAAAGGAGCCGTAGCACCGCTCCTGCGGCCCTACGGCTCCTTGTTTTCGACAAATGTTACGTGCGCGAAACGAATCCGCCACGAACCCCTTAGCTACCGAAAGCCTCAGAAGCGGAGATGCCGCCACCGAACATGCTATCGGCAAGCGCCTGCTGGTTGTCGGTGTTGTTCATATCGAGCTTCCAATCCTTGCCGTCCTTGGTCAAGGTAAAGGTAACTTCGGTTTCTGCTGGAGTTGCTGCATCGAGTGCCGCCATGAACGTCTTGCCTGCATAAGCATAGATCTCGTCGGTGGTGCTGAAACCCTGGTTCATAGCGTCATCAGCAAAGGAGTCGCCCCAACTCGTAAGAACAACGTAGAGCTGCTTGCTGGTGATCTTGGTGGGTGCCTTGGCGGTGTCGCCGTCAACCTTTACATCGCCGATTTCATAAGCGAAGCCGTTTACCCAAGACTTGAACAGGGATTCGCCATCCATGCCCAGCTGCTCAAGCTGCTGCAAGTCAGAACCGCCCATTTCGCCAACAAGCTTAGATACCTCATCGTCGCTGGGGTTAACGAACTGGGAAAGCTCGCTGTCGAGCGCCTGCTTCGCCTTCTCTTCTTCGCTCGGGCCACAGCCTACCAGGCCGAGGCACAGAATTGCCGCGAACAGTGCCACGGCTGCCGCCAAAAGCCAATGGCGGGCTTGCGTCTTTGCGTTGTCCATCTTTTCCTCCTTGCATTCGTCTTTCCGCACGAATGCAGAAAGATATTTTTTCAAACTCGAACGAGCTTGTCCCAAACATATTTACCCAAAAGGGACGCTATTGGCGCGAATCAATTGCGCAATATGCCACATTAGCTGATAAATGCCTTAGTCGAGCGCATTGATCTTCTCAACGCGGCCAGCATGGCGTCCACCGGCGAATTCCGTGGCAATAAAGGCATCCAAAATGCTTTCGTTGTCTTCCAAGGAAACGAAACGACCGGAAAGCGTAATGACGTTGGCGTCGTTATGCTCACGGCAAAGAACAGCGAAATCGCGGCGAACCACATTGGCTGCGCGAATGCCCTCCATCTTACCTACCGCCATGGCCATACCGATGCCCGTACCGCACACCAAAACGCCACGCTCAGCAGCGCCCGACTGCACGTCTTCGCCAACCTTAACGGCGAAATCGGGATAATCTACACGGTTGTCGCTATCGGGGCCACGATCGATAACCTCGTGGCCTTCGCCCTTCAAGTAAGCAGCAAGCTGCTGTTTTTGCTCGAAGCCAGCGTGATCCGATGCGATAGAGATCTTCATGATGCCTTCTCCTTTTCCGCGCTAAGGCGGCACACAGACGCAAGGCTACGCAGCCCCGCTATAGATAATCTATCCACATTATACAGAAGAAGCGCGCAAGCTCGCCTAGCTTAACGCTGCCGAAACGGAAAAGGGATCCGTTTGTGCCAAGCGCTATCGGGAACGCGTCCTATCGACGCACTCATGCCAATAGTCGAGCATGCGGGAACGCGTGCCGGCGCTCACATTCGACATGAAGGTGCGCTCAATGCCCCGTAAGCTCGCAATTTCTTCAGTGTTGCGCCAGAAACCCGTAGACAAACCAGCCAAATAAGCCGCTCCTAAGGCCGTGCTTTCCACGCATTCGGGACGCTGGATGGCAGCACCCACGATATCGGCGCAACACTGAAGCATGAAATTGTTGCGACAGGCTCCGCCATCAACCGCCAACGCAGATACCGGAATTCCCGCATCGCGAGCCATGCCTTGCAGCACGTCCTGTACCTGGAATGCTTGCGCCTCGAGGCACGCACGCACTATGTGCGCTTTTGTGGCGCCGCGCGTCAATCCGTAGATGGCGCCGCGCGCATTGGCGTCCCAGTACGGAGCGCCAAGCCCTGTGAACGCAGGCACCACGCACACTCCCGCCGAATCGGGCACGCTCATTGCGAGTTCCTCGGTCTGGGAGACGTCGTCGATAATCCCCAGGCCATCGCGCAGCCACTGAATAAGAGCACCCGCCATGAACACGCTTCCTTCCAGCGCATATTCGAGATCGGCCGCGCCCGGCGCAGAAGCAGCAACCGTGGTTACCAGCCCGTGGGTAGAAGCGCATAGCCGCTGCCCCGTGTTCATAAGCAAGAAACAGCCAGTGCCAAACGTTGCCTTCACCTGACCGGGCTTAAAGCAGCATTGCCCAAACAACGCCGCCTGCTGGTCGCCCGCTACCCCACGAATCGGAATAGCGCCAGCAATAACCGGATGATGCATCATCCCAAAGTCGCCTGAAGAGGGACGAACTTCGGGCAACATGGCTTCAGGAACGTTGAACAACCGGCACAGCCATTCGTCCCACTGCCCCGTATTAATGTTGAAGAGCATGGTACGGCTAGCATTGGTGGGGTCGGTCGCATGGACTTCACCCTGAGTCAGATTCCAAATAAGCCAAGAATCCACCGTGCCGAAAGCCAGCTCGCCGGCTTCGGCGCGCTCACGCGCACCGGGCACCGCGTCCAGGATCCAAGCGATTTTCGAAGCGGAGTAGTACGCATCGGGAATCAAGCCCGTTCTGTGCGTTACCTCAGCAGCAGTTTCCGCATCCGAGCAACAGCGCTCCACGATTTCGGTGGTGCGACGGCATTGCCACACAATGGCGTTGTGAATGGGTTCGCCCGCGACGCGATCCCATACAACGGTGGTCTCCCGCTGGTTGGTAATACCGATACTGTCTATTTGGCTTGCCGATACACCTGTTGATACCAGTAATTCCGCCAGCACCTTTAGCTGACTGGAAAGGATGTCTTTCGGAGAATGCTCCACCCAACCTGGTTGCGGAAACAACTGGGGAAATGGGCTTTGGGACATGCCCTTTATACGGCCCAGCCTATCTATCAAAACCGCACGGGAAGACGTTGTCCCTTGATCAAGTGCAATTACATATTCGCCCATACTGGCTGCTCTCCTTGCTCTTCGGAGGGTTGAGGCTTAGCGTTGTTTAGTTTTCAGAGGCACCGGATTCTGCAGCAGCGGCGCCCTCTCTCGCTGGCACACTGCCTTCCCTGCCTTCAACATTATGGGGCTGCGAAACTTCGCGCGTGCGCACCACGGCGTTCATAACCACGCACTCGGTGAACCACTGCTCAACGTCGGTGAACACATCAACGCGACGCGGCTCATTCAAAATCTCATGGCGCATGTTCGGATAGATGATTTCGCGAACGTCTTCAACACCCTGGCTACGATATAGATCAGCCGCCGCGCGAACACCTTCGCCGCACGCACCCACAGGATCATCCGCACCAGCCACAAACAGCAGCGGCAGGTTTTTCGGCACTGCTGCCGCACTCTTTTTTGTTACCACTTCTGCGGTAAGGTCGGTGAGCGTTGCATAGGCACCGGCAGAAAAAGCCTGGCCAGAAAGCGGATCGGCCAAATAGGCATCAACGACAGCAGGGTCAGTGGAAATCCAGTCGGAATCGGTACGTGCATCTTCGATGGCAGAAGAAAACGCACCAATTGTCAGCGAATCAAGCAGGCGAGAGCGATACGTTTCCCCGCGCAAGGCACCAATTGCACGCGAAAGCGTACGGCCCAGCAAGGAAAGTGCACGAGGCTGATTGCCTGTTCCACACAGCACAGCGCCCGTAAGGCCCTTCGGGTTGCGGGCGATGCAGGCACGCACCACAAAACTTCCCATGGAATGACCGAACAAGAACAGCGGCAGAGCCCCCGTTTCGCGGCTTGCCTTAAATGCGGCTTCGCGCGCACGAAGTACGTCGGCAACCAGGATATCTTTTCCTCCCTGGAGAGGCATGCATCCCAGCTCATCGGCAGAAGAGACGCTTTTCCCATGACCGATATGGTCGTGCCCGAACACAACATAGCCCAAACCCGCCAAAAAGCGAGCGAACGAGTCATAGCGCTCAATGTGCTCCGCCATGCCGTGAACCAATTGAACTATACCGCGACGACTGTATACCGGATCGGGCAGCCACACCATAACGCGCAGCCACGACCTGCCATCGGCGGAAAGCGTAGAGGTTTCTTGCACAAGAGGGTAGGTATTACGAGCCATAGCTGTGCCTCCTTTTAGGAAAGCGCGCGAATATCGGCAACAGTAATTGCCCCCTCGCGCACCAACACAGGATGATCGCCCAAGGCGCAGTTAACGATAGTGGAAGCAATGCCGCTTTTCGGCTCTTCGTCGGAAAGCGCTGCACCCACCGCGGCAAATATTGCCGGATCGATTTCATTAAAAGCTATGGTATTTTTCTGCCCCGAAATGTTTGCCGAGGTAGTGGCCAGAGGGCAGCCCAATTCCCCAATAAGGGCACGAGCTGTTTCGTTAGCAGGCATACGCAGGCCGATGGTGCCTTCCTCCGAGCAGAAAGCCGCGGGCACTTCGTCGCTCGCCTTCACAATGATGGTAAGCGGGCCAGGCCAAAACGTGCGTGCCAGGGCAAAAGCGAAATCGGGAACCATCTTGCCGTAACGCTCAAGATCTTCGATACCGCCCACCAACCAGGCGATGGGCTTTTTCTTTTCGCGATGCTTGATAGCGTACAGAATATTGGGGCTCGGCGCATGCAGCACCGAAACACCCAACCCGAATAGGGTATCGGTCGGAAAAACGATAGGCTGACCGTTCTTCAGCGCTTCCAGCGCCTCTTCGTGTGTGTGCGCTCCATTGGGCATTTTCATCAAAGCTTTCATGATTATGGGACGTTTCGCCACGTACTTCCGCGCGTGGCACCAAGCCTTGTTTCAGGACTTCAATAATACCGCGCCCGCAGCACACAGCACAGCATTACCTGCGGATAATAGTTCGCTTTCAGCGAATCGTTACCTTGTTTTTCGGCGGTGGTTAAAGGGAAAGAGGGGCTGCGCTCTTCGCGCCCTCGGGCCCAGACGCCGCATTCCTGCGCCGGCAAAGGGGAAGAGCCTGAGCCGCAAGCAGAGTGCCCGCGGATTTTTCAGCCGGGGAGCAAGACTGGTCTAATAGGTGCGCAAGCCGAAACTATGCCCGCAACGACCGCCGCCCCAAATCCGGTGCCCGCAATACCGCCCCTGGGTTTAAAAACGAGGCCCCAGGAGCGCATGCTCTTGGGGCCTCGACTCAAGATTAAACGTATTGCTCGGCAATTCTACCGGCAATCCGCAAGCCATCACAGGCGGCAGACATGATGCCGCCCGCAAAACCAGGGCCTTCCCCGCAGGGATATACCCCGTTGCCGGGAAGCTCTTCAAGAGCGACGCCATCCTTGGCAAAGCGCGCTTGCATATCGCGGCCGCGGCAAATACGAACAGGCGAAGAAGATCGCGTTTCTGGGGCTGTCATCAGGGCATTCGGATCATCAAAACCCTTCAGCTTTCGGCCCAGCAGAGGCAACGCCTGCGCCAGCGATTCCGACACGAAAGGAGGAAAACACTCGGCAATGGGTGCCTCCACCACACCACGAGCATACGTTGGTGCGGGCTTTGCACCCTTCACTGGGACAGAGCCACCCAAAAAACTTCCCACGCGCTGGCTTGGCGCCTCGTAGGGCTTACCGCCATGTTCCGCAGAAACACGGAAAGCCGCCTGCTCTATTTCACGCTGGAGCTGAACGCCTGCCAGCACATCGCTGCTTCCGAAATCGGCGGGATCGACGTTCACCAACACTGCCGAATTGGCGTTCTTGCCTGCACGCGCATAACGACTCATGCCGTTGGTAACGATGCCGCCCTCTTCGCTGGCGGCAGCCACCACTTCCCCACCAGGGCACATGCAGAACGTATACACGCTGCGGCCCGTAGGCAGATGCACTGCTAGCTTGTATTCGGCAGCGCCCAAGGCAGGATGTTTCGATGCTTTCCCCCATTGAGCCTGATTAATGGCCTGCTGCGAATGCTCAATGCGAACACCCACCGAAAAGGGCTTCTGCTCCATAGCGAAGCCCTGGTTGCAGCACAGCTCGAACACATCGCGCGCCGAATGACCGCACGCCAACACCAGTTCAGCAGCGGCAACTTCTTCGCAAGCGCCCGTTTCCACGTTTTCCAACTGCACGGTAGCAAGCTTGCCTTCCGCAAAACTCCACCCAGAAAGACGCGTGCCGAAACGCACTTCCCCGCCGCGCTCGATTACTTCGTTGCGCATAGTGCTTACGATGCTTGGCAAGTTATCGCTGCCCAGATGAGGATGAGCGTCTACTAGAATGCTTTTCGGCGCACCTGCATCAGCAAACCAGTGCAGCACATGCTTTGCAAAGGGATTCTTGATATTGGTTGTAAGTTTGCCGTCCGAAAAAGTACCCGCTCCACCTTCTCCGAATTGGATGTTGGAATGGGGGTTCAAAGCGCCCGTTTCCTGGAAAGCCGTAATGTCTTCCGCACGTCTTTCCACGTCAAAGCCACGCTCCACCACCAAGGGGCGAAGCCCGCAGCGAGCCAGGTACAGTGCGGCAAAAAGCCCCGCCGGGCCCAATCCCACTACCACGATCCTGCCGCTCTGATTACGATTGGGATGAGAGCAGTCGGGATACGAAAGCGGCTCGTATTCTTTTGCCACGCGAACGTTCAGGCCTTTTGGCGCCCTTTTAAGAAGACGCTGTTCCTGAGATTGCGGTAATTCGACGCGAAACGAAGTAGTGAAATGAACGTTGTTCCTCTTGCGCGCATCCACGCTTTTGCGCGTCATAACAGCGCTGCAGACATCACGCTCGGAAACGCCCAGCGCTCGAGCCACTTCTTTCGTTCGCATTTCGACATTTTCCGGTAACGCCGCATCCAGCGAAAGGCGAATACCCGAAACCTCTAACATGACTGCTCCTTCTTTATCTTCCGTGCGATATCCCTGCCCGCAAGAATGCCGCACGCCCAAGCCCAATGAAGGTTGTATCCGCCACACGGGCCGTCAACATCAAGCGCTTCGCCCAGTACATACAAGCCCGGCAGAGCCTTCAGTTCCAACGATTCCGCGCAAACAGATTCAGGAGCTATGCCGCCGCGATGAACCTGGCACTGTGATTCATCGGCAATGCCCTGAACCATTAGGGGAAATGCCTTCATGATGCGCGCTATACGACAGCACAGCTCCTGCTGCAGAGGTTCATCAGGCCGTATCCCAGATGCCGCCAGCAGAGCAGCGCCCAATTCGGGCAAAACGAATCCCCGGAACAGCGTATGCGCTGGCTGGCCCTGAAGACGTTCAGCACGCGGACGGATAACGTCTTCGGCTTCACGGAGTTTCATAGCCGGCAGAAAATCAACCAGCAGCGTTTCACCTGGGTTCGCATAGCGCGAAGCGTTGAACACCACAATGCCCGAGATGCCATAGTTGCGGAACAGCACTTCGCCCTCTTCGGAAAAGCCGCTGCTCGGAAGGCTAATACGTACATGGGAGCGTATGCCATCCAGTTCTTCGCTCGATACGTTTTCAGGGAATGCTGCAGCAAGAGGGCCGAGCGTTGGACGCCACGGTGCGGTAGGCAGCGCAGGAATAGCACCGGCCAGTAAAGACTCCGCGCAGCCACCACCGGCAGCAACAACCACTCGCCCTGCGCGAACCGTTGCCTGCTGCGGCACCCCGTTGAATTCGCCGGCAGCCGCACCTCCGTTGCCCGTGGCTGAATGCGACTCTTCGAGAAGAACATCGAACCCATCATGGCTGCGGTGGGTTTCAAGCGCCTTTACACAGGGATGAATATCGACAACATGCGCTGGCAGTGCTGCCATAAGCACTTCCAACACCGACGAAGCTTTGTTGGAAAAGGGATACAGCAGCCCACCGCTTTCAGGAGCTTCTTCCCATACGAGGCCCAGTTCTTCAAACCAGTTGGTAATGGGGCGAACAGGGCCACCGCCAAGAAAGCCAAGGGTTTGGGATACGAATGCGCTATTCCAATAGCGGCTAACATCCAGCTGCGAATTTGAGAAGTTGCAGCGGCCGTTGCCGCTGCGCAGGATGGGAGCACCGATTCGTTTTCCCTGCTCAACCAAAAGAATGTTTGGCAGTGCCGCTCCCGCCGCACGGGCTTCCCGAAGGCACGAAACTGCGCAAGCGAGGCCAGAGGCCCCGCCACCCATGATAATGACATCGTACGATTCCCTGAAAGCAAACGGTTTACGCTGCTCGGCAGCCTGCCGTTTGCGCTGTGTGTTCTTCTTTTTGCTCATGCATCACATAATACGTGAGCGCGTGGCAATTAATCGCTTGAAGAGCAGGGAGCCATGAAAGTCCAAAAGAAGCCGGGCTGCGCACCGAGCCGCACTTATGCGGCAGCAGCCACGCTACCGGCATCGCCTGCTGCGGCGGTTGCGTTGCCGGCATCCGACGCATATTGAATAATGCGCCTGCCCCTTATTTCCCTTGCACAAAAAACTGACCCCGGGATTAAACCCCAGGGTCAGTTTTGTCTGAGTCTTTAATTACGTGCAGCCCACCCGAGTTCCGAGCTGTTTTTGCACCAGCGCTTTAGCCAAAGCGCCGCCCGCTCTCGGACTCGTTTGAATTACTCGGCAAGATTCCGCCCACCCAAACTAACAGGTGCGACGTTGCAGGATTTGTATTCTGCCTGTTTGCTTCGTTAGCAGGAAGGCCAATCTTGGCAACACGCTACTGGACGTCTGCCTTCCACAAGCCGTGCAAATTGCAGTACTCGTATACGGCAACAGGCTCTTCGCCAGGAACAACCGCAAAATCCGCCTTGGGCTCTTCGCCAGGCTGAAGATGCTTCACCTGGAAGCCCTTCGAGGTTTCCAGCACGATCATGGTGATGAAATGAGCCTCCATCATAGGGTGCAAAACGCTACCTACCTCAACGTGGATGGTTTCGCCTACCGTGACTACCGGAACGTGCTTTTCTGCAGCGCCGTCGGTTTCGCCTGCACGGAGCAGCGTCATTTCTTCACCACAGCATGAAAGCGGCACGCCCTGGTCGAACAGCTTAACGGCAACGTTTCCGCAGTGAGCGCATTTGTAGAATTCAAGTTTCATGATATTCCCCCTTCATTTGGGACGCTGCCGATACATGGGCTCTTCGGCAGCGAGTTAGCTTCGATGCCTTTATTATGCTACTTCCAGAGTAGCATTTCTAGATAAGAATCGGTAAGCGGTAGATAGGCTGCTAAAATCCCATTTCTATCAGGCAATACGCCAGAGCGCAAAAGCGAGCACGTTCAGCCGCCTCCGCAACAGAGCACACCATCCCGCCCCTTCGCGTCAGATAATATCTTTCCGCTCTTTCACAGCAGGCAGCGCGCGCAACCAACCCCTCTACGCCAATCGGGGGCCTTCTTGAGGATGTTTGGTTTTCAGCGCATACACTAGCAAGACTACGCCCGCCACAATAAGCGGCACCGAAAGCACCTGCCCCATGGTGAGCCAGCCGCCCCAAAGGTAACCGAGCTGAGCATCGGGCTGACGCACAAATTCAATAAGAAAGCGGCAAATGCCATACCCCACCATGAACACACCAAAATACGTGCCGCGCGCAAACGGCGGGCGCTTGCGCGACATCACGAAGAGGATCGCAAACAGCAACGCGCCTTCCAGCAAAGCCTCGTACAGCTGGCTGGGATGACGTGGCTCCATGCCGGCAGAACCGCCAAATACAACGCCCCAGGGAAGGTCGGTTGGCGCACCCCACAATTCACCGTTCACGAAGTTTGCGCAACGGCCGAAGAAAAGGCCAATGGGAACACCGATAATTGCCAAGTCAACAAGGGAAAGATAAGGCATGTGCACCATGCGCGCCGCCACGATACCAGCCACAAGCGCACCGATAAAGCCGCCATGGAAGCTCATCCCCCCGCGCGAAAACTCGAGAATGGCCAGCGGATTCGCGGCGTACATATCCCAGTTGTAGAAAAGGACGTAGCCCAAACGACCGCCCACGATAACGCCGATCATGGCGCATAACATAATGATGCAAAGCGAGTCGAAGTCGAAGCGCATCTTCCAGCGCTTGCCAACCACATACATGATGGCAATGACGCAGATAAAGCCCGCCACATAGGCAAGGCCGTACCAACGCGCCGAAAAAGGGCCAATGGTAAAGGCCACAGGATCAAGGCTCTGATAAAGGTTGTTTAACATGTATCCCTTTCGCTGTCTTTAGGCAACAAGTGCTTGAAGGTGCGCATGATTTCTGGCGATTACCCTAGCACACCTTTACGTCTTGGCTCCAAGAGGGGAATCAAAACAAAAAAGCCGCTCCGGAGAGCGGCTTTCGTTTACTTTTCAGCATTCGTCGAAGGCGCATTGCTTAGGAAGAACTCGCAGAAACGGCAGATATCCTTCACGCTTTGCTCCCTGTCGATATCACACCTAAACAGCAAATCAAGGTTCGAGGTTACCTTGTGGGTCGGACGTTCGCAGGCTGCAAAATGGCAATCTGCCGGGCACGGCTCACCAGGTACGTTATGAGGGCAGCGCGACTGCATTTCATCGTCGCAACCGCGAAGTTCCCAGCAATGCATAGCGTTTTCCTTAGGATGCAGGTACTACGCGGGTTACGCCAGGAACGCGATCCTTCAAAACGCGTTCAACGCCATGAGCAAGCGTCATCTGAGACATAGGACAGCCCTTGCAAGCGCCCTGAAGCTCAACGGTAACCACGCCTTCTTCGTCAACGTCTACCAGTTGAACGTCGCCGCCATCTGCCTGGAGGGAGGGGCGGATGAGCTCGAGCACTGCAGCTACATCGGACTTCTCTACCATATTTTCTCCTTACATTTGCCGGGGCCCGCAGTTGCGAGCCCCGTTTCTGCTTTATTCCTGGGTCATTCTATCATGCACAAAGCGGCCGATTCGCTCGAAATCGGCCACGAGCGTTTCCATGCGCGTAGGGTCATGAAGCGCTGCAGCAGGGTGATACACCGGCGCCACCAAAAAGCGTCCGGTTTGCCGCACCGTGCCGCGCAAATGGCTCACCCCCATGTCGGTTTTCAGGATGAACTGGGTGGCAAAATTGCCCATAGTGATGAGCAGCCACGGACTGATAGTTTGCACCTGCGTGCGCAAAAACGGGGCGCACGCTTCGATTTCCGACGCTGAAGGATTGCGATTCGACGGCGGTCGGCATTTCAGCACGTTGGCAATGAATACCTCTTCGCGACGAAGATGGGCATGCCACAAAAGCTCATCGAGCAATTTGCCAGCGGCACCCACGAAAGGACGCCCCTGTAAATCCTCATACCTACCAGGGGCTTCGCCGATAAGCATGATGCCCGCATGAGGATCCCCTTCGCCAAACACCGTATTGGTTCGGCCTTCGCACAAACTGCAAGCATGACATGCCGCCACTTGCTGGGAAAGCTCGTCAAGGGGAACCGCTTCGATCTTCATGGTGTTGCCTAACGGTAATAGCGTGGCATGCGGTGCGAGAAGCCGATGGTTACCTCGTGTTCGATGGTGGCTGCACGCTTTGCCATAGTGGTGATGGAGCAATCGACCGTAGGATGAGGACCGGCGATAATGACTTCGTCTCCGATGTGCGGATCCAGCGTAGGAGCCGAAACGCGCGAGCGGAGATCAACTTCGAACATGCACTGATCCATGCAGATGTTGCCCACCTGATGAACCGCACGATCATTAAAGGCAAAGTCGATTTTGCCCGAAAGCAAGCGAATCAGGCCATCGGCATACCCGATAGGAACCGTGCAGATCTTCACACTGCCAGGGCTGCGGTAGTTCATGCCGTAGCTTACGCCTTCACTCATGGGCACCGTCATAACGTTGGTGATGCGCGCATGCACGCTCATTGCAGGACGCAGGTCGATGAGCTTGTGCGTATCAGGCGCGGCTTGGTAGCCGTACATTGAAATGCCCAAGCGACACATATCAAAATGAGTTTTCGGGAAGCGATACGTTGCCGCGGAGTTATCGCAATGGACAATGCCCGGGTCGAAGCCCGCCGCTTCGATAGAACGCATTGCTTCGACGAAGCGCTTGATCTGGATCTGGAAGTCGAGCGTTTCCAAGCTGTCCGCCGTAGCGAAATGGGTAAAGCAGCCCTTAAGCTCTAGGGCACGATGAAAGCTTACCTGGTGAAGGAATTCCACTGCGCTGTCGTAGTGCACGCCAATACGATTCATGCCAGAGTTGATGGCAAGATGATACGGAGCCTTCAAACCCTGCGCATCAGCTGCTTCTGCATAGGCAATGGCAAATTCGGAAGTGTAAACCGCGGGCATGATGTTGTAGTACAAAAGCAGCGGGATGGCTTGGGCAGGAGGTTCCGCCAGCATCAGGATAGGCTCGCGCAAGCCAGCGTTGCGCAGCTCAATTCCCTCATCGACCGTGGCGACACCCAGGTAGGATGCACCCGCAGCCGTTGCAGCCTTTGCAACCTCAACGGCGCCATGGCCGTATGCGTCAGCTTTAACGACGGCAAGAAGACGACAGCTGCTTCCCAGCTGTTTTTTGGTCTGAAGCACATTGTACTGAATTGCGCTTCGATCGACCTCTACCCACGACCAGCGCCTATCGTATTCGGCGATTGCCTGCACTTCTTCCTTAGAAAGCGTAGGCGTCGGAGTGTTGTCTTCCTTCGGCTCTTTATGTTCGGCGCGAAGAAGCGCATCAAGCGGATTGGTATTCTGCTCTTTGGCTTTGTTCGCAAAGCCAGTAAAGCCATTAGGTAGGTCTTGCACGAAGAGCCCTTCTTTCGTTGTATAGGATAAAGAAGAGTATACCGCGCCACGCAAGAGGCTTGCAGTAATCGCCCTATAAAGGCCCTTTGGCCCCGGACTCGCGCCGACGGGACCGAAGCGCAGCCGGCTGGCACTCGGGGCGGGATCGCTCCGCCGCGCAGCAATGACGCCCTTCGTTCTGCACCGCTGACGCAAGGGAGGCTTCGCGTGTTTTACGCAAGATACGACCCACTGCGCTAACCCTCCCGCCGCAACACCTACCCGCTGCGGCTCTACCGGCTACGGAAATAAACCCCGCTGAGGCACCCCCTCGTTGCAGCACTGCCAGCTGCAGCACCTCCTTCCCCGCGGCACTGCCGGCTGCGGCAAGCTTCCTGCTTCAGCGCCGCCGGCTGCGACATCCGCCCTGTTGTAGCTATCCGCTCGTTTTGAAAACAAAAATCTCGCCCTTTCTGCAACTTTTTTTCGATTGGCAATCCTCGCCCACCCGCAAAAGACGGAAAAAAGCCTCCCAACAGTTAATTTGCTGCACTTTTGAGCCAATATCAGTATTTAAAGAAATCGCAGCGGCCCCTAATCGCAAAAAAGTTGCAGAAAGGGCGAGATTTTTGTCTTTACGCTTCCGAATCGGCACTATTGGATTCAGCGCCATGAAACAACGTGAACAGCTGGCACGCGAAGGCAACGCTGACGATTGATTTCGATATCCTTCACACCGCTTTCTCATGAAATTAAGAAACGTCTGTCATATTTCCCAACATGGCAATTTTCATCGGACATAGAACCGCCCTGGCATATTGGCGAACTCATGATAGAAATTGGGCGCAACCCATTTCACGGGCAGCACCACAAGAAAACAACTCCCCTTACTACGCCCAAATGGATACTGGCATCCTCTGGAAATTCGGCATCGACGAAAAGCCTGTATCGATTTTGGTTTCTTGCAAAGCAAACATGAGAAAGTCGCAAAACCTCTCTCCTCGCATTTGGTCGGGGAAACATCCCTCCCGTTCGTTCTACAAGATCGCGCAGGACTTATACATAAGCACGCCAGAAGCAACGTTTCTTCAACTCGGAAAAGAATTGAGCTTGATACAGCTCATCACTGTCGGATATGAGCTTTGCGGTTCCTACGGACTCAGCGTTCAATCCAGCAGCGGCTTCCTCCGAAGAGAACCGCGTAGCAACCCCCCAGTTCATCGAACGTTATCTCGAGAAATGCGAAGGAATTCACGGGGTCAAGGCGGCAAAACGAGCGTCAAGCTACCTTGTAAAAGGATCCGCCTCCCCAATGGAAAGCTTGCTTTCGATGTTACTTTGCCTTCCTCCTTCGTTGGGCGGATTTGGCTTGCCCCGCCCGGAGCTTAACTACCCTATTGAGACCAACGAGGGAGGCATCGCGATACGTCGATGTGATTTATGCTGGCCCGACCAGCAGTTCGCACTCGAATACGACAGCGACACCTTCCATTCGGACGAAAGCAAGCTTCACCTTGATTCAAGCAGAAGATCGGCTCTGGAAAAGGCAGGGGTTCACGTTGTCTCCGTCACAAAAAACCAGGTTTTCGACAGAGGCCAACTGTTTAACCTTGCAACAATAGCATCGAAAAGACTGGGGAAGCGCCTTTCTCCGGCGCCTTTCGACTTCGCCCAGAAACAAGACGAAATCTATCAAGCTGTTTTCGAATAACCGCTGATCATTGACTTGATAAAGGATTTTGACACCAGTCAATCCAACAACAATGCGCCATGTCGAAATCGTTGGGTGGTAGAGTTTTTCAGAGCACGTCATCCTGGAATACGAAGGCAAGCTCAGGCTTACATGTGCGAGTAAGGAACAATAAGTGGATGCCACAGAAATGGAACTAGCCGGACAGATAAAGAAGCACCGCCAAGCACTGGGCATTTCCCAAGAAGCGCTAGCGGAAAAAATCTACGTTTCCCGCCAGACCATTTCGAATTGGGAAACAGCACGCACGTACCCCGATGTTCCGAGTCTGCTTTTGCTCAGTGTTGCCTTCGATATCTCTATCGACGAACTGATAAAAGGAGACGTGGAAACCATGGAAGAATCCGTCCGCAAAGCAGACCACAGCCTTATTTGGATGTACGCCGCCGAAATGCTGCTAACCGTTATTGCGATAGTCGCCTTGTTCTTTGCGCTTGACAGCTTTATTGAGAAAAACACCACATCGGGCTTTGCCTGCCTGCTTGTTTTTGCGGCAACTTTCGCCACCGCTCTTGGGCTTAGCTTTGCCGTAAAGAAGGCAAAAGTCCGAAATAACATCCTTACCTACCAGGAAATCCTGGCGTTCTGCGCAGGCGAAGAGCCCAACCGCACCTCGCGATACAATGCCTTCGTGCGCAAACATAAATCCGCGCACGATATGCTTTTAGTGATGCTCAGCGCAATCTTTGGCGCCGCGCTCGTCGTTGTTCTTCGCTTCATATTTTAAGAAACGTTGCGTCACTTAAATAATTCGTTGCGGTACCATAGCGAAAAAGAAAAAACTCCGTTCTGAGGAGCCGCTATGGCCAAAGCAAACCTGCAAACAGCAACCAACGGCAGCGTTCGCGTGCCGTTCGATCAGCGCGATGGCGCAACTTCCGATGTGTTCTTCACGCGCGATCTTTCACCTGAAGGCCTGCGCCGTGCGGTTGCCAAAGTCGCTCCGCGGCTTAGTGGCAAGATTGCCATCAAGTTGCACACTGGCGAAAAAGACGGCCCCAACATCATTCCTTTCGGCTGGGTGAAGGATCTCGTCTCCAAAGACCTACCCGATGCCACCATTGTGGAAACCAACACCTACTACGAAGGCGACCGCTACACCACCGAACAGCATCGCGTGACCATCGCCCACAACGGCTGGACGTTCTGCCCTGTAGACATTATGGACGAGGAAGGCGTTGCCACCCTGCCCGTTGCCGGCGGCAAATGGTTTAACGAAATGCATGTGGGCACTCACATGCTTAACTACGACTCCATGCTCACACTCACCCATTTCAAGGGCCACACCATGGGCGGCTTCGGCGGATCGAACAAAAACCTGGGCATTGGCTGTGCCGATGGCCGCATTGGAAAAGGCGAAATCCACACCGTACCTGGTTCTGACAACCTGTGGTCTATCGCCGAAGAAGAGCCGATGGAACGCATGACCGAATCCACCAAGGCGACCATCGACTTCTTTGGGGACAACATTGTGTACGTCAACGTTATGCGCAATATGTCGGTTTCCTGCGACTGCGAAGGCACAGGCGCCATGCCAGTTGTCACACCGAATGTGGGCATTTTGGCATCGACCGACATCTGCGCCATCGATGTTGCCTGCGTCGATCTGGTATACGCCATGACCGAAGCGAAACTCTGCGACAACCGCGACCTCGTCGAACGAATCGAAACGCGCCATGGCCTGCGTCAGCTCTCGTATATGCACGAGCTGGGCATGGGCAACTGGAAATATCGTCTGCTCGACTTGGACAACGGTGAAGCAGAAATCACCCAAGCTGAAGCTGTTGCGCACGTAACGCCCTTCGAGGGGTAAGCAGCTTCTAAAGTGAATGCCTTCGCGCCCAAGCACTTGGGCGTCGGCGCACCCCCCCAGACAACTCCGTCATTCTTAAGAAGGCCCTCTTCTTTGCTGGCGAGTTGCCTCCAGGGACGCCGGTCACCCGGGGGGCAACTCGCTTCAGCAGGCACGGCCCCGACAGCTACACCCGACATGCCTGCAAGCGCCCCCCCTTTGACAAACCGCCTCGGTAGAGTGCGGCTTTGCGCCTCGCCCCAGCAAGCTTTTTGGCCCTGGGACGAGAGTCCCAGCAAGCTATTTTTAAGCCCGCAATATGGGATGAGCCCATTAAGGGGCAAAAACGCAAGAAGGCCCGCAAGCTTTACGCCTGCGGGCCTTCTGGGAATATCAATCCGATGTTCTAACGATTGATGTTGTAGAACGCCTTCATGCCAGCATACTGGCCGGAATCGCCCAGCTGCTCTTCGATGCGGAGAAGCTGATTGTACTTGGCAACACGGTCAGAACGGCAAGGAGCGCCGGTCTTGATCTGGCCAGCGTTGGTTGCAACCGCGAGGTCGGCAATGGTAACGTCTTCGGTTTCGCCGGAACGATGGGACATAACGCATGTATAGCCAGCCTGCTTCGCCATCTGAACAGCCTCGAGAGCCTCGGTGAGGGAACCGATCTGGTTAACCTTTACCAGGATTGCGTTAGCGCAACCAAGCTCGATGCCCTTGGCAAGGCGCTTGGGGTTGGTTACGAACAGGTCGTCGCCAACCAGCTGAACCTTGTCGCCGATGCGGTCGGTGAGAGCCTTCCAGCCGTCCCAGTCTTCCTCGGCCATGCCGTCTTCAATGGAGATGATGGGGTACTTCTGAACCAGAGCCTCCCAGTAGTCAACCATTTCAGCGCTGGTAAGTTCGCGGCCTTCGCCAGCCAAAACGTACTTACCGGTTTCAGCGTTGTAGAACTCGGTAGAGGCCGGGTCCATAGCGAACATGATGTCGGAACCGGGCTTGTAACCTGCCTTTTCACATGCCTCAACGATGTACTTGAGGGGCTCTTCGTTGGTGGTGAAGTTAGGAGCGAAGCCACCCTCGTCGCCAACGCCGCCACCAAGGCCAGCTTCGTGCAGAACCTTCTTCAGGGTGTGATAGATCTCCGCGCACCAACGCAGCGCCTCAGCGAAAGAGGTTGCACCAACAGGCATGATCATGAACTCCTGGAAGTCCACATTGTTGTCTGCATGCTCGCCGCCGTTCAAGATGTTCATCATAGGCGTGGGCAACATGTTAGCGTTTGCGCCGCCAACATACTTGTAAAGAGGAAGCTCTGCGGACTCTGCAGCAGCCTTGGCAACAGCCAAAGAAGCACCAAGAATGGCGTTTGCGCCGAAGTTGCCCTTGTTTTCGGTGCCGTCAAGCTCAAGCATGATTGCATCGATACCGCGCTGATCGTCGGCTTCCATACCGATAAGAGCATCGGCAATTTCTTCGTTGACGTGAGCAACAGCCTTCAGCGTGCCCTTGCCCAAGTAACGCTCGGAATCGCCATCGCGAAGCTCCACTGCTTCAAAAGCACCGGTGGATGCACCGGAAGGAACAGCGGCACGACCTGTTGCATAATCGTCGAGAACAACCTCTACCTCTACCGTGGGGTTGCCGCGGGAGTCAAGGATCTCACGACCGAACACATCGATGATGGTACCCATGTAATTTCCTCCTTGGAAACGTTTTGTTCAAACACTCGAATGATACCATGCGCCCCGCATTCAACCCGCCCCGCGCAGGCAAGCGCAACGTTTACGGTTAAAGAATGCACGCTACCACCACCAACAGAGCCGAACATGCCAAAAAAACAACCGCTTGCCGCAGGCATATGTGGGGTTCCTCAAGGCTGGTTCGCTGGGTGCAGCCATAGCAACGCGCCACCATGGAAACGCTTAAAGTGTCGGCGCGGCGAAACAAGCGCACTACCAAGGGGATGAATACCGTGCGGTAGGCGAACAGACGCTGCCAAATACTGCCGCTTTCCAACCGTGCGCCGCGCGCCGTTTGGGCGCTGCGTACCAACGCCAATTCCTCTGCGGTAAGGGGGATAAACCGAACAGCAAGAGAAAGCATGGTGGCCACATCGTCGACGGGAACGCGAATGGCACGCAGAGGTCGCATCAGCGACGCAAAAGCACCCGTCAACGCTTCGACGGATGTGGTAAACGAAACGGCGAAGCTCGCCCACAAGATAAGAAGGATGCGAACCGCATAGAACAAGGCAAACATGCATCCTTGCGGCACGAACCCAAACGTACCAGCCAGCGCAACGGGCTGCCACCCTTCGGAAAAGCCAGCAGAAACGCCGCCGAGCCCCGATTCGGCAAGACTTCCGACATCGAAGGTGAATGCATTGCACACCCAAATAAAAGCAAGCAACACCACCAGGGGGAGCGACAATGCACCCAGTCGTGCCAGCGGCATACGACCCGCCACAACCACTGCGGCAACCGCCAGCGAGTAGACGCCAAGGCCTCGCCAGGTACCGACAAAGAACACCCCTACCGAAAACAGTAATAACAGCACGAGTTTCACGCGCGCATCGGCACGATGAATGGGGCTATCTCCCTGAATATATATGCGTAATGAAGTCGCCATGATGCAAGTATGCCATGCGGCGTTAACAACGAACGCCTGCAACGGGTTATCGCCGAAAAGAAACTATTGCGCGTTTGCAAGCCACAATTCAGCCCCGTAGCGCATAAAATGCAAAAGCTCACACCGCCAGTAAGAGACAATCTTGCTCGCCGCAGGCTCGCCGCGCCTCAACACCGCGCCCCCATACAACGCGACAGCGCCCGTCGGGTAGATCCCTACGGGCGCCATTCTTACTCAAAACACTTATGGTTACATCGAATGGGTGCTGTACACCTCTTCGTCTTTCCACAGCACCACTTCGCCAGTCTTGCGCGTTTCATTCATATCGATAACGCGCTGATTCGACGAACCCCGGAAACGTAAGGTGATGTCATGCAGACTGTCGATATAAGGGCCATCCACCAGCACATCAATCAAGCCTAGCAGCTCATCGGTTTCCTCGGTATGACGAGGCGAAGCGGCATCAACCAAGTCTTCGTAAACATCGCCGGTATAGCACCAAATGCTTTTTTCAGGGTGCAGCGCCTTTGCGCGTTTTGCCAGCTCAAGCAATCCGTGCTGGTTTTCCGGTTCCATAGGTTCGCCGCCCAAAAACGTCAAGCCGTCAACGAAGAAATCGTCGAGCGTTGCCAACACCTCATCGGCAATATCGGTTGTGAATTCCTGCCCATAGGAAAAGCTCCAGGTTTCGGGCTGAAAGCAATTCTCGCAATGATGAGAACACCCCGATACAAACAGGGTGGTGCGCACCCCTTCCCCATCAGCGATATCGCGATATTTAATGTTGGCGTAGTTCATGAATCATCCCGTCATACATTTCTTTTGCAAGAAATCGCCCAAGGAAAAGTTGCGCCGCCCCACCAGGGGGGGGCAGCGCAACGATGTTTACAGGTGCAGAACGCGATCTCGAATTTCTTCGGTGCGACCCTGGTTCCAGAATTGGGTGCCGATGTAGCCGCAGGTACGGCGAGCAACGTTGAGCTTTTCCTGGTCGCGGTTGCCGCAATGCGGGCACTCCCACACCAGCTTTCCGTCATCTTCGACAATTTGGATCTCACCGTCGAAGCCGCATTCCTGGCAATAGTCGCTCTTGGTGTTCAATTCCGCGTACATGATGTTGTCATAGATGTACTGCATCACGCGAACAACGGCCTTCAGGTTGTCCTGCATATCAGGCACTTCCACGTACGAGATTGCTCCGCCCGGAGAAAGCTGCTGGAACTGGCTTTCGAATTCGAGCTTCTTGAACGCATCGATCTCTTCAGACACATGAACGTGATAGCTGTTGGTAATATAGCCCTTGTCGGTAACACCGGGGATGTTGCCAAAGCGGCGCTGCAGCGACTTGGCGAACTTGTACGTGGTGGATTCGAGCGGCGTGCCGTACAGGCTGAAATCGATGTCGGTTTCAGCTTTCCATTCCGTACATTTATCGTTCATCTTCTGCATAACGGCCATGGCAAACGGCGTTGCCTCCGGATCGGTGTGACTCTTGCCCGTCATGTACTTTACGCACTCATACAAACCGGCATATCCCAAGCTGATGGTGGAATAGCCACCATACAGAAGCTTGTCGATGGGCTCACCCTTTTTCAAGCGAGCAAGCGCACCGTACTGCCACAGAATAGGAGCCGCATCGGAAAGGGTTCCCTTCAAGCGATCGTGACGGCACATCAGCGCCTTCCGGCAAAGCTCAAGTCGCTCTTCAAAGATGCTCCAGAACTTGTCCATGTCGCGATAAGAAGAGCAAGCAACGTCTACCAGATTGATGGTAACAACACCTTGGTTGAAGCGGCCATAGTACTTGGGCTTGCCCGGTTCGTAGTTTCCTGCGTTTGCCACATTGCCATATCCGTTGCCCGAACGATCGGGAGTCAGGAAGGAGCGACAACCCATGCAGGTGTAGCAATCGCCGTTGCCAGGGGTTTCCCCCTTGGAAAGCTTCAGTTCTCGCATCTTCTTCTCAGAGATGTAGTCGGGAACCATGCGCTTTGCCGTGCATTTAGCAGCAAGCTGAGTAAGGTAGAAGTACGGGGAATCCTCGGTGATGTTGTCTTCCTCCAGCACGTAGATGAGCTTCGGGAACGCCGGGGTGATCCACACGCCCTCTTCGTTCTTTACGCCTTCATAGCGCTGACGCAGCACTTCTTCAATGATGATGGAAAGGTCGTGCTTTTCCTGCTTAGAACGCGCCTCGTTCAGGTACATGAATACGGTAACAAATGGAGCCTGGCCATTGGTGGTCATAAGCGTTACCACCTGATACTGGATGGTCTGAACGCCACGACGAACCTCATCGCGCAAACGGCCTTCAACAATACGCGAAAGCTGCTCAGCGGAAGGCTCTACGCCAACTTCATTAAGCTCGCGGATTACATCGCGACGAATCTTCTTACGGCTGACCTCGACAAACGGAGCAAGATGCGTAAGAGAAATAGACTGGCCACCGTATTGGCTTGAAGCAACCTGAGCAATGATCTGCGTTGCAATGTTGCAAGCCGTAGAAAAGCTGTGGGGCTTTTCAATGAGCGTTCCGGAAATAACCGTTCCGTTCTGCAGCATGTCTTCCAGATTTACCAAGTCGCAGTTGTGCATGTGCTGCGCAAAGTAATCGGAGTCGTGGAAGTGGATAATGCCCTCTTCGTGCGCCTTTACCACATCTTCGGGAAGAAGGATGCGGGTAGCAAGGTCCTTAGAAACCTCGCCCGCCATGTAGTCGCGCTGAACCGAGTTTACCGTAGGGTTCTTGTTGGAGTTTTCCTGCTTAACCTCTTCGTTGTTACATTCGATGAGAGCAAGGATTTTGTCGTCGGTGGTGTTGGAATGGCGCTTGATGTTCTGCACGTAACGGTAAATGATGTACCGACGGGCAACTTCAAACTTTTGAAGCGCCATAATCTCGTTTTCAACCATATCCTGGATTTCCTCAACGGAAACGGTATGGCCGGCGGTTTCGCATAGATCCGCAACATTGTGTGCGGCATAGTCGATCTGACGGGCAGTTAAACGCTCGTTTTCGGGCGATTCATCGCTTGCGCCCTTAATGGCGTTGGCAATCTTGCTCAAATCGAATACAGCTTCAGAGCCGTCGCGCTTGATGATCTTCATACGCTCCCCTAACAAAATATATCCAAGAGGAAAGGACTTCCCTTACCGGAAGCTAGCTTTCCCTATCGAAGGTCGCTTTTCTTATTCGTAGCGATCGCTGAGCTAGCAGTGGTTGAGCTAGCGATGGCTATATTACGCCCAAGAATTTTTTAAATAACCCCTTGATTTTCTAAGCGGTATATTATTTTTGGGCACCATACATACTATATGTAGTGTATAAGAATAAATACGAACACATTATGTAGATTACATGATAACCGCCATACCTATCGGCGGATCAGGGTTAGGAACGCTTCTCTTCTTTTGCGCCGCATTTTGGACAGGTGACGAGAATCTTTCCTTTGCCCTTAGGCACATTCAGAACCGTGCCGCATCCTTTACATTTGAAGTAAATCGTGGTTTTACGGTTAACCCACTTCTTATTAAGAAGACGCCACCAAGCCTTCGGCTTCACCATCGCATCTTGGTACTTGGCCAACTCACGAGATCTTGCTGCGATGTTCCTTGAATAGCAACGGAAAATGCCCAGCGCCATGAACAACAGGGCAAACACTGACAAAATGCCGGAATGCGCGAAGAAATTCACCAGAACGAATCCGCATCCCAAAAGCATCAGGGCCTGTGTCAACTCGTCGATGCCATAACGACCCACCATCCATTGAGCCATACGATATTTGAAATTGCCGTCCTTGCTAAAACGTGCCATAAGAACAATCAGCCAAACTTTCCTATTCGCAATACGAGAATAAAGTGCGTTATTCATAGTAATCGGGCTAGCGTGACAGAATTGATGCATCACGGTTTCGCCACGATCCTGTTGAAATTAACCCACCGCAATTTCGCAGAACCTTGTTAAGGGCTATAAAAGCTTATGTTTGCTGCTTTAGGCTAAACACTCGCCAAAAAGCTGAAACGACAGCGTAATGCGCTTAGGTGGCGCTCCTACAACAAAGTTGCATGGAGCATGGGGCGTGGGATGTCGGAAACTGTACGCTAAGCCTATTGGTGCACCAAAACAAAAAGGACCCGTTCCTACGAACGGGTCCTTTGAAAGCTATAAAGCTAAAACTATTCAGCAGCCTCTTCGGTTGCCTCTTCAGCCTTAGGCTCCTCTGCAGGCTTTTCTTCCTTCTTGGGAGCTTCCTTCTTAGCTGCAGGCTTCTCAGCCTTTTCTTTGGGCTGTACCGGCTCGGTGCAGAGCTCCATGATTACCATGGAAGCGTTGTCGCCCTTGCGGTTGCCAAGCTTCATGATGCGAGTGTAGCCACCCTGACGATCAGCGAACTGACCCTGAGCAACCTTCTCGAATACCTCGCGTACCAGTTCCTTGTCGCCAAGTGCTGCGATAGCAAGACGGCGGGAATGCAGGTCGCCCTTCTTTGCCCAGGTGATGATCTTGTCTACATCGGGGCGGATTTCCTTGGCGCGCGCCTCAACCGTCTTGATGCGGTCGTTGGTGAACAGCGCAGCAACAAGGCTCTTTTTCATGGCCTTGGTATGGCTGAAGTCAGTGCCAAGCTTGCGGCCCTTATAGTTGTGCCTCATCTTTAAATCTCCTATTGCTTCAAATTGAGGTCCATGGAAATGAGCTTGTCCTTCACTTCCTCAATGGACTTCGCGCCAAAGTTCCTGATGTTGAGCAGGTCGTTCTCAGAATACTCAACCAGCTGACGAACAGAGTGGATACCAGCGCGCTTCAAGCAGTTGTAGGAACGAACGGAAAGGTCCAGATCCTCAATCTGCTTGTCGAGCTCAGCGTTGGTCTCCTGGTTTTCAGGAGCGAAGATGGAAACTACTTCGCCCTCTTCGTCTTCCTCTACTTCGTCGAGCATGAGGAATGCGCCCATGTACTGGTTAATGATGTTTGCAGCACGGCACACAGCCTCGGTGGGGTTGATGGAGCCATCAGTCTCAACTTCAAGAACAAGCTTGTCATAGTCGGTGCGCTGGCCAACGCGGGTGTCGGTAACGCCCATGGTGCAGCGACGAACCGGCGAGAACAGCGAGTCAACGTGGATGATGCCGATAGGATCTTCCGTGCGTTTGTTGCGCTCGGCAGATACATATCCGCGGCCCACGCCAATGCGGACGGTCATCTCAAGCGTGCCGCCGTCAGCAACAGTTGCGATGACGTGCTCGGGGTTGATCAGAGAGAATTCGGTAGGAACCTCGAGATCGGCACCAGTAACGGTGCAAGGACCCTCAGCATGTACATGCGCAGTGGCCTCGCTAATGTCACCGTTAAGGGCACTGAAAACCAGGCCCTTAACGTTCAAGACGATATCGGTGATGTCCTCGATTACGCCCTCAGCGGTGGTGAACTCATGCTGTACACCATCAATCTGAATTGCAGTCGCCTTTGCTCCGTCGAGAGACGAAAGCAGAACACGACGCATGCAGTTGCCAAGAGTGTAACCGTAGCCACGCTCTAGCGGCTCCACGATGAAGCGGGCAACGGTGTCGTTGACCTCTTCGATCGTTACTGTCGGCCTCATGAACTCTGTCATATTGAATAAGCCTCCTTAATAAACCGCAGTGCGTACGTTACTTCGAGTAAAGTTCGACGATAAGCTGCTCGTTGATGTCGAGATCAATCTGCTCACGCTCAGGAAGAGCAAGAACACTGCCCTGCAGCTTTTCGATGTCAACCTCAAGCCATGCAGGAACCTGTACACCTTCGTTGGAAACGAGGGCGCTCTTGATAACCAGAAGTTCCTTAGCCTTAGGGGTAACAGCAACAAGGTCGCCGGGGCGAACGCGGAAAGACGGGATGTCTACGCGACGGCCGTTTACCTGAATGTGACCGTGGGTAACGATCTGACGAGCTTCCTTGCGGGTCTTGGCGAAGCCGAGACGGAATACTACGTTGTCGAGACGAGACTCGAGGATACGCATCAGGTTGTCACCGGTGATGCCGGGCATTGCCTTAGCGCGCTTGAAGTAGCCGAGGAACTGCTTCTCGAGAACGCCATAGATGAACTTGGCCTTCTGCTTCTCGCGCAGCTGCATACCGTATTCGGATTCCTTGCGACGACGCTTAGGCTGACGGATGGATTCCTTCTTGCTGCTGTAACCGAGAACAGAAGGATCCAGGCCGAGCTGGCGACAACGCTTGAGAACCGGAGTCCTGTTAATTGCCATAGTGTATCGATCCTTTCAGTTAGACGCGACGACGCTTGCGCTGACGGCAACCGTTGTGCGGGATAGGGGTGCAATCCTGGATGCTAGCTACTTCGAGGCCAGCTGCCTGAAGGGAACGGATAGCGGTTTCGCGACCGGAACCGGGACCCTTCACGAATACAGCAACCTTCTTCAAGCCATGCTCCATAGCGGTCTTTGCTGCTGCCTCAGCTGCCATCTGAGCTGCGAACGGCGTGGACTTACGAGAGCCCTTGAAGCCGACGGTACCAGCGGACTGCCAGGAAATTACATTGCCCTGAGGATCCGTGATGGAAACGATCGTGTTATTGAAAGTGGATTTGATGTGTGCAGCGCCAACAGCGATGTTCTTGCGGTCAGAACGCTTGATGCGCGTGCGAACGTTTTTCTTAGCTGCCACTAGTTACACCTCTACTTCTTCTTGCCACCGATTTGACGCTTGGGACCTTTGCGCGTACGAGCGTTCGTGTGAGTGCGCTGACCGCGAACGGGCAGGCCACGACGATGACGCAGGCCACGGTAGCAACCGATTTCCATGAGGCGCTTAATATTCTGAGATACTTCGCGGTGCAGGTCGCCCTCAGTGGTGAGGTTAGCCTGGATGTAGTCACGAAGCTTGGAAAGTTCATCTTCCGTAAGATCGTTTACGCGGGTATCGGGGTTAACACCGGTTTCTGCGAGGATCTTCTTGGAGGTGGTGAGGCCAATGCCGTAGATATAGGTCAAGCCGACTTCAATGCGCTTGTCGCGAGGAAGGTCGACACCAACGAGACGTGCCATGAATACGTTCCCTTTCTCTTTAACCCTGACGCTGCTTGTGACGAGGATTCTCGCAGATTACGAGTACCTTGCCGTGGCGTCGAATGATCTTGCACTTGTCGCACATTTTCTTGACCGAAGGACGTACCTTCATTTCAATTTCCTTTCGGTAATGTGTTTCTCTTTTATCTACCACGCCCAGCCGCAGGCGATAGTTTGTTTCATTTCCGCTTCATGGGGCGGCTTTGGGTTTCCCCTTCCCCACTAGGATGCGTTTGCGCCGCGGGTTCGCAAACGACAAAAGCGCACTTCACCCTGTGAGGTACGCTAGCTTGCTACTTACTTGTAGCGATAAGTGATACGACCGCGATCGAGATCGTATACAGAGAGTTCAACCTGAACCTTGTCACCAGGGAGGATCTTGATGTAGTGCATACGCATCTTGCCGGAAATATGGGCAAGGATGGTGTGACCGTTTTCAAGCTCTACCTTAAACATAGCGTTTGGAAGAGCCTCGAGTACGGTGCCCTCCAGTTCAATTGCATCTTCTTTAGCCAAGGTAGCTCCTTTAAGCAAATAGGTAGTCAAACGCAAATGGAGATTTTAGCAAAACACCCATTCTCTTTGCAAGGCACCATCACAAGGCCACCATATATACTGACGCCCGCTTTCCTATGAATAGAACCCTGGAATGCGATGGGCTCGATCAAACACGCAGTTGTATTGAAGCCACTGATACTCACGGATCGAATCGGTGAACGCCGAAGACACCGTGCCAACCTTGTTGCCGAATGCGGTAGTGAAGTATCGAGCCGTAATTACGGGGTGCTCCATGCGAAGATCCGCCAAGTATTCCTGGTATGGCGAAAGCTGCACCCCTGCCGTCTGGAACAAAACCGTAGAAAGATAGTTTAGCGAAACCACCGAGCCCTTCTGGATCGATTCGGTGTTCAAATTGTAGTTGCCCCATATGAAGAAGGGGGTTTTATGAAGTTGAGCCGTGGTTTCCAGGTCGAGATCGTTCTCATCGGTAAACCAGCTTGAGTAAAATTCATTGGAAAGGCGCGGCTCATGGTCGCCGAAGAAAAGCACAACCGTGGGTTCGTCTACCGTTTCGAAGTACGAGATGAGCTGACGCACCGATTCATCTGCCATGTGAACACTGGATTCGTAGGCGATAACCGATTCATCGTATGAATTTACCGGCGATACCTCATGAACGCGAACAGGCCATTCGTAATCAGACGCATAGCAGCCGCCGTGATTCTGCATGGTGATGTTGAACAGGAACTGGGGAGCACCGCCGCGATTTTCCTCGAAGTCCTTAATAAGCTGACGGTAGTTCGCCTCGTCGGTCGGGTAGCCGCGAGCATAATCCAGATCCACGTCGAAATCTTCTATGCCCTGGTATGTTTCGAAACCAAGGCGGTCGTACACCTTCACGCGGTTGTATCCAGCGCGTTCATAAGCATGCATGGCCATGGTGCTGTAACCGCAGCCAGCAAGCAACGACGCCAGGCTGGGCGTTTCTGCGTCAATAAACTGAACATACGGGGTATTCCCCTTGAAATAGGCCATGGAATTGCCCGTTAGGAACTCGAATTCGGAATTGGCTGTACCCGTGCCCATATCCGAGGAAACGGCGCAGGTGCCCGAAACCACGTCGCCGCGATTCATGAGCGAACGCACGTAGGGCATTGGATCGGTGCTTGTTTCGTAGCCCTCCAAGTAGGTGGTAAGGTCGGATAACGATTCGTTCATCACCACCACGATATTGGGAGATCCTTCGGTTGCTATGATAGGCATTCGCCCGAAGGGTCGCCTCCCCCCGGCATCATCCCGCAGCACCGCGCCCAAACCATCGTCGAATCATCCCCGCAACGTCAAACTTGCACCGCACCTGGATCATCCTGCAGCGCCGGGCTTGGGCCGCGCCTTCCCCGATACCACCCTGAACCTTTTGCAGGGGGACTGAAAAACAGAAAAACGGCTCGAATTGCAACTTTTTTGCGATTAGGGATTGTTGCGGGCTCCCCCGATCGCGGATCACAGTGCAAAAGCGCAGATAATCGGCTGTGCGGCAGCCTATTTCCGCTTTAGGGGAGCAGAAAAGAGTCCCTAATCGCAAAAAAGTTGCAAAAATGGTGGGATTTTTGTTTTTCGGTGGATCGATTGCCGCAATAGGGCAGATCCAACAAGGGCGAATCACCCCTACAGGGCGGATCGCACAAAAAACGTGCAGAGCCCCTGCGGCTACAACGGGCCAAAACCCGCGAATGAGGGAATATGGGCAAGAGGGGATATAGGCAAAAGCTATCCTATTGCCCAAAACAAAAGTGGCGTCCACTGAATGCAAAAGGCCCGCCGTATGGCGGGCCTTAGTTGCGAAGTGGTGCGCCGTGAGGGAATCGAACCCGCGGCCTTGGGATTAAAAGTCCCCTGCTCTACCAGCTGAGCTAACGGCGCACATGCATAAAATGCAAGTATGTATTCTAACGGGCAAGTCCCTCTGGGTCAACTTGCCATTTTTCAAGCGTACCTCTTTTAGCTATTTCGCCTATTTTTGTCGCTTCCCCAACCATGCAGGCGGGCCGCCCCGCCTATTCCCACGTCACAAATTCGACGCCTGCAACCTTACCCGAGTCGATAGCAAGACGGGCAATGCCCCGCTTACTGCCACCACGCGGCTTGCTAGCGCTTCCCGGGTTCAAATACAGGACCCCGTCGATAAGCTCTTCGCGGGGAATGTGAGTGTGTCCATGCACCACCACACGCACATCTTCGGCAACGGTGCCAATATCTTCGGGGCGATGCGTCATGAAAAAGCGCACCCCACCAATACGGGGAGACGCCGTGAGGGGAATATCCATCCCCCGCAGGCTGGAATCACAATTGCCCAGCACCGCAACCGTTGGAGCGATGGCGTCAAGCTCCATAAAAATAGTCGGACGCTCAACGTCACCCGCGCACAGAATCATGTCACACGGCTGCAAGGCATCGTAGGCCTGCTCGCTCAAATGACCATGAATATCCGAAATCACGCCAACAAGCATATTCAGCTCCTTCGTTTTGACGAGAATGAAAGCACCCGCCCTGGACGGGATGAGGAGAAGACGGGGCAAGAAACAACTCGACCACGATGCAGCTACCAGCGCATAAGACCGCGCGCAGGCAGGATCGCAATTGCCACGCCGCGAATTGGATTGCAGTTGCCGCTAGCAGGACCGCAGTTGCCAACCTTCAGGACAAAGTCCGAGGTGTGGGACAGCGCGGCAAGCGCAAGACAAAACAAGCGAGCGAGGCTCCGCCCTTTACAGGGCCTCAGGATTCAGGCAGTCCTTCGGACGCACACCCGTAACCACATCGATTGCGGCCTGCATGGCACGCGTACGCAGCTCGGTGCCCGATTCCTCAGACCAATACGCCACATGCGGACTGAGCACCGTATGAGGAGCTTTCATCAGCGGATGACCTGGATCGACTGGCTCGCCTTCGAACACGTCAATGCCAGCGCCCCACAGTTTATCCGCCTGGAGAGCTTCCGCCAAAGCAAGTGTGTCGATAACCGCGCCACGCGATGTGTTCACCACCACCGCGCTATCCTTCATGAGCGAAATGCAGCGGGCATCAAGCAGATGATGGGTGTCAGGGGTGAGAGCCGTATGGAAGCTAACCACATCGGCACACTTCAGTAGCTCTTCGTACTCCAGGATGTCGTAGCCTTCGGGCGTGCGACGGCCCGGCGTAAGAGAGCGCGAACAACACACCACCTTGAAGCCCAGGCCAGCAGCCTTGCGGGCTGTAGCACGACCGATTTCGCCCATTCCCACCACGCCAAATACGCGGCCGAACACCTGGCCATACGGACGATGGCACGTGTAGTCCCAAATGCCGGCGCGCATATCGGCATCAGTTTCGTTCAAGCGACGCAGCACGCAGAGTGCCAACGTAATAGCATGGTCGGACACCACTTCAGTACCATAACCAGGCACTACGCATACCGCAGTGCCGTTTTTCGTTGCCGCAGGCACATCGATATCGTCGTATCCGATGCCCGTTCGGCTTACCACGCGCAGATTTGGAAGCGCCTCAAACACCTTGGGCGGAAACTTACCATAGGAAGTAACCACACCATCGGCATCGGCAGCATTGCGGATGATAGCTTCGGGCTCACGCTCGTTGAACAGGGCAATGTCAACACCTGCATCCTTCGCCATACGCACTTCAAAGTCGTTGTTTTCGAAGTCGGTGTCAACAATAACGATTTTCGGCATTGCTGCCCCTTTCTACCACCATTGGGTAACGGTCCCCGATTGGCTGAGGGAAACCGGCTCGCTCTTCGTTTGCGGCTCCATCTTGGTGATGATGCCGAAGAAATCTTTGATGCGCGCAAAGAATTCCCGTTGCTCGTAAGAATCCTTATTGGAGTAGTCGCTCAGATCGCTTGCAACACCATGTGCGTCGATGCCGAAACCGCGCGCATCGTACACAGCACGATACAAATGGTACTCCTGCGTAACGATAACGCAGCGCTGCACGTTGAATACATTCTTCAAGCGGTACATGCTGTCGTATGTGGAAAGGCCCGCATGATCACAGAAAATATCTTCGGCGGGAATCCCGTTGGCCTTTGCGTACTTCGCCATGGCCATGACCTCGTTGTACGAAGAGTCGCTATTGTCGCCACTCATGATGATTTTCGGGGCAACCCCAGCGTTGTATAGGTCGTCAGCAACATCAAGGCGATCTTTCAGAACAGCTGAGGGGCTGCCGTCCCAGTTGATGCCTGCGCCCAACACCACAATGGCATCGGCTTCGAAGGCATCCGCATTGGCGGCCGCTTGAGCCTGAGATTCAAAAGCAGGGCGCGTGCTTGCGCAAACCCAAGCATTGATCCCCAGAGGAACGCCCACCACAACAAGCGCAACAAACAGCACGAAGCCGATAACGGCTTCGATTAAGCGGCGGAGGCATCCTTTTTTTCGTTTAGTTCCCATAGGTTTCGATCATAGCAAACGTACGTAAGAGTTTCGGAACCTCCACGTTGTCCGCGCGTTTTGTTCGTACGCGGCCTGCTCTTCTGCCCCTCTCTTCCCACACGAAGGATCGGGGCTGCCGTGGGTCGTCGGGACGCGTGGTGAATACCGCGATGCTTTGCCCCCGCACGGAAAAACGGGGATACGGCAAGACAGCGCTCTCGACAATATTGCCCAGGGCTTTTCGCAGATGCCCCCTGCGAGGAACTGGAGATACGGCGTGCCTTCGGTATGCGGCATAAAGAAAGAGGGCTGTCAGCCCTCTCACCTCGACCTCGCACTTCACTCTGAAATCCGCACACATAAGAAAGCCTCCCATTTCTCGCTTCCAAGAAATGGGAGGCAGTTCACAAGCAGATCTGGCCCCTAAAAGCACATTCTGGCTATTTTGCTACCACATTGACCAGGCGGCCCGGAATAACAATAACCTTCTTGATGTCCTTACCAGCGGTTGCGCCAGCGATGGCCTCCAAGGCCGTTTCGCGAATGGCGTCTTCCGCAGCATCGGAAGCAACGGTGATCTTGGCCTTCACCTTGCCGTTAACCTGCACTGCCAGCTCAACCTCGGAAGCCTTAGCGGCATTCGGGTCGAACTCAGGCCAAGCTTCCTTGTGCACAGAAGTTTCGTTGTCCAAAACATCCTGCCACAGCTCTTCGGCCCAATGGGGAGCCATCGGAGCCAACAGCTTCACGATAACCTCAGCAATTTCCTTATCGAAGGCAACAAGCTCGGCGTTGGCGGCACGATCTTCGGCAGAGTTTTTGCGCAGGTAATCGCCTGTAGCATTTACCAATTCCATGATGGCTGCAATAGCCGTATTGAAATTGTTGCGAGCGAAGTCGTCGATGACCTTACCAACCACGCGATGGCGCTCGCGCAGAAGCTCATCATGAGCCTTCTTTGCTTCTTCCGCCTTCGCGCCAGCTTGGAAGGAAGTTTCCTCCCCGGCCTTCCCTGCAAGATCGTTCACCATACGCCAAGCACGATTCAGGAACTTGTACATGCCAGCCAGGCCATCTTCATTCCACTGCAGCTCCTTGTCAGGCGGAGCCATGAACAGAATATAAGCACGCACTGCATCGGCGCCGTATCCGGCGATCATGTCTTCGGGGCTAATAACGTTGCCCTTCGACTTCGACATTACCTCGCCGTTTTCATCGAGAACCATGCCCTGGCACAATAGGTTCGTGAAGGGCTCGTCGAAGTTAAGCATACCCATATCACGCAGTACCTTCGTGAAGAAGCGGCTATACAGCAGATGCAGGATAGCGTGCTCAATACCGCCAATATACTGGTCGACTGGCATCCAACGGTTTACGCGGTCGGGAGAGAAAGGCAGCTCGGTGTTGTGCGGATCGGTATAGCGCATGTAGTACCAGCTGGAGCACGTGAAGGTGTCCATGGTGTCGGTTTCGCGACGCGCAGGCTTACCGCACTTCGGGCACGTGCACTGAGCGAACTGCTCATGCGTTGCAAGCGTTTCGCCAGCAGCCAAATCGATGTCCTTGGGCAGCGTAACAGGCAGCTGGTCCTCGGGAACGGGCACGATGCCGCAGTCATCACAGTAAACAATCGGGATAGGATTACCCCAATAGCGCTGACGGGAAATGAGCCAGTCGCGCAAACGGAACTGAACCGACTTCTTGCCCTTACCTTGAGCCTCCAGGTCACCGATGATAGCGTCGACAGCAGGAGAATGCTTGCCGCCCACCATGCCGGTGTACTTGCCGGACTGAACCAGCACACCTTCGGCCTCGTAGGATTTTTCCCAATCGACGGTGGTAACCTTGCGTTCCTGCACGCCGTTGAGCTCGGGATACAGCGGATCATCTTCGCCCAAGATAATGGGAATGATGGGCAAGTCGTACTTGCGAGCAAACTCGAAGTCTCGCTGGTCGCCGCAGGGAACCGCCATTACGGCACCGGTGCCGTAATCGGCAACGATGTAGTCGGCAACCCATACGGGAACCTTTTCGCCGTTAACGGGATTGATAACGTAGCGGCCGGTGAAGGCACCATGCTTTTCGCGGTCGCCCTGGGCGCGCTCCACAGCACTCACCTTGGCAGCGCCCTCGACCAGGGCCATGACCTCGGCTTCGTATTCGGTACCGCATACCAGGTCGTGCACCAGCGGGCTTTCGGGAGCCAGCAAGAAGAAGCTGCAGCCGAACAGGGTGTCGGGGCGCGTGGTGAATACTGTGATGGTCTGGCCGTCGTCCTTGCCTTCGGCAGGAATCAGCTCGAAATCAACTTCGGCACCTTCGGAGCGACCGATCCAGTTTGCCTGCATCTGCTTAACAGGTTCAGGCCAGCCTTCCAGCTGGTCAAGATCGTCCAGCAGCTCCTGGGCATAATCGGTGATTTTGTAGTACCACTGGGTAAGATCGCGCTTTTCAACGGCACCATGGCAGCGCCAGCATTCTCCTTCGGTTACCTGCTCGTTTGCCAAAACCGTTTTGCAGTTGGGACACCAGTTGACAGGACTATTGCGACGTTCTACCAAACCGCGCTTGTACATCTGCAGGAAGATCCACTGACCCCAGCGATAGTACTCAGGGTCGCAGGCAACAACGGTGCGATCCCAGTCATAGGAAAAGCCCATGCGCTTGAAACTGGCCTTCTGCGTTTCGATGTTGGCATACGTCCACTTAGCAGGATGGGAATTGTGCTTGATGGCAGCGTTTTCTGCAGGCAGACCAAACGCATCCCAGCCCATTGGATGCAGCACGTCGTAACCACGCATAGCGTAATAGCGAGCCGTTACGTCGCCGATGGTGTAATTGCGAACATGGCCCATGTGAATGTCGCCCGAAGGGTACGGGAACATCTCGAGCACATAGCGCTTCGGCTTGCTGGTATCCTCCGTTGCCTTATGTGCGCCTGTTTCGGCCCACACCTTTTGCCAACGAGGCTCAATCTCGTGAGGATTGTATTCTTTCATGAGGCATAATCCTTTTCCGATACTTCATGCGCGCAGAACCCGTTGATTCAAGTAAACGAACCTTCGAGCACTGAATATACATATGGTTTGACATTATATCGTGTTGGCGTTGCGCCTGTGTTTCCGCGCACAATTTCCTCTAAGCGGTTGCTGGGAATATGGGAATAGGTACCGGATTTCCGCTTTGCGCTATAGCAACTAGAGCCGGAGCCTCGTGCACAAACTGCTTTGCAAACGAAACCCGGCTCGTCAGACGGGAGTCTGGCACCTGTCCTCATTTCCCGAACGAAAAGGGCCTCGCTCGCGATGGATGAACTGGGAAATAGTTCAAAATTCGCAAACGAGGCCCTGTTATTGCCCTATGGTGCAAGCGGAAAAATGATGCGCCTTATGTTCCCACTTACAGGAAGCGGTAGCTTACGGTGCGGACGCCCCAAGCTTGGCAGGTGCTGAACCCGAAAGCCTTGAAGACACCCGGCTGCAAGTCGAGCGCGCGCGAGCCGCCGCCCATGGAACCGCAGTCGTTGACGGTAGCAATTACCGTCTTACCACCATATTTGATTTCGACAGCACGCCCAAGGTATGAGCGGTAATTCGGCCAGGACATGGGAACAGCAACGCCCATGGAGGAATCGTTGCAAATTGCACCCGTTGCTGTGGTTCCCGGATTCGGGGTGCTTGCGTCGCTGCTGCCGCCATAAGCAGAAGCAACGCCCGTCTTCCAACCAGCGCTTACGCTACCAGAATTGGAATTCGAGGAATTGTTGCTGCTGGAAGAATTGGTATTAGCCGACGGGTTGCGGTCGGTATTGGTATTCCAATTGGAATTGGGCTGCGATGCATTCGAGGCAGCTTGCTGCTTGCCCTCTTCTTTCTTCTGCATTTCCGCTGCCTGTGCTTGCAGGGCCGCCAGCTGAGCCTGTGCCTGTTCTTCCTTAATGGAAGAAACCTTAGCGGAAGCGTCAGACACCACCTTTTCAGCCTGGCTCTTCTTCTGCTCAGCCTCGTCGATCAGCTTCTGCTGCTCGTCGCGCTGGGTGTCGAGCTCACCGAGAGCCGAAGAAAACGTATCGCGCAGCTGCTCTTGTTCGGCAACCTTCTGCGCCTGGTCTTCTTGAATGGAAGAGTAGTACGTCAGGTTCTTCGTGAACTCTGAGATATCTTCCGATGAAAGGACGATGTTCACCAGCGAAAGGGAACCATCTCCCTTGTACTGGGAAAGAATGCTGCCGGAAAGTGTTTCGCGACCCTCGAGCATCTTCTGCTGAGCGTCCTGCACCTTCTGGGTGGTTTCGTTGATTTGGGAATCAAGACCACTCAACTGTGCCTGCAGGGCATCGTATTCTTTATTAAGGGAATCAAGCTCAGCCGAAGCCTGGGACAGTACTGCCTGGGCGTCGGAAAGCTCGTCTGCGTGCGCTTCGCGCACAGCGCCAGTTGCCGGCAAGGCCATAGAAAGAGCCAATGCCAAGCTAACGGGAACTGCGGTAAGCGCTTTATGTACTCGTGTAGCCATAGTAAGAAGTTTAGCGTACCCGTCAGTTTTGACCTAATCGTCCACTTTCTCGGATTGGAACACGTTTTACCTGTGAACACTGTTATGCCAGTTCAAATATAAAAAATCTCCCCTATTCGCACAGGGCGAAACGGGGAGATTTTATGAAGAGCCGTAAATGATAAGCCAAACGAAACGTTTTCGTTTGCGCCGTATAAACTCTAGCGCGTGTTGCTAACGAAAGGAGTCTTGTCCTTCAGCAGAACATCGTGCGCGCCGCCCTCGACAATGGAAGTGGAGCTGATAACCGTAAGCTTTGCCTTGTCCTGCAGCTCGGGAATGGTGAGCGCGCCACAGTTGCACATAGTGGAACGAACCTTAGAAAGCGTAAGATCAACGTTGTCCTTCAAGGGACCAGCGTAGGGAACGTAGGAATCTACGCCCTCTTCGAAAGTCATGCCCTTCTTGCTGCCGCCCAGGTCATAGCGCTGCCAGTTGCGTGCACGGCTGGAACCTTCGCCCCAGTATTCCTTCATGTGCTGGCCATTTACCACAACCTTGTTGTTGGGAGCCTCGTCGAAACGAGCGAAATAGCGACCCAACATGATGAAGTCGGCACCCATGGCAAGTGCCAGGGTGATGTGATGGTCGTATACCGTACCACCATCGGAGCAAACGGGAACATACACACCCGTTTCGCGGAAGTATTCGTCACGAGCCTTTGCAACCTCGATAAGTGCGGTTGCCTGGCCACGGCCGATGCCCTTGGTTTCACGCGTAATGCAGATGGAACCGCCGCCGATGCCAACCTTGATGAAGTCAGCGCCGGCTTCAGCCAGGAAACGGAAGCCCTCGGTGTCTACTACGTTACCAGCGCCAACCTTTACGGAATCGCCGTAGTGAGCGCGAATCCATGCAATGGTGCGGGACTGCCACTCGGAGAAACCTTCAGAAGAGTCGATACACAGAACATCTGCGCCAGCTTCAATCAGAGCAGGAACGCGCTCTGCGAAATCACGCGTGTTGATGCCAGCACCAACGATGTAACGCTTGTGAGCGTCGAGCAGTTCGTGCGGATTGGACTTGTGCTGCTCGTAGTCCTTGCGGAATACCATGTACATAAGGTTGTCGTTGTCGTCAACGATGGGCAGCGAATTCAGTTTGTTGTCCCAAATAATGTCGTTGGCTTCCTTCAGCGTGGTGCTTGCGGTGCCAACGATGAGCTTTTCACGGGGGGTCATGAACTCAGATACGGGCGTGTCGAGATCCATGCGGGAAAGGCGATAGTCGCGACCGGTAACAATGCCCAGCAGCTTGCCCTGGCCCTGACCGTTTTCGGTAACGGGCATAGTGGTATGGCCGCTCTTTTCCTTCAGCGCAACAACATCGCGAAGCGTTGCGTTGGGGGTAAGGTTGGAATCGCTACGTACGAAACCGGCCTTGTGGTCCTTTACGCGGCGAACCATTGCGGCCTGGTCTTCGATGGACTGAGAGCCGTAGATAAAAGAAACGCCACCCTGCTGAGCCAAGGCAACAGCCATGCCGTCGTCGGAAACGGCCTGCATGATTGCGGAAACCATGGGGATAGAAAGCTTCAGAGCAGGCTCTTCACCCTTCTTGTATCGTACAAGCGGAGTGGAAAGGTCAACCTTTTCGGGGATGCACTCCGAAGAAGAGTAACCCGGTACAAGCAGGTACTCATTGAAAGTACGAGAGGGTTCGTCGAAATAATGTGCCATGTAGCGCTCCTTGAATTGAGTCTCATTTCCCGATCCCCCGCTCCTTGCCGGTTCCCTTTCGTGCCCGGAGGGTTTCCGCGAGGTTAATTCATTATAGACACGTGCGCGACAAAAAAGTGACAAAAAGGAGCGAGGCTCCTTTTTGTCACTTGGTGCACACGTAAATGCTGAAAATCTTAGGTTTTACGGCTCGTTTCCGAACGCTCCAGCTGGATAAAAACCCAGCCCCTTTGAATCCCTTGCTTCAATGCCGAAGGCACTCCGCAAAGGGATGCTTCGCATTCTTGCTCTAGGCCTCGAGGAAGGCGCGATATCCGCGATACGCCTCGAAGATATCGGCCTTGGAGGTAACTTCCCACGGAGCGTGCATCGAAAGCACGGCAACGCCGGAATCGATGACGTCCATGCCGTACTTTGCGGGAATGTAGGCGATGGTTCCGCCGCCGCCCGCGTCAACCTTGCCAAGTTCGGCGGTCTGGAAGGAAACCTCGGCGTCGTCCATCACGCGGCGTACGTATGCCACGTATTCGGCACGCGCATCGTTGGAGCCGCTTTTCCCGCGCGCTCCCGTGTACTTGTTGAACACCAGGCCCTTGCCAAGGTATGCAGCGTTCTTCGTTTCGAACACCGAAGCATACGCAGGGTCGAAGCCGGCGGACACGTCGGAGGAAAGCATGCGCGATGCGGCCAAAACGCGGCGCAGCGCCAAGGGGCTTTCCAGCCCAGTAAGAGCGGCAATTTCTGCGATGGTGTTCTCGAAGAACAGAGAGCCCATGCCTGTTGCGCCAACGCTGCCGATTTCCTCCTTGTCAACCAGCACCGTAACGGCAGTCTTCTTCGGCGTTTCGATAGCGAGCTGAGCCTCGAGCGAAGTGTAGGCGCACACGCGGTCGTCCTGGCCGTAGCCGATAACCATGCTGCGGTCGAAGCCCAGCTCGCGGGCGCGGCCTGCAGGCACTACCTCGATTTCGGCGGAAAGGAAGTCTTCTTCTGCAATGCCGTACTTTTCTTCCAGCAGCTTAAGGGCGAAAGCCTTTACCGGCTCCTTTGCGGCGGCTTTCTCCTCGTCGGAGGCGTCGTCGGCAGGCTCGACCTTCAGGGGACGATTGCCGATAAGCACATCGAGGTTTTCGCCCTCGACCACTTCGCTGCCCTTCTTGGCCATCTGCTGGTTGCCCAAATGGGGCAGAAGATCGGTTACGCAGAATACGGGATCGCCGGCATCGTCGCCCACATTCACGTCAACCACGGTGCCGTCGGTTTTCGCCACCACACCGTGAAGCGCCAACGGCAGCGTTACCCACTGGTAGTGCTTGATGCCGCCGTAGTAATGCGTATCCAGGAAGGCGAAGCCGTTGTTCTCGTAAACCGGGTTCTGCTTCAAGTCCAGGCGGGGGCTGTCGATGTGGGCGCCCAGGATGTTCAGGCCCGCTTCAAGCGGCTCGGTACCGATGTGAGCCAAAATGAGCGACTTGCCATGCACGCCAGCCCATACTTTGCTGCCCGCTTCGAGCGTGCGGCCCTCGCGAACCACATTCTCAAGCGATTCATAGCCCGCAGCTTCTGCCTGCTTAACGGCGGCCGCAAAGCAACGGCGCTCGGTTTTGTTGTTAGAGATGTAGTCGATATAGCGGGAAGCCAAACCGTCGAGCTCTTCAAGCTGGTCGGCGTTGTAGCCTTCCCATGCGTTCTTGCGTTCCAAGAAAACCACCTTTCACGGAAACTTGTTTATCGCAGGAAAGGATAGCACGCTCCAATGAACGACGTGCCACCCGAAACGAAGCGGCTACTTTCGGTGAAGAGAATGGCCCTGAGCGCGACAAAGGGAAGGCGCCCCTTGTCGCCTTCCCCGTCAGTCGCATCGTATGGGGAGATGCTTCCCGAAACTATCTGTCGAACTTTCTGCGTGCAACCGCCGCCCCACTCGCCGCCATTACAGCAAGCGCAGCAGCCGCCCCAAGGGGAGCTGCATCGCCCGTTGCAGGCAGATTGATAGTTTGCGAAGAGTTTTCATTGCCGCTGGCATTTTCGCCTTCGCCGTTTGCATTGGAGCCATCGTCGGAACCGTTGTTGGAGGATCCGCTATCCGAACCTGCGCCAGAGCCGGAACCAGAGTCGGAGCCGCCATTCGAACCGCTGTTAGAACCGCCATTCGAACCCGATCCGCTGTCAGAACCGCTATCGGAGCCAGCTCCTCCATTGTTGCCGGAACCCGTTCCCGAACCGTTTTCAGAACCGCTGTCGGAACCAGGTCCCTTATCGCCATCAGAGCCCGATCCGCCGCCAGCATTTTCTTCGTAAACGCTGTATTCACTGCTTCCCGGGTTCACTCCCGTTCCGCCCTTTGATTCAACCTGAGTAGCCTTTGAAACCAGGACCTTCGGATCGATGCCGTTGCCCGCATTGCCCGGGGCGCCCATGGCCGCGTCGTTTTCGCCAACCGTATTTCCGCCGGTTGCCTTCAGCGTGGAAACTGCAACTATGCCTTCACCGGCAATACCTGCGCCACCGTTTCCTCCGCCCATGCCGACAGAGCCACCCTGTGCCTCAAGCTGACCGTCGCCGATAATAGAGCCACCGTTAAGCATGATGCCCGCACCGCCGTTTCCGTTGTCAAGGTCAACGCTGCCGCCGGTCGCTTTCAACGTGGCACCCTGATCGATAACCAACTTGCCCCCATTGACGATCATGCCGGTTTGGGCATCTTTGCTAGACACGATGCCTTCACCTTCAATGGAGCACGTGCCCTTAACCGTCACCGTACCATTCGTTTGCACGGGAGCCGTCGGCGCTTCGACCTTGTAGTTTCCGTCGGTAAGGTAGTTAGCATGAGATCTGATTTCGGCATTTTCAAGGGCAGACCCGTCATTCAGTGTGATCTGATTAACGAACGAAGAGCTGTTTCGGGCACTCAAAGTACCTCCGTTTACCTCCACAGCGCCATAGGCAACCGAATCGTCGAGGGTCAGCTTGCCGCCCTTTTCCACGACGATCTTCACGCTCGAATAGATCTTCATGTTGTGAAGGGTGACATCTGCACCTGCGGGAATAGTGAGTGTTTCGGTGCCGAAATTGCCATTTTCGCCTTTGCCGATAATGCCGTACACGCCCGATTCGTGCGAGCCGTAAATGTCGTGCAGGCCAACCGGTACAACCGCATTTCCCGTCTCGGAGATCTCGTATGGCTCCATATCCCATGAGCTGGTTCCTTCAGAAAGTGCGTCCATCCGCTGCTGAAGGGTTTGATCGTCTGCGTAGATGCGCATTTCCACCGAACTACTTTGTTGGTTACGCGCGCCAGAAGTTACCGTTGCCGTTATGTGATAGGTGCCTGGCGTCTGCGGCGTTCCCGTAACGTAGACGGTGTCGTAGGCAACAGGGCTTACCTCCATGCCGCTTCCTTCAGGGCTGATAGAAAAGCTGATTTCAGCATCAGAATTCCTGGTTGCAAAGGTGTTCCAGTCCTCCCATTCGCCAGTTCCCTCTTTAACCTCGGGCTTCAGACGATTCGGGCTCGTGCTCGATGATCCGCCACCGCCTGTCGAGGTTGCCATCACCTCGTATTCGCTGCTCTGAGCAGACGTGCCGTTCACAACGAAGCACTGAAGATCGCCCGAAAGCCTAACCTGGATCTGCTCCTGCACCACAAAGCTCAACGTTTCGCTCGTCGAATCTGTCGAGCCGTCCTCCTTGGCTGCGGAAGCGGAAACCGCAACGGAATACGAACCAGCGACAGGTGCCGTTCCGGCCAGAGAGACTTTCCCGTCCGAAACAGAAGCGCTCAAGCCTTCAATCTCTGCACCATCCTGACCAAGAACCTTGGCGGCAACTTTGGCGTCGGCAGCTTTCGTTCCCTTCAACTCAAAAGGCAGCGTTTGGCTGACCTGGCTGCCCTGAACGACAGCAGAGAATTCCTTTCCCGATGCGAAGCTGAATGCAAGGCCCTGGTAGGATTCGGCAGGCTCGCCAATGTTCTCGGGCTCTTTCGTGCTGCCGGTATACGTTACGGAGCCATTGTTTTCGATCTGCCCCGTCGCAAAGGTGCAGTTTTCGAACACCGCCGTACCGTTCACAACAGGCGTATTGGAAAACGAGCAATTCGAAAAATGAACCACAGCGCCCTTCTGCACCTCGACATAGGCACCTTCAGCGTCTGAGCTATTGCGCTTGTAGAAATTAATGCGATCGACCGCGATGTCCGAACCGGAAGGGAACACGACTGTCATTTTATAGGAATAGCCGAAATCAACCGTTTTCGGGCCAGAGCTGAACCAACCTTCGGAATACCCCGAAAGCTCAGTGATAGACGAAGGAATGGTTACCGTGCCCTTGTCAGTAAAGCTGGTTCCCACGTGTATTTTGGTGGACCCTTGGGCAACAGCTTCGGAAAGATAGGTACTCAGCCCGTAGGAGCTGTCGCCGATGTAGTAGTAGCTATCGCTTGCGTTTTCAGAGGCGACGCTCACGTCCTGATCTTCCCCTGCCGCAAATGCGGCAGTCGGAGTGGCTATGGCCATGCCAGCAGCCAAGGCAGCCGCCATGCCTACCTTCGCCGCAGAGGCAGCGGGTATACGAAGTGACTGAGAATCTTTCATATTCTCCCTTTCCGAACTTATTTCTGCACATTTAAAGTTAACCGTGACTAATTCACATGCGGGAGTTTACCATAGGTAACAATTTAGCTGCAGACAAATTATCGGGGATGCTGCTTTCGGCCATCTATAGGCTTCAGCGCCTCCCCGCTCTATCGTAAAGAAGGACCCGTGAACATAAGAAACGCTCAGTCGGGAACAGGCCCCCTCAAAACAACCACGAGCGAAAACGCCGAGCTCGAGATAAGGAGCAGAAGCTTCTTCGCCTTCAACACGAACTGCTGCATAAAGGCAGCGGTCGAAACCGATGGAGCGCAGCTCTCATCTGGGCAATTGCTGGAAAAGATTCTCGATAATGCGGTGGGTCTCTGCTACCGATACGAAAAGCTCTGGAGCCACACCCAAAAAGGAAGCGATATCTGGCGTTTGAATCACGCACAAGGAAAAGCCGTGCCCATCGATGCCGAAACCGCGAAGATTCTGCAGCTTTCCAGGCACTACTGCGAGGAAACCGCGGGGCTGTTCGATGTTTCCATAGCTCCCGTTGCAGAGCTCTGGAACTTTCGTAAAGCCCAAGTTCCTAAGCCCGCCGAAATTGCACATGCTCTTGAAATTGCAAAAACTGGACACCCCCGCATTATGGAAGACCACGCCCAGCTCCCTATTGCAGAAAGCAAGGTTACCCTGGGAGGCATCGCAAAAGGATACGTCGCCGATCGCGTTAGCGAATTCCTGGAAGATTGCAGCATCCATGATGCTCTCATCAACCTTGGAGGAAATATCGTGGTAAAAGGGAGCGCCTTCTTAGCCGAAACCCCACAGCGGTACTGGCGCATTGGCATTCGGTCCCCAAAACATGCCTCGCGAAGAAAAGCCGCAGAAGAACGTGCCACCGCCATAGCGCGCAGTCCCCACGGGACCGACCTTCGAGCACTCGGAAACCGCACGCCGCCCAACGAAGAGCCCGCTTGCATCCTTGAACTGAGCGACTGTTCCATAGTTACCAGTAGCATCTATGAGCGGTGCTTTACCGATGAACATGGAAACATCCACCATCATATTGTCGACCCACGCACCGGGCGCCCCTCGAACAGCGACCTTGCAAGCGCAACGGTTGTATCGAAGCGGTCGATAGACGGCGACGGCTTCTCAACAGCACTTTTGATCATGGGAAGTTATTGGGCAAAAAACTACGCAGAAGGGCATCCCAACCTCGAAGCCGTGCTTATCACTCGCGATGGGCGGATCGAGGCAACGAGCGGGATTCGCGAAGCAATGGGCTGCGTCGCAGGCGGCGCTGAAAGCCACGCACTCTTCTAGAAGTGCGGGATATGGGCAAGCATGCGGATCGAGCAAATTCGAACATAGCGCTATTCCAGATGTCAACTTGCGGCGCCGCGTCGTTCCATGTTGCTGCCCCATAGACCCATCCCAACGTCCACCCAGCGCTACACCCGAGTTCACTTCGCCCAGCGCCGCACCCATGCCATTTTGCCCATAGCGTCACATCAATGTTCATCCCGCCTATAGCGCAGTCTCGAAAGCCATCCCGGGAGCCCAAAAACAAAAAATCAATCCTGGCTGCAACTTTCTTGCGATTGGCAATTGTTCCGAGCCGTCGAATCACGGGTCATGGCGCAAAAGCGCAGGTGATCTGCCATGAAACATCCGATTCTTGCTTTGCATGGGGCGAAAGAGAGCTGCTAATCGCAAAAAAGTTGCAAAAGTACCTGGATTTTTGTTTTGATAACGGCGGATCTGCCATAGCAGAGCGAATCCCGCAAAAGATAGGCTCCCGACAACAGCAACGAAGTCGATACAGCGAAATAGGGGGGTATAGGGCAACCCATCACCAGCGCCTCAATCCCATCCGCTTTTTTAAATGACTCGTATTCATAGCGCGCCTGCAGATCCAGGCTTAAATCGGACACGCTTTTCGTCTGCGATCAAGGGTTCGCCCCTCAAAAAGAAAAGCGCGCAATGCGAATCAATCTCGCATTGCGCGCCAGAAAACTTCATAGTGCCAAGAAGCTGCAGGTTTTCGGCTTTCGCAAGCTTGCGCTCAGAGCACCAGGATAACTTTTACCCGAATCCCAGCCCACGGAAAACCAGGTGAACTTATGTCCGACTTGCTAGAAGAATCCTATTTCCAGTCCTGGCCAACCACTACCAAATAGTCGCCCGTGAAGGAATAGGTGCCGTCATTCTTCTTAACAGTGCCAACGCCCAGCAAGTCGGCGATCTTCTGCGCTTGGCTGGAGTCGGTGCCGTTGTATACAACGATCGTCTTCTTGTAGTTGTAATCGTCGGCGTTGCCCGTTTCGCAAACGGCGCCCTGCGGGGTGAGTTTCGATGCCGCTTCGTTCGCACAACCCTGAATGCCACTGCCGTTCTTTACAGCAATCTTCACACCAGAAAGCGAAGAGGAAGAGCTCGAATTCTTGGAGCCGCTATCGCCAGAACCGCTGCCACCTGTTCCCGCCGAAGACATTACCGTGCCAGTCGCAGAATCAACAACGGTTTCCTCCGTAGGTGAAAGCCCCTGCTTCACGCGGCTCATCATCTTCTGCCACTCTTGGGTGTTCACTTTTTCGAACCAAATATCGTTTTCATACACTGAAGTGGTGGGGACTTGAGCCGAATATACGTTGTTGTCAACGTCGATGCCCATCATGGCCTGCGCTAAATACGGCTCGTTTCCGAACGCTCCAGCTGGATAAAAACCCAGCCCCTTTGAATCCCTTGCTTCAATGCCGAAGGCGCTCCGCAAAGGGATGCTTCGCATTCTTGCTCTAAGCCTCGAGGAAGGCGCGAAGCATTTCTTGCCACTTCCCCCAAAGGAAAAGAGGGGATACCCCATTCCCCTAATTGCTCTTTCTCGAAGTCCATTTCTTTGCCAGCTTACGCCCTGCATCCATGGCGGGCTTTTCCACAAGAAACCACGAGGCAATCGCAAAAAGCAGCGTTATGCCAAACGAAATAAATGAACAGGAAAGATACGCACATGGCAACGATGCACCGCCAAGCCAAACCACGCATTGCTGAATGGGGAATGCATAGATGTAGATACCGTACGAATAATCATTTTTCTTGAAGCACGGAGCGAAACGAGGATTGCTAGTAAGCGAAAAGCCTAAAGTGAATGTGCATACACATACGAACATGATCAGCGAGGAAAAGATACCCACCTGATCACGGAAAACGATTATCACGAGCAGAGCCACAACCGCAAACTGGCTGTCGCAATACTTATCGAGGCCAAGCTCCAAAACTGCCACACCTGCCATGTAATAGGCGAAAAGCCTAAAAAGGTTGTCGAGCACCTTGGGAAGCGGGTACAAACCCGAATAAGAAAGAAAATGCACTAGAACCAGAACCGCAAGAACAACGGCAAATACCAGCTTTCTACCACCGCATAGCTTCTTTGTTGCCGCATAAAGCAATGGCGTAAGCAAATATGCCAAAAACTCATAGCGCAGAGTCCAAAGTGACCCGTTTACAGCATACGGAAGAGGGTTCGCGTCGAAAACTCCCGGCAAAACATTGCTGATAGGAGCTAGCACAATCAAAGAAAGATACTTCCACGTCCCCGCGTCGGCAAAGTAATCGCCCAGCGGGAGGCTCGTGACAATCGGCCCCATAACGAAAACGCTTAGCAAGATCACTACCGCAAGACCAGGAAAAATACGAGCAATACGGCGAATAAGATAGCTACCGAAGCTTGAAGAGCGGGTCCAGCTTTTCGCGATAAGGTATCCGCTGAGCACGAAGAAAATGTTCACCGCAATAGGGCCCAAGCCCTGCCCCATTATGTAGGGCTCGGGAATAGCCAGCAATGAAGCCATATGGAACCAGATAACCAGGCTTGCCGCAATAAAACGTAGGAAATTAATGTTGTTATCGCGCGAAGGAACGGAATAGGTTTTGCCTGCTGAACTCAAATAGCTTCCTTTTCTTTGGTACATGCAAGGGCAATTATACAAAAAGCAATGAGACCAGAAGCTTCATGGAGATAACCATAGCCAAGAAACAGAAAGGCGGCCGAAGCCGCCTTTTGCAGTTTATTTCCAGTCTTGGCCGACAACCACCAGAATGTCCCCTGCGTAGGTATACCGCCCATCGTTCTTCATCACGGTGCCGCATCCCAGCAAATCGGCAACCTTTTGCGCTTTATCGGCGTTGTCGCCATCGTAGATTACCAAGGTTTTAGCGTAATTGGAGTCGTCTGCGTTGCCGGTTTCGCACACCGCTCCTTGAGGAGTGAGCTTAGCAGCCGCATCGCTCGCGCAGCCCTGAGTGCCATTTCCGTTCTTCACAGAAATTTTTGTGCCGGAAAGAGAAGAGCCTGACGCACCGCCTGAACCAGAGTCACCCGAACCGGAGCCACCGCTACCAGACGATGCCATTACAGTTCCCGTTGTCTCATCCGTCACATCACCTTCCGTGGGAGACAAGCCCTGCTTCACGCGACTCATCATTTTGTTCCATTCGGAAGTGTTCACCTTCTCGTACCAAACATCATTTTCATATGATGAGGTTGTAGGAACCGCAGCGGAATACACATTCTTATCGATATCGATGCCGAACATACGTTGCGCCAAACCAAGAATGTCCGCAACAGAGTAATCGGTGGTGATGTACTGGGCCAAGGTGCTCACCGTATTGGTAAGAGTACCGATATCGGAGCTCATAAGCTTCTTCATAATGGCCGAAATCATGGTGCGCTGGTTGGCGGAACGAATAGCATCGCCATCGCCAATAGCATCGTAAGCATGACGGCTGCGGCAATAGATAAGCGCCTGCTCTCCGTTCAAAGTTTGCTGACCAGCCGCGAGATATCCCATGTAATTCGGGTCGTTAATCTCATATTGAACGTTAATGTCGATACCGCCAAGCGAATCAACCACCGCCGCAAAACCATCAAGGTCGATTTCCGCGTAATGGCTGATAGAGACACCCGCCAAGTCTTCAACAGCTTTGATGGCACCAGAAGGCCCACCAAATGCATAAGCCGCGTTGATCTTCTGAGTGCCGTGCGTCCCAAGCTGAATCTGCGTGTCACGAGGGATGGACACCAGGGTAACTTCCTTATCCTTGGGATCGATACGCGCAAGAATCATAGAATCGGTGCGATACGACCCACCATATTCATCCGATGATTCACGGCCCTCGTCTTTATCGATGCCGATAAGCAGCATATAGAACGGGTCCGATGCCGAATCGGTAACCGTAAGCGAGTTCAGAAGGTCTGCGTCAACGTCTTTGTTCAGCGCCTTGTCGAGGTTATTAAGGTAAGCCCAGGCAGCGCCTACGCCACCAAGAACCAAAGTCAAGCAAACAGCAACCACACCGAGCGCAATGCGCTTGCGACGCTTCTTCGTGCGCTCGCGCTTAGCGCGAAGGATCTCGCGATCATGCGCATTGCGAGGAGTATACGGGGCGCGCTTGGTGGGCGAACCATAAGCACCGACCGAACGATAATTGCTCTTTTGTTGTGTGTGAACAGGGGAAACATGCGTGGAGGAACCATAGTTGCTCGCTCCATACGCATTTGTGCTCGAGCCGCTAGGGCGACGCGAAGCATGCGACGCGCGAGACGTACGAACATACGGGTCAGAAGCACTTCCCGCTGAGCGATGCGGCGTGCGCGAGGAGGAAGCGTGCGCCGCCTTCCTTTCAGCACGAGCCGATCGTTTTGATGGCTTGTTATTCGAAGCAAACATGCAATAAATGATGAAAGAAACGTTAATACCATGCAAATTAATTCGGCGAAAACCACAGTATGCGCGAATGAAAACAAGGCAATTCACGCATTATTAGTACAGACATATACTATTTGTTGAGTTTTTTGTGAACAAAACGTGAAGCGCTTCAGCTCGGACACGGCACAGAAAAGGAACGGCGCCCCAGGCAACCTAAAAGGTAAAAGTCTCGGCAAAAATAGTGTGAAATCACAACCTGCTATTTATGCCCCGGGCACATCCAGGCGCTTCGCCATATACGCATTCGCAGCGAGCTCGGCTTCGTCTTCAAGGGCAACGAGCTCCACTTTGCTGCCCAAACGACGCTCCATCGCCGCAGCAATAAGGTGATCGGCAATAGCCGGGTTCTTGCCCAGAAGCGGACCATGCAGATAGGTGCCGATGCAGTTGCGATACAGGGTTCCATCGCAACCCGAATCGTCGTCATTGCCGTGGCCCACATTGGAAACTACTTTGCCAAATGGCTTCAAGGACGCACCGAGCTTCGTACGACCGGCATGGTTTTCATATCCCACCACCGGCTGCGGAGAAAGCTCGGACTCCAACGCAATGTTTTCGATAAGACGATCGAAGCCAGCACCAGCACGAACCGTCTTCAGGTCGAGGATAGAAAGGCCCTCCACCGATTCATCGCCCATAAGCCAATTACTACCCAGAATCTGGTAGCCGCCGCAAATAGCCAGAAGCGCTCCATCGCCTTCTACATAGGTGCGCAATTCTTCGCGCATGCCCAGCAGCACTTCGGATGCCAGTTTCTGCTCGCGATCGGGGCCGCCGCCCAAGAAAACGATATCGGCCGAAGTAAGATCGACCGATTCCCCGTAGTGAACTGCTTCCACCTGCACAGGGATGCCGCGCCATGCGCAACGCTGAGCAAGCACACGCACGTTGCCGCCATCGCCGTACAAATTAAGAAGATCGGGGAACAGATGCACGATGCGCAGAGGCTGCTCGTCGAACTTGGCAGCTTCAGCTTGGTTCACATAAGCGCCCGAAACCCACTTCTTACTGCATTCTGGCTTGGCATCGCCCGATGTCGGGTTGGCAGGTGCTGCCTTATCAGCACGCGCCATCAGGGCGGAGCGCACTGCGGGGAGCGAGGTGTAATTGGCGATAGCGTAGATATTCCATTCAGAAGGCAGCTTCAGCGCAGCATCTACCACTTCGTTGACGCTATCGACGATCTTGGCGTCGATGCCCGCATACTTCAGGCGCAGCTGCAGGTCGTTTTTGCGGATTCCGCCAGCGAACACCATGACGTCTTCCTGGCTGGCTAGCTCCTCAAAGTCGCAGTCCCAAATCCAGGATATGTCGCGACCATCGGCTTCGTTGTCGTTAATGAAGAACGTCGCAACCTTCTTGCCCGGCGCCTGAGTAATAAGTTTCATGTTCTGGTTGAAGCCCGTCGGGTTCTTCGCCAGGTTCAAAAGGACAGGGCGCCCCTCGACGGTAAGCGACTGCAAGCGTCCATTCTGCGGGTCGAACAGATCGACCGCCTTTTGGAACACCGCGTCGGAAACGCCAGCGCAATGGGAGGCCAACCAAGCAGCCATAACGTTGTACACCATGTACGACCCCGCGCGCTGCGCGTGAAGATCGACGCTTTTGCCCGTTGCCGTTTCTTCAACTGAAAACGTGATTTCGTCTCCGAACACTACGCTCTTGGCGGCGAAATCCAAATCAGGGCGGCTGAATCCGCAGTTCGGGCACGAATACGTGCCAAGCTGACCGTATTGTCGGTAGCCGTAGGTGAACATAGCCGAACAGCGCTGACACATCTGAGCGTCTGCCACGACGTTTTGACGCTGGTGCATGTCTTCGCCCACGCCAAACGCAACAGACTTGTTGGACACGCGCTGCGCAATGATGGTGCACAGCGGATCGTCGGCGTTGTAAAGCAGGGTGGTGTTGGGAGACTGCTCCAAGGCAGTAGCGATGGCGTCTTGCACGCGATCGATTTCACCACAACGATCGAGCTGATCGCGGAAAAGGTTCAGCAGCAAAACGTAATCCGCCTGTACCTGCGGCAAGGTGTGAGCCAGCCACAACTCGTCTGATTCGAATACGCCCCATTCCACAGTACCCTTGGTTTGCAGCAACGTGGTAGCCACGCCGTAGGCAAGGTTGGCTCCCGTGCGATTGCACGCGATGCTCTTGCCCTGGCGCTCCAACGCATCGGCAATCATATTAGTAATGGTAGTTTTGCCGTTGGTGCCCACCACAACAACGGAGCCTTCGGTAATCTTGTCCATGGACTCGGCGATAATACGTGGATCAATTTTCAAGGCAATCTTGCCAGGCATATTAGCGGCAGGCCTGTGCGCCAGGTGACGCAAACCCCACGTGCTCAGCGAGCTTGCCATATTTCCCATTGCCTTGCGAACGCCCATGACATCCCTTCCACAACATTTGCTGGCCTTATATAAAGGTCAAAGCGCTTTTTGCTTCAGCACATAATACGGCACAGCTTCGCAGAACGCGAAGCGAGCTCATGGTTGCCCACCGAAACAGCGCAGACTCGAAATCGCTCCCAGCAGTTAAGCCCCGAGAAGGCGGAATGTCCACTCCCTCACACGGAAAGTGTTGCGCGCCGAACCCCCACAGCACAGCCAAGGGACTGAACTCACTCCCCCACGTGGAGAGCGCTGCGTGACGGGCGACTGGCAGTGGCAATATTCTCGCGCGGTGCGTTCTCGAGTGCCTTGCCGTGGCAAGATTCCGCCGCGGTGCGTTCCCGGGCGTCAATCCGTGGCAAGTTTTGCGCTCCATGCATCCCGAAAGCGGCCTCGGACGGGAAAATCGCCAGTTCGCGGCAAGATTCGCGCGCCATGCATCCGAAAACGGGCTGGCTTTGGCAAGATATGCGCGCCATGCATCCGAAATGCCCCGCAAATCGCCGTTGGAGGATACACCGCGCGAAGATCTTGCCAGGAAGGGCCCCTTTTCGCTGCACGGGCCCCTCGAATCACGCACGGCGCGCAGATCTTGCCATCGTTCGGCGCATGAGAGGAAAGGATCAGGCCGAAAATGCCTACGTTTTGTCAAAAACTGAGCCCTAAAGACGAAAAAATGAGCCCTAAAGTGCTCACTAGTTTTTAATTGCACGGAAATCTGGTGGCTAAAAGTCAAATTCTGTCCAACAAAAGCATCTAAATGCAGCAGCACCATAACTGCATTTCGCACATTTGCGACAGTTTATGCCACAAAACATCAGTTTCGTGTTCCGCAGAGTGAAATATGCGACAAAACAGACCTTAAAGCCCATTTCAGGCACCCAGGCGCAGCGCCCAACCCCCTAAAGATTAGCGGTATACTTTGGGTTAAGCGCGCATACGTACGTAAGCAGGAATTTACGATAGGTTGCACGCGCGCTTGCAGGGGGAGGTTCGTTCCAAGGAACCAGGCAGCCACAAATCCGTGGGTCTGCCTCATGAAGCGAGGAATCATGATTACGGACTTGAAGGTCAACGAAAAGAACAAGAGAGAGTATTACGAGAAGGGGTACTGGACCGAACGTACCTTAAACGACATCTGGAATACCCAGGTTGCCGCTTTCCCTGATCGTGAATACGTAAGCGATAACCTAGGCGTACGCTACACCTACGCCGAAATCGACGATAAAGCATCGCGCCTGGCAGCTTGGCTCCATGATGTGGGAGTAAAAAACGGCGACGTGGTTTCTTATCAGATGCCACCTTGGTCAGAATTCTGCATCCTCTACGTTGCCTGCTTGAAAGTTGGCGCGGTTAGCCATCCGCTTCCCGTCACTTTTAACGACGAAGACTTGATCTACTCCATGAATCTGGTGGAAAGCAAGGCATTCATGTGCCCCACCTTCCATCACAAGACCAACTTCGAAGACCAGATTCTTTCCGCAGTCGATCGCATTCCCACGCTTTCCAAAGATGCTATTTGCGTTCACGACAAAACAGTCGAATCGCACGGCACCATCACGTTGAAGCAAATCTGCGAAACGTACGAACCCTACCGCGAAAACCCTGGCAGCAAATCAGACGATGTGGTCTTGATCCTTTCCACTTCCGGCACCACTGGTCGCCCGAAGGCGGTTCTGATTTCCCATAATGCGCTTATTTTCTCCGAAACCACGTTCAGCCGTGGCCTGCACCTTACGCAGGACGACGTCATGTTCATGCCTGCACCGCTGAACCACGCCACCGGCTTCAACCATGGTCTTATCACGCCGCTGCTTCTGGGTGGTCGCGTTGTTCTGCAGCAAGAATTCCGCGCTCGCGAGGCAATCGAAATCATGAACAACGAAGGCGTAACCTGGTCGATGGGCGCCACTCCGTTTATCTTCGACCTGCTTAACTGCGCCGAGGAAAACGACCTGAAGTTCGAAACGTTGAAGCTCTACATTTGCGGCGGCGCTCCCGTACCGGGCACCATGGTGCAGCGCGCGCATTCGCACGGCCTGAAGCTGTGCGAATGCTACGGCTCAACCGAAAGCTGCCCCCACCTGGCAGTTCCCCCCGAGCATTGTCTGGAATGGAATGGCAACTGGTCGGGCGTTGCCTTTGAGGGCATCGAGGTCAAAGTTGTCGACGAACACGGCAACGAAGTGCCTCACGGCACCCAGGGCGAAGAAATTTCCCGCGGACCTCATATGTTCAGCGGCTACCTGAAGAATCCCGAGGCTACCGCAAAAGACCTGAATGACGACGGCTGGTTCTTCTCGGGCGACCTGTGCATTCAGGACGAAGAGGGCCGCGTGAAGATCAACGGCCGCAAGAAGGAAATCCTCATTCGCGGCGGCATCAACATCTCCGCAAACGAAGTGGACAACAACCTGGATGGCTGCCCTGGTGTTGGCGCCCATGCCACCATCGGCCTACCCGATGATCGTTTGGGCGAGCGCATCTGCACCTTCATCGTGCAAACCGGCGATGTTACGCCCACGCTCGATTCCATCGCAGAGTACCTTGATTCCATCGGCGTAGCCAAGCGCTTGCGTCCCGAGCACATCGAGTTCATCGATGCTATTCCCATGACGGAATCCGGCAAGGTCAAGCGCCACCAGCTTGCCGACGAGCTTGATCGTCGCCTGAAAGAACGCGCCGAATAATCTGCGCTCAGCTCATAACCTCGAAAAAACGGCCAGCGAAACGCTGGCCGTTTTTTGTGCTACGTCGAGGGGGGGCCGCCGACCGAAGAAGTGCGGGCAGCTGCTGCGGAGCAGGATGCGCCATGGAAACATGCGGCTGTCATTGGGGGCGCGGCCGCCGAGAAGCGCCGGCGGCGAAGGTTGCTGCGGGCGGGCGGATGCCGCGGGGCAGGACGCGCATACGCAGTGCTGCACTGTTCGCTCACCGCAGCACCGACTATCATGGGTTTTTACGCCACCGGCCACAGAGCGGCAGCTGCCGTGGTTGCGCACGGCTGCCGCAGATGTGCGCAACCACGGTGGTGGGGCCGTCGGCCGCAATACGAAGTGCACTTGCGATACCCAGCTCCTCTTGCCTTCCGTGCGCAAGGCCTTGCGAACGCTGAATCGTGGCAAGATCTACGCGACGTGCATGATTCGAGGGGTTTGTGCAGCGAAAAGGGCTCCTTCCTGGCAAGATATTCACGTGGTGTATCCTCCAACGGCGATTTGCAGGGCTTTTCGGATGCATGGCGCGCATATCTTGCCAAAGCCAGCTCATTTTGAATACACGGCGGCGATATATTGCCACGAAGGGGCCCTTTTCCCGTCCGAGGCCTTTTTTGGGATACACCGGGGCAAAATATTGCCATCGTCAGACACCCGGGAACGCATAACGTCAACATATCGCCACCGCCAGGCGCTTGGGAATGCATTTCGCGGGCACCTTGCCGTCGCCGAACGGCCGAGAGCGCATTGCGAGCACACGTTGCTATGCGCCGGCCTCCGGGGAATACAATTCGCGGGCATATGCCGCCATGCCCGACCGCCCGATGACGCACCGCGGCAGCATATCGTCAGCAAAGCCACCCTTCGGCTACGCAAGGGGCAGCATGCTCGTTCCCACCGTACCCCGCCAGAGCCCATCCGCGGGATGCGGCGGTGCCCAGCTGCGGCGGTGGGCGCCGCCGCGATGAAAGAGCCGGGACATTGGCGCGCGCGGCCTACTGGGGGGGGGAGCGCGGGAGGGACATTGATGCGCGCCGCCTACCTGGAGCACGGGAAGGGCATCGGCGCGCGCCGTCCGCTGGGTGCGGCGGCGCATTGACGTGCGGCCTACCTGGGGCGCGGGGGCCATCGGCTGCTGGCTCGCAACCCGCCGAAGCGTGGTCACGGCTCGGGCGCGGGACCTACTAGGACGCGGGCGTGCGGCTGCAACTCGGGCGCGCATACGCACCGCCGCGCTGTCCGCCCACCAGACGCGCCGGAGCTGCTGCAGGTATGCACTGCGTCGGGACGGAGCCGTCAGCTTCGTGCGCGCCGTCCGTTGAGCGCGGGGGCATTCGGCCACGGGCCTTCGCGGGCGTGAGGCAATGCCGTCGGCTGCGGGCGATACCGGCTTCAGGGCCAACTGCGCTGCAAGAGCACCAATGAACCCGTTCACTCCAACATTTTCCCGTTGCGGTACTGATATCGAATTTATTTGTTACGCAACAAATAAATAGTTTTAGAATCAACCCACTTGTGAAAAAGTAGAGGAGATCGATTCTTTCGGAGAATTGATGGCCCCTCGTGATGCGGAAGGAGGCTTGCTGTGACGGCGAAAGACATGCGCACAGACCTGTTGGAACGCGTCCTTGCAGCTCACAAGTCTTTTTACGACATCAGGAGAGACTATCTTTTTGAAGGTCGCACCTTCCCCGCCTTCGCGGAATACCACACCTACGGCGAAAAATACGTGCTGGTAAAACGCGCAAAGCTCTGGGAAGTGAACACACACGATTTCATGTTCTTCGAATGCGTTGACGAGCTCGACGAAACACAGCTTGCTGAAGAGATTTCCTTCATGCAGGAAAAAGCCCTTCGCAAAGTTGATGCCGGACCGAACCATATGTCCTCTGCCCTTTCGCTCGTGATCATCGCCAACCGCACAACCGAAGCAGCGCGCAAACTCGCGAAGAGAACGCGCTTCCACAAGGAATACCGCTTCGGGTTCCGCGGTTGGACCGACCTCCGCCTAGCCGTAGCAGACCTTTCCCTGCCTACGGACAAAAGCGTGGTTGTCAACAACGCTGGAAAGCAGCTGAAAGAAGTACTTTCCAGCAACTTGGCATTGATCAAGTAAGGTCCCAAAACAAGAAAGGTTCAGAGATGAACGCAATGATCGTCCTTCTGGGCGGCCTTGCCATCCTCGTAATCGGCTACGTGCTGTACGGCGGATGGCTGGCAAAGCAGTGGGGTGTTGACCCCAGTCGCCCTACCCCCGCGCAAGAAATGCACGACGGCGTAGACTACGTGCCCACCAAGCCCTACATCTTGCTTGGCCACCACTTTTCCTCGATTGCTGGCGCTGGCCCCATCAACGGCCCCATTCAGGCTGCCGTATTTGGCTGGGTTCCCGTTCTGCTGTGGGTACTGATTGGCGGTATCTTCTTCGGCGCTGTGCACGATTTCGGTGCTCTGTTCGCATCCTTGCGCCATAAGGGCCAGACCATCGCAACGGTTATTGCCGAGAACATCGATGATACTGCGAAGAAGCTGTTCTGCATCTTTGCTTACCTGACCCTGGTCCTGGTTGTTGCCGCGTTCGCTTCTATCGTTGCCAACACCTTCGCCGTAAACTTGGCAAACGCAACCGAGGCTTCTAACCTTGCAAATCAGCGCACCGCGATGATTTCTGTGCTGTTCATCGTTGTAGCAATCGTATACGGCCTGGCCACCCGCGGCCGCGAGATCCCCACCGTCGCCAATATCATCATCGCCATCGCAATCATCGTTGTTCTGGTTGCCGTCGGCTACAACTTCCCCCTGATCTCGCTCGATTACACCACATGGATGATCCTGTTGGGCGTATATATCATGGTTGCTGCCGTTGCCCCCGTTTGGATTCTGCTTCAGCCCCGCGACTTCCTGAGCTCGTTCTTGCTGTACGGCATGATCGCCCTTTCGCTCATCGGCATTGTGGGCGCTTCCATCACCGGCGATGCTGCCAATCTGCAAATCCCCGCATTCACCGACTTCTACGCAACGAATGCTGCAGTTGACGCAAACGGCAACGCAATCATCGACCCTGCTACCGGCAAGGCCGTGATAAATAAGGCTGCCGCATCCGGCTTCCTGTTCCCCGCCCTGTTCATCACCATCGCTTGCGGTGCTATCTCCGGTTTCCACAGCCTGGTTGCCTCAGGCACCACTTCCAAGCAGCTGGATAACGAAAAGAACGCTCGCCCCATCGCTTACGGCGGCATGCTGATCGAATGCCTGCTGGCAATCATCTCCCTCTGCGCCGTTGGTTTCGTTTGGACGAAGTACTGCGCGGGCGGCTACGCATCCCCGACCGCCGTTTTCGCAGGTGGCCTTTCCCAGATGCTGGCTTGCATCCCTGGTCTCGAAAACATTGAGGGCATTGCCTACACCCTGCTGATCCTGGCTGTTTCCGCCTTCTGTCTCACTTCACTCGACACGGCAACCCGCCTGGGCCGCTACATGTTCCAGGAGCTGTGGGTTCCCGCTGGTAAGTCCATGGACGAAGCCACCGGTGCTCGCAAGGTTCTGACCAACCCCTACGTTGCAACCCTCGTTACCGTAGTTCTGGGCGTTGGCCTCGGTATGACCGGCTACACCATCATCTGGCCTCTGTTCGGCGCCGCCAACCAGCTGCTTGCCGCTCTTGCCCTTCTGGCAGTATGCGCATGGCTGGGCAACGCAGGCCGCAACAACAAGATGTTCTACATCCCCATGGTGTTCATGCTGGTTGTTACGCTCACTTCGCTGGTCATGACGCTGCAAGCCAAGTGCACCGCACTTATGGCTGGCGCCGGCGATCCGTTCGCCGCCGGCGTTCAGGCAGCACTTGCCGCTGTGCTCTTCGTACTGGCTGTTATCTTGGCTGTTAAAGGCGCTAAGACCATCTTCGGCAAGAAGAAGGCTGCTGCAGAATAACGACGTAAACTAGGAATATAGGGCAGGTCCCATTTTCCCGTCTAATAAACAGGGCCTTGCTTGCGATTGGATTCGCAAGCAAGGCCCTTTCTTTATGCGCTATGGCTAAGTGAAAAATGGGACCTGTCCCTATATCCCCAGAAACTTCAACTGCGCGCGGATGCTTCGAATGGAAGGCATACGCAAAGCAGGATTCACGCCTTGATACACCGCGTCGAACAACGCATCGGGTTCGGCGGGCGTGCCCGCATTCAGCGCTTCTTTCACCTGGTTAAGGCGGTCGACGCGATGCTTTCGCGTGGCTTCGATAATGGGCAGCGGGTCGTCGATGGGATACCCGTGCCCAGGATAGAAACGCCGCACCCTGCCTTTGCGAACAAGCCGCTCAAGCGTATCAAGGCTGGCAAAATAGCTGGCAAGTACCCCATCGGGATGAAACACCACCGTGGGCCCATGGCGAAACAGCACATCGCCCGTAAATAGAGACTGCTCTGCAGGGAGAAGCAAGCCCACCGAATCTTCCGAATGGCCAGGAAGAGCGATCACCTCAAACTCCGGAGCTCCTTCAAAGGGGCGGAATGGGCCCTTCGGAAGAGCTTGGACATCAGCGCCCCAGCCAGCTTTTTCCTCGCAAGAATGAGGCAAGCCCCCCGAATCCAATTCGCCTGCAGACCCAGCTTCGACCGCACCTGTGCCCTCGGCGCCCTCCGAGCACGCACGCTTCGCGCCGCCGCACTTCGCGAAGCCGTGCTTCTGCAGCAGCTGGTTGATACGGCTCGTGCGCGGCGCGTACACCGGAGCGCCCGTTGCCGCAACAAGTTCGGGAATTCCCTCGATATGATCGGGGTGGTCGTGCGTGGCAACAATGGCACCGATGCGCAGCCCTGCCTCACCGCATGTCGCCAGGATGCGCTGAACCTGCTCGCCGGCAGGAGCGGGGTCTATCACCACGCATTCCTTGGCACCCGGCTCGGCCACAATCCACGAATTGGTTCCCACATATGTCATGGGGCTGGGGTTGTTCGCGCGCACGCACCAAACGCGTGCGCTTACATGCCCACCGCACCAGGGCGTTTCATCCTCTACGAAACCCACCGCTCAACTCCTTTTCTCGCAAGCCGGCAAGAAAGCGCCCGCCTTGCCGCGTTGCCTATTTGCGCTTCGGAAAATCGCAATGCAGCATAAACGTACCGTCTTCCTTTTTGATGGGGTACGACATGAAGCGCGTAAGTCGGCGGCGTGTTTCGACAAATTCTTTCGCGTTTTGAGCCGAAGCGATGCAAGTAAGGTTGTAAACGGTTGGCGCCAGCACCAGCCAATTGCCTGCGTCACCTGCACGCATAGCGTACGCGGGAGTTACCCAGTCGGCAATCTGCGCTTCGCTTGTTTCGCCATCGGCCACCTGGCCTTCTGGCATAAGGGCAGAAAAGAAGAACGTGTCGTATCGCTTCGTTTCAAATTCAGGCGTACAGAAATTCGAAATAAGGCCCAGCAAGTCGGTGCGCAAAACCAATCCACGCAGGATGAGCATGTCGGCAAAGGCAATCTCGTGGTTTTCCAGAGCGGTGCGATCTTCCTGCCAGGAAGGGTCGCTTAAGTCCTGTACCACCGAATGCTCGTCGGGGCCCGCCAGCAAAACGCCGCACTCCTCGAACACCTCGCGCGCAGCAGCAACAACCACGCGTCGCGCCACATCCTCGGTGCAGCCCATGAGCTCAGCCCATTCGGCAGGAGTGGGCCCGCACCACGGGAGATTAGGGTTCGAATCTCGATCATCGACCCTGCCACCAGGGAAAACAACGGCATCGGGAACGAACTCCATCGTTTTTACGCGACGAAGCATAAACACTTCCAGTTCCTGGCCGGTTGGGAAATCGGGCGGAAAATGATCGCTTTCGATGCGATATTCCGTCTGGAACGGAGCCGAATCACGCACCAGCATTACCGTTGCCGCATATTTGGGCTGCACCGGCTCAAACCCTGGCTGAAGCGAAGCCTCGATCTTCGAAAGCACGCTTTCCCTCGCCTTGAACTCGACCGAACCACCCTGCAAATCAACTCGCATAGCACCCTCCTTTTCGCCGCTTCCCGTTGCGGCGCGTCGTTCGCTTTCTATGATACGGTGCGCGCTGGTCTTGCGCCAGAATCAGGATGCGAGGCAACCAACATCAACAAGCCTCGTGTGATGCAGAGAACTGGACAACCGGTTCGCCAAATTGGGGCACGGGCCAACCGAGCCAAGCATGCCCGTTCGCCGGAGTCCGCCGCCAATGCACGCCACCTTAGCAGCTACACGACAAAGCTGAACACTTCGCCCCAGTTTCGCCGCAAGACAAAATCGGCAGTGCAGTTGATGTTGTCATACACGATGGACCATTGCGTATTGCTGGTGATGTCTTCTGGGTTTGGCTCCTGCGAAGAACAGCGCAGCGCCTTCCAGGCAACTTCCTTCGTTTGCGGCTGCACACCATCAAGCACCTCGGCGATGGCGAGCGCGCGTTCTTTACCATGCCCTAAAGCACCGTTCTTCTGATTCGGCAGAACCTCGTTGGCATAGCACGCGTAATAGTTGGTAATTTCACGCGCATGCGTAACGACCATAGGGCGCGCAGGATTTTGCGGGTCGTACTCAACAACGCGGCTGTCTCCAGAAGCATCGTTGATGAAGAAATGGTAGTCGCGGCCAGCCATGGCAACCATATCGTACGAGCCCAGCAAGTCTACCGCTTCCTGCGTGCTTGCCGCCCTATCAAGCACCAAACGAATGGCCAGTGAGGTATTGATTTTCGGCTTGCCGCTGTTTTGCCTGGTAGGTAGGCTATCAAGGGTAAGCACCGCAATGGATACGCCCTTTTCGTTGATGCCATCAAGACTCGCGAAGGGCCCCAACATCGCCGCAACTTTACTTTTCAGGCTTTCCTCGGGCATGTTAGCGCCCAAATTGTTCAGCGCCGAAAAAGAAATGGACGCATACCCGTCCTTCGGATGCGTGCGAACCAAAAGCGCAGAGGTATCGTCTTTGAAATCGTAATTGCGACCCATCAAAACGCTGCTTGGGGCTTCGGCGCAAAACGCACTGCAGGCGAACTTCGGCGCCTCGACCTTTACGGGAATCCCAGGGAATACCTGCTTGCACACCGCGTCGATATAGGCCTGGTCGTCTTCAACCCCTGACTTGATAATGGCGTCAAGGTCGTAACGATACGCAACCGTGCTCTCATACAGATTGTACGCACCGGCAAAACTGGACAACTTCTTCAGCGAGCAAAGTGTCTTAATACGTGAAGCAGCCAACGCCCCAGTCGCAACCGCGGCTACTGCACCGACAGACGCCGCGCACAGCAAACCCACCTTCGCCGTTTTGGAATCACCTGCGAAAACGCCCATGCGAGCTCCTATCCCCAAGATCAGCAGATCACTTTTGCCGCCATCGCACCAGCAGTTGTACATGCCGGCCCAACGAATGGCGCGTTCCTCTTCGTTATTGTAGGGCAACCAGCAAACGTCTATCCCGTCACGCTACAGAGAGGGGCAACTGCGCTATTAATGGCACAGGGGGTCAATCTGGTTCCGTCGCACCACAGGAGAGCAACACCTACGTCATTAAGCGATACGGATGGCCCATCTGGTTTTGCCATCCCACTGGAGGGCGGTAATTGGTATCCGATACCCGCAAGCCGCCGCGTGGCGACACTGCCGCCCCGCAGGAGGGCAGCAAACCTGCGCCTTTCGGGCTGTTATTCGGCGGACTCTTCCTTGTCGCATTCTTCCTCGCCGAATATTTGCGCTTGAAGCTCAAGATCGAAAGTGTCGGACAGCACATCGAAAAGCTGTTTCACGGCAGCCTTTGCAATGGAACGCAAATCTTGCTGTTTTATGCCCTCGATGATGGTTGTGCGCTCTTCTGCCGGCACATTCAGCGCAGAAAGGCTCATCTGCAGATAGCGCTCGATTTTCACGTCAAGGGGAAAATCGTCGTCGCACGGGCGCAACATGAAGCCAAGCATCAAGCCCGATGTTCCGATGTCCATCTGGTAGAAATCCTCTTCATCGAATGAAGGGTTGTACCGTTGGAAGAATTTCTGAAGATGCTTCGCGGTATTGCGGCGAATGTACTCCAGGGAACGTTCGCTGGCATATGCCTGCAAATACAAATCGCGAATGATTTCACTTAATTCGGCAATGGTGAGCTGGACGGACGTCTCGAGCGCATACGCAAAAGCCGGGCTAGCATTAGGTCCCAGCAACGCAGCTGCTGAATCTGCTGCCGAAAACTGCTCCGAAAACATGAGCTTCATCAGCTCATACATCACTCCGTCTTTGTTTCCGAAGACATTCTGGAACGAGCTCGAGGACACATCGGCTTCTTTTAGAATGGCCGCCATGGTGGTGCCGTGGTATCCCCGCTCCAGGAACAGGCGAACGCTCGTCGAAAGCACGCGATTACGAACTGCTTCGCTATCGTACCTCCGGGCCATAGAATGTCCTCTTCTCTACTCCAAAGCGACTAAGTTTGTCTATTTCAGCGCCGAAAAGCACTTTTGTCAAATAGTCTTTGAGAATATGTACTGTTTGCCAAAAATAATCTAATTAACAGGTGTTATTGCATTTATCAATCATGTCTGAACAAATTCATCTTACCTTGCGGGAGGTTCTGCCCAAAACATGGAATTCTTCACTTCCCGCCGCGCAAGACCAATGCAAGGGCTCCACCTCGAACTTTACAGAAAAGCAAGCCCGAAAGCTCAATGAAGCTCAAGAACAGCCCAAAACTCTAATGCCCCGTACAAGATTTCTGAATTAAAGGGCACCCCTGCGGCCAGCTTCGTTGCCGCCATTGGGGCTGGCACTCCACTCTCCTCAGGCGAGCCAGATCCACAGCCTGCCTTCTCCCGCCGCCTCAAGACCTAGGGGCTGCCGCTCCGTCCAATCCGCAGCAAACCCCTCTGCACACGGGCTGCCGCCCAACCCAATCCGGCAAGGCCCAGGGGCCGCTTCGTCCGATCAGTGGCCCTAGACGTTGCTACCCTCGCTGCCGCCGAGAATACGCACATCTGCGTGATTTGCCCCGTTGCGGTGATCCGCCCATTGCGATATCCCCCCCGTTGAGGCAATCCGCCCATCGTGAAAACAAAAATCTCGGCATCTCTGCAACTTTTTTTGCGATTGCGAACCCTTCCCTGTCCCGGCAAAGCGAAAAAGGGGGCTTCACACGGCAAATTGCCTGCGTTTTTGTGCCGCGATTCGCGATTGGGGAGCTCGCAACAATTGCCAATCGCAAAAAAGTTGCAATTCGGACCGATTTTTTGTTTCCGGACTCTTGGAATAGCTTTGGCACAGTGATTTGGTCAGGGCGAGCCTTTGCAGCACCTCAATCTGCGCTACAACGCTGACCCAGCATAGCATCGTGAGCAGCTTCGCAGTGGCTCCCGTGGGCGCCGCCATGCCCCCCCAACAAAAAAGCGGCACCCAATTGGGTGCCGCTCTGCTAGCGATCTTTCGTTCGGTGCCGTTCCTGTAGCAGCACCTTCGGAAGAAAACTTACATGTTGGAGAAGGCGAAATTCTCGGGATGAGCCTTAACCTCGTCGCGCAGTTTCGGATTCATCTTGCGAACGCCACGACGGTTGTCCTCAGTCTGGGAAGCCAGAACCTGGTTGCGGTTCTCCATCTTGATCTGAGACTCGAAAGAGTTGTCAAGGGAAACCTGCAGGGATTCCTTGGTAAGGCGAAGACCCAGAGGAGCAGAGTTCTTAACCATAGCCTCTGCCATCTTTACGGCCTCTTCTACAACATCTTCGTCAGCAACAACCTTGTTGGCGAAGCCCCATTCCTTCAGCTCTTCTGCGCCGATGCGGCGAGCAGTCATCAGAGCCTCAGCAGCGCGAGCGTAGCCCACGATGCGGGGGAGGTAGTAAGAACCGGACATGTCGGTGCCGGTAAGGCCGATGTTCAGGTAGCCTGCCTGCATTTTGAAGGATTCGCCGCAAACGCGCAGGTCGCAAGCGCAAGCCAGGGAAAGACCGCCGCCTACTGCATGGCCCTTGAGAGCACCGATGATGGGCTGCATAGCGTTGCGCATGTTAACAGCCTGGTCGGAGCAGATGGTCTGCATGATGCAGTGATCGCGCTGAGCGCGGCCCATATCTGCAGGGGGCTCGAAGTTGAGCTCGTTCAGGTTGAAGCCTGCGCAGAAGGATTTGCCCTCGCCGGTGAGAACGATTACGCGGCATTCGGGGTCCATACGGACCTTCTTCAGATAGTCGTTGAAGTCGGCCATCTGCTGGTAAGACATTGCATTCAAGTTAGCAGCATCGTCGAAGGAAACAACGTGGATCGGGCCACGGACGTCAACCTTGAGGCGCTCATACTCATACTTGAATTCGGGCAACTTGTATGCCTCCTGATATACGCTCATGCGCACTTCCCCTTCCATATTGGAAATCTCGTATAAGATAGATAAATCGTAGTTTTTTAAAGCGTCCCTTGTCAAGGACAGCAAGGGGCTTTCAGCTTCGTATTTACTGGCTCATACTGCCGAAAGAAGGGGGAACAATGGCAGAATTTAGCCCGACCCGAACCCATGCAACCTGGAAGCCGCGCGTCAGCTCAGCGCACCTTCCCTATTACCGCTGCAGCGAATGCGGCGCCATTCTTGCCGGCATCGACGGCAACGTCGAAATCACGTGCACCAACGACGGTGAGCGTTCGCTTCTGTTCGAACCGCCGTACGGCCATGTCGATTTCAAGCCGAACTGCTGCGGCAAACCTATGGAGCGTATCGAACTCGTAGACGCCGCCGACGTCGAAGACCGCTTCAAGCTGACCTATCAGATTCTTGGCGGCATGAACAACAACTGCATCAACGTGAACTGGCGTTCCATCGACTCCACATGCAAGCCCCGCTGGTTCGGCCTCAAAACGTTCACTGGCATGCAGCACAAGTACGTCACACCCAAGAAGTGGCCGCCCGTGGTGTTCGCTCTGGCAGATGAAGACGCGTTTGCCTACTGCGACAAGAACCCCTGCGTGCAGTGCACCTTCCGCTGCAAGCGCGAGTTCGAGATCTACGCCTATGTAGAAAACATCGGCATGGTGGTTAAGCATCTCGACGAATGGGTAGCGCCTGGTAGCGCCAGCACCGACGACTTCGATTCGCCAACCGAGATCATGGAAAAGGCTCGCAAGGCCAAGGCGGAAAAGGGCGAATAGCCTCATGCACCGACGCTCTTGCTCTAGCGAGAGGAACGTGCCCGAAACTAATCTGGCACACCTGGGGCCGGCCATACGGTGGCGGTGCCACGCGAGCACGCTGGCACGCCCGGAGCCAACTGCGCGATAGTTGCGTCTTACCGACGGTCACGCAAGCACCCCGACATGCCCGGAGCCAACCGCCACCCAGCAAGCCGGCATCGACGACACCGACAAGCGCTCCGACACGCCCGGAGCCAACGTGCTTCACCGACATTGTCTGGCAAGCAGCCAAGAGCGCGCCCGGAACCTGCATACCAGAGCCCCGGGCGCGCTTAAGCCGACAAAGCAGCCTAGAACACAAGGGGTCTGCAACAGATAAGTGCTCTGCGTCGTTGCGAACAGCGTCCCATTTCCTGTGTCCAGGAAATGGGACGCTGTTTTATGGCGAGAAGCGCTATGTTCGATACGGGGCCGCTTTCGTGTTTGAGAAGGTTCCAATCAGGACGCCGAACGAAGGCTCTTGACGTGAGTCCCCGAGCAGGACACCAGATGGGGCATGGGGAGAAACGGGCATTCTTGCACGCACAGACAGCCAAGGATCATGGCAAGATATCGCTCAAATGTATTCTCAGAAGGGCTCGGACGGCAAAAGGGCCTCTTTCGGGCAAGATATTCGCGAAATGTATTCCCCAACACTGTTTTTCACTGCTTTTCGCCGCTTAAAACATACATAAGGAGCCTATGTTGCCAACAACATGCTGTTAGAGCATGCATTTCGGCGACATATTGCCATGAAGAGGCCTTTTTGCCGTCCGGGCCTCCTCTGGGAATACACGATAACCGTTTCTTGCCACTGTTTAATGCCCAGCCCTTTCATGCAGAGCATTCAAGGGGGGGGCGCCCGGCGAGTGGCCAACGTCGGATGAGGGAAAGCGCCTGGCAAGGGGGTCAACACCGGATGAGAGAGGGCGCCTGGCGAGGGGCCCGCGCTGACCGCGAAGGTGTTCCCGACTGGCGAACCACGCTATTTAATTGGCGGCATTCTCCGTTCGGCTAGCGCGCTAGCATTTCTGCTTCGAAGCCCTTTTCGATCACGGCTCCGACAAGCACTTCATCGGGCACGAAATCGCTAAGATGCACCGTGACCTGCTTGCCCTCGAGATCGACCACCGCACTTTCAATACCGGGCACCGCTTCCAACGCTCCGCGCACGCGACCTGCGCATTTGTGACACTTCATGCCTTCGACGCGCAAGTGTCTTTCACTGGATGAGGAAGTGCGCGAATTATTTGCGAATGCGTTCGCGCTCGAGTCCGACGGCGCCCCACCGCTTGGGGAAACGCCACCGGCAACTTCGTTGGCTGAAGCTGGGCTGCTCGTTGCTTTGCCCGCCGCGCCGTCGGGGGCACGCACTTTGCCGGCCGGAGTTGCGCCGGTCACAGCCCCAGCGGCAAGCACCCCGCTGGCTACGGCCGCGACTGCTGCCGCACCGCCAGCCGTAGCTTCGCCGTCCGAGACAGGACCGCTCGCCGCGGCCCCGCCAGCGGCAACAACGTCCGCCGCACTTGCCGACGTCGCGGATACGCGCTGCGGCTTCCACCCGCGCAAACGCAAAGCGTTAGTGACCACGCATACCGAGCTTACGCTCATGGCCGCCGCCGCGATCATCGGATTCAGACTGAAACCCGCCCACGCAAACACGCCTGCCGCCACAGGAATGCAGATGGCGTTGTAAAACAGCGCCCAGAACAGGTTCTGCTTGATGTTGCGCATAGTGGCACGCGAAAGATCCAGGGCAGCGGGCACATCGGCCAAATCGCTGTGCATCAGCACGATATCGGCACTAGAGAGCGCAATATCGGTGCCGGCGCCAATGGCAATGCCCACATCCGCACGAGCCAATGCCGGAGCATCGTTGATGCCGTCACCCACCATAGCAACCGGAGCCTTCGCGGAAAGCTGGCGAACAATGCGCTCCTTTTCGGCGGGCAGCACGCCGGCAATAACTTCGTCGGTCCCCACCTGACGCTGCACAGCAAGAGCAGTTCGCTCAGCATCGCCCGTGAGCATCACCGTGCGAATGCCCATCGCCCGCAACTGCGCAATGGCGGCAGCGCTGGTTGCCTTCGGTACATCCGCTACGGCAATAATGCCTACCAACTTGCCATCACAAGCGAAATAGGTGACGGTCTTGCCTTCGTCGGCGAGCCCTTCAGCCTGCGAAGCATCCACCGCGATGCCACACTCGGCCATCATGCGCGCATTACCCGCATAGCACGCCGCGCCCGAAACACAGGCGGAAACACCCTGACCAGGAACCTGCTTGAATCCGGAAACCAGCTCAGCAGACTCTTTTACCGCATCAGCACCGATGCCACCCGCTGCGTACAGCACCATCGCGCGAGCCAACGGATGCTCGGAAGGCTTTTCCAGTGCATAGGCAAGCCGCAGCAGCTCTTCGGCCCGCACGCCCTCCACTGGTAGAACATCAGTTACCTGCGGAGCCCCCTTAGTGATGGTGCCCGTTTTATCCAGCACCACCGTCTTCACGCCGCGCGCCGTTTCCAGCGCCTCGGCAGATTTCACCAGAATCCCGTTCGCGGCACCGCGTCCCGTGCCCACCATAATGGCAGTAGGCGTTGCCAATCCCAGCGCGCAGGGGCATGAAATTACCAGTACGGAAATCGCGTACGTAAGCGCCACGGAAAGCTCCGCCCCCACGGCGAGCCACACGGCAAACACCACCACCGCGATAGCGATAACCACCGGCACGAACACGCCGCTGATTTTGTCGGCCGTCTTTTCAATGGGCGCCTTGGAACTGGTGGCTTCGTCGACCAGGCGAATAATGCCCGCCAGCACGGTTTCTTCGCCCACGCGTTCGGCACGCATCGTGAACCAGCCCGCCGTGTTCACGGTGGCGCCCGTCACCGCGCTGCCAGCATGCACGCTCTTCGGCAGAGCCTCGCCCGTAATAACGGATTCGTCGACCGACCCTTCACCTTCCAGCACCACGCCGTCGACCGGCACCGATTCGCCCGTACGCACCATGAGCACGTCCCCAACGCGCACGCTTGCGGCAGGAACCTGCACTTCAACGTCGTCTTCCACGCGCGTTGCCATTTTGGGCGAAAGATCCATAAGCTTCGAAAGCGAGCTGGTGGTTTTACCCTTCGCGCGCGCTTCAAGATACTTACCCAGCGTGATGAGCGTCAGGATCATGGCCGCCGATTCGAAGTAAAGGTTCATGGCGAAATGATGAGCGGCCGCCATGTCGGAATGACCCATGAAAAATGCCATGTTGAACAGCGCATATGCGCCGTAGACCGTAGCGGCGCCCGAGCCTAGCGCAATGAGCGAATCCATGTTGGGGGCGCGATTCGCCAAGGCGCGAAAGCCCACACGGAAGAACTTGAAGTTAATGAAAATGACGGGCACCAGCAGCACAAACAGGGTAAGCCCATACACCATCATGTTTTCCATGCCAGTGAGCACACCGGGCAACGGCCAGCCGAACATGTCGCCCATAGAGATGTAGAACAGCGGCACCGTGAACACGAGCGAGGCAATCAGGCGGTGCAGCATACTCTTCTGCTCGGCTTCGGCGGTGGCGTTCGGATTGCTCGCAGCGACGCCTGAGCCTGTAGCAGCAGCGCCTGGCCCAGCGGGTGCGCCCGCCTGGCCTTTGGGGCTGGCGCCGTAGCCCGCCTTCTTCACGGCTGCCTCAATGGCGGCTGTAACTTCGGCGGAATTGGCGTCGGCGGCAAGCTGCACTTCCATTGAATTCTTCAGCAGATTCACGGCAACACTCGCCACGCCGGGGACCGCACTGGTAGCTTTCTCGACGCGCGCCGAGCAGGCAGCGCATGTCATTCCTTGAACATTGAAAGATATCTTCATGGTGTATCTCCTCTTGGAGTTTTGTGATTGGGGGGGTAAACTGCCGGCCGAGCGAACTGCCAACCAAACCGGCGGCAATCAGGATCCTCGCGGACGGCAACTACGGCGGTAGTCTCGGCGGCGGTCGATATCTGCACGAACGGGACAGTTGCAGCGGCAGTCAGCGGCAGTCGACGGCAGTCAGGATCCACACGAAAGTCAACTTGACAGGCTGCGGTCGAGCACCAGCCGAACAAACCCGCCCTTAGTGGGCGAAACGCTTGATGAGCTGCATGGCCTCGTCAATTACTTCGGTGTCGCCTTCGCGTACGCGTTCGATTACGCACGTTTCCAGGTGGTCGCGCAGCAGCATCTCTGACACGGTACGCACGGCGCTTTCCACAGCAGAAAGCTGAATGAGCACATCGCCGCAATAACGGTTGTCTTCGATCATACTTTTCACACCATTCAGCTGACCGATGGCGCGATTCAGGCGCTTTTGCAATTCGCTTTGGAATTCGGCGCTGCGCTCCGTTGCTTTATGACGGCACTCGCATATACGCTTTGGAGCTTCCGTTTTTTCCGAGCAACATGCTTTGGGCAATTCTTCGCTCATGGTGACCCTTTTCACTGATGGGAACGAGAGAGCCTCTTCTCCCCCTTCTTTGTTTTACGCTGCAACTATATACCCCCAGGGGGTATTGTCAACAGGAAAAGTACCAACGGGTTAACTTTTTCTTTGAACGCGCTACTGGAAGTTGCTAGCACGCGGGCCTCACTCGGCGGGGCCGCTTGACCGGCGCCTCCTTGCCGCCGTCCCGCCCTGAACCCTCCCCGCGAATGCTGACTCTCAAGATTCGGCGAGATTATCGGCGTCAGAGACTTGCAAGCGGAGCTTCACTGATGCCAGCTTTGCCGCCAGCGCTCGACACCCCACAACATCACGCACTCCTTTGGCAGCGTCACCCCGCCCGACAAGAAGCCGCCCGCGCCCCGTTCCGCCGCCCATAAGGGCGGCGCTGTGGTTGCGATTGCTCGCGCTGTTCGGCGGCGGATGGCAAGATCTGCGCACTATGCATGATTCGAGGGGCCCGTGCAGCGAAAAGGGCCCCTTCTTGGCAAGATATTCGCGCGGTGTATCCTCCAACGGCGATTTGCGGGGCATTTCGGATGCATGGCGCGCATATCTTGCCAAAGCCAGCCCGTTTTCGGATGCATGGCGCGCGAATCTTGCCGCGAACTGGCGATTTTCCCGTCCGAGGCCGCTTTCGGGATGCATGGAGCGCAAAACTTGCCACGGATTGACGCCCGGGAACGCACCGCGGCGGAATCTTGCCACGGCAAGGCACTCGAGAACGCACCGCGCGAGTATATTGCCACTGCCAGTCAGGCCAAGGGCGCATCAGGGCGCAGTCCCGCCACCGCCGGACGCTGGGAAACGCATCTCGCGAGCATATTGCCACCGTCGAACGCCGGGAGAACGCATCAGGGCACAATCTTGCCATCGCCAGGCGCCCGGAAACACACCAATGAAGAACTTGCATAACCGGCATCTAACAATTGTGTATAAAACACTCACCCGCAACCAAGCCGAGTACAATAAGGAGATTGGATTTTAGGGAGTTTTAGAATACATATGACCAATTCAAACCAACCACCGCGCCGACCAGCGCGTCGCCAACCAACACGCCGTTCCACCACGCCCCGCACTTCCGTGCCCAGTGCACGTGACGAGCTTGAGCGCGAACGCGAGTTATACAGCCAGCACGACCCCACGGCTTCGTTCATGCACGAACGCGTGCAGAACAAACCAGCAGGTCAGGAACGCGGCGCATCGTCCGCATTCCCTGCGTATGCAGGTGCCGGCAACGATCATATTGCCCATTCGCGCGTTGCCACGAACCAGCCTGCCCAAACAAACCAGGGGCACACGGCCAATGGCAACATGTCCAACGTGTCGGCCTGGGATCAGCGCGCTTCCGCAAGCGCAAGCCAGCGCATGCCGCGGGTCGAGGGCCAGCGCCCCAACATGCAGGGCAGCCAGCGCATACCGCGCGTTGCAATACCGCAAGATGCTAACCAGCACGTAGGCGCAGGCGACCCTTCCGCAAGCCAGCGCATGCCGCGCATGCAGCAAAACGGCAACGAGCAGGCGCGCCCATCCCGCCGCGCTGTCAACAGCCAGCGCAGTCAGCGCCCCAGCGCCCAGGCAAGCCAGCGCATGCCGCGCGTTGAAGGTCAGCGCCCCTCCGCGGCTCAACGCCAGCAGCGCCCCGTTCGTCGCGGTGCCGCAGCTTCGCAACCCAGCCAGAGCATGCGCGTTCAGGCAGCACAGCCGCAGCAAGGCCAGCCTTCGCAGCAGATACCCGTAGTGCAAAACATGCGCGGCAACGACCCGTCTGCCTATTCGCGCGCTAAATACCAGCGCACCAAAGAAGGCGCCCAAAAGGCTTCGCCCACCAACGCATCCACATACCAGGCAGCTCGCTACCTGGGCAACAACAGCTATGCGCCCAAACAGAAGGCCGACTTCTTTACGCGCGGCAGCCTTATCGCCGTTGCCGTTGTCGTGGTGCTTGCCATCGTTGGCATATTCGCCTTCAACAACTGGATGGGGTCGAAGCCGGTTGAGGTCACGCTAAACGGCGACCAGGTAACCATTTCGGGCGCCGAGCGCAGCGTTGGCGGCCTTCTGGACAACAACGTGGTTTCGGTAACGCCTGGCAACTACGTAGCCGTCGATGGCAGCACCATCCGTCAAGGTGAAGGCACTCGCTGCACCGCAAAGGTGAACGGAAACGACACCGACGATATGGGCATGCACTTGAACGGCGGCGACAAGATCGAGATCTCCAATGGCACCGACATCACCGAGCCCTACACCGACAGCGAACCCCAAACCCTTCCGCACAAAACGGAGCTGAAGGGCGTTGGCGCAGTTCACCTGTACAGCAACAATGCCCAGGACGGCGAACAGGTAACGCGCACAGGCAAGGAATCGGGCATCACCGCCACGGTTACCACCAAAGAACCGGTCGACAACATCGTTCAGTACTACAACGTGAACAGCAACGGCGACAAGGTTATTGCGTTCACGTTCGACGACGGCCCATGGGATAAACAAACCGACGAGATCCTGGACATCCTTGAACAGAACGATGCCAAGGCTACCTTCTTTACCGTTGGCCAATGCATTAGCGGGCACGAAAAGGAGTTGCAACGCGCTGCAAGCATGGGCTGCGAAATTGGCACTCACACGTGGGACCACGCAGAGGGCAGCGGCGAAGGCGTAAGCCTTATCAAGATGTCGACCGACGAACGCAAGCAGGAAGTGCAGAAGGGCTTGGAGGCCATCAAGAACGCTACCGGCCAGGAAGCAAGCACTATTTTCCGTTGCCCGGGCGGTAACTTCGACACTTCTGTTGCCACCGATCTTGAAGGCATTGTAACGGCAGAAATCGGCTGGAACGTTGACACCACCGACTGGAAGAAGCCCGGCGCCGATGTTATTGCCCAGCGTATTCAGAGCGCCGGCCCCGGCAACATCATCCTGATGCACGATGGCGGTGGCGACCGCAGCCAGACCATCGAAGGCCTTCGCCAGGCGCTCCCTAAGTTGAAGGAACAAGGCTACAGCTTCATCACCGTACAGGAACTGCTGGAAAAGTACCCCTATCAAGAGGGCCAAACGAATTAGAGAAAATCAGCATAAAAAAGAATAAAAAATGCACCACTACGAGCGAGCCGTGGTACAAATGCATAGCATGGGGAACAATCGAGATGAAAGATTGTTCCCCATTTTTTTATATTTTCGATAAGTAGATTTACTTTTCGATTGCATAAACGCTGTACGTAATTTTTACGGTCATGTCAGACTCAGCGATGATTGCATCGAAGATGAGCTGTGTTTTATAGCTCGATACCTGTTCCACACGGGGTGATAAGCGGTATGTCGTTTCAATGGCAGCAGCATCAGATTCCACCATGCAATCCATGGCTTTGTATGCTGACGTTTCGGTAGGGAACGAATGTGCTGTGTAGCCGGATTCGTTGCTGGATTCACGGATTAAGATATACGTAGGTTTTGTCATAACAGATACGTCCTTTCTGAAATGTGAAATATGGTTTTACACAGACCTGCACTCGGACGAGGTGCCGTATTAAACCGCTCTCCCTGTTCCTCGGGCACGGGAAGCAAGGAGAGCGGCCCTCTTCGCCTATGGCATAGCGGCTGACGCCGAACCTCGTGCGCACGCTTCATTGCAAACGCGGCTCAGCTCGCAAAGTGGGAATCGAGCACCTACCCTTACTTTCCTGCCTGGTTGGTGCTAGTTCGGACTTCTACCGATTTCGCGATATAGGCAGGGCGGCGCTTGGTTTCGATGTAGATGCGTGCAATGTATTCGCCGATCACACCCAGCGTTACCAAAATGAGCCCGCCCATCAAAAGGAGCACACACAGAAGCGTAGGATAGCCCGATGGCATGGCGGGGTTGATGAATTGCTCGACAATGACTTCGACCAGCAGAACCAACCCAACAAGCGTGGCAACGAGACCCGCCACCGCGGCAATTTTCAGCGGAAACGTGGTAAACGAAAGCACTCCGCCGATGCCGTAGCGCATTAGTTTCCGGAACGACCACTTCGTTTCGCCCTCAACGCGATTTGCCGGCGTGTAGGGAAACGGCAACGTCTCGAAACCTACCCAGGCAAACATGCCTTTCGAAAAGCGGAAGCTTTCCGGCATAGAAAGAAGCGCATCGGCCACCCTGCGGTGGAACACGCGAAAATCGGAGGCATCGGGCATGACATTGAGCCGAGAAGTTGCATCGAACGTTTTGTAGAACGCGTGCTTGAAGAAGCTCAGCACCGCACCTTCGTTTCGATGCTCTTGGAATGCGGCTACGCAATCGGCGCTAGGGTTGGCCTGCAGCATGCGGTACATTTCAAGCAACGTTGCAGGAGGCTGTTGCAAGTCTGCGTCCATCAGGCCAACCGCATCCCCTTCGGCATGCTGAAGGCCTGCGAGCAGGGCGCTTTCCTTGCCGAAGTTGCGGGAAAAATCGACCACGACGATACGTTCGGCCGATGCAGGAGTGGGCAGCTCATGCAGCAGGTGCGACGTACCATCGGAGCTGCCGTCATTCACCAAAACCAGCTCATACGACACTCCCGAGGTGGCAAAAGCATCATCTACCGCGCCGAACAGCAGCGGCAGCGATCCTTCTTCGTTGTAGCATGGCACGACAATGGAAAGATCCACCGCAAGCCCCCTTTTCGCTTGATTACCGCGTCCGATTGTACGCCTAGCAGCAAAACAAACCCAGCGTGTTGCCGAAATGCAACATCCTAGAAAAATAGGGGTGGCTATCGTTTTCCCGCTTTCGATTTGGCGTCAGGTTGCAATGGAACCTGCGCGTGGGGTTCAATACCAGCCACTATGCCACAAGTGAAAAAGCGAGACCTGCCCCCTATTTTCTCACCTGCCGGATTTCAGTTTCACAAACACGTTGTGCAGGGCGCCATTCTTGGCAGCACGAATAGCACCGCCTAGCGCCAGGCACTTCAACGCATTACGCTGCTGCAGGGGCTTCAAACACAGGCGCAACGCCTGGCTGTCAGCTTGCGCGCAGGGCACCAACTCGTTGAATAGATCATCGGCAAACACACCTTGCAGCCATTCCTTCTGCGCAGAGCCGTTCATGCCGCTTTCCTTCTGCTTGTTGCGCTCCAACGCCGAAAGAATATAGCGCGCATACAGTGCACCGAGCGTGGCCTTGGCGTCGGCATCAAGCAAACCCCATGAATCCAGCTGGTTACGCAACATTTCAATGCGCGCGCGGTGTACCTCGTAGTAACGCGGCACAAACTTGCTGGTTAGGTTGCCCGCCTCGCGCTTGGCGTAGCGATACAGCGGTGCGCCAATCACGTTCAGGCCAGGCAAATCTTGGAACACGCGTATGTTGAATTCAATATCTTCGATAAGCGGCAAATCTTCGGTAAAGGTAAAGCTGCCCTGCTGCAGGTAGCTTCGCTCGTACACCTTGTTCCAGGCGTAGCCGTAATGCGTACCCTTTTCGAACTCCAAAACGTGCTTGCGCAGCTTGGTTTTGCCCAAATGCGCCGATTCCTGGCTGAAAGTGAATTCCTGCACGCGTTCTACCTTGCCACCAGCGTCGTAGAATTCTTCCACATGACCCACCATAACCACTGGCGCTTCGTGCTGCTGAAGCGAGTTATACACACTCTGCAGAAAGGTGAAATCGTAGCGATCGTCGGGGTCGGGAAACCACACATAGCGCCCCCGAGCAGCGGCAAAACCCGTATTGCGCGCCGCCGAAAGCCCTCGGTTCACCTCGTGCGAAACAACGCGAATGCGCGCATCGGCGGCGGCGAACTGCTGCGCGATGGCCAAGCTGCCGTCGGGCGAGCAATCGTTCACCACAATGGCTTCCCAATCGGTGAAAAGCTGGTCCTGCAAATCGCCCAAGGCGGCGGCAAGGTAGGGCTCAGAGCTATACGTGGGCAGGACAACCGAAAAGAACGGAGCGTTGGAGGGTTGGGCTGGGACGTCTGCGGTGCTCACCGAGCCCGAAGCTTCCGCAGCGCCTGCACCGCTACGGGCAGCATCGGCATAGGCAGCTGCATCGCCGCGCCCATGCGCAGCGGCAGCGTCCGCGGCATCGACACTCACGGCACCATTACGCCCCCGCGAGGCGGACGTACCGTTCGCTTCGCCCTTGCCGTGATGTCGTTTTCCCATATGCCCAGCGCCCCTCATGAACTCTAAACGCTTCGACGTCAGCGCGCGCCGCTATTCCGAATACTTGCTTATGTCAGATATCTTAACAACTACAACGCCGTCGATGGTTGCCACCGAATCATTGGCAGGATACAGCGACACGTTCGCGAATTCACTGGAGCAAATAACCTTGGCGCATTCGTCAAACGAGCAGTAGTTGAAGCTCTGCCCCGCAAACTGCTTCATTATCACGTCCCAAGAACGCATGTTGTTCTGGTAATGATTGTCCCAAACCATGCCCCACTTCGCATAGCTGCTTGCGTGAACGTAGGAATCGCTGGTGTTTGGAAAGTTGCCCGCTTCGGGCTTGCCGGCGATCAATACCTTCGCGCCCGCTTGCACATCGGGGTTCGCATCAAGCACGCCGGCAATTCGGGTGTCCAAAGAAGCGGTTTGGTTCTGGCACGCCTGCATAACCTCGGCATCCGCATTCGACTGCAGCGCATACGACCACGCCCCTACGGCGATAAGGCAACAGCAACCGACGGACATTGCCTTCGCGGGCATGCGCAGGCGCACATTGCCTCGGTCGGGCGAATCGAGCAAAAGCTGCACCAACAGGGGCAGAAGCAGAAACGAAGTCATGAAACCGCCCAGCATAAGCGGGGTGGGATACCCGTAGCTGGGAACGATAACCAGGATAACGTTGGCGGCAAAGGGGATAAGCACAACGCAGAGCAGCGCCATAGCGCTCGCCCCCAAACGCTTCACGCCGTTGACCGCAGCAAGACGGACAAACGCAACCGCCGCAACAATCATGCAGGCAGCCGCCACATACACCCATGCAAAGTGGTTCCCGAAAATGCCGTGGCTGAACAATGCGTCGGAAAAAGCAACGTATGCACTGGGGACAGACGACGTCAAAGAACCAAGAATGCTGCCAGCGCCAACCGAGGAAGCTCCGCCATAAGCGGAAAGGCCAATGCCCAGCACAAACAGCGAAATCTCGGTAAGCGCGTAGTACAGTACGGCACCAGCCGCGCACACCGCAATGGCAACGCCGAAGAACACCGCAAGCTGCTTGGCGCTGAGCGAATCGGCGCTACAGCCTTCTTCACGGTAGGGGTTCTGAGCTTCACCACGAGCATCGCATGCCAGCGACGCAAGCGATTCAGAGCCGCCGCCCATAAGCGAGCGAACCATCACCAACAGCACCGCAACGCAAAACACGCCCAGGCTCGCTTGATAGCAACCGAGCGAAAACGCCAGCAACGCAACTGCCCCAACAAGGGCAACTGGCTTGCCAACAGCCCCAACGCGCCCGATCAGGCATGCGGCCAGCACCGCGCATAAAAACGAGAGCGCGTACGAATTCGAGCAGTAGTAGTACGTGATGCAGCAGGAAACGAAGGGCGAAGCGATGAACAGAATCGAAGAAGCATACCGCAAGCAAGCGCGCTTGATGCCAAGCTTGTCTATCAGCGCAACAATGCCCAGCGTAAATAGGGCAATGGTGATTGCGGAGGTAAGAATAGGCGAGCACAGCCCAAACTTAGCGCAGGCAGCAAACAGCAGGCCCCAACGCCCCAAGCTAATATCCCAAGCATGCGGAATAAAGCTTCCGTATCCATTGGGATTGCTCAAAGAAACAACCGCATCGGGGTTCGAAAGGCCGTTCAGGTACATCTGCGCATGGCAGACCATGCCCACCGCAAAGCACACCACCAGCAATTTTGCATTGCGAATAAACCAGGGCCTCACTTTGGAAAACCCCGTTTTCTCTGCCGTTGATTCACTTTCTAACCCCAAGATAACCTCCCGATGCTTTCAGCGAGAACCTGGTGCCTGTCCCTTTTCCCGCCATGGAAAGTCTACTCCCCTTCAAGGTTATTCACCTCGAGTTTCAGAGCCCGCTACCAACATAGCACCTACACGCAACATGAGAAACAGCATTCGGCAAACAAGCCACCGGCACATGGGGCCCATTAGCCCCAGCCCATTTTTATCCCTTTTTGCCAGAGACGCACCGGCGGAACAGGCAACCCGAGCCATAACCTTTATCATAGAAATGTTGAACAAAAACGCACGCTGCGCAGCAATAGCGAAAGGATCAGCCGTGCCCGCAATTAGCTTGCTTATACCCATTTACAACGTGGAGAAATACCTGCGCGAATGCCTAGATTCCGTGCTGGCCCAAAGCTTCACCGATTTCGAGGCAATCTGCATTAACGACGGCAGCACCGACAGCTCCCGCGCCATTGTGCAGGAATACCTTGATGCAGACGGCCGCTTTCGCGTGATTGACAAGGCAAATTCCGGCTATGGAGCATCCATGAACCAAGGACTTGATGCGGCAACGGGCAAATACGTAGCCATCTTGGAATCGGACGATGCGTTCACGCCCGACGCGTTGGAGGTGCTGTACAACCTGGCAACCACGCACAACGCACAGGCGGTAAAGGCTGACTTCTGGTTCTACTGGAGCCAGAACGAAAAGCTGGAGCCCTGCCATGTAATTAGCGAAGGGCTCTGCGGCAAGCTGGTTAACCCTCAGGAAGTGTTTGAACCTTTCTATGCAAAACCATCAATTTGGTCGGGTATGTACAACCGCGCCTTCCTCCAGGAAAACGACATTCGCTTCCTGGAGACGCCAGGAGCATCCTATCAGGATGCGGGCTTCGCGTTTAAGGTATGGGCCGCCGCCGAACGAGCCGCATTCAGCGCCACACAAATTTTGAAGTATCGCCAGGACAACGAAGCTTCATCGGTAAATTCCCCCGGCAAGGTGTATTGCGTGTGCGACGAGTACGCCGAAATGCAGCGCTGGCTTGATGAGCGCCCGGCAAAAAAGCAGCATCTACAAGGCGTGCTGGAACGCATGAAATTCAACAGCTACCTGTGGAACTACGATCGTCTTTCCGCTGAGCTGCGCGCCGAATTTTTGAAGCACGCCGCGCAGGAGCTGAAGGCCGATTTGGACGCCGGCCGCGTTGACCTGGCGCTGTTTGAACCTTGGGCCGAAGCCGACCTTCGCGCGCTAATCAAAGAGCCCGAAACATTTGCAAAGTGCCGCACCGAATACGCAGCGCCCGGCAAGCTGAATACCTTCAAACACTATTATCGCATTGGCGGCCTGCCGCTAATTGCAAAGCTGCTGAAAAACAAGGTGGCGAAGTAGCGATGGCGATCGAAAAACCAACTGTCATCCGCGCCGAAGGCGCCCCCAAACACCCCGTTCTTTCCATAATTGTGCCCGTATATAACGTGGAGGACTATCTGGACGTCTGCCTTGATTCGCTGCAGGCGCAGACCTTCAGCGATATCGAAATGGTTTGCGTAAACGACGGCAGCCCCGACGGCTCACGCGAAATTCTGGCAAAGCGCCAGAAGGAAGACACACGCATCGTTATCGTCGACAAGCCAAACGGCGGCCTTTCCTCTGCGCGCAACGCCGGAATTAATGTGGCATGCGGAACCTACATTGGCTTCCTTGATGCGGACGACCGCTTCACGCCCAATGCCTGCCAACGCATTGCCGAAGCATTCGCCGAAACCGATGCCGACGTGGTTACCTTTGGCGGTTATTGCAACCCCGCAGAAGCCGCAACCCCCTGGATTATGCTGAAGCTTAGCCCGAGGGATGTGGTGTATGACGGCTTCCAACCTGCCTTGATGTTCGAAGAGCAAAGCACCCCCTACATTCGCACCGCTTGTCGCAAAGCGTTCTTGGACGAATGCAACATTCGCTTCGAAGAGGCGTTGCCCTTTGGCGAAGACCAGGTGTTTTTCTTCGACATCTACCCCAATTCAAGGAAAACGGTGCTGATAAGCGACAAACTATACGAGTATCGCATCGAACGCGAAGGGTCGCTTACGTCGAAAACCAATGACGACTTGGAGGCCAAAAGCCGCAAGCACTTGCCCATGACCCAGCGCATTTTCAGTGCCTGGAAAAAGCGTTTCGGCTTGAAGGAATACAGTTCCGAGATTGTAAGCTGGTCCATTGAGTTCGTGCTGTATGGGCTGTTCTGCTTGCCAGAAGGCGTACGTAACGAGCTGTTGCCCGAATATGCCCGTATTTTCCGCGAGTTCTGGGGCAACGGGAGCATCAGTGCATTGCAGCTGAAGAAGCACGACCGCAAGCTATTGGAAGTTGCCCTAAGCGGTGACGCCGTAAGCAACGCCCAGGCAATACGCCTACGAGCTGGCTGGTTCCTGGAGAAGTACGGAGCGAAAGCCGTTGTTGGGAAAGTGTTGGGGATGAATTAAGCGGCACGGGCGGGGAAACGTCCGCGGCAGCGCAGCCTGCTCGCGCATTGAAGACCCGATCGTTGCAGGATATAGCGACCCCCACCACCGTACAGACAGAAAGACCTGGAGCTGAAGCATCTATCGGATTCCAGCGGCACCCGTATCGCAGCGTCATACCCGGCAGTCCAGGCGCCCTGCGGGCAGCCGTTGCCGAACCACGAACAGAAGCCCGTTAAGCTCACGCCGAACACGCGGGCCATCAGCCTAACAGAGAATTCGACCTTCTCATCCAGCACGAACTGATAACGTGCGGCTACCCCCGTCTTTGGCGAAGAGGGCGGCAGCTTTGGCCAGGAACACGTTCTCCATCTCAAGCTCGCAAATGCGCTTCTGGGCCTCGCACGGCTCGGGTTCACCACCCACTTTGCCGACGGTCTTCAGACTTAACCCGAACTCCCTACAGCATGCGTATTCGAAACGACGATGCAAGTCAACAAGCTCATGAGCAGCTTCAGCCACTGGAGCGTTCCCCGACAGCGTAGCACGCCGAATTCATTTTTGCCCGCATCCTCGCGTTAAAAAAGCAACCTCAAAAAGCAGATCAACTTGAGAATCCGCTACGGTAAGCCCATTTCTTGCTTCACCTATCCAGAAAAAACACCTATACCTCACAAAGAAGAGGGATCACATCCCTATCGAACTCAGCTTCCGTAACAGTTTTTACGTCTTTGAGACAAAAATCGCGCAGACCGCCTAATCCAAAGGGCACAAATGGCTTACCTGCCTTACGACTAACAGTGGCTGCTATTTTAATCCTGGAATTCTCCGAGGAAACAGACTGGTCAATCCCGTTTACACATTTATTTTTATGCTCGTTATAGACCAAAACAAATACGACCTCACTTCTTGATAGAGCAGGGCCACTACCTAGCAAATCGTAGAGAATTATGAGCGAATCATATATCTTCCGCCGAATCTCCAATCCCTTTTTCCGATTAGAGATATCTCCATTTTTGAACTCGATCAAATAGATATCACCATTTAGCGAGGAAGCTAGGGCGTCGACAGATTTAGGCTGTTCTGAGACTCCCAACCCATTCGAATACCTGGCCTTGACCATATCAAAATCATAGACGCTCAAATTTGATTTCGTCATATAGTGCTTTACATTTGGAGCGTTGTCATCCAGCGATGCATCCCTCAGTGAAGACATGCACCTCTGATACTTTCCATCAAGCGCTATATAGCTCATGAGTACATCTCATCCTCAAGAATTTGGAACGGGCGGGCCAGCATAGAATAAACTTGTTCTAGATCGCCAGTCACGTTGATAACTTCAGACGAGCCGCCCTCATTGTTCTTCGCAAGATAATAGCGACAGCTCGAATTGATTCCGTGCTTTTCAGAATATACTTCCAATGCATTAAGAAAATACGGACTATGAGTCGTAAGCAATATATGCATCCCGAACTTTTTTTTGAAGAAGGACAATAAGTTCAGCAAAAAGAAGCTGCCATTCTGGGTGCAGATGAATCTCAGGTTCATCAAGGATAATCGTTCCGTTCTCCTTTAGAACACCGTTCTGAAGGAGGCGTTTCACGATAGCAAAGGTCTTGAGTCCTGCAGATAAATTACCCATTTGGAGAGCATCCGAAGAACCAGGCTCAACATAGCCCAGACGAAAACCCTTTTGAACTACATCGCCAGCACATACGCTATTCAAGAGGCTCTCAACGGCAGACAACTTATCAGAAACAATAATTTCATCGTAGACATTTTGGTGTCGCGTTCTCCCGCTAAGAGACTGCACTAGCTTTTCCCGATGATCAACTGCGCTATCCGCTGGGTATCTCCTGAGGCCCATTGGCTCATCTATCGCAAATGGATCATCTAGGTACGTTGCGCTTGCCCCTAAATGAAAAACCTTCGTCATAGCTTTAACCACATCGGATTCAATCTCGATATCAGCTCTCTCTCCTTGAATCTCAAGAGAGATCATGCCAGGCTCATCAGTGTAGATATTGTTAACTTGCGACCCAAACTCCGCCTCAAACCATTTAGTCATGCAAGCCTTAAGCGCCTCTTCGTCAGAGATCTCGAGCCTTTTCTGGATTAGAGAAATCGATTCAGACAAAGAACCCTCATCGATCGGAAAACCCGAATCTATAAATTCATTTTTAACAAGAGCCTCAAGATCCGATGTAGAGGAGACCCCCGAACGAACTATCTGCTTTGCAACCCTCTCGCCAAGCGAATGCCATTCCAATCCAATGTCAGAAGCACGGCGCAACGGAGCCAATGCTGTTTCCATACTTCTCTCTTTACTGCCCTTTACTTGCTTCTCAGGATCATGGAATCCGTTAAAGACAGCAAACAAAGCTTTGCCGAGGGTGCTTTTCCCGGTATTATTCTCACCTGCAACAACCGTAATACCAGCAATATCAATTTCAGCGGATTTTAACTTCCCTATATTTCGCACGGATAGCTTCATCGTTCCTCCGTAGCTGAAGCTGCAATATAAATAGATGGATTTTATCACATAAAAATGGACCTACACTTTTGGAGTGCGAACATTTTTCCAGACCATCCACGAGGTGCAGTCTAGGCCCTTCTGGCACCCGTTCGAACCATTCAGCCATCAAACAACTTAGGACGCCCTGCATTCATGAAGAAGAGAGCTTAACTTTTCATTCTTACTGATGAATTCAAGAAGAAAATCTTCCGTGATAACAAATTGATTCCCTCCTTCATTTTCTTTTCCCTTTGTTGCAAGAATTTGCTCCCCCTGTTCCCACGTTATCTGGAAGCTATAAGCTATACGATTACGATCATTCACAAGATCGGAAAATAAATCCGGTATTGCCGGGCCATACTTGGGCTCGATAACCTTCCGGACAACCTTTCCAAGCGAACCAGAGGTCCTATCCATCAATTGGGACCAAGAGCCATTCTCTTCCCCCGAGATCCTGAGAACAATCTCGACCACAAAAGCATTGTTCGAATTAAACACGCATAAAGCAGCACCTAACAACGCTCGATATTCTCGAGATGGAAGAGACTGCCTTGTATAGTTTTCGTGCGTTCGGGTTCATTCCGTATCAATACTAGATCAATGACAGGAGGAGCGAAAACCCAGATCGAAAGGTTCAAGCTTCTCAACCGGAAAGCCAAGCTCTTCCCCAATGCCTCTCATACGGTCAAAATCTCCCTCTTCGCATCCAACTCCAGCGTATACGCAACATACCGATAGACCCAACTCTGAAATGGTCATAGAAACACCTTCACTGAGATCGACAGGGATAACAAAGCGATACTCCTTTTCATGATTCCAAGAGGAATGCTTAATCTGGGTACGCATACTAATCAGCTCCAAGGAAGCTCTATCCTCGTTGGTTAACTTATGAGTTTTCAGATTATTTAGAGTATTGCAGTACAAACTCGCTGCAGTATGAGTTATCTCGCGAGCGCATGATTCATACTGGACCTCACGAAGGTATCGAGGATCATCAACCTTGTATTCTATACAATAGCCCCTTGAATTATTTGCATAGTAAGCCCACATAGGCTCATTGTCATAACCTACCGCCGAAAGGCAACACACCAAAGCTTTGCCACCAATCACCTCTACAATTTCATGGATGCCGAAAATATGATCAGGACTCCAGCCTTCCTCAGCAAGCTTTCTATCGCTTACGTACAAACCCTGAAACTCATTCGTATCGTTGTATTCCGAGACCGGAGAAAACCAGAGCGAGGTTGATTCCAACGTCTTGAATCTTTTTTCATCCTCCGATGGAGACAATCCAAGGGGAACATACTTATACAATTTCTTAGGAATAGACTCTTGCTTTATTTTCTTCAGGCCATCGAAATCATACGACCGTAACGATTCAGAATATCTAGCAATGTCCATACTCATCGTCTTTCATATTGTTTCTGCTAATCCTCAATGGCCTTAAGGTTCTTTCGTATTCACTAACCAAGATAAGGGGTCTCGAGCGATATTGCAGCCTGCCGTTCGCTTGATATCACATCTGGCTGACAAGAGAGTCTACCCCACTATCCTATACAACCGCATGTCGCCATCGGCCAATACCGCCTCAAAACCAGGAGTATCATCGGTTACGGACAGAATCCCTTCCCATTCGTCAACATCAAACGAACCTGCATGAACAGACTCATCAAGATATAGCAACCATTTTGCACCAGATTCCTTCACAGCCCGCTCAACATCTTGATTTGTCGCAACTTGGTTCAGAGATGTTTTAAACAAGCAATACTCATCGCTAGGAGAACCGTAGAAGGTGCGGCATTGAGTGTTGATGCCTTCCATACCATACAGCCACACACTCCCGTCCGACGGAATGTTAACCACTAGATCGTCGCCAACATATGGCTTTACCCTCTCAATAAAATCACGTTCCGCCTGGTCAAATGCAACGGGATTTGAATACTTGTAATCCGCGTCAATCTTATCCGAGACAGACCTCATACCCGATTTCAAGCCAAATTGGCCAAGGATAGCGTCTGAGAGGATACCGAGCACAAGCAGCGATGCGCATAAAAAGCATCCGGCTTTCAATGCCGAAATTGAGGAGCGTTTCGTCAAGAGCAAGACTACCCAGCCGAGGGAAACTGCGGCGATAGGCATTGCGGCGAGTATCGCCATACCTCCTATTCTGTTCGCCCCTACATACCAGAAGCCGCATAATAACTGTCTTATCGGGCCGTCAACAGAAGCGCACACATAGTAAAGGAAGCAGATGATCAAATACGAGAAAAGGATCCATAAATAGGATCTCTTTCTAAAAATGATTAATAACGCACCAACAAAAACCAAAGCAGCTAAAACCGGTTGTGGCGCGAATGCTCCCGAACCAAACGAAAGCAGGAGAATGTTAATAAGCCCTTGGAAATGCGTTGCGCAAACATCGCGCTGACACTGCACAACTGATTGCATAAATGGAAGGGAGTAGGCGAAATACCACGCTGCTGCTATCGCAAAGCATACAGCGAGAGATACAAGCACCCCACAAACGACCCCATTGCAAATTGCCTTCCGCCAAGCGAACTGGAACAAAAGAGGGATGCAAAGAACGCCAGCGGTAAACAACGCATTGGTCTGGCATACCGCAAGGCAGAAACCGGCAACCACGAGCATAGCCACCGAACCAAGAACGGGAAGCCTTTCGCTTTGTGAATCAAGAACGCAGAGCACCAAATAAAGAAAGGAGGGAACCAAAGCAAATGAAAGCAGATTTGCATCATATTGCCCATAAACCAAAAAATTCCAGGGAAAGCATGCAAATAGATTACACACTATGGCTCCGGCTAGCATGCTTGCTTCGTCATTCGCAAACAGCCGGGACATAAATAACCACGACGACAAAGGGAAAGACACCGCGCAAATCACAAAATTTATAGCGTTATAGGCAACAGTGACCGGGACGGAGGTTGCCTCCGAAATCAATGCTGTAACAATATGCCAAGCTGCAGGATAAAAACCGCCCTTCCCATTAGCGATTACGTCGGGATACACAGATGCAGACAGTACGGAATAATGCCCAGACTGCAGCATTGCCTGAGCGCATTGGAGATGGAAGGTGGTGTCAGTCTGAACAGAAAACGAAGTTGCCCCATCTATGTTCGCCAAATAAACAACAACTGTTACCAGAGTGCCCATCAAAACATAAGCGCCGAAACCGAGCCAACTCCTTCGAGTCTCTCGCGCTAAAGGCTTACGGAATATCAAAAAAATGATGATACTTACCAATAGCGCAAGAGAAGGAAGGACAAACCAGGAAAGGCTCAAGGGGAAAGCTATTACGCCCAGCAAAACCAGGAGGGCGATCGTAAGTACAGGGGCAAAAGCAAGCGAGTTTGCCGAAGAGGAAAAATAAACCCTACCGAGCAAATAGCCTGGAAGATAGAGCAAAATCAGAGCAAACATGGCGGCAAGCACAAAGCTCCCCCACATATACAGCCTCCCTTCGATCTAAAGCTGGAATTTATCGGTGCCAAAATCGCATTCTTGGCACTTGGCAGACAAAGCAACCCGGCGCATGGACTAGCCAACCAACAACCAGAACCACTTAAGCACGCCAGATTTTTTACGGTTAATTGAATTTTTCACGAACATGCTGAACAGACTTGTAGAAACGAGACGATTCCGCTTTTTTCGCAAGACGCACAACAGCGGTAGGTCGACCACCCTCCATGAGCGTTTTCAGCGGAGTCAGAAAATGAACAGCGTTCCCATTTTCCTTATCGAACGAAATCAGAGACGGATCAAGACTCGATTGCATCCTGGTCAACTCTAACATTACTTCTTCATCGTCAAGGTTTTGCTCGATTGCAGCAAGATAATCGCCTTCGACCCTATTGACCAAACGCGTATATAAGAGCCCCATCCTCCGCTCTTCCGCGAAGGCGATATTGTGGGCAATCCCCTTGAGAATGTCGCGCGTCTTTCTGGCAGTCCAATCGGGTTCTTTATAGTCAACGCGATAACAGTAGACCACCTCAGGGATCAAATAATACTGACCCACACAGCTCATTACATCAACGAAAAAGACAGGGTCTTCATACCATCGTAGACTGGGAAACTTAATTTCGTGCTCGACGAGAAATGACCTTTTGTAGATAAAACGGATCCAACCATAATCAAACGCATCATCCTCAAAAGACCTATAGCCCTCCTGCTTCACTTCGTAGGCGGAAGACTCAAGATCAAATTTGGCTTCTAGCGAACCATCAGGATTTAGACAGCTAAACGATCCACCGCAAACACATGCCCCATTAGCAACAGCGGCATCATGCAAATGAGACAACGTATATTCAGAGGGAAAGAAGTCATCAGGGTCGATAAACGCAACGTATTCACCGCAAGCGATAGACATGCCCACATTTCGCGCACTCGCTGCGCCTCCGTTTACCTTGGAAACAACACGAAGATTCGAATGCGAAGACCGGTATGCATCGAGCAATTCGAGGGATGAATCGGTTGACCCATCGTTGACGCAAATGACCTCAAACGAAATGTTCTTCTGGGCAAAAACCGAATCCAAGCATTCTTTCGCATATTGCTCAGCATTGTAAATAGGGATAACAACCGATACTTGGGGCGTGCCGTTGCCGTCAGCAACAGCGCTATTCCTGCATTCCTCAAGAGCAAAGCCCGAAGACAGAGTATCCGGGTCTTTACCAACAAGCTTCATGCGATCGTTGTAGCAAAAGCCCTCATGTTGGTTTTTCAACCTATCCCAAAGAGGGATTAGAACCTTCTTGTAAGCAGTCAGGGCCGAAGAGTACCCTTGAGTTTGCGCAAGTGTAGAACACCAAGAAAAGCAGCGTTCAACAACATCAATGGCTCGATGGTAGTCTTCCATAGTGCTGCATCTACAAGATTCCGATACGCCCAAAGACACATCTATGTCGGACTCATCCCAATGAAGCATCAACGGCAGCAGCGACGGAAGAGGCCCGATTTCACCATCGGCGATATCAAATCGCCGCACCCTTCCGCAACGACCCTGCCATTCCGACTTTTGCGCAATCGCCTTAGTTATCTCGTCAAACTCGCCAGCTGCTGGCGTTTTCTCGATCCCGATAAGCACCAAACGATCACCTCGAACCCTAGAGAGGTCGAGCTCAGTCATTGTGGTGCATTTTAAGATTTCGCTATAGAAGAAGCGTGCATCCTTTTCTCGCAATGAAGAATAATCAGCTTCTTGTTTCGAATCACAATAATTCGAAACAAACAGAAGCTCATCATTTGGCCCTATTGCGCTAAGAATCTCATTAACGGAACGCTCAATAGGTCTAGATCCCATTTGGGGAGCATAAAGAAGATAGGTAGTTTCAACCTCGCTGGGACCGAAATATTGCGCAAAAAATGAAGGCGAATCTGCCAGCATCTCTGTTAGTTTGCGCCAAGAGGGCTCATCAAAATACTCTTCTTCCAGGAGCCCTTCTTTATCTAGAGCACTAAAGTCCTCAACCACACGCTCATAAAAGCTTGGCTGCAGTGCGGGCGTAAGGCGCCCAAGATTCCACATATAACCGCCAAATTGAATAAAGCAAAGTCTCTTAGAAAGAGCGGTCATCAGTTCATCACTTTGGCGTACGAAGCGCCACATTTCTTTGTATTCATCGCAAATGCAAAATACTTTCGCCTGAGATTTAACCGATGAATTAGCGTTATCAATTCGGTAGTGCAGAAAGGCATCATGCGTAAGGTAGGCGCGCTTCGCCATAGCAAAAACTTTGAAATTAAAAGAAGTATCCTGGAAAGAAGCGCCAGGGGTCCGAAGGAAGCGAATGGCGTTTTCTTCAAGAAAAGATCGCCTGTACAACCCACTCCAGATCGCAGGCTGCATCAAAAACATCTCCTGGTGATCAAGGGGCTGAAATGGAGAGCCGCAATAGCAACCCGCCATGTTGCCAGCTATCTCATCTTTAGAGGGATCGTCGCCGGTTCGGTGGTAATAGAACTCGCTTTTCACCACATCAGCATCGTACTTCTTCGCATACGAATACAACGACTCAAACATGTTGTCATCCCCGAAGTCATCCGACTCTAGGATGCCAACATATTCACCCTTAGCGTGGCTAAGTCCAATATTCATCGAGTCACCATAACCCGAATTCGGCTTAGTGATAACTTCAATTCGATGGTCGCGCTTTCTGAATTCTTCAAGAATCTGAGGAGAAGAGTCGGTCGAGCCGTCATCAATACAGATGATCTGAATATTCTCTAAAGTCTGAGAAAGCAAGCTGCTCAAACATTCTCGCAAATACCGCTCAACATTACACACGGGAACCAGAATACTTACCTGGCACGAATTTGACATGCTACTGAGCTCCTCCTGATATGTCATAATAATTAATTACGCTTTACCTCGATTGGTCAAAGCCAAGACAAGCAAATCAACAACCTAAAAGGCGTTTTCGATGTGGCTCACCTTTCTTTGCGCATATACGATCATTATTTTACTGCTTTTTATTCCAGGTTTCTTTTTTTTCAGAAGCCTTAGTTTCTCAAAGCTCAATTCCATTTTGTTTGCTCCGCTGTTCTCAATTGCTTGGCTCTGCACAATAGGCGTATTTTTTAACCAGGCTGGCATTTTCGCCTCCGCCCAAACCATCGGAGCTCCCCTCCTCCTAGCCCCATTAGCTCTTTTCCTGCTTCGCAAACACCATATCTGCACTCATGCCGAACAATGGGTAAATTGGGGTATTGTCGGCCTCTATATTATTCTCGGATTCACCGTCGGCGTATACGCCTACGTTCTCCCCCTCGATGGCCCCGAATCCATCGTTCAAACTTACGATAACGTCTTTCACTACAACGTCATTGAAAGCTTCATTCAATCGGGATCATGGTCTACTCTTAGCGTTGATGCGTATCTGGGAAATCAAGCTTTCGACCCATTTCCCGGAACCGGATTTTATCCAGCTGGATGGCATCTTATTTCGGCTTTCGCGGCAAGCGCACTTCAAACAAGTGCCCCACTTGCCGCAAACGCTGCTAATTTTGCATTTATCTCGATAGTTTTTCCTATATCCATTTTCGCTTTACTACGCGCTATTTTTCCTGATAAGCATATCCTGATTGCGATCGGCTCAATAGCTTGCGTCATCCAAATAGCTATTCCTTGGATGTTGTATGCCGTCTGGCCCTTATTTCCAAACAGCGCGTCCCTTTGCACATGCATGCTTGTTGCAGCGATCTTTATTTCAGCCCTCAGCAAGACGGGCAATAAGGCTGCCTTTCTCCCGCACGCCCTTGGGTTTCTTTCCGGGATCGCGAGCCTTGCTTTTCTTCAACCAAACAGCATCTTTGCCTTGATGGTATTTCTGATGCCATTTCTTCTATGGCAAATTGCCCTATACGGGAGTCGCAATGAAAGCTGCATCAGTCGCACAACAAGAATCAGGAATTGCATTATCTTTCTTGGCGCATTTGCGATTCTGCTAATGTTATTATTTAAACTTCCATTCCTGCAGCCAACCATAACCTATTACTGGCCTCCTTTATATAGTTCGATTGACTGCCTGAAGGCGATCATCACATGGTCCCTCGCAACCGAAACTGCTCAAATCCATATCACCATTCTGCTGCTTTGCGGAATTGCCTTATTACTTACCAAATACAGGGATAATTGCTGGCTCATCTTGTCCTTACTATCAGGTCTTTTCATCTTTTTCGTTGTTGCTGGAATGCCAGAGAGCCCGGCAAAACACTTCTTTGGAGGATATTGGTACAACGATCCCTACAGGATCGCGGCTTTATGCGGGCTTTTCTCCATCCCTATTTGCACGGCAGGCATCTATGCAATCTCATCTCTGCTGAATCGTCTTTTTAAACAAGGAGAAATAACAGCGGCATTGTGCAGCGCAAGCTGCTCCATAGCAATTGCGGCAGCGACATTTATGCCAGCTCTTCCAACATCCCAAGGGTTCGAACAATTAAGAAGCAACGCAGAAGGCTTGAGCTCATCAGCGTGGAATTATCTTGATTACGACGAGACCCGCTTTCTGGTTAAGGTCATGAACACAGTCCCGCAAGACGCGCTGATAATCAATCAGCCCTTCGACGGATCAATGTATGCATACGGGAAAACGGGAATTAATCTGTACTACAGGCTCAACACGAACTACGGAATCTCGGATGGGGAAACCCCAGAAAGCAAAGCGATCAGAAAAGGACTAAAGGACATTTGCAGTGACAATAAAGTCAGGAGCGCGGTAAGCGAAGTCGGCGCTTCCTATGTCCTTCTCCTTAAGCCAGATTTTAAAGAAATCGGCATGTATTACCCAGCCTATAAACCAGAAGAATGGACTGGAATTGACGGCATCACCGATCAAACTCCGGGATTTGAGCCCATAGCCGAAGCGGGCGAAATGAGGCTATATAAAATAACGGACTAGAAAATACACTGCAATCAACCATGTGCTCAACTGGTCGCTCTCAATGCCGCGCGTTACTCAATATTATGTTTTGCCGTGCCAGCTTTCGTTTTGAAAACAAGACTTCGATCACGCTTAGCGAGTCCTCACTGCTCAGATTTGCTCAGATAGTGAACGCCTTTGCCGTTTTCAAAATCGAACACAACATCACATATCGCACAAGACACTTCTCGTTCTATGCGGCCTTCGCGACGCACCGCTTCTTCACCAGTATGACCATCTGCCATGGTGGCAATCATTCTTAAAAACTGAACCCATTCAAATCGGATGCCTTCGCCATCGAGCTGGATGAAGTAACGCCTATTGTCAGCAGGGTCTTCGTAGCGTATTTCAAAATACTCTGTCTTCCACCACGGAGCAGGAACGTATACATAGCCCTTGGTGCCGGATATAACAAGATCACCCTCGGATTTAGCGCCTGCGCCAACTTTTGCAGACGCAATAGCATCATTATATTCGATGGAGATTCGAGAAAAATCATCAAAGGTTTTGTTGCCATCAGGGCATTTCGAAGCTATGCGCATCCTTGCTGGATTGACCCCGAGTATTTGGAATACGGGAAGCAAGGCAGTTGGCCCCCATGCTGTCATGCTGCTCCATTTAGGACTTGAGTCGGCAAAGGCTCCGAAGTTCGTTTTGAGGTTGGTGCACGTCGCATCAACGGAAACCACCTCGCCAATACGCCCGCCTTTAATTAGCAGCAAAAGACGGGTGTAGGCGGTTGAATACGCGGTACGGAGCGAATCCATCAGCACAAGGTTACACTCGTCTGCGAGCGCAAAAAGCTCTTTGCACTGGTCCGAACTTTTCGCAATAGGCGATTCGCACATAACGTGCTTCCCTGCCAGCAACGCCTTTTTCACCTGATCATAGTGATAATCGGGATGAGAGTGGATATAGACGATATCTACAGCATCAAGCATCTCTTCGTAATTGGAGGTAAGGAAATCAACGCGCAGAACATCTTCATCGAAGTCGCCAATGTTGTCGGAGCAAACCGCCGCAACTTTCAAGCCGTTAACCAAACCGCATTCATGGAACACACGGTTCATGTAGGCCGTGTAGCCAACTAGACCAGCGCGAAGCTCTTTTGAACTACGGATCTCGGTGCTCGAAACACCCTGGGTGCGTTCGAGGTAGGTGACTTGGCAAAACTCGGAAAGATAATCGAAGTGCCCTTCCCAATCGGACCCAACAGTGAAGATGTCTACGCCATAGCGCTTGATGTCGTCAATTTTTTGGCCTTCGTATTCTTCAACAATGATCTTGTCAGCGATGCCGGTTGCGCGCACGGCGGCAATTCGCTCTTCAAGTGGCTGCTGAACGTTGATCTTGCCGCGCTGCTTGTCGAAGTCATCCGAAGTGACGCCAACAATCAGATAATCGCCCAGGGCCTTAGCGCGCTCTAAGAGGCGAATATGGCCCCTATGCAAATGATCATAGGTGCCATAGGTAATTACCTTAACCATGCAAGGCTCCAATCTATTTAGCACTCAAACGCGAAACGGCCTCTTTCAAAGCCGACACCAAAAGAGCATTGTCGGACAGGGGGTGGTTCCCAATATGCCCAACGCGGAACGAAGAATCCGCCTTGGCGCCTCCGTTCGGGCATAGCCAGATGCCGTACTCATCCTTCAGCAGGGTAAACAACGCCTTAGCCGAAACATCTGGGCAATCAATATACGTAACAGCATTCGAAGGAGAAACAAGCCTCATTTCGAAAGGAAGGCCCGACTCCACAATGCGCCTGCGGAAATCTTCCGCCAAAGCAGCGCACGAAGCCACCGCAGAGGCAGCCCCGCCCGAAGCAACAATTTGAGACATGCGCTCATGAATCTGCAGGAGAGTTGTTACTGCTGGGGTGAATGGGGTTTGTCCGCGTTCCTGATTTTTAAGCAGATCCGCCAAATCGAAATACATGCATGGTTGGGGCAAGGTCTGGGCGCGCTTGACGGCGCGAGGACCGAGCACCATAGGAGCAATACCGGGCGGGCAGGCAAGAGCCTTTTGCGCATCGGTAATAAGGACATCGGCGCCCATTGCTTCCATGTCAAACGGGTCGGCAAGAAACGAGCTGATTCCATCTACGATCAGGAAGAGGCCGCGCTCACGGCAGTACGCTCCAATTAGATCGGCATCGTACAAAACGCCCTGGGACGTTTCCCCAAGGTTGATTAAGAAAGCGGTGAAGTCGCCTTCAACCGCTTCAAGATGCCCAGATGTAAGCGGAGTGCCCGGCTCAAGCTCGATTGCGACATTCGCAATTCCATGGAGATCAAGCATCTGACGGAACCTGTGCCCGAAGCTGCCGCCATCCACAACAAGCGCTTTGTCTTTTTCGGGGTCAAGCAGCCCCATAACGGCTGCCTCCATTGCGCCTGTTCCCGAATTAGTTAGGAATATTGCCCTTGAGCCCTTTGGCGCAGAAGCAAGGCTGCACAACATTTGTTTGTTTTCGAGCATAGCCTGGGAAAACTCTGGCGTGCGAAAGTACGGGGAGTCTTCCCCACCAAGCGCCCTAACCCTCAGGTCAGAAGGAACAGGGCCGACGGCAAAATTCAACATGTTTCTAATCCTTTCGGATAAACGTCAACGCAATAGCCAAGAAACAAATCGACTATCGTACCTGAAAGCCACACGCGCAAACATAAAACCAAAATCAAATACGATTAATAACTCTAACATGGTAACAAACTGCAGCCCCAAAGCATTTGGCGACTGCTCCCGCATATAGCAAATCGGCAACCTAAGCTGCCGCTTTGCTATATTATTTCGCGAGTTCGGTCTTCACATATCCATCGAGCTCCTGCTCCCAGTCGGGAGGGTTGAAGCCGATTGATTGGACCTTGGACAGGTCCATTGCAGAATGCTCGGGACGGGGCGAAATGGGACCCTCTACACTGGCGTAATACTCTGCGGTAGTTACAGGAACCACCTTGCTGCCATTGCCGTTGGCAAGTTCGAACACACGCTTCGCAACCTGCGCCCAGCTCTTGGGCTCGCCCGAGCCAGTAAGGTTGTAGATGCCGTACGGTGCAGGTTCGCTGGGCTCCATATCGCCCTCACGGTAGCCCAGCAGCCAGAAGATGCCCTCGGCCATATCGCGCGTAAAGGAAAGACGGCCCACCTGGTCATCCACAACCGTCACCTGGGGAATCTCGCCGGAGGCAACGCGGTTCGAAAGGCCCATCATCGTCTTCACGAAGTTATGGCCATCCCCAATCACCCAGCTAGAACGCGCAATGTAGTGCTTAGGGCACCCGCCAACGGCAAGATCGCCTGCGGCCTTCGACTGACCGTATACGCCCATCGGGGCAAAAGGCTCGTCTTCGGGATGAAGTTCGCAAGTGCCGTCGAACACATAGTCGGACGACACATGAACCAGTGTGATGCCATGCTCTGCACAAACGCGCGCCATAAGCGCAGGGCCGGTTGCGTTAGCCTTCCAGCAAATTACGCGGCCTTCGGGCGTTTCCGCTTTGTCAACAGCGGTATACGCCCCGCAGTTAATAACAGATCCGTACAGGCTCCAGTCAATGCCCTGGTAAGCCGCAGGGTCGGAAAGGTCGAACGTGTCGATGTCGCAATAGTCGAACCATTCGGCCAAACCCCGCTCTTCGGCCAACGCGCGCACCGCGCGGCCCAACTGGCCATTGCAGCCGGTGACCAGCGTGCGCTTGGGCGTCATGGGCAACGCGTCCTTCAACATAGGATGGGCTTTATCGGCATCGGAGAGCTCGCACTGCTCAAGCGGAATAGGCCACTCGATGTTCAGATCGGGATCTGCCAAGTTCACAAACGTATAGGTCTTCTTCAGGTCGGCGGACCAATGGGCGTTCACCAGATAGGTGTATGCCGTGCCATCTTCCAGCGCCTGGAAGGAATTGCCCACACCACGAGGCACATAGATCGCCTTCGAGGGATCGATGGTGCAGGTATACACCTGGCCAAAGCTCTTCCCGGGGCGCAAATCCACCCAAGCGCCGAACACGCTGCCGGTAGCCACGGAAATATACTTGTCCCAAGGCTCAGCATGAATGCCACGCGTTACGCCACGTTCAGCATTGAAGGAGATATTATTCTGCACAGGCCCCAGGTCGGGCAGACCCAGACCAACCTGCTTCGCACGCTGCCAATTTTCTTTGAACCATCCACGGGAATCGCCGTGCACGGCCAGGTCGAACACCAGCATGCCAGGGATATTCGTGTGTTCTACCCTCAACGGCTTCTCGAACTCAAAAGACATTTCCAACTCCCTACTGGCCCTGCGCCTTGTACTTTGCCTCGGTAGATTCCTTGGCAGGTCGCCACCACTGCTCGTTGTCTCGGTACCACTCGATGGTAGCCTTGAGGCCCTCGGCGAAGTCGGTGTGCTTTGGCTCCCAGCCCAGCTCCGTACGCAGCTTCGTAGAATCGATGGCGTAGCGGCGGTCGTGACCGGGACGGTCGCGTACCCAATCAAAATTGTCGGCGGCCTTGCCCATACCCTCGAGGATGGCATGCAGAACGTCAATATTGTTCTTTTCGCCGTCGGCGCCGATAAGGTATGTCTCGCCGTAGCGACCCTTAGTCAAGATAGTCCATACGGCGGAAGAGTGATCCTCGGTATGGATCCAGTCGCGCACGTTCAGGCCATCGCCATACAGCTTTGGCTTGATGCCGCACAGGATGTTAGTGATCTGGCGGGGAATGAACTTCTCCACATGTTGGAAGGGGCCGTAGTTGTTTGAGCAGTTGGATATGGTGGTACGCAGACCATAGGTTCGCGTCCACGCACGCACCAACATGTCGCTAGCTGCTTTGGTGGAGCTATACGGGGAGCTGGGCTTGTAGGGCGTTTCCTCGGTAAAACGGGCAGGATCGTCCAATGCAAGGTCGCCGTACACTTCGTCGGTGCTTACGTGGTGGTAACGCACGTCGTACTTGCGGCATGCCTCAAGAAGGCGGTAGGTGCCCTCGACGTTGGTGCGCAGGAATGGCTCGGGGTCGGCGATGGAATTGTCATTGTGGCTTTCGGCGGCATAATGCACGATAGCGTCGCAGCCAGGCACGATGCGCTCCAGCAGATCCGCGTCGCAGATGTCACCCACTACCAGCTCTACCCTGTCGGCGGGCAGACCGGCAATGTTTTCACGGTTGCCGGCATAGGTAAGCTTATCCAGCACGATAACATGCACATCTGGGTGGTTATTTACCACGTAGTGCACGAAGTTGCTGCCGATGAACCCGCAGCCACCCGTAACGATGATGTTCTTGGGTTGGAAGTCCGCCATCCCCTAGTCCTCCTTCGTGGCAATCTTGCCCTCGGCCACGCGCTTCAGGTGCTGACCGTAAACGCTCTTGCCGTAGCGATCCGCAGCAACCACAAGCTCTTCACGGCCAATCCAGCCATTCTCGAAAGCAATTTCCTCGGGAACGCACACGGGCAAATCCTGGCTGCGCTCAACAGCGCGCACAAATTCGCCCGCTTCGTAGAGGCTTTCCATGGTGCCGGTGTCGAGCCATGCATAGCCGCGGCCCAGAGTAACAACGGAAAGGGTGCCGTCCTCTAGATACATCTGGTTCAGCGTCGTAATTTCCAGCTCGCCGCGGGCGGAAGGCTTAACCTGCTTGGCAAGCTCGCACACACGGGAGTCGTAGAAGTACAGGCCCGTAACGGCGTAATTTGACTTGGGGTACTCGGGCTTTTCCTCGATGGAAACAGCGTTGTAGTCCGCATCGAATTCCACCACCCCAAAGCGCTCGGGATCGTCTACGTGGTAGCCGAACACAGTAGCGCCGCCATTTGTCTCAGCATCTTGAACCGCCTTGCGCAAGTGGCGGCTAAGGCCGTTGCCATAGAAGATGTTGTCGCCCAAAACCAGTGCGCAAGGTTCGCCGGCAATAAATTCCTCGCCGATAATGAACGCCTGCGCCAAGCCATCGGGCGAAGGCTGCTCCGCGTAGGAAAGCGACACGCCAAACTGGAAGCCATCGCCCAGCAGGCGCTGAAAGTTGGGTAGATCAGTAGGCGTGGAAATAATCAAAATGTCTTTGATACCCGCCATCATCAGCACAGACAGCGGATAGTAGATCATTGGCTTGTCGTACACCGGCAGCAGCTGCTTACTGGTAACCGAAGTGAGAGGATACAAGCGCGTGCCCGAGCCGCCAGCTAAAATAATGCCTTTCATAAATACCTCCAGCACGATGAAAGAAGCGAAGACGACTAGTTTTCACTTCTTTCATCGTTAATGTGTCGTTCGAATTTCTCAATTGCCAACTGCTGTGTTAGCTCACGGATCTTCGTGTCTGCCTGAGAAACCCTCATCGTTAAGCTAAAGCTCTGGATAAGCAGGATGAATATAAAAAGCAGGAAGACAAAATTGACCGGGGCCATTGTTCCCACCAAATCCGATAAAACATAAAACACTTGAGGGAAGACGCTTACTAGCAATAGCAGCACGGCAAAACAAAACCAAAAAATAGAATCCTCAAGTTTAACCTTAGAGCTACGAACCCGCTTGGCAATAAAAACCAAGGTCAGAAGCGATACGACAAATAAAGTCACTCTCAGCGCTACAGTCATTACTCAACTACCGCCCAATCCTCTTACGAATAACCTGCATAAATAGAATAGATACAGTCATCCGAAGCATGTACTTTGCTGAATTTCCAAGATTTAGATAGCTTTCTCCAGCTGTCCGCTCCGCCATTTCGACGGGCACTTCAACCACTTTTGCATCGGCGCGTTTGATTAAGTAAGAAACGGTATCTGGCTCTGGGCCAAAATTCAGCCCTTTTGCCATTTGTTCAATCATTCGACCATTAAAAGCCCTCATTCCAGAGGTAGGGTCCTTTATGGTTTCGCCCGTTGTAAGCTTAATGGCAACTTCTATGAGATTGCTGCCAAGCATCCTCATGGAAGAGGGTTTCTTCTTACTAACGAACCGAGAGCCAATTGCAATATCGTTTTCCTGGACAGCTTTCTCTAGCAGAGGAATATATTTAGGCAGATGTTGCCCATCAGCATCAAACTGAATAGCGCAATCATAATGATGGCGATAAGCATATTTCATTCCAGCCTGAAAGGCGCCAGCAAGACCAAGGTTGACAGGTAGATCGAGAAATGGATATTCATTTTCTCGACAAATCTCAGCAGTCCGATCTTTCGAACCATCGTTTATCACCAGGTAATCCCCATCAAAAGACGAAGCCTTCAGCGATTCTATCGTTGAAGCCAGGGAGCCCTCTTCGTTATATGCTGGGATGATCAGCAACGTACGCATAAAGTAAACCTATCTATAAAACGCAATTTAATTCATTATATATAATATTTTTTACGACAATCCAAATGCCAACGAAGGCATGACACACCTTATCGAAGGATCCCTTGGACACACGCAGGCTCTTCAGCGACATATTCATCGCTTTTTTCGCTCAAGCACTCAGCGTACTAGTTAGCACGTTAACAACCCTCATACTTCCAAAATTTCTCGGCATTGAGGCTTTTGGCTACTGGCAACTCTTCATCTTTTACATAGGCTACGTTGGCTTTTTCCATTTAGGAATTAACGATGGCGTATATTTGATCTTTGGAGGCCAGGCGCGAAGCAACATTGATAAAAGGAACATTAACTCCCAGTTTGCGTTCAGCTGCTTCTATCAGCTTTGCTTTTCAGCCATCATATTTGGATTTGCATTACTTGGTCCCTTTGATAGCGAACGAGCTTTCGTCGTTGGCGCCACAGCAACGCTTTTAACCATAAACAACGCTGGGCTTTTTTTGGGATACCTTTTTCAAGCGCTAAATGAAACTAAAACGTATTCTTTTTCATGTGTCGCCGAAAGCGCAGTGTTGCTGGCGGGATTTACCATTCTTATAGCGCTAGGAGTCTGCGACTTTGAGCCATACATCGTCCTTTATTGCCTCTCCAGAGCGACAAGACTAGTCTTCTGCCTGATCAAGGCAAAGGAGTTTCTTGTTTCGGGGCTTTTGCCAACCAATAAGGCAATCAGGCAAGGCATCACAAGCATCAAAGTCGGCATTCAGTTAATGGTGTCGAATATTATGAGCCAGCTCATTATCGGTGTCGTACGCTTCTTTGTCGATCTTAAATGGGGAATCGAGGTTTTCTCGGTTGTTTCTTTTTCACTTTCGATCGCAACGTTCTTTTTAATGTTCTTGTCGCAAGTCAGTATGGTGCTCTTCCCCCACCTAAGGCAATCGAAAGCTGATTCGATAAAAGAATACTATTGCCTCTTGAGAGACAGTCTGTCCCTTTTCCTGCCAGTCATCTATCTTCTCTATCCTTTGATTGCTTTCCTGCTTAATCTCTGGCTTCCGGAATACAGTCAGGGCATTAGCCTATTTATCTTCCTATTTCCGATTTGTGTTTTCGACGGAAAAATGGACATCGTTGGGGCAACTTATCTCAAAGTATTAAGAAAAGAGAGAAAGCTTCTCGAGATCAACCTCTTAACGCTAGGCGCGAGCATCGCGGTTACCCTCCTCGGAGCATACATCATTCACTCCATTGCCTTTATCCTTGTCGGGGTAGTAACAATTTTGGGATTTCGCAGTTTCATTACCGAAAGACTCCTTGAGAGGACAATGGGGCTATCCCATTCGACGCTTTCCTGGGCCATCATTCCCCTGAGCCTTCTTTTTATCGTGTTATTCAGCCAGTTGGACCAGCTCTTCGCTTCTGCTTCTTATCTAATTTGCTATCTCTTTTTCCTTGCCATAAACGCAAAGACCCTTAAACAACTTCAGGTTATCTGCGGTCGGCGCTAAAAAACCATGGGATTTTGCTCCTGCCGCGAAGTCAATGGTAGATAAATCGTTGGCGACAGAAGGTCTGATAATCTTTGCAACATCCCCGCTGCCAACACCAGACCCAAGGTTAGCTGCAAAACAGCTTTTCAAGCCCAGAAAAGCGTTCGACCCGCATCACTCGGGCAAACGACTTTGAAACGAAATGCCCATAAGCACCAGCCTAAACATTGGCATGCCCGAAATTCAAGTTAATGCCAGCGATCAATAACCCTGAACGGCATCAGGCCGAGCTTCTGCTATCCGACAAGGCGCCGGTGACAAGCAAGAGCGGCCAAGGGCGAATCGCTTGCCACCGGCGCCTTACTGCCTATTAATGGCATTCTGTTCATGCAGATAATAAACGCAGGGGATCAAAAGCCCCTATAAACGAGATCTTCAATCCACTAGATGCAACCTGCATAAAAGCAATTACTCCGCATTCTGCGCACCATTTTTCATCGCCCGAGCAACCCCGACCATTGCCTTAAATAGGAACCCTGGAATAAAGCAGAGCACGATCTCAAACCAAGCAATATCAGGAGCGAGATATCTGTATTTGAACAGTCCCTTAGGATCCCTTTTGATTCTTGCTGTTGAAAAACTAAGGACCTCATCCCTGGCCTCGAAATGAGGATATCTGTCTAGGTAATCTTCAACCATGTGAAACTGCCAATCCGGCCTCAAGCGATAGTAATCCGCTTTCGTCTCGATCCCCTTCAGGACACCCGACACATTGTTGCCGTGTCTTCTGTATTGAACCAATGGGGTATCGCAATAGGAGACGATGCCCTCTTCTGCGGCGCAGGCGATCAGCCATTTATCGTGTCCAGTATAATCAGATACAGGCATTGCGGCACGAGCGAAATCGCCCCGCACTGCCATACTCATGCCCAGTGCATAAGTTGTGTACAAAGCATATTTCGCAATATCGTCCCCAGTGCTCCACGTTTCGCTCGGCTCTTTCGATACCGAACGAACACTCTGGCACGTCACCCTTCCATCCCCATCAACCACAGAACGATCAGACACAACAGCAAGCGACGAATCTCGGAGGAAACGGTCTATGCAAACCTCCACCTTTTCCGGTAGCCAAACATCATCCTGGTCACAAAAGAAAAGGGCATCCGCTTCAGACGACTCGATCAAAAGCTGGAACGCTTTGGCGTAGCCAAGATTAACCCCTTTTTCAGGGAGGAACCTATATGGCACCCGTCTTAAACAATCCGAAAACAACCTTTCATCAATTGGGCAATCAGGGCAATCGTTGTAGACCAAAAGCTCAATCCCGGAGTAGGTTTGGCGTTCAATAGACCTGAGCTGCTCCCTAAGGAATCCCTCGTCTGGCCTGTACAAGGAAAGTAGCACTTGAACAGATAGATTGCCCATCTTTGTCCCTTTCTGAATTTCGAGCATCTTTTCCTATCGATAACACAGCAAATAATCAGATTCGTATCTATTTGCGATAGAGAAGCCCAGAAACTAAACTATAGACTGGTTAAATACCTTACGACTCGAACAGAAAGCACGCAAATGACCTCACCGTATCAAGACAGAACCGTAATCGTGGTTGGCGAGCAGCACTACACCCCACTTGGGGTTATCCGAAGCCTTGGAGAAAACGGTATCCGGCCAATCGCGGTAATAGTCAACATCAATGGAACGAAGACAGCATCATCAAGCAGGTACATTCGCTATTGCAAAGAAGTTGATAGCTACCATGATGCATTTAACTTCATTTGCGATACCTTTAGAGGGCAAACGCCAAAACCCATTTTAACACCATGCGATGATGTTTCGGTAAGGCTTTTTGACGCCAACTACGATGAGCTGAAAAATGATTTCATCTTCAACAACGCTGGTCAAAATGGCAGAATTGCTCACTTTCAAAACAAAGACGTGCTTTATAGGCTTGCAACGAAGCACGGACTGAATGTCGCGAATGTTCAAAAGATCAGCACCGACGCCTCGAATATCCCCGAAAACATAGACTACCCAATAATTACAAAACCGGTTTCTTCCTATACGGGATGGAAACAAGATTACCATGTCTGCAACCATCAAGCCGACCTAATAGATGCCCTTGCACTTATTAGTCCAAGGGCAGACGAAGTGTTGATCCAGAAATACATTGAAAAGGAAACGGAAAGAACACTCGAAGGAGCGTCCGTCAATAACGGAAATGACGTATTCGTCTCCATAGAAACGCGATACACATATTCACTTCCTGATTATTACAGTATGAAAATGGAAGTCATGGAGCCTCAGTCAGACAAAACTATATCCGCTCTCCGGAATATGCTGAAAGAAATTGGCTTCGAGGGAATATTTGAAGTTGAATTTTTGGAGGATGCTAACGGCACTCTATGGTTCCTTGAGATCAATTTCCGAAACTCAACCTGGAGCTATGCATCAACAAAACTCGGCATGCCATTGCCTCTCATCTGGGCAGACGGAATGGTAAACGGTGCTTTTCACGACGTATCGATTGCAAATATCCCCAAAAAATATACTGCGATAGCGGAAATTCCCGACTTCGGACAAAGAGTGATGAGATTCAAAATGATCTCCCCCTTTGAGTGGATTAAAGAAATCTTCTCGGCGGACTGTCTCTATTTCTTTAACGCTAAAGACCCTGTCCCCTTCTTCTCTCTCTGCCTTTTCTTCGTAAGGTCTTTCCTCAAAAAAATACATTGCGGTAAATCGTCTTCAAAACAAAACCTATAAACATAAGGGGTTCAATTGCCAAATAATAGCGCTCTAGTAATTTGCTTTGCATGCATAGCTTTTTATATTGGAGCAGGGTTCGCAACGATGCAGGAAGTACTTCAATACGAGGCTTCTTATGGAGGTGCTTTTTGGATTGTAATTGCCGTTGCTGGACTTATTTACCTTTATACTAATTTATCTTTTGCATCGAACGGAAACAAGAAGTCCATAACGCGTGGAGAAGATATATATCGCAACTATTGCGGCAAAACAATCGGAGGGGCATTCGGATTGTTCTCCTCTTTTTTTTGCTATATTAGCTTTGTTGTAATGGTTGGCGGAGCAAACTCGACGCTGTCGCAGCAATGGGGGGGTGCCCAACGGAGTAGGAGCTGTTATTCTTTCTGCTCTTGTGATCATGACGGTTCTGTTCGGCTTGAACGGAATCATCAAAGCCCTAAGCGCAATAGGCCCTATCATAATTGTTTGTCTTCTCGCTGTTGCTCTCTACTCTTGCGCCTTTCCCACTCTGGGCTTTGAAGCAGGTGCTGAAAAAATCAGCCAGAATGCGATCGAAATAGAGCAGATCGGCGGGGGGAACCCTATTCTCTCAGGAATGTCGTATGGAGGCTTTGTCGTCTTATGGTTTGCGTCTTTTCTGGCCGAAATTGGAGCTAATAACAATTTAAGAAAAGTTCAAATTGGCATATTCATTTCAGCATTATTCATCTTTGGGGCTGCCGCCTTATGCTGCATTGCCTTGATATCAAATATAGATATACTTTTTTTTGCAGATATACCCGCTGCAGTACTGGCAAACCGCATTTCCCCATTTGCTGGAACTATCTTCTCTTTTGTCATCTTTATTGGCATATATTCAAGTGCAACACCGCTTCTTTGGTCCGGAATCCAGCATATTCCATCACCAACAAAAAGAAACAAGCAGATTGCAGTAGTTATTGCGGGGACAATTGGGTGCTTTATTGCTTGTTTTGTACCCTATGGCCCCTTGTTAAATGTTGCATATGGAGTAAACGGCTATATCGGCTTTATCCTTATCGCTATCATGGTCTTTCACGACCTGAGATCATTCCTCTCGAATAAACGATTATCTTCAAAATAGTAACGAAACAAAGGAGACGAACATTATGACTCAGATACCCGTAAAACAAATTCAGCCATTATTGCTTGAAATACTAATAGCCTTTCACGAATATTGCATTCGCCACTCTCTTAAGTATTTTCTATCCGACGGTACCCTTCTTGGCGCCGTAAGACACAAGGGCTTCATTCCTTGGGACGACGATATAGACATATCGATGATCGACAATCAATACGACAGATTGCTTGAGTTCGCGAAGAAAGAACCCTTCCTCGACGAGGAAAAACGCTATAGGTTTCTCCTTCCTGCCGAATTGCCTAATTTCTACCCTTTTATCAAGGTGGTTGATACGTCAACAATTGCCTATGAAAAAGACATCGATAGACAGTACGCCATTGGACTATGGGTTGATGTCTTTCGCTTATCACACTGCGACTCTGACTTTTCAATGACACAGCGTAAATACAAGCGAATCAAGAGATTGAGGGAGATTAATAAGCTTGCAGTCTGCGGCGATTTCCGCACTCCACGCTACAAGGCAATTGCCCCCTTCGTCAAAATTGCGAAAACCTTATTAAATATAGCGGGCAAGAACCCAATTGCCCTATCCCGCCAAATGCAGAAAATCGAAGAGGGGATGCCGATGCAAGGGCATCTCCTGATGGATATCACATGGGCGGACAGCATCGAGCACGTTTTCGATGAATCCCTTTGGCGTAATTCGATTTTGATTGACTTTTGTGGAAAACAGTTTTACGCACCGAAAAATTACAACGGAGTTCTCACAGCTCAATTTGGCGACTATATGCAACTGCCCCCAGAAAAAGACAGGATACGCCATGACTTCGAGGCTTACTTCCTAAATTAAAACATGCAGTAGCCTATCCCTAAATGGAAATCAAAGACTTACTAGCACCATTGATTTCCGATTCATACCTAATATTCGTCGCAATGTATCTCAGCCCATTGTTTTCCCTAATCTACCCCCCCCTCCGCAATACAAGCAAATTTAGCCAAGCAGCTAAACTGTATTTAGCCCGCTATATTCTCCATTCCCATAGAAAGGGGTTTTAATGCCTGATGTCTCTGTTGTGATGTCCACATATAAAGAAAATCCAAACTATGTGGAAGAAGCCATCAACTCAATTCTCAGCCAGACATACCGCAACCTAGAACTGATTATCATTGTCGATTGGCCCGAAAATGAGCCTGTCAAGAGACTTCTCTACCGACGGCAAGCAAAAGATCGACGCATTGTTATTGTTGAAAACGAACATAATCTAGGACTTGCAAACTCACTTAATAAAGCCCTCAAAATCGCAAAGGGAGATTATATATGCAGAATGGACGCAGACGATGTATCCGAACCTGCACGTATCGAAACGCAGCTCGCATACCTTCTCAAATACAAACTTGATCTCGTTGGCGGCAGCATGGTGGTTATGGATGAAACAGGAAAAGACCTTTATGCCATCCCACAACCCCCCATGGAGCCGAAGTTTGTCGAGAAGGCTCTTCGCTGGAACAATTGCGTCCCACATCCTACTTGGTTTGGCACAAAATCGGTATTTGCTAGCGGCTATCGGAATATCCCCCTATGCGAGGATTATGATTTTTTGATCCGTGCATCACTTTCCAGGAAAAAAATCGGGAATTGCAACTCTGTAGTCTTAAGATATCGAATGACTTCAGACAGCATCTCAAGATCATCCCTCTACAGACAGTATCTATATCAGGTTTTTATAACACGCGCTTATGCAAATGATAGTTTCGCTAATCTCGAAGAAGCTAAAAAATATGTAGATGCAAGAGACACAAGGGAGAAAGCGGATCGCTATGCGAAAGCAAATGCGATTTTTAATCAAACCCTTTCCTTGATTAAAAGCAGACGCTTTGCGCAAAGCACAAAATACACCTTTAGGTTGCTATTTACCTCGAAAGCTTACCTCAATAAGATCTTGCGTCTCTCAATCTCGTCCATTCTTTCATTTTGCTGCATAAAAATGAATAAGCAATAAATTATATTTAGGTTTGCGAGTGGCTTTTTAAGTTTTCGTACAATCAATGGATCTCGAAACCAAAACGCTCGCACCTCTCCAGACATAGGTGTCACGACTATGATGACAGCACCCTCGAAGCTGTACGCAAATTATGCTAGCCGTCGGTACAGCCCCCTCGAAATGCGTCGCCATACTCGCGCGGTTTACCTCAGCACATCAGGGCCTCCGCAAACCCCCACGAATAGCTTTTGAATCCGTATCTCCCCATTTTCGTTGACAGGCCCTATGGCGTCTGCGTGGACCGAAGCAATCCAATAGGCACGAAGAATCAAACGATCCGATTGGGAGAATGCTCAAACCATTCCAGGATAACCTTACGACAGGCGATTCGATCTCTCCGCCGCAAAGCCGGCGCTGAGGACAAAATCCTTGTCAATGAAATATTTGAACGGCTCAACGTCCCATGATGAATCCTCAGGGAAGGCAGTCATCGAAGCGCGGACGAGGGCGTGTTCCTTGTATCGGCAGATCCATCGTCAAGAAACACCACGAGACCCTGAAGCCCAACAAGGGAAACAAGAAACTCTATAAGGAGAGAGCGACGCTGAAAAGGCACCGAGCAAAACAAGCCCAAAAGTGAAGTTCGAGCCCATAGGGGCCGGAGGCAACGGGGACGAGCATCAAAAAGGCCTGTGAGATTTTAAAAACCAACAGAGACAAATGCAATACATTCATTGCCTGATCTAAATTGACCAGGCAATTGGCTTGCGAGGCACTAGAACCATTCGTCGAGGATGTTTCCCGTTCCAGCAACCGCCGCTACGAAATTTAGGCGATTCGAGTCGATCTTAGCAAGATCGACATCAAAGCGGATCTCAAGTCGGTACAGCGCATGAAAGCGAAAAAGGGGCTGATTCCTTCAAGGCGCCCAAGAGATATCGAAGAGATAGAAAACATCGGAGAGCCTCAAATATCTAGCACGGTATTTCTCCGCGCAAAGCAGAAACACCGTGCGGCGCGACGACATCACCTACATACCGACAAGGGAGGGCTGACTCTAGCTAGCGCCCCACCCGCAACTTGTCGCCGGTGGGGCGTGAGCGGCAATCCTTGCCAGCTTGATTCCAAGGGTCCGTTCAATTACCCAACGGAAATCGACGCGTCAACGAATTCGAAGCTGATTCAAATTCGGGAGGACGGGGTTACCTTTCTGGAGTCTGTTAAAATATATAGAAGGTCCACTATACTGCTCCACGCAAATGGCTAATTATAAATTACGACTGCAGTACCAGCATTGATATTATTGTAGATCCATTGCGCACTAGGATAAGCCATCCTTAAACAGCCATGCGACAAGCTGTGGCCTAATTCGCTTTCAGAGGCAAGAATGGTATGAAAGAAGTAACCGCCCCAGATCTGCGTGCAATAGCGAGCGCGAGAATCGGTGCTCAGAACAGGACGTTTAAAGCCGGTTGTTCTGTACGACCCGGTAATTGTCGGCGAACCAGGTGCGCCAGTCACGCAACTCCAATAATACTGGAGAGACCAGCTGCCAGCGCCACCCCTAAATACGCCAACCTTATGAGTTGAACGATTCACGGCAATCAGCCATTGCGTACCACTACCGTAGCCAATGATTCTGTCACGCATCGCCTTGCGGTCTGGTGGCATCCCAAGAAAACCATCACTGTCGGAAAAGCTTTTCGCCGTTACCCCAGGAGCGGGAGCGCCCTTTGCAACAACCTTTACCTGGTACGCTTCCACATTCATATTTAATCCAGTTGTTCCAGAAGCAGCGCCATTCTTCGCCCAACCCATCCAGCCATAGCCAGATACATAAGTGCGGTAGTATACGTCGAAATAATTCGATAAATTGCCAGTAAGCTCGATCCTCATTGCTTGGATGGCATTGCCGCTACTTGTGCTTCTGGTTCCGTTACCACACCACGAGGTCCAACCAGCATTTGCAAAATGACAGAGGTATGAAATTCCACCAGTTATTGCGCTATCGTTCGCAACGGATAAACCCATGCCAACCAATGCCCTGGATTGACCAATGGCTCCAGCAACGCTCCCTTCGCTAGTTTTCCCCCAGCCCCAGCCAGCAGACTGACTCTCGCAGTTGATGGAAGGGAAAAGCGATGAATCGAGAAGAGGCGTTGCGCCCACCGAAGGAGCATCCGAACTTCCTTTGGGGACTATCGCTACCTCAATCGCCTCGATTGGGATTGAGCAACCTACCGAACCAGCTGCCGAGTCGCCATTTTTCGTCCAATCAAGCCACCCAATATTAGAGACATGCGCTCGGTAAAATATGTCATATTTTTGCGCTATCTCCCCGTCAAGTTTAAATTCAACTGCTTGGATACTTTTTGCCTTGCCAGACGTCCCGGCAAAAGAGCTATTTGCTTGCCAATCCTGCCAACCGATATCTTGAACGTGAGCGCGATACTCGATAGAGCCGCCAATGCTCTCCGTTGAGTCAGAAATGCCCAATCTAAACCCTTCGAGATGCCTTGATTGTCCTGTTGTACCCAAAACAATGTCAGCACATAGGTTATCTGCTACGTCGGAAACAGTTCCAATCTGAGAGATATGCGACGAGTACTCAAGGATAGAGGTTTTTGCAGAATCAACCGAGGGGTCATATCCGGGCGGCGTCTGCCCCTTTGGCATAATCACTAGTTCTATGGCTTCCATACGCTTAGATAGCCCTACAGTGCCAGCATTTTCACCATCCTTTGCCCATCCAAGCCAACCGTAATCCTGGACGTGGGCACGGTACCAAATGCTATAACCCGAGCTATCACCTAAAGCGATATGAAGCGCCTCAATCCGCTTCGACTGGCCCGTAGTGCCAGCAAAAGAACCGTTAGAGCGGTCTTCTTGCCAACCTATATCCTGGATATGCGCCCCGTAGGAAATCCCCAACTGCGAAAGGTCGCCGTCAAGCTGAAGGGTAAGCCCCTCCAAGCGCTTCCCTTCGCCAGTAGTGCCTAGAGTGATCGGCTCATCGACAGAATCCGAAAAACCGGTTTGGGTCCCATAATCCTGAATATGGGTGGAGTAGGAAAGAGTCTTTTTCTTCATTGCGCCAACAGAGGAATCATAGTCATCTGGGACCTGGCCCTTCGGAAGCGCAATAACCTCTATCGACTCCAGACGCTTCGACAACCCTTCCGTACCCGCGCTATCGCCATCCTTAGCCCAACCTAGCCAACCGTAATCCTGGGCATGCACTCGATACCACACTGAAAACGAATCTCCAGCGCTGCCGGTAAGTTTAATCTGAATGGCTTCCAATCGCTTTGACTGCCCCGAGGTCCCAGCCAGTTCGCCATTCTGAACCCAATCTTGCCAGCCTATGTCCTGAACATGAGTTTTGTAGCTAACCCCACCATTTATCGAACCGCCAGTTTTTATCTTTATGCCTTCGAGTCTCTTTGATTGGCCACTTGTCCCTGAAGAAGTTCCGTCGGTTTTCCAGTCTTGCCAGCCATAATCCTGCACATGAGAGGTGTACGCGATCTTATAGGTTGAAGGATCTGGCTCGACTAAGGTGTTGGTTTTATTTTCGGAGATGTACCTCAAGCAATCAGCTTTTTCGCTCTTGTACCGATTCTGCCAACCGGTCCAGTAGATGGATTGTTTGGGATAACGCTTCGCAACGTTATTGACGACATAGTCGCAGAGAGTAGTTACAAAAACTTCATCCGACATAGAGTCATTGATGCCGGAATTCTTGAAGAACCAATTCGCACCATAGTAATTGCCCTTATTGATATACGAGGCGCCGCCACCTGCACCAAACAGGTTGACCATACCCCAGCAAAGGCCCTTAATGCAATCGGGGCGATTGTCCAAGTTGATTCCAAATGCCTTAAGGCAACCACGAGCACCTAACGACCCGTTGTAGGAATCAATGTAAGCCCAGCCATTCTGCAAGTTTGAAAACTCGGTGGGGTTCGCCTTGTATGCAGCATGCCACGCAGTATTAAGGTCGTTACCCAATTGGGTAAAAGCGCCGTTGGAGCGAGTTGCACCAGTCACATTCCAGCCGTAGCGGTCGCCAATGATCTTTAAAGCACTGTAAGTCGAAGGATTGTAGTTATACACGGCTTTCAGGAAACTGCCCAGACCATACCTGTTATCGAACTGAAAGTAGCCCATTGCATGATAGCCATCGCCCGAGCTAAGCCCCTGGTCGTAATTGCAGCTGCTCTCATATTTGCAAAAGTACAGCATCTCAGAGCTGAAGCTCATTGGCTGAAGGTTAGAGCCGTTAGCGTATGCTTCAATTTCGTTGGTATCGGGCGGGTAAACATCCGCAATGTCGGAGGGGTCGTCAAGGCCGTCGGCCCAAATTGCCAGCTTGCCATCACTATAATCAGGGGCAGACATTTCCTGCTCGTTGGCGAATTCATCACCAACGCCAAACTCAGCATCTTCCCCGCCAGAGACAGAACCACTGGAATCCATTCCGCCCTCGGAATTGCTCGGATCCGGCTTTGAAGCAACCCCGCCATCCGCGAATTCAGACTCATTAGAAGTCGATGCATCGGAGCTAGACTCGGTTGAATCCGAGCTTGAAGCCGAAGGGTCCGCAAATGCCGAATAGGGAAGAAGACCCATAGCTAGAGTGAAAGAGAAGAATACGCTTAGCAGCTTTTTTCCGACAGCCATACGAATTGCCTTTCATTAAACACATGTTTTTTAACATCATACAGAAGATTCACACAAGATCGGACTCGGAGCGTCGAGCAAAACAATATTTAAGCCAGTCGCCAAATGAGCGGCAGTAGCAAGTATTGTTCAAGGAAATCGTTTCCAATGTAAAATGGCAAAAAAGCAAAAGTATGAATTTGAGGTCATATGTCTCTTATCAACAAATTCAAAAGCCTTCTGCCTATCTCCTCCCGCTCTTTTCATGCGGCAGAAAAGCACTTTGTGACGCAAAATGATCTAGTCAGAGATGAACTATTCGATATTAAATCAAAGCAAGATGAGCTCTTTCGCCGCATCGAGCAAGCGGACAACGGGATCAATGAAAACCTTAATGCAAAATACGACGCTATTGACGCTTCCCTAAGGACCGAAGCGGAGCGCAACAAACTGCGCATGGAAGCACTGATAAAAAAAGCTTATCCGGAAGACTCTCCTGCTGAAATTCGCCGTAGAATTTTCTCTCTGATGCCTGAAGCCGAAGGCGATGCTCGCATCATGCAAAAGGCAAATGCAAAATTGATGTTCGAGCTTGATTCCATCTGCCAAAAGGCCGGCTTGCCGTACTGGACAGCCTATGGTTCTTTGATTGGCACTCTCTCGCGAGACGGCTTTATTCCCTGGGATGACGATATCGACATCTGCATGATGAGGGAAGATATTGAAAAGCTTCAGTCCCTATGCGATTCAGACCCCAATTACCAGCTAACGCTCGTTTACGATGGCTATGTTTTTTGCAGGCAGCTTAGATTCAGCAGTCGCAATGAGAATATCCCTTGCTTCATCGATGTTTCGATATGGGACTGGGCCTCGTCATCAAGCAAGGAAAACGACGACCGGTTCAGGAACCTTCGCCTTGAACTGATGACCGCGTTCTCCGAGAAAATGAATGCTCTTCCCTACTGGGCGGAAAGGGGTCTTTTGTACTCCGAGGATAGTGGCGAAACAGCCCAAGGAATCCCCATTACAAGAAAAGATCAGGACGATAGCTTAGCCCGCCCTGAAATCGAAACTATCGAGAAGCTGTTTCAGGAATACCATCATATGGCGCATGAAAAAGGGATTCTATGCGACAAGGACAAAGCTACCGCTGTTGCTTACGGCATAGACAACATCTATGACGCACCTTGGCGAAGGACCTTATGGCCCTTGTCCATGATGCTTCCTGCGAAGCCGCACCTATTCGAGAATGGCAGCATCAATGTCCCGAACGACGCAATAGCCGTAGCCGACGAGTGTTACCCTGGCTGGCCGTATCTTCCAAACGACATTCTGGGCCACAGTCATTTCACCGAAAACGCCTTCAGCGATCCAGCTGTACGCGATGCGCTAAAGGCGTTTATCTCGAACTAGCGGCTACCCAAACAAGCTTTCGCAAGAAGCGCCTTGTCCAAATCGTTGAAACGCGATTTGTCTCCGACAAATCCGATCTTTCCTGTGAAAGGCTTCAAATAGCGAATGCCGTGGGCTACGCTGTCGAGGTTTTGAGGGTCCTCCAGCATAATGCAGGCATTGTTTTTTGCCGCATAAGAGGCAATGGCAAGGGCATCCTGCGGATTCCAGATAGAAACAACAAGCAAAAGAGGAGACTCCTCTTTCTTGTGGTTATTTATCCAAATGTTGATCTTTTCGTTGGCGTCATAAGGGTCGCTACCGACGAACCTCGTCATCGTTACCCTATTTTCACCAACAAACGTCAACGATTCCTCAGTGAACGACTTGTACCCACTCACCACAAGGACATTTTTTGACCCGAGCGACGCTTCCTTCATCCAGGAAGGAATTTCATCGTGAGCATCTTTCACTAACACCGGGCATTTTTCCGAGAAAAGATAAGGGGAAAGCGACACCAAATCGCCCAAACAGCCATCGTAGGTAAGGGCAACGTCGGAACCCCATAGGCCCTTTTCTTCGCCGTACTGAAAAATCGACCACGAAAGGCTGCAAGCGTTTTCGCCTTCCAGCACTTCTACCGAAGCGGAAGGAACGGAAGAAGCTGCTTCCTTGGTTATCGCATCCACATCCAGCGTACCTCCATTCAGCACGTACACCGTCTGGGGATTGAGCCTGGTTAGCTCCTGTGCCGTAATATCGGGCATGTTTTCGTTCTGCGTTAGCAAAATGGGAGCATTGAGGGCGCCGGCAAAGCCGTTCGCAATCATCGGTACCATTTCGTGCTCGCCCGAAGCCAGAATTACCGTTTTAGCCCCATCGGGGTAGCAACGGCTCGAAAGCTTCGCCGCAATGCCATAACGTGTGTCTGCTTCGATAGATTCGATGCCGCTCATGTCGGGCTTCTTCGGATCCTGCAAGGTTTCGAACACGATCTGCTCCGATTCCTTGCTGCCCACATGGCCGCCCAGCACACGATACGTCTGGCACACTTCCTTCGCCGCGCCCGCCATGCGCAAATGACCCTTTTCGATCCATACAGCCTTGTTGCACAAGCGCTCGATCTGGTCGTTGTTGTGAGAAACGATAAGCACCGTCACGCCATGTTCTTTGATCAGCTTCGTGATGCGGTCTTCGCACTTCTTCTGGAACATGAAGTCGCCCACGGAAAGCACTTCGTCAACGATCAGAATCTCAGGCACGATAACCGTAGCAATCGCAAAGGCAATGCGCGCCACCATGCCGGAAGAGTAGTTCTTCATGGGCATGTCCAGGAACTTTTCTACCTCGGCAAATTCAACGATGTCGTCAAAGTTTTCCTCAATGAACTGCTTCGAATAGCCCAACAACGCACCGTTCAAGTAGATGTTTTCGCGCGCAGTAAGCTCCATGTCGAAGCCCGCGCCAAGCTCAATGAGCGGGGCGATATTGCCACTGACCGCACATGATCCTTTGCTGGGTTCCAGTACGCCGGCGATGATCTTCAGTATGGTGGATTTGCCAGAGCCGTTCGTCCCCAGAATGCCGAACACGTCGCCCTGCTTCACTTCGAAGGAAACGTCGTCGAGTGCGCGGAATTCCTTGAAGCGCAGCTCGCGCTTCAAGGCGGCAATCGCGTATTCCTTGATGCTGTTCAGCTGCTCGCTTGCCATGTTGAAGATCATGGACACATGGTCCACCTTGATCATGGTTTTCTTTGATGAGTCGTCGGCGAGCTCAGATTCGATTTCCAGAACGCTGGTATTCACGTTTTCGGGCATGGTTGTTCCTTAAACGTAGAGAATGAACTTCTTTTCGGTCTTCTTGAAAATAAGCAGACCGATAGCGAATGCAGCCACCGCCATGCCCAGGCACAGCAGGTTTTCCTGCAAGCCGGGCACCGTGCCGCTCAGGATAAGGTCACGGAAGTAAGTTACGTAGTGATACATAGGGTTGTACTGCATAAGCGGCGCCGCCCAATCAGGCAAGATTTCTACGGGGTAGAAAAGCGGCGTGGCGTACGTCCATGCGGTGATAACGACGCCCCACAGGTGGCATACATCGCGGAAGAACACCGAAAGGGCGGAAAGCGCCATGCCCACGCCCGCGCTGAACAGCACCACGTACAGGAGCAGCAGCGGCAGGGCAAGCAGACTAACGTGCGGCATAACCTGGAAGAAGATCATTACCGCAGCTACAGCGATGAGAGAAATGCAGAAGTTCACCAGCTGAAACAGCACTTTTTCCAACGGGAAGATAAGCTTTTCAATGCGGATCTTCTTGATAAGCGAAGAAGATTCGATGATTGAATTCATGGCGCCCGAAGTGGAATCGGCCATGAGGGCGAACATGACGTTGCCCAAGATTACGTACAGCGGGTAGTTTTCGATGCTGAACTTGAAAAACGTGCTGAACACAACGGAAAGCACGATCATCATGAGCAAAGGGTTCAGAACCGACCACAGAACGCCCAGGGCGCTGCGGCGGTACTTCAGCTTGAAGTCCCTGGATACAAGGGACGTTATGGTGAACCAATTCCTTCTGGCATTAGCGCTTGAGAGCATATTTGGCATTAATGCAGTTCCTTATCGTTTAGTGGCTGCGCACGTTTTTTGCTGTTAGCTGGCGACTGGCGGCATAGAGCCACCGCCTCGGCCTGCAGCCTTACCAGCAGATTCAAAACTCGCACGGCAACCAAGAATAATCACGATTTTTCATTGTAAAGGGTATTGGCGTGCGCTTGCCAGCCTGCACGGTTTTTGCGGAAAATAGGAATAGGGCTCAGTCCTGCGTCACTGACCCTATCCTGCCACCCTAAAGCAGCAGCTCGGCAATAAAAGATAATATATAATTTTGAACACATCGAGCGCATCGCGAAAACGCAGGACACCAGCGAGGTACCATGCCAGCAACGAAGACTCCGCTAAGATTCCCCGGCGGGAAAACAAAACTTTACAAGTATGTCACAAAATCGATGTGGGAGCAATCGCCAAAATGCACCACCTATATAGAGCCTTTCGCAGGTGGCGCAGGCATCGCAATGAAGCTTCTTCTGGGAAAAGAAGTCGAGCATATCATAATCAATGATATCGACAGGTCCATTTACTCAATATGGAAGCTAATCCTCTCCGATAATGACGAATTAGCTTCCTTTATACAGAGCGTTCCATTGACAATTGACGAATGGAGAAAGCAAAAGGAAATCGTGACCCATCAAACTGATTACGATGACTGCGAACTCGGACTCGCCTCCTTCTTCATGAACCGAACCAATGTGTCTGGAATCATTTCGGGGGGACCTATCGGCGGTACTCGCCAGAACAGCAAATACAAAATCGATGCCCGCTTCAACAGGGACGGACTACTTAGAAAGATTAACGAGATAAAAAAAGAAAAGTCTCGAGTTCGGTTGTACAACATGGATGCAGCGAAACTCATAGAGACAGTTATCAAAAAAATAGATGCTTCATCATCATTTGTTTACTTTGATCCACCATATGTAAACAAAGGTCCTCTTCTTTATGAAAATTCCTACAAAAAAGAAGACCATGAAAACCTTGCCACGCAAATACAAAAGCTCAACAGGCCATGGCTAGTCACATATGACGACTGCGAGTTCATTAGGAACCTGTACAGGAACCAAACAATTGAGCAGATAGAAATTTCTTACAGCGCAGGAAAGACAAGAAAAGGCTCAGAGGTGGCAATTAAACGTCACAAGGAATAGTAACCGACATGAAGAAAATCCATTTCAATACCTATAAAAAGCTCAAGAATATCGACATATCGCTATCTCTGGGAATCAACGCGATCGCAGGAGGAAACGGAACCTGCAAGACTTCCATACTGCATGTGCTCGGAAACTCATATCAACAGGTTAAAAGCACAGATTCTAGGCTGGAAAATTCCGACTGCCTTAAGGTGATTAACGCAATAAACTATTCCGTCAACCCAAAAATCGAGTCCCTGACAAGAGGAGATAAGGCGAAAAATGACCCTGCGCCGGGAGAAAAAGGGGCTTTCTACACAGCAACTTATAATGATGGGACGAGCCTCTCGTTTCGGAAGCACGATTCCAGGGCTGGGCTAAAAGCAAAATCTAGGTATTCAATCAAGCCCACATACAAAAGCGGAGCAAAAGAGTCTCTGCCTGCAGCACCTGTTATTTACCTTGGGCTCTCACGACTAGTTCCCTTTGGGGAATTTCTCGATGACGACAAGATCAGCAACCAGAAAGTTTCCCTTCCTCAAAAGCATCTGAGCGCAATTGCAGACAATTTCAGGAAAATGACGAACATAGAAACAGTCTCTCTCAAACCGCAAAATATGGGCTCCATTAAGAAAAGAGCGGACTTCACCACCTCCACCGAAGGGGTAGACTCAAATACCATTTCGGCAGGCCAGGATAACTTGCTTATCATTTTAACAGCCCTCGAATCGCTTGCTTACTATCATGAATCGCTTAAAAGCGACGAGGTCTCCGAGTCTCTCCTTCTCATTGACGAAATAGAAGCAACACTACATCCTGCATTCCAAATTGAACTCGCACGCATTTTCGAAGAATATTTCGACAAGTATGGCATACAGGTCGTATTCACAACGCATAGCTTAACCCTGTTGGAATATTTGATAAAAAGCAGACAATCCGTCATCTATCTAATGGACAATATAGTCGATGTACTACAGATGGAATCACCTGACATGCTCAAAATTAACATGCATCTTAAGCAAATTTCTCATAAAGATATATACATTGACAAAATTGTCCCCATCTTTTCCGAAGACGAAGAAGCAAGATTTGTCTTTAGGATCCTCGCCGATCAACTCGCAAGAAACAGCACAGGGATGAGGCAAGCCCTGAGCATTTTTCACCTAGTTAAGTGCAGCATGGGATCAGACAACCTTCGACTCCTATTCGGAGACGATGCTATGCGCCAATCTACGATATCCGCAATTTGCCTATTGGACGGAGACCAAACAGAAGACCCGAGCAAAAATATCGTGGCGCTACCCGGTAAAAATAGCCCCGAAAAATTCATCTTTGACTACGGGATCGATCTAGTTAACCGCGATGATTCTTTCTGGAGGGAAGACACTGTCATCAACTCTGGTTACTCAAAGCCTTATTTTCTCTCTAAAATCAAGGAACCATATTCTAGCCTCTTAAAGGAAGCTGAAAACAAAGCAGCCGAGGGGCTGGAGAAGGATGGCTACGTCAGAAAACAATTAAAGAGCCTTTTCAACGACAATAAAGAACTTATGAAGTTGATACTTATCCGATGGGCGAACGATGATGAAAACCGAGCTGAACTGACACATTTTTACCATAGTTTGCACAGTATGTTTCTCAAAGTCTCGAAATGGCATGGGATCCCAAACGAGCTTTGGCCAAAAACAGAACAAATCTCATGGACATAGAAGCGGCAAGCCAATAGAGGAGAACGACCAAGGTGTTCATAGAAATACTTCTTCAAGCAATTGTTGCAGCGGCTGGAACATCGGCCCTCATCGTCTACCTGCTCCAAAAGAGAAGTGTCAGAAGAAATGCCGCCTTTCTTATTGTCGAACAAATAGACAATTTGAAGCACGATATCGCCAACATATCAACATATGTGTCCAAAAACAAAGCCCTCGATGGGGTGGCGTTCTACGAGACAATCCCCTTATTCGGGAAAGACCAATGGCAAAACAATAAACATCTTTTCATTTCCTCACTTGACCGAGAAAGCATCCGGTCTATTGACAAGTTTTATTCACTGGCCCATATCATTAACAAACAGCAGGATCTTATAACCAACCTACAAAACAACCACTTTTTTCTTGTCCAAAAATCATTTGCCGATGTCGAATCCAGTATCGTTCTCGGGCTTGCCCTAAGCATGCCAGCCGATTCAAGGGCTGGTCTTGGCTCTCATGCACCATTGGCACAACAGCTCTTTTCAGAACGAAAAGCTATGGTGGAAAGCATAATCGGGAACGGGCAGCTCACGAGCTATACCCCAGTCCAAGCAGTAGAAACGCTCGATAAAGCGCTTAGAGAAATATCTCTGCTTGAGGTTCAAGGTTGTCTGGGTTGCCGCAAGCTTAACAAAATAGCCAAACGCAAATAAAAACAGGGCATCTACTCAATGCAAATTTATCGCACCGCCTTCCTGCAAACCGTCGTTCTGCCGCCGTTCTCCTTAACAAGACGGCCTTCTTCCACCATCTTCGCCAAATGGCGTCGCACGGTTCTCTCTCCTACCGAAGTCACCTCGGCGGACACTTCGGATGCGGAGACCTTGCCGTATTTCTTCAGCAAGTCGCAAACCACAGCCTCGATTTCCTCGGAGCCCTTTCCGCCCTTATGCATTGGAGCCTTTTCAGAAGGTACATCAGCCACCGAAAGAGGCACGGGAACAAACGCCTCGAAGAAATCGCCATCTTCCATCTCGGGAACCCTCCCCGAATAAAGCTGAGAGAACTTGTACAAATTCCGAACGCCACTTCCAAGCTCTTCGGAGCGACCCATCTGAGTGAAGAAATTGGCAATTATCGGGTTCTTGGGAGTTGGGTCCAAATTGCTTGGGGTTACCGAACCCGCAAACAAAGCGCGGCTTGCATTGTGGGTGCGGATGCCATCTGCATCAATAACGATTCTTGCAATATGGGGGCTCGTGTATTCGCGGTGAATAAGGCTGTTCACCACAAGCTCGCGAACAATAACATCTCGAACACTTATACGATTGCCTTCTTCATCGAGCGCAAACACATCGGGCATCCACTTTTTGCAAAAAGAGGAAATCTCCCCATATGCCTCCACCAAGTTGCTCTTGCAAACAAGCCGATCATCGTATCGGTCGGTATCGGCACGGCGAAGAATGACATCCGTGCGGTACACGGGGGCAACATCCAGGATGGTTTCTTTCTTCCCAATGAGCATAATAGCCGCAAGGTTGAATCCGTATTCGCCTGTCACGGGATCCCGGGACCAGAGTCTCGAAGCCCTAAGCAGCTCTTCGTCGTCAAGGGAAAGCCAAGGGTGGCTTTCACGTGCGGCCCGTATTTCGCGCTTCACTTCGGCCAAGACTCCCAAGTCAAGGTCTTCTTTCGTTACCCAGGGATAAACGGTTTTCTCGGTATAGAAATTTTGTTTTCGGATGATCATGGCCGCACGTTGAGCATCGGCTTTCACCTTTACATCGACATCGGCAGCCCTGTCGTACACGATGCCTTTAAAGGAATAGAGCGATGGGCCCATAGGCACCCATACCCTGATAACGATTTTTCCGTTACCAGCATCAAGCTTTTCAAACTCAAGTGCCGGTGGAACATCAAGCAGCCTAGGATATAAATGCGACCTGTATCGTTCCTTCAAACGAGCTTGACAGAGAGCCTAATCCCTTAGAACGCAATGCGGCGGCAAAGGAAAGACGGCAGACGCTGCCAACTCAGCTGCGCACTTCAAGCTTGATTTTGCCTCGACAAACAATTTTCCTGGCAAGCCTACACCTAGCAGCGGATAAAAGCCACACGCCCCGCAACAAGGAAGCGACTTCAAAAAAGAAAGGTGTTGAAACGCTATTATTGAACTGCAAAGCGCCACAAAAATAAAAGCACATATTCAGTAAAAGGATGAAAATGACCCTTTACGAATGCTCAAGCTTAATAGTTTCAGCATTGGCATTAGCTCTTTCCCTGCTTATCCCCTTTTGCCAATTCATCCATAGAAAGTCCCAGAAAACAAAATTGGAAATCATCCCTTTCGATGGGTACCCATTAACGCTCTACTTCGACAAAGCTGGATCGACTCTCGATTTCAAATTTTCCTTATCATGTTCGAAGAAAGACTGCGTTATTCGCTCAATGAAAGCACGCATATGGAATTATTCGGGGCCGACAACTACTTTTGACTGGGATACGCTAAATCCAATCAATCTAAGCTGGGCAAATGCAGGGATGCAGCAAATCAAAATGGCTACCGCAGAGCTGGTTCATCCTCTTTTACTTAAAAGAGATTCTCTGACCCCTCTCAACGTTCACTTCGCAAGGGAAGACGATTCCTGGAGCAAGCTATTCAAGGAGCATGGTGAAAAGCCTCCCTGCATTCCGGAGCCTCTTCTCTCCGAGCAAATCGCAAACGAGCTTTTATGGAACGAGGGAGACTTCGTTTTAACGATTGTGGCTTTTTACGACACGGACAAAGAATTCTCAACCGCCTTCGGGTTTTCGGTTAATGCAAACCATGCAGAGAAATTGCGAAACAACAGCTTCGTGATTGCATCAAACGATGCAGCAGCCAAATTCCCAAACCCTTATTTCGCAATGCTTAAAATCAACGACCAATAAATAGCCAAACAGTCTGATCTGGGAACACACCCGAAGAAAATTATGGCTACATTCGCAGCCCAAGCAAGCAGCACTTCATCCAGCGACATCAAAAAGTTCGTACCGGTCAAAACAACCACAAATAAAGGAGACCATAAACGAAATAAGCCATACAAAAAATATTGCAGCAATGTCCCAAGCAAGTGAACGAACCTTATTATCCTTAGAAAGATAGATAAGCAAAAACGGAATCATCGCGCCCACCAATGCCCCCATAGAACCAACAAGAGAAGCCGAGGTTAATTTGCAAGTTCACCCGAACACTTAACTTTCGTTCTCGGACTCAGCGGGACATGTCCGGCTGAGTCCGAGAATCCTTTCTTGAAGCGAGGGCCGAAGGCCCTCCCGAGAGAAAGGAAAGACATGGGGAAGAAGGCAACCAAGCCGTACCGCAGGCTGGACAGGGCCGAGCGCGCAGCGATCGAGAGGGGCCTCGACAAGCGCAAGTCCTGCAGGCAGATGGCAAGGGAGCTGGGGCGGTCGCCGTCGACGGTCGCCGACGAGGTGGCGCGCAACCGCACCGTGTCGCGGGGGCCGGGCAAGGGCGCAGGCGCTCGCCGACGCCGAGCTGCGCGAGTCGAGGATGGGAGTGGACCGGGACGAGGCCGAGTTCGAACGCATAATGGGCCTGATAAGGTCCGACGTGGCGCGCGGGCTGTCGCCCGAGCAGATCGCGCTGGCCAGGGCGGGCGAGGTCAAGGCCTCGCCCGCCCACCATATACAGGTGGATAGATCGCGGATACGCCGGGATGAGCAACCTCGACCTGCGAAGGAAGTGCAGCTACAAGCCCAGGTCGCACGCCAATCCGCGCAAGTCGACGGCCCACGGCGAGGCGCGCTCCCACGCCGCGTTCATGGGATTGCCCGACGAGGAGCGCGCCGCCGCCTGCGAGATGGACACCGTCGTGGGGCTCAGGGCCGACCGGCAGTGCCTGCTCACATTGTACCCCCGGCCGTTCAAGCTCCAGCTGACGCTGCTGATGCCCGATAAGACCGCGGAGGCCGTCCGCGAGCGGCTCGACTCGCTGCAGAAGGCAGCGCCTGCGGCGTACGCCAGGCTGTTCGGCCTGCTCCTGACCGACAACGGCTCCGAGTTCGCCGACTGCGAGGGCATCGAGCGCTCGGCGCTCGACCCGTCGGCGCGCCGCCGCTCTGTGTACTACTGCGACGTCCGACAGTCACAGCAGAAGGGCGGCTGCGAGCGCAACCACGTCGAGGTCAGGAAGATACTGCCCAAGGGGCGCGGCGTCAGCCTCGACAGGCTGACGGCCCGCGACTGCGCCGTGCTGATGTCCCACCTGAACTCCGAGCCCAGACCGGCGCTGGGCGGCATGTGCGCCATCGACATGCTGCTGGCCGCCCTCGGCGACGACGGGCGCGATCTCCTCGACGCGCTGGGATAGAGAAGGTCCCGTTCGGAGAGCTGGACATGACGATAGGGGCGATCGAGGCCGCCCGCCGCGAGCGCGGCGAGGAGCCGCTGATGTCGTAGCCGGCGCCCGGAAAACCGAACAAGCGAGGCCCTCCAGCCCGTACGGATGAGTCCGAAATCCGACCCGCGCGGGCCGACGGAGCTATGCCCAAAACCCAGCCGAACACCTCGATTCCCCGCGATCCGCACCGTATCGACCCGGGAAAACGCAGGACGGACGCTTGCGCGCCCGTCCTGCTAACTGCGAAAACTCTATTTACGCTGAAAATGTCCAGCTAACAATGAAAATCAACCGAAAATAGCCCTACAAGAAAGAGAGCATCACAAGCGCTTAAAGTCCACCTAAAATGAAGGAGTTCTATCTTGCAAATAAACACGTCATAGAGGGGATGGCAGTTGATGACATGTCTCAATTACCTGTACATGGACAATTATCGAGGATTCGAGCGTCAAATATGCCCTATTGGTACTGTTAATTTTCTTGTTGGGGAAAACAGCACCGGAAAAAGCTCACTCCTAGCCGCCCTATCGTTCCTCATCAATTTCCCTTCCTCGAGCCCAGCAAACGATGCGTCTCGACAGCTCGGCTCGTTCCAAGACTGTGTCTCATCCGCCTCGAAAGATAAAAAACGATTTAGCATTGGATGGGCACAAATAAAAGAGTCGGATCAAAAGGATGGCTTCTTCGTTCTTTGCGGATGCTACAGAATCGAAAGCAGCAAGGGAATCCCAGCTGTGACTTCATATGCAGAAAAAGAACAATGGGCCGAAACGACAATAGCCCTCTCTGGGTCAAGGTATCGCATAGACACGCCCCAAAACCTTTTTTCAACCATCGAAGAAGCCAAGCAATATGCATTTTCTTTTCTAGAGAGCTGCGGGAAAACTGACGAGAGGCACGGGTTCAAGAGATTTCAGAAAGCGATGCCACCAAAGAACGCCCCCCTCATGCTAATAACCATGTTCGTAAAAATTCTCGCAACCGGCGGGAAGGACGATGACGGTGTTTTCGAGTCCTCGACTACACCATTCGGGATCAAGAAAGTCAAATCGTTCGACCCTATCAGGTCCGCTCCTCAAAGATTCTACGATGCTGAGTCGATCAGAAATCACGATAAGAGACTCTCTTCGTATCTCCAGCTGCGAAAAATTACAGAAGCAAAAGGGGCTGAAGCGAAAAATAAGCTAAAGAAGCTAGAGGAATTTGGCTTTGAAAGCGGTCTTTTCGACTCGATAAAAACAAAATCCATCGGCTCGAAATCCGCAACTGCGCCATTCGAGGTCGCCATCGGGTACGATGGCGGTCCATCAACCAATATAAAAAATGTCGGCTATGGCGTATCCCAAGTACTTCCGCTATTGATGGATTGTATTGATCCAAAAGAAGGCATCTGCTATTCCATACAGCAACCCGAGGTTCACCTCCACCCAAGAGCCCAAGCTGCCTTTGGGGACCTTATTTTCGACAACATGGCAGAGAGAAATGGAATGTGTCTCATCGAGACGCATTCCGATTTCCTCATTGACCACTTTCGCATCTCAAAGAGAAGAGCAAAGGCAAGTAGCAAGAGTAGCTTTCTTTTGTTCTTCGAGAGAGGAAATAAGCACAATAGGGTAACCCCCATGGAGATAGACGACCGGGGTCTTTACCCAGAGAATCAACCGGAAGCATTTAGAAAGTTTTTTATCGATGAAGCGATTATGGGGCTGGAGTTATCCTAATGAGCATAGTCATTGACGCAAATACTCTTAGCCTTGTCTTCTGCCCAACGCCGAACGACGACTTCGGCCCCATAAAAGAATGGGTGGTCCAGGGAGCAGGCAGAATCGTGGTCGGCGGCACAAAGTATAAGGAAGAACTTCGCCGAGTCTCCCAGGCGCTTAGATTTGTTAACGAATTAAACAAAATTGGCAAAGTCTTGATTGTGAGCGATCACGATGTCGACAGACTCGAAGAAGGTATTAAAAAGATCGTATCCCCAAAATGCGATGATCCACATCTCATTGCCCTAATCGGTGTTTCCAGATGCCCACTTATATGTTCAAGGGACAAACGGGCCGACGAGTTCCTCTCTGATTGCAATCTCTATCCCTGGAAAACATTTCGCCCAAAAATATACAAGGGCAAACGTCACGCTGATAAATTGCTAATAAACGAAAACGCAAATGCAAAGTGCTTTTGCGACTCATCCCATAACCCGAACTTTGAAAAGTTCCTAGAAAACTGCTTTAAGAATTTGCAAACATAAATAGCAGCAAGCAAAACTCCCACTTTTTGAGCTTATGCCGTTCAGAATCAGTCGTCTTCCTGCTCGGCATAAGCCAAAAATTCAACCGATTTGTCGTTGAGCCAGTCAAAAAATTTCTCCGTATCACCAAAATGGCTGAATTTCTCAATAACGATATAGGACACTATCGAAATGAGGGCGGCGAGAAGGGCACCCGCCCTCAGCATCCCATCACTCGAGAGAGCGGAAACGCTAGCAAACGCGGCAATGGCGGTAAAAACAAGCATGAGTTTGCCATTCTTCTGCTCGAATACCCCCTCCGCCTTGCCCAATGCGCGCTGAAAAGCATCCTTTCCCCGACCACGAGAAAGGATGCTGCAGCTATCGTCTATTTCGCTCTTGAGCACATCAAGTTCATCTTTTGACAGCTCGCCCCTGCCTGCTTTCATTATCTTTTTAGTAATACCTGCGCCTTGGCTGCCTCATTTTCGCCGAACTTGTGAGCCATAGCAAAATCCGCTTGACTTCCCATGTTGTAACTTCTAATTGTCCTGAACCGACTCATACCTACGCCTCCTTGTACACCGTCGCTCTGCCTCCGTTCTCCTTAACAAGACGGCCTTCTTCCACCATCTTCGCCAAATGGCGTCGCACGGTTCTCTCTCCTACCGAAGTCACCTCGGCGGACACTTCGGATGCGGAGACCTTGCCGTATTTCTTCAGCAAGTCGCAAACCACAGCCTCGATTTCCTCGGAGCCCTTTCCGCCCTTATGCATTGGAGCCTTTTCAGAAGGTACATCAGCCACCGAAAGAGGCACGGGAACAAACGCCTCGAAGAAATCGCCATCTTCCATCTCGGGAACCCTCCCCGAATAAAGCTGAGAGAACTTGTACAAATTCCGAACGCCACTTCCAAGCTCTTCGGAGCGACCCATCTGAGTGAAGAAATTGGCAATTATCGGGTTCTTGGGAGTTGGGTCCAAATTGCTTGGGGTTACCGAACCCGCAAACAAAGCGCGGCTTGCATTGTGGGTGCGGATGCCATCTGCATCAATAACGATTCTTGCAATATGGGGGCTCGTGTATTCGCGGTGAATAAGGCTGTTCACCACAAGCTCGCGAACAATAACATCTCGAACACTTATACGATTGCCTTCTTCATCGAGCGCAAACACATCGGGCATCCACTTTTTGCAAAAAGAGGAAATCTCCCCATATGCCTCCACCAAGTTGCTCTTGCAAACAAGCCGATCATCGTATCGGTCGGTATCGGCACGGCGAAGAATGACATCCGTGCGGTACACGGGGGCAACATCCAGGATGGTTTCTTTCTTCCCAATGAGCATAATAGCCGCAAGGTTGAATCCGTATTCGCCTGTCACGGGATCCCGGGACCAGAGTCTCGAAGCCCTAAGCAGCTCTTCGTCGTCAAGGGAAAGCCAAGGGTGGCTTTCACGTGCGGCCCGTATTTCGCGCTTCACTTCGGCCAAGACTCCCAAGTCAAGGTCTTCTTTCGTTACCCAGGGATAAACGGTTTTCTCGGTATAGAAATTTTGTTTTCGGATGATCATGGCCGCACGTTGAGCATCGGCTTTCACCTTTACATCGACATCGGCAGCCCTGTCGTACACGATGCCTTTAAAGGAATAGAGCGATGGGCCCATAGGCACCCATACCCTGATAACGATTTTTCCGTTACCAGCATCAAGCTTTTCAAACTCAAGTGCCGGTGGAACATTAAACAGCTTTGGATTGTTCGTAACGTTAACGATGTTGCACTCTATCGAAACAGCTGATTCAGTGCTTATTCCGGCAACTGAGCCGTCATCAAGAACGCCAAGAAGAATGGAACCACCTTGCCTATTGGCAAAGGAACATATCGTTTCGAATGTATCGCTTTCGACTTGGGAGCCGCCGCAGCGCTTGAATTCAAGACTTATGCCTTCGCCCGCTTTTAAATACTTTGCCAGCTTTTCATCCATTGCCAGGCCCCAATCCCGTTGCGTCTTTTCTGGACATTTTATCCCATGTCCAGAAAATGTCCAGATTTTGTCCAGATTAGTGTCCAGAAAAAGGAAGATGGCCAGAATACAGGTCTTTAGATGGACGCAATCTGGTAAAAATCGACGGTAGCAATCGGATAAAACAGTGCACCAGATGACGCATCCAGAGGATAAACGCCCTACCGTACGTTAGTCTTCCGCATCGAGAAAAGGCTCAACCGCCCAAACCGCGACCCTCCACCCGCCTGGCTCCCAGTCGCAACGCAGTGTTCCGTCTTCCCCAAATCCAATGAGTAAAACCGATGCCGGCCTTTGCGCACTTCCTTCAAAAGCCCAGCTCCTTAATGCGCTTGCGTTTCTTGGCCATGGTGGGCTCGGACATCTTTACTGCCACGCACAGCTCTTCAGTTGTTGCGCCGTTTTCCGAGAATAACGTGGCCTGAGCAAGGATAAACGCCACACGCCACAGGTCCGCATCCTCTTCCTCCGTTGCGATTGCGCGGTTCACCGCAGCAACGGCATCCGCTAAGTCGTTCTGCTTTTCCTGCAATGAATCGAGCATGCTTTCCATCGCGTCCACGATCAGTTCAGAAAACGAGATAAGGAACGGCGTCAAATCGCCCCTGTTCAGCGGGTGTTCACATAAGGAAAATCCCTTGTAGTACTTTCCGATTCCCTCCTTCACCAAATACGACAAACGATACCCAACAATCGGGTTAAAACTGCGCGAAAGCACATAACTGCTGATAAACCTGTTAGTGCGCCTATTTCCGTCATAGAATGGATAGATATAGGCAAACATGAAATGAAACACCAACACGCGCACCAGAACCGGTAGCTCGGTGTCGCCCAGAATCAATAAAGCCCGATTTATGAGCTCGATAATCTTCGCCTCAGGCTCAACGCCATGATGGATGGGCTCTGTGCAGCATCAAGAACGCTCCGGGGCCCGTGCTGAAAATCGCCCATCAGGAGCATGGTTTGGGTCTCCAGCCACCACTTCGTCAAGTATCAGCTCGTATCGCCGCAATAGACCAAAAAATTGCCTAATTTTTTGGTCTATTGGCTCGAAATCGGCTGATTGACCAAAATTCTTTGGTCAATTTTGGTCAATTTCAATGATATGAAAGCGTCAAGGACGACACCTTCTGGCGGCAATCAGCCCGCTAAGCGGCACCCATGCGACAATGTCGCGACAGTTTGGCGACATTGTCGCATGGGTGCCGTCACTGCCATGGCTGCCGCTACGAGCAATCCAACAGCCCCACTGATTCCACTTTCGCTCTGACATCCTCAGCAACATCGCGCGCCCAAGATTGCTTAAGGCCCGCCTTCACCCCTACGGCCAGCAAATCGGCAAGCTCTATCCCCTTGCCTTTGCCGTTCACTGTAGTAGCGCGTTCTCCATATGTACCAGGGTTTTGCGTCAGATCATACGCCGGCGATAGGGACCACTTCCCCGCTGTCTCGTTATACAAAAATGAGAAGTTCTTCGCATGGTCATCTCTGTTTCCAATGAAAACGTTAAAGCACATCAGCCGATAAAGCCGATCAATATCGCACGCCGAGTCAGTCAACAAAGATGTCAGCCGCATAAGCAGTTCGTATTCCAGATTTGGAACCCTATGAGACGATTCCAGCAACGCGCCAGCTGAAGCCATATGAACTTTCCGGGAGGGGTCTGCGCCAACACGATCAAACCGCTTAACCCCAAAGTATCCCGAACACCGTTTTGAGGGGAACAAGCGAGTTTCAGGAACATCCAGGCCGCACCGCTTAGCAAGCTGGGCAATACAATATTCCTGCTCGCCAATGTTCTCCGTATCAAATGAAGAAGGGAATTTAACTATCCACTCTTCGCCGTCAACCTCCGTAAGCACTTTGGGTCGCGCACCGCCAGACGAACCACCCAGAGCAAGCAGTTCGTCAAAATCGTCCGACTCATTTGTCGCAAGAAGACGAGCGCACTCTTCCGCAATCACGTCGAAATCCAACTCACCGAACGAAGCAGCAATTGCGGTCTCTGGCTCATATTCCAACGCGCCCATGCCGCTTGCTCCAACGAATGATAAACGGGCAAGAAAACCAACCTCGCGCGGGTTCAGCCCGTGTTTAGCCAGCGCTCTGTCAACCAAGAGCTTCCCCCACCCATCGGGCAAGCTATCGTCGAAAATGCCAAAAACACCGTCGAACGGGCGCCACCGCGCAATAAAAACCCGTTTCTCCAAGGGCAGGCTGAACGGACTTATGCTGAATCCGCTGGCAAGCCACCCATCAGCATATTCGAACGCCATCAGACCCTCGGGAGTCGATGCAATGGTGCCAACTGTTTCTCCATGGAAGGAAACACGAACTCTGTCAATTTCAGGAACTTGCACAAGCTACCTCTTCCGCTTGCTTTCCGCGATCACATCTTCGATGGAAGCGTACTGCTTCTGCGCGAATAAACCAGTGAAATCCTCTTCGCAATGAAGAGCGAAAGCAATGTTTACCAACGATGCAAGTGAGATTTGGTGTAGACGCTCGAATCTTTTAATTGAGCCCAGGCTTACACCTGATTTTTCGGCAAGCTGCGCCTGCGTAAGCCCCTGCTCTTTGCGACGAGCCACTACACGATAAGCAATATCGGCCAGGACTTCGCCTGGAAGCTGATGTTCAAGAATGTTTATCATAGTTAATATATTAGCTAGTTATCAGTTAATATCGCAATTTAATTAATATATTAGCCGCAATTACAAGCCACAGCAACATCCCCAAATGCGACACTAATGCAACAATGGCGCATTAGTGTCGTCCAAGAGAGCGGGGCGTCTGCATCCCACTTCACGGAAATTGCCTGGGTACATAGGGGCAAAGGCCACGTTCCGACTTTCTGGACATCTTTGCCTTTGTCCAGAAAATGTCCAGATTATGTCCGGATTAGTGTCCAGAAAAGAAAAACCAGTAATCCCCGTTGTGTATAAAATAATTCCCCTTGAATCTTCAAATCAAATGCAACACTTCTGAGCAATGGACCCCGTACGGCGTCCGGTAGCCTAGGCGTTTGCGCGGCCTGCGGTTGAGCTTATCGTACACCTCCTGCACGCGCTTCTCGCTCACGCGCGCCAGCGACTCGCCCTTCGGGAAGTACTCCCGCAGGAGGCTGTTGGTGTTCTCGTTCGTGCCGCGCTGCCAAGGGTGGTGGGGCAGCGCGAAGTAGAACTCGACTCCGATCTCGTCCGTGACCCGGGCATGGTCGGCGAACTCCTTGCCGCGGTCGAGCTTGACGGATCCGAGCGGCTGGCCTTCGAGGGCCCTCGGCATCTTGTCCCGGATGCACTTGGCGGTCTTACGGCGGCACTTCCCGCCGACGAAGAAGCCGTCTTTGCGGTCGACGAGCGTCAGCAGGCAGGCGCCTCCGGCTTTGCCGGCAACCGTGTCGCCCTCCCAATGCCCGGGCTCGCCGCGCTCGTCGGCGGCCGCCGGCCGCTCCGAAATCTCGTGCGACACCTTGATTTTGCCACGCCGCTCCGACGGGCCGCGGCGGCGCTTGCCGCGATGGCGCAGCCTTCTCTTCGCCTTGCGCCCGCCGATGCAGCCGTCGAAGAGACCACCGCTTATGCCGCGGTAGATGGTCGTGTCGCTGACGGGGCTTCCGCCCAACTCGAGCGCGAGCCTGCCCTCTATCTGCTCAGGAGACCACTGCTCTTTCAGGAACTTGTCCCTGACCAGCGAGAACACGTGCTCGTCGTCGAGCACGCGCCGCCTGCGGCACGCCTTCCTCCGCTCGGCGTAGCACCGCTGCGCGGTCGAGGCGCGGTGGAACCGCTCGCACGAGTTGCGCTTGAGCTCGCGCGACACCGTCGACTTGCTGCGCCCGATGGCGCGGGATATCTCGCAGACGCCCCTCCCGTCGCGTCGCATCAGCATGATGCCCTCGCGCTCATGCAGCGTAAGATGGACTTGGTGGCCCATGGCTCCCTCTTCCGTATGATGTTCTAGGCAAACACCATTCTACCGAGGGCCGTGGGCCGCTGCTCGTCGTAGCTTGTTGCGTTTAGAGTGAAGATTCAAATACTAAATGGCACTTTACGCAATTAGTTTGTACAAACTACTAAATAATTCGTACTAATAATTTAGTATTTAGTACGAATTGAGTGCTAATTCGTGATCTGGATTGCTAATTAAAGGGTAGTTTATACAAAATGCCACCAAGAATTACAAATTAGCGTTTCTGGAACTGTCAATTTGCAACCATACAAGAACAAAAATAGGTGGGAATATGGGGACAGGTCCCGTTTTCCCAGTTTCTTAAGAGGGCCTTACTTGCGATAGATTCCGCAAGTGAGGCCCTTCCTTTGTGCGTAAATTTCCAAAACTGGGAAAACGGGACCTGTCCCCATATTCCCACCTATTTTCCCGCGGCTTTCAGTGCTGCTTTGGGACCTGCCACCAGCAGATAGTACAAGCCCTTGCGCAGCGGCGTGGGATTGTTGGGGAAGAACTGCTCAAAGCGCTTTGGGTGCTCCATCAAATAGCGCAGGTTCGCGTTCTGATAGTCGCTGAACAGCGAGCGATCATACGCGCCGCCCCTGAACCCGGCACGCAAATCCTCATGCATCTTAACCACAAATTCACGACGCTGCTCCGGCGCCAAGCGCGCAAAGTTCCACATATAGCTGTCATAACGCAGTCTGAACAGGACTTTTCTCAAATCATCGCAATCAGGATCGTTCTTGATGAAGCGCTCTGCCATGTCAAATTCTTTGCACACGCACATGACTTTTTGCGCGTCGTTCACAGAAGACGCCTCGTTGTCTTGGCGGTAATGCAGAATGGCCTCTTCGGACATAACAACCTTCTGCGCGGTTACCCACACTTTGAACTGAAAGCCCAGATCCTGGAAGCTCGCACCCGCCGTTTCAAGGAAACGCACACCCTTTTCAACCAGCATTTCGCGACGATACAGCGCCGACCAAATGGAGGGAATGCAGTAGAACACTTCGCGAAGGTCGCGCGGGTTGAAGGGGGCATCCGTCATAGGGGGTTTGCACACGCTTATAAGCTGGTTGCGCTCTTTGGGCGTACTCCAATAGAACCAATAGTTGGCCTTAGCCACATCGACAGGAGCGTCGGCACCTGCGTCCTTCACCAGGCCATACAGCAGCTCCAGCGCATTCGGCTCGAAGAAATCGTCGGGCTCCAAAATGCCGATGTACTCGCCACGCGCGGTGTCGATGCCCAAATTCATTGACGCGCCGTAACCAGAATTTTCCTTATCAATCAGGCGAAAACGCTGGTCTTTTTCCATATAACGCTTGATGATGTCCAGAGAACCATCGGTACTGCCATCGTTGATGCACAGTGCTTCGAAGTCGGTGAACGTCTGAGCAATCAGCGAATCAAGCGCCTGCTCCAAATACTGCTCGGAATTGCAAATGGGCACCAGCACCGAAATAGCAGGCGCAGACCCTTCAGGTGCAGGGCTGATTTTCGCACTCGCACGCGCTGCATTCGCACGCGCCTGTTGCTGAGAAATCTGGTTCTTGCCCTTTTTCTCGGTCTTCGCGGCAGCGTTTCCGCCACCAGCGCTCTTCGCGTTATTCTTCTTAGCCATTCCCTGCCCCTCTCAAATCAATTAGGTAAAAGTATACCGTTCATACAAGAAGCAACCACAGAGCATATTTCAGCTGCCGCGAATCACGTCAAGCAGTCCGCAGGCCTGCGCGTCCCCGACAGCCGCGAATTACGTCGGACGTCCTTGGCTGCCGCGCCCTCACGAGCGTCGCAATCGCGCTGAGCATCCCCAGGCTTCATACGTCCACGGGCGCCGAGAATCGCGCTGGGCGCTCCACGCCTCCGCCAACCCAAGCGTTCAACGACACGCACGGACGTTCGCCGCCCCGCCCATCGCACCACGAACTTCACAGCAAAGCTTCAACACTTAATTAATTCCTCGCAAACGAGGTGCTTTCCTCGAGCGCATGGCATAGAATCGATCTAATGTAAAACGCGTTCATAAAACAGCGCCAGCAGAGCGCAACATTATTCGCTTCAACGCGTTATTGAAGCCCGCCGCCAACAAGGAGGTTCTTATGAAACTTGGATTCATCGGATGCGGAAATATGGCCAAAGCCATGATCAAGGGAATTATCGCTAGCGGTGCTGTTGCGCCTGGTGAAATCTATGGTTCCAATGTCACGCCGGAGCACGCCGCTGCCGTAGCCGAAGAATTCGGCATTAACACTGGCACTAACAACATCACCGTCGCCGAAAACGCCGACATCTTGTTCCTTTCCGTAAAGCCCTACCAGTACGAGGCCGTTATTGCCGAAATCCGTGGAGCAATGCGCCCCGAGCAGACCGTTGTCACTATCGCCCCCGGTAAGACCATCGCCTGGCTGGAAGAACACTTCGGCGCGCCCGTCCGCATCGTACGCACTGCGCCGAACACACCCGCACACGTGCTGGCAGGCGTTACCGCCTACTGCCCCAACAGCTTGGCAACCGCTGAAGACGTCGCCGCCGTCGAATGCCTGCTTGCCAGCTTCGGCACCACCGTTGAACTGGAAGAATCGCAGCTCGATGCCGCAAGTGCCATCGGCGGCAGCTCACCCGCCTATGTATATATGTTCATCGAGGCCTTAGCAGACGCAGGTGTGGCCGAAGGCCTGAAGCGCCCGCAGGCTTACCAGCTTGCCGCGCAGGGCGTACTGGGTGCTGCAAAACTCGTGCTCGAATCCGGCAAGCATCCTGGCCAGCTGAAGGACGAGGTGTGCTCGCCTTCCGGATCCACCATCCGCGGCCTTGAGGTTCTGGAAAAAGGCACATTCCGCGGCACCGTTATCGATGCACTGCGTACCACCATCGAAAAGGCACGCGCTCTGTAACGCAAACGGGCGCGGTTGGGTGCCTGCGGTGCCGATGCGCTGCGGCAAGCAGCGATTGGCGGAATCCAGAGCAAAACAATTCGACATCAAGGGCATTAGGGGCAGAGCAGCGGAACTGTTTCTGATTGACGGACATCGATTAAGCCCGAAGGGAATATGCATGGTCCCTCTGCGCTGATTCTTCAGAAGGACCATGCCGACGCACAATTCGAACGTCTCTGACCAAAAAATAGCCGCACTTGCTTACGCAATCGCCGCGAATCATCACCCCCCCCCGCAAACGAGCCCTCGCTGCATGCGCCAGGGCGCACACCGCACCTACGCCCGCCCGCACAACACCGAACAAAGACGAAGCCCCAAACCAGTGACAGCAGAGCGCGACATTTACCCGCCAGAATTCAACGTAAACGTACCTAAAATCCTACATAATTCCTTATTTTTTTAACAATGTACCCAGGGGGTACATTACTATGGGCTTATCTATCCCAGTTCAAAGGACAAACAGAAAGGCAAGGTGGGATCGCATGGCAAAAGCATCAGCGAAGAGTAAAACGCTTTCCACTGCGGTAGCACTTGCAATGGCTGCTTCGCTGAGCGTTCCTTTCACGGCATATGCCGATGAAGATGCGAACGCTTCGCAAGAGGCAACCCAGCAAGAGGAAACGACAGCGGCAAACGACGGATCCGTAACCAACAACGAAGAAACTGCAACAGTTAAGGCAACCGGCGAAACTGAGGCAGACGCGAAAGACGCAATTGCGCTGCATTCCAACGAATCCGCGCAGGCAGTGGCCGAGGTTGACGGCATGAAGTACGCAAGCATCGCAGCGGCAATCGCGGCCATCGATGCTAAGGGCACCGTTACCCTCCTGGGTGATGTAACAGAGGACGTCACCATCCCTGAAGGCAAGGCCATCACGCTCGACCTAAACGGTAAGAAGCTCACCAACAAGGCAAGTCACACCATCACCAACAATGGAACGCTCATGGTAACGGACTCCATTGGCGGCGGCGTGGTTGACAACATCACCCATGCAAAGGCTGCTCTCTCCAACGCAGTAGGCGCAACGGCCACGCTTGAGGGTGGCACGTTCATGCGCAGCAAGGAAGCCGGCAAGGACGGCAACAACAGTGGCGGCAACAGCTACTACACCATTGAAAACTATGGTTCCATGAGCTTCGGTTCTGGTGCATCGGTGGAAAACGCTGGTCACTTCTCCAGCATGATCCGCAACGGCGGCAAGAACACCGCTGAAAGTCCCGCTGAAATGACCATCAATGGCGGCACGTTCAGCGGCGGCATCAACACCATCAAGAATGACGATTACGGCAACCTCACCATCAACGATGGCGACTTCGACAACACGTCCCAGTACGTAATCATGAACTGGAGCAAGGCCACCATCAATAACGGCACGTTCAAGACCTCCAGCAAAGCCACCTCTGCTGTTCTGTTCAATTCTTCGTACGGCAATGACCCCGCTGACATCGGAAGCCTGGAAGTAAACGGCGGCACGTTCACCACCAATTCCGCCGCCCAGCCCGTGCTGACGAACTACTACGACGCCAACAACACGGCAACGTCCACGGTGATAAACAACGGCATCTTCAACGGGGATTTGGTAAACGAGTCCGAGCATAAGGGCCCGCTTTCCGTTTCCGATGGTACGTTCACGGATCCGGCAGTCGCAAAGCACCTCAAGAGCGGCAAGGCAGTTTTGTTCAACGACGGCAAATATGCTGTCGGTAACAAGGACGCCGTGAAGGACGATGCAACCTATTCCGTAACCAATACCGACGGAACGGTTGTTTACTTCACCGATGCTCAGGCTGCAAACGACTATGCTAAGGAATCGGGCGCTCAGGCTCCTGTGGTTTTGAAGGTTACCGTTAACTTCGATTCCAACCAGGGCACAGCAGTCGACTCTCAGCTTGTTGCCGTTGGTGACAAAGTGGCAAAGCCGGCAGATCCTACCAAGAAAGGCTATACCTTCTCGGGATGGTTCACTGACAAGGACTGCACCAAGGCTTACCACTTCGATGCTGCTGTAGACAACACACAACCCGAGTTCACCCTGTATGCCGGCTGGAAGGCAGCGGCTCCTTCTACCGTTCAGCCCGGTGCTGGCGACAACGGCAATAACTCCTCTGCCAATGCGAACGTAAACGTCAACACCGTTAACGACAATGGCGACAATGCCGCAAGCGAAGCAAAGGCGACTACCGTGAAGACGGGTGACAACCTTGCTCTTATTGGTGGCGCAATTGCCCTGATTGCCGTTGCGGCTGCTGCCGTTGCAGGATTTGCACTGCGTCGCAGGAAGATGAACTAGCTTTTTGTTCACTGCGTTTCACTGACCGTAAGGCAATACGGCGGTAACGCGTACGGCAAAGGGTCGGGCCTGAGGAAATCTCGGACCCGACCCTTTTGTTTTGCTTTGGGACAATGGGGACGGGTACTGTTTTCTCGCGCATCCTTTCGCATTGGGCTTTTGAGTCCTGGAGAAATCCAGGGCTTTTTGCTTACCCGTCTAACAAGCAGAGCCCTGCTTGCGACCAATTACGCGAACAGGGCTCTGCTTTTGTGCATGTTACCAAACAAAAAAGGGCGGTCGCTTTTGCGAACGCCCTTAGTAAAGCTGGGAATTTGGTGCCTATCCCCATTTTCCCACTTACGCCATGAATTTGTAGACGGCTTGGGTGTAGGCCACCGGGTCGTCGATAGGCAGACCCTCAGTGATCAGCGCCTGATCGTACAGAATCGTGGCGTACAGGTGCACCTTTTCGGTATCGCCATCCTCGAACGCCTTCTGCACTGCCTTGAATACGGGATGCTCGGCGTTCAGTTCGAGCACTCGGTCGCTCTTTACGTGCTCGCCGTCGGGACCCTGCGCCAAGATCTTTTCCATTTCCAGCGTGATGGGACCTTCTGCGGTTACGCATGAAGGGGTATCGGTCAGGCGTGCGGAAACGGCAACGCGCTTAACCTTGCCATCGAGTGCCTTCTGCATTTCGGCGAACAGGCCCTCGTTTTCCTTCGTAATGGCCTCAGCTGCGCTCTTTTCGTCCTCGGTTTCAAGGCCCAGGTCACCGCCGGCGACATTCTTGAATTGCTTTTCGTTGTATTCGCTCATCGACATGAAGCAGAACTCGTCAACATCCTGCGGGCACAGCAGCACGTCGAAGCCCTTGCTCAGCACCGTGTTCACAATGGGGCGCTTCGCCAAACGGTCAATGGCCTCGCCCGTTGCGAAGAAGATCGACTTCTGGTCCTCCGGCATAGCCTCCACGTACTCGGCAAGCGTCACCATCTTCTGCTGCTTGGCGGAGTAGAACAGCAGCAGGTCAGCCAGCACATCCTTCTTCATGCCGTAGCTGGTGTAGATGCCGTATTCCAAATTGCGGCCAAAGCCCTTGAAGAACTTTTCGTAACCGTCGCGGTCGTTCTTCAGGAACTTCTCCAGTTCGCTCTTGATCTTCTTTTCGAGCTTGCTGGCAATAGCGCGCAGTTGGCTGTTCTGCTGAAGCGTTTCGCGCGAGATGTTCAGCGAAAGGTCCTGCGAGTCCACCACGCCCTTCACGAAACTGAAGTAGTCGGGCAGCAGATCGCCGCACTTTTCCATGATCAGCACATTCGAGCTGTACAGTGCCAGGCCCTTTTCGTAGTCCTTGTTGTAGAAGTCGTACGGCGGGCGCTTGGGGATGAACAGCAGCGCATCGTAGGTTAACGCACCTTCTGCGTGAACGGAAATGGTGCGGGCCGGATCCTCGAAATCGTGGAAGTCGGTCTTATAGAAGGTGGCGTACTCTTCGTCGGACACCTCAGACTTGCGGCGCTTCCAGATGGGGATCATGGAGTTGATGGTTTTAACCTCGCGCACCGTTTCGAATTCGGGCGTGTAGTCGTCGCCAGCATCTTCGGGCTTGGGCAGGGGCTTGCGCTCCTCCATTTCCATGTGGATGGGGTAGCGCACGTAGTTGCTGTACTGCTTGATGAGGGCCTGGAGCTCATACTGGTCTAGGAATACGTCGTACTCTTCTTCGTCGGCGTTGTCCTTCAGGTGCAGGGTGATGCTGGTGCCGTGGTCGGCGCCCAGTGCGGCGGCCTCCTCAGCGGTGGCGGGCTCGACGGTGTAGCCCTCAACGCCGTCGGATTTCCAGGTGAACGCCTCGGCCTCGCCGTATGCGCGAGAGGTTACGGTAACTTCCTTGGCAACCATGAACGAAGAATAGAAGCCCACGCCGAACTGGCCGATGATGTCCACATCTTCGCCCTGCTTTTCGGCGTTTTCAGTCTTGAACTCAAGGCTGCCGGAATGGGCGATGGTACCCAGGTTGGTTTCGAGCTCGTCGCGCGTCATGCCGATGCCGGTATCGGAAACGGTGATGGTGCGTGCGTCCTTGTCGAAGGCAACATCGATGGAAAGGTCGTCTTTCGAAACGGCGATAGAGGTATCGGTAAGGCTCTTGAAGTAGAGCTTGTCCACCGCGTCGGATGCGTTAGAAATAAGCTCGCGCAGGAAGATTTCCTTGTTCGTGTAGATGGAGTTGATCATCAGATCGAGGAGCTTTTTGCTCTCAGTTTGGAACTGCTTCATTCAGATCCTTCCTTCTTTGGGCGAATGGCACGCGCCGCACGGCACAGGCGCGGCAACACCCTATTTATATTGTGGGCAAACGCAAATTAGCACTCCCGCAAGAGGAGTGCTAATAAGAATTCTAGTATGGGAACTGCACCTGTCAAGGAAGGCGAAGGCCGCCCGCCCGTTTGTAACGCGGCTGTTGCCTTTCGGGCGGTTTACGGCGAACGGGCGCGGGCGATGGTAGTGCGCAGCGCGTCAATCACCGTGCCGCGGAACGCGCCCTTTTCCAGAACCACAACTCCGCGAATGGTGGAACCGAAAGGCAAGCACACCTCGTCCTTCAACTGGTCAGGATGCTTGCCCGATTCCAGCACCAGCTTCGCAGAACCCAAAGCCGCCTGCGCGGCAATCTGCTGGGCCTGCGGGCGCTTCAGCCCTTCGGCCACGCCGGCGTCGCGGCCTTCGCCTATTACCAGCGAAAATAGCAGCAGCCCTAAGCGTTTTAGGCGCTATTCCTTCTCTTCGCCTTCTGCCGTCTCGGGCTCCTCCTCGAAGCGGACGTCAATCTTGTCGATGCGCAAACCATCCATCACGCGGGCCATCATCGTGATCTTCGCGCCCTCGTGATGCAGCTCGTACGAATCGCCCTCGGCGGGGATCTTGTCCAGCAGGTCAAGCATCAAGCCACCCGCGGTCTCGTAGTCGAACACGGGCACGGGCTCAAATCCAATGAACTCAACGAACTGGTCAACCGGCAACGAGCCGTCAACCAAGTAATGATGCTCGCCTACCTTCAGAATTTCATCCTGATCATCGTGGAGATACTCGTCTTCCATACGGCCGATAATCTGCTCGACCACATCGGTCATGGTAACGATGCCGGACGTGCCGCCATGCTCGTCAACCACCACGGCGATTTTCGTGTGCTTAGCCTGCAGCACCTGCAAAAGTTTCGCGATAGAAATGCTCTCCGGCACCGCCTGAATAGAGCGAATCTTCAGGTCCTTCATCGTGGAGCCCTCGGGCAGCAGATAAGCATCCTTGATGTGCACGAAGCCCACAATGTTGTCCTTGTCCTCGCGGAACACGGGGTAACGCGTGAATTTGTTCTTCCCCATGAAGTCGAGGTTCGTCGCAAGGTCATCGTCGTAGTCGATGGCCAGCACCTCGGTGCGAGGCGTCATGATAGCCTTCGCGTCCTTATCGTCCAGGTCGAAAATGTTGTCCAGATACTGGTACTGATCCTGCTCGATAGATCCGCTCTCGGCGCTTTCTTCAAGCAGCAGCTTAATTTCTTCCTCGGAATAAGCCTCAGTTTCATTCTTGGCATCGTGGCCGGTCAAGCGCATAACGCCATTGGTGGTAGCGTTAAACAACCACATGATGGGATAAGTAATGCGATAGAACGCATGAAGCGGGCCCGCCGTGTGCAGCGCGTAGGTTTCCGTCTTCAGAATAGCCATGCTCTTAGGGATGAGCTCGCCGGCCACCACATGCAGCGTGGTCATGATGAAGTAGCCAATACCCACCGAAATAACGGTGACAGCCGTGTCGGGCAAGCCAAAGAACACGAAGATCGGGTGAAGCAGCGCGGCAAACGCGGGCTCGCCCAGCCAGCCCAACGCCAGCGAAGCCAGCGTAATACCAAGCTGGCAAGCCGAAAGGTACTCGTTAACGTTGTCGGCCATCTCGAACGCACGCTTGGCGCCCTTCTTGCCTTCTTCCACCAAAATCTCAATCTGCGATTTACGCACGCGCACCAAGGAAAACTCAGCGATAACGAAAAAAGCGTTCATCAGCAGAAACAGAACAACCAATATCAAACTTAACCAAATAGGCATCTATGTACAAAACTCCTTGCGTAAGCGGGTGAGAAGCGGCATCGCCATCTCTCACTGCGGGGACGAGAAACGGATCGGCCATTTCTCATTGCGGAAACAGAATCGGAAAAGAGGGCCAGCCTGCTTTTCCGCTAAAGGGGAATCGGTGCGCTTTGCACCCTTTCCGAGAAAACCGAAATTACACGGCCATCTCCCCCTTTGGGAAGGGCATAAGGCGCGTTACGTCCGCCAACAAGGAAAGGCGCTTGCGCACGTCCAGGCATAAACCACGCGCAAGGAAGAGTTGCAACGCTGTTTGCGCTGCGGCATCTGAATACAGAAACGCAGCCTTTTCTTCACACGAAGACAAAGACCGCGCGGGACCAAAAAGAGAATTATTGCATTGTGCGGTGCGTTTTTGGGTCGAGCAACATCGACCGCCGCCGTCGGAGTCGTTCACGACAGCTTCATCTCCTATTCTGATGGCCGCCGCCATCGTTGGTCCCACAACCCGTTTTGCGTAAACAGGCACGATATCTTTTCAGAATAGTACCGCGGAACAACGGCAATTCAACGAAACACCATCACAGCGCCATGTTTTCGGCGGCAAACGACACAATCCCGCCGCTTCGGCCTCGTCGCAGACGCGACGACAGAGATGCGGGTGCCGGCCTCATGCGAAATCCCAACCAAATCAACAACGCGCGCCGCCGCGAAACGGACGCGCAGGGCAAAAGGCGCGTGGACGGCGAGGCGGGATATACCCAGCGACGCGAGGCGAATGCGCTTGCCCCGCGTGGGACGACGCGGAATGTACGCACACCTCACACGGGGACAACGGGCACGTCTCACGCGAAGGCGGGCGCAACAACAGGAGCATCTTGCGCGTGAGCGGGGAGCAGCTCGGAGCTGCGTGTGAGCGAACCCACGAAACAGCCGCTCCACCCCGCACAAACGGGGACAGTGCGCGAAATACGAGCACCTAGGAATGGCAAGATCTGCGCGCCGTGCATGATTCGAGGGGTCCGTGCAGCGAAAGCGGGCCCTTCATGGCAAGATCTTCGCGCGGTGTATTCCCAAACGGCTGTTTGCGGGGCTTTTCGGATGCATGGCGCGCATATCCTGCCAAAGCCAGCCCGTTTTCGGATGCATGGCGCGCGAATCTTGCCACGAACTGGCGATTTTCCCGTCCGAGGCACCTTTTGGGATACATGAAGCGCAAAACTTGCCACGGATTGCCGCCCGGGAACGCACCAGGGCGAAATATTGCCATCGCCAGGCACCCGAGAACGCACCGTGGCGTCACGGAACCGGGAGACGCCACGCGAACGAAACATCGGCCAATTCAACACCACGCGCTGACACGTCCAAGAAACCATGAAAATATTTTGGTACCTTCCGCCAAGAAACGGCGCTGAAAACGTGCTCGCGTAGTATGGCGAACATGAGCGAAAAAAATACTTACATCAACGACACGGACGGGCGCGATAACGGCAACGAACCGTCCGGACATGGCAGCGCGGCATCATCGGAACACGACGGCAACGAACCGTCCCAACGTGGTGACGCCGACTCATTGAATCATGGCAACACCGAACTGTCCGATCACGACAGCGCAGCCTCGCCGGAGCGCGACAACACCGCTTCGTCAGAGCATGGCGATACCGCCTCGCCGGAACGCGACAACGTCACTTCACTGAAACACGGCGACACCTTCTCATCGAAACGCGGCAATGCCCCCTCGCCCGAACATGACAACGAGGCAGCAGCGCAGCGCGACGGTGTCGGCGACGTCTCATCGGAACGCGAGAACGCCGCCATCGCCGACAAAGAAGCAGCAAGCCGCTCCGATCACGCAGAAGAGGCACCGCTCGATGAGCGCAGCGCCGCTCATGCAGCGGAGACGGCATCCGACAAGCACCATGCCGCCCACGCAGCAAAGGCGGCATCCGCGTACCTCCAGAAAGCCGGAAATTTCCTCGGCCTACACAAAAAGGCTTCCGCCATCGCTGCAGCCATTGCGCTGTGCGCCGTAGTGGGCATCGGCGCAGCCGTGGCTTCGAGCAGCCGGCCCGCCCCTAACGGCATGCTCCTAAGCAGCAGCTTTGTGAACTACGCAGCAAACGCCGTTGCAACTACCACGAATACTGCCGCAGAAGAAGCGGCAGCGGGACTCGTCGCTCAACGTCTCACGCCCAACGCACTCAACAGCGTCGATTCCTTCACCACCGCCCCTGGCACGTTTTCCCTGATAGAAGGCGAAAATGCCACACCGCTTTCCGAAGAGCAGCAAGAATCCCTTGCAGCAGCCACCCAAAACATCGAAGGCGGCGGCTACACCGTTGGCTTCACGCTCATCAATTTGAACACCGGCAAGGGCATCGCCTACAACCTCGACTCGCGCGTTTACGGCGCCAGCTCGTTCAAGGGTCCCTACGCCGCCTTCCTGTGCCAACACCTGGGCGACAACGACGCTTCCTACCCATCCGGCAGTGAAGCGGCGGGCTCCGGCGTTTCGTCGTCCATATATTCCCTGATGCAACCCATGATCCTCTACTCGGATAACAGCGCCTTCAGCAGCTTGCGCAACACTTACGACAGCGCAGGGTTCGCAGAATGGCTCAATTCCTGCGGTGTGGATTCCGAGATCATGCACGACACGCACTTCCCACGCTACTCCACGCGCGAATCCGCCCTGCTATGGCTGCGCACGTACCAGTACCTCAAAACCAATACTCCCACCGCGCAGAACCTAGCATCGCTCTACGAGCAGACGAACGTGTCGTTCATTCGCTCTGGCGTGAGCGACGATGGCGAAGTTGAAGCCGTGCTCAACAAGGCAGGCTGGTGCTCTGGCAGCGAACGTTTCACCGGTCTGTGCGATGCGGGGCTCATCAAGTGCACCGACGGCACCAATTACCTCATGAGCACCATGACCAATTCGCCCGACGGCGGCCTATACACCGTCCGTCTGGCGAACCTGGCATCCACCCTCTTTGAGTGCCGCGACGTGCTGGAATAGCGCCTAGCAAACAGGCAAGCGCAAAGCAGGAACTGCAGAGCAAAGGTCGCTAAGCGGTGTAATTTTCCTGCCTCTTTCGCCCGCCGCAGAACGTAAAAGCTACAATGAACAATGCTGCGCAAATGCGCGTTGAGTGCATTGGGGCGAAACTACGCCACGCAAGGAATGTCCATGGCATGTCTGTGCGGCGGGCAACGCAGGAAAATCGCTTTCGCACGATGCATGCGCAACAGCCGCTCGCCCTTGCACATGCCGACGCCGCTCCCGCAAAGGCAACGTCGCACAAATGCGCATCGATTGCACCGCGCCTCATAGGAGGCCTCACACAACCGATACCGCACCAGCGTCGAACAGCACAGTACCCCCTAAAGGGAACCGCACTGCCAGCGAACTACAAACCCCGAACGAAAGGATTGCCGTGGTGGAACTTGCTCGCGAACTTAACCGTCATGCCGCTTCGGCAACCCACGAGCAAACGCATCTTGCCGAACACCCAGGACAGCTGGTGTGGATTTTCATGGGCATGTCCGTCGTTGGCCTTATGGGCGAAACGTTGCAGCACCTTGTGGCGTTCGGCGAATTGGAAAGCCGTGCCGGCTTCATCTGGGGTCCATTTTCGCCCATCTACGGGCTGGCGGCAGTTCTGCTAACCATGCTGCTCGAACCCCTGCAGGACAAGGGGGTCCCACTGCTTTTGACGGTAAGCGCCGTCGTGGGCGGCAGCCTTGAGTACTTCGCCAGCTGGGCCATGGAAACATTCTGGGGCGTTGTGGCATGGAGCTATCTGAACATCCCCCTCAATTTTGATGGGCGCACCGACGTCTTCCACTGCCTGATCTGGGGCACCATTGGCGTGCTGTGGGTAAAGGTTGGCCTGCAATTATGCCAACGCATCTTCAACCGTGTAAACACCGCCGGCACCCCGTACCGTGCGGCAACGGCAGCGCTTTCCATCTTCATGGCACTCGACATTGCCATGACCATCATCGTTTTGCTGCGCGCCGATGCCCGAACCGATGGCATTCCGCCGCAGAATCCCATCGAACAATTCTGCGATACCGCCTACCCCACCGACATGTTGCAGAAGCGCTTCCATAACATGGGCGGCCTCGGCATATAGGCAGGAAAAGGAACCAGCAGCAGATTCCCGCTTTATTGCTCGGGCAATTGTCTGCTGCAAATGGCAGAGTGCCAAGTGCTCTATGCATCCTGTTTGGCGGGAACCTAGCGCCTGCCCCATTTCCCTGTATTCGCAATAAGGCGCAAAAGCAGAGCCGCGCTCGCGATCCACACCGCAAGCGCGGCTCTGCTCGCTAGATGGGAATCTGGTACCTTTCTTTTTCCCGTCCTACTCGTAGAAGTCGGCGGCATCCTCAAGCAGCTCAATGATGTTGATGCCTTGCGGGCACATATCCTCGCAGGCACCGCATTGAATACAGGTAGAAGCGCGACCGTCGCGGGTTTGCCAGGCGTACTGACTCTTCGCAAATTCGCGATTCTCGGTCATCTTTTCCAAATTCAGCAAACCCAAGGCTTCGGGAATATTCACGCCAGCGGGGCAGTCTTTCACGCAATAGCGACAGTTGGTGCAAGGGATCAACCCCACGCTCTTCAGAGCATCAACCGCATCGCCCAGCGTCTTTTCTTCGGAGGCGGACAAGGGTTCGTTCGCCTTCCATTCGCGCACGTTTTCCTGGATCTGTTCCAACGTCGATACGCCCGAGAGCACGCTGATAACATTGGGCAGGTTGTAGCAGAATCGATAAGCCCACGAAACCACGCTCTTGTCGGGGTCGGCTGCCTTCAGCACACTTGCACCGCGTTCCGGCAAGTCTGCCAAACGACCGCCGCGGGCGGGCTCCATAATCACCACGGGCACACCATGTTTTTGCGCAACTTCCATGCATTTGCGCGATTCCACCACAGGATCTTCCCAGTCGAGGTAATTCACCTGCAACTGGACAAAATCCATATCGGGATGATCGGCGAGCAACTTGTCCAACGTTTCGGCGTTGTCATGCATCGAGAAACCCAAGTGCTTGATGACACCTTCGGCTTTCTTCTGCGCGGCCCATTCCCACATTCCGTACTCATCGAATTTCGCCGTGCGCGCACCGCCCATGTTATGCAGCAGGTAGAAATCGATGTAGTCAGTGCCCAGGCGTTTGAGCGAAGTATCCAAACATGCTTTAGCGTCTTCTGCGGTAGGCTGAGCCCAAGCCAAGCACTTGGTTGCAATGGTGAACGAATCGCGCGGATAGCGCTCCACCAGCGCCTTGCGCATGGCAACTTCCGATTCGCCTTCGTGGTAGACATAGGCGGTATCAAAATACGTGCCGCCAGCCTCTATGAACGCATCGACCATCTTCTTCAAGTGCTCGATGTCGATGCTCTTCTGATCTTTGGGGTCAGTAAGGGGCAAACGCATGCAGCCAAAACCCAACTTAGGGGTATCCAAAAGATTGCTCATAGGGGGGGCTCCTTGCCTGTTCTTCTACAAATTCTCTGCGCCCATTGTAGCGGAAAACCAACTTTAGTAACGTAGCGTTACTTATTTTAAGAGAAAGCAATAACACGACACGATACACGAGCAAGCGCCCAAACCCACGGCACCGCCCGTGTTTCGCAACGCCGCGCTCGGGCCACATCACGATGCCGCGCCCAAACAGTTCCCTAGCACGGCAGTGGGGCAACATCACGATGCCGCACCCGGGCAACGCCTTGGCGCTGCATCGAGTCAACCCTACCCCGCGCCAGATCCACCCCCGCTCCGCATCGGGCCCACAACGACCCAACACCGTATCAGGTTCAACCCCCGTTCCGCATCGAGCCCACAACATACCAGCACTGCCTCGGGGGCCCTCCCAGGAGCCCAGAAACAAAGAATCAGTCCGAATTGCAACTTTTTTGCGATTGGCAATTGCTGCGAGCTCCTCAATCGCGAATCGCGGCACAAAAACGCAGCAAAAATGGCATATTTCAAGCCTGAAGGAACCGAGAAGAGCCCCTAATCGCAAAAAAGTTGCAAAGATACCGAGTTTTTTGTTTTTTGCAATGGGTCCGATCGCTGCAACAGGGCAAATCCCGCGAAAACGCGCGGAGCATCATGGCCAGCAACCCAAAATCAGAAACAAGAAAGGCGCCCGCCATGCGGACGCCTCCAAAAAACCAAATCGGCTGAAATCTACGCTTCCTTGGCACCATACTGCTCGTAATAAGCATCGAGTGCAGCCTTCAGCGTATCGTCGATCACTACTTCGCCCTGAACTTCGTGGTTGTACAGGAGCTCGGTAACTTCAGCCATGCTTACGATGGAAGCTACAGGGAAGCCATACTTTTCCTGGACTTCCTTCTGCGCAGTCTTCACGCCGCCCTTGCCAACTTCCATGCGATTCAGGGAGACAATCAGACCCTTAACCTCAACATCAGCGGCACCCTTCAAGACGGGATACGTCTCGTCGATGGACTTGCCCGACGTGGTAACGTCTTCAACCATGATCACGCGGTCGCCGTCATGAAGCTCAGCGCCCAGCAGGTTGCCGGCATCGGCGCCGTGGTCCTTCACTTCCTTGCGGTTACAGCAGTACTTAACTTCCTTGCCGTACAGCTCCTCCAAGGCGATGGCGGTAACAACAGCCAGCGGAATGCCCTTGTATGCAGGACCGAATACCGCATCGAAATCCAGGTCAAAGTTGTCATGAATGGCGCGAGCGTAGTACTCGCCCAAGCGCTTCAGCTGACCACCCGTAACATAGGCGCCGGCATTCATGAAAAAGGGAGATTTGCGCCCGCTCTTAAGCGTGAATTCGCCGAACTTGAGCACCCGGCTTTTCACCATGAACTCGATGAATTCTTTCTTATATGCCTCCATGAGCGCACTCCTTCTCTAGTGAAACTACTATTTTCATTCTACAAAAGCCTGGGGCAAAGCCCCTGCGGCTACTCGCGGTAAAAGCCGTTCATCGCCTTGTACACGTCGATCTCCCACTGGCGGCGGTGGCTCTTGGCGACCGTGTCCAGGATAAGTCCCGTCACGAAGGAGAGGGCGCCGCAGCCGGCGAGCGCCAGGCTGCCGAGCATCGTGGGGATGCGGGGCACCAGGCCGGTGGCCGCGTACTCGGCGACGACGGGGATGCCCGCCACCACGGCCAGCACCAGCAGGATCAGGGCCAGCCAGCCGAAGAACGCCAGCGGGCGGTAGTCCTTGAACAGGCTCGTGATGGCACGCAGCACCTTCGCGCCGTCGCCGAAGGTGGACAGCTTCGAGTAGCTGCCCTCGGGGCGGTCGCGGTAGTCGATCGGCACGTCCTCGATGCGCCAGCGCTTGTCCACCGCGTGGATGGAGATCTCCGTCTCGATCTGGAAGCCCTCGGAGAGCACCGGCATGGTCTTCACGAACACGCGGTTGAACGCGCGGTAGCCCGTCATGACGTCGTCGAAGGCGAAGCCGTAGATCTTCTTGATCAGCCAGCGCACCAGGTCGTTGCCGAAGCCGTGGAACGCGCGGTCGTTCTCCTCGCCGTAGGAGCCGTTGGACAGGCGGTCGCCCACCGTCATGTCGGCGCGGTCGGCGCGCAGCGGCTCCAGGAGAGCCGGCGCGGCCTCGGCGGGGTAGGTGTCGTCGCCGTCGACCATCAGGTAGTAGTCGGCGTCGATGTCGCGGAACATGGAGCGGACGACGTTGCCCTTGCCCTGGCGCCCCTCGAACTTCACGATGGCGCCGTGCTCGCGGGCGATGTCGGCCGTGCCGTCCTTGGAGTTGTTGTCGTAAACGTAGATGTCGGCGTCGGGCAGGACGCGCTTGAAGTCGTCCACCACCTTGCCGATGGTCACGGCTTCGTTGTAGCAGGGTATGAGTACTGCGACCTTGTCTGCCATTGGGCTCCCTTTCAAACAAGCAAACAGCAAGCGCAAAAGCGCGAAATGTATCAATTGCCGACTATGCACCTACGGCGCATACCGCCCGATACCCCTCAGAGCAGCAGTCGAAGCGCATAGCCATAAGCCATATTAGTTTACTCGCTTTTTACGTTGAAAGAAACGACGCACGGAAAATGGGCACAGGTGGGAATCTGGCACCTGTCCCTATTTTCCCATTCGGTTAGTTATGCGTACGATGATCGCGGTAATTGGCCAGATACGTTGCGAATTCAGCCGAGGTGTCGGAATTACCAGAACGCCACATTTTGTGGTCGATGATGGTGCTTTCGCTGCCGTAATACGCATCGATGTAGGCAATAAGCCCGTCAATCGCTTCAAGCTGCGCTTCGGGATAGGCGCCCTGCCCGCCCACATGCACTATTTCGATGCCAATAGAATACGAATTCATACCGTAATCGGTAATACTCTTCGAAGGAGCTTTGGTGGTCCCCTTTTTGTCGTCGCGTCCATCTTCCGGCACGCCATACTCGCTGTTGTGACCTGCGTCGCCATAGCCGGCATGATGGGCAATGGCATCCATCGGCACACATTGCACGATAGATCCGTCTTTATTCACGATGAACTGCGAGGCCACTTTGTTGCCACTGCTCTCCCATGAATTAACGATAGAAGCCGCGCTGCTATCCACTTCGGTGTCATGTAGCACGATGTACTTCTGATAGCTGGCCCCTTTTTCGCCGTGGTTGAAGTCGGGGCGATAGTCTTCCGTTATATCCAGCTTCGCGCGCAACTCACTTGCCGTCGGCTTAGCTTCCTCCGCAGAAGAAACGCCCCCTTCGGCTCCTTCGCCACTTTGGGCACCGCCATCCGAAGAAACGCCCGCATCATTCACCTTGAGCTGAGAGTGGTCGGGCTGTTGCTGCGGAGCTGCGCAACCCGCCAACGTGCACGCCAAAGCAGCGGCGGCAAGTATCCCTATCAGTCTCATACGTTTTCCTTTCAACCGAACGGCGTGCCCAACACAGCGGCGCCAACGTTCTCGCTAGGCACAAATCACAGCGAGCCTGGCCAGCTGCCCTTTCCGGCAACCATACCAGGCTCGCAACATATCAATGCAAGAAAATGGAGATCAATCCTATTTTCTCAGGTCAACGCCAAGTTCAGCATCCACCAAATCAAATGCCGCGTCGATGGCCTTGTCCATATCGTAGTACTTGTATCCACCCAAACGGCCAGCGAATACCACGTTGCCTTCCTGCTTGGCAAGCTCAACGTACTGCTCGTACAGGGCGCTGTTGCGATCGTCGTTCAGAGGATAGTACGGCTCATCGCCGCGCTCCCAGTTTGCGGGATACTCGCGCGTAATGATGGTGGTTGGCTGAGTGCCGTACTCGAAGTGCTTGTGCTCGATAATGCGTGTGAAGGGCACCTCGCGGTCGGTGTAGTTAACCACCGCGTTGCCCTGCCAATTCTCGCATTCAATACGCTCGGATTCGAAGCGCAAAGAACGATACTCCAGCGCGCCAAGCTGATAATCAAAGTAAGCATCGATGGTGCCACAGTAGATAACGCGGTCGGCAATACCTTCGTTTTCAGCAACGAACTCACGATATTCGGTATTCAGCAAAATTTCCGTATCGCCGAACATGCGCTCAACCATAGCAGTGTAGCCGCCCATGGGGATGCCCTGCCAACGGTCGTTGAAGTAGTTGTTGTCATAGATGAAGCGAACGGGCAGGCGCTTGATGATGGAAGCGGGCAGCTCGGTGCAGCTCTTGCCCCACTGCTTTTCGGTGTAGCCCTTGATCAGCTTCTCGAATACATCCTTGCCGATAAGCGAAAGCGCCTGTTCCTCGAGATTAGAGGGCTCGCCTTCGCCAATCTGCTCGGCTGCTTCCTGCTTCTGGCGCTCAATGATTTCCTTCGCTTCAGCGGGGGTCTTGATTCCCCACATCTTCGAGAAGGTGTTCATGTTGAACGGCAAGTTGTACAGCTCGTCCTTGTAGCTGGCAACAGGGCAGTTCACATAGTTGTTGAACTCGGCAAACTGATTTACGTAATCCCAAACGGGACGAAGCGACGTATGGAAGATATGGGCACCGTACTTATGCACGTTGATGCCATCGATTTCTTCCGTGTAGATGTTGCCTGCAATGTGATCGCGGCGGTCGATGACCAAGCAGGTCTTGCCGATCTTGGCGGCTTCATGAGCAAAAACGGCGCTCGTGATGCCAGCGCCAACGATAAGGAAATCGTAATGGTTGCGCTGCATGCCATGCCTTTCTGTGTGTAACGTTTCAGCCAGCAAGCTGCCGGCCGCTCTAGTATGTTTAGAATGCACCGCACGGGCGCACTGCTTCTTATTTTAGACGATGCTGCTCTACTATCGAAACTCGGACCCAATAAAAAACGCCCACAAGGACGTTAACGAGCTTTGGGGTATTCACCAGTAGAGTCAGCGAGTAAGATTCTGGCGAGTGCGGGGAGATTGAAAAGCCCATAGGGCTGGCCTTTGCGCCGCCCTATGGGCTTTGAAATTTCCCTGCACCGCCAGAATCCCGCGCAGCATCGTCGCGTCTCAGGAGCATGTTGCGCTGATCGTAGATCAGCGCAACTGACTAATCCTGCTTTACAACAAGAACGTCGCAGCGAAGGTTCCTGATCAGATAGGTGGAAACGCTGCCAACGAATACGTAGGTGATGTTCGAAAGACCGCGCTCACCACAGATAACCAGCTCGGGCTCAAATGGCTTGATCATCAGATTGTGAATGGTTTCCTGAATGCGACCAACCTTAACGACAACCTCTACGGAAGGGATGTCTGGATCTTCCTCGGCTGACTTCAGCGTATCGCCCAAGGAATCGACCAAACGGTTGCGAACCGTTTCAGCAAGCTCTTTGTAGTCGGTGCCCGTCAAGGAATCGGGAACCGAATCTACTACATGGCCGAACATCAATTCTGCATGGTTGAGCTTCGCAATCTGAATTGCGCGCTCGGCTACTTCCTGCTGAGTGCTGCCGCCATCGAGTGCTGCAAATATGCGCCTGTACTGCTTCATAGCTCTCGCCCCTCTTTCTCCTTCGCCATACGGCAAAGGCCCCAGTATCGAAGCGCCCCTGCGCCTCGCTTATTATCTTTCTTTATTCTAGCAGGATACCCAAGCAAAAACGTCACAATGCTGTAACACGTTCATTCCTTCTTCCCCAAAGAAACCTCAAATGATGAGGGGATTGTGAATGGTTGCCTCTGCGAAAGCCATGCCTGTCACGAAGCTGTTCCGGCACTCCCTCCCGAACCTGCATTGGCCACTCTTGGCTTAACTCCAACTAAAGCACGGGCGTTCTGCATTGCCTCCAAATATGCTTGAGCATCGCCTGGATCGTCGCCGATAGACTCATCGCCCAAATCAACCTCGCGAGGAACGCGACGATACAGGATGTCGTACATAACCGGCACCACATACAGCGTCATGAACGTGGCGTACAGCAAGCCGCCCACAACCACAACCGCCATGCCGCGCTGCATCGACGATCCCACCGCATCGCTGAACACCATCGGCAACATAGCGAAGATAGTGGTAATTGCCGTCATCATGATGGGGCGCATGCGGGTACGTCCCGCAGCCACCAGGGCATCGTGCTTCGACAGGCCACCCCGGCGCAGCTGGTTCACATAGTCAACGAACACGATGCCGTTATTCACCACCGTGCCCATAAGCACCGCGAAGCCCAGCAGCGAAAGCATGCTCAGCTGTTCGCCGGCTGCCACCAAACCGAACAAACCGCCGGTAAAGGCAAGGGGGACAGTCAAGATCACGATGAAGGGAGAAAGCAAGCTCTGGAACTGCGCCACCATAACAAGGTAAATCAGCACAAAGCCCAAAATCAGAAGCAGCATCATTTGAGAAAGCATCGTGTTGATGTTTTCCAGCTCGCCACTGGTTTGAATGGTGTAGCCCTCGGGCAGCTGATAATCCTTGAGCTTGGTCTGCAGATCGCGCGCAAGCAAAGCATTGTTGTAACCATCTTCGACATCGGCCGTCACCGTAATAGCACGGGTTGAGTTCACATGAATCATCGTGGGAGAGGCAACTCCCTGCTCAACCGTAGCGAACTCGCGAAGCTTGTGCGTGGTGGTATCGCCCGTCTGCTGATTGGTTATCTCAATCTCAGTATCAAGAAGATTGTCTGCCGTAACAGGGTTTGTCTTATCCACTACAGACACATTCATCTTGCTGCCATCGAGCGTCATGGAAGGCGCATCGGCGCTTTCGGAAAGCTTTTTCGCCAAATCGCTATACAACTGAGCAACCGTATAGCCGTCCTTGGTAAGCTTGTCGCGATCGACAACCAGGTGAAGCTCGGTCGCAGCATCTTCCATGCCGTTTTCGATTTCGGTATAGCCCTCCACCTGGCCAACGATCCCCATCACATCTTCGCTGATACGCACCAGCTCATCCTGATCGGGACCTTGGATCCTCAGCGAAAGCCCACTGCCGGTCATAGAGCTCATCGCCTCGGAAGAAGAAGCATCGGTAATCACTTCGCAGTTCAGGCCAGAAGTACGCTGCTGTAGCTGATCCAAAATCGAAAGCACCTGGCCTTCGGTGGTCACTGAACTGTCGGTCTGTACGTAGAACGTGAACACCTGGTGGAACTTGTCGCTGCTGCTACTGCTGGAAATATCGCTCGCAACCATCGAGGTCGAAGACGTTCCGTCCATAGCGCCAACGAATTTCACTCCGTCGATGCCCATGGCTTCGTCCATAACCTTATCCGCCGTAGCGTACGCCGTCTCCTTGTCGGTATCTTCAGGCATGGTCACTGTCACCGTTGCCGTTTTCGAGGTCATGGTGGGGATCATAGTGATACCCATGTTCACCACGCCAATCACTGCAACAGCCAAAAGCACTACCGACACCACAAGAGGCAACGCCTTATGACGCAAGAAGAATGCCAGCGAACGAGCGTATTTCGTCTGCAGCGCCTCGAACCAGTTGTTGCGGCGAGGAATATAGTTCTTGAACAGGAACGAAGAAGCAGCGGGAACCATGGTCAACGCGATAAGCAGCGACGCGGTAAGCACGTAGGCAATGGTCAGCGCGAAGGGCAGCATCAGCTGGTTCACCATGCCCGTAGTAAACACGATGGGCAAGAATACGCAAATGGTAGTAAGCGTGGAAGCAATTACCGCGCCCGAAATCTGCTTCGCACCCTGAACGGCTGCGCGAGCAGGCGGAATGCCGCGGCTGCGCAGGCGATAGATATTCTCCAGCACAACAATCGAATTATCTACCAGCATGCCAATAGCGATGGAAATACCGCCAAGCGACATAATGTTCAGCGAGATGCCCGAGAAGTACATCACCACCAAGGCGCAGAGCACTGAGAAGGGAATGCTGAAAGCCATGATGAGCGTGGGGCGCCAATCGCGAAGGAAAACGATGAGCACCACCACGGCAAGAAGCGCGCCCAAAAGCAGCGACTGCAAAATAGAGTTGATGTACAGCGCAATGAAAGACCCCTGGTCACTCACCACAGTTAGATGCAAGCCGGGATTGGCCTGCTCAATTTTGGTAAGCGCTGCTCGGGTATCTGCAGAAACTTCGCTCGTAGAAGCAGTGGAATTCTTGAACACCGAAAGCAATACGCCATCTTTGGCGTTGATACGCATGTACTGATCTCCGACATTGTCAACTTCGGTGATGTCGGCAACATCGGCAAGGCGGATTTCACCCACGCCATCGATGTCGGCGAGCAAAAGCGAACGCAGGTCGGAAATGGAAGAAATGTTGTCGCCCACGCGCAACAGCCACTGATCGTCCGAGCCGCTATCAAGATAGCCAGCCGGCATCGAAAAATCCTGGGCTTTAATAATGCCTGCTAGCGTTTCCTTGTCCACCAAGGCATCGACATTCGCTTTGGAAAGAGCCTCTTCACGCGAGCTTTCGTACTGAGAACGGGCATCCGTCAGCTGTTGTTTGTTGGAGTCGATGGTCTGTTGGACGCTGGCAAGCTGAGCGCTGGCGCTGCCGAACTGCGTTGCTGCGGTAATAGAGCCCGATTGCACTTCGGCAAGCTGCTTTTGGTAGGCTTCGAGTTCTCCCGTTACCGTTTGCGCCTTCTGCACAAGCTGCCCAATTTTCGCCTGAACCTGGGGGTTTGCGCCGCTAGGATCGACGGCCTTCAGCGCTCCGATCTCCGCCTGCAGCGAAGTGATCTCGCTGGTTTTCCCGGAAATTGCCAGCGTTAAGCCAGAGCTTGCCTGACCAAGCTGATCGCTTGTTTCCTGCTGCTTCTGCTCGAGCGCTTCTTTCTGGCTGTTTAGCTGGCTCTCCGCTTCAGCCAGCTTCGCCTCACCTTCATCGATGCTTTTCTTGGCATCGTAAAGCTGGGAATTGACGCTGGCCAGCAGCTTGTTGTTGATGTCTTCAATCTTGCTGTCGGAAAGGCGCACCTCTACCGATTTTTCCGCCGCCCCAACCGTAGAAACGTCGGCAACGCCGTTAATGCGCTCCAATTCAGGAACAGCTTTGTCTTTCACCAACGAAGTGGTGTCGAAAATATCATGGTCGTCGTAGGATGCGGCAACATACAAGGTTGCCATCATATCCATGCTGATTTCCATGTAGTTAGGGCTGCCAGCGGTTTCAGGCAGCTGGGAAGAAACCTCGTTTACCGCAGACGAGGCCTTCACCATGGCGGAATCCATATCGCTTCCGTCCTCGAACTCGAGGAATATCATGGAATAGTTATCAGCACTTTGGCTTTGGACGGAGGAAACACCGCTTACCTTCGAAAGCGAGCCTTCCAATACATCGGTAACTTCGGATTCCACCTTTTCAGCGCTAGCGCCAGGGTCGGTGGTGATAACCGCCAGATAGGGCAAATCCGTATCGGGCAGCAAGTCGGTTTTCATCTTGGTAAGCGAAACACCACCCAGAATCAGGATGATGATCACCGCAACCGTAACGATATATGGCTTCTTTACGCTAAAGCGGCTAAGCACAGCAACTCCCTTAATAGTGCAGTTGAGGTAGGTTTCGGGCGAGTGCCAAAGAGAGCCTATTGACTCCCATATGTTTTATTTAGTAAACATTGTGATTTTATGCCGCATCACCACAGATCTCGACCACGAATCCGCGAAGAAAGCCCCATACACGCCGATTCCACACTATGCAACGAAAAGTCGAACGATCTGCCCTGATTGTTGAAACGGCAAAGTAGGAATATAGGGACAGGTACCGTTTCCCACTTCAGCTTTGAGGCGCCACCCGCACTAATCGCATGGAGTTGCTGGGCGGCCTCCCCAGCCCTGCCTAGCGGGGAAACAGCGTCTGTCCCCATATCCCGCTAATAAAGCTCCGGCCTACGATGCTCAAGGACGGGCATGGCTGCGCGAACTCCGTCAATCGCCGAAAGGTCTATGCGGGCAGCAACCAGCTCTTCGCGGACGCTGCCACTGGCCAGCATCACACCATCAGGCCCAAACACGGCGCTTTGCCCGATGTAGCCCTTGTCAACGCGACTTAAGCCCGCAACAAAGATCTCGTTCTCGATGGCGCGCGCCGAAAGAAGGGTGCGCCATTGCTCCGCCTTCAAACGGCCATCCACCCAGGCGGCGGGATTGATTAGCAGCTGGCACCCACGTGTTGCCGCGAAGCGCGTCGCCTCCGGAAAACGCAAGTCGTAACAAATTGAAAGGCCGATGCGCCCAAAGGGAGTATCAATGGGCTCGAACAACGCAGAGCCCGCCGCCATGCGATCGGATTCCTTGGTGAAATCGGTGTCAAACAGGTGCACCTTCCGATACACCCCGCGCTTTACACCGTCGCTGCCCGTTATAACCGCCGTATTAAAGGGATTCCCTTCAGCGTTTCGCTCGTTCACGGTGTATACAAGCCACAGGCCATAACGCGCCGCAAGCGCATCCATTCCGCAGCAAAACGGCCCATCGATTGGCTCAGCCTCGGAAGCGAACGACTGTCTATCCAGTTCATAGCGGGTCATAAGCGACTCGGGGAACACCAAGATATCCACCCCATGAAGAGAAGCTTCGGCACACCATTGTTCGGCCATTTCCAAAACAGCTTCTGTACCGCCTTCTTCAGGATGACGGCACTGAGCCAGCCCGAGGACAAAAGTCATGGCAACTCCCTTCACGCGCGATGCGGTCAAACGCAAGCTCAAATACGGGTTTGCTTCATTTTCCCACTAAAAAACGAATGGACCGGGAATAACCCAGTCCATTCGCCTACTAGTACCTCTGCCTCAAACGGACAGCGTATGCATTAGCTAGTTGCTGCGACGGCGGCGAAGCAATGCAGCGGCTGCTGCAAGAAGGCCCGCGATGCCGCCAATACCAGCGACTGCGGCAACGTTGGTGGCGTCACCGGTCTGAGGTGCGATGCTCGGCTCGTCGGCTGCGTCAGCATCATCACCGGCAGCTTCCTGAACTGCGGCTTCTTCGCCGTTGGCGGTGTCGTCCGCAGCAGCCTGGTTCTCGGAGTAGAAGGCGTAGTAGGTTACCACGCCATCCTGGTCTTCATCCTCGACTGCCTTGCCGAAGTCAACGGGGGTGTACTCCCAGTTGCCCTCATCGTCCTTGAGGGTGGAAGACCAACCCTCGAAGGTCCAACCGTCATAGGTGGGGTCGGCAGGCTGGGCAACGGTCTCGCCCTTCTTGACCTCGGTGGAAGATTCAGTCTCGTTGAAGTTGTCAACAAACTTAACGGTAATCTGCTCGGCCTGAGTATCGGCGTTCTTGGTCCACTGGGCGTAGATGTTCACGTCGGACTGCACGGGCTGGGAGA
>OLSE01000022.1_pt1 | contig 234919 bp, 205 predicted proteins | sample 1673191 | NCBI WGS metagenome assembly OLSE01 (sample SAMEA3136764, study PRJEB25190) | human gut metagenome | biome: human gut; feature: human-associated habitat; material: faeces | place: Austria | collected 2013
CGAGGAAAATTCTAGCGTACTTGGCGTACGTGAATTTTTCGAGTTGAAGATTTTCGCGCGGCAATCGAGACGGACTTCAACGAGCAATCATAAAATGGCGTTCAAACAAAACCAAGCAAAAATGACATATACGATAGTTTCTGAATGAATCTGACGAGCGCAATTCGCGGGAAAATCGAACGAGGAAAATTCTAGCGTACTTGGCGTACGTGAATTTTTCGAGTTGAAGATTTTCACGCGAAGTGCGCCGTCAGATTCATTCAGATGGTGGTCGCTACTGGGTTTGAACCAGTGACCCCCGCCGTGTGAAGGCGATGCTCTCCCGCTGAGCCAAGCGACCACAATAAATAACAAGAAAACATTATAGCAGTAAAGAAGGGCGTCATTTCAACGCCCTTCTTTTAAGGATTATGATGTTCAAATTTTGTGTGATGGCTTAAACTGCCTTGTTGCCACGCTCTCCTGTCCTAATTCTCACAACCTCGTCAACTGGTGTGACAAAAATCTTACCGTCTCCAACATTGCCAGTTCTTGCGGTTTCGCAAATGATGTCGACTATTTCATCCACGCGTTCTTCTTCGGTAATAATCTCGAAACGAATCTTAGGAATCGTGTTAAGCATCACCTCAGTTCCGCGGTAATACTCTTTCCATCCATGCTGAGTGCCACAACCCATCACTTGCGAAATTGTCATGCCATTAACTTTGGCGGCCGATAGCGCCTCTTTTAAAGCTTCAAGCTTTTCGGGTCTAACTATTGCTGAAATTCTTTTCATGATTTACTCCTTTCAACTCTAATCAAGACCGATGTAGGCTGGGTAAGCCGACTCGCCATGCACCGAAACATCGAGGCCAAGCGCTTCCTCTTCTTCAGAAACACGAAGGTCTCCTTTAAAGATAGCCTTAATAACAAGACCGATAATAACATCTGCTACAGCGACAAAGACAATTGTAACTAGAATGCCGAGAATTTGGCTTAACAGCAAGCTTGGATCGCCAGTGTAAATTAAACCTCCTTTATCGGTCCAGCTGAGATCTGGGACGCAGAAAACGCCTGTTAAAATGCCGCCGATAATTCCGCCAACCGAATGGCAACCAAAAGCATCAAGTGCGTCGTCGTAACCAATCTTTGCCTTTAAGAAAGAAACAGCAAAGTAGCAAATTGGAGCAACAATGATGCCCATTAGAACAGCTGCCCATGGCTCCACAAAACCAGCAGCAGGCGTAATTGCCACCAGACCAGCCACAAGACCAGTTGCAGCACCAACTAACGTCGATTTTCCATTTCGAACACGCTCAACAGTCATCCATGCAACAAGACCAGCTCCAGAAGCAACAACAGTGTTGAGAACAGCTAGTGCTGCAACACCATCCGCAGCAAACTGGCTTCCTCCATTAAAACCGAACCAGCCAAACCACAGAAGTGTTGCACCAAGGGCTACAAATGGAACGTTGTGAGGTCTGTAGCTCATAACTCCAAAACCCTTGCGCTTCCCCAGCAAAAGGGCCAAGATCAAACCTGTGAGACCCGATGAAATGTGAACAACATCACCACCTGCAAAGTCAAGCGCGCCAATTGTGTCACCAATGAAGCTGCCATCTCCACCCCACACCATGTGAGCCAGTGGTGGATACACAACAATTGTCCAAACGGCAACAAAAGCACAAATTGCACCAAACTTCATTCTTCCTGCAAGAGCGCCTGTGATGATTGCAGTTGTAATCATGCAAAACGCCATTTGGAAAAAACATCTACTAACGCAGGATAGGTCTCATGCGACAGTGCACTTGCATCCTCGTTTATGAGATTGCCAACCAAACCAAACAGCCCAATTTGGTCAAATCCGCCAAAGAATGGAATCGAACCATCCCCCCCATAGGCAAAAGACCAGCCAAACATGGTCCAAGTGAGAGCCACAATTCCAAGCACTCCAAAACACATAATCATCGTGTTGACGACATTCTTGCGGCGCGAAAGACCGCCATAAAAAAACGCCAACCCCGGCGTCATGAGCAGCACGAGCATCGCGCAAACAATCATGAATCCGGTGTTACCAGAATCAAACATCATTTCCTCCCATCATTAAGTTTTTCCATTGAATAACTCCGATTATGAAACTGATGAATTTAGACACTGGGCTACAAACTGAATTTAATAGAGAGTTAAACACTTGGCAATTAAACAGAAACAGCATCGAAACTGACTTGAAATAATCCCAGTGTAAGCATTTTTTTTAATGTCACAAGACGTAGTGTTTAAATAATGCATTGCACCTTTACCTCGGTGCCGCAAGCAAAACTGAACTCTATATTAGTCATGCATACTATCGAGCAAAGCGAAACAACCGCGCCACAAAAACAAAGCATGAAACGCAGGTTAAAGCAAAGAAAGAGACTATAAACCTCTACCAAATGCGTTCAAGAAAGCCAAGTTGCTGCTGAGAATAGATTCTAAATTTTCCTGAAGCGATTAGAGAGATTCCAACAACGAGTAGGAAGAATTCAGGGGTTACAAAACCAAACAATTCAACTGCAAGCAGAAGCGAAGCTAGAGGGCACTTCGTTATTCCGCAAAACATACCAATCATGCCAAGTGCAGCAAAAACAACAACGTCAACAGAAAATATTTGAGCGTAAAAGTTACCAAAAGTAGCTCCCACAAACAGAGCAGGAATAATTTCTCCCCCCTGGAATCCGCCACCTAGGCTAATGCATGTAAACAGCAACTTCAAAACACAAACATACCAAGCAAGTCTCAAAGATGCGTTAGTTAAACAAGCTAGAATTGTCTCAGTCCCAGCGCCATTGTAGGTTTGATCTCCAACAAGATAGGTTCCTGCAATGATGATTAGCGATGACCACAGAATCGGAAGAATTTTGCTCTTAGACAGCTTTTTGTAGAGAACTTTCGTGTATTTAATGCTCTGAGAAAAAATAACGGAAGCAGCAGCGCAACACAATCCAAAAAAGCAAACTATGCCAGTCGTTTCTAGGTTAAAAGGAAGAGAGGTGTTCAATTCGGCTATTAAAAAAGGAACGTTTAAAAAGCCCGCAATTACTCTGGCAATCAATGCTGAAATTGCTGCAGGCAAAATAGCTTGAGGCGTGCTCACTCTGCCTTTTTCTATTTCTAGGGCAAAAACGCAAGCTGCCATCGGTGTTCCAAAAAGAGCAGAGAAAGCCGCACTCATGCCTGAGATGATAATGATTGGAGAATCAGAATCTGGGGCCTTAAACAACCGACCGATAGTACTTCCAAAAGAACCACCAATTTGCAACGCTGCTGCCTCCCTGCCGATGCTAGCACCAAAGAACTGGGAAACTAAGGTCGAAACAAAAATCAAAGGTGTCATGACCCATCGAACATATTTCTTCTCATGCATTCTCTCGATAACGAGATTAGTTCCACCAGGGTTATCCACCTTCGCAGCGTGATTAATTGCCAAAATGAAAAGCCCACCAAAAGGAAGAAGCAATACAAGCCACTGGCGAGTTGCGCGAAACGAATTACACCAAAAAAGGGCGAGCGCAAACAGGGAAACCAGCAGCCCTACTGCCAGCCCAATTACGATTGAAACAAGCCCAATTTTGACAATCTTTAAAAACCTCTCCACAGCAAAACATTATATTGCTAGGCATGCCTCTCAAACATGACTAAAAAGAAAGCGAAGAACCTCTGTTCACATTGAAAAAAGGAAGGATTAACGCAGGTCTAAAAAGAGAACGATCTCATCTGCTGAGCGAACGTGTCAAAAAACAATGAATGTAATGAGAAAACCTCAGTAATGCCAAATAAAAACACAATCAAGCTGAAAATTCTCTTAAAAATTTGCAATTCAAAGCACTAACTAGTGTGATTTGAATCGGAAAAACTACATAAATGCGTAAAGCAACGAGAACTTAGATGTTTTTAAATCGCCGCAACTAAAACGTGTAAAAGCAACTAGGAAGTGTGTCTCCAGTGAGAGTCTGTTAGTGCTCGAGCGAGAACTAACCCAAACGGCAAGCAAACGATAACCATAACTCCGTGAATTAGCCAAGAGAAAGCTTCTCCTGTTTCGAACTGCGCCATAAAGAACATAGCTTTATAAAGATAGAGCCCTGGCACCATGATTACAACTGAGGGAACAGTGATGGCAGTGCGTGGATACCTCGTTTTTTGCCAAACTAAACTAGCAAGAATACCTGCGGTAAATGCCCCAACAAAAGCTCCTATTTCAGGTGCGAATCCAAAGTATTTTACGAGTTCCAGATTTAGAGTGTCAGATATTCCGCCCATAACGCCTGCAGTAAATGCAACTTTAACGGGAGAGTTAAACATTATCGAAAATCCAAAGACACCAACGAAAGCTGCAACTAATCGCAAACCGCACATTCCAATCTCAGGGATGTCAAGTGGCAGAAAATCTCCAGGTTTTAATTGCAAGAAGACCGCAAGCATCCAACCGACGAGAGTTGCAAGCAAAATTGTGAGCGATGCATAAACTAGGCGCTCAATTCCGCTTCGCATGTCAAACAAATACATGTCTAGCGCGGCAGTAATCAGAGGAAATCCAGGGATAACGAACAGCATAGCGCCAATGTATCCCATTTGATGCATCAACGCGTCGGGAACAAAAAGACTAATGAAACACAACGAAAGGAAATATGCGAGACAAGAACATGCAACTCCAAGACCAACTGCCAGCAACTGATTAATTCTGTTAGCAAGAAGGAGTCTCCTTACAATTTGTCCGATTCCAGCTCCAACAAAAGCACAAATCATCTCTATGAGTCCTCCGCCCAGCAAAAAAGTAAATGCGCCGCAAGCAGCTGCCGAAGCAAGGCCACTAACATAGGGATTGTAAAGAGCTTTCTTGCTCCTGGCCTCATCCATTCGAAGATGATAGTTGGTGACAGAGATGTCATATCCATGGTCGTCGATCTCAACGAGAAATTTATCAAGATCAAGAACGAGATTGGTGTTAACACCACTTTCTGGAATTACAACAGTTTGTGAAATCTGTTCTGCGCCCTCTCGCACAGTACACTCAATGTCGGTGAGTCCAATCGACACAGTAGCCGTGACATTCAAGGCGCTAGCAGTTCTGTTTACAGCATCTCGAACACGCCATCCGCCAGAACCACTTTTAAGGAACAAAGCCGCCATGCGACAAATAATGGAAGTTTTTTCGTGAAGAGTTGCATGACCTGCTGGAACATTCCTGTCGGTTTCGATTTCTTCATGCCAAGCAACAGGCATGTGATGATTTGTGCCAACAGGTTTTACTTTGTTCATTCTTTTCCTAAAACTCCTAGTATCAGGTTACTTCTGTTTTTTCAACTCTGCGTAATAATTTAGCACACACTCTGGCACAAGTTTAGAAATGTCGGCATCGAGTTCGTGCAACTCTCTCACAACCGAGCTTGAAACATACATATACTCAGGTGCACTCATGATATAGACATTCTCGAGATTTGGATCAATTTGGTGGTTTAATGCACCCTGCTGAAACTCATATTCAAAATCAGTAATCGCGCGCAGTCCCTTAACAATAACTTCAGCGTTATTGTCTTTAGCAAATTTAACGAGCATATTCGTAAATGGCTTAACTGAAACGTTGTCCATGTCGCCAACGGCTTCACTAACAAGTTTCACTCTCGTGTCAATGTCAAACTTAGGATGCTTGTTTTTAGATGCAGCAACACCAACAATCACGTCGGAAAAAAGCAGAGACGCGCGTTTAATAATGTCAAGATGACCAAGCGTAATGGGGTCAAACGTGCCTGGCACGATTGCAATTTGTCGCACAATTTCTCCTTAGTAATAACGATAATATGCCGCACAGCTTCCTTCAGAAGAAACCATACATGGCCCAACTGGGTTTTCTGGAGTGCAAACCTTGCGGAATAATGGACACTCTTTTGGAGATATTACACCTCTTAAAACATCACCGCAACGACAACCTTTCGGTTCCACAGTTGGCTCAACTTCAAGGCCAAATCTGCTCCATGCATCAAATTCTTTATATTCATCACGAATTCTGTAGCCGCTGTCAGCTATTTTCCCAATTCCACGCCACTCGGCATCGCATGTCTCAAACACATTAGCAATTGCCTCCTTGGCAGCAACATTACCTTTGGACTCGACAGCTCTTGCATATGCATTCTCGATTCTTGCCTCACCATCAGAAATCTGACACATTAACATCTCTACGCCTCGGAGAATGTCAACAGGTTCAAAACCTGTTACCACGCCTGGAATGTGATATTTTTGCGCCAGAAACTCATAGGGTTTCGTGCCGATAATGACTGACACATGGCCTGGTAAAATCAAGCCATCAACTTTAACTTGAGGGTCATTGACGATAGTTTCCAATGCGCCTGGCATGTTTTTGTGGGCCACGAAAACTGAGAAATTATTAAGCCCAATCGATTTTGCTCGAAGAACAGTAGAAGCTATCAAAGGGGTTGTAGTCTCAAAACCAACTCCAACAAATATCACCTGTTTATCAGGCGACTCCACAGCAACATCAAGAGCGTCAAGCGGTGAATAGACGATTCGGATGTCTGCACCTCGTGCCTGCTCTTTTAGCAGACTCGAAGTCGACCCTGGCACACGTGTCATGTCCCCAAAAGTCGTGATGACAGTATCAGGCATTTTAGTGAGAGCAATAACCTTGTCTATGTCTACATTTGCAGTAACGCAAACAGGACAACCTGGACCTGATATCAAATGAATGTTTGGTGGAATAATCGATTTAATTCCTGCGCGCGCAATCGAGACCGTGTGAGTTCCGCAGACCTCCATTAAGTTGACATCTCTGTCAACGTTGTGGTTCTCTATCGCTTTTATTAGCGTTTTTGCAAGGTCTGGATTGCGGAAACCTTCCAAAATGTTTGGAACTGGTTCCATTAACAAATCTCCGAAAACTCAGGCATTTCTTTTATCAAATCGAGGGTCTGCTGTGCAATTACCTCATCAACAATTTCAATCGAGAAACCAGCGTGAACAAGAACATAATCATCAACTTTAACATCTGGCGTTAAGTCGCAAGAAACGCGTCGTCTTGTTCCCAAGATGTTGACATTGGCGATGTTGCCTTCCTCTAATGATTCAACTTTTGCTGGAATTGCCAAGCACATGTCTACTCTTCGACCGCCTTCGCTCTATGTCGTGCACAGTTAACTATTGCTTGCCCATATGATACCCCACCGTCGTTAGGTGGCAGGTCTCTGTTCAGAATAACGTCAAAGCCATCGCTCTCTAGGGCAGCCACACTACTTTCGCACAAATAACGATTCATCCATACGCCGCCAGCCAAAACGCACTTTTTAATGCCATAAATTTGGTAGGTAATTTGCGCAATCAGTCTAACTAGCTTCACTATTGCATCATGGAATCGTCTCGCAATAACCGCTTTGTCAACATTGTTTCTAATGTCTTCAAGAATCGCGGTGACCACTTTTTTGGGATCAATTACAAACATAGAAGTGTCTAGAGCTGTTGAGTGTTCAGTAGCGGAATTCTTTTGCACTTCAAATGCATATCGCGCATCATCCGAATCATAATCATCAAACTCGAAGTTAAACATGGCTGCCTCAAGCTCAATGGCAGCCTCGCCCTCATATGTAGGCTGAACGCAAATCCCTAACAGTGCAGCAACAGCATCAAATAATCTTCCCACTGAAGAAGTGTAGGGAGTGTTAGTGCTAGACTCAATGAGCGATTCACACGCTTTCGCCTCATCTCCCATCTCACTCACGAACTCTCTTGCCTCATCAAGAAGATCGCAAGAATAAAGCAAGCCATATGCAGTGCGAGTTGGGTTTTTGACTGACCCTGCCCCACTAGGTAGCGGAAAATAGGCAAAATTAGCAACTCTTTCATAGGTCTCAAGGTTTGAAAGAAGAACTTCGCCACCCCAAATGCAACCATCTGCACCAAAACCTGTTCCGTCGAAAGAAAAACCGATGGTTGCTTCATCAATTCCATTTTCAGCCATTGCTGAAACTATGTGCGCATGATGATGATAGACTTCATCGAACCCAAGCGGTTCCTCTGCTTCAATTACATGTTTTTTCGCCCATTTGCTTGTCAAATATTCAGGATGTTTGTCACACACAATTGCGCAATGATCACTCAAATCAAACAAATTCTCAAACCGAGATTTCGTCTCAAACCAAGCATCAGAAACATCAACATCTTCAACGTCGCCAATGTGTTGCGAAACAAAAGCATGCTGCTTGCGCACAAAAGTGAATGTGTTTTTTTGCTCAGGGCCAGTTGCAAAAGTCTCAAAATCATTTTCAAATGGAACGCTCAAAGGACGGGGAGCATATCCCCTAGCACGTCGAATCATTTGTACTGCCGACTCATTGTTTCCAAAATCAAGAACACGCACAACAGAATCATCAAAACGCGTGAGTATCTCACGGTTGTTTCCAAGAATTGCATCTGCTATCCCCAAAAACTTTGTTTTTGCCACATCATCGTTTGTGACAATTGGTTCATCATGCAAATTGCCCGAAGTCATAACAAGAACTGCAGAATCATCATTAGAATCTTTTTCGAACGATTCAAGCAAAAGCGCTTGAACGGGAGTGTATGGAAGCATCACACCAAGTTCCGGCAAATCTCCAGAGAGAGCATCTGGAAGATTAAAACATGCAGTGCACGTATTTGCTGAAAAATCTTCATTGGAACATTTTGGTGCAGAAGTGTCAGAGCAATTATCGTCTGACTCAAAAGCATCGTTTATTGATGCGTGAGTAATCTTGTGAGCAAGGTAACTGTCACCGCAACTGCGTGAGTTCTGCGAGATAGAACTGAGCTTTTTTAAAAGAACGATAGGTTTTTCAGGAGAATCCAAAATGCTTGCTTCCGCGTCGCTCACATTGCAAAAACCCCTCACAACATCTACGCTTTTCATCATGACCGCAAACGCTTTGTTGTCGCGGTGCTTTCGAGCACGCAGCTTGTTTAATGCCTCTGGATTTTTCCCGTCACAAACGAGATGAAAACCGCCAAGACCTTTTACTGCAAGAATCTCACCATCTTTCAGACGCCGTGCACATTCCGAAAAAATAGCATCTGAAATTTCGAGATTCGTTCCCTCTTTAATGGAACAAAAATCGTCAAGATAAACATGGGGGCCACACTCAAAACAGGCATTTGGCTGCGCGTGAAAACGCCTGTTTGCAGGATCTCTATATTCGATTTCGCAAGCTTCACACATCGGGAACTTCTTCATCGAAGTCTTAGGGCGATCATAGGGAAGCTCATCAATAATCGTAAAACGAGGACCGCAATTTGTGCAGTTAATAAATGGGTAGTGATAACGCCTGTCATTTTTATCAAAAAGTTCTCGCATGCAGTCGGTGCACATTGCAATGTCGGGAGAAACAAGAGTCTTTTCGTTTACGCTATCCTCGTCTGACACGCGAATCTCAAACCCCTCAAAGTGTTGCAATGGAATGTCTTCAATGCTAATTTCTTTCACGCTAGATGCAGCAGGAGCATTTTCAGAAAGCGCCATAATAAAAGAGGCAACGTTTTTTTCTTCACCTTCACCTTCAACATGCACGCCATCGGAGGCATTGAGCACCCAGCCTGAAATCAAATGCTTCTTTGCTTCACGATAAACAAAGGGTCTGAATCCGACCCCTTGTACAATGCCTTTTATGTGTAATCTAACGCAACGATTCAAAACTATTTCGCCTGCTTTTCTATAATCATGTCATCAATCACGTCTCGAACAATGTGATTCAAAAGACGAATTGCAACACCTGAATTATTTGGGAGATGAATGTGTAGCGCTCTGCGTCCTCTCTCACTCAAGATTTGCATGTCGCCAATCGCTTGGGCGTGTGCCAAAGTTCCAAGAGTTGGAGCTTTCGCATGATCGCCAAGCTCAATGTCTTTTAGCTCACTAGCTGAAACAATTAAAAACACGCCGTTGTTAGGGCCACCTTTTTGCAACTGACCAGTGCTGTGTAAAAATCTTGGACCAATTTCAAGGCAAGACATAACTCCAAATGCATGAGCCACACTTGAGCGAATTTTATCGAGAGCCTCACGACGTCCTTCTCCAGTAAATGGCAAAAAGGCATTTACACTGAAATAGTCGCCAGGTTCTATTGACTCAAAAAGAGCGCGAATTGATTCATGCAATGTGTCACACTCAGGAATAGCATCACTTGCAAACACAAGAGCTTCGCCCATGTACGCCTCTTCTGCATAACTAACTTTTCTTCCACGATCAAGGTTTCCTTCTTCCAAAACCTTTAATGTAGCAGCTTTTGCAGAAGCAACATCTGGCTGGTCAAACGGACAGATTTTCATAAGCCATCCACACATTGCAATTGCATATTCCCAAATTACAAAATGTTGTGCAAGCTCGTAAACACTAGAAATGCTGAATTTTTTAACAGGAATGTTTTCATCAATATATTTCAGAGACAACTCAAAGGAAGCCTTTTCATCCCAAAAGTCAGTCTCAGTTTCGTACATAATTGCAGTTCTGTCGCCGGTGTCTTTTGAGAGAAGAAGCGAGTCAATTTCAATGTTAGGTGTGATGCCTTTTCCATTCTTGCCCAATGACTCCGCAACGAGCTGTTCAATCCACAGGCCCAAAACACGACCACGTTTTGGCGTGAGAAACGAAAACTTGTTGCGACCACGCTCGTAGTTTTCAAAGAGAAACGCAGCAAGTTCAACAGCGGGATTTGAGGTCACATCTGCTCTGCACTGCTCTTCAGCGTCTGCTGCAAATTCAAGGAACTTAATGATGTCAATTCCTGTTAAGGCAGCAGGCACTAAGCCAAACACTGAAAGTGCGGAATAACGGCCTCCAACGCTTTCCTTCCCATAGAAAATCTTTCGCCAGCCTTCTTCTTGTGCCATTTTGTCAAGTGAAGAACCAGGGTCAGTTATAGCAACGAGGTGATTAGGCAATTCATCTCCCAAAATTGGCGCGAAAGCCTGTTTAATTGCAATTAAAAGCGAGTTTGGTTCGATGGTGCCACCACTCTTTGATGAGACGATAAGAAGCGTCTCGAAAGGGTTAGTTGTTTCCAAAAATTCACGAACACGCACAGGTGAGACCGAGTCAATAATGCGGAACGTGACATTTCCGCGATCTTGCTTGTCATATTTTGTGATTGTCATTGGAGCTTGCGTTGAGCCGCCTTGCCCAAGAAGAACAACTTTATTCAAGCCGTCATTTCTCGCCTGTCTTGCGAAAGAAATGATAGAGCCTGGCGAAACAGGAGGCCTTGAGGCTAAATCGCGCCACCCCATAAACTGCGCGGCACATTCCATTGCGTCTTCAGAAAAGTCGTAGAGGCTTGCATCTCCTGCACCAATTCTGCTAGCTACGCTGTTTTCCACCAGCAGCTTTGACGCTGAATTATCGCTCATATAAAACTCCTTTAGCTAAAGTCATGATTATATCACGCTGGGACTTTCGCTGCACTACGCTTGAACTAGCGCAAACGCCAGCACGTGTGCCAGACACACAATCTTTAAAAGAAAAAAAGCCCAGCTAAAGCCAGGCTTTTCATTGTTATTTATTCAAAAATCGGAATTCTGCAAACCCTAAAACGGGCCTACTCTGCAGGATGCGTTGCTGTCTGCATTCCCTGGAGATAGTTCCAATAGGAATCGACATCTTCTTTAATTTCCTCAAGAAGACCAGCATTTTCCGGTTTAAAGAGATGTTTGAAACGACCTTGTGGCTTCAAGAAGTCCTCAAGAGGCACACGCTTGTTCTCTTTAACGTCGGTTACATTCCACACACCATTTTCAACTTCGAACAAAGGCCAGTAACGTGAGTTAACTGCCGCACGACAAATTTGAGCCGTCAAATCCTCGGAATATCTCCAACCACGTGGACAAGGAGCAAGCACAACGAGGAAGGCAGAACCTTCGCACTCAAACGCTTTAGCTGCCTTTGCAGTGAGATCTTTCCAATGTCCCACAGTAGATTGAGCAACATATGGAATGTGATGAGCTGCAATCACACTTGCGAGGTCTTTTCTGATTTGTGGCTTGCCTTGCTGCGCTGCACCAACTTCTGAAGTCGTTGCCCAAGCACCTTTTGGTGTTGCAGATGAGCGCTGAATGCCTGTGTTCATGTAGGCATTGTTGTCATAGCAAACATAAACCATGTCGTGTCCGCGCTCCATTGCGCCTGACAAAGACTGAAGGCCGATGTCATAGGTGCCACCGTCACCGCCAAATGCCACAAACTTGCACTTTTTATTCTCAGGAATTTTTCCCGCGCGCTGCATTGCTTTGAACGCAGCTTCAACACCAGAAACCGTCGCTGCTGAGTTTTCAAACGCATTATGAATAAAAGGCACATTCCAAGCGTTATATGGATAAATCGTAGTCGAGACTTCCAAGCAACCAGTTGCACAACCAACTACTGGTTGGCAATCCTCTGGCACGCCCATGAGCACCTGACGAACACACATTGAAGCGCCACATCCAGCACACAAGCGATGGCCTGGAGCAAGTTTTTCAGGAAGTTGAGAAAGTTCTTTCAAATTAGCCATTATTCTTCCCCTTTCTCATCCATGTATCCAATAAATTTAAGAGTACCGCTGTCAGTCCCGTTGTCTCTCAAATCTTGTGCCTCAGAAATGATTTGGCGAACAAGCTTTTCAGTAAAGTCAAGACCACCAAGGCCAAAGACATAATTCTTGAATGGAACATTAACGCCCGCTGCAAAAAGAGCCGATGCGACATCTGCACCAAGTGGTGCAAAATGATCACCAATGCTGTCAGCACGGTCGAGAACAACCACGCTGCATTTGCGAGCATCTGCAACTTGCTTTATGGCCTTAACAATAATCTCATCAGGAAAAGGACGATAAACGCGAGGACGAATTACGCCAACATTAACGCCTTCCTCACGAAGAATCCTAGCAACATGACGGACATTGCCGCCAGCCGAACCAAGAACGACAACGAGAATGTCAGCATCCTCGCATCCCCAACAATCGACAAGGTCAAATGGACGACCAGTTATTTCTGCCCACTCTTTGCCATATTTCTCAATAATTGGAAGAGCGGCGCGTGATGTGTCACGAAGTACTTTGCGTGTCTTCATGTATGAAGAACCGTTAGCAAAAAGACCATGACCCACAGGCTCAGAAGATGTGAGCAGTCCGTTTTCTCCTACATAGTCGCCAACGAAATTCTTGACTGTTTCATCGTCTTCTTTAACGCAATATTGCATTGCATGAGAAGTAGTGAATCCGTCAAGCGTTGTCATTACAGGCAAATGAACGTCTTTATCTTCCGCAATTGGGAAAGAAATGATTGAGTTGTCATATGCCTCTTGAGCAGTCTCTGCAAAAAACATAATCCAACCTGCGTCGCGCGCACCCATAACGTCGGAATGGTCGCCGTGAATGTTGATTGGTGCTGAAAGCGCACGATTTGCATTCGCCATGACGATTGGAAGTCTCATGCCTGAAGCGATGTAGAGTTCTTCCCACATGAGAGCTAATCCCTGAGAAGCAGTTGCAGTTGCCACTCGAGCACCAGCTGCAGAAGCACCAACACAGGCACTCATAGCTGAATGCTCAGATTCAACAGTAACAAACTCAGTGTGCACGAGTCCATTGGCCACGAACTTCGCATATCCCTCAACAATAGTGGTTTGAGGGGTGATGGGGTATGCAGCCATTACATCGGGATCAACCTGACGGAATGCCTCAGCAATCATCTGGTTGCCAGTAGCTGAAAATGGTTGTGAAGTTGCCATTATTCGTCTCCTTTCGCCAGAGCCTCAGATTCTTTAATGATTGAGAGTGCATCAAACTTGCATTCATGAACACAAACGCCGCATCCTTTGCAGTGGTCGTAATCAATACCAATCATTTCTCCGTCTTTCACTTGAATTGATGAATCAGGGCAAACTACCCAGCACATCATGCAATTCTTGCAAGCATCTTTTTTCCAAACAGGGCGCTTTGATCTCCAGCCACCTGTGACATATTCTTTAGCTGTGCCTGCATTGCACACATATCCTTGAGGAATTTCTTCCGGACGCCACTCGTCGAAAGTTTCAAGAATTGGCATCTGCATTATACTTGCACCTCCTCATATGCACGATCAACACTTGTTAAATTAGCATCAATGATTTCCTGCGTAAATTTCTTACCGAATGTTGTCTTGAGATGCTCTTTAATCCCATCAAGAGAAACCACACCAGTCACCTTAGCCAAAGCTCCGCAAATTGGGGTGTTTGGAATGTCTCTCTTAATAGTTGAAAGAGCAATGTCGGAAGCGTTAACGACAGCCACTCTTACACTCTCAGGAGCATTTAGCTTCTTTCTGGCATCAGCAACGCTCATTGCAGTGTTCAAAATAACAACTCCGTCGTCCTTGATGCCTTCCAAAACATCAACAATATCAAGAAGTGTTTCGTCCAAAACAACAACGATGTCTGGGGTTTTGATTGAATTGTGTACTTCGATTGGTTGATCAGAAACACGAGTGTAGGCCTTCAAAGGAGCACCTGTGCGCTCTGGACCATACTCAGGCATTGCTTGGATGTAGGCACCAGCTGAAAGCGCAGTGTCTGCAATGAGTTTTGCAGCAGTAACAGCACCTTGGCCAGCACGAGCATGCCATCTGATTTCTGTCATCTTTGCCATACTTCCCCTTTCTTTGTAAATTGACAATTATCAATTCTATGTTCTTAAAGATGAACAAAAAAACCTCGCCGTGACTTTTTCGGTCAACGACGAGGCTATCTAGGAGTATATCGAATAACCTGCTGTGACTAAACCCAGCTGATATATTCGCAAAAAGAGTTAGCGCCTACTTGTGGCAGAAATCCTTTGCAGGACAACCACCGCAACTTCCGCAATCGCAGAGTGCGCTTTTGCCTTGGCGCTTTTTGTCAACCATTCTCCAAATAATGATTGCAACTATTAGAACAAGCAGAACAACAACACCAGTAAAGTCAAATTGACCAAGAATAATGTTGCCGATCTGATTAATTAGAGTACCAACGAGGTAGGCAAATCCACATTGATAGCCAATGGCGAACCAGAACCAACGTGCGCTGTTCATTTCGCGCTTGATTGCACCCATTGCAGCGAAGCAAGGTGCGCACAGCAAGTTGAAGAACAAGAATGCAAGTGCTGCAGGTGCCGCCATAGCGCGGAAGAACTCGCTCACGCCAATGCTGCCACCATAAATAACAGACATTGTTGAAACGAGGTTTTCCTTCGCAACAAGACCTGTTAGGCATGTGACAGTTGTTTGCCATTCGCCAAATCCAAGTGGAGCAAAAATCCAGCAGAGAGCATTGCCAATTGCAGCAAGTATTGAAGAATCAATTTGATCTTCTTCAAGCATTCCGAATGAGCCTTCTGCAAAACCAAAGTTCTGAAGGAACCAAATCACAATAGTTGAAAGGAGAATGATGGTTCCAGCTTTTTTAATGAAGGCCCATGCACGGTCCCACATTGTTTTCAAAACAGAAGTGAGTTTTGGAAGATGATATTGTGGAAGCTCCATGATGAACGGTGATGACTCTCCCTTGAAGCGGTTTAACCTTTGGAGGAAAAGTCCACTAATCAAGATTGCGAAGATGCCACCGAAGTAGGCTGCTGTTGTGATTACTGCCGCATACTCACCGCCCATGACTGCGCCCGCAATGAGAGCGATGATTGGCAACTTAGCAGAACAAGGAATCATCGTTGTGGTCATGACAGTAATTCGACGTTCCTTTGGCTCCTCAATTGTGCGCGTTGACATAATCGCAGGCACACCACAACCTGTTGAGATGAGCATTGGGATTATGCTTTTGCCTGAGAGTCCAAAACGTCTAAACAATCTGTCAAGCACGAATGCAACACGCGCCATATATCCGCATTCTTCAATAAATGCAAGGCAGATGAACAATACCATCAACTGTGGAACAAATCCGAGTACCGCACCAACACCACCAATAATGCCATCAACTATCAAGCCCTGTAACCATGATGGCGATTCAAGACTCTCGAGCCAATCACTTGCAGCATTAGTTAAAGAAGGAATAAAACCTTCATAATCTGCAGGGTCAGGTTCGTCGGCCTGAGCAAGCACAGCTTCCTCAAAGTCCGAAGACGTAACCTCAATCTTGTCTCCAGTTGGGACATCGTCTTCATACAAGTCAACATCTCTTGCCGTGAAAGACGCATTAGCGGTCACAAAATCATCTAGCGTTTTATTAGCGTCAGCGTCTTCTGGATCTTCTGCTAATGCATCAACCGCACCTGAGACTTCTTCAGTGTCAATGCCTTTAGCCTCAGCCGCAGCGAGATATCCACTGATTTTATCAGCATAATTTCCTTCTGCATACTCATCAGCCGCCTCTTCATAGGCCTGCTGGCTTTCGCTGTTTACAAAAAAACCATCGCCAAAAAGGTTATCGTTTACCCAGTCGGTTGCTGGCTGACCAACCCAAACCATCGCGATGTTAAAAATCAAGAACATCACAAGGGCAAAAATTGGAAGTCCCAAGACTCTGTTCGTGACTACACTGTCGATTTTTTCGGAAATCGGCTTCTTTGGCTTTTCTGGTGCTTTTTTACACTCTTTAACGATTGGAACAATGTAGTCATATCTTGCATTGGTGATGATTGTTTCCGCATCATCCCCAAGTTCTTGCTCAGCAGCTTCAATGTCATGCTGCACATGCTCACGATCTTCTTGTGAAACGCCAATCTTATCAAGGATCTTTTGGTCACCCTCAAAGATTTTAATTGCATACCATTTTTGAATCGACTCTGGGAAATCATGCAAAACGCGCTCTTCAATGTGCGCCAGAGCGTGTTCTACACAACCCGCATAGCTGTGACACGGAGCTCTGTCGCCTTTCCTTGCAGCTTCAATAGCCAGCTGTGCGGCTTCCTGCACATTTTCGCCTTTTGCAGCTGAAATCTCAACTACAGTGCAGCCTAATTTTTCCCCGAGTAGTTTCGTGTTAAGAGTAACGCCGCTTTTGCGAACAACGTCCATCATGTTAATCGCAACCACAACCGGGATGCCAAGCTCGATTAGTTGTGTAGTGAGATAGAGATTTCTCTCAATGTTAGAGCCGTCTACAATGTTCAGAATTACATCTGGACGTTCATCAAGAAGGAAATTTCTAGCAACAACTTCTTCCTGAGTGTAGGGAGACAAGGAATATATTCCTGGAAGGTCAGTGATGCGAACGTCTTTGTGTCCTTTAATGAATCCATGTTTCTTTTCAACAGTTACACCAGGCCAATTGCCTACATATTGGTTAGCGCCTGTGAGAGCATTAAAAAGAGTCGTTTTGCCACTGTTAGGATTGCCAGCAAGTGCGATTGATATGCCCATTATTGCACCTCAATCATTTCTGCATCTTTGCGACGCAAACTCAAATGATAATCCCTCAACTCAATTTCCATAGGGTCTCCTAGCGGAGCAACCTTAACAACCTTGAGTGCAGTGCCACGAGTGATGCCCATATCCATGATTCTGCGACGAAGTGCCCCAGACCCTTGGATATTGGCAACAATGCTCACGTCACCCACCTTAGCGTCTTTCATTGTTTTCATCCAAAAACTCCCAAACATTTAATAAGCAACAAATAATTTACTTAAGAAATTAACTGTTAGCAATAGCTAACATAAATTACCGATACCTATGTTAGCACATGCGAACTCAAATTAGCGAAAACTTTTTAAATCTCTGAATTTTTAAGGAATCAGCCAACATAAATCCAAGTTAGGCACCCCATATGCATTAGTGCCAGGCATAAAAGTTATGACATTTAGGCAAGTTTTGCAGGGTACAACAATAGTATTTACGTTAATTAAAGCTAAATTGGTGCCAGACATAAATTCAAGTAGGAAACTAAATGTGACAAAGGTGTGTTAATCCCACGAACAAGCTATCAATTCATACAACAAATACACCCGAGAAATACACTTGGCAGAGTTCCTTCATCACGAATTGGAATTGATTTTGTGCCGAATACAAACCCCCCTGAGGAATAAGTTTGGGAAAAGTGTCTGCTAGGGCCACTTTTTAAAGGAATTAAAAATGAATTAAAGGTGCTAGCTACTTTTCTTAAGCACATGCGAAAGAATTTTTTTTAATTCTCCGACAGTAGAAACAAACTGAATTTCTGAGAGACGCGAAGTCGTTGAAAAGCCTTTTTCTATCATCTCATCAAGAAGCGTTCGCAGAGGATCATAATAGCCGTCGAGATTGAGGATGAAGCATGGCTTGTGCAGGCGATGAAGCGAACACAGCGACATGATTTCTGAAATCTCTTCAAGTGTGCCAGTGCCTCCTGGGAGAGCAACATAGGCGTCACCCTTTTGTAACATTAGAGCTTTCCGCTGTTGCATATTTTCTGTCACGATCAAATCAGATACTTCCTCGAACTGCAAATCTTGGTCAATAAAGAAATGAGGTTCAACTCCAGTTACATGTGCACCGTGATCAAGTGCACTTTTTGCAACGGCGCCCATGAGCCCGACTTTCGAGCCGCCATAAATTAAAGAGTGACCATTGTCTCCAATCCAAGCACCAAATTCTTCGGCAGCTTTTTTATAATTAGGGTTGTTCCCAAAGGAAGCACCCAAATAAACGGTAATGTTCATGTTCTCTCCAAATAAAAAGAAGTCAATCGCATTCATGAAATGCCACGTGCAGAAAAGATGAGAAATAACTTGCCGCACAAGAGGCATTGTATTGACTCTCAAACCTTAAATAATTATATAAAACGCGACTGCCCAGCAATCTTGTTAAGCTTTAAAAGAGAAATGCTTTCTTGGCGGCGAAGTAAATAATAGTTTCCAAATTCAGAAACAACGGTTTATTAGGATGTCTTCCACTTTTTTATACATAAAAACGTTTGGGTTATTTTTGAGGAAAATCTCAAGTTGTGTTCCCCACAGACAATCAACAGCAATCGTTCTCCGTTCGAAACATTGCTAAGGGAGAAATCACTCGAGAAGGTACAAAATTCCTTTAGCAATTCAAAACACTTAAATCCTAACTTTTCCATCTATCATGACTAGCTAGATGCAAATAAAAAGAGGGCATTTAAACTCAAACGCCCTCATAAAAAATTGCGTAACCAAGACGACTATTAACTAGTAGAGTTTTGCACCTGCAGGAATGTGATTATCAACAATCAAAAGGTGAAGTTTTTCAGCACCCTCTTCTTCATGTACAGCCGAAATCAACATTCCTTCTGAGGCAATGCCCATCATCTTTCGCGACGGCAGGTTCACTATCGCAATTGCAGTTTTGCCAATTAGCTGTTCAGGCTCATAATAATCATGAATTCCACTCAGGATAGCGCGATCTTTTCTTTCACCATCATCAAGCGTGAACTTCAATAGTTTTTTCGACTTTGGAACTGCTTCACAATCCAAAATTTTTACTGCACGAAAATCAGACTTAGAAAACGTATCGAAGTCCACCATTTCCTCAAACAGAGGCTCTACTTTTACTTTAGAAAAATCAATTGTTTCAGGCTCAACCACGCTTTCAACAGCGACTTTCTGAGCTGAGTCTGCCTTTTTAGCAAAGTCAGCAGATGGTTTCATTGCAGGGAACAAAAGAACATCACGGATGGAAGCGGAATCGGTCAACAACATCACAAGACGATCAATTCCTATGCCGCAACCACCAGTTGGTGGCAATCCATATTCAAGTGCACGAATGTAGTCGGCGTCAAACCCCATTGCTTCATCGTCACCCATGTCCTTTGCAGCGACTTGAGCACGAAAACGTTCTGCCTGATCAATTGGATCATTTAATTCGGTGAACGCATTTGCATATTCATGACCACAAATAAACAACTCAAAGCGCTGGGTGAGCTCTGGGTTATCGGGACATTTCATTGCGAGCGGAGAAACCTCAAGTGGATGCTCCGTGACAAATGTAGGTTGAATCAGCTTCTCTTCTGCAACTGCCTCAAAGATTTCCGCCAAAATTTTGCCTTTACCCCAAGCGGCCTGAACATCAACACCATTGTTCTTCGCTATAGAAGCAAGCTCCTCGCGACTGCGGTTGATGTTTACATCTTCACCTGAATATTTAGAAGCAAGTTCACTCATTGTGGCAACTGCAAAATCTCCAGAAAGATCAATGTCAGTTCCCTGGTAATTAATTTGCAAGGTGCCATTTGCCGCCATACAAGCGTCCTGGATTAACGCTTGAGTAATCTCAATCATTCCATTGAGGTCTGAAAATGCTTCGTAGAACTCAATCGTTGTAAATTCTGGATTGTGATAGGGGTCCATGCCTTCGTTTCTAAACTGGCGACCCAATTCATAAACACGATCCATTCCACCAACAATGAGACGTTTCAAAGGCAGCTCAGTTGCAATGCGCAAATAGAAATCAATATCTAGCGCATTGAAGTGAGTTATGAACGGTTTGGCATTTGCACCACCAAGAATCTGGTGCAAAAAAGGAGTCTCTACCTCATGATAGCCACGATTATCCATAAAGCGGCGAATCGCTGAGACTATCTCAGAGCGTTTAACAAAAGTGTCTTTTACCTCAGGATTCATGATGAGGTCAACGTAACGCTGACGATATCGCGTCTCCTTGTCAGTGAGACCATGGAACTTTTCTGGCAAAGGACGAAGAGACTTGCTCATCAATTCAAACGACGATACGCAAATCGAAACTTCCCCGCGCTTTGTTTTCATCATGGTGCCTGTGACCGCAATCCAGTCACCGACATCAAGTTCTTTCATCTTTGCAAATTGCTCGTCGCCAAGGTTGTTAATTCTGCAGAAAATTTGCATTTTTGCAGTGCTATCCATTACCTCCATAAAGGCAACCTTGCCTTGGCCACGCTTTGCCATTAAACGCCCTGCGATGGAAACTTCATCATCTGTGAGTTCGCCATCTTCAAGACCAGCATATTTTTCCAAAAGCTCACCAACGTAATTGCTTGGAGAAAAAGCATGACCATAGGGATTTTCGCCAGCGTCAATCATTGCTTGACGCTTGTTTTTGCGCACTTGGACTGGGTCGTCCTCTGCAACTAGTTTGTTTAGTGTTTCTTCAGCCATATCACCAATAACTATTTAAATGAAAGAATTTTTATTTTAGTTTCGCGACCGTTTGGCCCGACTGCCGTTACTGTGTCACCTTTTTTAGATCCAAGAAGAGCCTGTCCAACAGGGCTTAAATTAGAAATCTTGCCAGCAGCGACGTTGCTTTCTGCACCACCCACAATTGTAAAAACACGCTCAGCACCGTTCATCTCAACTGTGACGGTGTTGCCAATGTTTATTTTAGAGCCTTTTTTTGCAGCAGAAATAATCGTTGCCTCCTGCAAAATGCGATTTATCTCAACAATTCTGCTTTCCATCATCGCTTGCTCGTTTTTCGCATCGTCATACTCAGAATTTTCTGAAATGTCACCAAACTCGCGTGCTACCTTAATGCGCTCTCCAACCTCGGCACGTTTCTCAGTTTCGAGATAATGAAGTTCATCAAGAAGGTCTTGTTTTCCTTCTTCCGTAAGAATAATTTCTGAATCAGTCATTTTTTCTCCTCGTTTTATTTGCCCTAACTGGGCTAATGCTTAACTAAATTATTGTGTCATTAGTTCTGCGAAATACATCACTTTAAAAAGCATTTGGCAAGATCTGCTATTTCTTAACGACTACTCTTTTTACCTTTTTCTTAGGCTCTTCATCGTCAGCTTCTGCTTCCTCAGCTGCCTCTGGTTCATCGTCATTCTCGATGTCTTCGTCATCTTCAACCTCAACAACTTTCACCTTTTTCTTAGGTTTTGAAGTAGCCTCAACCTCTTCCTCTTCAGCTGCTTCTTCTTTGCCCTCGTTCAAGCCATCTTTTAGGTTCTTAACTGTTTTTCCAAGAGAGCTTCCAATTTTAGGAAGATTCTTTGCAAATTTTGCTCCAAACAAAACAAGAACAATAATAAGAATAACGATTAGTTCTGGAGTTCCAAGACCAAAAATTTTCATTTCAATAACCCTTCTTACAGCGTTTTATTAACGCCTTGCAGACGTATAATTAACCGTTAGATAATATCACACACGCGCAGGCAAAGGGAGATTTCAAAGCTCATGAATAAAGAGTCAATTTCCACGATGAATTTAAGTGCAGGCGCGAAATTTTGCATCGACACACTTGAAAATGCGGGCTTTGAAGCGTGGGTGGTCGGAGGCTGTGTCCGTGATTCTATTCTTGGCTATGCTCCACACGATTACGACATAGCAACAGACGCTAAACCAAATGAAACAGAATCTGTTTTTAGCAAAGCGGGTCTAAAGACATTCGATGTCGGAAAGAAGCACGGCACTATCTCTGTTCTTTTTGAAAACTCTTTAGATGAATGTGGCGCAGATACTTGTGTCAGGCCTGAAGCTTTCATGAAAGATGTCAAAGCAAAAAAAGAAACTCCACACCATCAAAGTGAAGTCTCAGCTCATCAAAAACAAGAAACGATTGAGATTACAACCTATCGCGTTGAAGGGAAATATTTCGACTCACGCCACCCCGACTCTGTCGAGTTCGTGCGCTCAATCAAAGAAGACCTGAAACGCCGAGACTTTACTATGAATGCAATCGCATTCAACCCTCGATTCGGCTTTTTTGATCCACTTGGAGGGATGAAAGACATAAAGTCAAAAGTCATTCGTTGCGTTGGAGATCCAAAGAAGCGCTTTAAAGACGACGCGTTGAGAATGCTCAGGGCATGTCGCTTTAAAAGCCAGTTAGGGTTCATCATCGAAGAACAAACATGGGCTGAAGCCGTTCGTCAAAAGGCAGGGATTCTTTCAATTTCGAAGGAAAGAACAACTTCTGAAATCGACAAATTGCTTCAAGGCGAGCATGTTCTTGAGGCACTAATTTCGTGTCCCGACGTTTTAGAAGTCGCTCTTCCGGAAATCACTGCTTGCAGAGGGTTTGATCAACAGACAAAATATCACGCATTCGACGTTTGGGTCCACATCGCCCACGTCGTCGCCCACGTAAAAAACACTCAACTTTTACGCTGGGCAGCACTTTGCCACGACATCGGCAAACCGTCCACATTCTTTCTCGATGAAAACAAACAAGGACACTTCTACGGACATGCTGTTCAGAGTGCAACCTTAACAAAAAACGTAATGAGCCGAATGTGCCTTGACAAAAAGACAAAGCAGCAAGTCATAACCCTTGTCGAACGTCACAACGACACGCTTTCCCCTGAAAAACAAAATATCACACGAACAATTAGGCTAATGGGTGGCAACGTGTGGCTCTTTCGGCAACTATTGCAACTCAAGCGTGCCGACTCTTTAGGGCATGCCTCACAATATCAACGAGAAACAAGTGTTTACGACGAAATAGAAAAATCACTCGACGATTTGCTTGCTGACGGTTATGTTTTCAATGTGCGAGAACTTGAAATCTCTGGCAAAGACTTGTTAGCGCTAGGCATGGATGAAGGTCCACGAATAAAAGAAAAACTAGGAGTCGCCCTTGAATGGGTGCAAACTGGAGTCTGCAATAACAAAAAAGATGAACTCATAGCTCAAATGGAAAAGCACCTTACAAGAAACTTAAATCCTTTATGAGTTAGCAAGCTTGGCTTAACCCAGGGTTAAAGGCACAAAATACGAAATCAATTTTTTATTTAAACACATGTGACTAAGGCACTTAAACGCACTAAATCGCCGAAATATATGGCAGAATTTATGCAAAGTAATTAGGAGGAACGATGTCAATCACGACAGACGAAATTCAAGATTTATTCATGAACCAAATTGACTGTGGAAGTGTTGTAGCTTCACAATTTTCTGATGAAACAAATAGGTCAGCATCTGACCTAATGAAGGCATGCAGTGGATTCGGTGGTGGTTTATTCTGCGGCGAGACCTGTGGTGCTATTGCTGCGGCTAACGTGGTCATAGGATTAAAATATGGAATCGACACTCCTGGCGATGAAGAAGGCAAGACGGAACTTATCAAGAAAGTGAGTGAATTCAACGCAAGAATGCACGAGAAATATCCAAGCTTTTTGTGCACTAATCTTTTGGGGTCTGATCTTGCGACAGCTGCAGAGTCAGGAAAAATGATGCAGTTCTGTCCCAATTTCTGCAAAGAAGTAATCGACGTCTTAAAAGAAACAATCTAGATTGATGGCAACTGATTTGTGCTTTTTACAACTTACACAAAACTAAACATAATTAATGAATTTTTTCGCATTGAGCAACCATAAAAATAGATTTGAGCTGCTTTATGCATGGCGCACGTGCATAACACCAAGCAATGTGCTTTTATAGAATGTATTAAGGAGAGAAGAAATGGCAAAAGCAGACACAGCAGAAGAATTATTTCGCGAAGGGTTAAACTGCTGCCAATCAGTCTACTGTGCATTTGCAGAAGAAATGGGATTAACACCTGCCGAGGCTGCAAAGAAATCTAGTCCCTTTGGAGCAGGGTTCGGGAAGCTTCGAGAAGTGTGCGGTGCTGTCACTGGAATGGTCATGGTCTTAGGAGAAATGGAGGGCTACAGCGACCCAAAAGACTCTCAAGGCAAAAAGGAGTTATATGAGAAGGTGCGTCAACTCTGCAATCAATTTGAAGAATCAGAGGGAAGCATCATTTGCAGAGAACTCTTAGGGCTCAAAAAGGGTGAGGAGCTAGAAGAGCCGGCAATTAGACCAGCCAATTATTATGAGACTCGCCCTTGTTTAAAAGCCTGTCGTCGTGCGGCAGAAATTCTGGAATGCCACCTAATTAAAAACGCGCTCTAAAAAAGATTATCGAATGTCTTTATATGCCGCAGCGATTTCCTCTATGGGAACGCCGTCGCGATAGGCTTTACGCAGGCGGTTCATCTGCCACATAACTTTTAGCTTTCCCCCTTCATGATAGCGACGACTCGATGTCACTATCAGCCCCTTTGCAACACCAATTTTTTCCCCTCGTTGTTTTAAGGTGAGCGAAAGCTGGTAGTCCTCCATTATTGGCAAATCTGGAAAGCCACCAATCTCGAAGAAAAGATCTTTTTTAATGAAGATTCCTTGATCTCCGAATACTACCTTTCGGTCATGAATCCTATTATTCGAAATTATTTGACAGATTTTCATAAGAGGATCAGAGTCGTCAAACTTCACTCCAAAACATCCCCAGTTGGCTTTCTTCAAAGTTTTACGAACTTGCTCAACAAGGTTTTTTGGAGGACGGCAGTCGCAATGCAAAAACATGAGAATATCACCCTTTGCAAGCCTAGCAGCCTCATTCATCTGTTTAGCTCGTCCTTTTTCGGTTCGAATTACTCGCGCGTTATTAGGCAGGTTTTCCTGCAGATAGCCGACAGTTCCGTCGATAGACCCTCCATCAGCAAAAATAATTTCGGCTTTCTCAGCTATTGGACCAACGCTTTCCAAAAAAGTAGAAATTGTGGAAATCTCGTTATAGATTGGGACGATGACAGAAACAACGCTTCCGCATAGCCCAGCGAGCTCAAAACGCGAAGCATCGAAATTATCAAGAAAAACCTTTGTTAAGCTATCCGACGAAAGAAGCTCTCTCTTTTTCCACAATTCATAAAAATCAGATGGAACATCAACGTCTTTTTCTTTTTTTCTAAGAACCACATTAAGAATTTCTTTGCCGCACTGTTTTAAAGTGTCGTCTAAAACCGACTTTTGACCCTCGTTCTTAACGTGAAAGACGCAAGACTTTAGCTCATTCAATCCGACATAGCAATAGCCCCCATCATCAGTTGGACCAATAACAACATCAGACTCTAAAAGACTTCTAAACGCACATGATATTGAATCTGCATCTATGCACGGAACATCGCAGCCAACCAGAACTTTTCGACCAGGCGCCCCGAATGCCCAAGAGTCACTAAAAGCATTTTTCATCCGGTCAAAAATATCGGCGCCACGCTGCGGAAATGTACAAAAAGGAATCGAAATCTCATCGTTTAGAAATGAGCGGAATTCATCTTTGTCATCATCTGTCGCTTCTTCATCTTCAAAATAGCAGACATCAACTCGATCAGCAATCGAAGAGATGGCCTCTAGTTCATCTGCCATAAAAGAGTAGTGAAGATTTACACACTCGTCGAGTGTCAAAAATGGACTGAGTCGAGTCTTGGTTTTCCCCGCTACTGGAATTCTAGTGAAAAGGATTATAGTTTTTATGTTTGTATAATTGCAACTCATTGAATCAATGTATTCTCTAATTTTTAAGTTTGGCACAAACCCCACATGTCAGTCACTATTTTAACAGCCTCCAAATTCATGTGTGACCCCATTACCAGGCCCCTTGTCAAAAGACTGACCTCCTCTAAACATAGTGAGAGAAGCATATAGTGCCAAACCAATATTAAAGCGACACAGATTTCAAATAATTAATGTCCAAATAATGACCAAGTTTTTCACGTGTTACATCATCAAGTATTTCCTTCGAATTGCTTGCATAATCCACACTTGCCTGCGCACACCATGTTATTCCTCGCAAACAAGTAAAATCTGCAAACTTCAAACAGCGATCCCTCAAGCCATCATCTTTAAAACGACCAGAAATGTCGTCGATGTATTCGCCAACAAAATCAATCTTCTCACTCTGCGTGAAGAAAAAGTCGGTTTTCCAAAATGTAGTGGTGTCTGCCAAAAAGTGCCCGACGTCTTGAGCGGGGTCGGCAATCAGCGGCTTTTCCCAGTCAATTAAATAGCTAGGCTCAGAATCGCTTTCATTTATTAAAAAATTAGTGTTGTTAACTTCGGTGTTAATGATTGAGAAATGATTGTTTATCTCTCCAAGTTGAACAAGTGTCTTCTCAGCTTCAGAAATTAAACGCACGATTTGGGCCTTAATTCTAGACTCGCAGATGCTAGATTGGAAATAGACTGCCGCCATCTTTTTGCATTCTGCAAGCATTTCAGCAAATGCATTATTCGCTTTAATTAGGCCAGTGTTGTCGGGGATTGGAAATGAATGAATATCAGCAAAAATTGAAGCAGCTTCGCTAAGATGGCATCGCTTCTCATAGTCGAGTTTAACCCCAGGAAGAAATTCCTCTACTAATACGCCATTTCTGCAAAGTGAGCGAGACCCATCACAGTAAAAAGCTCTCGGAGTTCGATTACATTTCTCAAGGGCTTTTAAGCCAGAATATTCATATTCAATTTGATTCTCGATCCCCATTTGAGAACCACGCTCAACCCGAAGCAACAATTTTTTGTGCGTTGTGGGGTGCTCGAATATAAAATTTTGATTGTATTCTCCATGTGCAAAATTAGAATATTGTTCTTCTACCTCCAAGGGCAGTAAAAGCGCTTCCCGATATTGCCGAGAAGACACAACTTTTGAAAGCCCTGGGATGGCATTTAAACACTCATTCATGACATCTGCCTTTCAGACATTGTTTTAATGCAGAAATTATCACCTAAGAATTATGTCTAGCACTAAAGCTCAATATTTAATGTATTCGCGGTTCAAGTTCGTAAATAACACTGAATAAAAAAGGCTTAACTCGAAATGGACTTAAAAAATAATCAATGGAACTGCGCACAAAAGCGAGGCACAGCACAATGAGCTCGGCTACACAACAGGATTGCAGTTTTTTGCAAACTTGCATTTTGCCCTGTTCATAAATGCGTTCTTAGAATCGGGCACTTCATTAACCCCAAGAATTAACGATAAAACATGGGCACAGTTATCATTACCCAAACGAGCAAACTGTCCAAGGCATGAAGCGCAATAGGTGATAATTGTTTCGTTTTCTGCAGCGTCCATGACCTTATGAGTGCATTTCTGAACGGCTTCAGGGCCTTTTGCCATAACTTCAGGCAAAAGCCCACAGCACGGAACCTTCGACATCGTTTCCACATTCTCAAATGAAACACAACTTCTAACTTCTGATTCGAGCTCGTGGGCAGGTCGATCAGGGCACGGAACAAAGAGTTTTCCGTGTACCTCGGCAACAGAAGTCGAAGGTTTAAAGTCTATCTCTTTTAGATATTCATAAATTGAAACAACTGGCAACGGTAAACGCCCACGCATTAATTTCCAACAATTAGGACACAAGACAACAACACGCTCACAACCAATCTTTTTAAGCCTTTTCTCTATTCCACGCAGAACACGATCCGTGCCGCCATGAACTCCATAGCCATCCAATGGATGACCACAACACGCATACGCAACTCCACACCCGTGATTGTTGCAAACTTTGGCAATTGTCTCCATTGTTTTTGGGAATTGAGAAGGAAACGCACATCCTGGAAACAAGACATCTTTGCATTTTTTAGAAGGATAACACTTGAAAGGATAATGCCCTTTTTCAAGGCAAATCATTTTTGTAGAAAAACTCATTATTCAATGTTCGCTTTCTTCTTCAAAAAATAGGCTATCAAAAGTGTGACAATCAGCAGGATGGCCGCAAAACCAAAATAGAGAAGTCGGTTGTCAGCATCAAGCAGCCCAGCTGAAGCTACTGTGTAAACTGCAGTCCCTGGAATCATAAAAATTGCGGAATAGAGCGTGTATGAAAAAAAGCTTATGTCTGTTATTCCATATGCAAAATTTTGAAGGTTATAGGGAAAAATCGGAATCAGGCGCGTGATTGCAAGGAGATAAATGTCACTTTTGTGGGCTCCCTCAAAAAACAACTTGTTAAGCTGCCTATTCTGAGACAGTTTTGGCTTTAGCGAATCTTTCAAAAAATAACGTCCGACAAGAAATGAAACCATTGCGCCAAGCGTCACGGCGAGCCAACACAAAAAAGTTCCAGTAATCGCGCCAAATAAAGTGCCTGCCGCAATTGCAAAAATAACGCCAGGCAGGGCCAAAACTACACATCCAATTATTGATAACACTACATAAATGATTCCAGTTGTAACAGGATGCTCAACTAGCATCGATTTGAGCCAGTCTATAAATTGGCCATTAGCAATCATGTCAGACCAACCAAAAACAAAATTCAAAACTACAATCAAAACTACAAGCCCCAAGAAAACAAGGAGCTTGTAGTTTTTTTTACAAAATTCGAGAGCCGAAGCCATGACTATTCCTCAACAGAGGTTTCCGATTCTTTGGTTATAAAAGACTCCGAAACATGTTCTTTAACTGATTCATCAGATTCTTTTACCGAATTAGCACCACTTGAGATTGCTTCTTCTTCAATTGGCTGTACAGGCACAACATCGGCCTCAGCCCTAGATTGGTTAGGTTTCGCCTTTCTGCGCGTGTTGAATTTGCCTTCGGCATTAACTTCAATCGCAGACTTTCCATTTGCAGCAGCTTCAGCATCTGCAGTCTCGTTAGATTCATCCATGAGTTCCTTATGACGTGATTTCCAAACGAGCGCAAAAAACCAAACTACGCCCGCAATGATAAACATCATAATCATGGCCATAAACACGGTGTAAATCTCACCTGTCAAGGTTGAACCGACATAGGAGTAAACAATAGTTGCAGGAAGCTGGCCAATGCCTGTCCAAATAAAGAAGTCAAGAAAACTCATGCCTGTAATGCCAGCAGCATATGAAATGTAGTCAAAAGAAACAAATGGAAGAAGGCGACAAATGAGAATCGCATTTTTGCCATACTTTGTAAACCATCTGTCAACACTAGCCAAAGCACCTCTGCTCATAAAAAGCATAACGGCGTCGCGTCCAAATAAACGTGCAATATAAAAACAAATTACAGCCGCAAGCATAGCTGATGACCAAGAAAGAATCGCTCCCCAAACCCAGCCAAAAACAGCAGCGTTTGAAAAAGTAATCAAGAAAGCAGGAATTGGTGCAGCTAGAGACTGGAACACCATCAAGAAAGTAGAAACCAAAGGCCCCCAAACACCTGTTCCTCTAATGAGTTCTTTTACCTTTTCAATGTCACCAGCTGACAAAAGATTAAAGACATATCCAATTGCATCATGAACTGGCTGATAGAAGCTACAAACTAAAACTATTACAAAAAGAATGAAAAATGAAATCCACTTGACGCGACTTTGGTAGATTGAGCGTCTTCTCTCTTCTTCGTCCTCATATGGTTTTTCAGGGGCTTTATGGACAAATTCGTAAACAAAAATAGCAATGCCACCAAGAACAAAGAATGCAAACAGTAACCAGGACACCATTTGAATGTTCCAATGGAAAACAATACCGAAGAAACCGCGCTTCGTGAACATGCCAAGTGCACGCACAATATGCGCAAAATCAGCTCCATAGACGATAATCGCAAACATTATCGTGCACATCACTGAGCCCAGAGTTCCTCTCCAGCCAACACCACGGCGATGTCCACGTCCTCCATAAATCGCTCCTGCAAGACCAATCAAGAACACATACCAAAAGATGTATCCAAAATATGACATCTGAATGCTTGTCTGACCGAAGCAAAAATACTCAACCGTGCAAGCCCAGCAAAAAGAGACATAAACATAGGAAAAATATTTCATGAATGTCTCAAGTTTTTTAACACCTGGCGTTCTGGTGTCAGGGTCAATCACCTTTTCCGCTTTTTCTTTCCCCTTTAAAAGGGCCATCTATTACCTCCATAATCAATTAGCCAAAGCTAACCCACCGAACAAGAAGATAGCCACAGTGAGTTGCCGTGGCTATCTTTCAAATTTAATTTAAATAGACGCTTTCAAGCAAGGCATTAAGCCTTAGCTTTGAATGTAACTACAACTTTAGTTCCGCCAGCTGGGAGGACGTCCTCACGACCGTTGAACCAAGTGTAGTTAGTTGCTGTTGTTGTGTTTGATTCCCAAGCAGCGTCAGAACAAATTCCAACTGCACAAGAGTCGAGGCAAAGTACGCATCCGGTATTCTTTGCTTTTGCACGATCAATGTTGCCTCCAAATCTCCAGTCGGCTTGTCTTTGCTCGCCATTCGTTGTTTTGAAGCATTTCTCAATTGGGAAAGGATCTTTTCCGTCCCACTGAATTGTAACGTCAAGCTTGTCGCCCTCGATAGATTTTCCCTCACCAGGAGCCGCAGACATATCAGCAGCTGTTAGATTGTTTCCAGGAGTGAAACCGAGATCCATCATGTCTTGATAGAACTCTTTTTCATCACCAAGACCAGTGAGAACTGACTTGTCTCCATTCGAACCGCCCTTGTATACAATTGCATGGCGTGTGTTCTCGGTGAAGTAAATGTCATTTACTTCAGCAAGGTATCTAATCTCTTTTTTCTCTTTGTCAACGACGATAGGCTTTGATTCAGTTGGCATTTCAACAGATTCTTTTTTTGTGTCATCGCTCTTTTGATCACTTGAAGAAGAAGAGCCACATCCCACAAGTGCGAAAGCAAGAAGCGCTGCACATGCTGCAACTACCGCAAGCTTAATCCAAGACATAGCTGCCTTTGAGTTATTCATATTTCCTCCCTATAAAAGACATTCCCATCCAAAATATAATTGGAAGAGAGACATAATTCCCCGCAGACACGGGTAATGCAGATCGGTTTCCTGAAGCAGAAAGCGTCTATGAAAATTTTCAAAAAACCTGAACTATATAATAGCACTGTTAAGAAAACGTCATTCGATCACGCCACAAAAAACTCACAGCAAAGACGCTGTAAAAACAACTTTCACACTAGCATTGCCAAAGCACAAAGCAAAGAATATTGGCAGGCTAGTTAAAAAACCACAGATGCTAAACTAGGGAAATTGGGTCAACGTCGACAGCTGTCGAAACTCCTTTAGAAGCATTGAAACAACGAAACACTTTTTCAATCTTAGAAGAAATTTCCATTTCAAGTGGCACCTTTAGCAAAACATGAAAATGCCAGCTCTTTTGCACCTTCTCAAATGGGCAAGCAGAAGCTGGAGAGATAATAAGACCAGACGCTTCTTCTTCTGACAACTCATCAACGACTCGTTCGCGCAGTCTGTCAATGTCTTTGCGAGCAAGCTCTTTGTCTGTCGACCAAACAAGAAGCCTAACTAGTGAAACATAAGGTGGAAATTTTAATACTTTTCGCTTTGGCAGCTCCACGCGCAAAAAAAACTCCCTGTCATGTTCTTTTGCGGCGCGCAGTGCCGAATTATCGGGCTCATAGGTTTGCACAATGACTCTTCCCTCGTAAGTTGACCTTCCGCAACGCCCGCTAACTTGTTCAATCAAATCAAAAGTGCGTTCTGAAGCTCTAAAATCAGGAACGTGCATAACAGTATCAGCGTTAATCACTCCAACAAGCGTAACCTCATCAAAGTCAAGACCCTTAGCAATCATTTGAGTGCCCAAAAGAACAGAGCGACTTGCTTCATCGAATTGTCTAAGGAGCCTCTCATGTGAATTAGCCCTTTCGGTTGTGTCGGCGTCCATTCTAACAACTACAACATCTTCAAAACCTGGTCTCTTTGATAACAAGAGGCGCAGTTCCCCTTCAACTTTTTGAGTTCCAGTTCCCAATCTTTTTAAATAGGGAGATCCGCAAGCAGGGCAAACGGCAGGCGACTTTACGTCATAGCCACAGTGATGACATTTCAACTTATTTCCATCTTCGTGATAGGTCAAAGAGGTGGAGCAATTCGGGCATTCAGGAACGAAGCCGCAATCTCGACACAAAAGAAATTTTGAGTAGCCGCGCTGATTAAGAAGAAGCACCACCTTGTGCCCCTTTCCTAACTCCTCAAAAATCGAAGACTTCAAATGCGGAGAAAACAGGCTGTATTTACCGCCTTTCGGAAGCGTAGTCATGTTCACAATTTCCACTTTTGGCATAGATTGCCCCGTGGCCCTTGCACTGAGCTCTATTCTTCTCCAATCTGCGTTATGCTTTGAGCAATAAATAGCTTCGATGCTCGGAGTTGCACTGCCCAAAACAAGCACTCCCCCAGCCTCTTCCATCAACTTCTTTGCGACAGTTCGTGCGTGATAACGCGGGGCACTTTCCTGTTTGTAGGAAGTTTCATGTTCCTCGTCGATAACAACTATTCCAACATTTTTTAAAGGAGAAAACAGCGCACTTCGTGCACCAATCACCACTCTGGCGTTGCCATCTTTTATCCAAAACCACTGTTGGCGTCTTTGTGCTTGTGTCATTTTTGAATGCATAACAGCAATCTCATCACCAAAGCGCGATTTAAAACGCGCAACGGTTTGTGGCGTCAAGGAAATTTCAGGCACAAGAACTATCGCATTTTTCCCCTCACTCAAAACTTTCGAAATAACTTGAAGATAGACCTCTGTTTTGCCAGAGCCTGTGACACCATCAAGCAAAACACAAGAGCCGTTTTGCAAAGATCGCATCTGTTCAATCACATTAATAGCATGATTTTGCTCCGACGTTAAATGCTCTGGTTCTGAGTAGTTGTTAAATATTGAATCAACGTCTTTTTTGTCAAACTCGATTTTCTTAGGTCGGCGAGATGTTTTTACTAACGAAGTCGTGCCGTCTTTATGAGATACAAAATGTGGTGTTCCACCAGAAGGCAAAGCAAGTCGAATGGCGCTAGAGAGCGGTGAAACATATTTGTGTGCCACCCAAATTAATTCATCTGCCTTTTGTTTGTCAAAATAGCTCTCGCTCAAAACGTCTTTAATTTCCTTGACTTCAAAATCTAAATCAGTTGCGTTTTGGTGAAGATTAATCGAAATGACAAATCCCACAGCAGGTTTATTTCGGCAGTCAACAAGAACAGCCTTGCCAACTTCTACAACCTTTGCTTCACTAGATTCACAAAAATTTTTAGATAAGGTTTTTGTTGTCGCATCGTGAGGCAAAAATCGATTAGGGATAGCATAGGTAAAAGCTCTATCTATCACCTTTGAAGTTGAATCTATTACAATTTCTGCAGTTGCCACAGTAAACACCCACTAATTCAAACTAGACAAGACTAACCAAAGATTTCATAGTCCATCTAAAACTTTTATAAAAATCTATTCGTTTAACGCAAACTCAAATGTCACAAAGTGCGAAAAGTTGACTAGGCAAACAATTAGAAATCAACCTTGAAAGCAGGCTTGACAAGCCCATTGTGGTCAACAGCTATCACTCCCTCATTGCCACAACGCAAATAAATGCCTGCAAATTTTCCGTTATATGAATAAAGTCCTGGCATCGCATTGAACTTTTGCACTGGCATCGTGTTGTCAAGTTTTTCACCAGTAAACAAAACATCTGTTTTGTGTTGCTTAGCATACTCCTGTGCAACATACCCAGTGTCAACATGTGATTTCACAACTTCAGCCCATTTTTGTGTATCCTCAAAATCAGGACCTGCAAAAACACCTTTTGCACCGTAATCATCTTCAGGTTTCAAAATCCATCCATTAGGATTGTTCTGAATTTCGTTTACATCAACAATGCCACCAGAATCGAGACGATAGGTTCTGGGGCAATGAGAATCAATAAAGTCACACTCTGAGTCTGTTAAAAACCTTCTTGTTTCAGGCAAAAATAAAGCGATGTTTACAGTTTTTGTGTGAACAACTGTGGTTCTAAAGTGCCCAACTAAGCACACTTTTTCTGCTGCAACAGCATCGATTAAACCACGGCATGAATCAATGTTGTTTTGAATGTCACATGTCACAGCGCGTCTGTAAACACAGTCAACAACTTCACCATCTTTGTTGTATTTAAGATGCTCACCATCAAATTCAAGATCGCGAATATCAACGACTCGAGCTCTCACACCACAACGTTTGAATGCATCAGCGAATCGATTAAAGTCGGAAAATGTTGCGTGCTCGTCCATAAAATCAGCAATCACCACAAGTGGATTTTCATGAGAAAAGCTGCACTCTCTATAGATTTTTAAGCACTGCTTCGCCCAAGAATCAAACAACTCATAATTCTCAACCGAATTGTGTGCATTTGAAAACTTCTTAAAAGCATCACCTTTAGCAATAGCCTCGCCCAGAACAAGGTCACGAGACATGCAGCTTGTTCCATCGGTGTTAAACTCGCAAAACTTGAAGTCTAGAGTTTCTTCATCCATAAAAATGTCAAAGCGAGCCATTGGCAAAAGCTCAGAATATTGACAGGGCAGCATTATCAACTCTTCAAGCTGTTTTGAATAACCAAATAGTTCTCTATAATTAGCATCTTCTAAATAGCGGCGAATGATTTTTGTGAGTATTGAATGAGTGGTTGAAACAATTTCTTCAAAATGCTTGTTTAAATCTTCATTCACAAGATAGGGAAAATAAGAAAAATTGAGCGGTTCTCCATGAGCGTCGACGTCACTGCGAACTAGATAGTCAAGTGCAGCTTCTCTGCCAGTCAAATTACCATCAAGTTCACACAAAATTTGCTTATATTCATCGTTAAGAGTATTCACTATGCGCCCCTCCAATTTCGCAAATTTCAATGTCACAATTATAATTTAAGGTTCTAAAGCGAATTATGAGGAGGAGTCTTGCTCTTAGCAATTCCAAAAGCACTGGCAAGAATCGTTTTGGCGATAACAATCATTTTGGCAGGACTAATGGTTTGTATCCACATCCCACAAGTCACAGAAATAGTTTCAAGGTTGACTTCTAATGCCGCTACTGTGGGATTGTCATCGGATGCGATGGCAAAAATTAGCGTTAGCACAAGGGATTTTTCGTTAGGGTTAATTGGACCAGAAGGACTTAAAAGCGTGCTTGCAACCCTCGGAATTCCAACTAGCGCCCTTGACGAATCGATGCTCACCCATTTGCAAGATTGCACATGGGTGTTCAATCTAATGACAGACCTGTTCAAAGCATTAGGAATTGCATCATTGGTGCTTTCAGTGCTCGCACTAATAATAGGTCGAAGAAATGAGCTTTCGAAATTACTGTTGCAATCTTCAATTCTTGCAATCCTAATTCTTGCTGCTTTTGGAATATGGATTATCGTTGGCTTTGATTCATTTTTTACATGGATGCACTCCCTGTTTTTTGCTTCTGGCACCTGGACCTTTCCGGCCGACTCATTCCTAATTCAGATGTTTCCCGAAAACTTTTGGATTGGCATGGGGGTTGTGTGGGGCGCTTCGTCGGTTCTATTCTCACTTGCTCTAATTCTCATATCGCAGGTAATTAAGAAACGATAGCCCTGTGCTAGAATTTTTCTGCTGTGATATTGATTTGAGTGTTTTAGAAGAAAGAGGAAAAATGAAGATTTGGGACAAAGTCAATGAATGTGACGTAGAAATCGATTCATGGGATGACTTGATGCAAATCATGATTGACGGCCGACAGGTTGATATCATCGTTGGACACGAGAAATCGGATGCTGACGGCTACCTCACATGGGACGTTGAGCATTGGTCAGCTATTGATGACAGAAGATTCATCAGAACATATGCATTAAAAGGACGCGAACTCGGAGAGTCAACTGGACACAACATCTATGACCTAAAAAATGAGTTCCACCCAGAGGATGCAGAGAAAGTTCAGCTTTCATAAACTATCGATTTTTTTTAACCTTGAAGAGCAGCTCTCTTTGTCAACCTTAAGCTGAAGAAGAGTGCCTGCCAAAAGATATTAGGAATTAAAAAATGCCCTGCTCGAGCTGGGCATTTTTTAATACAAACAATTTTAAAAGGCTTATCGCCAATCAAAATTTAAATCAACATAGCATTTGCAAAACTAGACGACCAAAGTTCCAGGTTCAGTCGATTTTGTAACCCAAGTGTTTGAACCAACAGTGCAACCATCGCCAATAAAGGTGTCTCCACCAAGGATAGTTGCATTTGCATAAATTACAACATTGTTGCCAATGTTAGGATGACGCTTTCCGCCCTTTACAGGATTTCCATTTTCATCCTTCTCAAAACTTTTTGCGCCAATGGTCACACCTTGATAAAGCTTCACATGATTTCCCAAAACGGCGGTTTCTCCAATCACGATTCCTGTCGCATGATCAATACAAAAATACTCACCAATAGTTGCGCCAGGATGAATGTCAACACCTGTCTTTTGATGAGCAAATTCGCTTATCAAACGAGGAATAACAGGGATTTTCCTGATGTAGAGCTCATAGGCGAGACGATGACAAAAAGAAGCGAAATAGCCAGGGTAACAAAGAACAATTTCTTTGTAGGACAAAGCGGCGGGGTCTCCATCATAAATTGCTTTTATGTCTTTATTGAGCATTTTTAAAATTCTTGGCAATTGCTCAACAAAATCATCTGCAACTTCAGCAGCTTTGTTTTCAGCATCACGCCCTTTAACGCCAATTTCTGAAAGAGCAATCTCAATTTCAGAAGACAAATTTCTTCTTAAATCGAAGACTAGCTCATATTCCCCTCTGTGATCATTAAAAATTGATGGATACATTAAAGCTTGAACATCTTTAATGACATCTTGAATTACCTCGCGATGAGGTGCGCGACCGTCACCCTCAACGCAAGGATGGCGGTTCGCAATAATTTCGTGGATTACTTTTTCGGTGTCCAAATTCTCTATTCCTCATAAAGTGCAGTTGATAAATATCTATCGCCCGAATCAGGAAGAATAACGACTATGTTCTTGCCTTCGTTCTCGGGGCGCTTAGCAAGTTCTTTTGCTGCCCACACTGCAGCACCTGCAGAAATGCCAACTAATATTCCTTCGGTTCTAGAAAACTCTCGTCCCGTTTCTAGTGCATCGTCATTTTCAACTTTAATGATCTCATCGATAACACTCATGTCCACAACATCTGCAATAAACCCAGGAGAGATTCCTTGGACCTTATGAGGTCCAGGCTGTCCTCCAGAAAGAACTGGAGAAGCGGCAGCCTCAACAGCCACCATTTTAACAACAAGTCCCTTTTCCTTGAAAAGTTTGCCCATTCCACTGATTGTTCCACCAGTGCCGACACCTGCGACAACAATGTCGACTTCGTTATCAAGAGCATCTAAAATTTCAGGACCAGTAGTATCATAATGAGCCTTCCAGTTAGCAGGATTCGTAAATTGGCTCGGAATAAATGAGTTTGGAATTTCTGCTGCAAGCTCTTTGGCTTTTGCAATTGCGCCCTTCATTCCTCCTGCGCCGTCAGACAAAACCACCTCGGCGCCATATGCTTTCATTAACTTTCGACGCTCAACGCTAAATGTCTCAGGCATAACAATAATCACGCGGTATCCCTTATGGACACCAACCGCAGAAAGACCAATGCCTGTGTTTCCGCTGGTGGGCTCAATGATTACAGATCCCTCTTTTAATTCGCCAGACTTTTCAGCTTCCTCAATCATCGACAAAGCAATGCGGTCTTTAATTGAACCAGTGAGGTTGAAAGCCTCAACTTTTCCGAAAATGTTAGCTTTATTGTTAACAGCCTTTTCCGTAGCAACCAGCTCCACCAAAGGCGTGTTGCCAATGAGCTGTTCTGTACTTTTTAAAATGTTTGCCATTGTGTAGTCTTCTCCTTGAATTTTAAATTTTGAATACGAAAAAGAATAATATTCAGTTCATGCACCAACTAAAGGTGCCTAAAGAAGACATCGAGGAATTACGAAATGTTCGAATGTGATTAACATGGTTAACATCATACATGTTTTTCCAAAAAGTTGTTTGCAAATAACCAACTTTCTGGAGTGCCTGTGTCAAGGCCATCTTCTGGCGCAAATTCCACAGCATACATTTCTTCTTCTGACAAAAGGGCGAAAAGCGCATCAGTGAGCTGGATTTCCCCACCCACGCCAGGCTTTGTCTCCGCCAAAATTTTCATAACCCGTGGAGATAAAAGATATCTTCCGAAAACGCAAAGGTTAGTGGGAGCGTCTTCAAGCGAAGGCTTTTCTACCAATGTGTCAACTTTCCAAACACCATCGCCCAAGTTTTCACCGCCCATGATTCCAAAACGGTGAACCTCTTCATCAGGAACTGGAACAACAGCGATTACACTTGCGCCACCATGGGCTTCTGAAACCTCTTTCATGCGAGGAAGCATTTTGTTTCCGGGAACAATAACGTCTCCTAGACAAACAAAAAATGCTTCATCTCCAGTTGCAGGAGATGCGCACAACACTGCATGACCAAGTCCCAAAGCCTCATCTTGATATACATACTCAACATTTAAATTGCCAGCATGCTCGACTCGATTGGCGAGTTCATCTTTCCCTTTTGAACGAAGATGATTGACTAGCTTTTCATCAGGAGAAAAATGCTGTTCAATTGCTGCTTTCTCTCGCGAATTCACAATGACAACACCATCGGAGACATCAAGTCCTTCTTCCACAATCCACTGAATTGCAGGCTTTCCGCCAACTGGCAACATCTCTTTTGGCACGGCTTTGGTGATTGGCAAAAAACGAGTTCCAAGCCCAGCAGCAGGAATAACAGTTTTCATTTGTCCTCCAAACTATTTCGACTAATACAAAAGAATTATAATTCATTGATTTAGACACTAAAAATGCCAAAAGAATTACCATGAAGGTTAAAAGTTGAGGGAGAGTCTAAACAAAACAAGTCGAGATAAAGATTCACTGTTTGAAGCTAATTTAAAGCATCAAAAAACTATATAAAAACAGTCTTCCCGAATAAAGAAATTAGAAAGTCGAAAGGAATATAAAAAATGGCATCTAAGTTTTCAAACTTCCTAAAAGAAGTAACCATCGATTCTTTGTTAGTTGGAATTGCAACCATAGTTGTTGGTTTGCTATTTATTCTTCTTCCAGCATCATCGGGTTGGATTCTCTGCGTCATCACGGGCATTGCTTTATTAACAATGGGTATTTTCTCATTGTATGGCTATTTTTCCTACGGCAGATTTTTATGTGGCTATTCGTTTATTGTGGCTATTCTGTTTCTCATAATGGGCGCGCTTTGTCTTATGCAACCGATGCTCATAATGGGAATACTCACAATTGTTCTCGGGCTCATTGTCATTGTTGACTCTGCTACAACACTTGCAGAAGGAATTGCTTTTGTCAGAGCCCGCATTAAAGGTGGAATGCCTTTAGCAATCTTTTCCGCAATTCTCATGCTTCTTGGAATTTTCATCATTATGAGTCCAGCTGAAACGGTAATGATTTTCACCGGCTGGGTTCTGGTTTTAGATGGAGTCTTTGACGTCATAGCAATGCTGACATATGGCAAGAAGATCAAAGACTTCAAGAAATCAATGTTCGGGGAACGCTAGCCGCAAGTTCCAGTGCGGTTATTAAAATCGCCAATTAGCGACTAGACGCGCAACTAGAGATTTACAAACTGAAAAACTGCGCTAATACGACTTTTAGATGCGCAAACTTGAAATTAGCCAGGATAAAAAAAGAGAGCCAAAAGAAATGGCTCCCCGGGTAGGATTCGAACCTACAACCCTCCGGTTAACAGCCGGATGCTCTGCCGTTGAGCTACCGAGGAATATTCGCGCCTTTATGAAATGTTTAACGGCGCGACTACCTATTATACACAAATAAATGAATGTGCGAGTTATTTTTGTAAATAATTGCGAAGCACTCCACAACGCGATGGATGACGAAGTTTGGCTAGCGTTTTGCTTTCAATTTGACGAATGCGCTCGCGAGTTACTTTAAACTCCCGGCCAACTTCCTCGAGTGTGTGCGGATGCCCATCTTCAAGTCCAAAACGCAGAAGAATGACTTTCCTCTCACGCTCTCCCAAAGTCCCAAGAACTTCTCTAATCTGCTGTTGTAGCATTGCAAACCTTGCAGCCTCAGCAGGGTCAATAGCTTTTTCGTCTTCAATAAAGTCACCGAGCTGAGAGTCTTCCTCTTCGCCAATTGGCGTCTCCAAAGAAACTGGGTCTTGCGCAATCTTTTGAATCTCTTGCACACGTTCTGGCGTGATGTCCATGAGAACTGCAATTTCTTCAGGGCTTGGGTCGCGGCCAAGTTCCTGTTGAAGTTTTCTTTGCGTGCGAACGAGTTTGTTAATAGTCTCAACCATGTGTACAGGAATACGAATAGTTCTTGCCTGATCTGCAATTGCACGCGTTATTGCCTGGCGAATCCACCATGTTGCATATGTGGAAAACTTGTATCCACGCTTGTATTCAAACTTTTCGACAGCGCGAATGAGTCCAAGGTTTCCCTCTTGAATGAGGTCGAGAAGCGAAAGTCCACGACCAATGTAGCGCTTTGCGTTTGCAACCACAAGGCGCAGGTTTGCTTCCATCAACGCAGAACGCGCATCAAGTCCAACATTCTCGATTCTTGTTAAACGACGCTTGTCACGACGCGAAAGCTCAATTCCCTGTTCTTCAGCGGCTTCGAGTTCTTCCGTTGCCTTTAATCCTGCCTCAATTTTCATTGCAAGGTCAACCTCTTCTTCTTTGGTAAGAAGGTCAACTTTGCCAATTTCTTTCAAATACATGCGAATTGGATCGCCAGTTAACAAAGTCCTTGAGACGTCAACGTTTCTTCTGCGAGCTCCGCTTTTAGAGCGTGGAGTGACTGTCTTTAGCTTTTTAACATTAGACTCTGTGCTCTTCAGCTCTTCGTCAGGTATTCCTTCTAGCAAATCCTCGCTATCTACATCATCGTAGTCATCATTAAATAAAGCATCTTCATCTGGCGAATCGCCCATTCTCCCAACTTCTGCAAGCTCTCCATCGTCAGAAACTAGAGCAACTTCAATTGCGTCTTCCGCTTTTTTCGGCTTTCTGCCAGGCTTTTTCTTAGCAGATGTCTTTGTTGATTTTGCAGACGATTTCACTACAGGCTCAGAAACTGTCTTCTCTGCTTCTGAATTGTCGCCTTCATCTTTTGATTTTTTAGCCGTAGATTTAGCAGCAGCTTTTTTTGTTGCTGTCGTTGTTTTTCTCGCAGGCTTTTTTGTCTCTTTATCGCTGTTTTCCGCCTTGGCAACATTTGAGACATCTGCTTCACCAGTTGTGGATTTGCTAGCAGTCTTTTTTGTAGCCGTTTTGGTCGTAGTTTTCCTTGTAGTTCTTTTCTTGACAGTTGTCGCGCTAGCATCTTTCTCGGCTTCTGCTTCTAGCCCCTCACTAGTTGTTGCCTTTCTAGTGGTTGTCTTTTTTGCAGTGCTAGACTTAGCAGCCCTTTTTTTGGTTGAAGCACTTGACGTTGCGGCTTTTGTTGTTTTGGTTTTTTCGGCACTCTCAGTTTTGGCCACAATTTTAACGTCGCTTACAGTCTCTGCGCTATCAACTTCTGTATTCTCTTTTTTTGAAATGGTTTTTGGGGTCTTTGACTCTGATGTCATTAGTTTATATAATCCTCCCAAGATACATAACGATAGAACATATAACTATAGCACTAATGAAGCAAAAAGCAAGTCATCTACCCCTAATTGGTTAGAACAAACACAGGATTTTAAAAAAGAAAACTAGCTGCCGTGAAGCCAAAAAATCTATAGCCAGAACAGAGTTTCCCTGTTAAAAAACAATTAGTCGTCTTTTTGCGAGCACAGAAGCAGAATTCCTCCTACTAGACTCAAAAATATTAGAGTGCAAACTCCAAATGCGACAGTGTTCTTGCGTGTTCCTTTGTAAATCCCCCAGCTGACTACGGTCATAGGAATCATCCAGGCAAGAGGAATTAAGGCCCAACAAACAGCAATCGTTGAAATTAAATTGAAAATGAATGCAATCAAACGAAGGGTGCGGTCCTTATCAGACATGACAGGCTTTACATCAAAATAAACCGCATCGGTTGGCTGCCAACTTGCATTTGTTTGATATTGTGCATCGTAATTTTGATTAACCTGATTGATCTGTGCCTGTGAATTACAAGCTTGATTAGCATAAACTTGTGAATTTCTGTCTTGATTAACCTGAACTTGTGAACTACTGTCTTGATTAACCTTAACTTGCTGTGAATCAACATGGTTGGCATATGCCTGCTGATATGATTCGCTGGGCTGGCTTACCTGCTGTGAGATTTTAGACCCACACTTCGAACAAAACACTGCATCATCAGGGACGAAGGAACCGCAATTTGAGCAACAATTCATAACAAACTCCTAGTCTTTTTAAACTAAAAACATGCTATCAGACAATTGCTATGCAACGCAAACGAGTTAAATCGTTACGATTAAATAGCGCACGCCATCAAATTGAGTACGGAGCACATAATGCTTCATTGTTGCGACATACATCACACTCACCAATCAAAAAGTGACCAACCTAATAATTGTTGTGAGGATTCTTCTAAATCACGCTCGACTGTCACCGTTTGTGGCGTAAAATTTCAAATAATGGCAAGATGATTGGCGCGAACATCGTGCGTGTGGAATTTGTCTCATAAACAAATTATCATTCTGAAGTTTCTGCAAATCTGTAGCGTTATTAATGCGCAGTTCACCACACAGGGGAATTAGGGTGAAAATCCCTTGCTATACCAGTAACCGTAAATGCATCGCTCTGCATAACACAGCAAAGTCGGAATGCCTCTTCATCAGGAAGTGCCCTGGAAAATCAAAAAAGAATGACTAAAGGAGGAAGTATGTCTGCCGACCAGATGACTTCACTGGAACGTGCTAAAGCAATCGCTAATGGAGAGCAAGCTGATCGCATGCCTTGCAATCCAAACATAGCAAATGGAACTGCAAGAGTTCTTGGATGCAAAATTTCAGAATTTTCTTATGACCCGAAAGTGTTCGCAAAAGCCCAGATGGCTTGTGTTGAGCGCTTTGGCAGTGACAGCGTGCGTGTATTTACCGACCTGTTTACATGGCCTGAAGCGATGGGAGCAAAAGTTGTGATTCCAGAAGATGACACGGCCGACCTGCTTGAACCAGCAATTCATGATGTAAAAGACATTGATAAACTGCATCCGGCAGATCCATACAAAGACGGTCGCCTTCCAGTTCACATTGAGGCTATGAAATGGCTAAGGGAATATGCTGATGGGATTATGCCAGGCGTTGGCGCCGCCGTGTCTGGACCATTTACTCTGGCTTTTTCGCTCATTGGCTTTGACGAGATGTTGCGAATGATCCACAAGAATCCCGAAGCTGTTCATAAACTCTGTCAATTGGCAACCGAAACTAGCATTAGATGGGCAGAAGCTGCAATTGACCTAGGTTGCGGACCTGCAATTTCAGAACCAATGAGTTCTTGCACTGTAGTTTCTCCTAAAGTATTTCGCGAATTCTCACTTCCATACATGAAACAACTCATCGATTACATGCACACTAGAAATGTCAACCCTGTAATTCACATTTGCGGTCAGACCGACAGAATTTGGGAAGACCTTGCAAATCTTGGAATTGGCGGATGGTCAATTGATAACGTGGCAAGTCTTGAAGACTGTAAGCGACTTGTGGGCAACAAATGCAAAATCATGGGAAATGTTGACCCGGGTAGTGTAATGTACGCAGGAACCCCCCTCGATGTCAGAATTGGGACACTTGAATCACTAAAAGCCGGATGGGATAGCCCTAAAGGATTCATGGTGATGAGCGGATGTTCGCTTCCAGTTGAAACTCCATTTGAAAACATTGACTCAATGATGGACACAATGCGTGAAGTTGGATATCCAGTAAAAGAAGAAAAAATCGATGCAATGCTAGAGGAAGCTCGTTTTGAAAAGGCAAAACAGGAGGATTAAAAGACAATGGCTACTAAAGAAGAATTATTAGAAGAGCTTTGCGACTGCGTTTTAAACATGCGCGATGATGATGTTGAAGAGATTGCGCAGCAATATATTGATGAAGGATATGACCCAAATGAGGCTATTTTTAACGGCTTGGTTGTGGGCATGAACAAAGCAGCTGAACTTTATGATCAGGAAGAATATTTTATCCCCGAGCTTCTCATTTGCTCAGATGCAATGTATAACGGACTCGACATCCTTCGTCCTCACCTTCCAAAAGATGAAGGAAGCAAAAAGTGCAAAGTAGCATGTGGTGTTGTTCAAGGAGACACTCATGACATCGGCAAAAATATTGTAAAAATCATGCTGGAAGCTAGTGGCTATGAAATCGAAGACCTTGGACGCGACGTCCCAATTCAAAACTTTGTTGATGCAGTTAAAAATGACGGAGCAAAAGTTGTTGCAATGTCGACATTGATGTCAACTTCGATGGAAAACATGGGCAAAGTTATCGAGCTCATGAAAGAACAAGGCGTTCGCGACCAGGCGAAAGTTGTTGTTGGCGGAGGTCCAATTTCTCAATCGTTTAGCGACAAAATCGGCGCGGATGGCTATTCAGCAACTGCCGTAGAAGCCGTCAAACTCGTTGACAGACTCATGGGCTACACAGAATAGAAAACCATCCTTTCGTGAGCAATAAAGGACTAAAAATGGATAAATTAACCGAAAAAGAGCGTCTCGCCAAGACATGCAAACTTGAAGTTACTGACAGACAGCCCTTGATTTGTCCTGGCGGAATGATGAATGCAGTCACTGACGAAATGGCAAAAATCGCAAACATTGCTTTTCCTGAAGTTCATCACGACGGAAAACTCCTAGCAGAAATGGCAAAGGCTGCTCACGATTTGAGCGGGCTTGAAAACTATGGCGTTCCTTTTTGCATGACAGTTGAGGCTGAGGCTTTGGGAGCTGACGTTGATTTTGGTGATTCTCTTTGTGAGCCACACGTGGTTCATGGTGCAATTAACAGCGTTAGCGAATATCAAACATTAAAGCCAATTGACTTAAGAATCGGACGTCCAAAAGCTGTTCTTGATGCGATTAAAATTCTTTCAGCACTCGACACAGACGTTCCCGTGATTGGTAACCTGACAGGACCTGTTAGCGTTGCGGGAACGACGCTTGACTGCGAAATACTCCTTCGAGAAATCAGAAAGAATCACGACGCTGCTCTGGAATATATGCAATTTGTGACCGAAAGCGTAGCTGCTTTTGGCAAAGCAATGGTAGAAGCAGGTGCCGACTGTGTTTGCATCGCAGAGCCCACGGGCACCGGCGAGTTGCTGGGTCCAAAATATTTCGATGAATTTAGTGTTCAGTTTCTGAATCAAGTGCTAGACACAATGAAGGCACCTCTATCAATTGTTCACATTTGCGGAAACATGAATCCAGTGATCAACTCAATTAAAGACATTCACTGTGATGTTTTCTCGTTCGATGCAATGACTCCAGTGGAAAAAGTGCATGAAGCCGCGCCAAACAAAGCACTGATGGGCAACGTTTCGACATTCGCGCTTGGAAAACCCGATGCAGAAATCGTAAAACGCATAACGAAAGCTGCAATGAATCATGGAGTAAACATCGTTGCTCCAGCATGTGGAATTGCCACCGTAACACCACTAGAGAATTTGCATGCAATGAAAAGCGTTGTCGTTGAAGGCTTAGATTTAAATTTAAAGGACGTGTCAAATGGCCGAATTCATTTTGAATGAATGTAAAAATTCAAAATCAGACATGGTCGCAGAATCCCAAGAGATCCTTGGGATGAAACCAAAAGAAATTTATTCAGATCCCAAAAAAATAGCAGAATTGGCGGTGATTATTAAAAAACAAAGGGGGCAGCAATTTTGCATGCTCCCCTTCTGCCACACATTAGAAGCAGAAATGCTCGGAGGCAACATTAATTTAGGCGATGAGACAGCAGGAGCCCGAGCAGGCGCTCCGGTTTGCGAATCAATTAAGGATGTGTTGGGCCTAGAGTTGAATTCGGAGAATCTAGCGCGATACAACAACATGCTAGAGGCGACCAGAATTCTAAAAGATTCTGGAGAGAATGTCATGTTCTGCATTACTGGCCCAATAGGTCTATTAACATGCTTAGTCGATTCTCGAATAGTTTTTAAGGAATGCAGGAAAAACCCTGATGTTTTTAATGAAGTTCTTGACTATCTTGCAAAGATCCTAATTGACATTGCAGTTGAGGCAGCAAAAGCTGGTTCTGTGGCAATAGAATATGCCGACCCGCCTGCAGCTGTTTCAATCGTTGGGCCTAAATTTGCAAATGACATGTGTGAGAGATTCACCATGAGGTTCATTGACAATTTGTCTAGCAACTTGGGCAAAATCCCTGTGTATCTTTGCCCATTGTCTGCAACAAAAGAAATGAAGAATCTCGAAGAAATCAATGTAGTAACCAAATGCCCAAAGGCAATAAAAACACTTGCAAATTAAATCGAGCTAATAAAAGCAAAAAAGACAACTCGTTAAATTAAAAACAGGCTTCAAGTTTATGTTTCAAAAAGGAATTAGAATGAGTGACAAACCTAAGCTGCATATTATTGCAGGATTTCTTGGCGCAGGAAAAACAACATTTCTAAACAAATATTTAAAAATTCTTCCAGGAAATACAGTTGTAATCGAAAATGAAGCAGGCACAGTGGGTATCGATGGGGCTTTACTTCCAAAAGACACGACAGTAAGAGAGATATCAGCGGGATGCATTTGCTGCACACTCGCTCCAAAACTACACGACCAGCTCATCGATATTACCAAAACATATGAACCCGATCAAATTGTGATTGAACCCTCTGGTGTTGGGAACTTGTCAGACATCGCTAAACACTGCACAAAGTTTGGGTTTAAGCCAACACTCAAGATAGCAATGGTTGACGCTTCCGAGTTTGAGGACTATTCGGAATCCTTTGGAACGTTCTATATGGACCAAATTGAAAATGCAAATCTCGTAATGTTGACGCATCAAAACGAGATGACGTCAGAAAACATCAATGAAATTGCAAATTCAATTTCGAATGCTAACAGCGAAGCGCTGGTTTTAAAAAGTGATTGGAGGGAATTAGGTGACAGCGAATTGCTTGATTTGCTCCAAAGCACAGAAGAAATTAACACATCTGCATTTGCGAGTCAGGAAGAGGATAATCACAACCACTGTGAAAACAATGAAGTTCATGACCACAATCATCATCACCATGATCACTCTTTCAAAAACAACGGTTTTACTCAATTGATGTTTGAAGACCTAAAGCCCTGGGACAATAACACAGCTAGAAAAACATCTGAAGCGCTAAACACAGGAGAATTTGGGGAAATATTTAGAGTTAAAGGGTTTTGTCCTTTTGATAAAAAGAGAACTTTTTATTTTGACTTCACGCCGAAACACATGAATTGCAGGGAACTTCCGCTATCACAAAGCATCGGCAAACAGCGCATGATCGTGATTGGAAAGAATTTAAACGAAGAAAAACTAAAAGATCTCTTTGAGCAATAGTTTTGCAGTTGGACTAATTCAAGTCATTTTTAAAGGTGGGACAGGTTAATGACGGTTTCTATTCAAATCAAAGACGGCCAGTTAATTGAAAACGCCGATGAGGAAAAAACGCTTCTTGAAATTCTTTTGAGTGCAGGAGAATTTGTGGACAATCCCTGCAACGGAATGGGAAAGTGCGGCAAATGCAAAGTCAGAATACTCGAAGGCGACTGTTCGGAAATTTCAGATGATGAGAGAAAAAGGCTTAAACCACAAGATTTAGATAGTGGCGTTAGGCTATCATGTCTTGCCCGCCCAACGAGCGACTTGACTTTAGAGTTAATGCAAAAAAAGCTTGAGCATAAAGTTCTCACAACTGGCAAAATGCCAAAATTCAAAAAAGACGAAGGCCTCATCGGTTATGGATTTGCTATCGACATTGGAACGACGACAGTAGTCGCAACTTTGGTTAATCTAGAAACAGGAGAGCAGCTGAGCAGCGCCTCTGACATTAACGCACAAAAGCATTATGGGCTCGATGTTCTTACACGCATTACATATGAATATGAACACGGCGAAGATGGCATAATTGACCTACAAAAAGCAATTGTAGACTCTCTTAATGCGTTAATGCTCAGTGCATGCAAACAATCTAGTGTTTCTATTGAACAAATTGAGAATATAAATGTCGCTGCAAACTGCACAATGATGCACATGCTTTTAGGCGTTGATGCCAGGTCAATTGGTAAAGCGCCCTACCAGCCAGCTTTTAAAGAAGCAAAAGAAATGCCTGCCAAAGAAATTGGACTCAAAGGCAGTGACAATTGTGTTCTGTATTGCCTGCCACATGTTTCTTCATATATTGGTGCAGACATTGTTGCAGGCGCATATGTGTGCGAAATGCACAAATCTAACGATAACGAACTTTTTATTGACATTGGCACGAACGGCGAAATAGTTCTAGCTAAATGCGGAAAATTGTTCAGTTGTTCTTGTGCTGCTGGACCAGCTCTGGAAGGAATGAACATTTCTTCAGGAATGAGAGCAGCTGCAGGTGCAATCGAAGACGTTCACATCTTCACCGACGAAATCAAACTAGACACAATCGGTGACAAAAAACCTGAAGGCATTTGTGGAAGCGGGATTTTGGCTGTAATTCGAGAGCTTGTAGTAAACGAATTTATTCAAAAGAGTGGTGTTTTTATTAAACCTGACAGACTAGCTGATGACGATTGGCGCAAAAAATTCATTAGAATGAATGGCACAAAACGTGAACTGATGATGTGTGAAGACCCTGAAATCATTGTTTCTCAAAGCGATGTGCGACAGGTACAAATGGCAAAAGGGGCAATTCTCTCGGGCTTCATGGCGTTATTAAATGAAGCTGGAATTGACATGGAAGACCTTGACAAAGTTTTCATTGCAGGCCAATTTGGGGCGCACTTGTCGGTCGACTCGCTCGTTGGCAGCGGAATTTTGCCTGCTTGCGTGCAAGATAAGCTAGTCTATGTCGGCAACAGTTCAAAAACTGGTGCCTACATGACACTCATGAGCAAGAAAGTCAAAGAGGAAATAGAAACGCTTGCGACTGAAATTGACTATCTGGAACTTTCAAATCTTGAAAACTACGACAGACTTTACTCAGATTGTATGCTGTTCCCTCAGTTTTAGCTAAATTGCTCTCGCGGCTGCAGAAACACACACAAAAAATAGAGAATCGGCACTCAAGTATTAACTAAGATCGTCACGAAAGAGATGTCTTCTTTACTAGACGCAATAGACATAGTCAATTAGTGCCCGCTAAATTGAAGAACCCTCTTCACTAAAGCGGGCACACTTGCAGTATCGTCAACCGCCTTAAACATGAAGAGAAAGTGTCTTCATGACTACAGAAACTTCACTTCTCCTGTTTCAACGTTATAAATAGCGCCTGTGACAGTCACACCATCCGAAACGAGCTCTTTAACTTCATCGTTGGCTAAAAGCTTGTCCACGCTTGCTTTAACGTTTAATTCACAAGCTTTTAAATCATCAGTTTCGCTTCCAATAGCTTCTTCGATAGGAGCAGTTAAAGAGCACAAACAGCCATGACCTGCATGCCCAATCGCAGCTCCTACGGCACCACAATTTGTGTGCCCCAAAACCACAACGAGCTTTGACTTTAAATGTCCAGCCGCATAAACAACGCTTGCAAGTTGTGTGTCAGTAACTATGTTTCCTGCAACACGAATAACGAACAACTCACCAATCCCGGCCATGAAAATGTGCTCTGGCACCACCCTCGAATCGGAGCAGGTGAGAATAACTGCATGTGGGTGTTGCCCATTCTCAAAAGTGTCTTTTCTTTTTTTAAGCGAGATGTTACCATCATTTGATTTTGCGGAAAGATAGCGTGCGTTTCCATTTTTTAGGATTTGCAGGGACTCATTAGCATTCATAGATTCTCCCCTCAACGAAATGCAATAGCTAATTATCTCACAGCTAGCATTTATTAAAAACACTCAAGTAATGTTTCTTAAATGAAAATGTGGTGCTTAGTTACAGCAGGTCTCTACAAAAATCTGTGATTCTTTGCAACGAATCAACAATTTCCACGGCACGAGCGACACATTCTTTCCTTGAGTCGGTCTCAGGCGGGCGCAACCCGGCTTTCGCAGCCCCAAAACGAGCCTTGTCGGTGAGATCGTCCCAGTTTTCGAGAACTCTTTTGAGCACAGTCGTTCCTTGTTCGCCAAGAATTGATTTTTCCCAATTGCTTGAACACACATCAATGAGAGAAACAGCAAAATCAAGCTCGGAATCAATTTCTTCACTCATGCGTTTGAGCGCCACATCAGAAACGGCTTTACTGAAACCACCGACTTCAACCGTTATCGGGTGCACTGCTCGCCCACTGATTTCTGACAAAATGTTTGTTAAAGCGTGCCTCAATTCAAGGCATTTCTTAAGAAAATCACTGTCGGCTTCAACGAACTCAAGGAAGTCAACATAGCCTTTTATTTGGGGGAATTCTGACAATACTAAAGATGTAATGTCATTATGGGCCCTTTCAGCAAGGCGAAGGATTTCACGCAGAATCAAATCTCTTGAATCAATTGTTAAATTATTCTTCTTTTCAAACTTTGAAGCTGAATTTAGAGCTAGCTCTTGCGAGATTTCTCCATCAAATCTAGCCTCAACAAAAAGAGCATCATCTCCGGTAAGCCCTTCGACATTCTTTTCAAGAAAACGATCAATGCTACAAACATCCAAAAAACTCACAAAAGCATCGTTCCCATCGACATTTGTAACATTCTCAGCATTATAAAAAGCAGTTTCAAGGCATGCATGTTTAGAAATCCCACTGCAACCCCGGCACTGTTTGTTCAATCTGGTGCAAAGTCCATCGCAACCACACAATGAAACTAAGCCGGCACAGAGCCTTCCTTGTCCATAGAAGCAACCTATTTCATTGCTCTTGCATTCTCCACAAAGACAAGCACTGGATTCAAACGTGTTTCTACCACCAATTGCCTTTTGCAAAACATTTAAAAATTGATTTGTATCAATGGGACAACAACGGCAACAATAATCAACGTCGATAAAATCTGTTAAAGCGCGATACTGAACACTCTCGCCTAGGGCATCTTTATTGAGGCCACAAGCGCAAGCTCCAATCGCGACTATAACTTTAGAATTTTCCCGAAGTTGCTTGACAAATTCTTCCTGCTCTGGCGTCTTTACAGCACCCTCCACGACAGCAATGTCCACTGCAGCAGGCAATTTTCTATCTGAAAATTTTGGCCAATAAACAACATTGACCTGATTAAAAACGTCAAAAAGCTTTTCATCGGCATTAAGAATTTGCTGCTCACAACCATGACAACTCTCAAGCTCGAAAAAGCCTAAAGTTGGTTTATTTGCATTGGAACAAATCATCTAGATTGACCCCTGCATGTTTTGTGCATCCCAATAATTAAAAACAGGTCCATCCTGGCAACAATACTGATGACCCACCTGGCAGTGACCACATTTGCCCATTCCGCACTTCATGTGCCGCTCAAAGCTCATATAAATGCGATCGTACTCAATACCTTTTTTTCGCATCTCTTCAATGACACTTGCATACATAACAGGAGGACCGCAAATTGCTCCATAGGTGTTTTCAGGATTAACTTCAACATATTTAAACATGTCGCCTGCATATCCAACTTCGCCAGTCCAATCGTCGTCAGGTTGCGATAAAGGAAGATACAGTTCGAAATCTTTGCGATGGCGCCACATCTCAAACTGATCACGGAACATGATTGTGCTTGCAGTTCGAGAACCATAAATAATAACTACCTTGCCAAATTGGTCACGCTCGTCGTGAATGTTGTTGATGAGAGAACGAAGTGGAGCTATTCCAGTTCCGCCAGCAACAAGCAGAATGTCATTTCCCTTCATTTCTTCATAAGGGAAAGGATGACCATAAGGGCCACGAATTCCCACTATGTCACCACACTGCATAGAATCGAGTTTCGACGTCACTGCACCGGCTTTTCTGATTGTAAGTTCAAAAAAACCAACTTTGGCAGGGCTCGAACAAATCGCTATTGGTGCCTCACCAACCCCAAGGACAGAAACCATGACAAATTGTCCCGGCTTGTGTCTAAACGCCTGACGAACACGCTCGTCAATCAAGCGCAGTTCATATAACTTCTCAGTCGCTGTGAGGGGCGTAATGCTTGTGATTCTTGCCTCCCAAGGGCGGTATGGATCGGCCTTGAGCAGTGCCTGACCTTGTAGCGTCGTTTCTGATTCTGTAAATGCCACGCTACTCAAACTCCTTATTAGCAAAGAATTTCAACACTTCAGATGGAGAGATGCCAGCTTTGCAAGCACGCGCGCATCTGCCACAGCCAACACAAAGATATCTGTCATATTTTGAATAGAATCCATTCAGCTTGTGATACATGCGGTGTCTGACGCGAGAAACATTGCTGTCGCGGAAATTAAAACCACCTGTTACCTGCGCAAATTCCGGATTAGTGCAGCAGTCAGGAATGCGCTCCCTTTTCCCGCCCTTACCGTTCGCATTCAAGGTGTCAATTATGTTAAAGCAATAACACGTTGGACACACCTGCGCACAAGCCGTGCAAGACAGGCACTTCTTTCCCATTTCTTCCCAAAACGGGTCATCGTGAAATGCGTCCATGAGCATTGGTATCTCTTGTATTTCTGGAATTTCTTTCGAAAATGCTTCTTGGCGTAGTCGAGTTCTTTCCAAAAATAGCTTTCTGTCTTCATCTGTGGTGTCACGAGGCGAACAAGATGATTCCAAAACATCAGCGCCCTCAACACTTCCAATTGAAACAAAATATCTGTCACCTAGGTCCTGGAGGAACAGGTCATAGCCGCCTTTTGCTTCCTGCACCCCAAGGTTGTGGCAAAAGCAAGTTTTTGTCGGCATACAAGAAATGCCCACAATCATTGTTTTTGATTTTCTCTTCTTGTAGTAGGGGTCAGGCCGCTCTTGATCTTCGAACACAAGGTTTAGGTTGTTAATCGCGTTGATGTCACAGGCGTGAGCACCAAACAAAACGCGCGACCTTGGATAAATCTCACAATCGTGAATTTCATTATTTTCATCGAACTCAAACAACGTTTCGTGTTTCGGGATAAAGAACTTTTTTAAAGAAGTGAGCGTTGTGTGATAGTCAAGTTCAACCTCGTCAAAAGAATGAACTTCCGAAAATGAATAGCTCTTCTTCGTCTTTATAGGTGCAATGACAGTTGCATTGCCCAAAAACGTGTTAAACAGCAGCTCTAGGTCTGGCTTATCAATAACTTTATATAGCAATTAAAGCTCCGGCGAATTCACCTAACTGTTTTGCGACGCAAAATAGAGCTCAGCATTTGAGACTTTCCAACCAACAAGATCACGTTTCATCGTGATGACATAGGTTATTTCGCCCCCTTGCTCGGTTTTTGCCTTCACATAAACCTTGCTCTCATTCATGCCGCGAGTTACACCCTCTATTTCTACATTGTCATCCTTCACGATGGAATTAACAATTTGAGAGCGCGAAGATTCGCTTACCGTTGATGAAAATGCGCTGTTCGTGGTCGATGGGTTGCTGAACAGCTCAGTAGTTGTCATTTGCTGAGTTGGATAACCATAACCAAGAATGTAACCAGCCGCACCGGCACCTACAATCAAAACAATAAGAATAATAAACACAAGCAAGATTTTTAGGCCAACACCTTTGCGCTTGCGCTCTTTTTTTGCCTGCTGTTTGTAGATTTCCTTTAGTTCATCTTCTGTGGCGGTGAAAAACTTATCGTCATCACCCTCATAGGCATCAATATACCCAGGAACTTTGTCTAGAACCTCGGTTCCGTCATCGTAGAAATAGGGGTCGCTGCCGTTAGTCAAATCGTCAGCGGTTGACACATCGAGGCCACTCATGTCAACGGCTGTCGCTTCTGCCGCTGCCAACTTGTTAAGCTCACTAATGCAACGCGAATAGTCAACAGACGCAGAATCAGAGAGCTGATATGTTCCATCAGCTGTTACTTCTTTAAAACACTCTACAGCAGCCTCAGGTTCATTATTGGCAGCATGTGCTTGTCCCATGCTTGCCAAAAGGCGATTGCGCGTGTCATTTGACATGTTAAACTGCTTCGCGCTTTCATATGAAGCGATAGCATCACCTGGTCGACCAAGACTCATGAAACAAACTCCCAAGTTGAGCAAGGACTTTGCTGGGTCTGGGTTGTTTGGGTCTAGTGCAGCTTCTCGGAAATTTCTTCCAGCATCTGCCGAGTCACCCATTTTCATTTGGATGTTGCCGAGGCTCATCAATGCCTTGTATCGACTGGTATAAGTTTCGTCATTAATAGCAATTTGCAACTCATCAATAGCCTTGTCAAATTCTTTTAATGAGCTGTATGCCTTGCCTAGATTCGTGTGAAGCGACGCCCCTGCTGTGTATGCACTGTCTTCTTCCGCTTGCAGATACGCACGAATTGCCTCAGAAGAATTCTTCATCTTCATTAAACAATTTCCAATGTGATGATAAAGAGCTCCATACTCTCCAGGTTGAAGAGGATTTTGCTCGTCTCTCAAACAATCAGTGTATTTTCGAAGTGCACCACGGTAGTCTCCTGCCTTATAGAGTCCGTTCGCTCTTGAAAAGGTTGTTTCGTTCACGCTGCGTGTCCTTTTTTTAGTTTTTTATAACCCTTTAATTATATACGAGTTCTAAAATTGGTAAATTTTTACCAGCAAGAGGGCTATTACATGTTTTCAATAGTGATGCTTTCGATGTCGTCGCCAACACGAAGTTCACCAATCACATCAAGGCCTTCGATGGTCTGGCCAAACACAGTGTAGTTTGGGTCCAAGAAACTTTGTGGCCCACGGCAAAAATAAAATTGAGAACCTGCAGAATTTGGCATTTGGCTTCTTGCCATAGCAAGCGTTCCGTCTAAATGCTTATTATTTGGATTAGTTGTGTATTCCTCTTTAATGCAATATCCAGGACCGCCAGTTCCAAAACCACCAATGCCAGTTTGTGCGCCGAGGATAACCTCGTCAGCGCTCTTGCCACGAGTGTTTGGACATCCACCTTGTATTACAAAATTCGGAACATAACGATGGAACTTTAATCCGTCATAAAAGCCCTTGTTGGCAAGTTCGATAAAATTTCCAACGTGAATTGGAGCGTCTTTTCCTGCAAGTTGCACTTTGATAGTTCCCTTGTTAGTCTTAATTACTGCAATCTCCTCACCAGTTGGCTGATATTCAGGAGTGTAGAGTTTCTCAAACATTTAAATTATTCCTTTCTTGAATTATTAACAGAGAAAAGTAAATATGGTGCCCTCGACAGGAGTCGAACCTGCGACACCCTGCTCCGGAGGCAGGTGCTCTGTCCACTGAGCTACGAGGGCAAGCTCATCAGAGCCGATTAGTTACTATAAACTTTTAATGTGATTGATAACATCGCCAACAGTATTGATGTCTTGTGGGTTTCCAAAGTCAATCTCTAACTCGTCCTCAAGATTGCAAATGAGTTCTGCAACATCGATAGAGTCAAGATTTAAGGATTCGAGCGTTGCATCCTCAGTAACGTCATCTGGATCAACCCCAGCGTTCTCATTTAGAAGTTTGCGAATGACATCGATTGTTTCCATGAAACACCTCTTCGATAAAATGGATTTATAACCAAATCATTTTATCACGGTAAAAACAATCGATGCCACCGCTAGCTACTCAAATAAATTAGTCAACAGAAGTTGAAGTCTTCTCATCTTCTGAAAGTGGGACTTGGTAAAGTGTGTCCCATCCACAAAGATCACAGTGCAGGCAACGACCGCACTCACGACGTCCTGCCATTGGTTCAATGTCGAGTTCAATGTAGTCAAAATCGTGTTTGCGCTCTTCTGCAGGTCTCTCGTGAATTTCTTCACGTGGAGCATATTGAGGATATTGATGGTAGCTTTCTTTTGCCTTTACACCAGGATCAATTGTGTGGTTGTAACCAAGGGCATTATCAATGTTGTATGCAGCAACTTTGCCAGCTCCGATTGCCATAATTGCAGATGCAGGGCTTGTTTGGCAGTCGCCACCAACCCAAACTCCAGGCATGTCTTCAGCCTCGAGGAATTCATTCGCTTTAAACGCATGCCATTGGGTCTTCATTCCAGCATCTTCGAATGGTCCACAAACAATGTCCTGACCAACAGCCAAAAGAAGAATGTCAATTGGCGTTACAAGTTCCTCTTTTTCTGTATCAGGTTCTGGTTTTGGACGACCACCAGGAACCTCAATCAAACGCTGAGGCTGTGTTCTCATTGCAGTTAAATGGCCATTATCATCAACATTTAGACCAACTGGAGATTGCAAAGCAAGGAACTGAACTCCTTCTTCCATAGCTCCATGAATCTCAACTTTGTCAGCAGGCATATCCTCGACACGTCTGCGATAGAAACAATATACATTTTTTGCATTGCAACGAACACTTGTGCGCACACAGTCCATTGCAACGTTGCCGCCACCAACAACACCAATGTTTAGACCCTCAAAATCAGGGTAATCATCATCGCCGACCGCACGCAAAATCTCAACGGCGCTCATGACGCCTTTTGCATCTACATTTTCAATGCGAAGGCCTTTTCCAGTGTGAGCACCAATTGCAACGAATGTCGCATCATGCGAGGCTTTGATTTCATTGAACTTGTCTGCATCAACATAGCAGTTCATTTGAACATTAATTCCGCCAACGCCAAGAATTGCATTAACATCCTCATCAAGTCTCTCGCGTGGGAAACGATATTTTGGAATACCATAGCGAAGCATTCCACCCATCTTAGAACGAGACTCATAAACATCAACGTCATGTCCCATAATTGCAAGATAATAGGCACAAGAAAGACCACAAGGGCCAGCTCCAATAACAGCAATTTTCTTTCCAGTTGGCTCTTGACGAGGTGGTGTTGAAACAACATCGGCATGGCAGTTGTCAATCGCAAGTTTTTTGACACCACGAATGTTAACAGCTGAGTCAATCCCACGACGACGGCAATAGTCCTCGCATGGATGCATGCAAACAAGGGCACAAGCCGTTACAAATGGGTTGTCTTTTCTCACCATTTTAACAGCACCATCAAAGTCGCCCTCTGAGGCAAGTCCAATGTAGGCAGATGCATTAACATGAGCAGGGCACCCAGCCTTGCAAGGTGATTTCATGTTTTTATCACAAGCGCAAGAATGTGCTTCAACATGCGCATAGTAATCAAGTTGGAAAAGTTCAATTCCCTCCAGAAGCTCTTTGCAAGCCTTCTTTGTAGTTTCGCAAGTTTCAGTGCTTTCAACTAATTCTTTTGCACCCTTTGCAAGTTGATCAAATTGCTTTTGATTACTAAGGAAAAGATGAATCTTTTTGAGCGTATCAAGTAACTTTGTAAGTTTTTGGAAGTTTTCAGATTCATTGTCGACCTGATGTCTGACTTCATGATAAAACTTTTCGAAGCGTGCGAGTTGAATAGAGATTTGGCAAGTTCCTGTTTTAGCTACTTTAACAGCTTCAGCTAAAGTGTCAGCGACCAAGCACTTCTCCACGTCGGCTTTTACAATCATGATTACTCCTTAGATTCCTACCCCAAGATAACGGGTTAATTTTAACGCTTTTTGTTTGTCTAATTCATGTCTTTTAGGCTAAAGAAGAATTAAAAAAGTCCCCAGTGCTGGGGACTTTTAAACATGTTTTTTGATTATCTAGGCCCATCCCCATTTAACTGTGTAGGTCGTTCCAAACGTTGCTATCCATGAATCGAGATCGGTTGTGACAATAGCTCCTATGTTGTGCATAACCTTTCCATCCCCAATGTAAATGCCAACATGTCCATATATTTGAGCCCAATTGTCTCCGTTGGTGTGTGAAGGAACGGCAATTATCATTCCAGGCTCCAATTGTGACCTGTCGCTTGATGTGCAATAGGCCCAATACATGTCTTTTGCATCGCCACTAGGATATCCACAACCGGCATTTTGATAAACACGGCTAACCCACATCGCACAATAGCCAGCACCAGGTGACCCTGTTGAAAAACATGCATTCACAATAGCTTGACCTTTGGCAGAATTAGCATGGGGAATTGATCCACCACCGCTGTATGTCTGACCGCTTCCTCCTGAATAATTAGAAGAAGAAATCTGGTTGTTGCCAGCTGCAGCGGCAGCTGCGGCTGCCACTAGTTCAGCATCACGCTGTTCCATGAGGTCTTTGACATCACTGCTCAAGCTGTTTACCAAATCAGTCGTTTCTTGTTGCTTTGCAGCCACTGAATCAATTTGAGATTTTTGCTCAGCTTGCAATTGCTCAAGTTCATCTTTTTTGTCGCTGAGTTTTTGCTTTTCTGCTTTTACCTCATTGATCAGCTCATTGTCTGATTCCATGATTTTAGAAGCTAGAAACCAATTGTTAGCAAAATCAGAAAAGTCGGTTGAACTCAAGAATAAATCAAGCATTCCAGCATCGCCGCCACGATATTTTGAAGCAATCCTTTTGCCCAATTCATCTTGTTTTTTGCTTAAAACTTCTTGCTGCTCAGCAATTTGATCGTTCACGTCATCAACTTCACGAGAAGTTGCAGCAAGCTTTTCGTTTAAGTCATTAAATTCTGACTGAATTTGTTCGAGCTGTGAATTAACTTCATCGAGTTGGGCCTGCGCGCTATCTAACTTTTCCTGAGTTGTCTCACCAAATGCTCTCAAAGGCGGAACAGTGAAACTTAAAGAGAAGGCGAAAGCGACAGCCAGAAAAAAAATGAAGATTCGTTTTGTAATAGATATAGTCTTATCCTTAATCAAAACAGTTGCTCCTTGTGTGTTTAGTGTACTTTTCGCAACGAATTTATTATTTTATCACGAAAGAAAATTGCGTTCAAAGTGCTAGTTGTTGCCTTGCTTTTCTCGCCGAGTGGAAATTAAATAGGAAATCAGCACCGAGAGGAACAATATTCCGCCAATTATAAAAATCGATAAGAAAGTCGAAATGTGAATTCCAAAAGCGGAAACGAGCATTTTTATTCCCGTAAACACGAGAATAAAAGCAACTCCATATTTCACATATTCAAACTTCGATTCAAGATGCTCAATTACAAAAAACAGCTGTCTTAAACAAAGAATTGCAAAGATGTTCGAAGTGTAAACAACAAACAAATCTGTAGAAATTGAGAGTACAGCAGGAACAGAGTCAACAGCAAAAATAATATCAGAACCTTCAATGAGGATGAGAATTGCCAAAAGAGGCGTCATCATGCGTTTCCCATTTTCGACAACCATAAACCTGTCGCCATGAAGTTCCTTTGTGACAGGGAAAACCTTAGAAACCGTCTTGAAAATGAACGAATCATGAGGATCAGATTCCTTTTCAGGTAGCCACATCTTAATTCCCTGAATGATTAGGAATGCACCAAAAATCCAAACTATCCACTCAAAAGTTGTGATGAGTGCAATTCCAAAGAAAATAAAAAGGAACCTCAGCACTACTGCTCCAATGATTCCCCAAGCAAGGCATCGGTGCTGAGCATGCTCCGTCACGCCAAAGCTTCGAAATATCATGAGAAAAACAAAGACGTTGTCAATCGACAGCGAAAGCTCAGTTAGATAGCCTGCCAAAAATTCCTGAGCTCGGACTTCTCCTTCTACCACCCAAACGCCTATGTTAAAAAGGATGGCTACTCCGATCCATATGAGTAGCCATTTAATTTGCCCGATTAAATGAGCACGTTTCTCATCCAATTAGTCCACCACAATTTTTAAACTACTAGTGTTTATCGCCAAAATCGCCAAAATCGAATCTTGCCCCATATTTATCAAAATAGGGGTCAGTTGGAAGCTCCTCCTGCTTTTCAGGATCAAGGAGTTCAGGATGCTCAAGTTCGTCTTTTTTGCGAGCTTCCTCTTCTTCAGCATCTCTTTTTGCAATGATATCTTTCTCACGTGAAAGATAATCGTCCCACTTGTTTTCAAGCAATGCTTGGCAAGCTTCACCTTCAACAGTTTCTCGGTCAATCAAAACACTTGCCATCAAATCCATGTGTTCTTTGTTGGCGTTCAGAATTTCAAATGCGCAATCATGTGCTTCTTTCATGAGTCTTGACACTTCTTCATCAATCTTGCGCGCTGTTTCATCAGAGTAGTCCTGTGTATTGCCATAATCTCTGCCCAAGAAGACTTCGTGATTTGGCTGGCCAAAAACTTGGTTGCCAAGAGGGCTCATGCCATACTGCGTAACAATAGCGCGTGCAATCTTTGAAGCACGTTCCAAGTCATTAGACGCTCCAGTAGTTACATCGCCAATGAAAATCTCTTCAGCAACACGACCACCCATCAAGACTGCAAGTTGTGCTTTCATCTCCGACAAAGAATTTAAAACTTTATCTTCCTCAGGAATGCTTAATGTGTAGCCAAGAGCACGTCCGCGGCTAATAATTGAAATCTTATGCACTGGATCAGCATGCTCAAGACTAAATCCTACGAGCGCATGGCCACTTTCGTGATAGGCAATAGTCTTTTTGGTTTGTTCGGTGACGACTCTTCCTTTGCGCTCTGGACCAGCGATAACCCTCTCGAGCGATTCTGAAACTTCACGCTGGGTGATAATTTTTTTGTTTCTTCTCGCAGTCAAAAGCGCAGATTCGTTGAGTAAGTTCATAAGATCAGCGCCAGTGAAACCAGGCGTAATTTTTGCAATAGCATCCAAATCTACGTCGCTACCAAGAGGTTTGTCTTTCGCATGAACATCAAGAATCGCACGACGACCCTTTACGTCAGGAGTGTCAACCACAATCTGTCGATCAAAACGACCTGGACGAAGAAGAGCTGGGTCCAAAACGTCAGCACGGTTTGTTGCAGCAATGAGCACAACGGAGTCTTTCTCATCGAATCCATCCATTTCGACAAGAATCTGGTTTAATGTTTGTTCACGCTCGTCATGGCCTCCGCCAAGTCCAGCGCCTCTTTGACGTCCAACAGCATCAATCTCATCGATAAAAATAATTGATGGAGCGCTTTCCCGTGCCTGTTTAAACAAATCGCGAACGCGAGAAGCACCAACACCAACAAACATTTCAACAAAATCAGAACCTGAAATGCTGTAGAAAGGAACACTTGCCTCCCCAGCCACTGCCTTTGCAAGCAAAGTTTTGCCTGTTCCCGGAGGGCCCACAAGCAAGCAACCTCTTGGGATTTTTGCTCCTATCTTGTGATATTTTCGAGGATCAGCCAAAAAGTCTTTAATCTCTCGCATCTCCTCAACTGCCTCATCAACACCAGCTACATCATCAAATGTAACTCTTGGTCGCTCTTCTGTGTATTTCTTAGCTTTTGAATTACCAAAGCCCATTTGAGAATTCTGTTGCTTGGTAATTTGATTTAAGAAAAGGAACATAATCGCACCAATCAAAATGATTGGAAGAAGTGATTGCAAGATGTTCCAGAATCCGCTAGGTAAAGTAATGGAATAGCTGATTTCAGGATGTTGCTTCATCAACTCACCGAGAGAATCGCTTCCAACATAAACACTTTTGTACTTCTTTGGCTCATCTGCCTTATCAGAAGTAAGAGTTGTTGTTTGAATTCCAGCATTACCAGAAGCATCTACAACCCCCGATTCTTCTAATTGCAAATTTATTGCTTCAATCGATTTGTTTAGTGAAGACAATATCTCACTACCAGGATTAGTTGTAGGGTAATATTCACCTGCGACAGTATATTCACTTGCAGAGTATGTAACGCTTTTTACCCTGCCTTGCTCTACAGCTTGCACAAACTGGGACGTATCGAGTTCGTCAACATCGTTGCTTTTGAAAGGATTCACTAGCGAAGACATAATAAAAACTAACGCCAAGAAGCACAATAGTGTCACTATCACCGTCCGGCGCGATTTCATTTTCGGAGGAATTGAGTTTCTATTTGGAGAAGGCGAGCCAAGAAACTCTTTATTGTGGCTATCCTCATTTGATTTATTTTGATTATTTCTAGAGTCTTTTACTTCGTCAGAGTCTTTGTTCTGATCATTGTCTTCAGCAAGCATTACTCTCATTTAACGGTTCTTTACTTTCTTTCGTTTTTTGTGCAATTTAACAAGAAATTTTAACACAGCCACAAATTACCACTTGACCCTCCACAAGCGTCCTAGGCACATTTGATACATTTGAAGTAGTCATCAAGAAAATTCTTAAAAGCGATTAAGAAATCTCCTATTTCAAACGAAATTGAAGCGTAGTTAGCATCAAGATTTTGATCATCAGAAACATTAAAACAGACCGCCGAACTATCAACAGTCTCTTCTTTGATGTCGCCAATGTCTTCAAAATGGTGAAGACAGTTGTAACAAACATCCATATCATCAAACAATCTACTGTTGCACACTGGACATTTCTTCACGATCAGCCTCCTCTGCAAAATATTTATCAAACAGCAAGGTTTCTCCAGGCTCTACCCATGGCTCAGCACTTGAAAATCGTTCCAGAACAGCTTCAGCATCTTTGTGTGTCAAGAGTGAACCAGGTTGCACATCATGATAAACTGCTAAAACAAAAGCAAAAGCATCAACAAAAGCTATGTCAATTGGTTCTTTCATGCCAACCGTGTGAACACTGTTGCACATCATAAAAACTCTCGTAATGTTGTCTTTCTCTGTGAACTCGAGCCCTTTGAGTCTTTCATAGAACGACCAGTAGCTCTCAAATGGAAAATAGCCATTGTTTCCTCTAACAACTTCTGGCCAATCATATTTTTTATAACGCGGTCTTTTCTTCTTCTTCATTTCCAGCTCCTAATATCGTTTTCTCCAAACTGAACATCTTGCAATTCACAAATCACACTCTTAACCCTTGACCTACCCTCTTCCCCGAGCAGTTTTTCAAAATCAACCTCAACTTTCACTTCTCCAATTACTGGCAAGTCAGCAACAGCAACATCAAACTTTGCTTTCTTTATCTCTTCGTCAAACTCTGAATTTAAAAGACTTGAAACAGCGGCCATGAAATTAGTAGAAGGTGAAGAAGACTTCCTAGCAAGCGACTGTGCGCTTTCAAACGCAGAGGCAAAATCATCCTTTGACCCCTTAATCACCTTTTCCGTGTTCCTTATTACGGGTTTTTTAGCAACCCAATCAGAAGGAGACAATCCTAATCCATCAAGAGTGTCGTTTAGCAACTTTTTAGCATGACCAGCAAGTTCTGAAGATAACTCACCTGAACAAGATTCGACATTAAGCAAGTTACCCGAAAGTTCCTTTTCTTCTCCAAACTGATTAAGGATGTTTCTCCAAACTCGTGCAACAACGCTGTTGTCATCGGTCTTAGGCTCCAATCTTTTCATGAGCATTGAAATTCCACTTTCTGCTTTATCAGTTTCAAGCTTTGCTCCCGAAACTGCAAAAGTAAACCCAAGCTCATCATTTTCTCTAACAAACAAGTTATCAACAGAACTTTTGCTCTTCCCATTCTTTGAAACAGTGAGAGAAACTGCACCGTCTCTGCCAGGAGGCGACACTTTAATCCTCGCCTTTTTCGCCTCGTTTAAAAAACTAGACAAGGCATCATTTGCCTCATTTAGCGTTTCTTTCATCTTTCTAGATGCTTCATCAAAGGCTTTCTTCGCCTCGTCAAACGAATCCTTTAATGCACGAATCTGGTGATAGTAATGTTCAAAACCACTGACAGTGTTTGTTGTCGCAGAAGCAACACTGCCAACATTCGAGGTGCTAAACTCACAAACATCGCACTCAGAAAATTCTTCAGAATCAAACTGCGAACAAGACCCGAGAGTGACAAAACCAGCTGCACAAGGCATGCCGGGATTAGAATGCATTGTTCTAGTTCCAGAACTTTCAGTTATGGGATAAATGTTCTCGTTGTATCTGTCTGAATCCCTAAAACTATTTGCCTCAGAATAAAGCTCTGGCAAAACATATTGCCCCGAATCTCCCAAATTTCCAAGACTATCCTCAAATTCGCTCACGCACCATTCGTAATAATCCTTACGAAGATATGATCTTGAACGCTCCCTCAAATCATCCAAAGCCTGAGGCGACTCAGTTTCTTTTCTCGATTGGAAGTAGGCAAAAGAGCGACGAAAAGCAACATTAAAATCCCACGCATCAGGAGAGGAATAATGTGGATTATCAGTTGAAGAAATGTTTGATAGCGATGATGCTCTTTCATAAAGACAATAGGCAGGGTCTGCTCCACAATCTAAGACCCACGCATCTCGATTAATTTTGTCCATTTCTTCTTTTAGTTTTTGTAATTCTTCTGCCTCTTTTTGAACTTCGTCAACCTGGGAGCTTGCTTTACTTTCCGCTTTTTCAAGAGCAGAAGTGTCAAGTTTTATTTCCTTGCCCTTCATTGGAACAAGCACAGCAATCCCCAAAGAATTGCCAGAATCTAGCTCATTTTCTTGAACAACATTTAGTGCGCTAACCGCTGATAGCAAAGGTAGTGCCTCTTGATAAACAGAGAGCCCCTTTTTTGCTGTTGCCGAAAAAGACGAACGAGCCTCACCGATGCCATTTGCCTTGGCAATTAAATCAGCGCTAGTAGCAACGTTACCTGTGCATGCGAACACTATAGCTGTGCCCCAAAGAACATATTGAGCCGCATTCATAACGACAATGGCAGTGTCACATGTGTTCGCAACGTTATAGAACTTAGCCACTTGCGCCTCCGCTGCCAGAACCGACGCATCCGATGTCTCTTGGATTGAAGCAGCCTCAGTTTCGATTTGATACAGCCGGACCCCAGTAAACATTAAAGCAAGCGCTACAAGGATTGAAATTCCACCGCCAATCGAAGCGCTGGCCTTGCTCGATTTAAACTTGCTAATCATAAAACATCACCTGCTCGGTAGGGATCTACACTCAGTGCGCATTTATGCGACAACTGAAACAATTGCACACCAAACACGCTAGTTTTCATTCCAATTCCAAACAATGTTGGAGACCACATCAGCTCGCACTCATAGCGCGTGGTGAACAAAGAACTCTTACTCGCTGAAACACTTATGCTTTCATTTGACGCAGAAAAGCTTGACTGCAACGCCGATTCAATCCTAGATGCAGGTCCGAAATAGCCCTCATTAATAGCAGGCGTTGACGCCTCGCACCTGATAGCATTTCTCGCTTCTCTATCAAAACGTGCACATTCACTTGCAAAAGAAAGTGCATTAACTAAGACAACTGCAACAATAATCATGATGGGAAAAACAATGCTCAACTCGACAGCCACCTGCCCGCTCTTATCATCAATTTTTTCGCATGACTCCCCAAATGAGCAATGCTTTTCCAGATTGAAAAGTCTCAGAAAAGAGTAGGGTCTCACCTTTTTATTTTTTATCAAGCACTTTGAAAAAGGTTGCGAAATTGCAATTGCTCCTTTAAACTGTCTGCGGAACTGTTGAGAATCAACAAAAAGAGTTTTGGAGTTTTTCAATAATTCCATCATTTTTTACCCACCCAGTCAGGCTGCACAACTTGTTTAGAAGTTGCAGAAATCTCGATTACCCCATTTCTAGTAGCACCACCAAAAGCCCGGAGCGCAACATCAATTAGAGGAACCGCCTTTAATTTGTTCGATATGCTCACTTCAACCTGTGATGATCCTCTGCCAGAAATCTTGATTTGCCAAGTGCAACCTCCTTCATGAATGTGAAACAAGTCTGCTTGAGGCACGGCCGAAAGTCTTCTTCTGATTAAATACTCAATATCGGCATTTTTTTGCGACCCTGGTTCAGAAGCCAGCCTGCATGCTTCAGAAGAAGCTGAATTCATAACGATCAGGTCGTAAAAAATGATTGCAGGTTGCACCAAAAGCAAAATCAAAGTTAAAAGTACAGGAATCATAAAGGCCGCTTCCAAAGTTGCCTGCCCGCTTGCTCCCTTAATCTTCAAGGCAATGTCAGAACGAAAACGCATCGATAACTCCAGCAATTGAATGTGTGACATTATGAGAGGATGAAGTCATAGCATGAGCAAGAAAAGTTCCATCATTTAACTTGTTAAACAGCACAATTAAGGCAACAATCACCGACAATACAACGAAAGCAACAATCGCAAATTCAACAACAGATTGACCCTTTTGAGATTTGAATTTTCTTTCAAGAGCTACAAGATCAAAAACAGTTCTCTTCCTTAAAGCGAGTTCATTCCATCCGAGATTGCATCCCAAAGTTCCTGGAGCTTCGGCTTGAACACCGCTATTGCCAAAATTGCAATCACAACCAACACTCCGACAAGAATTGCATACTCGGTGGTCCCCTGCCCTTTTTTGCACACAAGCTTTGACTGCAAGTTGCAAAATGCACAACTCAACCTCAGTGCAGCGATTCTTGAATGCTTGCGAACAACTTTCCAAATTGATAAATCCATAGCTAACCTCCAACTTTCTATTCGATAAACTCATAATTCCTAAACACCTCCCCCGATCAGCTCCAATAAAACCGGGCCCAGGATCATGAGGAGCATTGCGGGCAAAATCAAGGCGCCTGTCGGAATCATCATTTTGATAGGTGCCTTTCTAACCTGTTCTTCTCGCTTTGCTTTGTAAACAGAACGAGCTTCTGTGGCTGTAGACATTAAAGATTCACTAACTGAACTTCCAAGCTTTAAGGTTCTAATCAATCCCTCGATGGTTCTGGAAAACATTAGTGAGTCATATCCTTTTGAAACATCGCGAAGGGCATCCTCTCGTGACAAAATCCCGCTCTGCCAAAGTTGTTGTGCAGAAGCAATTTCTCTGCTTATTATGGTTTTGAAATTTGCTGTGTAAATCTCACACGCACGATCAAAGGAAAGGCCACTTCTCATACCAATGCTTAATATTTCGAGCATTTCAGGCAAGTGCTGCTCAAGCTCTAAAGAACGTTTCTCTTTCATTTTTTTTAGAACGTTTCTTGGGTAGGAAAACCCTAAAAATAATCCAAACAAGAAACCGAGAATTAGTAGCTCTTGTGAAAAAACTAAACCAATGAAACCAAAAATGACGGCTGTTAATAGACCAATTTTTAATTGAGCAACAACGACAACGCTCGGCGAAACTCTGCCCGATAGCCCAGCAAAAACAATTTCACTTAGCAAAGTTGGTGAGCTTGAAAAGAAATTTGTAACCCTATTAAGAAAATTAGACTTAAACTCTTTCGAATCACCCAACTCCAAGTAGCTAATTAGGCGATCCTCTATCGACAACCGTTGCTCCTTTGCTAAAGGAGATGCAGAATATAGGCAGTTTTTAACCCTCGCAACACGTTTGTTACTCTCCAATTCCAAAGAGAAACTAAAAGCAGCAAGAAACGCCATAATCGCAGTGGCGAAAAGCAACAAAATTTCAGATGATGCACACATATGTTTCACTCCTCACATTTCGCAAGTGTCTTTCTGACAAGCATTACACCTGTAAGTTGCATGCATAATGCAAGCACTAGAATCGAAATTCCAACAAAACTAGAGAAAAAAGGATTCAAGAAACCGGGACTCATAAACGAAAACAGCGCCAATAGAACAAACGGCAATATAGTCACAATTGAAGCTGACATTTTGGCCTGAGCAGTTTGAATGCGAAGGGTTCTTGCAAGCTCAAGCTCACTCAAAACCGACTCACGTGCACAATCAAGAACGTCTGCAATTGGGCCCCCTGTCACGTGATGAACGCTAAAAGCTACTGCAATGAATTTGAGTTCGGGAATTTCCCTGACGCTTTCAAAAACTTCCAATGATTCAGAAACTGAAGAACCCATGTTTAACCGATTGTGAGCCAAGAGAAAAACTTGCCCAAGCGCCCCTTTGCATTCATGCGAAGCCTGTTCAAATGTCTGCATTAATGAAAGTCCGCACCTAACACAAGTTGACAAACAACGAATTGCATCTGGCACTTGTTCGCGAAGCCCACTCAATTCCTTAGCGAGCAAATTAGTGAAAAACGCCGTCAATGCAAAAAAGATGCAAAATGCTACGCATGATGCGCAAATTAAAGAAACGGTAAAAATGAAAGTAAGACAAGCAGAAACAAGGGAAAAGAGAATCAAGCACGATACTGCTGTTTTAGCTTCAACTATTACGCCTTTTAGTGAAAGATAGGTAACAACACTGCAAGCATTACTCTCAATAAACTTCAATTTTAGGATTAATGAACTCAAACTTCCAAAAACTCTGTTAGACACACCAAAGATGAGTTGAGTAAAGCTTCCATCTTTCGTTTCGCCCATGCTCCACAAAATTTTTTGCTTCTGACAGCTTTCAATAATTACCAAGAGCGCGAAAAAAATGCTAATCCCTAAGAAACAAAAAGCGCAGACGAAGAGTGTGAAATATCTTAGTTCCACTCCAAAACCTCCTTAGCCTCCGCAAACCCAAAGGAAAGAGCCAAGTTTGGTACACCAGCATCAGAAAACCAATTTCCACCTTCCCAAAATTGCTCTCGAGAATAAAGGGGTTCTATAGAAATTTGCCTTGCAAGTCTATCAAAATGAACTGAAGATATTTCATTCAGGTATCTGTTACCTCTACGGTCTCTTTTTACTTGAATAATGTAATCAAACGCGCTTCCAAGCTGGCTCATGATCGCATCAATAGGAAGATCAACAGCATATCTAACCAGGGCAGTCATTCTTTCGACGACATCTTCGCTAGAGTTTGCATGAATTGTCGTCATGGAACCGTCATGCCCAGTGTTCATGGCTTGGAGCATGTCTAGGGCCTCTCCACCTCGACACTCCCCAACAATAATTCGATCAGGTCGCATCCTCAGTGAGTTCTTCACAAGATCTCGAATTGTAACTTCACCGACTCCTTCAGTGTTTTGTGGGCGAGCTTCCAGCCGCACTACATGCAAGTCAGAAGAGAACTTTAACTCCAAAGAGTCCTCAATAGTAATTACTCTTTCACCTTTAGGAATAAAACAACTAGCTGCATTAAGCATCGTGGTTTTACCGCTTCCGGTCCCACCAGAAACCGCAATGTTTTTTCTAAGAAGAACTATCCATTTTAAAAATTGATAAACTTTTTGCTCTATAGATCCAGATTCAAGCATTATTTCCGGCGAAAGTACGTCTCTTCTAAATGCGCGAATAGTCACCATTGGGCCATCTGGAGAAATCGGAGGAATAATAGCATTCACCCTGTGACCGCGCATTAAACGAGCATTTACCATCGGACTTGCCTCGTCTATTCGTCTTCCAAGAGGAGCTAAAATTTTGTCGATGAGCACACGAACTTGCTCGTCATCCTCGAATTGCAAGTCAGTCTTTTCCAGAGTTCCACGTTTTTCTATATATATTTCGCTTGCACCATTGATGATTATTTCTGTGACATCCTCATCGACGATAAAATCTTCAATTGGCCCCATTCCAAACACAACATCCATCAATGCAGAAGTCAATTCCGCTTCTCTGCTTTTAGAATTAGCAAATTGCTCATTATTAAGAAACACCTGTTTGCATGCACCTGTCAGTTCCGAGCGCGCGCGTCGCGGATCATCTAACAGCATAGAAGCTATGTCATCGAGAGAAACATATAGTTGCACCTCTTCTTTGAGGTCTCTCACTGAAACATCACTTTGGGTTTCACTCAGAAGCTTCACTCCAAGAGCATCTGCTCTCGTGAATTCAGCTGATTTCACCATCTCTTGTAAGCTCATGACAGGCCTTCTTCCAATGCGCCTTTAGACAATTTCCTGTCTTTAGAACAAAGGGGGCAAACGTCTTTCAAAAAATTGAAGATGGAAACAGCAAGTGCGTTCTTCTGCGAAACTAAATCATTGACTCGCGCACAACACATTTTCTCTTCAACCTCCAAGAAACCATCTTTAAACTCCCAAACATCTGTACAACGAAGGGTTGCCTTGACATCAGAAGATGAAATTAATTGTTTCCTAGAGCATCTGTTCAGTGCAAATTTAAATGAAGCGCTTGAAACATTTAGACGCTCGGCAAGGTCAAGAGCATGCGCACACGCTCGCACCGAAGACACTCTCTGATCGATTAAAAACAGACACGCCGATGAAAACTTCAATAGATGCGCATGTGCATCACTCCAGTTAGATCCAGTGTTGATAATTATGCAATCAAAACAAGTGGAGAGATAATCTAGCAATGCAGGGAGAACATCACAAGCAGTTTCACTCGCTTCCAAACGTTTCGGAGCTGCCAGAATGATAAGTTCTCCTTCAATTGAACTTGAACTAACGTTGAAAGAATTCTTAGCTGCATCAGACAAACGGCCATTACACACCACATCCTCATAATTCACAACATTCGAGTCTCTGAAAGCGGCTGCAAGATCTCCAAACTGAAAATCTGAATCGATTAAAAGTGTTTTAAAACCCAAGGAAGCCATCAAGCTTGCCGAAACTGCAGCAACGCAAGATTTTCCTGCACCCCCTGACCCAGAAAAGACCGTCATCGTCCAGCACGACTGCTTGGAATCTACAATTTCCTTTTCCGGCACTTCGAGAGCGCAATTTTCATCTATTTCATAATCATCAATCCCTAAAGTCTGATCTTTCAGATCGTTATCTCCCCTAAAGAAGCTCTCTAATTTATCGACAACGATTAGTTCGTCAATTCGACAAGCATCTTTTCTAGATCGAAGAGAACCACTAATTTCCCTTACAACCAGAGCAACGAAGAGATTAAGATGGTCGTGTTTAATTGCTGCTGCCAGATTTATGGAGTCAACATCGTCAGACGAAATGACCAAAACTCTAGCACCTTCATCAAGCAATCTAGCGGCATTTCTAGCCTTTAAACCATCGCTCACGAACAGGCAATCTTCTCTCGCCAGAAGACTAACAGGTAGCCCAAACTCAGTAGGAGATTTTAGACACATTGAATCAATACAAATAAGATTTTTCATAATTTAAAAACCCATAAAGAAACTGAAAAGAAGATTAAAAATAATCAATTCACGAAATTGACAAGCTCATTTAGCGGAAGGAAAAAAGTAACAGAATCGCTCGCTTCGCTTCCCTCAACCATGGCCGCAGAAAATAAAGCATCAAAATTTTCAAAACAAATAGCACAACTTGTTTCTTTAAATGTGCAGCTCGAGCATACATTTTTTAAACAGCCAGGTTTGCAATCTTTAGATTGTATGTGCACATTTTCCTCGCGACCAAATCTAACGAAAAGTTTTTTCTTTAGGTCCGCTAAAGCAGGACAAAAACTCTGCCTTTCGTAGTGTTCTATCAAAACTCCAAGAGTGAGTTTCGTTTTTTGAAAAACTTGATTAAGCGAACTAAGCATTTCATTCCTCCATCAAATCGCCAACTTGTGGCATTTCCCTGTCGGAAGGAAGCACAACATATAAGCTCAATTTCTGCGCAGCACTCACAACCTCTTGAGCTTTTTCCTTGTCGACAGCAACTGTAATCCATTTAGTTTCTGAATTAACAGTCTTGTCAGAATTTGAAGTTTCGAGAATTTGAACATTTGTGCAGATTTTCGTAGTAGACGTTGATCCAGTCGCATAAACGTCAACTTTCTGATTAACCCGAAGTGTACCTCCAACCGATGACGTGTCATTCAACGGAAGCGAAACGGCAACTTTGCCAGTTGGCACGTTGATTTTTGCGTCTCCTGATTGAAATCGTGCAGAAGAGATAACTTCACCTTTAAGAATGCTTGAGCCTAACTGCTTGCCCTCACACTCAGAAACATCCCTAACCGCATCAACTGGAAGAAGAGAGTTAACCCACGGCTTGACTTCAATGTCACTTTCTCTAATGGTTTCACCGCCAGCAATGTCTCTATTGGCAACGCACACCTCAACGTTAACGCCTCCAAAATCACTGGCAACCTCTTGCTCTTTTGTAGCCGCATCACTCTTAACACTAACCAAAAACGCGCCTGCACAACCAGCAGCAATAAGCCCTGAACAAAGTGCAACTTTTATGTTTCTGCTCAGCCCGGGCAAAACTTTTAGCCTCACAATAACCCCCTTTAAGATCAAACTTGCGTTTCGCTTCGTCGACGACAAATTTAAGTTTCAAAATAAAAGTGAAAAAACATGTGAAACTTTTACCCACAAAATGCATATTGAAAACTTGGATTGAAATGAAAAGAAAGTGAGAGATTTAGTGTTGAACTAGTGAAGACACAAATGAACAAATTGTGACGATGCTAATGAAGAAAAACTGTTGAATTTTTCACGTTAAAGATGAATCTTCACTGAAGAAGATAATGAATATATAAAACTAATTAGCAACTGATTATAAAAACGAGTTAATTAAGAAGAATAATGTGAGTGATTTGTGAATGTCGAATTTCAGGCAAAATAGTTCCTCTTACTAAAGTTAGGGCTGCGGAAAACTTTTGTCCCTAAAATCATGAATAGCATCGCAGGAAAAGAGCATCTAATCTCTAGAATTCTGCGCTTGGATTTCAGAATAAGGAAGAACAATAAAGATTTACTTTTAAGCTTTAGCCTAAGGCTGACAAACTAGAAACAGTCAACTAATACAAAGCTAGAATCAATAACGCTATGAAAAAATTGGATTTAGAAAAGATGGTGGTCGAGGAGGGATTTGAACCCCCGACCGTTTGCTTGTAAGGCAACTGCGCTCCCGCTGCGCCACTCGACCATCTAACAAGAAAAGTCGCACAATATGAATCGTGCGACTTGAAATTATAACAGACTAATTACTACAGTTTAAGAAAAGAACTAATTTAGCTACTAAATAAATCTTTTTATTCCACCAGTTCAATGAAAATGGATTTATTTCATGTTTACGCAATGAATCTTTTCGTCACGCTCAAGATAGGCCATAACTTCTTCAGCTGCCATTTTTGCACAGTTGTCTTCAGCCTCAGCCGTTGAAGCCCCAAGGTGAGGTATGACAATTGTGTTAGTCATTTTTACAACTGCAGGATTTGCGAAATCGGTTACATATTTAGCAACTTTTCCACTTTCAAGAGCTTGAGCCATGTCTTTGTCGTTGACAAGCTTGTCGCGAGAGAAGTTCAAAAATACAACTCCGTCTTTCATATTGTTAATTGCGTCGGCATTTATCATTCCTGAAGTTTCTGCCGTTGCAGGAACATGGATTGTCACGAAGTCTGACTTGCTTAAAAGCTCGTTCAAATCTTCAGTAAACAAAAGGTTCTCGCTAATTTCCTTTGCTTTTTCCTGATTTAGAAACGGGTCATATCCAACACAATTCATGCCGAGCGCCTCTGCTGACTCGACAACAAGGCGGCCGATTGCTCCAAGACCAACCACGCCAAGCGTTTTTCCTAAGATCTCACAGCCAGCAAAAGCCTTTTTAGCTTTCTCAGCACTCTTGCCAACATTCTCATCTTCAGCATTTTCGCGAACCCAGTTGCATCCACCAATAATGTCGCGACAGCTGAGAAGCAAACCTGCCAATACAAGCTCCTTTACTGCATTTGCATTTGCGCCAGGCGTGTTAAAAACGGGGATGCCCTTTTCTGCAAGAGCTTCAAGTGGAATGTTGTTAACGCCAGCACCAGCGCGTGCAACACATTTAACCGAATCAGGAAGCTCCATATCGTGCATGTTTGCACTTCTAACAAGAATCACGTTAGCTTCATCGATAGAATCGACAATTTCATAATCATTTGTGAAACAATCGAGGCCTCTTTTTGAGATGTTATTTAAGCAATGAACTTTATACATGAAAACCCTTTCTGCTTTCTAGCTGGCAATCTTCTCACCACGAAGAATAACACTGTTTAATGTGAGGTCTTCGTTCAAAATTAAAATATCGGCCGAGGCTCCTTCACAAATTGTGCCCACTTTTCCACCCATTCCAAGAGCGCGAGCGGGATTTTCGGTAGCGCACTTCACTGCACTTTCAAGCGGAATGCCAGCAGTTTTTACAGCGTAGCGCAAGCAATCGGGCAAACATGTAACACTTCCGGCAATCGAACCGTCAGCAATAGTTGCAAGAGAACCATGAACAGTAACGTCCTGCCCCCCAAGGTCATATGTTCCATCTTCAAGGCCGCAAGCCCGCATCGTGTCAGAAATCAATATGATTCTGTCATCTCCAAACAACTTGAAAGCCATTCGAATGACAGCTGGATGAGAATGAACCCCATCGCAAATTAACTCGGCCATTACTCTGTCATCATCAAACGCCGCAACCACTGGACCTGGCTTCCTGTGATGAATAGGATTCATAGCATTAAACAAATGAGTCATCTGACGAGCACCCGCCTCAAAAGCACTGTTCGCCTCATCAAAAGTAGCGCAGGTATGAGCAATCGAGACACGAACGCCCTCATCGGTCGCTTGTTTGATGAAGTCAAGATTCCCAATGACCTCTGGTGCGACATCTACTAGCTTAATCATTTTTCCACTGGCATCATTTAGTCGATTGAACTCTGCAATGTCGCCGGCATGGACATATGCAGGATTTTGTGCCCCCACTTTGTCAGGAGAAATGTAGGGGCCTTCCATGTTAATGCCAGCAAAAGTTGAACAATCGCCTGGGGTTTCACCTCTCTTTTGCGCTTCAACAAATTGAGAGACGCTACCCATTATTGGCGTCAAAATCTCTTCGGAATAGGTCATTGTAGCTGGGCAAATTGAAGTTGTTCCGACACTTGCCTGAAATTTCGCAATCTTTACAATAGATTCAACTTTTCCATCACAGAGGTCTGCACCCACGCAACCATGAAAATGCAAGTCAACGAGACCAGGAATTACATAGCAACCACGTGCATCAACAGTTTCTCCTGAATCTGTTGCACCTTTAGAAACAGCAGTGATTTTCCCATTTTCAAACGCTACGTTTTTGCCTTCTACAAAAGCGCCATCTACGAAAACCTTTCCATTAATTACAGCCATTTGTGCTCCTTAACAATGAAGTCTGACATGTTTTTAAAATAAAAAATTTTGCATTCACTTGCAAGTCTGACCTGATATTTAAATTTTAAATTTATGTCAGACTTAAAAATCAAACACCTCAAAATCAAAGTCTGACATGCTTTTCAAATCTCATAAACCGCTGCTGACCTCACGATTCTCTAATCAACAAACGAAGTCTGACATCAAAAATGAAATTTAAAATTTATGCCAGACTTAAAAATTCATGCATTATTTTCAATTTAACAATGAAGTCTGACATGATTTTTAAATAGCAGGGAATAAAAAAGCCAGATAAGTTTTATTTCTGGCTTTAAAAACTAACAATCGATTAAAGCTGGCTTGCGGCCTCTTTGTCGAGGATGATTGTGCAATCAGGATGACTTTGCAAAATCGAAGCCGGAACTTGTGGTGTAACTTCTCCCTTGAAAGCCTTCTTAACAATTTCTGCCTTACCTTCACCTGTTGCAAGAAGCAAGACTTTTTTTGCTTTCATGATTGTGCCAATTCCCATTGTGTAAGCAGCCGTCGGAACCTCATCGATTGAGTTGAACAAGCGAGAATTTGCCTCAATCGTCGACCGAGTTAGCTCAACATAATGCGTAGCAACTGGGAATTCATCGCATGGCTCATTAAAACCAATGTGTCCATTGTGGCCAAGCCCGAGAAGTTGTAAATCCACGCCGCCAGATTCCTCAATTGCTTTTTCATAGTCTTCGCACATTTTCTCTGGATCATCGCTATTACCAGATGGAACATGAGTGCGCACCTTGTCAATGTCGACGTTGTCGAACAGATGATGATTCATGAACCAGCGATAGCTCTGGTCGTGATCTCCATCGAGTCCTGCATACTCATCCAAATTAAAAGTCGTTATGTCTTTGAAAGAAACCTCACCGCGCTTAAACTTCGCAATAAGCTCTTCATAGGTTCCAATTGGAGTAGATCCAGTGGCAAGGCCCAACACGGCAGCGGGCTTCGACTGAATTTGCTCGGCAATAATGTCGGCCGCAGCACGTGAAACGTCTTCGTAGGTTTCTTCAATAATGAACTGCATACAATCTCCTTCAAACTTTTAGGTCCAGAACAAAAATGCCTGCTTGAATCCCTCGTAACTCCACGCATAAACATCGGAATACCATCCTGTTTCAGGAACAAAACAAAGGAGCAGACTGTATATCACACTCACTGTGACCGTGAGTATTATAACCTTGTACAAAAGATTAGAACTCAAGTGCAAAGGCACAATTGAAATGTCTTTTCCGCGCAAGAGACTTTCCTCTTCCGCCTCATCCAAAGACGAAGAGAGAAGAGCATTTTCGTTAAGAATACACGCAATGAGAACGGCCGCCGCAAGAAACATAAATGAGAAATCAGCGTAATAGCGTTGCAAAATTCCTGCAACTTCCGCATCAAGAATTGCAACAATAACACCACTAACAATGAGAGCCAGAACAACTCCGCTAACTGTTTTAGTTTTTCGTTGTGCATTACGAATTTTCAAGACAGGGAAAGCAATAATTATTAGCCAAAGAATTGGAAGGCAAGCAAATATTCCGCCAAAAGTTGCCTCACGAATGGTTTGTCCAAAATAGGTCGACTCAAAAGCAGTTTCTTGAATGAACGGAAAAACACCAGTTGTAGCTGGAGTCTGGAAAAAATACATGAAAAGCGCTGGGGCAATTCGACCAGCGTTGATACCTCGTTTTGTCATGTCGTTCACGGTGAGATTGTAATTGGCGCCAAAATCCAGCGGCGAGCCAAAGCGCGCGTAGTTATAGGCAAACAGACAACAAACAACGATCACATATGGCGCAATCAAGCAAATGAATTCTTGCAATCCATCCTTGGTGGTAATCCTTTTCTCACTAATGTATACTCGCCAAAACAAAGGAAACGCAAGGAATGAAAGAATTGCAAGTTGTGGACGACATCCAACAACAAGCGCCATGCACAAAGAACCAGCGAAGAAAACCAACTTCTTGTGGGTTCTGTGTCTACCCATCATCCAGAAATAAAGTCCCCAAACGGTAAATGCTATCGCACATGCAATTGGCAACGAATAAAAAGTCGGGAACTTTAAAAGATAAAGAGTGCCCGAACACACAACAATTGCAACTTGAAGTATGAGAAAAATGCCGAGGTTAACGCGCTTAAAGTGATATTTCGCAAAACGATGAAGCAACGCTGTTATTCCCGCAAAGAAAAATATCGTCGCAATCAAAACACCAATTGCGGTAGGGAAATCGGATCCAGTCAATAAATAAAACGGCAAATAAAACAACAGGACAGGAACAACACCGAAATAAACATAATAATGACCATCACGATAGGCAACATCAAATAGGTAGTCTTCCCCGCTTTCTTTTTCCGCTTCATCACGTGAAACTTTATCGTAGGGGTTGTCCATTTCTTGTAACCATTGCGGTGGTTCTTCCAGAAGCGAAACCTGCCCTTGCGCAAAAGCGCGGGCTAGTAGTGCATATTGTTGCGAATTCTTTCCGCCGACTTGATAGGAATTCACGATTGAGTGACCATCCCAATCGCCATAGTTATAGCTTGAAGTTGCGATACCGACTAAATTAGAGCCAAAAAACATAAAAGTCGATGCCAAGCAAATCTCGACGAAAGTGGCACCAACAATCAAAGTTTTCGATGCGAAATCGTTTTTTCGAATCATGATCCGATAGATTGCAGACTTCGGTCTGAAGGCATAAATAACAAGCATTGCAAACAGGACAAAACCAAAGCGCACGAAATTGAAATCAAAAGGCCTGTTCGGGTTTATCTCGATAGTGTTGAGATAAATCGGATATTCCAAATCGTGTGTGCCGTCAGAAACAACCTCAATCTTTATATTGTGCAACTGCCCAGAGCAATTGATTCGAATGAAATGTGTGTTTTCAATTGCGGTAGATAGCGAAGACAGCGGAATACCTTCTGTATATTCAGTTGAATCAAAGTAACTCACATGAGCATCGTCGGTAAACTGGATCTTTACCCTCAATGCTTGAGCCTTCTGAGAGTCGTCAAAATCAAGAAACAACGAGTTGACCTTCGTGTCTACGTTTTTTAACTCAATTGTGTGATTTGCACTCGTGAGAACGAATGGCGAAATTCCATCTTCGTTAGTCTTGTTGGTCCTTGTTGCAGTAATTTGGCTCGCCATGTCAATGGGCTCATTTTTTAGCGTAATAAAGTAATTGGAATTGAACACAAACGTCTCCAACAACACTGCCGCAAGCAACAAAAGTAGCAAATTTCTGCCCAAACACTGGAGTTTTTTCTTCCTGGGCTCGCCCCAATTTTGCCAAATATAACGGGTGTTTTCGTGGATTGAACGCATTGCAAAATTATAGCATGCAGTATAATGAAGGCGTTCTTAGAGGAAACTAGAGAAAGTGGGGTTATGCCATGAAGTTTTCAGTTTCAGGGCGTAAAATGCCAGTCACAGATGCTCTTCAGAAGTATGCGGAAGAGAAAATCAAAGACTCCGTCGAACAACTTGGATTAGACATCATCAACTGCGACGTAGTTTTGTACTGTGAGAAAAATCCTGCAAATCCAACGCCAGCAACCTGCGAAGTTACAGTGACATTAAAGGGACAAATTGCCCGCGTCGAAATTCGTGACATTGATATGTATGCAGCAATCGACATCGCTGCCGCAAAAATCGTTCGCCAGCTTCGCAAATATAAGACTCGCACCTATGAAAAGAGAAGAAGAGAAGCAGGTGAGGCTCCTTTGGCCGTAGCTGCCACAAGCGGAGATCTTGACATCGAAGCATTAATGAATGAGTTAACCGAAGACGACATTATTCGTCGTAAAGAGATTACCTACACAGTCTGCACCGAAGAAGAAGCACTTTCAAGAATGGACCTTCTTGGACACGACTTCTATATCTACACCGACCGTGATTCAAACGATGTTCACCTTCTTTACAGAAGACTCGACGGCGGCTATGGTCTATTGTCACCAAAAAATTAAGAGCTAGAGAAAATAACTTAACTAGCAAATTCCTTCAAATGGGCTCGAAGCTCACCGACTGAATAAAGACTCCCAAAGCAAACAATGACACTTTGGGTGTCTTTTTTTGTAGCTTCATGCAAAGCGCATTTAAGCGCGGCGTCAAGTGCCCCTCTTGCATTAGAAGTTTCGTGGGTAACGCCATATTCAAAAGTCAAGGCCGACAAATCATCTGCGGGAAGTTTTCTTGGATTGTTGGGTTCATAGACATAAAACTCGTCAATCAAATCACCAACATTTTCAAGAATGCCACGTGCGTCTTTATCTTTTAGAACTCCCATTACAGCGATGATTTTTACATTTTTCAAACATATGTCAGACTTGTGCTTTTGATCGAAATCTGCTGTGTCGACTTTGAGGTCTGACATGTTTTGAAAATCTACATTATTCAAGTCTGACATGATTTGCAAATTCTGTTCTTGTTTACAAAAAACGCGGTTTTTAAGGGCTTTTGTGACATCAAGAAGAGAATCACGAAGAGCAGCTGCTCCATCAGGGTTATGCGCGCCGTCAACAAATACAAGGCAAGGAAGCCCGCACGAAAAAAGCTCAAAACGACCTGGCCAAGTTGCATTTTCGATGCCAGCTTTAATTTTGCTCTCATCTATGCCCAAAGCGGTGGCTGCCTCAATTGCAACTGCTGCATTTTCTGACTGATAGGCACCAAGAAGTTGAGTGTAATAGCTTTTGCTTCTGTATAAAAAACTTCTAGTGGCATTAAACGAGCAATGGGAGTAAGAGTTGCATTCACCGGATTTATTTGTTTCAGAAACAAATTGTAAATTGCAATTATTTTCTGAGTCACACACATGCGCCAAGTTTGAGAGGTGATCTGCATCGATGCTAGAAAAAGATTCAACCGAACTAGTTAAATAATTTCTGCGGTGCGAATGATCAAAAACAACATCTTCGCAATCACATTCAGAAAAGACAGACTCGTTTTTTTTACAGCACATTAAAAGACCGCCTTGTCTCAAGGAGGCTTTGTCAACATAGATTATTTCTGAGTTTGTTTCATTAGCAACTTTTTCAATTGCAAGTCTGGCTTCTTCTGTTTGTTGATCGACAACAACTCGAACACCAGGCTTAATTATTCCCGCTTTCTCATATGCAATTTTTTCAAGAGTGTCACCAAGAATTGCTGTGTGATCTAGGCCAATTTTTGTTATTACAGAAAGCAAAGGGGTTATCACATTCGTAGAATCAAGACGTCCCCCAAGACCAACTTCGACCACACAAATGTCGCACTTCTGTTGGAAGAAATAGACAAACGCAACTGCCGTCATCAACTCAAATTCCGTCGGGTGCTCTCCAAGTTGATCCTCAACTTGGAGAGCTTTTTCTTTCACCAAAAGAGTAATTCTCGTGAGATTGTTGATCTCAATATCTTCATTGTTCACGCGGATGCGCTCTTCGAAGTGATCAATGTAGGGTGATGTGAATAAACCTGTTTTTAGGCCACCCTCTCTTAAAATTGCTTCAAGATAGGCACAAACTGAACCCTTGCCATTAGTTCCTGCAACATGAACAAACTTAAGTTGGTTCTGTGGGTTCCCAAGAAGCTCAAGTAATAGTTCAATCCGAGAAAGCCCAAGCGAAACCTTTTGCCATCTTGGCTCGTTGATGTAGGCTATTGGATCAAACATAGATGCGGTTCAAACGCATTGCTCCAAGGTCGCAAGCCAGTTCGTAATTAATAGTGTTGCCGGCTTCAGCCATTTCATTAAGAGACACACAATTATCTCCGTCTTCGCCAATAATCGTAACAACTTCTCCGACCATCGGATCTGATTGAGGATTAACAGCCAAGCGACGTTGCGAAACTTCAAACATGCACTGGTCCATGCAAATCGAACCAACTTGCGGATGCCTCTCCCCTCTGAAAAGAAAGTCGATTTTGCCACTTAATGCGCGATGTAAGCCATCGGCATACCCAACAGAAATCGTGCAAACTTTAGCGTAGCCGCGGCTCCTGTAATGAAGACCATAGCTCACGCCTTCCCCAATTGGCACGCTGCGAACGTCGGTGATGTGAGCTTTCACGCTCATAACGGGCTTTAGTTCAATTTTCGGAATGGTTACAGGTGAAGGCTTCAGACCATAGAGAATAATTCCAGGTCGGCACATGTCGAAATGAACACCAGAATATTTCAAAGTGGCAGCTGAGTTAGAGCAATGTACAATTCCAGGATTTACTCCAACTGCACGAATCTCATCAATAGCAGTCTTAAAGCGATTTGCCTGTCTCTCGAAATCGAGCGTGTCAATTTCGTCAGCAGTGGCAAAATGCGTAAAGCATCCCTCCAAGTCTAGAGCTCGATGGAATGAAATGAGACGAGCAAACTCTGCCGCTTCGTTCCAAGACACACCAATTCTGTTCATGCCTGTGTTGATGGCAAGATGAAATGGGGCGCGCACGCCTCGTGCGTCTGCTGCCTCGCCATACTGAATCGCGAACTCGGAATCAAAAACTGAAGGCATAATGTTAAAGTCGAGCAATGCTTCAATTGCATCGAAAGGCGGTTGAGAAAGCATGAGAATTGGTTTTGAGATTCCAGCCCTGCGAAGTTCAATGCCTTCTAGGACTGTTGCGACACCAAAATAGTCGGTTCCGCAGCTTTCAAAAACTTTTGCACAGCGCACGGCGCCATGTCCATATGCGTCAGCTTTAACAACGCTCAGCACTTTTGTGCCAGGCTTTAGCGAGCGTTTAATTGCATAAAAATTGTTGCGTAAACGCCCAAGGTCTATCTCCACCCAGGCCCCGCGCAACGCATTTAAATCATAATCATCAAGTGATTTTGTGTATTTATTCTCGTCCATAACCTAATTATAATTTCCCTCCGATGGCCCAATTGTCACTAAATACAGTAGCGCGAATTATTCATGAATTGGTTACAACTAGGTAACAGTTTTTTGATGTCACAAATAATCTCGATTATTTTTTACCTTTACGACTTTTCCAAGAATTCTCTGTTTTAACTCGGTAATACAGAAATTGAGAAGAGGCGAAACGACGGGGGAAATAGGCATTGCTCTTACCTCTACATGCGAGTAGATAAATTCAAAAAATCCTTATATCCAAAAAGAATAAAGAAACACCCAAACAGTCATAAATTACGTGTTAGACAAAGAGAAAAGCACCCGCGCAATATCGAGGGTGCTTTTATTTGTCTCTTAAATAAAGAAACCAAAAAAGGAATAACTAATAAACCATTCCCTCATAAAGGACGTGATTTTCGAGGATATTTGAAACTTGCTCACGTACGGTTTTAAGAGTTGCTTCGTCGCTTGCATTAAATGCAACTCTCGAAATCATGTCACCAACATGGTAGAACTCTTCAGAATTTAAGCCCGTAGTCGTTGCTGCTGCGGTTCCAACGCGAATTCCGCTTGTGACAAATGGCGATCGTGTTTCATTTGGAATTGTGTTTTTGTTAACGGTCAGACCAGCAACTCCGAGAGCAGCCTCTGCCTCTTTACCAGTAACACCTGCAGCGGTGAGGTCGACAAGACACAGGTGATTGTCTGTGCCACCACTGACAAGACGAAGACCTCCGTCTGCGATTCCCTTAGCCATGCTCTGGCAATTTTCAAGAACATGCCCAATATAATCTTTAAATTCTGGCTTTAGAGCCTCGCCGAAAGCAACTGCTTTGCCTGCGATTACATGCATCAAAGGACCACCTTGCGTGCCAGGAAAAACAGCACTGTCTATTTTTTTTGCAAGTTCCTCATTGTTTGTGAGAATAAAGCCGCCGCGAGGTCCGCGCAGGGTTTTGTGCGTGGTTGAGGTAACAACATCAGCGTAGTCAACTGGATTTTGATGACACCTAGCTGCAACAAGTCCAGCGATGTGTGCCATGTCAACCATCAAATAGGCCCCGACCTCGTGAGCTATTTCTGCAAAACGCTTGAAATCAATCTTACGAGGATAGGCTGACGCTCCTGCCACGATTAAAGCAGGTCTCTCTTCTTTTGCTCTTTTTTCAACGGCATCGTAGTCGATAGTTTCAGTTTCAGGATCAACACCATATGCGCAAATGTCATAGAGTTTGCCCGAGAAATTCACTGGACTTCCATGAGTTAAATGTCCACCATGGTCAAGGCTCATTCCCATAATTTTGTCACCAGGTTTGATTAGTGCAAAATAGGCAGCCAAGTTTGCGTTAGCGCCCGAATGAGGCTGAACGTTTGAGAAGTTAGCGTTAAACAACTTGCATGCACGCTCACGCGCAATGTTTTCAATCACATCGACGTTCACACAACCGCCGTAATATCTCTTGGCTGGATACCCCTCGGCATATTTATTCGTACAAACACTTCCCATTGCCTCCATTACAGCGCGAGAAGTGAAATTTTCTGAAGCAATCAACTCAATGGAGTTGCGCTGGCGCCCAAGTTCAGCTCGCACTGCCTCATAAACTTCAGCATCAGTATCTCTTAAATTTTGAACTGGCATGATTCCCTCTAGTCTTTAAGTTAATTATGTTAACTGCTTGATTATACGATTAAGCCCCGCAACTTGCGACCCGACTGGGTTAATAACAAAAACGACAACGAGAAGCCGTTCAAAAGAGTATAAGTGGCGATAGCTCATTTGTATCTTCGACATTAGGACGTGTCTACAACCCGTGTTTAGCAAACATTGCGCCTAAAAAATTCTATGCTTGCGGAAATAAACGAATAGGAGCAAATTCATTGTGCTTCAATATTTCTGCTGCTGTTAATTTCCCACTGCTCACATGAAATGTTTCTTTAAGTATCAAGTCTGCCGCTTCTGAAAGTGACATTTTTCCTTCTGTTATTGCACTAACATCAACATCAATGTTTTCTGAAGAATCAAGACATGCCTGAGCATTTCCGCAAATTTTAACGGTTGGGCAAAGAGGGTTGCCAACGTTGTTTCCTTTTCCTGTTGTAAATAGGCTAACCTGTGCACCACCTGCGCAAAAGGCAGTTAAAATGTCAGCAGCGGCTGACGATGTGTTCATAAAATATAAACCGCGAGAGCCACCATTTGGAATTTCGCAGGTGTCTAATATTCCCACAATTTTTGATGTGCCAAGTTTCTGGATGTTTCCTAATGCTTTTTCCTCAATAGTGGTGATCCCGCCAGCAATGTTTCCCTCGTTTGGTTGAGACCCAAGCAGGTCAACACCTTTTGACATAACAAAGTCAAAGTATTCTTGCCAGATTTTCAGAAATTCGTCTTGTAATTCTTTAGTTGCAAAACGACTCGCAACAACATTCTCGGCTCCTGTTAGCTCTGGAGTCTCGCCAAAAAACATGTTACTGCCAGCTGCTGCAAGCCTGTCGGCGACAACACCCACCGCAGGGTTACTCGCAATTCCAGACGTTGTGTCAGACTCACCGCACTTAAGCCCAACCGTTAATTCCGAAATCGATGCCTCTTCGCGTTTTAAGGATGTAGCCCACTTTACAAACTGAACTGCCTTCCTAGACGCGGCTTCGATAGTCTTTAAATCTCCATTTCCTGAAGTTGAAAATTTCGCGACAGGCTTGCCAGCAGATGAAATGCCCTCTGCAATTTTTGAAGTCCATTCGTCTTCAATGCCAACAACAATTACAGCTGCAACGTTTGGATTCTTCCCACAGCCGATTAGCGTTCTGAAGTGTAGGTCAAGATCGGCGCCAAACTGCATTCTGCCATAGGGATGATAAAAAGTTGAAGTGCCGCTAACAATTGAATTTACGGCTCTGCAAACGCTGTATGACACTGCATCTAATGGAAGAATGAGAACATGGTTCCTAATTCCAACAGTGCCATTTTCGCGTCTGTATCCACTAAAACAAGTTGAATCAGACATCACTACCACCTCTTAGTCTTCAAATTGTGAATGTGGACAAGTTCCCCTTTGTGAATCATCGCGGTTGCAACGCCAATCGTTTCGCCATACTCAATTAAATCTTGATCTTTGGCAACTTCAGATAGTGCAACCTTGTGAAATCGGGGGATGTCATTACATGCAAAAAATGAATCACCACTGCATTCAGTTGAGGCGCTGATTACAAGCTCGTCTCCAACTACAACATCTTGCAACACGACCCCAACAGTATCGCCAAATTCATGAACAAAAACAGTTTTTGCCATAAAACACCTTTCTACATTGAATATCGCAAAGTCGAAGAAACAGTGTGAACTATAGAGTTTTCAATTGCCTCCTTCGTAGGTTCCTGCCCACTTCCTGGCAAATCGGGAACTTTATATCTACCATGAACAGGCTGATAGTCATAAATGCAACTCTCGCGACTCTCTTTCCCGAGGGCACGTTGGTGATGTTCGTGGATCAAGAAGTTAGGAATAGCTGCCTCTAACTGCAAAGCTGCTGCCTTTGAAATTGGACTTCCACAAACATGTGCCTGAACATTACAATCATAAACTTGGCCCATTTCTGCTATCTTTTTAGCTTCTGAAATTCCACCGCATGTGCAAAGATCAGGCTGTAAAACTTTGAGAGAGTGATTCTCGAAGAAATTGCGGTATCCAAAACGAGTAAAAATTCGCTCCCCTGAAGCAAGCGGAATAGAAGTGTTTTCTGCAACGATCTGCATCATGTCAGAATTCAAAGGATGCACAGGTTCTTCCATATAGAAAATCCGAAGAGGTTCGAGAGCATGTGCAAGCTGAATTGCAGAAGTTGTGTCGGTGTTTGAATGAAGCTCAATGATGATATCAATGTCATCACCGCCAGCCTCTCTCATAGCAGCAACTCGATTGACCACTTCATTTAGAACCTGATTTGTGAGAGGCCCCCTGCGATTCCATTCAATGCCTGTCTTTGGGACTGCGAAAGGGTCAACCTTTAAAGCATCGTAGCCATCCTCTATAATCGCGGTCGTGACTTCAGCATATTGCTTGACGTCAGAAAGTCGACCCACAGGATATTTATCACCCCAGCCATATTGCAACTGTGAGGCATAAACCCTCAAATCGTCATTTTGTTTCCCGCCAAATAACTCATAGACAGGAACGTTCAAGGCTTTACCTTTTATGTCATAAAGAGCAATATCAATGGCGCTCATTGCTGCGCTTACGACAGTTCCACCGCCCATTCCCCAAAAAGTCTCGCGAAATAACTTGTTCCAAATCATGTCAGACTTAAAAGGATCAAGGCCAATAACCACTTCTGCAAAATCGCAAACCATTCCAAATCCGCCGCGCCAACCTTTTCCATAGGCTAGACCAACTTCGCCATAACCAGAAATGCCTTCATCTGTGTTAACCCGAACAATGACAGGACTCCAGGCGCCGCGCGTTGCTCCCGCATTTCCGCTTTTAATTTGCATCACGTCTACACTTGTAATTTTCATAAAAGTTAAAGCCTCCAAATGAAAGTTAAATACAAAAAAAGAGGGCCGCATTTGCGACCCTCGTTTAAAAAACCACTAATCAATGGTCCAACGCAGCATTCGCTTCTTAATAGTTTCAAAGATTTGCATAACGACGATCAAAACAACCACCATGAAAATAAAACCAGCCCATGTGTTAGCAAAGATTCCAAGGTCAGCATATTTCTTTACGAAGTAGCCCATGCCTTCGCCCGCGCCGTACATTTCTGCAAAAACGAGCATCAGAAATGAACTTCTGAGGGAGTTTACGAAGCCAGCTAAAATTGCAGGACTTGCAGCAGGAAGAATTACCTTAAAAAACCGCTTTACTCCCCTAATTTCAAGAGTTCGGGCTTTGTCTAAATAGCGCTTGTCAATAGTCATAATTCCAGTAATTGTTGCAAAGAGAGTTGCCCAAACAATGTTGTAGACAATCAAAATGACTGACGCTACAAAAATTGAAGGAGCGAGCATAAGAACAAAAGGGGAAAGCAAAATCGCTGGAATGACAGAAAATGCATAAATTACAGGATGAAGAATCTCACGAATGCGCTCATTGAGACCCATAATTGCACCGAGAACAAGAGCAATTAACAAAGCAAAGAAAATTGAAGGCACGAGCAATTTGAAACTTGCAAACATATTGGGGATAAACTGGTCTTTATTATCCATGAACGCTTTCCAAACCATGTCGCTCGATGGGAAAAGATAGGCGTTAACCAGTTTGTTGTTACCCAATACACAATATAAAACAACCAACCCAACAAAAATTAAGGCGGTTGGCCAATACTTTTTGCATAGGCCACTAAATTTCTTCATCATTGCTCCTTGAAATTAATAATTAAAGTGCGTAATTAAAATTAAGCGTTGTGTTTTTGATAAAACTCTTCCATCTTCTTGTAGAAGGCCTCATCATCTTTGCCATATTTTGACTTGCAGTCATCAAGAGCACTCTTGTAAAGTTCGCAGTTGATGTGGTCGTCAATGTTAATTCCGTAGCCTTCTTTAAGATAGCCAGTTTTTCCGAGAATATCCCAAGCTCGTTCAACACCGTCTTTAAGAGGATCCACATTAACGCGGTAATGTTCGTCGAGCATATATGCTGCAACATAGTCTTCATCGGCTCCGATTGCCTTCGCAAGGAGTTTAACTGACTCATCTTTGTTCGCTTCATACCACTGTTGAGCGCGAATAAGAGCTCGGTTGATAGCTTTGATAGTGTTTGGATTGTCTTTGACCCATTGTGAATTAGCAACCATGCGGCAACATGAATAATCAGCCATGATGTCACTTTGATAGGCAACAATGTCAATCTCGCCATCAGCAGCCATTTTCTTTGCTGTCTGAGTTTATCCAGTACCAAGAAGTGCATATGCCACATCACCACGCACAACAGCAGCTAGAGCATCATTGTAGTCTTTAAAGATTTGCCAATCGCAAACTTCAAGTGGCTTGTCATATCCCTTTTCCATCAATGCGCCAGTAAATGCGAAGTAGCTTGGGTTAACCGCAACCTTCTTGCCAACAAAAGACTCAATGCCGTTCCACTCAGCTCCTTTTTGCCCTACAACTGGCATGCAACCAGTCAGCATGTGACCACCAAAAACGGTAATGTCCACACCATTTGAAATTTGCTGCAATGGATTTGAGGTGCCAGCGTTAGACACTACATCTGTCTTGCCAGAAGAAAGAAGACCCATAGCATCGAGAACAGCGGTAACTTCAACTTTCTCGATGGTGATTCCTTCTTCTTTAAAATAACCTTTGTCTTCTGCAATAACCACAAGCACATTGCCGCTTGTGCCATAATTCCAGCGTACGGTAGATTGCTCTACAGCTCCGCTTGAGTCAGATGATTTCGAAGAATCGCCACTCGAACATCCAACCATGCCTGTTGTTGCGACCGCCAAACCAGCAGCACCAACAATCTTGAAGAAATCCCTTCTCGAATAAACCATTAATCTCCCTTCCTTTCCTATAAAAGATTAACTATCGACCCTATCAACAACGTCTTTGTTGATTTGGCTAATGAGTTCTCCACGAAGTTTTGCAACTTCAGGATTGTCATATTGATGCTCACGCGAAACGCAGAAGTCATCAGCAACTTTCACATCGAAAATAATGCTCGATGGGCGTTGGCCCAAAACGATAATCCTGTTAGCCAAAAGCAAAGCTTCATCAACATCATGCGTAACAAAGAAAACAGTTTTTCTTGGTTCTTGGCCTCTCCAGAGTTGCAGTACAAGATCTTGGAGTTTCGCTCTTGTAACAGCATCAAGGGCACCAAAAGGCTCGTCCATCAAAAAGATTGGTGGGTCAATCGCAAATGCCTGCGCGATGGCACATCTCTGTTTCATTCCTCCAGAAAGTTCCTTTGGAAGTTTCTTAAACACATCAGCATCAAGACCAACATTTTTGAGCATTTCATAGGCAAGCTTTTCACGATCTTCCTTGCTCATTTCTGGGAAACGTTGCTTGATTGCAAGCGTGATGTTCTCGCCTGCTGTAATCCAGGGGAACAAGCCATAATCCTGAAAAACAACACCTCTATCAAGCGAAGCATCTTTTACAATCTCTCCATCAATGCTAATCTCACCCGAAGTTGCATTCTCAAGGCCAGCCAGCAATCGAAGCAAAGTCGATTTACCACAACCAGACTGACCCAAAATGCAGACAAACTCGCCAGGCTCAAATGAAGCATTAATGTTCTCTAGAATTAACCTGTCAGTTCCTGGATAAGAAAATACGAGGTCTTTAATTACAATCTTGTCGTTGTCTGCCATTTACCTAACCTTTCCTAATTAAAGCATCAGCAATGCGCTGCCCAGCGAGTTTAATGTTTTCGCTGCTGGTAGCAAGATTTAATCGAATAAATGTATTAGAGTTTTGCCCGCCAAACCAAGAACCAAAGTCAGGGGCGATTTCGCAGTCATTAATCACAAAATCAACAAGCTCTTCAGAAGAAACATATGCACCTAAATCAAGCCATGCCAAATAGGTCCCCTGCAAATCAGCAAACCAAACTTTCGGGCACCTAGACTGAATGGTCTCTTTCAAAAGCCTGTAATTGTCTTGAATGATGTCATTAACTTCACTCAACCAATTCTCACCGCTATTAAATGCAGCCGTGCACGCGATGTATCCAAAAGGGTTTCCTGTATTGATGCGCAGCTCTTTTGTGTGTGCCAAATAACGCTCTCTTAAATTTTCGTCTGGAATCACAATGAAAGAATTTTGACAGCCTGCAACATTGAATGTTTTGGATGGGGCTGAAATGGTAACTAAAATATCGTTAAAATCACCCACAGTTGCAGCGGGAACGTGGACATAATCCTTCGCTAGTATGTCTTGATGAATCTCGTCCGACAAAACAATGACACCGTGCTTTTTGCAAATATTTAACAGCTTCGTTATTTCATCTTTTGTCCAAACTCGACCGCAAGGGTTGTGAGGAGAACAGAAAATAAAGGCCTTCACATTGTTGTCAATTACCTTTTGTTCAAAATCGTTGAGATCAATTCTGTAGCTTGTGTCTGTGCGAACTAATTCACTTTCAACTAGTGTGCGCGCATTATTTACAACAGCTTCGCTAAACGGATAATAAACTGGAGTTTGAATGATTACAGCATCGCCAGGCGCAGTAAAAGACTGCAACAGCCAATTGAAACCCGCAACTACACCAGGCGAAAAGCATATCCACTCGCGCTCGATGTTATAACCATGATGCTCTTTTTCCCACTTTATGATTGCATCGAAATAGTCATCTGGAACAGAGTAGTACCCATAAACACCCTGCGCACAATATTCACTAAGAGCATCGACGACACACTGTGGAGCTTGAAAATCCATATCTGCAATCCAAAGAGGCAAAGGCTCATTGTCAAACGAAAATCGCTCTCGCAAATTGTCCCACTTGCGCGAATTCGTTCCCTTCCTTGGAACATACACAATCTCGGATGGCATTAAAATGCACCCCCCAACCAAAAAAATAGATGATTTAAAACGCAGATAAACACGCGAAAAGCACAGAACAACTTAAATTGCAGAACCTCAGTCTTTCACTTAAACTGACTACTTTCAAATAATCTCGTTATTGTTATTGAGATTTAAAAAACAAGACGAAAGCAAAGAATGAGAAGTCAAGCAATTAAGAAACATAATTAGCGAATTTAAGCTATGAGAAAATATGAACATGGACAGGATGATTCTTCACATAGACCTAAATTGTTGCTACGGGCAAATTGAATGTGAAGAACACCCAGAACTTCGCGATAAACCTGTGGTTGTCGCCGGCAAAGAAGAACTTCGCCATGGAATCGTTATGGCCAAAAACCAAGTAGCGAAAGAACGAGGAATCAAAACTGCCTGCACGCTTCGCGAAGCAAGACAAATATGCCCTGATGTGATTGTTGTTCCACCGCACTTTGATTTATATAAACGCGTCAGTCGAGACACGAGAAAAATCTATTACAGCTATTCTGACCAGGTTGAACCCTTTGGAATTGATGAGTGCTGGGTCGATGTAACCCACACACACGAATGTTTAGGAATGACGCCTGAAGAAATCGCCTATGACGTAAACCGACGCGTAAAGGAAGAAATAGGTCTAACCACTTCTGTGGGACTTTCGTGGAACAAAATTTTCGCAAAATTCGGAAGCGATTACAAAAAGCCAGATGCTGTGACCATAATCACACGTGACAACTACAAAGACATTGTTTGGAGGTCGAAAGTTCGCGATTTGCTCTATGTTGGTGCAGCCACCGAACGCAGGTTGAATAATGCTGGCATTTTTACAATCGAGCAGCTCGCCCATGCCTCCGACAAATTCCTAGCGAGCGAACTCGGGAAAATGGGGTTTGTCCTTCGAGATTTTGCGAACGGAAACGACACTTCTCCAGTAAAAACATTTAACCCCGACCATTGCGACGTTGACCGCGAGATTAAAAGTTATGGAAACGGAATAACATTTCCTCGCGATATCGATGATTTTTTGACAGCAAAAGCTGTGACGCACATGCTCGCTGAAAGCGTGGCGCAGCGGATGCGCGAGGATTGTGTGCGTGCAAAAACTGTGAGCGTCGCAATTAGAAGCAGTGAAGACCTAGGTTTCATTTCAAGACAAAAAAAGCTTGACATAGGAACAAACATAACAATCGAAATTTGCGATATTGCCTGGGAACTTATGCGCACCAACTGGTTTTTTCCGCTAATGCCAGCGCGTGGGCTTTATGTAACGTGCTCAAACCTTGAATCAGATGATCTGCCAATTCAGCTGACGATTGATGACCAATACAAAAATCGCGAAAAACTAGGGCACCTCGACAAGAAAATTGACAAACTTCGCAGCATGTATGGTAACAACTCAATAATGTGGGGCGCAAAAGCAAGCGATGTAGATACTTCAAATATGGACATAAAAGACGATAATACCGTGCATCCAATTTCATTTTTCCACGACTAACAAGAGTCCTAATCAAGCGATAAAGACGTAAACTTCATAATAAATGGGAAGCTTGCTTAAAGTTTTTAAATAAATTACTAAATGCTATTTAAATAGGTGGAGTATGGTCAAGAAACAGTCATTAACGACAAGAAGTCTTTATTTTTATTGGCAAGCAACGAAAAAGCACATGGGATATTTTGTGCTTCTAATCGCTTCTACTGCGGTGTTTGTCGGTTGCCTCACCTATGGAAATCCCTACATCATGGGCAAGATTGTGGACCGTGTTTCACTTGGATATGTGCCACAAGATCAACTGTTTGATGTCTATGCACCCTATTTAATATCTCTCGTGCTCATAAATTTGCTTGGCCAAGCGGGATCAAAACTGCAAGATTATGCAACCTACAAGCTAAACATTTTGGTGACCTATGACCTGTCAATCACTTGTTTTGATTGCCTCTGCAACCAATCGGTCGCTTTCCATTCATCAAACTATGGTGGCGCACTCGTGTCGGCAACATCGAAATTTTTAAACGCCTATCAAGAGCTGATTCGAAACATAAATTATCCGTTCATGCCAATTTTAATGAGTGTAATTTGTACTTGCGCATTGCTAGCGCCACTAGTCCCGCAATATGTCGCTATCTTGTTAGTGATTCTCTGCCTGTATGCCTTCACTTCCTACAAAATGTACAAGAGAATTCTGCATCTAAATGAAAAAGCATCGGTTGCGCAAAACTCTCTGTCAGGAGAACTTAGTGATGCAGTAACAAACATTTTGGCAGTCAAAACCTGCGGAAGAGAAGATTACGAGAAGAAAATTTTTGATGAAGCTGCAGTAAACGTTCGCAATCGCGACTCGATTCGAATGAAATCATCTCTCATTCGCGGGATAATCACCGCTGCAATTGCACTCGTGATGATGACTGTAGTTGGAATATTCATTTGTGTAGGAAACACAATGTTTAGCATTCGCCCAGGCACGCTAATAATTATGTTTACCTACACCTACTCACTAACACAGCAATTCAACCACCTTGCAAATGCGCTTGAACGCCAAAATAAGGCGTTCGGCGACGCATATGCGATGACGTCAGTTCTTGACGAACCACGCCTTGTTGACGACGCGCACGATGCAAAAGACATGCACGTCAATAACGGGGAAATCGAGTTTAAAAACATTGGCTTTTCATACACCGACGGAGGCTCAAAAACGACTGTCTTCAACAACTTTAATCTCAAAATCAATGCCGGAGAGAAAGTTGGGCTAGTTGGGGTTTCGGGCTCAGGAAAAACAACATTAACGAAACTTTTGCTGAGGCTCTCTGACATCCAAGTAGGCCAAATTCTAGTCGATGGCCAAAATGTTGCTGATGTGACACAGCAATCGTTGCGACGACAAATCGCATACGTCCCACAAGAACCACTGCTGTTCCACAGGACAATAGCTGAAAACATTTCATATGGACGCCCAAGTGCGACTGTTGAAGAAATCGAGCAAGCCGCACGAAATGCAAATGCATATGATTTCATCAAAAGCCTGCCACAAGGTTTTAATACTCTAACTGGAGAGCGCGGCGTCAAACTGTCAGGAGGTCAGCGTCAACGCATCGCGATTGCTCGCGCTATGCTCATAAACGCGCCAATTCTGGTTCTAGACGAGGCCACGAGCGCGCTTGATTCCGAGAGCGAAGCGACGGTGCAAGACGCTCTCGCAAAGCTCATGAAAGGAAGAACCACAATTGTGGTAGCGCACAGGCTTTCAACAGTTGCTAGCCTCGACAGAATCGTTGTCCTAAAACAAGGCGAAATAATTGAAGATGGCTCACATTCCGACCTAATCAGGTTAAATGGAGAATATGCGCGACTTTGGAATCGTCAAACTCAAGTCAACGAAGAACTAAAACGCACAGCCTAAAACTATGAGTAACTTTGGAATCGTAAAAACTCGAATCTATGAAAAGCTAATGCGCACCGCCTAACAAAGCAAACTAAAAGCTACGCTCGCATGCGTTTGTTCATTTCAAATGCTATTGCTAGCAGATTGCGGAGTTCACGATAACAGCAGCTGTTCCACCATCTAAACAAATTAAAATCGGCTCTTCTGTTGAGACGTTTGAGAGTCCAAGAGAAGGATGCTCAGAAATATTCGCATCGTCAGACTCCCATTTCAAGCCTCGAATAAACAAACCTTCAACGGTCGGTTCTACTTGCATTAGTGAGATTGTCGTGCCTGGCGCAACAAAATAGCCGTCTTTTGTAATTTCAAGGGCTGTTTTATTCCCAGCAGAAATCTCGGCATCAGGAGCATCAGAGACCTGCTCTCCCGTTTTTTCTGCATTGTCAGAGTTTTCTCCCTCAACGTCGCCTGCATTAACATCAGAAGATGTCACTGTTTCTGATGTTTTTGATAACGAAGCAATCATTGCATCAACTGCGAATCCGTGTTTAGCAACAATAAAATCGGGGTCGTCATCAAGCTCTGCAATGCCTGTTTTGAAAGTTCCGACGATTTCAGTTTCAGACGAAGCTTCAGAATTCTCACCTGCGTTTTCGACACTGTCGCTTAATAATCCATCTTCACTAGTGACAGACGAAAAGTCCTCCATGACGTCTGCCTCCCATGCTTTTCCGCCTTTGAGCATGAACACAGTCTCATCCATTCCTACGAAAATGACCTGCAATCCACGCCTGGCTGCGCTTCCGCCAATGCGAATGTTGGAAAGTGTGTGATCAAGACGACGCCCAAGTGCACCGAAAATGAAAACTCGATCATAGGAATAGGACAAAAGTCTTGTTATTGTGAGTTGGAGATCAGAGTCGTCCTTGTCTACCGGAAATTTGCAGCTGTGAATGCCTTTTGGTTCCCATCCAAGTGAATCAAAGTCTCCCAGAACAATGTCGGCACGACGGTCCATGTCAAGCAGATATTGATAGCCACCATCAACCGCCATAACATAGTCAAACATTCCCTTATCATCAAGCGCACGGAACGCCTTTTCGTTAAAATCACTTGAACAAACAATTACCGCAGTATTCAAAATCTTCTCCTATAAAGCCTCTAGCCGGGAGTTGTTCCCCATTTGCACATAGAACGCTTTCTCATCCTGCCACAAAAAATGAGGTTTACCCGAAATCATCACGGTGTAGCGATAGCCATAACCACCGCATTTGAGAGAGGGAGCATAGCGTCTTTCAGTCACGCGATCTATGCGGAATCTTCGCCCCGAATCAAGAATTATCTCGAGTGGCGTAATCGTGCCCTCATCGCTGAAATGAGCGATGACTTCTACATAGCATTTTCCGTTTTGATCAACTTCTCCCATAACTGAATTATAGCCTCTAACTCGTCAGCGACTGCGAGCGTCTCGCCCTCTTTTCGTGGGAGATCAGTCTCAAACAGAAGGTGTTCAGAGCCAATTTGGCGCGCAATTTCTGCCCCATTTTTTTTAGCGAGCATGCGGGGATTCACAGAAAACAAACAGCCGTCTTTTTTGCATCGCTTTAAAGTTTCAAAATCGTCATTAAACCAGTGATAAATTACAATGCAATTTTCTAGACAGCCCGAACTTTTTAGAATTTCATGCGTCAATCCGTTCGTTTTGCAAGAATGCACAGAGATGATTCGTAAATTGTTGCAAAACTCTAACGCTGAATTTACTGAGTTAGCATCCGGTGACAAAACGTCTGTTGGCTGGGAGGGAAGGTTTTGGGTAGTTGCACTTTGAATAGGCGATTTATGGACTGTTTCATTCTGTGAGTGTGCTTTGTTAGGAGTTGCGCTCTCAAAATTTGCTCCGTGAGAATCTAAGTTTTGATTATGAGTGTTTTCAAAAGGTGTGCTTGCGACAGCAGAACAAACAGTTTTAAACACCTCAATCTGGCTTTCCTTCTCCATTTCAGAAAAACGTTTAGAAAAATCAAGTCCAATTTCTCCAACAAACTGAGTTTCTTCCAAGCTTTTACAAAACAAGTCAGACTTAAAATTTTGCGAGTACCACGGGTGAGCTCCAACACCAATTTTTACTTTGCTAAAACTTTTAAAATTAGAGTCTGACATGATTTTTAAATCATCTTTTGCCTGTTCAGGAGCACTGTCTTTTAAATCCAAGTCAGACTTGCTTTGTAAATTTTTCCTTTGGCTCTCATGTTGCAACCAGCCATCACACAAAGCTTCACCACGGAAGTCTGACATCATTTTTAAATTTGGTGTCTCGCAAGCAAAAGCGAAATTGTTATACAAATCGTTAAGCTCGCATTCAATGGAAGCTAATCGTTCTTTTAAAAACAAAAACTCTTCGGGAGAAATTGTGTTTGCAAAAACGTGCAGATTTGATTGTTGGAGCTCTTTAAGATAGTCGGCAAGATTAGGCACCCAAGCTAGGTGCATGTGTGCATCGAAGCAATCTGCACTTACACCTATGCCGTTTAGTACTATTTCTTTATTTTTGTGCAATTGACCTAATCACATGTCCTGCTATTGTTATCCCCATTATTGAAGGTATAAACGAAACGGATCCAAGAATCTTTTTCTCGACGTCGCGCGTGATTACCTGTTCAGGCTGAATCACTGATTGCTCATCTGTATAACAAACAGTGAAATCGGGAATGTTTCGTTTTCGTGCTTCTTTGCGCATTATTCTACACAGGCCATCGTTGCATGTCTTTGACAAACTTGAAATTTGGATGCGAGAAGGGTCGAGCTTGTTAGCAGCTCCCATCGCAGATATATATCCAAGTCTGCGTACTTGTACTGTGTTTTTCCCCGATTTCTCTGTCAGAGAAACACAAGATTTTTCATCTATGTTTTCTTTACTAGAGACATTTTCTTTACTAACTTCTAATGGCTTGGAGAGCTGATTTCCATCAGTGCTAAAGCATTGGCACCAGACTTTGTGTCTGTCGCGAACAAAGTGCTCAGCAAGCAATAACTTGATTGAAATTGCATCAATCGCATCAATTATCCAATCTGGCTGAAAACTCTCTATAACGTCGACCGTCGCTCCAATGTTTCCTGACAAGATTAACTCGTCGAAGGTTTTAACTGTGCATTGTGGGTTCACTTCCGCAACATAGGCCTTTGCGACATCTACTTTTCTTTCCCCAATAGTTGAAAGAAATGCAAACTCCTGTCTGTTTATGTTAGTGACATCATATGCATCCCCATCGATAATTAGAACATTCCCAACGCCTGCGCGAACAAGCGACGACAAACAATAGGACCCAACTCCCCCAAGACCAAGCAAGCACACCTTGGAATTCTGAATTTTCGTGAATGCCTCTTCGCCAAAAACTCTGCGCGTCCGATCATGTGCGTCGCCACCTGTCTCAAATCCAGTCAACTTGCCTCCAAACTTGCTGCCTGCTGTCCCAAACCGATTTGCTTCACTACCATTCTCGTCTTCAGCACAGAATGCAGACCATCAGGCTTTTTTTGTTGTTTATCGATTTCCACTTTTATGTCTGACATGATTTTTAAATATTTTACAAAGTAAGTCTGACTTGTTTTGTAAATATATATTCAAATGAAGTCTGACACTAGTTTTTAAAACCATTTAGACCTGACTCTTTGGAATCTTATAGTTAATTTTCACTTCACTGCCATATTCAACTTTAAGAATAACGCCGCTAAGTTGCGAAATTTTATGCTTTAGCGATTCGAAATCAGAATAAGAGCATGTCTCGCAAAGCTCATCATATTCAATAATCTCGACTAAATTGCCGTCTTCTTTTGCATTCTCAATTGCTGTCTTGACTGCTCCGGAATAGGCACGCACAAGTCCACCTGTGCCAAGCAAAGTTCCTCCAAAATATCTCGTTACAACGCACGCCACGTTTTCCAAGTTCGCATGCTGTAAAGTTTCAAGCGTTGGTCTTCCTGCGGTTTGTGATGGTTCTCCATCATCAGTGAAACGAATGCGCAAGTTTGTCCCGTCTTCAGTACCAGAAACTATGTAGGCATAAACATTATGACGCGCTTGAGCGTGCTCCTTTTTTACAGCAGCGATGAAACCAAGCGCCTCGTCTTCGCTTTCTACATGTTTAATTTGAGCGATAAATCGAGACTTTTTGTCGACCAACTCACCTTTCGCTAAACCGTCAATTGTAAATTTTTTGATTGAAGCCATTTATAAGTAAAACCAGTTTCGTTATTAACCTTTTTGAACGCCACACAACGCTCATGGCAGTTAATTTGCTATCTAAGAAATTATTATCAACCGAAATAACATGAAAAATAAATCAAAATACAAAAACCAGGAAAAAGTATTCTTGCAATTCATTCATCTTCTTGTAATACATTCACAGTCGATAGAACTGGTAAAAATCAAAAAACCAAATCAGCTAATGCTGCAGAGAACAGCTTTAAATAACAATACAACAAAACACTAAATGTGTGCGAAAACCACAATGCAAAAAAGCAGAAAAACTCAAAGCAAGAAAAACTAATCAAGAAAAAACAGATGAAGTTAATTCGAATCTAGTTAAATTTGTTTTGGACGTTTGGGACTGTTTCATGCGTGAGAGCAAGGCAGGCATCTTTTGCCTTGTGAATCGCAAACTCGATGTCTTCTGCGTTAGCCTTCAATGGTTTAGACAAAACCCAATCAATAACAGTTTTTCGCCCTGGAGGATGCCCAATTCCGACCTTCACATGAATGAAATTTGTGTCTCCACATTTGTTGATAATAGATTTCAAGCCATTGTGTCCGCCGGCTGAGCCGCCTTGCTTAATGCGGATTCTTCCAGGTTCGAGATCAAGGTCATCGTGAACAACAATCAAGTTTTTAACAGTGAGTTTATATTCTTTCAGAAGAGATGAAACTGGTCCGCCAGATGTGTTCATAAAAGACTGTGGTTTCGCAAGAACCACATTTGCACCTTCAGGGGTTTGTGCCTCTGCATAAAGTGCTCCGCATCCATCCTTCCAATAGTTAACACGCAAATCTTCTGCCAATGCATCTACAGTGTCAAAACCCATGTTGTGCAGAGTGTGCTCATATTCAGGGCCCGGATTCCCGAGCCCCACGATTAGCCAATCAAAATTTTTCTTAAAGCCAAATCCCATTTAGAAATTTCACAAATTAAGCCTAAAATCACTAATTCGATGTCTTAAATAACACCCGTTTGGAACAAAGACATTTTAAAAACGCTAAACGCATTAAAAAACACTCGCAATCCAAAATGCAAAACCTGCTAGTGCAGCGTCACAAACGAATATCATAAACACCTGAAATCGCAATGTCTAAAGTGCAAAATCAGGGTCAAACAATGTTGACACGCTGCCGTTGTTGTAAACATTGTTGATTGCGCGTGCAAACAAAGGAGCAACAGAAACAAGCTTTATTTTGCCAGTCTGCTTCTCGGCTGGCACAGGAATAGTGTTGCAACAAACAACTTCTTTAACTGGAGCATTTTCAAGACGCTCGAATGCAGGACCCGACAACACCGGATGGGTGCAGCAAATGTAAATGTCTTTTGCGCCTTTTGCCTTCAAAGTCTCTGCTGCAGCAACGATAGTACCCGCGGTGTCAATCATGTCATCGTTGATGATGCAGATTTTATCTTTAACATCACCAATGAGTGCCGTGATTTCTGCCTTATTGTGACCAGGGCGACCCTTGTGCATAATAGCCAAATCAGCATCCATCATGTCGCAGAATTTCTTCGCCGCTTTAGCACGTCCAACATCAGGAGAAACAATGCAAACGTCTTCTTTATCCAAACCTTTTGCCTTGAAATAATCGACAAGAATTGGAAGGCCAGTCAAGTGATCAACAGGGAAATTGAAGAAGCCCTGAATTTGATTTTGGTGAAGATCGATTGTCATAACGCGTTGAATTCCAGCCGCAGTCATGAGGTCGGCAACTAGTTTTGCAGTAATTGGTTCACGAGCAGCAGCTTTTCGATCTTGACGAGCATACCCATAATGTGTCACAACAGCAGTGACAGTCCTTGCCGAAGCACGCTTTGCGGCATCAGCCATAATCAATAGCTCCATGAGCGCGTCGTTAATGTGCGCACCTGCAACCGATTGAATCAGGAACACGTCGCAACCACGAATGCTCTCAAGATAACGAGCATAAATTTCGCCATTAGCAAATTTTTCAAGCTTGATGTTTCCGAGCTCACACCCAACATTTTTAGCAATTTCTTCCGCTAGCGCTGGATAAACCGAACCAGAGAAAAGTGCCATTGTTTTTTGCATCTCAGTCATTGTGAGTCTCCTAATCCTTGAATCTGTCTGTTTTATTTACTTGTCTTGCACGGCCAAATGCCAAAGTGTCATCCGGAACTTCTTCCGTGATAACTGAACCAGCAGCGATAACCACGTTGCTTCCTACCTTAACAGGAGCAACAAGCATTGTCGATGAACCAACAAATGCGTCGTTGCCAATTTCGGTTTTGTGCTTGTTCTTCCCGTCATAATTGCAGGTAATTGTGCCCGCTCCCAAGTTAACGCCAGTTCCGATCGTGGTGTCGCCAATGTATGAAAGGTGAGGAACCTTGCTACCCTCGCCAACAGTTGATTTCTTAATCTCGACGCAAGTGCCCGCCTTAGAGTTCTTACATAAATGCGCACCAGGTCGCAAGTAACAACGCGGCCCAGTGTTCGCGCCGTCATCGACAAAAGAATCAATTGCGATTGTCTCGTCCACACGACACCCTTTTCCAACTTCGACATTTGTGAGTCGTGTGTTTGGACCAACCACTGAATCTTCTCCAATTTTTGTGTTTCCAAGAAGCATTGTGTTTGGCCAAATTTCAACATCGTTTGAAATTTCGACATCAGGACCAATGATTGTAGTCTCAGCATCCCACATAGTAACGCCTGCCAGCATGTGCTTTTTGTTAATGCGACGCTGCATAATTTTTGTTGCTTCAGAGAGCTGATAGCGTGAATTTACGCCGAGAAGTTCAGTTGTGTCCTCGGCGTGAACAGAAGTCACTTTCTTGCCCATTCTGCACAAAATCTCAAGAGTGTCAGTCAAATAAAACTCACCTTGAGCGTTGTCGTTATTAACCTTTGAGAGTGCATCAAAAAGCAGTTCAACATCGAAGCAATAAAAACCAGTGTTGCACTCTTTGATTTTGCGTTGCTCGTCTGTGCAATCTTTATCTTCGACATTGCAGATAATGTCACCTTGTTCATCGCGAACAATTCGTCCATAGCCGGTCGGGTCATCGAGCTCCATAGTCAAAACCGACACAGCGGAATCTCTGACTTCCCTCGCTTCCACCAGTTTTCCCAAAGTCTCAGGAGTAATCAAAGGACAATCTGCATACGTCACAATGACAGAACCTTTAACACCCTTAAACATTTCACGGGCGGAATTAACAGCATCGCCGGTTCCAAGCCTGTTTTCTTGCACGGCAATCTCACAACCAACGCAGAGCGGCTCGATTTGCTCTCTCTCAAATCCCACGACACAAACTGTGCGATTTGCACCGGCCTGCTTAACGGAATCGATTGCATAATTAACCATCGGTTTTCCAAAAATTTCGTGAGCTACCTTGGGTTTCTTAGATTTCATTCTGGTGCCAGCGCCGGCTGCCAGAATAATTGCTGATAGAGACATGTACACCTCTTATTTCGATTTTCTTTAAATGCGCAAATGCGCACTACAAATTATTATAGTTTAAGCGCTGAGACAATTTAGAGTTAGCCATCGACAACCTGAGTTGTGCTAAAATCAACTCAAGTTTCAGGGAGTGGAGAAATTATGGGCTTACAAGAATCTGGCGAAATGTATCTCGAAACAATCCTTCGTTTACAAGAGGAGATGCGAATTGTTCGAGCAATTGACGTTGCAGAAGAAATGGATTACAGCAAGGCAAGTGTTAGCCGTGCGGTAAAAATCCTCAAAAACGATGGCTACATTGAAGTCGAGCGCACAGGAAACCTTCTTCTCACAAAAGAAGGAGAGAAGTTAGCGAAAAAAATTTATGACCGTCACACTACGCTCACTTCCTACCTGGAAAGCATCGGCATTGACGCACAAACCGCGGAAGAAGATGCATGCCGCATCGAACATGTCATCAGTGACAAGTCATTTAACGTCATTAAAAAGATTGTAAAAAGCAACCAGGCAAAATAGACAAGTCGCTACCTTACAAAAAAACTAAGGTCGCCGAGCCGAACTTTGAAACAACAACTCATAATTAACTAATCACAACTTTGAAAAGCTGACTCGAAGTTCATTTGCGTAGTGCAAAATCTAAATTCATCTTGACTCTCATTTGAGTTTTTGCCAGAGTTTTCCAAAAATTGGACAAGCAACAACGAGTAGTCTAGAGCGATTAGGTTGGCTTTAGTGGAGATTTCTGTGCAAGGCTCACACGGCGCGGAAGTTTGATTCTACACTTGCCCGTTTTCTTAAAAGAATAGATCACGCGTTGCGTAACACCATCGCTTAGTTCCAACTCATGCTTGTTCACGAGCTCTAATCCAAGCATGTCTAAAAGAGACATTCCCCACTCTTCCTCTTCCGCATCAATTATTGACTTCAGCACTATAAAAGTGCCACCTTTTGCAAGCAAAGGAGCAGCAAGTTCAAGAAGAGATGGAAGAGACGACAGGGCACGCGCGGTCACTACTGCATATTGTCCTCTATGCTTTGCCGAGAAATCCTCGATTCGTTCCGCATAACCTTTGAAAGTCGCGAAGTCATCTATGCCCGATTTTTGAATCGCCTCAGATACAACCCGAATTTTCTTAGCACGAGAATCGACAAGATGGGTTTCACGTCCACTTGCAGCACCGAGAACAACTCCTGGGAATCCGCCGCCGCAGCCAATGTCGCAATAATTGCCCTCTGCTGCCGCTTTCATGTCGGGCAGCGCCACAAGGGAGTCTTCCAAATGAAGCAAGCACGCTTCTTGAAAATCGGTTATTGACGTCAGGTTAATGTGCTCATTTATCAATAAAATCTCGTTTAGATAGGAAACAAGCGACTGCGCACATTTCTCGCTTGTATATCGGCACAATTCTTGAAAGTTGTTTGCAATAATTTCATCCATAAATAAAATTATATTCACTATTAAATCTCATTTTGAAAAGGCCTTGATGAAAACTATCGCCAATATTAAATCGCGTCCGCGTCGCATCGCGGTCATAGACACCGGCTCAAACACGATTCGATTGGCGGTCTTCAACTGCGGAGCTACGAACAGCCGTGATTTTCAAGAGTTAATTGATGTAAAGAGCGTAGCTGGCCTTTCAAACTATGTTCACGACGGTTTCTTTTCGCAAGCCGGAATTGAAAAGGCATCGCGAACGCTAAATCGTCACATAGAGCGCGCAGAAAATCTGGGCTGCGACACAATTTTCATTTTTGCTACAGCAGTTTTGAGAAATGCAAAGAACTCAGAAGCTGCTGTTAGGGCAATTGAGAAGCGGATTAATCACAAAATCGATTTGCTGAGCGGTTTTGATGAAGCCCGACTTGGAATGAAAGGTGCATTTCTTCAAATCCCAACCGAGGACGGAACGCTAATTGACCTTGGTGGCGGGTCTTGTGAAATCACGCAGTTTGCCGAAACCACAGTTTGTTCAGAGAGTCTAAAAATTGGATGCGTTTCCACATATTCCGAATTCGTGTCAGGTCTTTTCCCCACGGCAGAAGAAATTGAAAAAATCCAAGAATCGGCAAGCTCTGCTATAAAAAAATGCCACTGCAACATCTCAAACTCAAACAACCTCTATGGCATCGGCGGAAGTGTTCGTGCGATTGCGCGTCTAACGCGAGATATGAAAAATCTGGAGAAAACTCCAAAACACATTTGGGCAACCGACGTGCAAGACGTCATAGAATTTCTGCTAAAAGATGCCAATGCATTTGCACATGTAGCGGTGCGAGCTGTGCCTGATCGTCTTCACTCTGTAGTTCCTGGGTGCCTGATTATTGGAGAGTTGATTAAGGCGGCTGGAGTTGACGAACTCGACATTCGCAAAGGAGGCCTGCGCGAAGGCTATCTTTTAAGCAAAATCTAGCACAGACTTAAATCACTGCCTCCAAACCAACATCAGATGCTCATTTCTAGAAACATCTGCTTATCCGAAGCGAAAAAGCATAAAAAGATTACCTTCAGCAAACCGCATTAGATGCATGAGCATCTTGCGGTCCAACTAGGCGACAGCAGTTGCCTCATCATTGCCCCCACCATCGACAGATAGCCGCCTTCTTTTCGCCACAACCAATGCAATCGAGAAGACAGCGGCTGCAAACAGAAGAAGGATTAAGAACGACTGTCCGACGCCTGCTAGAGCAAAAGAGTCAAGCGAAGTTGTGTGTGCGAGAGTGTTAATTGCAGTTGAAAGCCAATAACCAGGTGTAAATTGCGCAAACGCTTTCATCGAATCGCTCATCAAATCGAGGCTAATCCATGCACCACCAAGGAATGACAAAACAAGTCCTAATATGTTGCCTATTGAGTTTAACGCACCAGCATTTGCACCGAGCTGACCTAATAAATAACCACAAGCTAGCGGGAACAGAGCGAAGCAGAAAGAAAGCGCAAAAATTAGCGCACCATTCAGAGGATTAATCGAAGAAAGCGAACTGCCGAATGCAATCAAGCCAACCACAATCGTGAACAGCCAGCAAATCACCATAACCACAAAACAAGCAAGTGCAACTTGTAAATTTGCAGAAATGTTTGATACAGGGCTAGCGAGATTTCTCTGACGCAAAGAAGTCCTGTTGAATGCACAAAGAACAACACCAATACAAATCATGATTGAACATGTTAGTGTGTAGACCGACCATTCCAGATAGAATGCAAGTCGATCGATTGGTGCACCCGATGCGTCACTGACAAGCAATTCAGTGGTAGTTTTTTCAATGTTGGCTGAATTTACTTGAGAAATTAAAGTGTCAATGTCATCGTCAGGTTTCAACTGTGCGGCTGCAGCTATCTTTTTTACAAAGCTGTCAGCAGCAGAAGAAACAAGGTAGGAAGAATCAGCATCAGCTCTGCCGTCCTTTAGGATTTCAGGCGCCACTGTTCCTTCTTTCACAGAACTCAACAAATTCGATTCGAAATTCTGCGGAATAATCATCAAAAGCGTGACCTTCGTTTTTGCGACTGCGTCCTGCATCGCAAACTTGTCGTCAGCTATGTCTACTCGATTTCCAAATTGAGACAGGTGTTCGATTAAAGCATTAGACAATTCTGAATTGTCGCGGTCAATAACAGCATAATTTGACTTTTCGATTTCAAAATCACCAGCAGTCTGCTCTCCAACTGGAAGGTCAAGAGCGATAAAGACTCCCATCACAGCAAAAAGAACGCAATAAATTAGAAAGTAAATTTTGTGTTTGGAGACAATCCTGAGTGCCGATTTAAACATATTCATAACGTTGCTTCCTTACAAAAATCAAAGAGATAGCGACAAACAAAACTGAGAATGCAATGAGAATTAGAACTGTGTTCCAAAATGGCCCTAGAGTGTCATAGTAATAGAGGTTATAAAACATGTCAGTCACTACCTTTGCAGGGTTTAGCTTGGCAAGAATTGGGGCAGAAGCCGAAATCTCATCGGCAAGACGCATGCTTGGTTCGCCATAAAGACCAGCAAACAACGCCAGTATTGAAGTGACGCCTGCGATGATTCCGCCTTTCGAGCCACCAGGTATCCCTGGAATAGCTCCTATAATTGCTCCAGCAGCACATGCCATCAATGACGCCACCAAAAGACCAATTGCGCAATAGAAGTCTTTACCTGCAAAATCTATTCCTACGACGAAACGAATAAAAGCATAGGCGACAAGCATGCACGCAAACTGAACAAGCCAACTTGCTAGAAAAATTGACAGGAACATTTTGCCTCGAGATTGGCTTCCTACAGCACGTCGAGCTGCAACAGCACTTAAATTTGGCTGAATTAATACAACGCTCATGAGCGCAACATTAGCTCCCATGAGAGCAGCCATGCCAAGCAACGCATAATAGAAACGCACAGTCTCCTTAGGCGTGTTCTCAGTCAGAGAAAAGTCAGAAACATAGCTTGGCTGATCTAAAGCTTCTTCAATTTTGGTCGGGTTTGCAAAAACAATTGGGCTGTCCTTCGCAATTTGGGTGACTAGCTCAGAATTCTGAACATAGGAATCGCACACTTGAGAAAGAATGCTGGCATAAATTTGATGCATGTTTCCCGAAAGCTTAGAAACAGAAAGCGTTGTTAAATGAGGCTTGCCGTCACTTCCAACAGACAAAAGACCCTCCACCCTTTGGTTTCTAACGAGGTCATCACCAACTTCTTTTGTTTTGACTTCAATGACGTTAATGAGATGGTCGTCGCCCTCGTCAGACAAAGAATCAACAACGTCAGAAAAGTTGCTCTCAGAATAATTCTCATCTTCAAGAACAGCAACGTCAAAGGGATTGAGCTCAATCATTTCATCAATTGAAGAAAACATAAACACAAAAAGCGTTGACAGAATTATCGGGAACGCGAGTGTCCAAATCCAAACCTCTGGGTGATAAAAAAAGCTTTGAACAGTGACTTTGAATGTTTGGAACATAATCACACCCCGTTAATCGCGAAGTTCTGTTCCGGTTATTTCGAGGAACACATCGTTTAGGGTTGGTGGCTCGGCCCAAATGCGCCCAGGCACAACATTCTTTTCACGCAGAATTTCAAGGATATCAGCGACATTGTGGCTTGAATTTTTGCAAGCGATTTGCAAAACCTGACCGTCGTAATCAACGGTGAGAATATTGGGTTTCTGTCGTAATAAATCACACAAACAATCGCCTGCTTCTGCCACCTCTATTCTCACACGCTCTCCAATTGAAACCATTCGTTTCAGTTCATCATTTGTTCCTTGCGCAAGCACTTTTCCGTGATCCATAATCATGATTCGCGAACAAATCTCCTCAACTTCTTCCATGTAGTGCGAAGTGTAGATGATTGTTGACCCCAACTGATTTAAATGCATAATCCCCTCAAGTATCGAATTTCTGCTTTGAGGGTCAACAGCCACAGTTGGCTCATCGAAGAAAATCAGCTCAGGTTTGTGTGCAATTCCGCATGCAATGTTTAATCGCCTCAACAAGCCTCCCGACAACTTCTTTGGACGAAACTTAACATAATCATGAAGTCCAACAAACTCGATGGCTTCATCAACAAGCTGCTTTCGCTCTCTTTTAGAATCCACATAAAGACTGCAGAAGTAATCGATGTTTTCATGAACGTTGAGCTCGTTAAACACTGCAACATTTTGGGGAACAACCCCAATTCGTTTCTTAATGTCATAGCGCGAAGGTGTCATTTCTTCGCCGAATAGTTTGATCTTGCCCTTTGAAAATGTTAAGAGCTGAAGAATGCAGTTTACCGCCGTTGTTTTGCCACTTCCGTTTGGCCCAAGCAAACCAAAAATCTCGCCCCGCGAAATAGAGAGATTGAAATGGTCTAGCGCCAAAACATCGCCATAGCGTTTGACTAGATTTTCTACTTCTACAACGTTCACAATTCCTCCAGACTAAGACCCATCATGAAACTATTTTTGCAAAGTGCCACTTTTTTCGCTAGTGACAGAAGTCACGGTTTTTAAGTTTAGTGGCTTGAAAAGAACATAAAGACAACGTCAGCAACCCAGCAAAACAACGAAAGCTTTTAGAAAAAGTGACCGACTTAAACAAATCGCCTGTTAACGTTTGTGCTTGCACAAAAATAATGCACAAACATTCATCTCCTACCAAATGTCCTGTTAAAAAAATGGCAGAAGGAAATGCTCTATGCTTGCAAACTTTGCTGCATTATGAAGCGCATAATGTCACTTCTGTTTATTGTTCCAACAATTTTTCCATCATCGATGACAGGCAACTTCTTCAATTTTTTGTCAGCAAGCAAGTTGCAGGCCTCTTCAAGGGTGGAAGCTAAATCAATTGAAATTGCTTTGTTTGTCGCAATTACACCAACCTCAAGACGCAAAAGTTCATTAACCTTTTCTTCCAGTGTTTGGTTGTTAGCCATTTCTAACAGTGAATAGCTAGAGGTAACTGAAGGCGACTTTTCTGCAATGTATCGCATGATGTCGCCATCAGAAACAAAACCCACAACCTCGTGATTGTCATTGACAAGAGGCAATCCGCCAACTTCTTTTTTGACCATCGTCGACATGGCAGAGCGAACACTTGCATGTTCATTAATGCACCAAGGGGTTGTTTGCATAATTTGTTGTAGCAGCGAAGTGCTTTCTTCTGCTCCACACACGGGTTCGGACGCAGCACCAGACACTCTCTTCCTGGCAGCTCGTGCATAGAAAAAGCCTACACATGTGCCAACTAAGGCAAACACCGAAGCAACTGTCATAGCGAGCGAAAAACCTTCTGCAAGTGCCAGATTTGCATTCGTCGCAGCATTCACAGAAGCGTTTTGTCCAAAAGTCATGAGCCCAGTGTAGAGCGAAGGCCCAATGCATGCAGCAATTTGGACAAAAGTGTTTGTTAGAGCAACACCATATGGATTTTCCTCACGCGTTAAAGTTTTCAAGCCAGCAGTTTGCGAAGGAGAAAAAATCAAGCCTGTTCCAGCATAAACAACGATTGCGGCAAAGAACACAAGCTGAAGCGAAAGAGTAGAAGAGAAAAAAGTCAGCAACAAAAAACCTGCAGTCACGCATGCAAAACCTAAAGGAAGCAGAGGCCACTCTCCAAATCTATCGAATAGACGACCCGCAAATATTGTTGCTACACAGTTACTCAGCACTGGAATCAACAAAACAAGACCAGCAATGAACGGAATCAAGCCACACGCACCCTCAAAGTAAATTGGCAATAAAACGCTACACGAAAAAGTTCCAATCATAGCTATCGAAGTCATGAGAATTGAAGGCCAGAAGCGAATTGACTTCATTGGGTTTAAATTTATGAGAGGGTTGTCAATTTTTAGTTGTCGAATAACAAAAAGAATGCCTGTTAAAACAAATAATGCAAGTGCAGGAGCGCCAATAGTCCAATCAACCATGACTTGAGCAAGCCCAAAACTGAGCGCAAACAGCAGAAGAGCTGCAAGACCCACTGAAGCAACGTCTAGCTTCAGATAGTGATTCTCGAGATTCTTGACGCAAAAAATTGCAATAATCGCAAGGATCAAAACAACAATTGTGGGCATAGCGAAAATGTAACTCCACCCGAAAGCAGACACCACTGCGCCACAAACCACAGGAGCAAAAGCGGGGCCAAAAGTTATCATGCAGCCGCCAATTGAAAAATAGGTTCCAAGTTTGTTTTTCGGTGTCACGATTAGTATTGTGTTCATCATGAGCGGAATGAAAATTCCCGTCCCAAGGGCTTGAATGAGACGCGCAACCATGAGAACTTCAAAATTTGGCGAAAACAGCCCCAGAGCTGAACCAACAAAACTAAATAGCGCGGCAATGAAATAGAGTCTTCTCAAAGGGAATCGCTGATATAGAACTGCCATGCTCATTACAACAACAGTTGCGACAATCATGTAGCCCGTTACAAGCCACTGTGCCGTAATCGAATCTATTGAAAACTCGTTCATAATCGAGAGCAATGCCATATTCACAAGGTTTTCATTAAACCCAGCAATAAAAGCGCTTCCATATAAAACAACTAGCATCGCAAGAGGTGCTTTTTTATCCATTTGTTTTTCCTGTTCTTTGTAAACTTTTAAGGCAAACTGGCGCATTTGTGTGGCCTTTTGGCCGATTCATAAATAGCTTCTTTGCACGCCCACCTTGTGTGACTCAACGCATTATACACAAAATCAATTATTTTCGTAAGTTTTTATACAACACTTCAAAGATTGAAGGTAAAACCGACTTGTAAAATAAACACATGAACCACCTTGCAAACAAATTCGCAATTCTGATTTCTTGCTGTTTGCTCTTTGGTGTCTATATCAATGTTCTGAATTCTGCTGAATTTACAACAATACAAGCCCAGCCTGCAACATATGTTGTCATTTCCCTTTTGGTTGCAATCACTGCCACATGTTTTACAGTAATAAATAATTCATGGCTCAAGTTTTTGACCGCTTTGGCACTAACCATTGCTTCGCTTTTTCTTTTTCCGCTAAAGTTCAGCATTTCACTTTGCGTCTACATCTATCTTGAGTGCAAAGAAAACTGGCAGAAGCTAGTTGGAATTTCCCTTTGCCTCGCCAGTCTTTATGATCTGAACAGCACAGAAATAATATTCAACATTGCACTGATGATCCTTGCGTCGCTTCTCTATTACAACACTAACTGCTACATAAAAGCAAAATCTAAGATTTCTAATAACCGTGATTTGTATGAAGAAACAAAACTTCGATACGAAAAAGAAGCTCTTCATTTAGAACAATTGAGAGACATGCAAGCGCATCGCGCAGCTCTCGAAGAGCGTGCACGCATAGCGCGAGACATACACGACAATGTGGGACATCTTCTGACTCGTTCAATATATCAAGTTGACGCTTTGGAAGTGATCCATCAAGATGATGTGACCTATGTCGAAGAGCTAAAAAATGTTGGACGCACCCTCCATGAGGCCATGGACGACATGAGGAAAAGCATTCATGCATTACACGCCGAGGCTCGTGACCTGCCAAAAGAAATTCAAGACATTACAAACAACTACCCAAGAATTACCGTCTCAACAGAATGTTTAATCGATCAAATGCCAGAAAACATTACCGACACAATGCTCATTCTAGTCAAAGAATGTTTTCAAAATGTTATCAAGCACAGCAATGCTACTCGCGTTTCAATATCTATCGTCGAAAACCCTGGCTTTTGGCGATTCCGCTTTAAAGATAATGGCGGGTGCAATGATGTAAAAACGAAAGCTAACATCTCAAAAACAGGGTGCTGCACAACAATAGGAAGCCAAAACCTTGAACGTCAAAGCGAAGAGTTCAGTCTTTCGAACAACCCAAGAGAGAGCACTTCATTTGAACCTGGTAAAGATAAGAAGCATGAGAACGATGGTCTTGGTTTGCGCAGCATGCGAGAGCGCATTGAATCACAGGGCGGTACATTCAAAACATTTGCAGATGATGGATTTACAGTCTTTGCAACAATTCCAAAAAAGGCAGAACAGATCTAAAAATCAGTCATTCAAAAAGTAGTGACACAGAAAGCGTGAATAGAAATAAAGCCCTAAGAGCAACAAAAATGATATTAAAAATAACCAGCAACAGATAAAAAATCAAGGAAATTATGGGTGATAAAATAAAAACAATCGTTGTAGACGACGATAACTTCATAGTGGAGAGTCTCAAGACAATTCTCAATGCGCAACCAGACATCGAATTTGCAGGCGGTGGCACAAGTGGGTCTGAAATTATGAATCTATATGAAGAGTTTTTGCCCGATGTTGTGCTGACAGACATTCAAATGCCAGGGACAAATGGGCTTGAGGGAGCCGAACAGTTGCTAAAAAAGCACCCAAATGCGAAGGTTCTTTTCCTCTCAACTTTTTCCGATGAAGAATACATTGTTCACGCTCTGAAAATAGGATCATATGGATATTTAATCAAACAAGATGTTGCATCAATAGCCCCCGCAATTCGAAGCGTAGCAGCAGGTCAGCGCGTGCTTGGAGATGAAGTTATGGGCTACATTGAGGGTCTTTTTTCAAATAAACAAGCCCCAGCAAAAACTGGGGTTTCACTGGAGACACTTTCATCATGCGAAACTCTTGCTAAAGCTGATTCGCAAAATAAAGCAAATAAATTCAGTGAAGGAAAACTTGAGGGTTTTGATCTCACTCCTCGAGAAAAAAGCATCGTAATTGAAATCGCAAAAGGCTTTGATAATTCAGAAATTGCTAAACGTCTTCATTTGAGCGAAGGCACGGTACGCAACAACATCAGCAACATTCTGTCTAAGCTGGACCTAAAAAACCGCACACAAATCGCGATTTTCTATTATCAGAACTAACCGAGCAGCCAGTTCAAAGCACAACCCACTAATGCAAAAAATAAAAATTCGGGATTTGATGGCGGGATGTACGAGACTTGAACTCGCGACCTCCGACGTGACAGGCCGGCGCTCTAACCAACTGAGCTAACACCCCGCTTTGCGAGAAACACTTCATTTGAAGTGCGATTAGTTATTATACATGAAGTTTAAAAAAGTCCAAACAAATTGCCAATTTTTTAAAACTGTTTTGTTCTGGTGATTGTAACTAAAGGCGTCTCAATTTGAAAACTCTCGAGAAGTTTATCGATTCTCAACGCTCCAGCCTGTGAAGAACGCAGCGTACAAGTGAGATTCTGCCCCTCAATGGTTGGCATCTCAACAAGGTAATCATCGACATTTAGAACTTTTAATTTCTTTTTTCTAACAACCTCAATCGTTTCAGGAACGTCAAAATCGGGAATTTCCCCGTCATAAACACACTCATAGACACTGTTCTCAAAAACAATAGATGCAGCAGGAGCCTTAATGTCGATGTATTTGCAATCGATCACGCGCAAACCTTCAGAACTCGCTTTCTGCAAGCTTTTAAGCGCATCGTTGACATTCACATAATCCTTCAAAATCACGTCTGCAATTTCGCCTGTTCCTCCAACTCCAACTGGCAAAGCGCTGCCAAACGACAGCTTCATGTGCGGAGAAAAACCTTGGCTAACCGCAAATGGCAGCTTTGACCTGCGCACAACTCGCTCAAGTGCACTAGTCACCTCAAGATGAGAAAGAAAAGCGAGGCTGCCAAGTTTCTCAAAAGTCATTCGCAAACGGAATCTTGCAACCGCCTCCATTATTCCTCCCCCTCATATGCAAACTCTCGAACTCCCTCAATGTGATTTCGACAAGGCAAATTCCAACATGCAGCACATCTAGAACATTTAACTCCAACCGATGTGCAGTCAGGCGTGGTTGATTCGTTTTTCGATTTCTCAAGTTCAGAAAGGAGAAACTTTTTGTCGATGCCACAACCAATGTGATCCCAAGGTAGTGGCTTTTCCACATCGAAAGTTTTGTGAGCTTCAACTTGCAGGTCAATTCCGCAAGAATCAGCAGCAAGTCTCCAAGCATCTTCGTTAAAGAACTCACTCCATGCATCAAAACGAGCGCCGTTGAGCCATGCTTTGTAAACCACATCAGCGATTTCGCGACCTCCACGCGACATTACAGCTTCAATGAGGGAGGTTTTTGGCTCGTGATAGGAAACATTGATTACGCGGTGCTTGAGCGATGTTTTAATTAAATGAGCGCGGCGATATGCCTCGTCTGAATCAATTTGCCCGCACCACTGGAAAGGCGTGTTTGCCTTTGGAACAAAAACAGCTGCCGAGAGCGAAAGTGACAAATTGCCCTTCTGCGACTTGTCAACATTGTCTAGCATCACCCTGTAACATTTTTCCGCAAGTTCGGCAATTCCAATGACATCTTCATCAGTTTCACCTGGAAGACCAATCATGAAATAAAGCTTGCATCGACGCCAGCCAAGCTCCATCGCATGTTCAATAGAATCTAGCAATTGCCGTTCGGACACATTTTTGTTAATTATGTTTCGCATGCGCTGGGTTCCAGCTTCAGGCGCAAGCGTTAAACCCCCGCGCTTCGCTCCTGCAACAAGTTCCGCCATCTCAACGCCAAAAGAGTCAACGCGCTGAGAGGGAATTGAAACTCGAATTCCGCTTCCAGGCTTGGCTACCTCTTTATTTAAACGAGACAAAATTTCTTTTATTTGAGAGTGGTCTGTTGAAGATAGAGAAGTCAAGGAAACTTCCTCATAGCCAGTCTCTTCGATGCCGCGCTTCACTGCGTTCACAATGTTTTCAACGCTGCGCTCGCGAATTGGGCGATACATCATGCCTGCTTGACAAAAACGGCATCCACGCGCGCAACCGCGCAGGATTTCAACATTCAAGCGGTCATGAACGATGTCCATGTAGGGCACAATAGCAGGCTCCCAGGCGTCGCTTTCCGCAAAGCCAACATACACACGCTTTTCAACAAATGCAGGCGCGCACGAACCGTCCTTCGGCACCACATGACCTTCTTCATCTTGCTCATATTCAGAGGGGACATATGTTCCAGGAATTTCTGCCAAACGACGAACAATTTCAGCACGCGAAACACCCTCATTTCGCAAATCTCGAATGAAACGAAGCGCTTCAGGCAGCGATTCTTCACCTTCTCCAATCAGACAAGCGTCATAAAAACTGTAAAGTGGCTCAGAGTTGTAGGTGCAAGGTCCGCCACCAATAATAATTGGGTCGTTTTCTTCGCGCTCACTAGCCAGAACAGAAATCTTGCCAAGGTCGAGAACTTCGAGAATGTTAGTGTAGGCTAACTCGTGTGGCACTGTAATTCCAACCGCATCAAAATCCTTGAGAGCTGTGTGAGTTTCCAACGAGAAAAAAGGAATGTCTCTCTCGCGCATTTTTTCAATCATGTCAACTGCTGGCAAAAAGCCACGTTCGGCAAACATTCCGTCTTCTGAATTGACAGCATTGCACAGAATGCGAAGAGCCTGGTTCGGCTGACCCAATTCATAGGTGTCGGGATAAATCATACAAAAACGAAAATTAACTTCGTCTTCGGGCTTTATTGTGACACCCCATTCGCCACCAAGATAGCGCGACGGTCGCTCAACCTCGCGAAGAAGTGGCGTAATCAATGAATCCATGCTGGATTTATAAACTCTGCTAGGCATTTTTTCCTTTTATGTTGAAAGAACAAGAAGCATGTTCCCAAAATCTTAAAATTCCACAACTGATTTTAACGGCAAAAGGAATAAAGAACAAAATCGGGTGAGAAAGAAAGAAAAGGGTCCACTCAAGTAAAATCAGCAAACGAGTTTAATTCTAATCTCTACCTAGCCCTATGCCCTGACGGTCGCGGCTATTTTAGATGCAATTGGTTTTACTGCATCGCTAGCAACCTTTGAGCCCTCTAGTGTCTTTTTCAAAAGCTCTACGACGCCATCGATGTCCCCGCCGGCCTCGAAATAGGAAACTAGGGCACGACCAATGACTTCAGTAGTTCCAAGCGCAACAACTCCAGAGATAACAAAGGCAGGAAGAGGAATGATTTTGTTAGTAATTTTGAAGACCTTTTTGCCGAAAACCGCAGCAACCAAAACGCCAGCAGCTTCTTTTAAAAGGTTTAAGTCAATTTTTTTGCCGTATACAGTGGCAATTTGTCCAAGCATACACAGCTGATTCAAAAGCATGATTGGAAAGTCAGCTTTTGACAAAAACGGAACAATTCCAACTGCGGTGTTTTCAATTGCAGTCAAGTGAACAATTTCCATAGCAAGCGGACGTGCAACAAAGGGAAAAGCAGCTGCAAAAGCAAACTTTTTTCCAACACAAACGTTAGCAATCCATGTGCCAAGTTTCTTCTTCATAATCGCGACCGATTCTTTTTCTTCGGGATTCAAAATGCAGTAATCACCTGCTATTTCTCTTTCCGCAAGGAAACTTGAAACAGACGACGATGTGGATCCATCAAAGACAATGTAGCAAGGAACAGCCATTTCGCGAATTTTGTATAAAAGATCCACCACAGAAGAAGTGTCGCATCCAACAATCACAGCCATGTCGGCGGAACGGTCGACGTTCACATCGTTTTTGTCAAAATAGCAAATTTGCAAACGAACATTTGGAACAGATGTCATGAAAAGGTTGCGAACTACTGTCGACGCCTCGTTAGAAGCATGATTGTCAACAAACAACAAAACATTTAGAGTCATGTCCTCAAGTTTTGAGATTTTGGCGATTTCGGCACCAACATTTTTGATGTCTTCGGTCTTTGGGACATATTTTTTCATAATTGAATTGACCTGTTTTAACCTAGATTGTCTTGGCATATTTCACACCTTTCGACATAGTTGAACCGCCGCCAGCAATTGACTTGCGCCATACATTTGCGACGAGGCCACAACAAGTGAAATTCACAATCATAAACGATGAGCCGTAACTCACAAATGGCAACGGAATTCCAGTGATTGGCATGACACCACAACACATTCCGATGTTTTCCAAAATTTGGAAAAACCACATCGCACTAATTCCTAAACATATTAACATACCGAATAAATCGCCTGAATCGCGACCGATTCTCATAGTTAAATATAAAAGAGCCGCATAGAAAGCAAGAAGCACAAGTGCACCAACAAAGCCGAGTTCTTCGCACAAAACACAAAAAATAAAATCGGTTGGGGCTTCAGGCAAAAAACCAAGAGTCGACTGCGTAGCGCCGCCAAGACCCTTGCCAAAAAACCCTCCAGAACCAATAGCAATCATTGCTTGATGCAAGTTGTAGCCTTCACTTGAAGTGTCGGTGCCGCTCTGATTTAGAAACACAAACAGACGGTTTCTCTGATAGTTTTTCAAAAGCTTGTATTCAACTGTGCCATCTGATGCTGTCGTTTTCAAAACTTCGTCAAGGGCAAGCAACGCGAGAAAGGCAACAACGATGAGCCCGACTGTCATGAGAACATAGCGAGCTCGAGCGCCACCCATTATCACAACCACTGCTGAAATGACAAGATACACAAGTCCTGTGCCGAGGTCAGGCTGAGTGAGAATGCATATGAATGGAATCGCAAGCATGCCTGCTACTTTGCAATATTCCTTGAAGTCGTCAAGTTTTCCGCCATATTTTGCCATGAGCGATGCGCCATAAAGAATGACTGTGACTTTAGCAAGCTCACCTGGCTGAAACTGCATTCCAATTTTCACCCACGAACGCGCACCCATCGCTTCAACGCCAATCACTGGCAAATGCGGCGATAAAATCATCGCTACAGTCAAAATTAACAGTGGGATGGTCATCTTCTCAAAGACCTTGTAGTCATAAAAATAGGCCGCTAAACAGCAAACAATGCCAATGCCAAGACCCATCATCTGCCGCATGAACGAATATTCGTCATTTTCAGAAACAGCCGAATAGCAAATGAGCAAGCCATAGCTAACTAAAAGAAAAAGGACAATGAGCAAAGGCACGTTAATCGCGCTTAACCAAGACGGAAGCTTGGCACCCGGTGCAGGGATTTTGCGCACATGCTTGTGCTTTCCCCCGGTCGCGGAAAATCCGCCCACGTTATCTAATGTTGGTAGCTTAGCCAATTTGCTCCTAGCTGTTCAGTCGTTCTATATCTCACTCTAAACTAATCTTCACTTGCGTCCAAATTAATTGCATGCAAAATGAGTCTGTAGCACCCACTGTAAACATCTGCATACATTCAACCCCATGCAGATGTGACCACGTGGTGTCGCTTGCTCTGGCAAACGCATCCACGCTTCAGCTTTAGGCAACTAACCACTTGCGGGCTAATTTCCGCGAGCACCCAAACTTGCACCTGGGTTTGCACCGCTGATCAATTCCTCACCAGCATAACCTGCGATTGAACCAACCTCTAAAGTCGCATCTCCTTCGCCTTTAATTGCCGCGTTCAAAACGTTGCAAACGATTGGAGCAGAATCAAGCGTTGCCGAATTGCCATGCTGCAAGACGCAAGCACAAACATATTTGGGTTCATCATAGGGTGCATATCCCACGAATAAGGTGTCTGGAATTTCATTGGCGTGTTCTGCAGTGCCAGTTTTGCCTGCAACATCTATGCCAAGGTCGTCACAAACTCCCTTCACATTCTTGTCACTTTGCACCATGTCATGAAGCGCATCTTGCACAAAATGCAAGTTCTCCTCGTTCAAATCGGGCTGAACAAGAGTTTCAAGTTGAGTTTCAACAACTGTGTCGCCCTCTGAATTCTTGATTGCTTTCACAAGATGAGGCTTCATGGCCTTACCAGTTGCAATTGTAGAATAGGCGCAAGCCAACTGAATTGGCGTCACCAAGACGTCGCCTTGACCAATAATCATGTTAGTGTAGTCGCCAGCAACCCAGTTTCCCTGCGATGGGACATTTCTCCAGCGCTCCTTTTTCCACTCAGGCGTTGGAATTCTACCCCCAGCTTCATCTGACAAATCGATGCCAGTTTTTTTGCCCAAATTGAAAAGCTCATAATATTCCTGCAATGCAGTGTCAGAAACGTCATTTGAACCTGCCGACCCATGCAAAAAGAATTGTTTAGCAATTTCATAAAAAACCACGTCGCATGAAACGACAATGCCGCGATGAAGATTGATGTCACCATGGCCTGTTAAAAGCCAGCATTTCTGAACATCTCCTGAGCCAAATCCGTCCCACTCTCCAGTGCAACTATATTCCGCAGTCTCAGAAGTGAGTCCATATTTCAACCCTGCCATTGCCGACATTGATTTCATTGTTGAACCAGGCGCATAGCCAGAAGAAATGGAGCGATTGAGCATTGGGCTTCGCGATTCTTCCTTCGAATAAAGGTTCCAAATTTCTTCAGGAATGCCATCGGTGAAGTGATTGGGGTCATATGTTGGGAAAGAGGACATGGCAACAATCCCACCAGTTTCTATTTCGATGCAAACCACAGCACCCGTGGACGCCTTGCCGTCGTGACATTTGTCAGCAAGCATGCTGTCGGCGATATATTGAGCATGAGCATCAAGAGTGAGCTGCAGATCACTGCCTCGAACAGCAGCAACCTCATTTTTGACCTCGACTATGTTGCCATCGGCATCAACACGAACTGTGCGCTGCCCCGCATCGCCAGAAAGCAAACTGTTGTATTGTTTTTCGATGCCGCTTTTTCCATTTGAAACATCGAGTGACAATGAATGGTCTTCAGAAGATGCAACCTCCTCTTCCGTTGGATAGCCCGTGTAGCCGAGAACGTGCGCGGCTAAAGCTCCATATGTATATTTCCTGACAGTCCTGTTTTCCACAAAAACACCAGGTAGACGGTCTTTGTGTTCAAGCACCCATGCAATGTCGCGATCGCTTGCCTTGTCGGAAACTACGCGACGGCTCTGTGCTCCGGCAGTCGAATCGAGAATTCTTTTTCTCACAATTCCAAACGGAATTCCAAGAACAGCGCTCAAGCGACGCATAACATCGGAGTCGTCAGATACATCTTTTTCAGCTACAACAGCCGAAACGTTTTCAGAATAGGCAAGCGTTCGGTTGTTTCGGTCGCTAATTACACCGCGCGATGCTGGTGTGTTCACAACGCGATATTGGTTCTCGTTTGCAGCCCTTTCATAGGAATCTTGATTAAAAAGCTGCATTGATGCAAGTTTCCCCAAAAGAAGAGCGAATACTCCACCTGTTACAGCCCCAAATCCAACAATTCTTTTTGAAAGTCGCTCTGTAGCAACCTTGTCTTTGTTTTCGTTTTTCAGTTCGATGTCATCGACTTTTCTCTCGGTCGAAATGACCTGCTTCGCGCCTACCTCTCTGACGTCCTTTTTGACGGAAGTCGCATTTTTCTGTCGTGAATCAATTACTTTGAGAACGCAGACTACAACTAGTGCCAGAATTACTGCAGTGATTATTGCTATTAATAAAGCCTGAAGCATTTAGATTCCTTCGGCGGCCACTCTAAAATGATGACTTCCACGCATCTCGAGAATCGTCGACGAGAATCTTCGACAAAATGAGAAGAAAAAGAACGGAAATCACACCATCAAAAATCAAAGACCAAAGTGCTCCCGATGTAAATGCTGTAATGAGTGAAATTCCAGGAGTGGCCACACCAACAATCAGGCAATGGAGCAAATTAGCAACTGCGCATGCAACAAATGCAATAACAGATTTCTCAAGTGTGCCAGAAGAAGTGATGTTCGCCGAAACAGAAACGCAAGTCGCGTTAATGAGTAAAAAGATTAGAGTGAACGCACCAACTGGGCCGCCATGCGTTAAGTCCATGATAATTCCCAAAAGAACACAAAGAATAATCTTTGGATTCTCCCTCAAGGCCAAAGAAATTGCTACGACATATGCAAGGCAGAAGTTTAGCGTCGTTCCCCCGATGGGGAGAGAAGGCGACACTATTAGCTGAAGCAACAGGACAACCACCACACACACTATGTTTATCATGATTTTTTTGTTCATGCTAGTTTGACCCTCCACCGCTCGAAGAGTCGCCGCCTGCCGACTTAACGATTATCACTTCCTCATATGTATTTTTGTCGGTTTGTTTGATTGTCGCTTCAAGACTTCCATCTTGAGAATTTCCTGTCACCTTAGTGACAGTTCCAATAATAATTCCTTTAGTAAAACTTCCGCCAAGGCCACTTGTGATGATGATGTCGCCAACCGAAACATTTGTTCCAGCAGAAATGTTAGAAGCAACAATCAAGCCATCGAGTGAACCTTTAACCACACAGGTCGCGCGCGATGACTGAATCATCCCAGCAACGCCCAACTGCGGGTCGGTTAACAAACGAACAACAGAGGTTGTGTCGGTGACAGATGTGACCTGTCCAATCACACCAAAGGAAGCACAAACTGTGGCACCAACAAACGAGCCATCATTTGTTCCAACATCAACTGTGATTGTCTGATTCCAATTCTCTGTAGTGCGGCCAATAACATGACCACCAACTCCATCAATGCTATATTGATCCTTCAAGTTCAAAAGTTCCTGCAAACGTTGCGCTTCCTGACGATATTCTTCGCCCTTCGCGACTTGAGCTGTGAGCTCAGCATTTTGTTCTTTTAAAGACGAAAGTGTGTCTTGACTTGCACTGCTGTTTTCCGCATCTCTAGAAACATCATTGCCGGTGTTTGATGCCGATTGAGAAACTACAGAAAGAGGACTTAACGCCTTGGTGACGTTTTGCTGCGCCGCATGCAAAATTCCGCTGTCTCCCTCGCGAGCCCAAACACCCATCGAAACGACGCACAGAAGAGCAATCACCGCAAGAGTGACTACATAAACTATTGGTGTCTTATTGTGAAAATTATCGTTCATGTGACACAAAACCCCAGTAAAGGGCGCACTTTTAGCGAGTGCGCATCAACGTCTGACGAAGTGCTGTTGGCGACTCTAACACTTTCAAGCAACCGTTTACAACATTCGTGAGCGCAGTGTCACTGCAGAAAACTGGAATGTCAAGCTCGGCGGCAAGGTAGTTATCTAGGCCAGTTAATAGGCCACCGCCGCCAGTTAGCAAAATTCCATTTGAAATAATGTCAGACGCAAGGTCTGGGTTTGTTGACTTAAAAGTGTCTTTGATGTGAAGCACCATTTCTTCAATTTGAGGAAGAAGCGCCGCGCGTACATCTTCAGACTGAATCGTAACTTCTTTTGGTTGTTCGGTGTAGACATCCTGACCAGAAATAATCATGTCGCGTTCATGACCATCAGGGAATTCCGTGACCGAACCAATCTTGATTTTAATAACCTCGGCTGTGCGCTCACCAATCTTAATCCCGAGAAGATCGCGCAAGTGCATAGCAATCGACTCATCAAGACGATTACCCGCAAGACGCAAAGAACTTGAGCTCACGATTCCGCCGAGAGAAATAACTGCAACTTCAGTTGTGCCGCCGCCGATGTCTACAACCATCGAACCAGTCGGCTCGGTTACAGGCAAGTCGGCACCCATTGCCGCCGCCATTGGTTCTTCAATCAAGAATGCCTGGCGTGCGCCTGCCTGAATAGCCGCCTCAAAAACGGCACGCTTTTCTACAGAAGTAGCACCGCAGGGGATGCAAATGACGATTCGTGGCTTCTGCTGAAAAACGCTGCTCTTCTCAAAGGCGCGGTCGATGAATGCAGAAAGCATCGCCTCGGTGATGTCATAATCAGCAATTACTCCGTCCTTCAAAGGATGCACTGCAGTAAACGCATCAGGCGTGTGATTAATCATGTTTTTAGCCTCATGACCAACAGCCAAAACGCGCTGCGTGCTTTTTTCGATTGCGACAACGCTTGGCTCGTTAATAACGATGCCTTGTTCACCAACGGCAACAAGAGTGTTTGCCGTTCCAAGGTCAATCGCCATGTCAACAGGCTGACCAAATGAAAATTTCGGTAATTTATCGATGAAGGACATTAAAAAATCCCCTTATAAATCGCTCTAAACGTGGACTTAAATTTTAGCACACCAAAAAAACACACATTTTTTACGCGGGCCCACAGGGGCAAAATACAACTAGTAAATTACATCTTTCTATAATTTTAATCTGCTATCAGAATTAGAAGGAAAGCATTCTAGATTTAATTGGAATTTAGTGAAGTCAATCTTTAAATAACAAGCAATCAGTTTGTAAATAGTAATACTAGAAATTTGGTATGAATGACTCCTTGCAAGTTTCGCCTTCCTGCCAAAAATATTCTTCAATCCCAAGGCTGTCTGCAAAATCAAGAACTTCTTCATATTCTTCATCAGTAACAGATCTTCCCAACTCAGGATGCTTTCGCAGCACACGCGCCGACCATTCATCTCCTGAATCAGCTGCTGTTTTCAACACAGGAGTGTATTGGTTCATTATCGAAAGCGTGACTGAATCGCCGAAGTTGTTGAAAACATGCTTAATTACTTTCTTGGAATCTTCAACATGACCTGGCAAAATCAAATGACGAATGATTACCTCGGGCTGCTTGTCGTTTGCTCTGCTAATCTCATCTGAAAAAGAAGAAGATGTGTCTCCACCTTTATCAAGCATGGCTTTAATTGAAACCGTCGCAACTTTGCAATAGTTACTAACTGCCGAGAGTTCTTTTCCAAGTTCTTCTGAAAAATATTTGAAATCAGTTAAATAGATGTCGACGAATCTGTTTAATCTGTGCACGGTTTCAACAGTCTCAAAACCTGAAGTGTTCCAAACAATCGGAATGTCTAACTTGCCGATAATTTCCACTTCATCAGCAAGTCTGACATGATTTCTAAATTTGCTGACCGCGCCTTCACTTGCAAGTCTGACATGATTTTTAAATTCTCCACCAGAGCAAAAGTGCCCTGTTCTGACATCATTTTCACACACATTATTTGGAGATGCAGTGTAGCTTCTAGAACTGTCTTCGACCAAGCCAGGTCCAGTTTCGCTTGCAAGTCTGACATGATTTTTAAAAGTCAGGCGACCGACGAGTGTCAGAGCTTGTTCAATTTGAGGAAGGTAGTGAGTTCCCGTTACAAGGTTAATATTGGTAGCTCCACGTGCTTGCAAATCAAGCATCATATGTGCGAGTTCAACCTGAGTGACTTCATTTCCTTTGCCTTCACGCGAAATTTGTCTATTTTGACAATAAACACACTTTAGTGGACAGTGCGAAAAGAAAATTGCTCCACTTCCATGCTCTCCCGTAATTGGAGGCTCTTCCCACATGTGCAAATCGGCAAGCGCGACTTGCGCAACCTCACCAGCCCCACAAACTCCAACTTTTCCTTGCTTGCGCTCAACCCCGCATTTTCTTGGACATAATTTACAGCCAGAAGTTGTAGCCCTACACGTTTGTTTCTCGTTTCTAGACGGTGACTGCACATTAACAACAAGTTGAGCTTCCATGGCGGTTTTCGCGCACTGCAAAAAATCAACACCCCTAGAACTCAAAGCATTGGAGGAAGACTCTGAATTGTTATTAGAATCAAAAGGCGCACCAGAAGTTGCAGCCATAGCGCTAGCTTTTCCAATCTCGCTTGAAAGGTTTAGAGACGGATCAGCAGGTTTGTTCGTCATGTTCTTTAATTTTTTGAGGAACGTGTTTCGTGTCAGGAATTATTGCAATGTCGCCAGTTGAACAAGGGCAAGTGTCTTCGCTGCCTTTTCCCAAAGCACAAACGACACATTTACAATTCATGTCAGACTTCAACACTTCTTCCGCTTTTTTAAATGCAAAATCACAAGCATCATCACGGTTAGGAATAACGCCATGCGCTGTGCCACTAGGCAAATTAGCTGCTATTTTTTGCGCGAACTCTGTTGGATCTTCAGCAAAAGGCTCATCGGAAGTCACAACCACGAAGTCGCTGTTCGCGGCAGCTGCCTCTGGAAGTTCAGTCTGACGTCGCAGAGCTTTTCCGGAGCTACAACCAAAATAGGTGATAACAAATGCGCCAGGATACATCTCGTTTATGGCTTTGAAAAACTTCAGATAGGAATCTTTAGTGTGAGCATAATCAACAATCCCCACAAGCCGACCGTCTTTTGACGTGCTCACTTCCATGCGTCCTTCAACCCCCACTTCGCTAATAGCTTCAATCGAAGTGTGCTCATCAAGCGACAACAGCTTGCAAATTTGCAGGGCACATGCAGCATTTTCTTTGTTGTAGGAACCGCACAACTTTAGCTTTCCATCGAAATCATCACCCGAGAAAGTCACAAGATTTATGTCTTCATTGCCTTGAAGCTCGCATATTCCTTCATTAACAAACTGTTCAACCTCAGGAAGCAGTGAAAGATTTTTGTTAACAATCAAATTCTTGGAAACTTCAGCAATTTTGAACTTTGACGCGACATAGTCTTCGATGCTTGGATGCTCAATCGGCGCTATGTGGTCAATTCCAACGTTTATCAAGGCGGCGACGTCAACACTCAACCCCCAAACGCGATCATATTTCAAACCCTGCGATGAAATTTCCATAACACAATGCTTGAGCCCGTTTTCAACCATTTCGTGCAGATAACGATAAAGATAGGGCGGTTCTGGCGTTGTGTTAGGTGGCTCAATTGTGTCTTTACCATTAAAAACATGATGAGTGCCAATGAATCCACATTGCATTCCGCAACACTTTTCTACCGCGCTTTTCACGAAAGAAGCGGTCGTAGTTTTGCCTTTTGTTCCGGTAATGCCTACGATTGTTAGCTTTTCATCGGGGCTTCCCCATGCAACTTTTGAAGCAACCGCCTGCGCGCGTCGAATGTCAGAAGCAACTACACACGGCACTGAAGATGGAATGTCGAGTCTCATTCCCGACGCACAAACAACAGCAACTGCGCCTTTTTCAAGTGCTGACCTCAAAAACTCAGGCTTAAAATTCTTGCCTTTACAAATAAAAATGTTTCCAGGCTCAACTGCTCTAGAATCACAACAAGCACCACACACAACCACATCATTTGAGTTCAAGACGTCAAATTCTAGGCAAGCGTTTGCCATTGCATGTGTTATTTGAGAAAATTTGCAGCTCACGATGAGCACCTGACTTTACAAAGGATGAACTTTAGAAAAAGGCATCCAGGATTTGTCTTTTCTGATGACTTTTCCATCTCTCATTCCTTCGGTTAGCTTTGGGAAACCAGACCTGACTTCGTTTGACACAAACAAACGAATCGTTTCTTTGCAGAGCGTCAAAAAAGTTCCAAATGCGAAAACAACAGGGTTGTAGTCACTATGCTCCATCAAATAATGAGCCATGTGACCGCGGTTTCTCATGATGTGATAGCGGCTCATGTTGCTTGTGCTGTTGAGTTTGCGAACACTTCCCAGTTTGACATTTTTCAAAGGACGTGTTCTTCGCATAATAACTTCGTTAACTAAGAGCATTTTCGTGGCTTTAGAAGCAAGATAACCATAGACTGTATCATCCCAATAAATGAAAAAACGCGCATCAGGCAGCCCAATCGCCTTTACCACATCGCGGTGAAACATGCTCCCCTCAAAACACATCGTGTTCATCTCACGAGAGCGCTCTTCGTCACCGAATGCGCTTGGCGCAAAAGGATTCGGAATTCCCAACTTGTTCCAAAAATGATATTGCCAATAGAACAGCGAGCCATCCCAGTTATATTTTCTGCATTGAAAAACAGTTGCAGTCTCACTCAGAGTTTTTCCTGCATGAAGCTGTTTTTCAGCCTCACGCGCCCACACTTCGAGTCGCTCAAGCGCATTAGGTTCAACGGAAACATCGTCGTCCATGACCCAAATCCACTCATGTCCAGCATGATAGGCCTCTTCAACTCCCCTTGAAAAACCACCAGCACCACCTGTGTTTTCCTCCATGCCAATGTAGTGCTCGACATTAAATTCATCTGCAAGCGCTTTTGTAGCAGGAGAATTTTCGTTATCAATCATAAAAATCGCACTTGGCTGCACAGTCATGCTGCGAATAGACTCAAGCAGAACACGAAGCAAGTCGCGTCGATTGTATGTTGTTATTACAATTGCAACATCGGGGGCTGAATTGCCAACAACTTCAGAGGTTACTTCCCCGCTATGGGCTATATTTTCAGAAATTTGTTCCATTAGATACCTATTTACAAAACATGTCAGACTTAAATTTTAACAATAGTTTTCGCTGGGCAACAAAAAAGAAAAGCCCCAGAAAACTGGAGCTTCAGTTTGCATGAATTTTTAGCGTCTAATCAATCAAATGGCTGCTACAACTAACTTGAGAATCTAATCCTAGTTGGCTTTCACAGGATAGTGTTGAACGACTTGCGAATCTAGCCTCTGCGACGAAGGAATTCTGGAATGTAGTCGTCGTCTTGCTGAGGGTTAGAAGCGCTTCCAAAGTTAACACGTGCAGGTGCAGGAGTTGCAGGAGCAGGTGCTGCAGGTTTAGTCTCGGTTGATTGGAAGAGCCCAGAAGCACCGCCTCCAAAGTCGGCCTTAGTCTGACGAGGTGAGTTCTTGAATCCAGTAGCAATGACTGTGACTCGAACTTTGTCGCCAAGAGACTCATCAACAATTTGTCCATAAATGATGTTTGCGTTCTCGTCGGCACATGACTCAATTGTGCGTGCGGCGTCGGCAACTTCCGAAAGGGTGAGATCCATGCCACCAGCAATTGAGAACAAAACTCTAGTAGCGCCATCAATTGACGTCTCAAGCAAGTTAGAATTCGTGGCTTCCTGAGCAGCATCGAGCGCACGCGATTCGCCTTGACCAAAGCCAATGCCCATCATCGCAGTGCCAGCGTCCTTCATGACTGTGCGGATGTCAGCAAAGTCGAGGTTGATGAGACCAGGAATTGTGATGAGGTCGGTGACACCCTGAATGCCTTGACGAAGAGTGTCGTCAGCCAAGCGGAATGCATCAAGCATCGATGTCTTTTTATCCACAATTTCAAGAAGACGATCGTTAGGAATAACAATCATTGTGTCAACGCGAGAGCCGAGAAGTTCAACGCCTTGTTCTGCTTGATTTCTGCGAAGACGTCCTTCAAATGAGAAAGGTTTTGTTACAACGCCCACCGTGAGCGCACCAATTTCGTCGCGAGCAATTTCTGCAACTATTGGGGCTGCGCCAGTGCCGGTTCCGCCACCCTCACCGCAGGTAACGAACACCATATCGGCTTCAGCGAGAACCTCACGTAGAGCATCTCTGCTTTCCTCGGCTGCCTGGCAACCAATCTCAGGGTTTGCACCTGCTCCAAGTCCGCGTGTGATTTCCTCGCCGATGTGAACTGTTTTGTCAGCATTGCTCATCATGAGCGCTTGATTATCGGTGTTAACTGCTATGAATTCAACGCCCTTTATTCCAGCTTCCACCATGCGGTTAATAGCGTTTGTGCCGCCACCGCCAACTCCGACAACTTTAATGTTAGCTGCTCGGTCCAAATTTGAATTCGCCATCTTTCCTCCATGGGTTCAATCGGTGCATTTTAGCTGCGTTTAAAAGGCAGGGTATTCCCTACACACTGGTTTATTATAAACTTTTTTAATAAATCCCTGAATAACATAAAGTTCAAGAAAAATAGCCAAACAATTGACTAATTAAGAAACTCCGAAAGTTCGCAAAATAATTGACCTTCAAATTGTTCCCAAACTCATTAAAGAACTTATTCCCAAACCCATCGGAATTAAGAAAATGTTTTAAAGGACTTAAAAAAAGAGGTCTCTCTAAGAAATTTTGCTTCTAGAGCAGAAAAAAGCGCATGTGCAAAATTAATTCATGCACATGCGCAAACATAAACTAAAAAACTACTTTGATGCTAATCTTCTAGCTCCTCTGGGGAGTCAACGATTTCCACATTGTGTTCTTTTTCAGAAATGTCGCTGACAGGTCGTTCAAGACCTTCAATCTTGATGCCTTTCTTTTCAGCATAATCCCAAAGTGCCGCATGAATGCCCTCTTCGGCCAAAAGTGAGCAGTGAACTTTCACTGGTGGCAGACCATCAAGCGCCTCCATAACAGCTTTGTTTGTGACCTCTAAAGCTTCTTGCACTGTTTTTCCCTTAATGAGAGTTGTTGCCATAGAGCTTGTTGCAATTGCAGCACCGCAGCCAAAAGTCTTAAATTTCGCATCACGAATGACACCATCATCATCGATGTCGAGATAAATTCTCATAATGTCACCGCAAACGGCATTGCCGACTGTGCCACAACCGCTACAGTTTGGGATTTCACCAACGTTTCTCGGGTGGGTAAAATGGTCCATTACCTTGTCAGAATAATCCATTGCCATTATTATCAACTCCTAATTACAGTTAGGCACACCAGCGGCTTTGTAGCCGTCGATAATGCTCTCATATTTACCATTTTTGAAATCTTCATACAAAGGGCTCATCATGCGCAAGTTGCTAATGACCTGAGCGAGTGTGTCGCACGCAAAGTCAATGTCTTCTTTTGTTGTGTCTCGATCAAGCGTCATGCGCATTGAACCGTGCGCAATTTCATGAGGAAGCCCAATTGCCAACAAAACGTGAGATGGATCAAGTGAGCCAGAGGTGCATGCGCTGCCCGATGAAACGCAAATTCCATTGCCTGCCATTTGCAAAAGCATGCCTTCACCCTCGATAAACTCAAACGAAATGTTTACGTTGTTTACCATGCGAGGCTCCCATGCGCCATTAAGTTTGCAATGAGGAATTTCGCTCAAAATGCGTTTAATAGCATAATCGCGAAACTCCTTTTCCCGGGCCATATCTTCATCAAGAGTAGCACGCATGAGCTCACAAGCCTTACCAAAGCCAACAATTCCCGGCACGTTTTCGGTAGTGGCACGTTTGCCACGCTCCTGCGCGCCGCCATCTAAATAGTTTTGAACTTTAGCACCCTTGCGAATGTAGAGTGCGCCAACTCCTTTTGGTCCATGGAATTTGTGTCCACTGATGTTTAACAAATCGACTCCCAAGTCTTGAACATCGACTGGCATGTGGGCAAAAGCTTGAACCGCATCGGTGTGAAACATCGCTCCGCCTTGAGGAGACGTGCCTGCGCCGTGTTCATGAGCAGCTTTCGCAAGCTCTTTAATTGGCATAATCGTGCCAATCTCGTTGTTTGAAAGCATAATACTCACAAGAATCGTGTCGTCTCGAAGTGCTTTTTTCAAATCCTCGACTGACACAAGACCACCTTCGTCAACGGGAAGGTAGGTGACCTCAAAACCTTCTTTTTCAAGAGCTTGACAAGAATGCAAGACTGCATGATGTTCAACAGCACTAGTAATAATGTGCTTACCCTTGTTAGCATGTGCATGCGCAGTTCCTTTAATCGCCCAGTTGTCGCCTTCTGAACCGCCGCAAGTGAAAAAAAGCTCTTTTGGCGAGCAGTTTAGAGCGTCAGCCAACTTGCCCCTGGCGTCGCGAACTGCATCAGATGCTCTTTGTCCAAGCGAATAAATTGAAGAAGGGTTGCCATATTCTTCCGTGAAATAGGGAAGCATTTCATCGACTACTTCTTGACGCACGCGAGTAGTGGCCGCGTTGTCCAAATAAATTGTCTTCATTTTTACTCCCAGAACTAAATCTGCGTACTTTTAACACTAAAGAATATACACCCCACCAGCTATTAGTCAAGACAATTAAAAATATTTTTAATATTTACGCCGAACGGTGTGTTTTTAATGGTAGATAGGTTGAAATTCTTAAAAAATAAAACCTGTGCGAGCAAACAAAACAGCACTTGCGAAAAATCATTCTGAATTACCTAGAGCACCCCCCCCACAAATCTCGCTTTTGGTTGGCTAGTCTAATCGGGGAAAGGACGATAAACGGAACGCCCTCGCAAAGGTCTCTTTTGAGCGGCGCGTTATTGACGCCTGAGAGAGAAATTCTTAGGAACTTAATCAGTGCATCCGCGTTCGCACGTTGTCGAAGTCGCATAAGATGTCTAGTTTGGGCGCTCAAGCGCAACTATGAACTAAATTGGATGCGACTATGCTTTATTTTCTCGTTAACGTAATAAATAATGGAAAGCTCAGTAAATGTTGCGTTGAATGCAATTTTTCGCATCCAAACTAAAACGAAAAGCTTTTACATTTGACAGAAACAAAAAGGCGCCGTGGTTGCAGCGCCTTTTTTAATTGCAAGTTAAAGCTCGTGCCCTCCAAGGCTAACTTGAATGTCTCTAAAAATCTATCTTGAATAGATATTTAGAACCCTAAAGTGGCGTAGCCTATTCGACAGCAGTTGCGCCGAGGAACACAAGGCCAGTTGTGCCAATTGGTCCAAAGTTCTCGAGTTTGTTTGAATCGTAGGCTGTGCCTGTCTCGCGATGGAACAATGGATAAATTGGGCAATTCTCAGCAATGAGGTCGAAGCACTCATTCCAAGTTGACTGCTGCTTAGAAGAGTCAGATTCTTGACGTGCAGACTGGAGCTTGTCTTGGAGTGTCTTCCACTCATCGGTGCCAGCCCAGCATGAGCGGCCTTTTGTCCAAACATTGTCGCCATACCACCAGTTCATGAGGAGGTCTGGATCGTTGCCGAAGCATGATGGGTCACCAGGAGTGAGCATTACATCATATGGAAGAGTGTCATCAGATGGAGCAAGTTTTGCCCAGTCAATCTTTGTCTCATTGATTGTTACATCGATTCCAACAGCAGCGAGGTTTTCTTTAATTTGAGCAGCGAGGTTCTTTACCCAGTTGTTGTTAACCATGAGCTCGCAAGTGATTGACTCTTGTCCTGCTTCTTTAAGAAGTGACTTTGCCTTTTCTGGGTCATATGAGAAGACAGTTGATGCCTTGTGATAGTTTGCATATGTCTCAGGAAGGAACGAAGTTGCAGCCTTTGCGTGTCCTGCCATCTGGTTAGAAATTAGCTTGTCAACGTCAATTGCGTAGAAGAATGCCTGGCGAACTTTTTTGTCGTCGAATGGAGCCTTCTTTGTGTTGAACATGAGGAAAGGCAGTGCAAATCCAGGAACATATTCAACTGTCATGCCAGCACCTGTGATTTGGTCGGCATTTGCGTCAGGAACGTTCTCGATTGCCATTGCAGAACCGCTTGTTACAGCTGTTGTTCTTGATGTGTTGTCGAGAAGAATGTTCCACTCCATGCGCTCATTGTTAGCTGGTTTTGAGCCATTATAATTTGGGTTAGGAACGAAGGCGATTGTGCCACCGTCGTCGCCATTGATTGTTTCGTACATCCATGGACCAGTGCCGATTGGCATTGTCTTCAAATCATCAACACTCTGTGCTTTAGGGAAAATCTTAACAAGTGCAAGACGTCCTTTGAGAAGTGTTTCGAAAGCAAACTTCAATTTGAAGTCGACAGTTTCGTCATCTTTTGCAGTGACAGAGTCGATGAATGACAAGAATGCGCCATAGGTGTCATCTTTAATGTTGAGTTCGAATGCATTTACAACATCTTCTGCAGTGACTGCGGTGCCATCGCTGAACTTTGCGTCTTTGCGAAGTTTGACTGTGTATTCAGTGTCAGAAACTTTTTGTGGGTCGCCGTCTGCAAGTCCGTTGTATGTCTTGTAGTTTGTCAAATCGAGGTCATAAAGGCCTTCAAAAACATGCCATGTTGCTGCCAACATCAATGCTGAGCTGTTTCCGATTGGGTTGCAGTTTGTTGATGTGTAGGCTGGAGCAGCTGTGATTGTTTTAGCTTTTTGCTTGTCAGAAGAACCGGAGCTACTGCTAGAGCCGCTTGATCCGCATCCTGAAAGACCGAGTGCAGCAATGCCTGCTGTTGCTGCTGTACCAGCTAAAAAGGTACGACGAGAAAACTGTAGTTGATTCATGAGCACTACCTCTCCTTTTCTAATGTGCACGACCGTGCACTCCCCTTTTATGGCTCGCGTCCATAATGTAAATATTTTACATTGAGTGTATAAAGATAGTGTTAAGAACGCACCTAAAATAAGTAAAAGTACCTCTAAGAAACACAAACAAAAAACTCTGTCACTAACCGCTCAATGCAATAAACACCAGACAAAATCAGTCGACAATTTGATCCACAAGCGCTAATAGACGACATTCACCAATGAGTCAGAAGTCAATCTGAGGGTAAAGATTCGCGAAAACGCGAGATAAAACTATTGAGTTTTTGCGCACTAAAAAAAGATGTAGAAATTTAACTGAGAATTCAAATTTGCTTTAAACGGAGATGACGCTAAGTAACGTTGCGAATTCCCAAGTGAAGCGAGAAACAATGTGAGTGATGAGATTTTCAAGAAAAGCGAAAATCTGAGCTAATGCACTGCACAAGCGTTTGCAGGGCTAAGATGCCGTTCAGATTGGTTTGCAGCGTCAGGGTTCCCGTTTTTCGGTAGAAAAACGAAAAGATAGATGGTGCCCCCAACGGGAATCGAACCCGTGTCTCAGCCTTGAAAGGGCCGCGTCCTAACCTCTAGACTATGGGGACAAGAAACGACTTAATATTATACACGTGTGTTTGGTTTTTTTGTTACGATTTTTTTTCGTCTTTGAAACCCTTCATAATCCCAGGCAGTGCGAGGCGCTCCGGGGACAAAATTTTTAGAGAGAAGCGCAAAGGAGAGCTCTTCAGCCTTGCGAATTGCACCAACTGTCACCGGCATTACAAGTGAGGTGATTGCTTTAATTCGTTTTGAAAAACTTCCTCGCGTAAAATGAGCGCCGCGAAGTCGTTGGGCAGTAATCACGGTTTTGACTTCTGAATTTAATACAGGGACGAAGCGCAAAGCGAGTGCCAAGACAAATGAAAGTTCCGACACAGGAACTCCGATTTTTTGAAGAGGCGAAAACAGCTTGCCAAGCCCCTCAGTCAATTGCATTTGAGAAGTGCAAGCTAAAAGAAAAGCGCCTGCAAGAAGTGTCATGCAAAGCCTAACAGCATAAAGGCAGGAACGATAGATGCCAACACTATATATACAAAGACTTCCTAAAGCAAAAACCACCTCGCCCTCATGGATGACAAATGCGTTAAAAAATGAAATTATGGCAAAACCAATGAGCACAGGCAAAATTGAACGCACTAGAGAAAAAAAGTTGATTTTAGCAATGGCGCAGCAGGCGACCAGAAACACTGCAATTCCACAAAGAACCCAAATGTTAAAAAACGAAAACACACAAATTACAAAAACAACAAATGCCAAGATTTTGGCGCGCGCATCGCACTTGTGCAATATGCTGTTTCGACGGACATATTGCCCAGCTTTTATTTTTTTCCCTGATCCCATAAATGCTATCAACTATTTTTTCTTATTTTTGTTTAACCAAAGTTCATTTATTAAGATGCCTTAAAGCAATAGCAAAAATTTATGCATGAAGACGAACAACTTGTTCTGCAAGTTTTTCGACTTCAGAACTGTCATGCGAAACTAAAACAACCGCCTTGCCTTCTGCTTTCAAGTCACTAATGAGCTGATGAAGCCTCTCGACCGACCTACAGTCAAGAGATGCGCTTGGCTCATCAAAGCAAACATTTGGCGTCTCCATCGCCAAAACTCCAGCAATAGCTGCCATTCTTTGTTGTCCACCAGAAATCTTAAAAGGCGATTTCTCTGCAATTCCAGCGATGTCAAAATAGTTCAACCACTTGTTTACCGAGTCTTCAATTTCTTCCTTTGTGAAACCGATGTTTTCAGGTCCAAAAGCGACGTCTTTAGCAACAGTTTCAGCAAATAACTGCATCTCAGGCTTCTGCATGACATAGCCAATGAGCGAAGCGTGATTTTTAATTACCTTATGCTTACCTAATAGCTTCTTCTCCCAAAGAGGCTGACCTTGGAGTAACACTTCCCCTGACTCTGGTTTAATTACACCGCACATAATCTTTAGAAGCGTTGACTTGCCGGCTCCATTTGGTCCAACTATTGCTGTGCACTCGCCATCGTTTGCAACAAGCGAAAAATCGCTGAATAGCTTTCTGTTTTCAAAACCAAATGAAATGTTTTTTAACTCAATCAAAGCTCAATCACCCTATTTGCTTTTGCAATTTCACAAGGCTTGTGAGTAATGTGCAAAACTGTGCACTCGTTAGAAATTTTTTCTATTAACCTCATGCATCTTTTCTCATTTTGTTCATCGAGGAAAGCAGTTGGTTCATCTAGAACAACCAACCTTGGCTCTGAAGCAATTGCAGCTGCGATAGACACCAACTGCTGCTCGCCGCCAGAAAGCGTCATTGGATCTCTCTCAGCGATTTCTCCAAGCCCTGCTTTATCGAGCTCAAGCGCAACAAGCTCATCAATCCGTTCGACACTCAAGCACAAATTCTGAGGGCCAAACGCAAGCTCTCCTGCAACAGTTTCGGTTACAAGCTGAGTTGCAGGATCTTGTGCAACATATGCGATGCTTTTCCTGGCTTCTTCATAATTTTGAGAATTAACACCTAAATGATCAAAGCACACAAGTCCCATGAGCTCAACTTCACCAGAATCAGGAGAAAGAAGACCTGCAACAAGCTTTCCAAGCGTAGATTTGCCTGCCCCATTGCGTCCAATTAAAGCCACATGCTCGCCTTCGTCTAGCGAAAAAGAAAAATCTCTTATGACGAAAGAATGTCCCTCGTCATAAGAGAAAAAAATGTGTTTGAGGTCAGCGATTCGCAAGCTAGCCTAAAGCCTTCTTCAATGGAAGAAACACAAGTCCTGCAACAACGCTGTTGATGGTGAACTTCATTAAGTTGAACGGAAGAATGATTGGAACTATCATTCCTGCAACGGTCTCGACTGGAACACCTGTATAGAGAGGAGTAACAATCAAATTCATCACGGCGGCAGCTGCCGTAGATGCAACGACCGCGAGAATAAGACCAACAACGAGAGCCTTGTTTGTGCCCTTAGCTCGATAAATCATAGAACCAACAAGGACGCCTGCAAGCCCCATGATCAGGCTCATGATTGCGCCAGCAGGGTTCGTAAATAGACGGAAAACCCAAGGCAGTGCCACAACAACAGAACCAGTTGCAGGGCCATAAAGCAAAGCAGCGAGCAGACAGAAAATGCCCGAAGGGTCATACTTTAAAAATGGCGCTGCAGGAAAAATCGGGAATTCGATAAAACTAGTGACAATTGAAAGTGCTACAAAAAGCGCGCTCACAGCGACGCGGCGTGTGTCCCACTTGCCTCTTCCGTCTCCAGTTGAATGATTGCTGACTGCATAAGAATTTTGAGAAATGCTCATTTGAGCTCCTTTCGCTTTTCCCATCCGGACTTTTACCGTTGGTGCTGGATTCTCACCAGCTCGGCTCCCTCTCGAGAGTTCGCGGACTTTGAGACCATTGATTCTTAAAGGTCTAACACCGCCAGTGGGGAATTTCACCCCGCCCTAAAACGTGACTCCCATAATAGCAGAACTAAATAGCGATGGCACAAATAAAAACGGGGACCGTACGACCCCCGTTTTATGTTTTAACAAGTTTACAAGCTAAATTTAATCGCCATAAAATAGTTGACTAAATTCGCAAAATAGACAACTAGCAGCTATGCTTCAACTTTCTCTGTTTGAAGAAGTGACTTAAGCTCCTCAATGCGCTCTTTTTCTAGCGTCTTGGTTTCCTCTTGCGCAAGTGTCTTCTTAAACGAACCACAAATGGCAAACATTACGAGAATGAAAGGGAACGCTGCAACCAGAGATATGGTCTGCAACGGTTTCAAAGCGCCACTTCCGCCGCCACCAGCCATCAGCAAGCCAATGCAAACAACTGCGATGATGACACCCCAAAGAATCTTTTTGAAATTTGAAGGATTTAGATTTCCTTCAGAGGTGAGCATTGACAAAACATAAACACCACTGTTTGCTGAAGTGATGAAGAAGAAGAGGAGCGACACAAGAGCAACAAAGCAGAGGATTTGTCCAACAGGAATTCCAAAAACGCTATATTGTTGCAGAATCACGAACAAGCCAGCAGAAGGGTCAGCTACAGCTTGCTGTGCAGCCTCAATTGTCATTCTTCCAATTTCAACGAGGTTGATTCCAAGGTTTCCCATGATAGCGCCCCAAACACATGAAGCGATTGCAGGAACAAGGGCAACACCCAAAACAAACTCTCGAATTGTGCGTCCCTTAGAAATCTTAGCAACAAACACGCCAACAAATGGAGCCCATGCAATAAACCAAGCCCAGTAGAAAACTCTCCATGAACCAACCCAAGAATTAGCATCAGCATCATAACCACTAATGCCGAGTGAAACGCTAAAGAAATCACGAATATAATTGCCAATGCCTTGAGTTAAGCCGTTGAGATCGGCAACCATAGGTCCGATCAAGAAACATGCAATCATGAGGCCAATAGCGATGTAGAGGTTGGTGTCGGAAATGATTTTCATTCCCTTTTCAATGCCCGACACAGCTGATGCTGTGTAAATAACTGTGATGATCGCGATAATCAAGATTTGAACGGTCAAAGTGTTTGGAACACCAAGCATATAGTTCATGCCAGTGTTAATTTGGATGACTCCGAGTCCCAACGAAGTAACAACAGCAGCAACTGTTGCAAAAACAGCAATAATGTCAATCAACTTGCCAAGCCAGCCGTTCGCTCTGTCTTCACCAATCAAAGGAACAAGCATCACTGAAATCAGGCCTTTTTTGTTCTTCCTATACATGAAGTAGGCAAGGGCAAGGCCGACAACGGCATAGTTAGCCCATGGAAGAATTCCCCAGTGCATAAAAAATGATGACAACGCAAAGTCTGCTGCACCTGGCGTTGCAGCCTCAATGCCTGTGCCAGCTTGAGGATAAAGATAATGTGTCAAAGGTTCTGCAACTCCCCAAAACACAAGACCAACGCCCATGCCACATCCAAACAAAAGACCAAACCATGTGAAATTTTTAAACTCAGGCCTTGAATCGTCGGCTCCTAATCTAATTTTTCCAAATTTACCGAAAGCGCACCAAGCCATAAAGAAGAAAAACACAAGCATCGCTATGAGATATAGCCAAGCAAAATCGGATGTCAAAACACCGAAGCAAATGTTTGCAACAGCCGCGAAACTCTCGTTGCCAGCTACTGACCAAATTGCCATTGCGCCAACGATAATGAGCGAAATGATAAACACGGGGTTGCTCAGTTCTTTTTTATTCATAATTCACCTCTCTTAATTCCCTTCCTAAATGTGCGATTGTGGCGGATTTCTATTTATCTTTGAAGTTGCATGAGCAGAATAATAAAACGTCAAAGATAAATTTTGTTCGAACTAAATATGCGAATAAATCCGCCTTTTTCTAATGTTTATAAATAAATTCCTCCTTTCAAAAAGCTAAAAACAAATATTTAAAAGACCCTTCACTTGAAAACTCAATAAATTTCTCTCTCGATAATCCACTCATCACGAATTTCCCAAACACAGCCAACGTTATTCTGCATGTCATCAGAAGGTGTGCAACAGCGCGGCCAGCTGCGAATTATTTCGCTTTTAAATTGAGGAAACATGTTTCCCTTATCACTCATGATTAATGATGCCTCGTTAACAATTCCTGCATCACGCAGTCTTTTGTCATGAGCACGTTCATCGTTGTCATCAACGGGGACATACATGTAATTCAAAACATATCCCCACTTGTTGTAATCAATGATAAAGAGTTGTTCATCAGGTACATCAACTTTGAGGGAAACCTCACCTTCTGCCTCAGGAAGTCTGGCTTCTTCTGTGAGAGCTAGCCAAATTGGCAAATATAGGTCATCTGAAACTGTTATTTGTTTTCTAGCCTGATCAGTTAGCCATCGATAGGCCTGGATGTAATAGTCAGAAATTGTGTCTGACTTAGCACGGAGGAATTGCTCGCGGCAAATGAAGCTGCCGTTCGCTTCAAGTTCTTTTAGCACAAGAACATTTTGTCTTGTCCAAACTACCATTGCAACCCCTCCCTACACATCCGCAGTCGAACTTCAGACCGAATTAATTCAACAAAACAGAAAACGCTGAATTAATTTAGCTAGTCTAAAAATACATTATTTTTGAATATTTATCAAGATATTTTGAACAAAATTTGAAGCAGTTTAGGGAAACTGAACTTATCGCGATAACATTTGTTTCATGAGAAACATGCCATTACAGTCGGAAAATATGATTATTTAAACAAACTTTCAGCTATTTAAAAAATAATCTTCCTATTTTTGACAAACATGTTTAATTTAAGTATAATAAACGCACTTTGAGGGTATTCCTCATAAGCTGTTTGTTCACGTTTAGAAATGAGAGGAGTGTGAAATCGATGAAACTGGAGATTGGAAATATCCAAGTAAAAGACGTGGTTCTTGGAACAGAAAATTCTTTTAAGAATGGCATTCTTACTATAAACAAGCAAGAAGCTATTGACTACTTAAAAGAAAAAGACGACCACTTGACAGATGTTGACATTGTGATTGCTCACCCAGGTGACGACACAAGAATCTGCCCAGTCGTCGAAACTATTGAGCCAAGAATGCGCGTTGATGGTCGCACATTATTCCCGGGCGTAACTGATGATGTCGTGCCTGCAGGCGAAGGCGAACTCAAAGCTTTTAAAGGATGCTGCGTCACAGTTGTCGCAAAAGAATGGGGTTCATTCGGCGACGGTGTTATTGACATGGGCGGCGAAGGAGCAAAGCACACCTACTGGTCAAAACTCATTAACATTTGCTTAGTTGGTGACACTGACGAAGAATTCGAGAGACATGAACAGCAAAAATGCAACCATGCTCTTCGTTGGGCAGGCCACCGCTTTGCCGAGTGGATTGGAAAAATTGCAGAGAATGTCGCTGTGGAAGAGACTGAGGTTTATGAGTTTGACCCAATCTTGAAGCGCGATGACTCACGCAAGGAGCTCCCAAATGTTGTTGCTGTTCTGCAGCCTCAATCGCAAATGGAGGCATTGGGCTACAACGATCTTTGGTATGGATGGGATATGAATAAATATCTGCCTTCTTTCGTGAGTCCAACAGAGGTTTTCGATGGCGCAATAATTTCTGGCTCATTCATGCCATCGTCATCAAAATGGTCAACCTATGAGATGCAAAACTTCCCAACATTAAAAGAGCTCATGAAGCATGACGGCAAAGAATTTAACTTTGTAGGTGTCATCATGTCAAACTTAAACGTTGCTCTTGAACAAAAAGAGCGTTCAGCCATTATGGTTCGCAACATGGCCCTCAATCTTGGAGCAGATTATGCTCTTGTAACTGAAGAAGGTTATGGAAACCCTGATGCTGACTACGTTCGTTGCCAGGTGATTCTTGAAGACGCAGGCATTCCTGTTGTTGGTATTTCGAATGAGTCGGTTGGACGTGACGGATTTGGACAACCGCTTGTTACGCTCGACGAAAAAATGACCGCTCTTGTTTCCACAGGCAACGTTGGTGAGCTTTCTGACCTCCCAGCGTGCAAAACAGTTATAGGCAATCTTGAAGCACTGAACCGCGATGGCATGTCAGGATCTTGGGGTTATGACGAAATTCTCGGCAAATCAGGTCGTGACGATGGGTCAGTCATTATGGAAGACAACAACTGGTTCTGTGGCGACCACATTTCAGGTTTCTGCATTAAGACCATGAGAGAAGTTTAGGGGGTGCAACATGACTAAGAAAGTAATTGTTTACCTAAACCAATTCTTCGGTGGAAAAGGTGGCGAAGACACTGCAGATTATGAGCCAGAGCTCATAGAAGGTTTAGTTGGCCCTTCAGTGGCAATGAATGCTCAGCTTAAAGACGCAGAAGTAACTCACACAATCATTTGTGGAGACAACTTCATGGGCTCAAACACCGATGAGGCACTTGCAAGAATCGAGAAAATGCTAGATGGCCTCGAATTCGACATGCTCCTTGCAGGTCCTGCTTTCCAAGCAGGCCGCTATGGCGTAGCTTGCGGTAATGTTTGCAAGCTTGTTGCTGAGAAATATGGAGTTCCTTGCATTACCTCAATGAATGTTGAGAACCCTGGTGTTGACATGTTTAAGAAAGACTGCTTCATCATGAAGGGTCACAATGCTGCTGCTCAAATGAGAAAAGACGTTCCTGCAATGACAGATTTTGCAAATCGTCTCCTTGCAGGTGAGCCAACTCGTGGTGCCGATGAAGAAGGCTACTTCGCACGCGGTTGCCGCCATGAAGTTTTCCTCGAAGATGTTTATGAAAACACTGCTGCCTATCGTGGTGTGCAAATGCTCATCAAGAAAATCAAGGGCGAGGACTACCAAACAGAGCTCATCATTCCCAAAAAAGATCTTGTCCCAATTGCACCTGCAATCAAAGATCTTTCAGAGGCGACGATTGTTCTCTGCACAACAGGCGGCATTGTTCCAGTAGACAACCCAGACAGAATTCAATCTGCATCTGCCACTCGTTGGGGCCGATACAACGTGGCTGGTCTTGACAAACTACCTAACCGAGCTGAGGGCGGCTACAAAACAATTCACGCAGGATATGACCCTGCAGCTGCCGATGCTTGCCCTGATGTTTGCACACCAATCGATGCTCTTCGCCAATATGAAAAAGAAGGCAAGATTGGAAAGCTCGACGACTGGTTCTACACAACAGTTGGCACGGGAACAACAGAGTCTGAAGCTGCGCGCATGGCCAATGAAATGCTTCCTTTCTTTGAGGAAGAAGGAGTCGATGGCGTAATTATGACCTCCACTTGAGGCACCTGCACTCGTTGCGGTGCAACGATGGTTAAAGAATTCGAGAAGGCAGGCTATCCAGTAGTGCACATGTGCAACCTTGTTCCTGTTGCTCTCACGGTCGGCGCAAACAGAATTGTTCCAACAATCTCAATTCCATATCCACTTGGAGACCCAAACACTCCAGTCGAGGAGCAATACAAACTTCGTTATTCTCGCGTGGGAACAGCTCTAGATGCTCTCGCAACTGACTGCGATGAACAAACTGTTTTTAAAGTAAAGATCTAACTCCCTTGACTTTGCTTTAAATATTAACCAGCTCTTTCCCCGGGAGTCGGTAACGCTCAAAGGCTGCTTTCGGGCAGCCTTTTTTGTGACTAGAGCTTAATGACAATGGAAGCACAACTCACAAATGCCGCATATATTTCGCTTTTTTTGCTTGGATTAACACAAAAGCAAGCACTACGCACATAACACCGCTTGCTAGCATGATTTTATATGTATATATTGATGAAGTGTAAAAAAGAAAAATCAACACTTCATTTTTATAATTAAATGATCTTTAAAGAAGGATTCAGAAATTGTAATGATTTTAATCGCCGATAACCCAGAATGACATTACAATTTTGTCAAATACGATTAATGTAACAAAAACTCACTGTATAGCTGGTAAAACTATGGTTATATTAATTAAACAGCTCCAATTTGTTGTACAAAAAAACTGGTAAAATTTGAAAAAAAATAGCCTAAGGAGTGGTAATGGGCAGAACTAAATATAGCGAAGCTGAACGTGACAAAATCATTGTAATGTTCATTTCTGCTGCTAGAGAAATAATCGAAACAGAAGGAATTAAAAAAATTACTGTAAGAAAAGTTGCAGATCTAGCAGGGTGCAACTCCTCACTTCTTTATTTCTATTTCCACGACGTTGATGAACTTGTGACAATGTCATCAATGAGCTATCTAGAAAAATACACTCGCAGTCTTGTAGCGGATCTCAAAAACCTCGAAAATCACTATGATATTTTTCTTCACACCTGGGAAGTTTTTACCTTTTACGCACTTGACAACCCAGAAGTGTTCAACCAGATTTTCTTCTGTGAACACAAAGTGCCACTTGAAAAGATGATTCGTGAATATTATCGTTTGTTCCCTGCACAACTTGAGAATGTGGGAGCTAGCGTTAAAGACATGCTCTACCAAGGAACTCTAATCGAAAGAAACCTTGACATATTGCGGCCTCTTGTGACAGAAGGCATCATAAAGGCTGACAACCTCGACATGATCAACGATTTAATGCTCAGTTATTTCCACGAGATTCTCAGGCAGCGCCTTGCCTCAGATGGCGGCCTCATCGAATGTGAACAAATGCGCACACGCTTCATGAAAGTTGTCGAATACCTCGTCGAAAAAGAAAAAGTAGCAGCGTAGCGCACTCTACACATGCACTCATCGGCGCAATGCTAGCGCCTAGTGCTCATTTCACATTCGTCTTGACAAGCAATATTGCAGCCAGACTAAAGTCTATCAATTACTTTTAATTAGCTCCAAAAAATGTGCTCACAAGCAAAGCTCTAATTCAGATAGCTTTGTGCTTATTCCCACTCGCTAGCCAGAGTGCAAAGCATAATTGCTTTAATGGAGTGCATTCTGTTTTCCGCCTGGTCAAAAACAACAGACTGATTCGAACGGAAAACCTCGTCGGTCACCTCCATCTCAGAGATTCCAAACTGCCTGTAAACATCTTGAGCAACTGTGGTGTTTAAATCATGAAAAGAGGGTAGGCAGTGCATAAAAATACAGTTGTCGCCAGCACGTTTCATTACACGATTGTTCACTTGATAGGGGCTCAGCAGATTAATTCGACTCCCCCAAATATCAGAAGGCTCACCCATGGAAACCCAAATGTCTGTATAAATAACGTCGGCATTAACGCAAGCATCATCAATGCTTTCACTAAGAGAAATCGATCCTCCAGTAGTGGCGCAAGTCTCTTTGCACTCCTGCACAAGAGAATCGCTTGGCCACAATTCACATGGGGCGCATGCGACAAAATGCATTCCTAATTTAACACAAACAGCAGCAAGTGAATTCGCAACGTTGTTTCTGGAATCGCCAACATACACAAGCTTTCTTCCTTGTAGATTAAAGCCGAGTTTTTCCTGTATCGTCATCATGTCGGCAATCATTTGTGTTGGATGAGCATCATCGGTGAGTCCATTCCAGACGGGCACACCCGACTCTCGTGCCAAACACTCAACAGTTTCTTGAAGAAAACCGCGATATTCTATTCCATCATAAAAACGCCCAAGAACTTTGGCAGTGTCTTCGATAGATTCTTTGTTTCCCATTTGTGAAGAGGCAGGATCGAGATAGGTAACATTCATGCCAAGATCGTGAGCTGCTACTTCAAACGCACAACGCGTTCTTGTGGAAGTCTTCTCAAACAAAAGACAAATGTTTTTGCCTCCCAAATAGCAATGCGCCTCTCCATCTTTCTTCTTCTTTTTGAGCGAATGTGCCACAGAAAGCATTTCTTCAATTTCAGCAGGTGTGAAATCGACAATTTTTAAGAAAGACCTGCCTGTGAGAGTTGACTTCATTTTCTTTTCTCCAATGAAAAAACACGCCATATGCCAAGGCAGTTGGCGTGTTGTAGTTTGAACATTCTGCTAGCTTTTAGCCGACCCCTATTTTAAATCACAAACCTTGTGGAGAAGGGTCTCAAAACTCACTCCGCGCTCCATAAAATGCGGTTGTTTAGAGCTAACAATCATCGCATCATGCACAAAATCTCCTGCAAATTCTACACTGCGAACAAGCGAAATGCCTTTCATGATTCCGCCAAGGACGCATGAAGCATAAACATCGCCTGTTCCATGAAGCATATAGTTAACAAACTCGTTGCTAACCTCAACAATGCCGTCGACTTCTTCCCCGCCAACAAAATTGCGAATAACTGTCTCGTTTTTGCGCTGTATGCCCTTCAAGACAACATTTCTTGCACCAAGATCGAGAAGCGCTTTTACAAGTTCATGTGCGCGTTCATTTGTGATGTCGGTCCCTTCCCATTCATCTCCAATAGGAAGACCTAGAATAATTGCTGCCTCCGTTAGGTTTGGTGTCAATACGTCAGCACGAGCTGAAAGTTTTGCCATAGCGTCACAAAGCTCTGGGGTGTATGTTGGATAAACCTTCCCATGGTCTGCCATTACGGGGTCAACAAACTTGATTGCTTCTGGATATTTCTCATAAAGGGACTCAATAACCTCAACTTGCTTTGGGTCGCCCAAAAAACCAGAATAAATTGCGTCTATGTAGACATCAATTCCTTCCCAAGCCTTCAGATAGTCGTCAAGGATGTCAGTCGTGTCATGCATATACCAGCCAGGAAATGCAGTGTGAGAAGAAAAAAGGCCAGTAGGCACAGGACAAACGTCACATCCAGCAGCCGACAGAACTGGGATTGCAACGCCAAGCGAGCATTTACCATAGCCGCAAAGATCATGCACGGCAGCTATGCGTGGAATGTAATCTTTATCTCTAACATAAACCAAGTCTGACATTAGTAAAACCTTTCTGATTATTCTTCGTCATCGTCCCAATCGTCATCATCGTCATCATCCCAGTCATCGTCTTCTTCACGCTGGGCTTTTAACGCTTCTTGACGCTCCTTCAAGGCCTTTTTTGCACGCTTTTCCATAATCGCGCAAGCAAGGATGCTAATGAGCAATGCAGCGCCGAGAAGAATTGCTATGCCACCAAAGGTTTCGAAAAGGAAGTGATAAAGTCCGTCGAATGTTTCCAAAATGCGTCGACTCCTAATCAGAACAAGTTTCGATGATTTTATTTAGCGCACTAATTGAGCAATTAATAGCCCGTAGCGCGCGGATATCATCATAATATTTAAGCTCGATTTTTGCAAGGTCGGGAGCCACTTTCACTGTTTTTCCAACATATATTCGCGCTCCCACATTTCTAACCTGATCCTCTCCATCTTGTCGCTTCGATGCCGTTATTTCCTGAAATTTTTGCAAGCAATTTTTAAAGTCTGACATGTTTTGTAAATAAGGCGCGGTGTCGCATAAATCGTTTTTATTCTTATTGAAATCCGCTGTTAAAACCTGTTCTTTCTTTTTCTTGCTCGCGCGAGGCTGATTATTTGTACTGAACTCTGTTTTTAAGTCTGACATGTTTTGTAAATCGGATTTGTCAACTTTCAACAACATCTCATCTCTGGCCAGATTAGATGACAAACACACATCTTCCGCCTGCTCTTTCACGCACTGTAGAGAATGAGTGTTATGCCCGATATTTAGGTCTGAAGAGTTTTGTAAATGCCAAATAATGATGTGCTCTAGTGTGTGCGCAAGCGATGTAGTGTTTATGCAGTCGCCGAACCTTGGACCATGAGAATTCCTGCATGCGTGTTCAAGAATTCCAGGGAATCGAGAACTCACACTATCCGCAATTTTAAGTCTGACTTCTTTTGTAAATACACAATTAACTTCGACAAGTATCTCTACCCTGTCGCTTTTAAAAGTTATTTTTCTAGCTTTAACTGGCACGCTTTAAGCGAGTAACATTTGAATCATCGACGCTGCTGACATAGGGAGCGCTTGTAGCTTTGTACTTTCCACTAAAAACAGTGTTTAACAAGTTGCCTGCATCAAAAAAATAGGAAGAGACGGCATCTAAATTGATGTCAGCAATTACAAGTTCGTTTCGGTCTTGCGAAAATACATAGTGTGCGGAACCTTCTTTGTTGTCAAGCCGCTCTTTAATTGTTTTTGAACCAGTGTCTAGAGAATAGGTAAAAATCAAGTCGCTAGTCATTCTGATTTCAGTGTCGGTGACCTGAATCGTCGTGTCGCTGTCATCCACTATCCATGTGCCTTGAATGTCCTGGGCATCATCGGCCACACACCAGCGAGTAAACGAGAAAATGATTGTAGCTGTTGCAATAAGAAGCGCGATGATAAAAATCACCGCGCACACTATTTTCTTTGTTTTTGACAATAATTAAAGAGCAGAGCTAGTTTTTCTCAATCTTTGTGAGACCACCCATGTATGGAACAAGCACTTCAGGAATTGTGACTGTGCCGTCTTCATTTTGGTAGTTCTCTAGCAAAGCAGCCATTGTGCGCCCAACAGCAAGACCAGAACCGTTGAGAGTGTAGCAAAGACGGCTGCCTTTAAATTTGTCTGGGTCTTTATAACGAATGCCAGCACGGCGAGCCTGGAAATCGGTGCAACAACTGCAACTTGAAATTTCCTTGTAGCCCTTGTAGCTTGGCATCCAAACCTCAACGTCATATGTTTTAGCAGCAGAAAATCCAATGTCGCCTGTGCAAAGTGTAATCACGCGATATGGCAGGCCAAGAAGTTGCAAAATGTTCTCTGCATCTGCAGTCATTTTTTCTAACTCATCAAACCCAGTTTCAGGAGTAGTTACTTTTACCATCTCAACTTTGCTGAACTGATGAACGCGAATGATGCCTCGAGTGTCACGGCCAGCACTTCCTGCTTCTTCGCGGAAGCATGGAGTAAATGCGCAATATTTCTTTGGCAACTCTTCTGCCTTCAAAGTTTCCTGCGCGTGAATGTTTGTCAATTGAACTTCGGCAGTTGGAATGAGGTAAAGGCCTTCAGTTGTTGTTTTGTAAAGATCATCCTCGAATTTAGGAAGCTGAGCTGTTCCAGTTAGCGTTGTCTTATTTGCAAGTGCTGGAACCCACCACTCTTTGTAGCCACGAGAAACATGTGTGTCAATCATAAAATTGATGAGCGCACGTTCAAGTCTGGCACCTGCTCCACCTAAAACATAGAACCTAGAACCTGTTAGTTTTACACCACAATCGAAATCGATGATGTCAAGGTCGGTGCCAAGATCCCAGTGCGGTTTGTCTTCAAAATCAAATTCGCGAGGAGTTCCCCAGCGTCTAACCTCAACGTTGTCGTTTTCATCTTTACCAACAGGAACGCCTTCCGCAGGGAAGTTTGGAACATGCATGAGAAGATCGGTGAGGTCAGCATCTATTTTCTCGCGCTCAGCGGTGAGCTTGTCGAGCTTGTCATTAATCTCACGAACGCTTTCTTTCATTGCAGCGGCCTCGTCTGCCTTGCCGTCCTTCATGAGACCACCGATAGCTTTTGAATCAGCGTTGCGCTTTGCCTGCAGAGCTTCTTCTTCGCCAATGAGTTCACGACGAGACTTGTCAAGCTGGGAAAAACGCTCAGCATCAAATTGTGCATTTCTATTTTTCATTGCTTCTGAGACGGCATCTAGATTGTCGCGAACGAACTTAAGGTCTAGCATCAAAACTCCTTATACGCTGGGTATTTTTACGAAATATATGTTAGCACATGAAAAAGTGCCCTCAAGACTTCGGGGCACTCATGCGTCGCGACGCAATCTTTTAACCAATCCTGAACATACATTCCTGTCGGCGTTCAGCTCATCACTGCTGTTGCCAAATAAAAAAACACATTTCCTTGAGATAGTAGATAGTTCGCGATTTTCGCCGAGGCACCGGGGATTAAACTAACAGGTGTTTGCAACATCTGAGCGAGCAGATTCGCTCGAAACTCCTAGGAGCAAACTAACAGGTGTTTGCAACATCTGAGCGAGCAGATTCGCCCGAAACTCCGAGGAGCTGTGTTAAACACTGCCCGAGGAGTTGCAGCGCGAATCTGCCGCTCAGAATTGTTTCGGCTAGAAGAGAGGGACTACAGCTCCGCTATACTTACTCTCAATAAACTGCTTCACATCGTCACTCTGGACTGCCTTTACGAGAGCTTGGATTTTCTCGCTGTTCTTGTTGCCTTCTTTGCAAGCAATTACGTTAACGTATGCTTTTGCAGCTTCGCCTTGGTCTGATTCAACTGCGAGAGCTGAAGAAGTTTCAAGTCCTGCTGAGAGTGCATAATTGCAGTTAACTACGAGGATGTCGACATCAGAAACTGTGCGTGGAACTTGTGCTGCTTCGACTTCTTGAATGTCGAGGTTCTTTGGGTTTTCGACGATGTCAAGTTTAGTAGCGTTGGTGCCAGCGCCATCCTTCAATTTAATGAGACCTTCTTGCTGGAGAAGAAGAAGTGCACGTGCTTCGTTGGTTGTGTCATTTGGAACTGAAACAGTTGCACCGTCTTTTAAGTCTGACAAGCTCTTTGTTTTGCCAGCATAAATTCTCATTGGTTCAAAGTGAATGTCAGCTGCAGACTCGATGTGAGTTCCGTTTTCTTTATTGAAGTTGTTGAGATAGGTAATGTGCTGGAAGTAGTTAGCGTCTAAATCACCAGACTCAAGAGCAGTGTTTGGCTGAACATAGTCGTTATATTCAACAACTTGAAGATCCCAGCCTTCTTGCTTCAAAGCGTCTTTCACATGATTCAAAATTTCTGCATGAGGAGTTGGAGATGCACCAACTTTGATTGTTTTGTCGGAGCCAGACGAGCCTGAATCTGAAGAGGACGATGAGGAGCATCCAGCAAGTGCAAAAAATGATAGGAACACAGCAACTGCAACTGCAATTACTTTTGTTAGTCTTTGTTTTGTGAGAGTCATTTTGTCTCCTTTAATCTTTTAAATCTTTCTATTTCTTATAAAAACTGGTTCTAATCAAATGCGAACTTAAAAATTCAGCACTTTATTTGAGTCGTTTGTCGGTGCGCCTCGCAATGAGAAGGCCACCTTCCTGGAAAATTTGGACAATTACAACAAGCAATAAAACTGTGATTAGCATAATGTCAGTTTGATAGCGATAATAGCCATAGTTAATGGCCACAGCACCTAGGCCACCGCCCCCGACAAAACCAGCCATTGCAGAATATCCAAGAATAGTTGCCAGAGAAATTGCTGCGCCTACTAACAAAGAAGGACGAGCTTCAGGCAAATAAACCTTTGTGATAATCTGCCAACTTGATGTGCCCATTGCCTGAGCAGCTTCCACGACACCTGGGTCAACTTCTTTCAAAGAAGACTCGACCATTCTGGCGACATAGGGAGCAGCTGCGACAATCAAAGGAACAACTGTGGCGTTAGTTCCCAGTGTTGTGCCTGCAACAAGTCGTGTAAAAGGCAAAATTGCAACAAGCAAAATGAGGAAAGGAACTGAACGGAGTACGTTAACGATTAGCCCAACGATAAAGTTAACGACAGCGTTCGGGCGAGTTCCCTCTTTTGAGGTAATGTAAAGAAGAACTCCAAGGGGTGTGCCAATCAAATAGGCAACAAATGTTGACAGAACTGTCATGTAAATTGTTTCCCCAGTGGAAGCAACAAGAAGAGAGATTAGTTGTTGATCCATTTAAATCACCTCCACAAACTTCTCAGGGAAAAGCAATTTGTTTGTTGCTTCTGACTGTGGGTTTGTAAATACTTCTGACACGGTTCCAACCTCACAAATTTTCCCGCTGTCAATTACTGCAACACGGTCACAAACTTGCTCAACAACAGCCATTTCATGCGTGATTATGACAATTGTGACCTCCAGTTCTTCGTTGAGTTTTTTTAGCAAAGCCAGCACCGACTTCGTAGTAATTGGGTCGAGTGCACTTGTGGCTTCATCGCAAAGAATAATGTCAGGGTCGGTGGCCAAGGCGCGAGCAATTGCAACACGTTGTTTTTGACCTCCCGAAAGCTGAGAAGGATACACACTGGCCTTTTCTGTGAGTCCAACAAGTCCCAAAAGCTTGTTAACTTTTGCATCAGCCTCTGGTCCAGAGTATCCTGCTACTTCGAGTGGAAAACGAACGTTTTTAAAAACTGTGCGCTGTTCTAACAAATTGAACTGTTGAAAAATCATTCCGATTTTTCTGCGCTTTTCATTAAGCTCTTTTCTGCCAAGCTCGCAAATGTTTAGCCCATCGATTAAAACTTCACCGCTATCAGGTTTTTCAAGAAGGTTAATGCAACGCACAAGCGTAGATTTTCCTGCACCACTAAAGCCAATAATTCCAAACACTTCATGATTGTTAATCGTGAGACTAACATCTTTTAGTGCAGAAGTTTTATTCTTCTTGTTTTGATAGGTCTTGTTAATGTTTTTAAGTTCAATCATGGACAGCCTTTAAACCGCTAGTTGTTTTTTGAAATTTGCACCATTTATCTTAAACACAAATTTGACAAATGGATATTAAGTTTTAAGAGTGGGGTATTAGATAGATGTAGGCCAAGGCCTACATCATTGTAGACATCATGAAGAAAGCTTTTATGTCGCATGTGTTCGTCATTGCTTTAGTCATTCTACAACAAAAGGTTTACCCTAGATAAAAAAACTTGTGAAATTGTTTCGAGAGTGTTAACGCCATTTCGTTTCCCAAGTGAAAAAATTCATCTCAAATGTAACTTATAACGGCGTTAGTCTTTGGTTTGTCTCCCACGCAAAAACAGAATAAAGGATAAACTTCACAAATAGAAGCACTTCAATCGAAGCTAACAACTCAAATAATTCTTATATTGAAACTACCAGATCAAATAATGCGAGCGCTTAATTATTACGCACTGCGGCGCCAGGGTTAATTGTCATCGATTCAAAACGGTGTTCCATGTAGCCATCATCAAAATTAGTTGCATAGAACTGTGTTATGTTTGACTTCGAAGCAGATTCCTCTCCTTCAGAAATTCTCATATACCAGCAATCAAGCGATTGTAATGTCATGGCCACATCAACAACCATGAGGATTGTCGCTACAGCAGTTACAACACATCTCCAGTTCCAGGGAATCTTATTTACGACTTTAACAACAGTTGGCATAAAAATCTTTAGCCATATTGCACCCATAAAGCCCCACATAATCATAAATTTCGCACAAGTTCGCCCGCCAAACAAAGGCAGAACTTCCGAGGAATAATTCCATGCAACAGCGCCAAACGTGTATTCCATGAAGTAGCTAACAACCACCTCAAAAAGACCTCCAATAACGGCACTGGCAAGGAAAATAACGATAATGGGATATTTGTGAAGGCGGTTCAGGGCAACTGTCATAATCACAGCTCCACAACCATATATTGGCGAGAAGGGTCCAAACAAAAGTCCTGCGCGGTCTTGCAATTCACCAGGAACCACAAAGAAATAGTGATAGAGCTCCTCAGCAACAAGCCCAATTATCGAGCAAACGAGGAAAATCCAAAAGAGATTAAAGAAATTGATCTCAATAGCGCCTTTTCCCGACGAATCAAATCCAATCGTTCCCGCGTCCTGCTCCTCATGCCATTCTTCCTCAATTTTATGCATCTTCATCGAACGCTCTTCGCCAAGCGTAGGATCAAGATAAATTTGAAGAGCAACCAAAATGATGAAACCCACTATGTAGAATATGATTTCTAGCCCAATGCCATTAAGCATTACATATGTGATTAAATCGGCGCCGTAAAACAGATATAAAACATAAATAAAACGGGCTGATTCCTTTTTCTTTGATGCAAGCAACATGATGCTCAAAAAGATGTTGCAAATCGAAATCCCGGCACCCGCCACAAGATTTATTACTTCACAAACTGCGGTTGAAAGTCCTGCACCATTAGCAGTCGTTGAAATAATGTGAAAAAGATATTTCCAAAAAGATGCACTCGTTCTGGCTATTGAAAGAACGGTGAATACAATAATTAATACGCAAAAAACTTTAATCGCAATTGGGATTTTTGCTTGAATGTCGCTCTCGATTTTTTTCCCGAGTTCGCGAATGTTATTGTCTTTTAGCTCCAATGCCGTCTAGACCTGCATTGCTTTTTTAAGCATAGGTATCTTTCGCCTTGAAACAGGGATAACAGAGTCGGTGCCTTCGATTTTTAGCGTCATCGCACCATTTTCTGCTGTAACTGCTTCTTTAACGCAATTCAAATTCACAAGATAGCTGCGATGAACGCGCATAAAACCAAGACCGTCAAGTTGCTTTTCAATGCTTGAAAGCGAAGAAGGAGCGAAAAATTTGCCTTCTTTTGCTTCTACATAGGCATAGTCATCACGCGCTGTGCAAAACAAGATGTCAGACGCATTAATCATTACTTTTTTGCCAGACTTCTCACAAGCAATTTGTTTGCCTTTTTGAGATTTATGCTGCATAACTACGCTTTTTTCAACAGTCTCAATAGCTTTCTTGAGACGTTTTTCATCAACAGGCTTCAAGAGATAATCGACTGCTTTAACCTCGAAAGCGTCAACTGCATATTCACTGTAGGCCGAAACAAAAACAACAGCCGGAGGAAAACGAAGTGTGCGAAGCGCACCTGCAAGTCTCAGTCCATTCGCATCAGGCATGTTAATGTCGAGAAACAAAACATCGCAGGGGTGTTCTTGTAAAGCCGCAATCGCTTGAGCTGCGCAATCTGCCTCAGCGACGACTTCAACACCGCCGACTTCACTGAGTAGATAGATTAGTTCATCACGAGCTGGTTTCTCATCATCAACAACGATTGCGTTCAGCAACACGACCTCCATTATTCACAGTTCGAAAATAAAATGGTGCCCGGAGTGGGATTCGAACCCACACACCCGTGAAGATATCGGTTTTTGAGACCGACGCGTCTGCCATTCCGCCACCCGGGCAATTCTGCAATGGAGTTATGAATTATACGACTAATTCGGCAAACGGTCAATTGTGAGCAAAATTGTATCTATCCTCAAATTGTCCATTTTAAGAACTTCGAATTCTGTTTCAATTACTTCCTCTGCCATTTCTTTTGTTATTGAAACAGAGTCACCCTCATTTGGAATTCTGTCCATGAGTTTTAAAACTAAGCCAGCGACCGTTTCAACCTCGCTTGAACCCTTTGGTTCAAATCCCAGCAACTCAACAAGATCAGCGATTGACATCCTGCCATCAAGTTTAAATGAGCCATCTGCCTGCGGTTTTACTGCATCGTCAACCTCATGACGATATTCGTCATCAATGCGACCAACTATCTGCTCAAGAATGTCGGCAAGCGTTGCAATGCCAGCAGTTCCGCCATGCTCATCCACAACAACACAAATTTCAGTTCGATTTGATGAGAGTTCCTGAATCATTTTTGAAATGGAACAAGTCTCTGGCACTGCAATCAAATTTCTAATTGGCCACTGTCTCATTGGAGTTTCTTTATCAATTCCAAACAAATCCTTCATGTGAACAAAGCCAACAAGATGGTCGGCATCACCATCACAAACGGGATATCTCGAATAGGAATATCTGTTTATCGTCTCGAGATTTTCTTCAGCTGAATCATTAATGTCAATGAATGTAACATCGGTCCTTGGGGTCATAATCGCTTCAGCGTCTTTGTCGCCCAAATCCAAAACGTTGTCAACATATTCATTTTGTTCAGGATCAATCAACCCACTGGCTGTAGATTCGTCAACGAGAAGCTTGATTTCATCGCCAGAATAAACGTCGTGTTCATCAGATGGATCGTGACCCAGCAATTTAACGACGCCATTGGTGATTGTGTTGAAAAGCCACATTACCGGATAGGTCACGCGATAGAAAATCATCAAAGGACGCGAAGTGTGAAGAGCATAACTCTCTGTCGAGAAAATCGCGATTGATTTTGGAATGAGTTCACCAACAACAACATGCAAAGTAGTCATCAAAAAATAACCAACTGCAATTGCAACAGCGGGAACTATTGCTTCAGGAAAGCCAAGTAGCACAAAAATTGGGCGCACAAGAGCAGCGAAAACCGGCTCACCAAGCCAACCTAATGCAAGAGAAGCCAGCGTGATGCCAAGCTGACAGGCCGATAGATAGGCATTAACGTTTGTGACTATTTCTTGTGCTTGCTTTGCCCCTTTTTTGCCTTCCTCCACTGCTAGTTCAATTTGAGACTTTCTAACTCGAACTATTGAGAATTCAGCTACAACAAAAAAGGCATTCATCAATAGGAAAAGGACAACTAAAACTAAATAAATTCCAATACGCCAAGCTTCCAATTATTTATTCACCCCTTCTAAATAACTAAGAACTGAATCTTTGATTACGTCGCTTCTGTTAATCACACCAACTATTTTACCCGACTCGCAAATTGGCAGTTTTTTGAGGTGATATTCACTAAGAATCCTGCAGATCTCACCAATATTAGTGGTTGTAGTAGCACAAATGCAGTTGTTGACACACAAATCTTTTACCTTTAACTTCATCAGATAATCAAGCTTGTCTTCAATGTGTGCATGTTCAAACCCTGCAAGACACATGAGCGCAAGTGGATCGTCAATGTTAGAAGTTGTTCTAGACAAACGTTTGAGGAAGTCTCCATCACTAAAAAATCCAATTGGTTTTAGATCCTTATCAACAACAGGGGCGCCGCTAATGCGATGTTCTACCAGCATTGCTAAGGCTGATTCAACGGTTTTGTCTTTGTCAAGACAATAAACATCGCGCTTCATAATTCGCTCAATGATAGCTTTGTTTTCGGCAGCTGAGATCTCATCAATGACTTCAGACTCTTCACGGGCCTGAGAAGGCTTTTCTTTCTTAACCCACATAAAGCTGAATATAAACACAACAAGAATTGCTGCCGACAGAGCGAAATATCCAACGTTAACCCCAAGAAGAGTTGCCTCAATTGGAGTGTGTGTTGCAGCTGCATGCGATTCAACCACCGATGTAATTGAGACAACCACGGCTGTTCCAAGCGAGGCTGCGACAGTACGAAGAGTGCTTTGTACACTTGTCGCATGCGGAGCGAGTTTGTCGTCAAGACGTGCCATACCCCAAGTGGTTGCTGTCATATTGTGAAGGGCAATACCAAATTGGCGAACAACAAAAATGCCAGCCACAATCCAAGGGCTTCCATCGATTCTCATGAGACCAAAACAAATGTTCGCGACGAGAAAAAGTCCAATGCCAGAAAGAATAATCAGGCGTGGACCATGCTTGTCATAAAATCTACCAGCCCAAACATTAACAGCCGCCGACAATACTGCACCAGGTAAAATCGTTAAACCAGAAACAAACGAATCATAGCCAAGAATTGTTTGAATGTAGATCGGCATCAAAATGCCTGAAATAGTGACGCCAGCTTGCGCAACCATGCCAATGAACGTAGCAAGTGTAAAATCGCGCGACTTTAAAACCCTAATTTGAAGCATAGGGTGCTCTAGATGGAGCTGACGAATGCAGAAAAGCGCTATGAGAGCGATTCCCACAAGCATCATTATCCCGACAACTAGAGTTAGCCCCTGCGAACCAATCACGCTAAAACTGTAAAGAAGAGCTCCGAGACCAAACGTAGAAAGCAGGACACTCAACACGTCAAGATGCACTTCCTTGGCATGATCTGGTTTTTTGCTTTCAACATAAAAGAACCCTAGCAGTGCAAGCACAGCGCATAGAGCTGCCATGCCCCAGAACATGTAATGCCATCCAACTGAGACCACAAGAAATCCTGACAAACTTGGTCCAATCGCAGGCGCGCATGCAAAAACAGTGCCAACAATTCCCATAGCAGCACCGCGGTGTTCGAGAGGAAAAGTGACAAGCATTGTTGCCATCGCCATAGGCATCATTATGCCTGCCCCAATCGCTTGAATTAAACGACCGATCAGCAAAAGCTCAAAGGTTGGCCCCCAAGCGCAAAAAGCAGAACCGAAGCCAAAAGCAATCATTGCAAAAGAAAAAATCGATCTCGTCGGAAACTTCTCCATGATGTAGGCAGTAATTGGAATCATTACAGCATTCACGAGGAGGAAGCCAGTTGTTAGCCATTGAACAGTCGCTGCGTCAACCGAGAAATCTTTCATGATTGTTGGAAGTGCAGGCGAAATGAACGTTTGATTCAAAATTGTCGTGAAAGAACCCACGACTATGATGACGACCATCATCGTCGTTCTTTTATTTAATCCATATAACAATCGAGAATTCCTTATGAATCATTAAGATAAATGCGCAATCAAGAAAGATATTATAGAACTAGAAAAAAGGAGAGTCGATGGACACAAAAAAAATCGAAGAAGGCGTAAAACTTATCCTTGAAGGAGTGGGAGAAGACCCAAATCGAGAAGGAATTAAAAAAACACCTGAGCGAGTCGCAAAGATGTATGAAGAGATTTTTGCAGGATGCGATGCGAATCCAGGAGACCTTTTTGAAACTACATTTGATGAGCATCACACAGAAATGGTGATAGTAAAAGACATTCCTTTTTACTCAATGTGCGAACATCATTTGATGCCATTTTTTGGAACTGGACACGTTGCCTATATCCCTTCAAAAGACGGAAGAATTTGCGGAATATCAAAACTGGCAAGACTTGTGGAACTTTACGCAAAACGTCCTCAAGTTCAAGAGCGACTAACAACTCAAGTTGCCGACACACTCATGAAAGAGTTGCATCCAATGGGTGTAATGGTTGTCATGGAAGCCGAGCATCTTTGCATGAGCATGCGTGGTGTAAAAAAGCCAGGCAGCAAAACTTCAACAAGTGCAGTGCGTGGTGTGTTTGAAAAAAGCGACAAAACCCGAGCTGAAGCACTCCGCCTGATTTTAGGTTAAGGCCTGTTAACTCACGCGTTTCCAAACGAATTATCATTTCAAAAAATCGATATTTACTTTTTGCCTGGGGGCGCAAGTTTTCACATTTATTAAAGCGCACGCTAGCAAGTATTGCTTGAAATCTAAGTTTTAAAGGACCAAGGGGAAGCGCGTCCACACAATGGCAACAAAAAAACAGAACATGCGAATGCCCTAGCGCTGGCACTCTAGTCGCGAATACAAAATGAGCCGAAGTTGGGATTGAGACACAAAAAAAACTTGGCAGTTGAACTAACTTTTAGCCATGAATTAAAAGGTTTGCCATGTGGTTATTTGCCTCAATTTCTTCAGTGTCATCAAGAGGCTCAAGACCGAATGAAATTAGACAACCTAAACTTGAATCGCCATTAGCTAAATGAGTTGTTTTCTCAGAAGCAATCGTTTGCCCACAATGGGCGGAATTTAGAGACAGTCGATTTTCAATCGCTTTGAGAATTAACCAGTCGGCTACCTCTGGATTCTTAGAAAGAAGAGGCCCATGTAAATAGGTGCCAATAGTGCTTTTATAAAGCACGCCATCGGCATGATCTTCTTCATTATTTCCGCAGCCCATGCTTGACACAACTTTTCCAAACGAGTTTAGGTCTGAAGAAATGTGCGTTCTCCCTGCATGATTTTCAAAGCCGATTACAGGTCGTGAAGCAAGATTTGACTTCAAAGCTATGTTTTGCACCAAACGGTTTGCAGATGTTCCAGGGCGGTTAGTTGTAATGTCTAAAAGGCCCAAGCCTGGCACGCTCTCATCATTTAAGAGCCACTCGTTACCCAACATTTGATAGCTTCCGCAAATTGCAAGCATCGGTTTTCCAGATTGTACATGCTCATTTAGAGCATCTCTCCAACGAAGGGCCTCTTTGCTTGCCAATTCCTGTTCACGATCGGGCGACCCTCCCATAACAATAATGTCGAAATCGGAAAAATTAACATCACTTCCTGCGCAAACTGGAACAACTTCTGCTGCTATTCCACGCCAGTGTAAACGATTAAGCAAAATTCTCACATTTCCGCCATCACCATAAAGATTCAAAAGTTCTGGCAAAACATGGGCTATTTTTATGGGACGTCCATCAAAGTAATCGAGAATCGTTGCTATATTGCCATTCGGCGATACATTCTCAGAAACAGCAAAAGCGGGTTCGCTTATTTCACTCGTTGCATTATTCTCTTCACATTTGAGAGACTGGGAGTTTTTGCGCACAAACGGGTCACACGCTGGCTGTTTTTCAAGGCAAACGTTACTAACCCGATTAATCCTGCCTTGTGACTCAATATCATCAAGCGTCTTCTTTTCAACCGGAAGAGCAGTGTAGTTAGCAACGATAAACGCCTGCTCAACACCGCAATTTATTACCTCATCGACTCCGTCGCATAAATTTGCTTTGATTCCAGCGTGCTTGAGGCGAACACGCAAGTCATGCTTTCTGCTTCCTCCGGAAAAAAAAGTTACTCCATCAAAACAAGCCAGTTCTTCAAAATCAATATCCCAAATCCACGATATGTCGTGCCCATCGGCTGTTTGGTCGTTGATAAAAAAAGCTACCGACGTTTCTTTACTTCTATCAATAGCAGATGTTATTATTCGCAAATTTTGATTAAAACCCGTTGGATTCTTAGCGAGATTGAGAAGAATCTGAACACCGTCAATTTCATAGCGTTGTAACCGCCCATTCTTTGGAGCGAACTCACCAATTGCTTTCTGTATAGCCTCGGCAGAAGCCCCCATCATGGTCGCAGCACAAACACAAGCAAGAATGTTGTAGGCATTATAGGACCCAAGCAATTTGCTTGAAAATTTGCGGCAAGTCACAATAGAGTTATCGTTGACATCGATGCTTAACCCAGAAGCACTCATCTTTACTTGAGTTGCTGAGAACGCAAGAGATGGGCGAGAAAAGCCGCATTTTGGGCAGCGATATTTCCCAAGTTTGTCATATTGTCGAAAATCATAATCAAGCATCGACTCACATTTTTGGCACATTGTTGTGTCCGACACTGAATTCTGTTCCCAATTTAGAGGCTCATCGATTCCAAAAGGAATGTTGCCTTTGGAATGGTTGCGCTCGGTGGCAGCAGCCGCATTTTCTGCCACAACTTCACAAAGAGGATCATCGGCGTTATAAATCAGCTGGGTCTTTGGAGAACGACGGAGTGCCTCGGTGATAGCTAACTGGATTCGCTCAATTTCGCCGCAACGATCAAGCTGGTCGCGAAATAAATTCAAAAGCAGGAAATAATCGGCCTGCAATGCCGGCAGTGTGTCTTTTGACCAAAGCTCGTCAGACTCAAACACGCCAACGTCGCTCAACTTGCCAGACAAAAGAGCCGAGCACACTCCCGCTTTCATGTTTGCACCACTTCTGTTGCAGAGAACCTTTAACCCTTGTGCTTCAAGGCAGTCGGCAATCATGTTAGTGACAGAAGTTTTTCCATTTGTTCCAACAACAACAATCGATTTGCCTTTGATTTTATTAGCAACCTCAGCTTGGACAGATTTATCGTCAATTTTTAAAGCAAGTTGTCCAGGGAAATTTGATGCGTTCATGCTGGTGAAATGCTTGATTCCAAACACGGCAGCTGAAGCGGCAACTTTCGCTATGTTGTGCTTTAAACTCATACGACTAGTTTATCATTGAGCGATGTGAGCAAACTTTCCAAAACAAGTTCCAACGACGGCTTTACAGCGCAAAAATCTTCTAGATAAACTGGAATATTTTCTCCAAGGACTTTATTTTCACGCTCGGGATGAAAAATATTTATCCCAATTCCAACGCACAATTTTCCATTGTATATTTCAGTGGAAATGCCGACAAGTTTTTCCCTATTGTTTGAATCGGGAAAATAGGAACGAGCAAGAACGATGTCATTCTGCGGTTTTATCGTGAGTGGCTCAGTCGACAGAGGCTCAAGCCCGCACAAAACTGCATTAGCGACTCTCATTGGAATTTCGCTAAGATTTTCAGGCGGAAGTGTCGGTTGGAGCAACAAGGAAAAATATAAACCACCAACTGGACTCACCCATTTGTGTCCTCGCATGCCATAGCCGCTAACTTGTTTTTTTGCAGCGGCCACATAGCCGACTTCCGCGCCTTCATTTATCTTGTTTTTGACCTCGACATTTGTCGAAGGAGTTTCGTCAAACCAGTGTATGTCCCAATTGTTAACCAGCACTAACTTGTGTTCTAAATTCTGTGAGACATTCCCACCCTTGCAATTTCATCAATACGGTCAACCGAAGTTCCATCTGCAAGCACGTGATTAGGCAAAACGTCCTCAAAGGGTTTAACGACAAAGTCGCGCTCACACAAATTCAAATGTGGCAACGTGAGTTCTTCAGATTCGCAAACATACATTTGATAGTCCTCGATGTCAATGTCAATTGTGCGAGGGCCATTTTCCACTTCGCGCTTACGCCCTAGTGAGTTTTCTATGAGATGCAAATATTCCAGCAATTCCAGTGGAGGAATGCCGCATCTCAAAACTACAACGCAATTGACAAATGTCGCCTGATCTTCTTTGTATGCAGGTTCCGATTCATAAAAAGGAGATATGTCAATGAGTTCCGTATCAGGCAAATTCAGCATCTCTGTAACTGCCATGTTAATTTGCGAAGTGAGACACTCAATGCGCTCAGATTCATTCTGTGCATAAATTGCAACATTTGCACCAAGTCCCAAAACAACTAGTGGTCGCAATTTTGCAAGAGCCTGCGCAACTTTTTCAACGTTGTGCACGCGAACAACACCAGCGCCACGCTCACAAGCACGCAAACACTCAAGCGCAGTTATGTCATCTTTGTCTACGTCTCCAAAAAGGGAGAGATACCGTTTTCTGCTAGGAGCTGCCATAACGGGATATCCAAGATGCCTAATTTCATGTATGTTTTGCATCAACTCTTTCGTTTGTTCAGGAGTTTTTGCAAACCCTGGTCCTGGATCAACACAAATGCGTTGTGCCTCAATTCCATGGGATTCAAGCATTGATGTTTGGTTTTTAAGCCAATCACGCACCTCGTCAACGACATTTTTATAGTCGGTTAGTTCTGTCATAGTTTGTGGGGTGCCGCGCATGTGCATGACTACAAGCCCGCAATCGCAGTTTTTGGCAATCTCAACCATTTGAGGGTCGGTAAAACCAGAAACATCATTAATGATTGAAGCGCCTGCCTCAATCGCTTTTTTTGCAGTTTCTGGATGTCGCGTGTCAACAGAAACGCAAATGCCTTCCGCGCTCAAACGCGAAACAATCTCAGAAATCCTTTGCCATTCTTCCGCAGGAGTTACTTCTGTTGAACCAGGTCTTGTAGACTCCCCTCCAACATCAATAATCTGCGCGCCTTGAGAAACTAAAAGTTTTGCATTTTCTATCGCAACACTAGCTTCCTCGTTTTTCCCACCATCAGAAAAACTGTCAGGTGTTGCATTGATAATCCCCATAATTACTGGGATTCTGGTGTCAAATTTAAAATTTCCGCATTTCCAAAACATAGTTTTTCAATTATACCTTCACGAAAGTTTTGAACATTGCATTTAGCATCAACTACTCTAGTTGTGGGAGTTTAGATGCTTCAAGTGCTTGCATGCTCCTTAATAATTGTCGTTGATATAATTAGAGCATGGCAAACAGCAAACACGCAAAACCAACACCAAGAACGAGAAAAACCAAAAAACGCGCCTCTAACGAGCGCCCTTTTGACATCACACGCCGTCAATTTTTAATTGGCGCCGGCGTTGTTGGTGCGGTTTTGGCAGTTGGCGGAGGCACCTATTATGTCACCGAAAGCAACAAAGACACGAGCGGTCAAACAAAGCTTAAGGTAACACAAGACCAGGTCATAAAAATTGACGACCTGGAACTCGTTGATGACATTTCGGAATTTTTAAAAGTCGAGCGCGAAGTAACGCTTGACTACAACACACTAATTCATTCGAACGACAGTGAGATGCTTTCATTGCTTGAATCGACGGGAGAGGGATCACCGCTGTTTCATGCATGCGCGTTTTCTCTTTCAAGCGGGAACAAATCGGTTCTGTTGAGCGGACCTGTGACCGACAAGCCGCGTTTTGACATATTCGATTTCAAAACAAATTCCTCGGGCAGCGTTTGGGTTGAATCAAACGTTTTCACAGGAGAAAACATAGTTTACACTTGCGAGGCTAACTCTGATCATTCCACAAATGCTATAGTTGCAATGACACTTGGAGCAGATAAAAAAATGCCTCAAATTATCGCATGCGACGACTACGCATGGATTCAAACTTCACCGTCAGAGGGAAACAGCGGAAAAGAAGAACTGTGGCGGATTAAATTTGGCGAAAGCGGGTCTTCCGCTGAAAAAATTATGGAAACAAAGGCATTTGCGACAGCACCCTCGTGGACGAGATCAGGTGTTGTTGTTACGCCGAGAAATGAAAACACACTAGCTTCATATGACATTCGTTTGCTCGATGCAACGTCAGCTCAAATAAAAGACATTTGCAGTTTGCAACAATCAATGAAACCTCAAGACGTTTCTTGGGGAAACAGCGGCTTTTCTTTTTCGTTCCAGGGTTCATATGAAGTGGGAGAAGGAATCTCGCAAGTTGGAACATATGCTCAAACAAACATTGGGAACAAGCTAGCTAGTGAAGATAATGCAAGCCGAGACGCACGTAACGAAAACTTGAGCGAGCAAACTTGGTTGTCTTTCAACCGCGAACCAACCTGCGCACCTGCATGGATTGGAGACTACATTGCCTTCAAATCTACAAGCTCAGTAGCAATTGTGGATCCCAAAACAAAAAAATACGCCGCCATTAAAGCTGATGACGGCGCTGACGATTATGGTGTTTGGTTGATAAGTCACGGGGATTGTGATCGCCTTGTGACTATTCAAAACATCAACTACACACCACTTTCTGGCGACCCAATTAAGGAGTGCCAACTAAAAGTTTGGGTCGCATAAACACTACCTAAACGCTGGCCTTTATTGCACGCTCCAGTCTAACTATAAACTCATCAACATCTCCTTTGGTAATGACTAGAGGTGGCAAGAAGCGAAGCATGTCATCTCCAGTTGCATTGATTACTAGCTTTTCGCTCAGCAGTGCGTTTTCAACAACATCATGTGCATCAATGCCAGGCTTTAGCTGTGCACCAAGCATCAAGCCTTTGCCGCGGACTTCAACTATTTCCTCGATGCGTTCAAGTTTGTTCCTCATGTATTCACCAGCAAGCGCAACGTTGCTCAATGTATCAAGACGCTCTAATTCATCAAGGGTCGCATTAATTGCAGCCATCGCAAGAGGCCCGCCGCCAAACGTTGTTCCGTGGTCGCCTGGTTGCAAAACTTCTGCCGCCTCGCCTGTGGCTGCACAGACGCCACAAGGGAAACCATCCCCGATTCCTTTTGCCATAGTCACAACGTCAGGAACTACATCGCAAAGCTGAAAAGCATAGGGGCATCCACTTCTGTAAAGACCAGTTTGCACCTCATCAAGAATCATGAGCGCATCGTTGTCTTTAGTCAACTGACGAATGAGTTGCATGTATGAAGTGGTGAGAGGGTGCACTCCCGACTCACCCTGGATTGGCTCAGCTATCATCGCGCTAATATTGTCGCCCCACTCACAAAAAGTGTCTTTAAGCTGTTCTTCATCATTCGCATCTACCTCAATGAACACAGGCGACATTGGATTTAGCCCCACATGGAACCTGTCTTGAGCGGTCGCAGCAAGCGTTTCGAAAGTTCTTCCATGAAACGACTTTTTCAACACAACAACCTTAGTGTGTGTTCCATCATTTCCATGTTTTCTGTTTGCGAGGTATCTTGCAATTTTTAACGCGCATTCGTTAGATTCAGCGCCACTGTTTGTAAAAAACACCTTCCAGGTTTTAGGGTTATCAGAACCAAAATTTAGCAAGTTGTTGAATTTTCTAGCAGCTTCGCCTCTGCCTTCAATGTAGTAATAGTTTGAAACATGCATCAAGTTGCCAACCTGCTCTTGAAGAGCGTGAACTACTTTTTCGTTGCAATGCCCAAGTGAGCAAACTGCAATGCCTGAAAGAAAGTCGAGATATTCATTGCCTTCGATGTCATAGAGATGAGCACCTTTGCCTTTTACAAATTCAACACCATATCTTCCAAAAGTGTGAATCAAATGCTTTTCTTCAAGTTGTTTTTCTTTTTCATTAACTAAAGAGCTAGCCATTGTTGTCTCCAATAGGTTGTTCTAATTTATAACTTATAGATATCTGTTCTCAAGCAATCGCGACGCAAAATGATCGACTTCCGCTTGATGTTCGGCATGCGTTTGGCCAGTATTTGAAACAAGAGTTCCGATTCCTTCGTCAGTCAAAACTTCGATGAGAAGAGCATGGGGAGTTGTGCCGTTCACAAATTGCACAGAAGGAACTCCTTCATCAAGAGCGTGGATGCAACTTGTCAACTTTGGAATCATTCCCTTCGAAATGTTCGGGTCACTCAAAAGCTCCTTCGCCTCATCAACACTCATGTTAGCAATGAGAGTGTCTTCATCAGGGAAGTCTTTGTAGATGCCATCAACATCGGAAATAAAAATGACCTTGTGAGCACCAATCGCACCAGCAATGTGGCCTGCGGCAATGTCAGCGTTAATGTTGAATATGCCACCGTCATCGCCGAGCGCAATAGTTGAAATTAGAGGAATGTAGTCATCCTCTAGCAGGTCATTAACAATGCCAGGATTAACACGAATAATTTCACCGATTCGTCCTAACTCAGGATCTTTTTGCTTTGCAATCAAAAGACCGCCATCAGCACCGCTCAATCCTACCGCAATGTTTCCGTGCTGATTCATTTCCCAAACCAGCTGCTGATTGACTTCGCCTGTGAGGACTCTTCTAACAATTTGCATTGCGGCATCGGTTGTCACTCGTTGGCCGTTGACAAACTCGACCTCAATGCCTTCTTCTTTCATTTCTTTTGAAATTGCATTGCCGCCACCGTGCACGATAACAGGTTTAACACCGAGCATCTTTAGCATCAAAATGTCACCCATTACTGCCTTGCGCAAATCCTCACTAACCATGGCAGCACCGCCATATTTAACCACGATTGTTTTTCCTGTGATTTCCTTAATCCAAGGCATCGCCTCGCTCAGAACTTCACCTGCAAGAATTGAGTTCCCACCGCGCTTCGCAGAACTTGCAAATTTCATTTTTTCTTCTTTCCTTATGAACGATAATCAGCGTTGATGGAAATGTAGTCGTGAGTCAAATCGCATGACCAAACAACTGCATGACCATCCCCTTCACCGAGGTTGCAGTCGATGTCGATTTGAGTTTCTTCAAATCGCTTCAAGGCTTCGTCTTCGTCGAAAGGTATTGGCAAACCGCCACGTAAAACAGGCATTTTCAAAAAATCAATGCTTGTGTTTTCCTGTTTAAAATCAATGTCGCATTTTCCAAGAGCTGCCGCGACCCTGCCCCAGTTGGCATCATGACCAGCAATTGCAGTCTTCACAAGAGGAGAATTGGCAACTGACCTAGCCGCAATCAAAGCTTCATCGTTATTTTTGGCGCCTTCAACAGTGATTTGAACAATTTTTGTTGCGCCCTCGCCGTCCACAGCAATTTTCTTAGCTAACTCAATGCAAACATAATTGAGTGCTTCTTTAAAAACACCGCACTCCGGTGTTCCAGGTTCGATTTCGTTTTCTTTACCACTAGACATAAAAATTGCAGTGTCATTTGTAGACGTGTCGGAATCAACTGTCACGCAATTAAAACTGCGGTCAACCGCCGCCCTAAACACTGTAGTCATGACATCGTCAGAAAGAGGCACGTCCGTCGTGATAACAGAAATCATCGTCGCCATGTTTGGCTGAATCATGCCGCTTCCTTTAACCATGCCACCAATGTGGAATGTGCCGGAGAGCCCTAATGCTTCGCCTTCAATTTCAACAGCAACTTGCTTGTAGTGAGTGTCGGTCGTCATTATTGCGCGTGCCGCATCAAGACCACCTTCAACACTCAGTTTTATTGCAGCCTCAGGAACTCCTGTTTTAAAAGGCTCCAGTGGCAAAGGCACACCAATGACGCCAGTCGATGAAACTAACACCTCATCGACAGAAATGCCAAGTTCGTCTGCCACAATTCCTGCAGATTCACGAGCAATGTTAATTCCATCAATTCCAGTTGCGGCGTTTGCATTCCCAGAATTGATAGCTACAGCCGAGATCTTTGAAACACCACAATGGTTTCCGTCATAACCAAGCTGCTCACGATCAAAAATTACGGGAGCCGCACAGAACTTATTGCGAGTAAAAGTTCCGGTCGTTTTTGCTGGCTCCTCAGCAACAATCAGTGCAAAATCAAGTCGCCCCGGATTTTTCCTAAACCCGGCATGCACTCCTGTTGCTTTAAATCCACGGGAAGTAGTCACGCCACCGTTCTTAACTACAACAAAATGTTCCATTAAAACCCCCTTTCTTATGCAAAAAGCTAAACTAAATTTATAGTACTACACGGGCAATGCAACATTTGCCAAGCCCGCCATCTCATCAAATCCAAACACGATGTTTGCGCACTGAACACCCTGCCCCGCCGCACCTTTAACTAGGTTATCAATTGCCGCAATTGCTATAACAATTCCAAGCTCTTCGTTGAATGCAATTCCAATGTGAGCAAAGTTAGTGCCTGTTACACTCGAGGTTTGTGGAAACTGTTCCAAAGGCAAGACCTTAACAAAATTAGAGTCTTTGTAAAAATCGGCATAGAGAGAGTGAACATCTTCAGCCGAAGTTGCAACGTCTTTCTTTGTTTTCATGGTCACTGTCGACAAAATGCCTCGATTTGCAGGAGCAAGATGAGGAGTGAAAACGACACTCGTGCCAAGAATTTGTTCCATCTCAGGCGTGTGACGATGTTTCGTAACGCCATAAACAGAATAGTTTTCGTTAACGTTAACATACATCGATTTTTCAGTAGCCTTTTTGCCAGCTCCAGTCAAACCAGAAATCGCATCAATGACTAGCGGCATTTCATTGTCAAACAGCTCGCTTTCAACAAAAGGCTTTGCAGCTAAAGTTGATGCGGTCACATAGCAGCCTGCGCACGCAACAAGAACATCTTCATGTTTTAAATAATTCTCATGAGCATTGTTTATCTCTTCTGAGAACAACTCAGGTAAACCAAATGAACGCTTTTTTAAAAGCTCCAACTGGTCATGTTTAACTCCATACCATTTTTCATAAACTGCAGGGTCTTCGATGCGAAAGTCAGCAGAAAGATCTATTACAGCTACACCTTTATCAATAAATCTTGGAGTGATAGATAGGGAGGCTTTGTGCGGAACAGCCAAAAACACAACGTCTAAATCTTTTTCTACAATCTCATCGGTATCAAGAAAAACAAGGCTTCCCGCTCGTGTTCCAGTAAACGATGGATAAAGTTCCTCGAGCTTCATTCCCTCGTTTGACACAGATGAAATTGCAATTAACTCAAATTCGGGATGTGAATTCAAAATTGAAACAGCTTGAATCCCTGCAAATCCCCCAGCACCGACTACGCCAGCTTTTTTCATGATGGCCTGCTTTCTTTCTCAAATTTTCTATAAATTAATTTTAGATGTTTACCAAAGGCCAGGCTCAAGACGCACGCGGTCAGTCAGATTAACAACGCAACATAAAAGACCAACGACGCCTCCTGCGCAAGCTGAAACTACATTTGCGGGAACAATCGAACCTAATCCAGCAATCCAAGGTAACAAAGAACTTAAAACAAGAATTGCAAAACATGTCAGACTTCCAAAAATGTCAAAGGTTTTAGTGCCGTGAGCGCAGAAAAGAGAGAAAATGGCCGAAGCGGCGATCCAGCAGACAGCAATCATGTAGCTGGCAGGATTTGTGACTACCGACATAAACATTTCCCACACTTTTTGATTTGCAATCACGGTTGAAGACGGCAATAGCATATTGTCGAAAAAATACCATCCAAACATTGATTGACTTCCAAACACAGCCATAAAAAAACTCAACGATGAAATAAAAGATGCAGTGATTGTTCCTTTTTTTGGACCAAGCAAAGCTCCAGATAGAGCTATCGCAACTGGCGCAAGGCCAAACGCTCCCAACAACAGAGAAGATAATGCGCAAAATGTCGAGATAAAACTTTTTTCACCGAGTTTTACCCACCACAGGCCAGTTATAACGGCGAGCAAGATCGCCGCAGGCCAGCATTGATAAAAGCAAAGCAAAATTACGATGGAAGCGAATGCTGCCAATGAAGCATATTTAGGAAAAATAAACGTGAGCAAGGCAACAACTAGCAAAATTGTCACAAACGCTGCTGGTTGAAACGACAGAACTCCAAAAGCATCAGAGACGCTAAATCGGACGTTAAGCATAATAAACCCGAGCACTAGAGCAGAACTGAGCGAAGAGGCTGATTTTGCGATTAGTTTGGCGCCCTTTTCACCAAGCCTGTCAACAAAAGCCTCTTGAGCGCAAGCATCTTTTAGTGCTGCGTCGATGTCAATGGTAGAAGTGTCAAGGTAGTTATCTTCGTTCCCATTGACAATTACCGACAATTCTTTTTTTCCGAGTTTTGGTTCCCCAAGATAAAGCTTTAAAGCGCTGTTGAATTGGCGGATGGAAGCAAAGCGGTTTTCTCTGTCCACCGAAAGCGCCTTAAAAAGTGCGTCATCTGCGCCTTCATCAAGATTTTCCCAGCAAGCGCTCGGAATGATGAGTTCAGAGTTCATCATGGATTCTTCAGCCTCTGAAAGGGTTTTCGCTGTTGTAAAAGGATTGCTCCCGGTCAACATTTCATAGGTAATAATCGCTAACGACCATTCATCGCTTCGAACATCAAGCGGCATTTTTTGCATTTGCTCAAGAGGCATGTAGCCAATCGTGCCTGCTGCCGCTGAGCCTTTTCCATTTAAATCCATGAGCGTTGCCAGCCCAAAGTCTGCAACCTTTACATCACCGCCTCGACCAATCAAAATGTTGTCTGGCTTTATGTCTAAATGCAAAATGTTTGCTTTGTGCGCTGCCATGATGGCAGCAGAAACACTTTTGAAAACGTGAGCGATAATGTCGAGATTTATGTCGTCCTGCAAATAACGCATGAGTTGCGTGAGTGTTATTCCCTCAACATATTCCTCGATGACATAAACCGTGTCATCAGCAACTTCGCAGTCATAAATCATCACAATGTTAGGATGTGTTAACCGCGCAGCAGCTTGCGCTTCCGAAAGCCCAGGCACTTTCGTTTGCTTTTGAAGCGAAGGCTCAGGCGAATCGCCATCTTTCAAACGGGCATTTTTAAAACCTAAAGCATCATCTTTAAAGCTTCGTCTTTCATTTGAATCAAGTTCTGCAAGTGAATTATTGTCAGAATCTAAACCAGCAGAATCTTCTGGAAAAGCGTTTCTTGAATCGCCTAAAGTTGATTTTTTTTCTTGTGGAATTTCCGAATTCAAAGCTTTCTCATCTAAAGAAGAAAGTAACACTGTTTTGATTGCGACTTCTCGTTTGAGGCGCGTGTCATATGCATGGATGACAGTGCCGTAACCGCCAACGCCAGCAGTTTCAATCGGCCTATATCGTCCAAGAATCATATTTTCTTTATCATCATTCATTCACTAAAACAAACGCCTTTAATTCAGTTCTAATGTTTTGCATATAAAAGGAACTCTTTGTTGCCCTTCTTCTTTCCGCGAATTGGAGACTCGGCAACATCAATCACGTCAAACTCTTGCCGCGTTAAAGCCTCACAGACTTCACTAATCGTTCGCTTGTGCACAGCTTCATCAGCCACTAGCCCACCTTCGTTTTCGGAAACGTCGGCCTCAAACTCAGGTTTAATGAGCGCGATCAATTCGGTCTTCCCAGTTGCTGGAGAAAAAGCAAATTTTTTGATTACTGGCGCTAGTGAGGCAAGTCCAATAAAACTAACATCAATCGCTATTAAATCAAAAGGAGCTCCCAGCAGCGAAGGGTCGGCACTCTTGATGTTAGTGCGTTCAAAAACAGCACTTCTCTCGTCACTTCGCACTTTCCAAGCAAGTTGTCCATAGTTAACATCTACACAGGCAACTCGACGGGCGCCTTCCTGCAAAAGACAGTCCGAAAAACCACCTGTTGATGAGCCAATGTCAAGGCAGTTTTTCTCACAAATGCTCAAATTGAAATAATCGATGGCTCCTTTTAGCTTGATTCCTCCACGCGAAACATATGGACATGTTTCCTTTAATGTGATTTCACAGACTGAATTAAACTTTGCTCCAGGAGATGTTACGAACTCATCGCCAACTTTAACGTCCTTAGAGATTATCAATCGCATTGCTTCTTCTTCAGAAGACGCCAAACCGCGATTCACCAAAAGATGTTTTAGCTGCTCTTTTGCCACGTATTAATTCCCTTTTCAAGAGCCCAAATCATTAACTTGATTCTATCAAACTTGAACTTTGCTAAGATATTGCAAAGAAAGGAGCCACAATGCCAGCAATCATCACCCATGACACTTTCGCACAAGAGATTTATGCAAAACTCAATGCTCTGATTGGGCAATCCGAAGAAGAAAAAAATGCTTTTCTGCTTGGAAGTCAAGGGCCCGACGTTTTCTTTTATGGCTCGATAAATCCGCGCATACCACAAGCAAACAGCTTTGGAAAGAAGCTGCATCGCAATCATTGCAGTGAGTTCATTTCGGCGCTGGCACTTGGCGTGCCAAACATTAAAGAGTCAGAACATCAACAAGATGAAGATTATCTCGCCTCGGCTCAAGACATCGCACGTGCCTATGCACTTGGTTATCTAATGCATTTTGAACTCGATTCAAAAGTGCACCCATTTGTGTTTTCGCAGCAATATGCCTACTGTGATGCAGGAGAACCAGGTCTTGACCGTTCAAGTCAAAGCGAAGTGCATGTCGAAATTGAATGTGAACTCGATGAACTGGTGTTAACAATAAAACGCGGAGAAACAATTGCAACTTTTGATCCATCTTCTCAAATTTTAAAAGCGTCAAACAGAACACTCGACATAATAAGCGCGTTATATGAGTTCGCACTCCCGATTTCTCACAAAGAAGAATCAGCAAAAAGCATGTATCGTTTGAGTGTAAAAGCCTATCGCCAAACACAGAGGTGGCTCTATAGCACAACTGGCGTAAAGCGCGATCTGATTGGACGATTTGAGAGAATCTTTAGACAACACTCCTACCTTCGAGCGATGATTCACAAGAATGTGCGCATCTATCAAAGCATTTTTGACAACCATGAGCACTATGCATGGGATGACCCATGGACTAAAGGAAAAACTCACAATGAATCATTCTGGGATTTATATAACCTCGCAAAACTAGACGGAATGAAACATTTGCATAGATATGCAGAGAGCATCGACTCGCTTGTGGCAAAAAAAGAGTCGTTGACCAGACCAGAGACGATTGAAGAAGCGAAGGCTGATGTCAGAAACATCTTTCGCACCACATTTGAAATCACAGGCAATCTAAACTTCTATGGCTGCAACGAAAGCATAATTGACCCAGAAACTGGCAAGCCGAAAGAGCAATTTCAAACTTCTTCCCCAAATTAGCTCACTTTCGGAATGTTACAACTGTTAATAGACGGCTAGAACAAAAGGCCAGCTCGTGAATTGTTGCTAAAGACAATTGCAACCAATGATTTAAGAACCTAGCTGAAGGGTGTCATTCTGCTTTTGGGAACAATCCAAGACAACCAAACAGATTTGCAGATTCATAAAAAGGCTAGCTACATTATCAATCGCTAGATGATTGAAACTACAAAGCGGTTAAATCAGTTCTTTAAATCATTTCTTACATTGTTTATTTTAAAAACTAAAAAAACTCGGTGGGGATTCTAAACCCACCGAGCGAATTGGAATATTTTATGTAGGTGCTTTTTATTCTGCAGGCTTGTCAAAAGCAGCCGCACAATGAGAGCAGCGAGTTGCACCAACTTTGACCTCTTCTAGGCAATAGGGGCAAGTTGGAGCAGGCTTATCAGCCTCGTCCTCTTTGCCTCTTAATTTGTGGCCCAAATCTTGTGCTTTGTTAACTGCTTTAACGATCAGAAACACAACAAATGCAACGATGAGGAAGTTAATACAAGCACTAATAAATGCTCCGAAGTCGATGTCTGTACCAGGAATCACCAACCCAGAAACGGCCTCTGCACCGCCACCAGCAATTACAGAAATGAGCGGATTTATGATGTTTGTAGTGAGCGCAGTAACGATAGAAGTGAATGCACCTCCAATGATGACAGCAACAGCCAAATCCATAACATTACCGCGATTTATGAATTCTTTAAATTCGTGCAAAAACTTCTTCACGATGCTTCCTTTCCATCACAAATAAATAAAAACAGACAGGATCGAATTTATAAATATTGGGCTCTTAAAACACCCCTCCAACAAATCTTAATTCTACCAAAATTACCACTCTGTTTTAAAAGTTGAATCCTGGTTTAAATGATTTAACTACACAAGAAATAGTGGTTCTTCCTGTAGCATTATCTATATATAGAATACAAAGTCGAGATATGAGAGAGGACGTCCACATGGCACGATTAAATAAAATGCATCCCGGATCTTGCGCTCTTGTCACCGGGGCTACAGGAGGAATTGGCAAAGAACTTTGCGAAAATCTTGCAAGACAAAAAGAACACGAAACGATTGCTCTAGTGGGAAGAAACAGCACAGAACTCGAAGCACTTGCAAACTCACTCCAAAAGAAATATGGAGTAAAAACGTGCGTGATCATCGCCGACTTATCAAAACCAGATGCCGTTGAGAAGCTTGTTTCTAAAGTGCGTGGCGCAAATTTAGTGGTCGAAACACTTGTGAACAATGCAGGATTTGGGTATGACGCGAACTTTGTAGACAGCGACGCGAAGAGACAACAAGCTCTAGTCCAAACTAACGTGATGGCACTAATGGATCTGTGTCTCGCATTCGTCCCCGACATGGCAAAACGCAAACACGGAAATGTTTTGAACGTGGCAAGCGTTGCAGGCTTTTTGCCAGGCCCGCGCATGGCCACCTATTATGCATCTAAAGCATTTGTGCAATCATTTTCAAATGCGCTACACATGGAACTGCGATTTCACGGCGTCCATGTCACGACTCTTTGCCCAGGACCAGTTCGCACACCTTTTTGGGATAGAGCCGACGCAGGAAAAACTGCGATAGCTCACATGACAATGAGTCCCTCAGTTGTTGCAAGCAGCGCTTTGTTGGCATTAAAGTTAAACCGCATGTTGTGCTGCCCTGGTTTATTTGCAAAAACTATAGTGTTCAGCAGTCGGTTGCTCCCCAGAAGTTGGGCAGGTGCAATTGCAGCAGCTTTGCAAACTCCTAAAGAATAGACAGACAACCACGTCTTTTCAAAGCCGCATTTCAAGTTTTAAAGACCATAAATGCCGCTTCAAAGTCATGCTCAATCAAAGCAAAATGCGGCTAGCCTAACTTGGGAGCTAATCAAAGAAAACGAAACGGGTGCTCGCTGAAAGCGCAGATTCACAGAAACTGCCCCGCTAAATGCGCATTTGACTGAATGATTCCCATCCTGTTGACCACAAATTCAACAAAGGTTGGCTCTGTTTGCGGCGTGTTTATGTGCGTTGACATGACTAAAGAGGGCAAACTAATTCAGCAAGAAATGAACTTCCTATTTTTTTACACCTGAAAATGCATAGATTCCAGGAGTGTCAACGAGTGCTTCAAGTTTGAATTTTGATTTCCAGATTCTACTTTCTTCTTCAACGGGAGCAAGTCCGCTGCTGACTCCTGCCGCAACTGCCTGATGATGGCTATTGATCATATCTTTTCCACTTCCATGAGCAACAACAAAACGTCCATTTGGTTTCAGAAGGTTCCAGATTTTGTCAACTAAAGCATGCTTGTCCATGAAATGAGGATAGGCGTTATAAATCACGACGGCATCAAACAGATTAGCCTCGTCTAACTCCAGTGCATCGCAAGCGATAAATTCTATGCAATCAACACTCGCAAACTTTTGCTTTGCAAACTCAATCATCTTAGGAGAAATGTCCACGGCCGTTACATGAGAAACCTTTGCATCCAAGTAAAAAGGCACCATGATGCCCTGTCCACACCCAAGATCCAACACACTGTCACCCTCTTTTATATCAACAAAAGAAAGAACAGCTCCTTGCGCTCGATTCTCTGTTGAATCCCAATTTTTCGCACGCTCATCAAAATATTTAGCTACTTCATTCATTTAAAACTCCATTAAAAACTCGGTACCAAGTGCAAGTTTTGAACATCAAATAATTACTGCTATTCTTCCACAAGCTTTCATAACTATTAACAAAACTGCCGATGGGTTTAAGATTACAACTCCACTTGCACTGTGCGTAAATTTTCAAACCTCACACACAAGCTGAAAAAGAAACTATTATGCAACCACAAACCGCCGTCCATTGTGCTCGATGACCTCGCACTCTAGTCCATAAATAGAATCCATTCTTTCGTGAGTTACGATGTCGACATTTCCAAAAGACTCAACATGACCGTTTTTGAGAAACAAAAACTTGTCACAATATTTGAGTGCAAGATTCACATCATGCATAACAGCCGCCACTGCAATGCCTCGTTCATGCACTTCATTTGCAATCTCTTTCATGACATCCTGCTGATTTGCAGGGTCAAGGTTATTCGTGGGCTCGTCAAGTAAAAGTGTGTTAGCCTGCTGCACAAACGCGCGTGCGAGAACCATCTTTTGGTATTCTCCACCAGAAAGTTCGCTAGCATAACGAAGCGCATAGTCTGCAAGTCCAAGTCGGCAAATCACGCCTTCAACTACTTCATAATCATCATTCGTTGGTGCGCCTTCCATGTACGGACGCCGCCCTAGCAAAATAGAATCGTAAACTGTGAGCCTGTTAGCGTGGCTATGCTGCGGCACGAAGGCAATTTGCTTCGCACGATCAAGGCGGCTGACATTTGACAATTCCACTCCATCAAGGAAAACCTGCCCCGAATTCGGTTTCCTAATTCCTGTTAAACATGACAGTAAAGTTGACTTTCCGCACCCGTTAACTCCAAGAATTGCTAAAAATGATCCTGGTGAAATTTCAACAGAAACACCTTGCAAAACAGGCATGTTTGTTCGATATGAGAAGTGGATGTTGCGAGCTTCTAACATTATCGGCTAACTCCATTGAACAGGAGATATATGAAAACTGGTGCGCCAACGAGCGACGTAATTGCTGAAATTGGCAGAATTAAAGGAGAGACAATTGCATGGCACAAAATGTCGGACAGCAACAATAGCCCTGCTCCTGCAATTGCTGAAGCAGGAAGCAAAAAACGATAGTCGGCACCAAGAAGCCGCCTCATAATGTGCGGCGCAACCAGGCCAACAAAATTAATAATTCCGCAAAATGCAATTACAGTAGATGCCGCAGCGCTTGCGACGAGCATGTTTGACAAGCGAACTTTGTTAACAGAAACCCCAAGGCTGTGCGCCAGGCCTTCCCCGGTTTCAATTGCGTTTAGTGACCAGCGGTTTATGTAGAAGAACACTGCTGACAATAGGGTTACAAAGCTCGTAATTGCGAGTTGCTCTTTACTAACTCGGCTAAGGTCGCCAAATGTCCAAAAAACAACCGCAGCAACTTGCGTGTCTTCCGCAAAATATTGAACCATGGTAGTCCCAGCTGTGAAAACTGCAGAAAGTGCGACACCAAGCAACACAATGCTCTCAGGTGTCATCTCACGAACACGAGAGAGCATGAGAATTACCACAGTAGATGCCATCGCCCCAATGAAAGCAAATAACGCAGTGAGAATTGGATTTCCTGATGCCACTCCTTCGTAGGCTGAAGAAGCACCTGCACCAGCAAACACGATAATCGCAAGAGATGCACCGAATGCTGCACCTTGAGAAATGCCCAGGGTGCTTGCAGATGCTAGAGGATTTCTCAAAACGCTTTGATAGGCGCAACCTGCAAGCGACAAAGCAATGCCAGCTATAACTGCTGTCGCAATTCGTGGCAAACGAATGTTTTGAACAGCAGCGACAGCACGAGCATCTCCCTGCCCAAAGACGGCGCAAACAATTTCTTTCGGCGATAGACCAAGCGAGCCCATCCCAAGTGAAGCGAGCGCAATACCCGTGACAACAACGAACATAACGACAATCACGACTCTTTTGCGCTTTATGTATCCAACATAATGCTCTCTTGGTCCGCGCGTTTGTGCAGGCAATCGCCCTCCACCGAGCATATCTTCTTTCATCTAATTCGCCAAATCCCCAATAGCCAACTTGTAAAGAAACTTTATCTCACAAAGTCTTAGCTTCGCAATAACAAAAGTCAAATGAAAAAAGCATTGAAACTTCTGATCTCTTTTTTATCCAAACCAAAATCATCGAATAGGAAACAACCTAACTAAAAGAGATTGATTTAAAGTCCATGCCCTTTGACTTCATTACTTCATAGAAGTCGCTGCCCAAAAGCGTGGTGTAAATCTCTGAATATTTTGCACTCAAATCAACATCGGCAAATTTGTCAGGATAAATCGTTGCGCCAATGAAATAGGTGTCACAAATTCCAGTATCAATGTTAGTTCCATTGAAATTAAAGAAGGGCTGCGTAAACAAGTTACCATTTTTGAAAGCTTTGAGACTGTCAAAGAAATCTTTATTCTTGCCGTAGTCATCCTTCATCAAATCCATGTTCCCAGCATTAAGGAACATATAGTCAGGATCCCAGTTTCCAATTTGTTCCAAATCAACATCTACTGCAGCCGATTGACCTGTGTCATCAGCTACATTTTTCGCGTTTAGTTCCACAAGCGGCGCATAGTTGGCATATGTTCCTGTGAAACTCTTCGCACCTTTGTAATTAACAGCTCCAACATAAACACTTGGCTTGTCCTCCTCAGCAATGTCAGAAGTGCGTGACTTCAAGTCGTTGTCCCAGCTTTTCAATTTATCTATTACCTGCTTAGCATGCTCCTCAGTTCCAAGCGCCTCTGCCACACACTCAATTGACTTGTAAACGTTGTCGGTAAACAGTTGATTTTGATAGCTAATCCCAATTACAGGAATTCCCGTGTTCTTCTGCAAAGCGTCGCACTCCTCGGCGCTGCGACTCGAAATGATAACGTCGGGTGCAAGTTCAATTAGCTGCTCTTCATTCACGTTCGTTTCAAGCAGGTGATTTCCGTTGCTTGTTGATGGCAGGTCAGCAAATTTGTCTTTATAAACAAAGGCATATGGTCTGTTGAGTGCAGGATCTTTTTCCATCTCTGTAACTGCAATCAATTTGTCTTGAGCACCTGCATAGACAACAAACCTTGCTCCGCTTCCAACTGTAGCAGCTGTTTTTGCGTCGCGAGGAACTTCAACGTTTCTGTTGTAGGCATCAACCACAGTCTTAACTGAGGATTCCTGCGACTGATTATTAGTAGAGCTTGAAGATGAGCTAGAACAACCCATTAAAACTAAAGCAATTGACAAAACGAGGCAAGAAATCGCCACAAACAAACTTGTCTTAACCATCTTTACCATAAAAACCCTCCTGAACAGAATCAATAAGATCCAAGATAGAAATAACAACCATGCGAGCTCGTCAACGCTAAAGATAAACACAAAAGCGTCAAGAGAACTCAAAAGAAAAATGCATCCAAAAAACCCAAAATCACCCTTATCTTGGATAACAAATGATGGTAACACAAATTTTCATTTTGTAACACCAAAGCATAGTCTAGCTTTTCGTTCCACATCACACGCTTCCTACTTCAAATGGTTGAAAATAGCTTCTGTTTTGGCGAATGCAATATAATCAAGGGTGCACGAAAAATGAAGAATACTGGAGCATAAATGACTCAAAGAAACCCAATGAACGAACGATATCAAGACGAAGACCGCAAGGGTCACTCACGAAAAAGCGCAGCATCCGCAAAGCCAAAAACAAGTGCCGCAGGAACTATTACTATTCAAAGCACTGAGAAAACCGCGAAGCAAAAGAAACAAGAGCGCAAGCAACGTGAGCGTGAACAGGCTGCAAAAGACCGCGAACTTGCGATGAAATATTCAACGCCCGACTCACCAGAATACAAAAAATGGAAAAAAGCTTGGGCCATTGGGCTTTTCTCTGCGATTCTTCTGGTAATCGCTTCGTGGTTCCTTCGCGAAGTCAAACCAGAGTGGATTTCCATTGTTGTGCTTGCACTAGCATACCTCGCAATCATATTTGCTTTCTGGGTTGACCTTTCTAAAATTAAAAAAGTCACACGCAAATGGCAAGAAGAGCAAATAGAAAAAGAAAAGAAAGCCAACAAAGGTAAATCAAAGAAACAAATTGCCGAGGAACGCGCACAGTATGAAGAAGCCCTGAGAAAAGCAAAAGAAGAGCGCGAAGCAAATTCCTTAACAGGAAAACTCAAAAAGAAGCGTGCCGAAAAAAAGGCGGCAAAAGAGCAAGAGAAAGCTGAAAGCACATCGAACAGTTTAGAGCAATCAACCAAAGAAGAAAAAGAAGCTAAGAGCGACAGTTCAGACAATAAAATAGAGGAGACAAAATAATGGGAAATTGCCTCATTGCTCAAAGCGGTGGACCAACTGCTGTTATAAACGGGAGCCTTGCTGGCGTAATTCGTGCGAACCAGCTCAACCACAAATTTGGCAAGGTTTTGGGCGGAATTCACGGAATCGAAGGCGTCCTTAAAAACAAGCTCTTCGATTTAACAGATCTGGCAACAGATGAGGTTTCACTTCTTCGACAGACACCTTCGAGCGCACTTGGAACTTGTCGCTACAAGCTCAAGCGTGATCAAGCGGAAGATTTCGAGACGCTAAACCAAGTTCTTAAAGAAAATGACGTAGACGTCATGTTTTATGTCGGCGGAAATGATTCGATGGACACAGTGGACGCTCTGAGTGAATGGGCAGCAAAACATGGTTCAAACACTCGTTTCGTAGGCATCCCAAAAACGGTAGACAACGACTTGGTCCCTCCAGATCATTGCCCTGGTTTCCCAAGCGCGGCAAAATTTGCAAACCTTGTTACAAAGGCAACAGCATTTGACTACGATGCCTACACCCGCCCAGAAGTTTTTGTTCTTGAAACAATGGGCCGTGACGCAGGATGGCTCGCAGCAAGTTGTTGCATGTCAGGCGTCGTTGATCTTCTCGTTCTCCCCGAAATTCCTTTCGAAAAAGATGCTTTTCTTGCACAAGTGCAGAAGAACATGGATGAGAAAAACAGTTGCTACATCGTCATTTCTGAGGGAGCTCGCGATGCGGAAGGTAACTATGTTTCCGCAGGTGAGAGCGCAAATGATGGTTTCTCCCATGCCGTTTTAGGAGGAGCTGGACTTACGCTTAAACAAATGATCGTTGACGCTGGCATTGCACCTCGCGGAGTTGTGCAGGATTTATCACGTGCAGCCCGTTCAAGCAATTTTGCAATGAGCAAGGTAGATTATGATGAGGCCTATGAACTAGGACTTTCTGCACACATGCACGCATGCGACAACGATTTCACAGCAAAGGTTGTTGGAATAAAACGCGGTGCGAACGCAAGCGGCGAATATGCTGGAGAAGTGTTTGTCGACGACGCAAGCAAATTCGCAAATTTTGTAAAACAATTCCCAACACAGTGGGCAAAGGCAAACTATGGCGGCATCACTGAAGAGGCAAAAGACTATTTCGCCCCACTAATTAAAGGGCAGCCTCAACTGAAATGGAGCAACGACGGGTTAATTCAGATGGTCAAGCCGTTTAACCTGCGATAATAGTTACAGCCAAACAATAGTAAAAAGCGGGATGTAGCTCAGCTTGGTAGAGCGCTGCGTTCGGGACGCAGAAGCCGCAGGTTCAAATCCTGTCATCCCGACCATTAGAAAGAAGACTGCAGTGGCAATTAAAAGACCAGAAGGAACATTCGATCTTTTCGGGCAAGAGATGCAAGAGTGGGAGCTCTTCAAAAAATGCGCAAACGAAACATTTGGAGCTGCTGCATATGAATTAATACAAACTCCTACGTTTGAAAAAACTGAGCTTTTTGTTCGCGGAATCGGCGACACAACAGATGTTGTGAACAAAGAAATGTATTCGGCACTATCAGGCGGAAACATTGAGAAACTCAAATCAGGAGAAGAGATTTCTTCGAAAGCTCAGCTGACGTTGCGACCAGAAGGAACAGCAGGTGCTGTTAGGGCGGCTGTCGAAAATGGCTGGATAGACCAAGCATCGCAACCTGTTCGGATTTGGTATGCAGGTCCAATGTTTCGCGCCGAACGACCACAAAAGGGGCGCCAACGCCAGTTCCACCAAATTGGAATTGAATGCCTTGGCAGCAATGACGCTTCGCTAGATGCACAAGCAATTGTATTGATGATGCAGCTCTTTAAAGAGTTCGGCATCGATGTGGATAAGTGCACTCTCCACCTAAACTCACTCGGCTGTGAAAAATGCCGTCCAGCCTACCGCGAAGCAGTCAAAAAATTCATTCACACTAACACCGACTGCATGTGTGAAACATGCATGGAGCGAGCTGAAAAGAATCCTCTTCGTTCATTTGATTGCAAAAATCCAGAATGCAAATCGGCTATGCAAAACGCACCTCTAATTGATCAATATTTATGCGATGATTGCAAAGCTCACTTTGCAAAAGTTAAACAATTCCTTGATCTCGCAAATTGCAAATATGAGATAGACGCCACACTTGTTCGTGGTCTTGACTATTACACAAAAACAGTTTTCGAATGTACTTTCAATGACGGTCTCGGTGCGCAAAATGCTATCGGGGGTGGCGGAAGATATGATAAATTGGCGGCAGAAATTGGCGGTCCTGACATCCCCGGCCTTGGATTTGCGGTCGGCTTTGAGCGCTGTCTTCTAGCAAAGAAGGCTTCTGCGAGCAAATCGTTTGCAACAAAACGCAAGGGATTGTTCATCATTCCGCTCGATGAAAATGCGAAGAGTTTTGCAGAAAAAATGTTTGTTTTAAACAGCTTTAACCCAGAAATAAAGCTTGATATGGACCTTCGCCCAGAAGAAACAGGTCAAACTTGCGTTAGGAGTTTAAAATCTCAGTTAAAGTTAGCTAACAAAAGCAATGCAGAAATTGCTCTCATCCTTGGGAGCGACGAGATGGAGAATAAATGCTTCACCGTGCGCAACCTCGAAACGCATGAAGATTCAAAGGTCAGTTTTGACGACGCCAAGAAAGCCTTGCACACCTCAATTCCGCAGGAGTAGAAATGACTGAAAACAAAAAATACACTGTCGTGATAGTCGATGATCAGCCACTTGTCCGCAGCGGCTACAAAGCCATCCTTTCAGTTTATGACGACATTGAAGTTGTTGGGGAAGCCACAAACGGCATTGAAGCAATTGAGCAAGTCCAAAAATTGCATCCAAACATTGCGCTCATGGACATTCGCATGACGAAAATGAACGGAATTGAAGCAACAAAGCGAATCGTCAGCGACCCACAATGCAAAGGCACTCGTGTCCTCGTGATGACGACCTTTGACCTCGATGAATATGTTTTCGAAGCTCTCAAAGCAGGAGCAGGCGGGTTCTTGTTAAAAGATGCAGAACCAGAAGATATTGCAAATGCAATCAGAACAGTGGCCGATGGAAACGCTTTGATTCAACCCAGCGTCATGCGCCGATTAGTAAACAATTTTGTCAAATCTGACCCCAAAGAAGACAAACCAGCACCGATTAAAAAAGGCCAAGAACTTGATGACCCTCTGACTGACCGTGAACAGGAAATTCTTGAGCTTGTTGCCCAAGGGCTATCAAATAAAGAAATTGGCGAGAAGCTGTTTATTTCTCCTGCAACCGCAAAGACTCACCTCTCTCGCATTATGCAAAAAACAAATTGCCATTCGCGGGCTCAACTAGTAGTCTATTACAATTCATAGACTCACTATTTTGCCGTAGTCTTGCTTGCAAACTAAACGCCTACCTTGCCGTGCGCTCTCCATTTTATGCGTGCTCCTATTTTTAGTGGTTCTCCATTGCAATGTTGTCTAAATAATAAGAAAGCAGAGCCAGCTTCCTCCGCCTCTAAACAAAACACGCTCGTGAAAACAAGAGATAAATGAGGATTGATTTATGCAAAGTGCTTTCTGGTCGCTTTATAGTTTTGAAGATGGGTCGAAAACTCAGCGGAAGTGTCGCTATTGCCTGTTCGCCATGTTTTATGATCGATTATCTCGGATTGAAACCCATAAAAGGCATCAATATAGGTGATTAAATTGTCGAGAGCTTCGAGCTGTGCCGAAGGATAATCGCCACTGCCACCAACGTGAACCATCTCAATTCCAATTGAATAGGAATTCATTCCATAATCGGCAAAGTTTCCTCCAATTGGAACTGTGCCCGCTTTGTCGTCGCGGCTCTCGTCCTCGACTCCAAAATCAATGTTGTGGCCTGTGTCTCCAAATCCTGCATGATGCGCTATTTTGTCCATTGGAACACATTGGACGATCGAGCCATCCGTGTTGACAATAAAATGCGCCGCAACAAGGTTACCACTTGCCTCCCAACCGTTTACAACAGAGGATGCATCGTTTGACCCCTCCGTGTCATGAAGAACAATATACTTCTGAAAGTCAGCACCCTTTTCACCATGGATGAAGTCATCTCTGTAGTCTTCTGTGAGTTGCAGCTTTGCCTTTGCTTCTTCAATTAGAGCTTCACGATTTTCAACATCAATCTGCTGGTTCTGTGCCTGAACATCTTCTTCAGAAACTGTTTTATCGCTCAATTGAACATCATCAAAATCATTAGCTGAAGAGTCATGTTGAGTTCCCGAACAACCAATAAGAAAGAAGGAAGAAACTAGGGCAGATAAGAAAAAAATTCTTAAATTTCGCGAAAGTGTTCGTAAAGACATGACAGCAGTCTGCCTTTGGAAACTTAGTGTAAAGCTATTGCTAACAGCTCCGTAATCATGACACGTCAAATCGTCATGATGGCGACCAAAGAGGTCATTTCTACGATTAGTAACCTCTCTATAATAATGCCCCGAGGCATCATGTGGTCGCATTTCGCAGTTTAACGAGCAACTACTATCTCTTTGAAAGCACCACGCCATATTACTAATCAACTCACACCGTAACCTTAGTTCGGATGCACCGAATTAACGTCATAGCCACGCTCAGAAAGAACAGAAACCATCAAAGAAGCATTTTCATTCTCAATATCGGTTGGTCTATATTGATTTAAAAAATCATCAGGTGCAATTGTTCCTCGATACCAAGACTTAGAATTAAAGTAGTTCTGAAGCCAATCATTTTTAAACATGCGACCGTGACGTGCCCATATTTCATTTTGAGCAAGACATATCTCATCGCCCGACATGCTAGACAAATCAGAGCGAGATAGATATCTTATATCACTGTCATTAATGACATAGGTATTATTAAAGCCAGTTTTTGTTCCACTTGCTTTTCCAAGATTTTGTCTGATGTCAGAATATTCATTGCTATCTGAAGAAGACTGTTGATTGCTGTCGCTAGTTGATGCTTTATCATCGCTCTTCTTTTCGGAGTCTTTTGATTGCGTTGCCTCATTAGCCTGTTTTGCAGCATTAATTGAAGCCTCGTTCGATGACTTTGAAGTGAAATAAATTGCACAAGCTGCAATCAATGCGACAATCACGACACCCACAACAATTGTTATTGTTATTAGGAGTGCTTTGCTTGAAGATGCACTTCAGTTCGGAGAATCTGCTGAACTTTGCTGATATACCCGTGCGCACTCATCAGGTTCCTCCGCTGAAACAGCGGGCATTACAGCTGTTTTGTCCGGTTCGAATGTAGGATATGCATAAACTTCAACTCCAGTGCAATCAACAGCATCAATGCTGTATTCCTTACTCTGATCTGCTTTTACTGTCTCAAGCAATTCAGTCTTCTGTTCAGAAATGTCTTCACCTGCCTCTTTGTTTTCAGAAGATTCTGGTTTCTGTTTCTCAACTTCGAAACCACATTTAGTGCAGAATACATCTCCATCATGCAACTCTGAGCCGCAATTTGAACAAAACATTATCTCTCCCAACAAGAATTGGCCTTTCTATTTATTTTAAAGAATAGACTTTCGGCAAAGCGGATTAAAAACAATGCACTGTGCAACATTTAGACTTCGCTAAGATCTACTTCCCGTTTGCAAAGGACACTTAATTGCCACTAATCCAATTGCAAAATTGGCGTCCAGTTAATGCTTGTTTAAATTATTTCTTCTTGGGAGCAAAATGACAATCACAAGAATGACTAGCAAAGGGAGTGCTATTGCAAGAACGACAAGAATTGGATTAATCCTCATTGCATCAGCTGCAACCGAGGCCAGTGTGCCATCTGCGTTCTCAGTTCGATGGCCACGAACTAAAAGCCTGTGAGTGTTGACACCATATGGCGTGCACGTAACAAGCGTGCAATAGTCTTTTCCTTCAACGATTTGCAATGCCTCAGTGTCGTTTGGATCAACAATCAAAATTTGATCAACTTCATATGTGAGAACCTCATTTAAGACACGCAAAACAAAGGTGTCGCTTTCCTTTAAGCTATCAAGATTAGTAAAAAGCATTGCACTCGGAAGTCCTCTGTGTCCCGTCAAAACACAATGCGAAGAGGCCCCTCCAACTGGCAAACTCGTCCACTCCAAATGACTTATTGCAGTGTTTAAAACTTCATCTCCAGTTCCGTGATAAATCGGAAGAGAAACTTTGATTGAAGGAATTTCGATGTAGCCCATCATGCCAGTCTCATCGATTCTCAAAAGCTGCTCATATCTCACCTTTTCAGCTTCTGACAAGTCATATTTCTGAGGTTTTTGAGCAAGTTCCGCGTTGTATTGTTTCTCATCATTCAAGATTTTTTCATAATCAGCAGAATCAAGATCTTTCACGCTTTCATTGTAGGAAGCAATAGCTCGTGACTGATGTAGTGAATTAACATAATCACTGAAGGTTGGATATAGCAAAAGGCAGAAACCTAAAACTAGCATTAGAACAAGTATTACAGTGCTTAAATGCTTTTTCATGAGATATGCCTCGAGTCACCTCGAGATATAGTATCAGTTGCCTAAATAGTTAGCGCAAGTTTATTTCGCTAGCAAGCCACTTTCTTTGTTTCTTTTCCGAAAATTGTCTTGACTCCTTTGTAGGCGAGAACAAGCGCAAGAGCGAAAAGAAGAATTGCAAGAACAAGCTGCGCCACGACGCCGGCCGCTCCACCAGCCTGAGCTGCCAACACAGTCGCTGGACCCGTGAGCAATGTAATCTTTGCCATGCCTGTTTGGAAAAGCGAAGTGAGAGTGACTACCAACATAAATGCCATTGGAATGTAGAGCATTTGATTTTTCTTCCCAGCATTTTTGAGCCAGGCACAAACTGCAAGAAGAGCAAGTGCCGCAAGCAGTTGGTTCGCTGCACCAAACAATGGCCAAATGATTGTATATCCTGTCAATCCCAAACCAATTCCTGCAAATACAGTAATGACGGTAGCAACATATTTATTTGAGAGGAATTTTCTTGCTGGCGATTTTACCGACTCATGAGTTTCGTCTGATTTTAGCCATAACTCCTGAAACATGTAGCGCGCTAAACGAGTCGCAGTGTCAAGAGAGGTCAGGCAAAAAGCAGAGACCGCAAGAATGAGCAGCGTGTAGGCGATGCTCTCATAATTTTCAAGGCCAGGAATGCAAGCGAGCATCTGTGACAAACCTGAAGCAAACACAGCAGTTGGTGATGCATAGCCACCCTTGCAATATTCTGCCCAAACGAAACCAACTGCTACCAAAGAAATGATTGCAAGCAAGCATTCAATGAGCATGCCGCCATATGCAATTGGAAGCGCTTGCCCTTCGTTGTCGATTTGCTTTGAAGTTGTTCCAGAAGCGACAAGAGAGTGGAACCCAGAAATTGCGCCACAGGCAATCGTGACAAAAAGCGCAGGGAACAATGAGCCACTAACAGCCGCTTTGTTAGTAATTGTTTTGCCTGCTTGATCTAAAACTGCTTGACCTGTTGTAGGGTCAAAAGCCGCATTGCTGGCGAAAAAGCCAGTAAAAGCAGGAATTTGCAAATCAGTAGCTGCACCAGTGATTGTCGCACCAACAATGCCAACAATTGCGAGAACAATCATTCCGTAAAGTAGGTAACTGCTCAAATAGTCGCGAGGTTGCAACAAAATCCAAACAGGTGCAATCGATGCAATCATTATGTAAACTCCCAGAAGAAGCATCCAGGTTTCATAATCAAGGCTTACGATTGGGAAGTTGTAGCCAAGAGCAACAACAATAATAATCATGACTATTGCAGAAACAATGTTTGCAACATCGGGAATCTGGCGACCCTTTGTGACGAGGCCCCAGGCAATTGCAATAACAATAAACAAAATAGAAATCATCGCAGTTTGCTCATTCGCACGCGCGGCAGCGTCACTCTGATTAGCAAGACCGACCGCAAATGTGTTAGCAACAATCGATGCAAATGCTGCAACAACAAGAATCAATGTGAGGTATGCAAAAATGCAGAAGAGCTTCTTTGCAGTTTCGTCCATGTTCTCTGCAATTACCGATGCGAGCGTGTGGCCTTTATGACGAATTGAGGCAAACAGCGAGCCAAAATCGTGAACAGCACCAAAGAAAATGCCACCAATTAAAACCCACAACATTACAGGCACCCATCCAAAAACCGACGCCTGGATTGGTCCGTTAATTGGACCCGCTCCCGCAATTGAAGAAAAATGATGTCCCAAGACAACATATGGCTTGGAAGGCACAAAATCGACTCCGTCTTCCAACTCATGTGCAGGTGTTGGTCTTGACGGATCCAGCCCCCAAGTCTTTGCTAGCCAACGACCATAGGTCAAATAACCAGCAACAATAATGGCTGCTCCAATTCCAAAAATAACTAAAGCATTCATTCAAATCTCCTTACCTAGCTGCTAAACCACCTCTAGCAGCGCAAGCAATTATAAAACGGCATAGAACTCGTTTAATAAATTTTTGGAATTTTTCCGTAAACCTAAAGAATTGTTAAATTTTGTTTAACAACAGGCAAAAGATGTTTTGCAAATGCATTAGTTGCGACCTCATTTTTGCTCAAATCAACAACAACTAAACGCAAGTCAGCCCAACCCCAAAAGGAGAATTTATAATTTTTGCGGTGCTTGACATGTTTTGCCATCTTAAAAGCTGTTGAAGCGACAGTGTTGCAGACACAAACCAAAGTAATAGCGGAGCTCATGTGGTCGGGTCGCGGATTAACCTTCTCAAACCCGCATGTTTTCATGAAGTCGACAAGATGTTGAAGTTCGCAACCATCTAAAGCATCAATTGCTTTTAGAAACATGTATTCATCAGCCTCGACCGACCACAGTTTCGCCTTTTTTGAAAGAACATATTTCGAACCCAGCTCATGAAATTCCGCATAGCCCTCGAATTTCTCACCGCAATAGGAATAGTCTTCATAAACATCAAAAGAATTCGAGATGCTTTTTAAAAGTGCTTTTATTAATTTTTGCGATTTATCCATGTTCCCAACAGTGTAGCAAGTTATTTAATGAAATTCACACATACAATAAATTCTCGTGTCTAAAGAATTCTATCGCCTCGGAAATAAAAAGGGCGAGCAAACCGCCCGCCCAAAAAAGTCGTGTATAACGCCAACTATGCAGCTTGTTTAGCAACCTTTACGAGTTCTGCAAATGCATCTTTGTCATTAACTGCAATATCTGCAAGAGACTTGCGATCAAGCAAAACTCCAGCTTTCTTAAGACCATTCATGAATGTTGAATAGCTCATGCCATTAAGTCTTGCTGCTGCATTAATGCGAGTAATCCAAAGGCGACGGAAGTTGCGTTTCTTGACGCGACGATCGCGATATTGGTACTGCATTGAACGGCGCACCTGCTGTTTCGCGTTTTTGTAGGAACGTGATTTTGCACCATAATATCCACGGGCAGCCTTTAGAGTGCCACGACGCTTTTTACGAGCTGAAACTGATCTTTTAATGCGTGCCATTTAGTCGCACCCTCCTATCTTCTTCCAAGGTTGCGCTGTACTACCTTGTAATCAGCGGTTGCCATCTCTGTTTCTTTACGGAAATTTCTCTTCCGTTTTTGTGATTTTTTAGTCAAGATGTGGCTCTTAAATGCTTTTGCACGCATTACTTTTCCGCTGCCAGTGACGCGGAAACGCTTTGCAGAACCGCGATGTGTCTTCATCTTTGGCATGCTAGTTTCTCCTATTCTTCCTCTTGCTTCTTGGCAGCCTCGCGTTGTTTAGCTGCTCTTTGCGCTTTTCTCGATTGTGTTGCCTGTTTTTTATTTCCCGATTTTCCCGAAGGAGCAATGGTCATGTGCATGTTTCTGCCTTCCAGAATTGGTTTGCTTTCAACCACTGCAACATCTGACAAATCGTCGGCCAGACGCTCAAGAATTGAAATCCCTTGTTCTGGATGAGCCATCTCACGTCCGCGGAACATGATGGTAATTTTCACCTTGTTTCCGTCACCAAGAAAACGAAGGACGTGCTTTTTCTTGGTCTCATAATCACCGACATCGATTTTTGGACGGAACTTCATTTCCTTAACCTCAATCTTTGTCTGGTTTTTCTTAGCTTGCTTTGCTTTTACAGCCTGCTCATATTTGTATTTGCCATAGTTCATGACTCTGCAAACTGGAGGCTTGGCATCTGGTGCTATCTCAACGAGATCATATCCTGCAGCAGCAGCTATGTCGAGAGCCTGCGAGAGCGTGAAAACTCCCATTTGGTTTCCGTCGTAATCAATCAAGCGGCATTGCGCGCAATTGATTTCTTCGTTCAGCCTTGGTTCTGGCTTGGCTATTTAAACCACCTGCTTTCTAAAATAAAAAAGGCTTGCACAATCGTGAGCAAGCCATATAAATACAAATTTTAAGTTGTAAACCCGACTGTTAAACGCAACCAAGGTGGAGCGGCTTTGCTCACTTCGCGCATAACATTATACATAATTTCTTCTCGAGGTATGGAAATTGCAAGCACAAATTATTCGTAAAGAGCCTTTAGTTTTTCAAATGCTGGCTTTGAGTTGATGATAGTCTCTTTGGCAATGCAATAGGAAAGACGAATCCATCCTTCAGCCCCAAAACTCTCACTTGGAACAATTAGCAGGTCGAGCTCGCGCGCTTTGTCAGAAAATGATTGAGCACTTGGTTCGAGTGCCTTCATCCACAAATAAAAAGCACCTTGTGGCTCTGCATATTCATAGCCAAGATTGTCAAGCATTTCAGTTAACAATGCTCGATTTTCAGCATATGGAGTAACATCGGTTGGAACATCAATGCAATCGGCCAAGATGTGCTGGAACAACACTGGTGCGCAAATGTGGCCCAGAGCACGTGCAGCTCCAGTGATTGCAACATAGACGTCACGTGCGTTTTCCATGGTGTCGCTAACATAGGCATATCCAATGCGCTCGCCCGGCAAGCTCAGAGTTTTGCTCAAAGAATTGCACACAATTGTGCGCGAATAAATGGACGGAACCCATGGCACTTCTGCACCATATGTAATCTCGCGATAGGGTTCATCGCAAATTAGATAAATCTTAGTTCCAAATTGCTTTTCTTTAGACTCAAGAATGTCTGCAAGCTTCTCAAGGTCTTCACGAGGATAAACTGTACCTGTTGGATTGTTTGGGCTGTTGAGCACAAATGCAGAAGTTTTTTCGTTAATTGCTTTTTCAATCTCATTAAAGTCAAGCTGGAATGACTTCCTATCACAAGCAACAGGCACGAGAGTTGATCCTGCAGTGTCAATCCACGTTTTGTATTCAGGGAAATAGGGGGCTGGGACAATGACCTCTTCACCAGGAAGCGTGACCGCACAAAAAGAAGCTGCCAAAGCTCCAGATGCACCATGGGTTAAAAAGACGTTGCTTCCGCTGGCCTTGAAATCATATGTTCTTGTGATGAAGTCGGCAAGAGTATTACGAACTTGCTCAATGCCAGCAGCAGTTGAATAGGAATGCAGTGCAACTGGATCATCGTTCATGTGTTTTAGAATGCAAGCTTTTACTTGTTCTGGGGCAGGAACGCTTGGATTTCCAATCGAGAAATCATAGACCTTATCATCACCCACAACTTTCTTGCGTTGCAAACCCCACATAAACAACTCGCGGATAGCGCTAGGCTCGTCGCCTAATTTTGACATTCTTTCATTCAGCACTTTTATCTCCTTTCACGTGAACAATGATAGAACAAATAAAGTTAAGGATAGAGACAATGCTCTCGTGAGCGGCGACTTTTACCAAGAAATAACAAATCATCATTTTCGCAAAGATGCTTGCCGAATGAACAGGTTTAAAGTTTCTAACGTTAATGTGCCAAAAGACCAAATTAGTTTACAGAAACAACATGAATCATTGAACATTATCTGTGGGTCCCACCTATGAAGTAAAATAAATACATGGATCGACACATTCACAGAGCACAATATTTAGCAAGAAGGCGCAGAGAAGAAAGAAGGCGCAAGATTATTGCTGCTACCACTGTTGGGATTTTGGTTGTAGCTGTCGTTGGAGTGTTTGCTTTTATGAATGCAGGAAGAGGTTCTGAGGAGCAACCTGCAACAGATGTCCTGCCAGTTGGAAACGAAGCAACCCAGCAGCAGAATTCAGAATCAAAAGCAAACGCTGAAAACATAGTTATGACTCTTTTTGGCGACAAAAACACACTTGTTCTTAAAGGTGAAGATTACATCGAGTCGGGTTGTCACGCAGTTGACACTACAAAAAACGAAAACATTTCAAACATCAAAGTTGAAGGAAGCGTTGACACTTCAAAGACTGGCGACTATCAAATTAAATACACTGCGACCGACTCAACTGGGAAAAAAGCAACTTGTGAACGAAAGGTGAGCGTCGTTGATTCTTTTGATGGAGGAAACGCGCAAGCAGTGCCAGTTTGCATGTACCACTATGTTTATGACGAGACTAACAAACCTGACGAAGTTGATAACAACTGGATTGAAGCAAGCCTTCTAGAACAAGAGATTTTATGGACAAAGGAAAACAATTTTTATTACCCTTCCTATGAAGAGCTAGCAGCATTTGTCGACGGGAAAAAAACACTGCCAATGAAGAGCATCATATTTACGTTTGATGACGGCAAGCCTGAATTCCTGCAAAGCGGAATTCCGTTGTTTAACAAATGTGAAGTTCCTGCAACTTCTTTTGTAATTTGCAGTGACGCTGATGCAAGTGAGAAGGTTTTTGGCAACCCAAGCAAATTTGTACAATACCAATCACATTCATATGCAATGCATGTTGCCGGCAGCAATGTTGGCAGAGGGGGAAGAATCCATGCATGCTCCTATGATGAAATTTTGGATGACCAAAAACAAGCTGCCACTTTAACAGGAAACTCGCAAGCATATGCATATCCTTTTGGAGACCACAATGAAACTGCCGAAAAAGCATTACAAGATGCAGGTGTGCTTTGTGCTTTCACGATTGAAAACCGTGCTGTCAAACCAGGCGACGACAAAATGGCTTTGCCTCGAGTGCGCATCAGTGGAAGTTATTCTTTTGAGCAGTTCTGCGCATTGGTTTCATAAAGACTAAAAACATGCCTAAACACAAGCCTTTTAAAAGCGCTCATCTGATAGAAAAAACTATTGGATCTTCTAACGAGATTTCCTTCAACGTTCTTGAAAGCAAAAAACTAAAGAACGGAAGTGATTCAGCTCCTGCACCTTGGGAAATTTCGCCTGAAGCAGTTGCGAAGAAGAAAAAAGCAAGGGTTCGAGGAAGGCTTCTCACAATTCTTTCAATCGTGGCCGTTGTTTTAATTGGCATTGTTTTTGCAATTTGGGGCTTCGCTGGTTTGTTTCAAAACTATGCAGGCTCAATGGACAAATTGCACAGCCAGATAAATGACGTGGTTAAGACCTCCGACGACCTTGCCGAAATGAGAAGCACCCTGCAACTGTTGCTTAACAATGACCCGAATGACTTCGGCACAAATGTTAATGCCGACAACCTAACAAATCTAAAACACAAAGCAGAGAAATCAAAGTCGGCTTTAGCAAGTGAAAAATCAAATCTTGGAACTACTCTTTCTGAAATTGCAACTCCAGCCGACCGCGACGGAGCAAACAACGCAATCACATTAGCTGATAAAGAGTCAAGGCTAATTGACCTTTATGAAACCACTATTTCTTTTGCATACCCTTTCATACTTTCAAAAGAAAATGCAAATAACGCAATGAAAGACCTGATTGATGCCGACGCAAAAGACCGTGAGGCATCGCAGTTGTTGGGCAATGCGAACACCGATGACGCTAAAAAGGCAATTGATGCCGCAAACGAATCAAAACAACTCGCAATTAACGCTAAGGGTCTTTTCCAAAACGTTGTTGACGCAAATTTACAAAACGAAGAATTAGGACTCGATAGTGCCCTTCTGCAAAGCTATGTCGACTATTGTGACTACATTATTTCTTCACAGGATGCAACAGTGGCGGTGGCTAACGCCTACATTGACCGCAACAAAGAAGAACTCCAAGCTCAAAACGATAAATATAACGAGCTAAAAACGGAAGCTACCGACATTTCTAAAAATTGGGATCAGCAATTGCCCGATTTAATCAATGACCAGTTCAAGGAAAAACGGCAGGGCAACACCGATGCACTCGCTCAGGATTTAAAAGACCGGGATGCAATTTACAAACAGGTTAAAAGCTACATTAATGGTAAATAACTTTATTAAAATTAGATTGTCATAAAACAAACAAGGAGATTAGACATGTCATCAACAGTTATTGTCGGAACTCAATGGGGCGACGAAGGCAAAGGCAAAATTACAGACCTTATTTCTGGGGACTATGACTTCGTAGTTCGATGCTCAGGAGGAAACAACGCAGGTCACACCGTTATCGTTGGTGACACAAAACTCTCGCTTCACCTCATGCCGTCAGGCGTTATGTATGAAAACTGCACTCCAGTTATTGGAAACGGATGTGTCGTCGACCCTGGAGTTCTTGTTAAGGAAATGGCGATGCTCAACGCAGAAGGCATCAGCTGTGAACGCCTAAAAATCTCATGCGATGCGCACGTTATCATGCCATATCACAAGGTCCTCGATGGTGCCGATGAAAAGCGCCTCGGTAAAAACAAAATTGGCACAACAAAACGCGGAATTGGTCCATGTTATCAAGACAAAGTTGCACGCCGCGGTATTCGCATGCAAGACTTGCTTGATGAAAAAATCTTCAAACTAAAACTTGAGACTGTTCTAGAAAGAACAAATGCTATTTTGAGCAAGGTTTATGGGCTACAAACATTTACAATGGAAGAAATTCTCGAAGAATACCTAGATTACGCACGCATTCTCAAAAAACGCGTCGCGGAAACGGCGCAGCTTTTAAACGACGCACTTCGCGATGGTAAAAACATTTTGTTTGAAGGCGCACAAGGAACAATGCTTGATGTTGACCATGGCACCTATCCTTTCGTGACATCATCAAGTTGTTGTGCAGGCGGCGCTTGCACAGGAGCAGGCGTTGGACCCACTCGCATAGATAATGTTCTTGGAATTATGAAAGCCTACACGACTCGCGTCGGTGAAGGACCATTCCCAACAGAACTTCACTTCAAAGAAAACGGTGGAACTGGCCAAGATGCAATTGACGGCGAACTGCTCTGCCAAGAAGGCCACGAGTTTGGCACCACCACTGGAAGAAAACGTCGCTGCGGCTGGTTCGATGCAGTGGTTGGCAGATATGCTGCTGACATTCATGGACTCACCCAAATTGCGCTCACAAAACTTGACGTTCTTTCAGCGTTCGAAACTTTGAAAGTTTGCGTTGCATATGAATGCAATGGTCAAAAATATGACTACTTCCCAATGCAGCAATCAGTTCTTTTTCATGCAAAACCAGTCTATGTTGAATTGCCAGGCTGGAAAGGGCACGATCTCACAAGTGCAAAAACATATGATGAACTTCCTGAAAACGCGAAGAAATACATTAACTTCCTGGAAGAGTCTGTGGGAGTAAAAATGAACTTCATTTCCACTGGCCCAGACAGAAATCAAACAATCATTCGCTAGAAAAACGGAGCACCAACGAACACCTGAATGAGTTTTAACTAGATGTTAAACAATGATTTAAGTAAATAACTTTAAAAGTCGCTCCAATTTATTGAAGTTTTAGCAGTAAAAATGTTTATGACAGCAAAACAAGCATCAATGATAATTTCACTGCTGCTTGTTTTTTTAGCTGCAATCCAAGACAGGAAAAACCGTGAAGTTTCAAACTGGTTCGCATTTTTTTTAATCATTGTGTTTTTGGTATCACGAATTGCATTAGTGTGTTTAGAGAAAGACAACCCCATTGACTCAATATTGATTCCTCTTGCTTTCTCTATTGCAACGCTGATTGTGCTGCTAGCACTGACTGTTACGCTAGAACGAATAAAAGGAAAGGAGATGTTTGGTGGCGGTGACATCAAAATCATCGCATCGACAACTCCAATTTTAGGAATAGAAGGACTGTTGTTCGCTTTATTGGTAGCTTTTAGCGCAGTTCTGCTCTGTCTGTTTATTAAGAAAAACAGATTCGCCAACTTTGACAAAGACACCACATTTCCATTTGTTCCATTCTTTGCAGTGGGATTTGCAGCATGCACGATAATTTTATTCTTGTAACAAATCCATGCTGCAGTGCTAAATCTATTGCTGAAAGAAATAACTAACTCACAAATTCCTATTCTTCAAACTGGCTGTTATAAAGAGTGGCGTAAAAACCACCTTTGGCAAGGAGTTCCTCGTGATTTCCTTGCTCAACAATTTCTCCATGATTCAAGACGAGAATCTTGTCGGCGTTTTTGATTGTCGAAAGCCTGTGGGCAATCACAAATGAGGTTCTTCCCACCATCAATGTGTCCATTGACTGCTGAATCAATTGCTCGGTTCGCGTGTCAACACTGCTTGTTGCTTCATCGAGAATTAGCATCGGAGCATTCTTGATCATTGCGCGCGCAATCGTGACAAGTTGACGCTGTCCCGCCGACAAAGCAGAGCTGTCATTGAGCACTGTTTCATAGCCTTTAGGGAGCGTTTGAATGAAGTGATGCAGGCCAACTGCCTTGCATGCGTTTATGACCTCTTCGTCGGTCACGCCCTCTTTTGAATAAACGATGTTCTCGCGAATTGTCCCTTCAAAAATCCATGCATCTTGCAAAACCATGCAGAATTGATTATGTATTGCTTGACGAGAGAGCTTCGTAGTCTCAATTCCATCAATATAGATTTTTCCACCTTGCAACTCATAGAAACGCATGAGCAAATTGATTAAAGTTGTCTTTCCTGCACCTGTTGGTCCAACGATTGCGATCTTCTGACCAGGCTTAACATCAGCAGAGAAGTCTTGGATGATGATATCTTCAGGGTCATAACCAAAGCGAACATGCTCAAACCTAACTGCGCCAGCAACGTTATCTAGACATTGAATCTTGCCGTTCTCAGTTTCCATTTCATCTTCATTTAAGATTTCAAAAATCCTCTCTGACGCAGCTGCAGCACTTTGCAGCGAATTTGCAGCTTGAGCAAATTGACTGAGAGGCTGAGTGAATTGACGAACATAAACCATAAAAGCCACAATCACACCGAAAGAAATGATGCCGTTAATGGTGAGAACTGCACCGATAACACAAACAACAACATATCCCAAGTTGCCAACAAAACCCATGAGAGGCTGCATCAGCCCACTTAAAAACTGGCTCTTCCACGCGCAATTATAAAGTTCATTGTTGATGCGTCTAAATTCTTTCTTCACAGCGTCTTCTGCTGTGTAGGCTTTAACCACCGCGTGGCCAGAATAGGTTTCCTCAATATGCCCATTAAGAGAACCGAGCGATTGTTGTTGCTGGTTGAAATATTTCTGTGATTTTTTGATGATCACAAGCATGATTGAGAAACCAAGAATTGATGCTCCCACGCCCGAAAGCGCCAAAATCCAGTTTGTGGTGAACATACAGAATAGCGAGCCAAAAAACATCACGAATGCAGTAATTAATGCACCTAGACTTTGATTGAGCGTTTGTCCAATCATGTCAACATCGTTTGAGATGCGTGACATAACATTACCAACTGAAGTTCCATCAAAATACTTCAAAGGCAATTTGTCAATTTTCAACGAAATGTCGGTGCGCAACTTTTTCGAGAGCCTTTGCGTGACTGTTGCCATAACAAAGTTCTGCAAAAAGTTGCACAGCCATGCAACCGAATAGATGATAGTGAGGATAATCGCTATTTTGACGACTGCATCTACATCGATACTTGACGCGATGCCTTGAGCAATGAGGTCTGTGATTTCCGAAAGTTTCCCTGGGCCTGCTAGATTTAGCGCACATCCACAAACCGCAAGCAATGCTGCAACAATAATTCCTGGAAGCCAATTTTTTGCATAAAGCATCAGGCTTTTAATCGCACTTCCAAAGTTATTAGCCTTTTCCCCTCCGACAAACTTTGAGGCAGGTCCCATATTGCGCCGAGGTCGTTTAGGTAGTTTTATCTCCTCGTTATCTTGAGGCATTCTTCAATTCCTCCTCTGACAACTGCGATTCTGCAATTTCCCTGTAGACCTCACAAGTTTTTAATAAATCAGCATGTCGACCGTGACCAACAACTCTGCCCGAATCCATTACAAAAATTTGATCAGCATCAATGATTGTTCCAATTCTTTGCGCAACGATTAGCTTAGTAGCATTGCTCGTTTTTTCTTCCAAAGCATGACGCAACAATTTGTCGGTCTTGTAGTCAAGTGCTGAAAAAGAATCATCAAAAACATAAATTTCAGGATTTTTATAAATCGCCCTAGCTATCGAAAGACGCTGCTTTTGACCACCTGAAAAATTTGTGCCGCCTTGCGACACTTCTGCCTTTATGCCATCTTCTTCTTTGTCGACAAATTCTGTCGCCATCGCAATGTCGAGAGCTTCACGCACGCGCGATTCACTCACTTCTCCTTCGCTGCCATAGGCAACATTGCTCTCAATTGTCCCCATAAACATAATTGGCTTTTGTGTAACGAAACCAACTTTTTTTCTGAGAGAGTCTAGCGTAATGTCACGAACGTTCTTGCCATCAACAATAACCTCGCCATCACTGCAGTCATAGAATCGAGGAATGAGTTGAATGAGGGTGCTCTTTCCGCTGCCCGTCGACCCAATGAAAGCAACAGTTTCGCCTTTATGAATCTTGATATTAATGTCATGAAGAACAGGTTCTTCAGCATCAGGATATTGAAAACTGACATTCTTAAACTCAATTGCGCCAGTCTGTTTGTCGTCAGAAAAAATTTCATTTCCATCACGAACTGTCACGTCGGTTGAAATTACCTCATTAATTCGTTTTGCCGCAACAATAGCGCGAGGGGCAATAACAAACACCATAACTATCATCATGAACGACATGACAATTTGAATTGCATATGAAGAGAAAACGACCATGTCACTAAAGAGGGCAAGTCTTGCTGGAAGATTGGCTCCATTGATGATGTAGACACCCGACCAGTAAATCGCAAGCGTGAGCCCTGACATAATGAGTTGAATTGTTGGGAACATCAGCGACATTCTGCGTGAAGTAAACAATTGAGTTCGGGTTAGAGCGTTGTTAGCCGCTTCGAACTTTTCCTGCTGATAGCCTTCAGCGTTATAGGCTCTAACAACTCTCAAACCTGTTATGTCTTCACGTGATACTCGATTCAAGTTGTCGGTTAGCTGTTGCATCATTCGAAACTTTGGCATGACCACCGATGTGACAACGCCCATCACAACTACAAGAATCACAACTGCACCGCCAGTTATTGCTGCCCACTGCCAGCTTTTTCCCATAATTTTTACAGCTGCCCAAACAGCCATAATTGGCGCTCGCGCAACAGCTTGCGCTCCAATTGCAATGCAAAGTTGAATTTGCTGAACATCATTTGTAGTTCTTGTAATTAAACTAGCAACAGAAAATTCCGACATCTCACTGCGCGAAAAATCAATTGTTTTAAAAAAGACTTTTTCTCGAAGAACACGAGCAAGACCAGCCGCAACTTTTGCGACAAAGAAACCTACGACAAATGTAGTTCCCAGGCCAGCAAACGCACAAAGCAACATTTTGCCCCCAGCAATGAGGACCTCAGACAAAGCACTTCCCTGCGTTTGAACAAGTGTAGTGATTTCACGCATGTAATCTGGCAATTTAAGGTCGAGACCAACCCCTGCCACGAGAAAAATGAGCGCTACAAAAAGTCGCGCCCAATCAGCTTTAGATAAATATTTAAACAACTTTAACATCTTTGATTATCACGGCTTGCAATTATGCAACAAATTTAATGCCATTCGGCTGAGCAACAAAAAATGAAACATTAGGTGTATAAAACCTGCTTCAATATAGCCAATTTTTCTATTCTAGATGAGGAGTTCATCAAATGCATCTATCCAAAAAACTTTTAAGCCAATTCGGTTAGAAGACATAATCAAATGATCTTAGAGACAAAAGCAATGTGACAAGCGATGAAAGGAGCTTTTGCTAAATCTTATAAATTGTTCACAGGACAAGAAATAGCTAGCATTTTTTCGATTGCATCATGAAGTGTTCTTGCTGGAAGCGTGTTTACTGCATGATATCGCACCTCTTTGCCAACCCTTCTGCCTTCAATTAAATTAGCTTCGCGCAAAAGCTTTAAATGATGGGCCACAGCAGGTGAACTCATGTCGAGCATTTGCGCAATGCAAGCCGTGCAAAGTTCTGCATGGGTCAACATCCAAAAGATGCGAACACGATTAACGTCGCCAAGATGTTTAAAAGAATCGGCAAGGCGATTGAATTGGTCGATGTGGTCGACGAATTTCTTCATCGCTTCCAGCTCTTTTTCGTTTCCATGAGAGTGCTGAATGTAGTCTTTAGTCATTTCGATTCTCCTTTTTAAAAATTATAACAATTAAGCGTTTATTTAATCTATTAGTGTTATGATTAAGCAATTGTTTAATTAAAAGATTGTTTAAGGGATTTTGTATGACAACCGAGAATAATGAAAATTGCACTTGTGGCTGCGAAAAACACACGCACAATACTGACCATTGTGAATGCGGGTGTGAGAACCACACTCAGGAACAATCCACCGAAAGTGCACATCATCACAATCACACTTGTGGTTGCGGCTGCAAGGAGCATAAGCACAGTAAAGCCACCCAAGAGCACTGTAGCTGTGGGGGCGAAAAACATGAGCACAACCAAGACAATTATGAATGCGGGTGCGAGGAACATAAGCATGAGCACCATCACGACAGCTGTGGTTGTGGATGTCGCGATGATGATTGTTGCGACGATGACGAATGCTGTTGTTGCTGTTGCGGTAACAGCACTTTCGACGTCTCAAAAGTGCCAGAAAAAGGGCTCACAGAGAAGCAAAAGAAAAAACTGTCAAAAGTTATTGTTGCATTCATTGCGCTCCTCATTATCAAACTGCTTGAACCAATTATCCCGAGTTTCTGGGCCAACGTTGTTGGGCTAAACGAGGATGCCGCAGCAACGGCATCCTATTTCACAAACATCTTTCTTTATGGAGCTGACTACATTTACATTGGCAACAAAGTCCTAAAAAGCGCATTTAGAAACATTCTCAAAGGCCGAGTTTTTGACGAAAACTTCCTCATGGTTGTCGCCACTTTAGGTGCTGTGTTCATGGGAATCATGGGAGACGGGGAATTCACAGAAGCAGTTGCTGTAATGGTCTTTTTCCAACTTGGAGCTTGGTTTGAAGATTATGCTATCGGCAGGAGTCGCAAAAACATTACCGACCTCATGGACATCCGTCCCGATTATGCTAATGTCGAGAAAAGTGGACAACTTGAAAAAGTTGACCCTGCAAGCCTTGAAATCGGATCAATTATTATCGTTCAGCCGGGCGAAAAAATTCCTCTAGACGGCATTGTTGTTGAGGGATCATCTTCGATTGACACTTCCGCATTAACGGGAGAAAGCGTGCCTCGCACCGCAAACGTTGGGGATGAGGTAATCAGTGGGTGCATTTGTTCATCAGGTGTTTTAAAAATCAAAACTACAAAGCATTTCAACGAATCAACAGTTTCAAAAATCTTAAAGCTTGTTGAAACCTCAAGCGAGCGCAAATCACATTCCGAAGCGTTCATTTCAAGATTTGCAAAAGTCTACACTCCAGCGGTTTGCATTGCAGCACTCTGCCTGGCGCTCATTCCTCCAATCGTAATCACAGCTGTGGGCGAAAGTGCCAACTGGCTCGATTGGATTTATCGTGCTTTAACCTTCCTTGTAATCAGTTGCCCTTGTGCACTCGTTATCAGCATTCCGCTTTCATTCTTTGCAGGAATCGGGTGTGCAAGCAAAAACGGAGTTCTTGTCAAAGGTTCAAACTACCTTGAGGCACTTTCGAAACTTTATACAGTTGTGTTCGATAAAACAGGCACATTAACACAAGGTGTTTTTAAGGTCGTCGATGTAACGATTGCAGACGATAAAGCGCTAGAAGGCATTAAGATTGACGAGAAGCTGTCACCTCAGCTCGAATTTGATGAGGAACAGAGAAAACTTTTGGTGCTTGCGGCTTATGCCGAAAGCGCATCTTCTCACCCAATCGCAAAAAGCATCGTTGCAACTCTTTCATCACCACTTGACCGCAGCAGACTTGAAAATCAGTCAGAAACTAGTGCTCAAGGCGTTCAAGCAGACGTGCTGAAGCACACGGTTAAGGTTGGCAAACCTGGATTTACAAATGCTAATGCAGAAGCTGTAGAGACAGCCTCCACACAAGGCAGCACTGTATATGTGTCAGTTGATGACACCTTCGTTGGAACAATCACAATTGCAGATGTCGTAAAAGAAACTAGTGAGCGTGCAATTTCAGAATTGAAGCGCGAAGGTGTTCGAAAGACGGTCATGCTCACAGGCGACAACCAAGGAGCAGCAGAATTTGTTGCTTCTCAAATCGGCATTGATGAGGTGCATGCCAGCTTGCTTCCAGAAAACAAAGTTGAAGAAGTCGAGAGGATACAGGAAACCAAGTCTGACGCAAAATCAAACATTGCATTTGTCGGTGACGGAATCAACGATGCTCCTGTTCTCATGCGTGCCGATGTTGGAATTGCGATGGGAGCAATGGGCTCAGACGCTGCCATTGAAGCTGCCGACGTGGTTCTCATGGATGACAACCCTCTGTCAATTTCAAAGGCTATCATTATTTCAAGAAAGGCAATGCGCATAGTGCGTGAGAACATTGTGTTTGCGCTTGGAGTTAAAGCTGCATGTCTGATTCTCGGCGCAGTTGGCATTGCCACAATGTATCTCGCCATCTTCGCTGATGTTGGGGTTATGGTTCTTGCAGTGCTAAACGCAATGAGGGCACTTCGAATTAAAGCGTAAACACTTCACCAAATGAGATAAATGAAGTTAGCTGTTGCGTTAATTATAAAAACTAAAAAGATTGCTTGACCTGGTGATTTTCTAGAAAAATAGACATTAGTGCGTTTTCAAAATGCTCGTGTCACTAGTTTGTGTGGTGCAAAAAAAAGACCGTGCACGATGACTAGCCAATTTGAGGATCAATAAAAAAGATGTTCATTAAGAACATCTCGAAAAGCACACGACAATTGCTAACAAAAAAGTTGTGGGGAAATCCATGAATCTCCCCACAACTATGAAACCTAAATTATGCTAGTTTTAGCGAAACTTCCTTAAGCTGTCGTGATGAAACCTCATTAGGTGCCCCTGTCATTGGGTCAGAAGCGCTTGAAGTCTTAGGGAATGCGATGACATCACGAATTGAGTCAGTTCCCGAAAGAAGCATAATCAAACGGTCAAGACCGAGAGCAATGCCGCCATGAGGTGGACACCCGTGATCAAGAGCGCGAAGCATGTGTCCAAAGCGTTCGTCAATTTCTTCATCGGTCAAACCAAACAAGCGAAGGACGCGACGCTGCTCTTCTGAATTGTGAATACGAATGGAGCCTCCACCGAGCTCAAATCCATCCATAACAATGTCATATGCATATGATTTGCAAGAAAGAGGATCGCTTTCGATTTTATTCATGTCTTGTTCTGCAACATGAGTGAATGGATGGTGCTCAGCAGCATATTTTCCTGTTTCCTCATCTTGCTTAAACGCTGGGAAATCAACAACCCACAAGAATTTATGATCACCTTTGTCGATTCCAAGGCGGTCGGCCATGTGCAAGCGAAGCGCGCTCAAAACCGCATTTGCAACAGCAGGTTTGTCGGCTGCAAACAGAAGAAGATCGCCAGGTTCAACCTCCATTTCCTTCTTCAAAGAAGCAAACTCTTCATCGGTAAAGAACTTAATGATTGGGCTTTTTTCTTCGCCAGAAGTTGTAAACGCAATCCATGCCATTCCTTTTGCGCCATTGTCGGCAGCAATGTCGGCAAGTTTTTCAACGTCACCGCGGCTCCAGTCGCCAGCACCCTTGCAATTGATTGCTTTTACGATTCCGCCACTTTTAGCAACAGAAGCAAACACCTTGAAGTTTGAATCTTTAACAATGTCGGTAATGTCGTGCAATTCCATGCCAAAGCGCACATCAGGACGATCGCATCCAAAACGTGCCATAGCCTCGTCATATGGCATGCGAGGAAGAGGTGTTTCAAGCTCGATTCCTGCGACTGAAAGAGCTTCTTTCAGAACATCTTCAGCCATTGTCATTACGTCATTTTGGTCAACAAAACTCATCTCAACGTCAAGCTGAGTAAACTCAGGCTGACGATCGGCGCGAAGGTCCTCATCTCTAAAGCACTTTGCTATCTGATAATAGCGTTCAATTCCACCAGCCATGAGCATTTGCTTGAACTGCTGAGGAGACTGTGGAAGCGCATAAAAAGTGCCGGGGTTTGGACGGGAAGGAACGATGTAGTCACGCGCACCCTCTGGCGTTGAGTTTGCAAGGATTGGAGTTTCAACCTCGATGAACGCACGCTTGTTCAAAGCTCCTCTCAAAGCTGTCACTACTTCGTGACGGAGTTTGAGATGCTTGAACATTTCAGGACGACGAATGTCTAAATAGCGCCATTTCATCCTTGTAGTTTCATCAGTTTCAATTCCGTCTTCAATTGAGAAAGGAGGTGTTTGAGATTTATTCAAAACTTTAAGCTCAGAGGCCAGAACTTCGATTTCACCTGTTTCCATGTCAGGGTTTACTGCATCTTCACCACGAAGACGAACCTTGCCTTTAACAGTGATTACATCTTCACGACTGAGGTGTTCAGCTGCAGAAAAATCTTCTGCAGAAACACAATCGGGATCCACAACAATTTGTGTGTAGCCATAGCGGTCACGCAAGTCAACAAAAATGAGGCCGCCATGATCACGCGTGTGCCAAGCCCAACCACAAAGTGTCACTGAAACGCCATTGTTGCTCGCGCGAAGTTCGCCACAGGTGTGAGTGTGCATGCAATATTCATTCTTAAAATCAGACATCAAAACTCCTGCTATCTCTTTGTTTTTAACCCAAATATTCTATCACAGAGGCATGTATAATCTAGTTAACGCATGATTCAGGTGAGGTAGTTATGTCTAAAGAAAACAATCAACCATTCTACACGCAAGAAGAAAAATACAAAGCACCACCCTATTTTCAAAACCGTGAACTTTCTTGGCTTGAATTCAACAAGCGTGTTTTGGAGCAAGCGAGCGACACAGACGTCCCGCTGCTAGAGCGAATGAACTTCTGCTCAATTTTTTGGAGCAATCTACAAGAGTTTTTCATGGTTCGTGTTGGATCTCTTTCCGACTTGGCACTTGTGAAAGACCCTCTTATTGACAAAAAATCAGGATGGACACCAGCCCAACAGCTAGAGAAAATCTATGCGAGATGCAATGAACTCTATCCTCAATATGAACAAACCTACAAACAGGTTCGAGATGAACTAAAAGAAGTGGGCATTAATCATGTTGACATGAACGATTTGACTAACGATCAAAAGCGTTATCTAAAAGACAGGTACCGCGCCTATGTAAAGCCATTTCTTTCACCTCAAATTGTCAATTCACGACACCCTTTCCCACATCTCTCAAACGGGGAAATATACATCGTTGTTCGCCTTAACGACAAAGCTCAAAGTGACGAAACAAAAGCTGGCGAAGAAAAAAAAACAAAAGCCGACAAAAAAGTGAAGGCAAGCGGCGCAAAAAATGTGACGCTCGGCATCATCCCACTTCCACCACAGGTGCAACGCATAATTGAACTTCCAACATCAAGTGATGACCCAGGATTTAAATTCATTCTGCTTGAAAATTTGATCGATAAATATGCTGAAGAAATTTTTAGCATGTATAAAGTCAAGCACACAAACATTATTTGTGTCACTCGCAATGCCGACCTCGATGTTGTTGAAGGCGAAGAGGAGCAAGGTGTCGATTATCGCGAACACATGAAGCGAATCTTAAAGAAGCGTTCTCGTTTGCACCCTGTGCGTCTAGAGAGTGCTCGTCCTCTCTCAGAAGTAGTTCGCAAAACGCTGAGTGAACGTCTTGAACTTGAAGACAATCAGATGTATGTGACGGAAGTGCCTCTTGATATGTCCTACACCTATTCCCTCAAAAGTCACATCAAAAACAACAGCCTTGCTGAGCGTCTTTCAAACACACCATTCACACCGCAATGGCCAATCGCAATCAACAAGAACAGAAGCATCATAAACCAGCTTCAAAACAACGAGTTCCTTGTTTCTTATCCATATGAATCGATGGATTCACTCGTGATGTTATTGAAAGAGGCGGCTGTTGATCCGGCAGTCATATCAATTAAAATCACACTTTATCGCTTGGCGTCGCACTCAAAACTTGCTGAAGCTCTTATTTCTGCTGCAGAAAACGGCAAAGAAGTGACTGCACTCTTTGAACTTCGTGCACGCTTTGATGAATCAAACAACATCGAATGGTCACAACGGTTCGAGGAAGCTGGCTGCAACGTTATTTATGGTTTTAGAGATTTTAAAGTTCATTCAAAAATCTGCCTAATTACTCGCAAAACCCCCACAAGTTTGCAATACATTACACAGTTGGGCACTGGCAACTACAACGAAAAAACGGCAAAACTCTACACTGACCTTTGCTTCATCACTGCCGACCCAAGCATCGGTCGTGACGCTGTTTCGTTCTTCCAAAACATGCAGATGGAAACGCTTTCAGATGAATACAAAGATTTGTGGGTAGCCCCACTTCAAATCAAGAAAAACATCATTAAAGGAATTGACGAGCAAATTAAACTACAAAAAGAAGGCAAGCCAGCAGGGCTCTTCTTTAAAACGAACTCTATCACCGACGAGAGCGTAATTAAAAAACTCGTTGAAGCTTCACAAGCAGGCGTCGAAACTACACTTCTTGTGCGAGGCATCAGCTGCATTTTGCCTGGCATAAAAGGCTACACCGACAACATTTGCGTGGTTAGCATTGTTGGTCGCCTGTTGGAACACTCACGAATTTACATTTTTGGACCAATGAACGGCGACGTTAAAATCTATTTGTCGTCAGCCGATCTCATGACCCGAAACCTAAACAAGCGTGTTGAGGTTGCTTGGGAAATGAGAAACGAAAAACTTAAAGACAAGATTCTGGAATATTGTGGAGTTTGTCTTTCCGACACAGAAAAACTGCGAGCACTAAAATCTGACGGTACCTACACGCCACTTCGTTTTTTCCGCAGAGAAGGCGAACCAGAGATTGACTCACAACAGAAGCTGATTAGTGAAACTGCTCGTAGGGCAGGCAGCATTTGGCCAGGAAACAATGAAAACTTCCACAATGCATTGACTGAACTAATACTTTCCGAAATTGAAGAGGAAGTTTCTGAAGCAACCAACAATCCTCGAATTGAGAAAGAAGAAAAAGAAAAGAATCAGGGAAAAACGCACAAGAAAAAGAAAGCAAGCTCAACTGCAAAGACGGAACAAATTGATGTTCGAAAAGTTTCAGAAATGAACAAAGCTGCAAAAAAAGCAACGTTTGAGTCAATAAAAAAAGTAAGTGCAAAAGCAGCTAAAACAAACAAAATTGAATTGCCAGAACAAGTCGCAAAGAAGCACGGCCTTCGAAACGAGGACATGAAAAACCCATCAAACACCATGAACGAATTCCTGAAATTGTTCCCAGAAGAGAACACCTTCAAAATGCCTTCAAGAAGCGACATGAATCCTATTGAAAAACTCAGGCAGTTAAGGAAAAAGGAAAAATAAAAGTGGTTGTTGTGCCTTTGCCAACTTCGCTTTTAACTTTTATGTTTCCGCGTCGTCCGAAATAACCAACAACGCGGCTGTTTACATTTTTTAACGCCATCCCAAGACCGGCTGATTGCCGGTCTTTTTCTGTTGAATGAAACAACTTGTCAGCAAGTTCTTGTGGCATTCCCTTTCCATCATCGGAAATGTAAATCAGCAGATTTTTATCTTTCTTTTCAGCGACAATTCTAATCGTCATTGGACCCTGCATCGGCATTGCATGAAGAATTGAATTTTCAACTATTGGCTGAAACAAAAAAGGAGGAAGATAAAAACGAGTAAAAAGCTCTTCATCGACATCTTCTTTATAAATGAGACGATCTTCACCAAAACGCATTTGTTGCAATCCAACATAGCGACGCGTGTTTTCAAGCTCTTTCCCAAGCGAAATAGTTTCTGCATCTTGCTCAAGCGCAGCTCGGTAAAAACCAGCAAAGTCTCTCAGCATCTCTCGAGCTTTTTCTGGATTGGTGCGAGTGAGCGATGTAATGGTGTTGATGGTATTAAAAAGAAAATGTGGGTTGATTTGACTTTGCAAAACCTTCAATTCCATCAAGGTGTTCAACTCTCGTTGATGCTCAGTTTCATGCGCTGCAATTTGAGTTGAAATTAAACGAGAAAAGCCTTTTGCAATCATTCTTTGTGATTTATTAACCTGCGTAGCGCTTTTAAAATAGAATTTCAAAACCCCAATCGCATTGCGACTAACAATCAAAGGCTCAACAATGGCAGCGTTAATTTTGTGTCTTGCGGCAGGAAAACCAATTTCATCCTCATTAAGAACAGTTCGGCTCATGCCATCTTTTAAAACTTGGTGTGTTACTTTCGTTCGAATTTGGCACCCTTGCGGATAGTCTTCCTGCAAAAAACCAACATAGGCTAAAACATTTTCTTTATCGGTAATCGAGATTGCATCAGCGTTAGTGTAGGGCAACAGCATACTGCAGATGAGTTCCGCTGAATTTTCGTCATATCCAAAACGGAGTGCCTCAACCATTGCAGAGGACAGCGACAACATTTCTTCAATTAAAGCCGCGCGTTCATCTTCCTCTTTATTGAGCTTTTGGGTATCAATTTGTCTACTATAGTTAGCCAATGTTTAATTGAATTTCACAAGTTTCACCAGGGTCAATTTCGCGTCGCGGAATTTCAGTTGACATTGACAGAATTTGCGATGACACAACTCTGTCACTATCAATTGCTTTCATCATCTTAGGCCACAGCCTTGCATGGTCAAAATATTTTGTGCAATTTCTTTCCGCATAATCAACTGCATCACGCTTAGCAGCGCGCGCGGCAGCTGCGTACTCTTTGCGGTCTGGCCTTCCGAAAGATCTCAATCGAGCCGTGAGGCCAATGCGCCCTTTGAGTCCTTTTCCAAGCATGGCACCTGGATAAGGCATCAATGATGCAGCTGTTACCTTCTGCAAATCGATGTTAGCCCAGCTAAATTCAATCTTTGCTTGCTCATAAAGCCATCGATAAATGTCTTGACGAAAACGCCTGCCCTCACTTTTGGTTGCTGGAGGCATGTGTCGAAGCCACCACTTGTTGTCAAACCAAACATCGGAACCATGCATTCTCAAGTTCAAGAGATAGTCAAGGTCTTCTCCTCGCGCAATGTATGGATCAAAGCTCATGCGAGAAAACGCTTCTTTGTGGATTGCAAAGCAGCCGCCACAAACATGGTTTGAGCGAGTTAACCTGGCTCCACCCATGGCACCCGCAATCCATTCATTGAAAGCATGCCCTTGCTGCCAAAACTTGTTATACCAGGCATCCTCCCATGTAGAAAAATGAGTGCCTTGCTGATTAATGTAATAACCACTTTTTACAAGAATCGGTATTCCCGACGGTGTGAGCTTTCCAAGCCCATAAACTGCCTTTTTGAAAAAGTCAGGATCTTCAATTATTTCATCATCGTCGATGAATATAACAGCATCAAAACCAAACGCTTGTGCCAAAATGAGTCCGACATTTCGCACGTTTCCATAACCAACCAGCTTTATTTTGCGCGCAATTTCAACCTCTCCAATTTGCTCGAGGCGACGCTTTAACAAGTCAACCTGAGGTGTACCAACGACCATGGTAGGGACATCGGGGTTATTAGCAGCAGTGCGTTTGATTTTTTCGAGCGCTACTTCTTCAATTCCCGCTTGCGCAACAACAAGAATGATTACAAGACCTGAGTTGTCAACTCTCGCAATCGACTTTAAACAGCGATCAAGTTCACCCTCTTCATTTAAAGGCGTCCTGTGATCATATTGAGTCAAGATTTTCTGATCCCCATCTTGACGCCTTGGGTTGGAAACATAGGTGGGAATGATTGTAACTGGATTCATTATTTCTCCAATAAATGGAGCCAACGACCGGACTTGAACCGGTGACCTGCTCATTACGAGTGAGCTGCTCTACCAACTGAGCCACGTTGGCTTGATTGCCTATGCATACATGCTTTTAGAGTTAGACCATTATAACAGACAGCGCCTAGGCTAGCTTTTCTGCAAGAGTTTTATTAATGAGCTTAGGGTCGCCTTTACCTTGCATTTCCTTCATGCACTGTCCAACAAAAAACCCGATGAGACCTGTTTTCCCGCCTCTATATTGTTCCACTTTATCAGGATTAGCAGCCAGCACTTTATCAACGACAGCCTCAATAGCCCCAGTGTCGGAGACTTGCTCCAATCCTTTCTCGGAAACGATAACTGCAGGATCTTTGTCCTCTTCAAGAATCGCCGCAAACACGGTTTTCTGCTGAGCTTTTGAAATTTTGCCAGAAGTGGAAAGGTAAACAAGATCAGCAATTCGCTTTGCAGTAAATGGCGAAGTCGAGAGGTCATTTGATTCATCGGCGTTTAGCCAACCAGAAATGTCATTGATGATTATGTTAGCAAGACCCTTTGCAAATTCGTCGTTTGCATCTTTGGCAACAGCAATTGCTTCTTCAAACAATTTGCATGTTTCACGATGTTCTATCAAATGACGTGCGTCATATTCAGAAAGCCCAAAATTCTCTTCAAAGCGTTTTGCTTTTTGATCAGGCAATTCCGGAAGCTTCTTTCTCACATTTTCAATGTACTCGTCACTCAAATCAAAAGGCGCCAAGTCTGGTTCAGGGAAAAGACGATAGTCATCGGCTGTTTCTTTGACGCGCATCACAATCGTTCGCTTAGCGCTTGGATCCCAATGTCGAGTTTCCTGCCGAATTGCTTCTCCATCTTCAAGAGCCTGCGCTTGACGAAGAATTTCATAATAAAGACCGTCGTGCAAACTTTTGAATGAATTGATGTTTTTGAGTTCTGTTTTTGTTCCAAACTCCGTTGTTCCGCGCTTGCGCAATGATATGTTCCCGTCACATCTGAGCGAGCCTTTCTCCATAGAACAATCGCTAATTCCAATAGCCAAATAAATTTGGCGCAATTTCTGCATGAATAGTCGCGCTTCTTCAGGGGTGCGAAGATCCGGCTCAGTAACCAACTCAATTAGAGGTGTGCCCGCGCGATTGTAGTCAACCAAAGAATTGGTGGCGCCAGCAATGCGGCCCTCGCCTCCGCCGATGTGAATCATTTTGCCAGCGTCTTCTTCCATGTGAATTCGGGTGATGCCAACATATGCACGATAGCCGTTGTCGGTTTTAACAATGTTTTCGCAAACATCGCCCTTGCTCATTTTGTCAACGCCATAGCGCTCCCCAGAATTTTTTGCATCGACATCAAGTTCAAGATGACCTCTCATGCAGAAGGCAACTGGCCCTTGCGTTGTTTGAAAGTTTTTAGACATGTCGGGATAAACATAGTTTTTGCGATAAAACATTGAGTGCTTTTCAATGTCGCAATTAGTTGCCAATCCAGCGAGAACAATAGATTCAATCGCAGCTTTGTTTGGCACAGGCAACGCTCCAGGCATGCCCAGGCAAACTGGACAAGTGTGAGTGTTTGGTTCATCGCCAAACGAAAGCTCACACCCGCAAAACATCTTTGTTTTCAAAGTGGTGAGTTCTGCATGAACCTCAAGACCAATGACTGGCTCCCACTTTTCTAAAACTTCTTCCAACGTCTTCATATCGAAATCCTCTTTTTAAAATCTCATTTCAAGCGAACACAAATTAAAAAACTCACGCGATAACCCTTTTGTCAACTTAAAACGCCTTAATTGCAAAAGACGTTAAAAAAGCTATTTGACCTCAGCAATTTCGGCAGTACCATAATGCTTTTCTAATGCAGAAGCCACACGCAACATGTTCTCATCTTTAAACGCAGGTGCTATGAGTTGCGCACCAACTGGAAGATTTGTGTCCTCCCCAAATCCAACTGGGAAACTCATCCCACCATTGCCCGCAATGTTGATTGAAATCGTGAACATATCACTCAAATACATTTGAGCTGGATCTGATATTTCTCCAAACTTAAAAGCAGTGCGCGGAGAAGCTGGTGCCAAAATGCAGTCGACCTTTTCGAAAGCTTGCTTGTAATCATTTGTGATTAATGTACGGACCTGCTGCGCTGGATAGTAATATTGCTCATAAACTCCTGCGCTCAACAGATAGGACCCTAAGAAGATTCTTCGACGCGCTTCCTCGCCAAAGCCTGCTTTGCGGCTGGCTTCATATTGCGAAGCAAGATCAGCATGACCTTCATCGCAGTAGCCATATCTAACTGAATCGAAACGCGCAAGGTTTGAAAATGCCTCGCAAGGCCCCAAAACATAGTATGCAGAAATTGCAGCTTTTGCGTTTGGAAGCTCAATTTCTATAATTTGTGCTCCAGCCTCTTCCAAAACTTTTGCCGTTTCCTCAATTTTGTGTTTTACCTCAGAAGTGAGGCCTTCAGCATCTAGGAATGATTTAACAATTCCAATTTTCATCCCTTTAACGTTGCCGTCAATGACAGTCGTGAAGTCGGTTTTGCTTCCTTGAGAAGTGCAATCTTTTGCGTCTTTTTTACAAAGAGAATTCATTGCAAGAGCAGCATCTGCCATCGTTCTTGCAAAAGGTCCAACCTGATCAAGAGAACTTCCAAAAGCGACCACTCCATAACGAGAAACAAGTCCATATGTCGGCTTGATTCCAATAATGCCACAAAGAGAAGCAGGTTGACGAATTGAACCCCCAGTGTCAGAACCAAGTGCGATTGGAACATATCCTGCAGCTACAGCCGCAGCGCTTCCTCCAGAAGATCCGCCTGGAACACGGCTTGTGTCATGAGGGTTTTTGCTCGGCCCAAACACAGAAGTCTCAGTGGAAGAGCCAAAGGCAAACTCATCCATGTTAAGTTTGCCAATCGGCAAAGCGCCTTCCTCAAGCAAGTCTTCAACGCATGTTGCGGTGTAGGTCGATTTGTAGTTCTTTAACATTTGTGAAGAGCAGGTAGTAAATGTGCCCAGCATGTTCATGTTGTCTTTAAAAGCGACAGGCACGCCATCAAGAGTTTTCCCCTCGCCAAAAGTGTGGTCCTTTACGCGATCATCAGTTGCTTTAGCGGCATTTAAAGCTGCTTCTTTTGTTGTTTCTGTGAAACAATTTAACTTCTGTTCGAGCTCCTCAATCACATTGAAAGTGTTTTCCACAATGTCAGTTGCGCGAAAAGCTCGCTCCTTTAAATGAATCATGTAATCAACAGCAGTAAATGTTTTTGAGTTGAATTGATACATTAACGATCTCCTCCCTCACCAAGAATAGAAGGAATTAAAAATGAACCGTCCCTTGTTTTTGGCGCGTTCTCAAGAGCCTCAACTTGTGAAAACCCTTCAACAGGAACGTCTTCGCGATCAACGTTGGAAAGCCCGCCAATCGGGTGAAATGTTGGCTCGACACCTTCTAGGTCATACTGGCGAATTTGCTCAAGCTCATCGATAATCGAATTGAGCTCGAAAGTTAGCTTCTCTAACTCACTATCGTCAACTCCAATGCGCGTGTACTCTGCAATTTCACGCACATCATTTTGTGTCAAATGTTCAGTCATAATTAACCCTCACAAACAACTATTTAATTGTCGTTATTAACTTTATCATCACTGGCAGAATGGTCGACCTGCTTAATGTATCTATTGCGCAACTCTTCGCCATGTCGAGCTTTAGCTTCCCATTCATACTCATTGCCTGCTTTAACCTGGATTGAATCGAAAGGTCTATCAAAAACTTCTCTTTGCCAAAACAAAAGGCCAGCAAGAAACAGTGATGCAAAGCCAACTTGCCAAGTTCCAGAGAAAAGAAATAGCCAGCCTCCAACTGTCATGAGCACAGAAATTGTAATAGCCCAAGCAGTTCGAATTCGCATGACAAGACCAACAGCACAAAGCACGAGCAAAAGGGAAACTAAAACAAGAGGAACACCAACGAACAAAACGCTTAAATCAATCCATGACGTCAACGATGTAAATGGTGTAAACAAGCTTGGGAAGAACGTGAGGAAAATGTTTACGGCACCAACAATGAACACCAACGTTCCCATGACCCATGCAATATCGCGCGCTTTCTGTTCTTCGGTTTCTGACTTTTCTGATTTGAAAAAGCCCGATTGGGAAAGAAGAACTGCGCCAATCGCAAAAGGAATCCAAAACATGATTCCACGATAAACCAAAGCAATTGCAGTTGATGCACCAATTGGACATCCATAAATGGAAAGGATTGCAATGATGGCTGCTTCAACGACGCCAACTCCTTGAGGCGTAGGACTCAAAAGAACTGAAATTGCTGCAACCGCAAATGCCGCAATGAGCCCTTCTACGTGTTCAAAGCCAAATGCATAGCCAATTGCAACAAGACAAGCCATGTTGAGAACTGCTGAGAGAGATGCATAGGCAACCGTAATTGCTGCTCCCTTTGGATTTTTCGCCAAAAGATTGCTTGTGTTGCGCATTGAGTGACCAATGCGACGACCCCATGCAGGTTTTAGTGATTTTTTGAAAACCCCAAGAATTTTGTTAATAATAATTTCCAAATTCATGAAAATCTTGTAAACAAAGCGGGGCTTGAAGTGCCCAAAAAAGAAAAGGCTCGACAGACAAACAAGCACTAATGCGAGCAGCACACCACCTGCAACAAATAAAGTGTTTGTGTGCCCACTAATAAACATAGTTATGAATCCAGTAACAGAAATCACAAAAACGGCTGCAAAATAGCCTATTTGAGACAAGAGCGCGCCGCCGGTCGCCTGACCAGCATCAAGGCCCTCCCTGTGAGCATCGTCGATGATAAATGCAACGCCAGTCGCCCCGCTAAAAAGGCAAAAAGTGTTGATGAACACAAGGGAGAAAATTAGCACGATGTTGTGCCAAATTCCAGTCGCCTTGCCGACGGCTTCAAAGGCTGCGTCATAGGACAATGCCTGCACAAAATGACGCGCGAGCATCAATATGACAGAAATTACGAGGGGAACAAAAGAACCCGTTTTCATTGTGTCTAGAAAATTAGAAAAGAAATCGACATTTGCAAGCAAAGCGCAAACAGCCACAATTCCAACAACAATGAGAAGGGCCTTTTTCATCTTTTCCTTTTTTGAATTGGCGCTTGACCGCGCTATACTCGAATTAACCTATCTATATATGATAGACTAAACGCGCATTTGATTTCAATCTAAGGAGAGTTTGATGAAACTTGTTTGTCTAGACATGGAAAATGTAATTTGGCCAGAAATTTGGCCCGAAGTTGCAAAAGCAACCAACGTTCCTGAGCTCTCAAAAACAACACGTGATTATCAAGACACAAATGAGCTTTATGCGATGCGAAGCAAATTCATGAAGGAAAACAAAATCACTCTTTCTACAATTCGTAAAGTTATTGAACAAATGGATCCAATGGAAGGAGCTGTCGATTTCCTAAACGAACTAAAATCATTTGCACAGTTCTGCATTTTAAGTGACACTTTCACACAATTCATCGAGCCAATTCGCAAGAGACTCGACTACCCAACAATCATTTGTAACCAACTTGTCGTTGATGAAAATGACATGGTCATCGGGTGGAACATGCGCTGCGACGAAACTAAACTCTCAACAGTCAAAGCATTTCAAAGCGTCGGCATAGACACTATTTGCTCAGGCGATTCCCATAACGATCTCGGCATGATTCAAGCATCAAAACATGGCTTCCTTTTCAACACAACCGATGAGATTAAGGAAAAATATCCTCAGATACAAACGGCCGACACCTACGATGAACTGCTTGCTCTCATAAAAGAGGCCTGGTTCGCAAAAGATTAAAATACAAGAGTCACCCTCGAAAAACGCAGACGTTCATTCTGCGTAGTGGTGGCTCTCGCCAACCTCATTTACAAACTAATTAAAACAAAGCCAGAATTCGTGCGCCAAGTGCAATCAAGATAAGCTTCTTTAACACGTTTGATTCGCCTGCAACTCAACGCACTTCAGTCAAGCACGTGCAAAGGTGAACACAAGCCGAGCACCTCTAGCTCACGTGCAAAAAAAACGAAACATCACAAAGTTATAATTAAAAACAGAAGAAAACAAGAGAATAGGTACAGCAGTTATGTCGCAGCAATTCGAGATGAAGCCTTGCGATAACAGAATTGTTCGGAAGTGCATGGCAGAGCTGAATTTGCCACACTTCATTGTTTCGACGTGCGTTGCGCGAGGCTATGATTCAGCTGAAAAAATAAATAAATATTTAAACCCAAGCATTGAAAAAGACTGGGGGAATCCCCTTGACATTCCAGGAATGGAAGAAGTCGCAAGCAGCTTGCAAAACGCAATTTTAAACAAAAAAAGAATAGTCGTGTTTGGCGATTTCGACCTAGACGGAATTTCGGCAACGACAGTCCTCACACGAGGCCTGCGCGCGCTTGGTGCAAATGTATCACCTTTTATTCCTGACAGATTCAAACATGGTTATGGCTTGTCATTAGAAGCATTCGAAGAATTGAAGCCTTTTAACCCCGACATAATTGTTACCGTTGACTGCGGTATTGCAAACAAAAAAGAAGTTGCAGAAATTGTTGCTAAAGGTGTCGAAGTTATTGTGACCGACCACCATGAATCGGGAGACCTTGTCCCCGAAGGCGTTGTGATTTGTGATCCCAAACACAAGGGAAGCGAAGAAGACTCAACTTTAGCTGGCGTGGGTGTTGCCCTCAAAGTCATTCAGGCAGTGGGTTCTCGCTTTGGATTTCCGCATCTTTGGAGAAGTTACACCGACTTTGCAACGCTTGGGACAATTGCCGACATGATGCCGTTACGCTCGCAAAATCGAGCACTCATAAACGACGGCGTAGAGAAAATCAAAACTCAATGCAGACCATGCCTTAGAGCATTGTTCGAAAGCTCGGGGGTAAACCCGTCAGAAACTAACGCGCATTCTGTTAGTTTTTCATGTGTGCCAAGGCTAAACGCTTCAGGGCGCTTAGGGAAAGCTAATGTTTCTCTCAACTTACTGTTGAGCGACACCATTGAAGAATCGCTTGAACATGCAAAAGAACTGGACACGCTAAACACTAAGCGTCGAAACATAGAAACAGAACTCTCAAAACTTGCTCTTGAAAAAGCATCTTCAAAATGGGAAGGTCAACGTTGTCTTTGTCTCTCAGGAGAAAATTGGCATGAAGGTGTAAAAGGAATAGTCGCAGCTAGGGTGGTGGATAAATATCAAGTTCCATCCATCATTTTCACGATAGATGGAGATGAGGCACGCGGAAGTGGAAGAAGTGTTGGAGACATCGATCTGTTCTCGGTCGTAAATGAACAAAGCGACCTTTTAACACGCTATGGAGGACACAAAGGGGCCGTCGGTATAACTCTTCCATCAAAAAATCTCGAAGCATTTGAACAAAGAATGAATGAGTCTCTCAAACAATTTGACGAGGCTAAATTTAAGAAAACAATAAAAATTGACACAGTTGTTTCTCTTGACGAGCTGACTTTAGAAAACGTAAAGATGCTTGAGAAATGCGGTCCATTTGGACAAGAAAACGAAAAGCCTCTGCTCCTAGCAAAAAACGTGACTGAATTTGACGGCCGTCCAGTTGGTGTTTCCGGAAGTCATTATTTATGCAAACTCTCAAACGGGCAATCAAAAATATCTTGCATTGAATTTAACTGTAAAAACATAAAGGAATTGCAAGACTCCAATGCCGTTGTTAATGCAATCTTTTCTGTGGAAACCGAAACTTGGCATGGAACAACAAGCGTGAAAGCAAAAGCTGAGTCTCTTCTTCCACTCACAGAATGCCCTGCTCTTTCATCACTTTGCAGCGATGCTTCTGTCGAATTTATCGAAGGTCTTTTCCAAAACAAGGAAAGCAATAGCAGTAACCAAATAGAGAACTCAAGCGATGTGGAAGATGAAAAGTCAACTCGAGATTACTATGAGAATCTAGCCAGGACTAATCCAACTAAAGCATTCGCAGAGATTGTCAAAGAGTTAATTGGGGAACACGATTTACACTCGGCGCAGACGAAATTAATTAATCACCTAAAAGAAGGCGAATCGACGCTAGGAATTATGGCGACTGGTCGAGGTAAATCGCTAGTGTTTCAAACACATGCCGCAATGATTGCTTTATTGAAAAACAAACAAAGCATTTTTGTCTATCCACTTCGCGCTTTAATCGGTGATCAGGAAAACAACATCGAATCGAAACTTAACAAATTTGGCATTAACATCTCCACTCTAAATGGAGAAACTCCCCTAAACAAACGCAATGAAATCTACAAAAGGGTTAAAAGCAAAGACATTGACATCATTTTAACGACACCTGAATATTTGGAGCTACATGCAAACGAGTTAAAATCTGCAGGTGATTTCGGCTTTTTGGTAATTGATGAAGCACATCACGCGGCCGAAATTCCACAATCGCGCGATTCATACGCAAACATTCACAAAGCAAAAGAACTTTTGGGAAATCCGACCACAATAGCTCTCACTGCGACAGCGCCAAAAGAAATCCAAGAAAGGTTAATGCAGGCGCTGACTCTTAAACACAAAGTTATTGATGATGCAAGCAGATCTAATTTGAGAATCAACGATCAACGAAACATAGCACACAGAGACGACTACCTTGCGCATTTGCTCGCCCAGGGAAAAAAGACTGTCGTCTATGTCGGAACACGAGAGCAGTCAATTGCCGTCGCTAGACGCCAACGCGCAAGAGTTCCACAGCTTGCACCCTACATCGGGTTTTATAACGCAGGACTTTCACGCATTGAAAGAAAAAGAATCGAGGCACTTTTCAGAAACGACGACATTCAAGTGTTAGTGGCAACTTCTGCTTTTGGAGAAGGAATAGACATTCCAAACATACGAAATGTCGTGTTGTATCACATGCCAACAAACGAAGTAGAGTTCAATCAAATGGCAGGTCGCGCAGGTAGAGATGGAGAAGAATCGTGGATTCATTTGATGTATGGAAAAAGGGACGCAAGCATCAACGAATCGATATTAAACGAACTAGCGCCCGATAGAAATTTCATGGCTGTGATCTACAAGCGCATATTACAAGCCATCAAGGCATCTAAAAGTGGAACTTTTGAACTTGAAAGCGAGCAATTTTCCAAAACAATTTCATCTGTTTCTATACAAGGGAAAATTTACAACTCAACTCCAAACATAATTGAAAATGCACTTAAAGTTTTTTGCGAACTCGATTTTTTTAATGACGAAATAAAGTTTTATGGCACTAGAAAAATTCATTTCGTAAAAAGTGGCGACTTAAACAAGAAGTCTGAGCTCACCGACTCGGTAAAATATTGTGAAGGACTAGCGGCCCAAGCGGACTTCGCATCATATAGAGACGAAGCGCTTTTTGCTTCAGTTGCTGATTTAACAAACCGCATAACACACCCCATTTTCTGAGAAAATGAGAGGATATTTAAAATGCAAACTGAATCTATAACAAATCGACCCATCGTTGAAGATCCTGACGTTTTGTTTGAGGAGCTAAAGGCTCTCTGTGCAGAATATATGGAAAGCACCGACCTCGACACCCTGACTGAGGCCTACCACTTTGCAACAAAAATGCATGGTGACCAAAAAAGAAAAAGCGGAGAGCCCTATATAACACATCCTCTCTCGGTAGCAAAAATTCTTGCAGAACTCAGAATGGACATCGAAACTGTGGTTGCAGGAATTCTGCACGACACGGTAGAGGACACGCGTGCATCAAAAGAAGATGTCACCAAACTGTTCGGTCAAGATGTCGCAAACCTTGTTGACGGAGTGACAAAAATCACCCAAATCGAAGTGAAAAATCTCACTGACGAGCAAGCTGCAACCATCAGAAAAATGCTTGTTGCAATGGGCGAAGACATCCGCGTTATCGTAATCAAACTTGCTGACCGTTTGCACAACATGCGCACAATCAAGTCGCTACCTGAAGACCGACGTTTATTCAAAGCGCGTGAAACACTAGAAATTTATGCACCAATCGCCCATCGTTTAGGAATCTCCTCAGTCAAATGGGAGTTAGAAGATTTAGCTTTTTATTGGCTTGAACCATCAAAATATAAACAAGTAGAGCGCCTTGTTGCTGACTCTCGAGAAGACCGCGAGGCCTATCTTGAAAACGTTGAAACGCAAATCAAAAACGAACTAGAAAAAGTTCACATCGACGCACGCATTATGGGTCGTCCAAAGCACTTCTATTCTATTTATCAAAAAATGATGAAGAAGGGTAAAGGATTTTCTGAAATATATGACCTCATTGCAGTGCGTTTGATTGTAAATGACATTAAGGACTGCTATGCAGCCCTTGGTGCGATTCACTCATTGTGGTCACCAATTCCAGGTCGATTTAAAGACTACATCGCAATCCCAAAACACAACATGTATCGCTCCCTTCACACGACAGTTATGGGACCAGCAGGACGCCCACTCGAAGTGCAAATTCGAACAGAGGAAATGCATCGTGCGAGCGAATATGGAGTGGCTGCTCACTGGCGCTACAAAGAAGGCGGCGGAAAAGTTTCGCCGAGAGACATCGACGCTCAGCTTTCATGGTTGCGAGAAATGATTGACTGGTCCGACGAATCAGATGATTCACGTGAATTTTTAAAAGACCTAAAAATCGATTTAGAAGAATCTGACATTTATGTGTTCACGCCTGATGGTGACGTTAAAACACTTCGTGCAGGGGCAACTCCAGTTGACTTTGCATATGCTGTTCACACCGAAGTTGGCAACAGATGCATAGGTGCAAAAGTAAATGGAAAAATTGTTCCGCTTTCGCACAAACTTTCAACCGGCGAGCGAGTCGAAATTATGACTTCAAAAGTTGCCAACCCGTCTATGGATTGGTTATCCTTTGTTAAAACCCCTTCTGCAAGAAATAAAATTAGGCAACATTTCTCTAAAATTTCTCGAGACAACGACACAATTCAAGGTCGTGAAAAACTTCTTTCAGAAATGCGCAAAAACGGCTATGGCTTGAGCAATGCACGCACTGTAAAAGCGCTTCGTCTCGTCGCAGATGACATGGGCTATCCAACGCCAGAAGCGATGTTTGTGCAGATTGCAAAGGGAAAAGAAAACTCAGAAACTATAGCTGGCAGACTTCTGCAGATTCTTGTTGAGCGTGCAAAAAAAGAAGAGGAAAAGAAAGAAACTCCGACAGCAGTTAGCGGTGCATCGATTGATCGACTTGACATGGTCACGAGCGTGAAGCGCCCGAAAAAACACGAGGCACACTCTTCAAACGGAATAGTCGTTAAGGGAATAGACGATGTTTTAGTGAGACTCTCGCATTGCTGCAATCCTGTTCCAGGAGATGAAATCATTGGATTTGTTACACGTGGGCGCGGCGTTTCGGTCCACAGGAAAGACTGTCCAAATGCTGCTGATCTAATGAGATCGCCAGAACGGATTATTCCTGTTGAATGGGAGAAAACACGCCCTGATGCAATTTATAAAGTTGAAGTGTCAATTAACGCTATCGACAGGGTTGGTTTGCTTCTCGATGTGTCTACAGTGTTTGGTGAAATGGGAATCAATGTCACTTCATGCACAACTAGCACCAAGCAAGCAAGCATATATAACATGATGCTGGGCTTTGAGGTGACAGAACCCAAAATGATAGACTATGTAATTGACAACTTGAGCAAGATTGAGGGTGTTTTCGAGGTCACTCGCGCGCTACCTTCAAACAAGTCAAAAAGAAAGAAAAGGAAGCAATAAATGTTCGATTTAGGAAGAGTTAATGTCGTCGAAGGACTATGCGTCGATGTAGAGTGCCTGGTGCTTGGCATTCTCATGAACAACGTTTACATAATTAGCGACGGAAAGGCAACTTTTGTGGTCGATCCTTCTTGCGACGCCGACAAAATCATGGAGGCATTAAATGGAAGAAAATGCGACGCAATTATCATCACCCACGGTCACTGGGATCACATCGGTGGTGCCGCTGATTTGAAAGAAATGACCGGCGCAGAAACTATCTGCTATGAAGACGATAAAGAATGGTGCGAAGAAGGCAATGCAACTGGAACTTCTCGCAAGTCAAAGAGTGTAAAAATCGATCGAACTGTAAAGCACGGAGACGTTATTGAACTCGGTGGCATGAAGTGGAAAGTCATTCACACACCTGGACACACAAAAGGTTCCATGTGCCTGTTCGACATTCCTCAGCATGGAAACCATCCAGACGGGCTTCCTGTTTTAATTGCTGGTGACACACTTTTCCTTGGAAGCACAGGCAGAACTGATTTTGAAGGCGGAAGTGATGATGACATGCGTGCTTCAATTAAAAAGCTCGCAGCTCTTCCAGATGACACAGTTGTTCTTCCAGGTCACCGTTCTATAACAAACATAAAAACTGAACGCAGAGCAACTTTCTGGCGATGGGGAGCTGAACCAAAGCCAGACTTTGTGAAATAAAAACTGCTTCATTAATTTAGAAAATCATCCTTTGTGTTCCCATCTATGGCTGGGAACACAAATGCGCGGTTACAGTCGAAAAAATAGGAACGAATTATGAACAAATCACTTGCTAAAGAAAACTCAGAACTCACAATTCTTGTAACTGGCGGAGCAGGGTTTATCGGATCGCACACCTGTGTTGAACTGTTAGAACAAAATTTTAAAGTGGTGATTGTTGATGATTTGAGCAACGCAAGCAAAATTGCTGTTGACCGAATCAGACAAATTGTTGGCATTGCAAAAGATTCTCCACGTCTTAAGTTTTATCAAGAGTCAGTTCTTGATGCGCGTGCGTTAGAGAAGATATTCGAAGAAAATGAAATTGACGCAATCATTCATTTTGCGGCATTTAAAGCCGTGGGAGAGTCAGTAGAGAAGCCTCTCGAATATTATCAAAACAATTTGGGTGGTGCATTAACAGTGCTTCTAACTGCAAAAAAACATGGAGTTAAGAACTTCGTGTTTAGTTCTAGTGCGACAGTATATGGTGAGCCTGACAGCGTTCCGCTGTTTGAAACTTCTCCAAAACACGACGCAACAAATCCATATGGTTGGACAAAAACCATGAACGAGCAAATCCTCATGGACACTGCGAAAAGTGATGAAGAGTGGAACATTGTTCTGCTTCGTTATTTCAACCCCATTGGAGCCCATGAGAGCGGTCTCATTGGAGAAGACCCACAAGGTATTCCGAACAACCTTGTCCCCTATGTCGCAAAAGTTGCTGTTGGAGCACTTGACAGCGTTGGTGTTTTTGGTGATGACTATCCAACACCTGACGGAACAGGCGTGCGCGACTACATCCACGTCGTTGACCTCGCAAAAGGTCATGTTAGCGTGCTAGCCTGGATGGGTGGGAAATGCGGAACAGACGCTGGACACGATCGACATGGTTGTGAAGTTTTCAACTTGGGAACAGGCAAAGGATCAAGCGTTCTTGAAGTCATCCATTCTTTTGAAAAGGCTTGCGGCCACGAAATTAAATATGAAATCAAACCTAGGCGCGCTGGTGACATCGCAATAAATTATGCAAACGCCGACAAAGCCAAAAAAGAGTTTGGCTGGGTTGCAGAAAAAAACCTAAATGACATGTGCATAGACTCATGGAATTGGCAATCCAAAAATCCTAACGGTTATTGTGAATAAACAATAGCAAAAAGCAATTCACGCTATAATGATTTAGTCTTAAAGACATTCTTCGCGGGTGTAGTTCAATGGTAGAACACGAGCTTCCCAAGCTTGCGACGCGGGTTCGATTCCCGTCACCCGCTCCATTCTATAAGGAATAAATCCACGCCATGTTTTGTTACAAAAAGTAAAGTCTGCGCATGACGAGTGCAGTTGATTTTATTCACTCTTTTATCGCTGGTTTCAGCTTTCAAGGGAGAAGCTGGAAAGCAAAGAAAAACAGTGAGTTTTTCTCTCATTTGCTGTCGTCGTTGCCAACCTCTTGAGTCCTTCGTGGAATAATTAGACCTTGCGAAACGGCATGAACCGCCAAACGCAAAATGCTGTCATATCCTGTCTTAGCAAGTATCTCCGAAATGTAGCGCTTTACCGTGCTTTCACTCATATAAAGCTCAGCTGCAACTTCCTTTCGAGATTTGGCTTCGCAAACGAGTCTCAATATGTTTATTTCTGTTGGAGTCAACAACGCTGCGCTAGAAAGAATGTTCTTTTTTTCGTTTGGAAAAGTTGAATAGCCGTTCATAGTTGAGCGAATCACGCCAATTAGCTCTTCTGTCCCAACATTTTTATAAACAAAACTATGTGCCCCAGCTGCTTTAGCCCCTTCTATAAACGTTATCTCCGGCATTCCCGTCATAATTACGACCTTAACATCAGGATAGTTCTCTCGAATTTGCTTAGCGCATTCAATTCCAATTTCTCCATCCTCAGAACATACATCAAGCAAGGCAAGGTTCGCATCTGTGCTATCCAGCACTTTAAGCCCAGCGGATGCGTCTGGCACAGCAGCAACGACCTCCATATCCTCCTGTAAATTTAGTGTACAAGCAAGCGTTTCTCTCAAAATAACTTGATCTTCTGCCAGAAGAATTTTAATCATTCGACCACCTCGTTTGCGAGAAGTTTAACTACTACTGTAAATGGACTAAGAGAAGAAATTTCGAAACTCCCTCCAACCGATTTGACAATCGATCTCATTTGTTGAATCCCTGTGCCTTCGAAGACTGCCTCCCCAGAAAAAATTCCATCACTATAAATTGATACCGAAATAAAATTTTCTTCTTTCATTATTTCAACATAAACGTTTTTTGCATTAGCATGTTTGAGTGCATTAAGAGATGATTCTCTAACTATTGCCACAAATACAGGAAATGAAGGATTCTCCCTAGGAAAATTGCCTGACAGGTGAATTGAAACATTCACCAAAGAAAAGGCATCTATGAGCAATGACAAAGCATCTCCATGTTGATCCTCATGCTCGCTAAACGAAGATTTGATGCTTGTTACTAATTGCGATATTCTTTCCACAGCTTGAGGATTGTCGATACCCGATTCTAAATAACGATGCAAAATGCTCATCCGATGCCCAATCTCTTCATGTACTCGTAGTTTTAGTTCATTTTCAGCATCTCTTTGAGCCGTCAATTCAGTTTCTTGAAGAGCTTCTTTCAATTGAACATTAGAGGCTTCAAGCTCTAGGTTTGCATGACGGATAGATTCATTTAGTTCTTCTTGTTCAGTTACATCAACAGCCACGATTTGGACCGCTTTAACCCCGTGTAGCGTAACTTCTCTTCTCATAAACTGACGAATGTCCCCAGGAGCAACACGCATAGTCAACAATTGAGAATCCCTATTAAGCCTGATTCCATATTCATTTAGAGCGCAATTTATCATATCGTCCCAAACGTTAGTCTCAACAAAGAGATGACCTTTGATGCCAAGATTCATGAGAGTTTTCCTCATGGTGTCGTTCATAAGCAAAGTTCCTTTTTTCTTCGAAGAATAAAGAACCCCTTCAGGCAGTTTTTTAATCGCTTCTCCTGGAGACAGGCGAGATAAATGAAGCGATTGCCTCTTGAACCCCATAGCAAGCGACGATGAAATGCGAAAAATAAAAAATGAACAATCCATAAATAGTAAAACCCAGCTATATGAATGACAAAGAGCAATAACGGGGGGCGTACACATTAACACCATAACAAGCTCTAAACTCATAACTGGTTTTTTGTGTTTAATAGCAAGGAATGCACCGAAAGAGAAAATGACCAAATTTAACCAGAGAAGAGGTTCGATTGGAACCGAAAACAACTTGATTCGGTAAAGAATTTCTCCATAATTAAAATGAGCAGAATTTGCTACAGCACAAGCTAACACCAAATGAAACGCTAATAGAAATTCATATAAGACAACCCCCGATAAACGGTCATCAGTTTCACAAAAAGCAGTCTGAAGTGCATAATACGTTTGCCCAAAAGCGGCGATATAGAAAAAAATGGTCAGAAGAATGAGAGTTGTCTCATTTAAGGAAAACAAAAATTCCAAAATCACTCACCCCTCATTTTTTTATCAGCACTACAAAAAGTAGAATCATTTATTTTGCCATCGCAACAAGTAACATCTTTTCCTCCTGATTCCACATGTCCAGCAACCGACACAATCTGTGAAATATCAATGTCATTTAGAAAAGACGAAGGCAGTTTGAGAATGACGATAACTTCATGTTCTTCTTCCGACACCTCTACAAAAACATGAGCGGCTTTGAGCTGAACCGTCAATAATTGGAAACTCCTCGCCAAGTTATTTGAGCAAGCACTAGAGAAAGTCTCAAACGCAAGTCTGAGTTCTATATCATTTGCCTGTCGCTGTTTAATAAAAATCATTAAAGCAGAAACTTTTGCATCGAAAGCAAGACGCGCAAAACCATAAATGAAATCGTATATAAAAGTGATTTTTTCTACTGGTAGCGACTCATTAATTTCTACAAAAGCAGCACTGTCTATTCCAAGAGAACTGAAATCAGATGTTATTTCATGAAGAAGAAGTTGCATTTGGCCAAGATTAAAAACATGATCTTTATGTGCGGAAATTACGAGATTTCCTTTACGCTTGCAATATGCTGTCAAGAACTTCACCTGCTCAAGAACTTCTCTTCTTCTCTGTATATCGTCGGGACTATCACTTGCGGGCAAGTTCTTGACCAATTCCTCAATCTTTAAAAAAATGTCATGTAACGAACGCTCTATAGCAGAAACTAATGATTGTTTGCAGTCATTTAAGGCAAGCAACTTTCTTGTCGCTTGTGCACGTTCTAGAACTTCCTTGTGCAAATAAAGCTGGTTTTGTTTGGCCTTTAATTCTTGACGCCGCTTGTTTATAGCCCCAACATCAATAGTTGACACAGCAGTTCCGCCAGTAATAGGAAATGATCTAATCATAATGTTCGAATTATTGTTGTCTAAACAGGAAGTGATTGAATCTGAAGAAGCCAGCGCGGAAACATCATTTTCTGAAACAACGGGTGAGACATCTGCTTCTTTAGTTGAGAACTGCATTTTTTTATCTTTCGAAAAAAGCTTTACATTAAAAGGAAGTGCATAAAAAGCTTCGTCATAATGCAGATAGGAAGGAAAAATTCCGAAATCAAGAGATAGCTCAATGGCTACTAAAACTAGAACAGAATAAACAAGCGCAATGTTGGTTTTAAAAAGAAAGTATTGTCTGAAAACATAAAGAAAACAATAGGAAACAGCAACAATGACAATTATTGTGATCGGAATAAAAGCAGGTCGAAGTCGATTTTTTGACGCTGGTACAATCAAGACAAAAAACGACCCATATAAACCTAATATCCAAAACAAGACTAACCAATAACCCCAGTTATAGGAATAATTCCCCGACCATCCAACATCAGCGAAATTAAAGTCAAAAACCTGTTGATGAAAATTGTTGGTTAGAATAAAAAATACCAATGCAATGCTAATGAAAAGAACAACTTTTCGTGAAACCAACCCTGCCACAGTGTTTTCAACACACACAGCGCGAAGCGAGCTTGAAAAGCAAAGCGCTGGAACAAAAATCATTGGTACGTAATAGAGATACCAGCAAATTGATGAAAACAGGTCGTTTCGGCTTGGATATTTTATTAACACAAGCAGCATCCACATCGCAAGAAGTCCGGCTATAGCAACGAAACGTCGCCGTATATAGGCATCAGGACAACGAGCTGCAATAGAAAAAGCCCAACAAGAAAAGAGTGGTCCCATTAAGAGCATCAATCCTGAAGTGCTTGAAGAGCCGGTCCCCATAACAGTAAATTCGGGATTATCAAAAGGTAATAGAATTTGAAAGCTAACGAGCGAGGCAAAAATTAGCAAGCCTACGCACCCCGCAACGATTAGTACTTTTCTCTTAAAACCAGCAAGTCGGTGTGCAAAAAACTCGCCCATAACCCTCCATAACCTTAATAATTAAATAATGACTAATTGGTTAGAAAGTCCTCTGTAACAAAGTAGTCAAGTTTTAAATCATTTTTATCTATTGGGACGTCGTTAACTTTTTGGACCTCAAAAGCAACTCCAATTTTTGGAATATAAGAGGGAAGTCTGCGCAGATAGCGGTCATAGAAACCTCCTCCATAGCCCAAACGATTAAGCATGTTATCGAATGCTACTACTGGGCAAACAATCAAATCTATTGCTTCAGGTGCAACGACTTCGAAATCGTCAATTGAAAACTTGTCAAGTTGACTAAACTGCGCGTCATAACTTGTAAATTCCATGTGGCCCTTCTCGTCATTAACAATAAAAGGCTTGCAAACATTTATTTCAAATACTTTAGCAGAGTTTACAAATTCTGATAGATCAACCTCTCCTTCCATCGCGTCATAAACCGCAATAGTTAGATAGCCAAATCCCCCGGAATTTAAGTTTGACTTCATTTGTAAATCACGACAACTTGCATCTAGCTTGGGGTTAGTTAGAAACTGACTTGAAAGCGACTCGCATATTTTTGAACTAAAAGAAGCAACTTGCTCCCTCGTAAGCGCATTTCTGCGCTTGAGAACAAGTTGCCTTAACTTCGTTTTTCTATTTTTAATAGCGTCGTTATTTTGCAACAACGTTTACCAATCGCCCAGGGACGAAAATTTCTTTCACGACTGTTTTACCTTCGAGATCTTGCGAAATTGCCTCTTTTGCTCTCGCTATAGCTGTCTCTTTGTCACAGTCAGCTGGAATCATGATTCTGGCTTTGACCTTGCCAAGAAGTTGGACTGCAATTTCGACTTCATCTGCAACACAAAGAGTCTCATTAAATGATGGCCATGTTGCCTCGGTTGCTCTGCCCCCTTTTTTAATTAAATCGCGATAGAGCTGATCGCAGAAATGAGGTGTCATCGGGAACAAAAGTTCGACAATAGTTTCTGCAACATCATCGCAAAGGTCTTTCAATTGTTTGTCATTTTCACGCAAATCTTTAGAATTCGAACGTAGGAAAGCACCAATTGCATTAGATAATTCCATGATTGAAGCAATAGCAGTGTTGAAATTGTTTCGCTTAAAGTCTTCCGTAACTTTTTTCACAGTTGCATGGCGAACTCGAATGAGATCTTTTGCAGTAGCTTCAGCTTTTCCTGCCTGGGTCTCTTCAAAGAATGTCTCTTCTCCAGCATTTCCTTTGAGATCGTAGACTTGACGCCAAACTCGTTTCAAGAATTTAAGCATCCCAGCAAGGCCATCTTCGTTCCAGAGTTTCTCTTTGTCTGGAGGCCCCATAAAAAGAACAGCAGCTCGCACAGCATCAGCGCCATATTTCTTAATCATTTCCTCGGGAGAAACGACATTTCCCTTCGACTTGCTCATTACCTCACCGTTAGAATCAAGAACCATTCCTTGACAAAGAAGATTCTCAAACGGTTCATCAAAGTCGACCATACCCAAATCGCGACAGACTTTCGTGAAGAAGCGCGAATAGAGAAGATGCAAAATAGCATGCTCAATGCCACCGATATATTGATCTACTGGCAACCATTTGTTCGCAAGCTCAGGCGAAAATGGTTCCTTGTCATTGTGTGGGTCAGCATAACGCAAATAGTACCAGCTAGAGCAAGTAAATGTGTCCATTGTGTCGGTCTCGCGACGTGCAGGCGCACCACAAACTGGACATGAGCATTCTGCAAAAGACTTGTGTGTGGCAAGAGTTTCACCATTAGACAAGTCGATGTCTTCAGGCAGAAGAACCGGCAAATCTTTTTCTGGAACAGGAACAACACCACACTTTTCACAATGGATTGCAGGAATAGGGTTGCCCCAATAACGCTGGCGTGAAATGAGCCAATCGCGCAAACGATATTCCGTCGTCCTGTGGCCCGCCTTTTTCTCCTCCAGGAAATCGACGATTTTTTTCTCACCTTCAGAATGCTTGCCGCCAACAAGACCAGTAAAATCACCAGATTGAACTAGCACTCCTTCAGCTTCCATTGCCTGTTCCCAGTCAACAGAAGTAACTACTCGATTTTTTTCTCCATTTAACTGTTCAAACAGAGGGTCATCTTCCTTCAAAATAATAGGAATTATTGGAAGGTCATATTTTTTTGCAAATTCAAAGTCACGTTGGTCACCACAAGGAACTGCCATAACAGCACCAGTACCATAATCAGCAACAACATAATCAGCAACCCACACAGGAACAAGCTCCCCGTTGACTGGATTTTTAACATAACGTCCAGTGAAAACACCATGTTTTTCATGGTCTCCTTGAGCACGTTCAACCGCCGAAACTTTTGCCGCTTTCTCTGCAAACTCAATCACTTCGGATTCTTTATCAGTGCCATGAACAAGATCATGCAACCCTGCATATTCTGGAGCCAAAACAAAGAAAGAACATCCAAACAATGTGTCGGCGCGGGTAGTGAATACCGTGATTGTCTCACCGTCAGCAGGAGTAGTAACCCCATCTAATGGCTCAACAACAAAGTCAACATTAGCGCCTTCGCTCTTGCCAATCCAGTTTGCTTGCTGCTGCTTTACGTTTGCAGGCCAACCAGGAAGTTTTTCGAGATCGTCAAGCAATTCTTCTGCATAATCGGTGATTTTGAAATACCACTGAGTTAAATTTCGCTTTTCAACAACGCTTGAGCAACGCCAACAAACGCCCTCTGTAACCTGCTCGTTAGCAAGGACAGTCTTGCATTTTGGGCACCAATTGACTGGAGATTCACGCCTTTCTACGAGGCCTTTCTTCCAAAATTCTAAGAAGAGCTTTTGTCCCCATTTGTAATACTCTGGGTCGCAAGTGCGAACTATGCGATCCCAATCATAGGAAAAACCCATTCGTTTAAAACTTGCAAGCTGGGTGTCTATGTTGGAATAGGTCCATTTTGCTGGATGAGTGTTGTGCTTAATAGCGGCGTTTTCAGCAGGCAAACCAAAAGCATCCCAACCAATTGGATGCAAAACCTCAAAACCACACATTCTCCAATAGCGTGCAAGACAGTCTCCATAGGTGTAGTTTGAAACGTGCCCCATGTGGATGTCTCCCGATGGATATGGAAACATCTCAAGGATGTATTTTTTCGGCTTGGTGGAGTTCTCGTCTACATGGTTAGTACCTTCCGCTTCCCACGCAGCTTGGATTGATTCCTCAACAACTGACGGATTGTATTCTTTCATATTCTTCCCTTATAACTTGAATTTTCAAGAGTTATTCTATCATGCACAGCGCATTTCGATTAATTTGCGCAACTCATCAATTCCCGTTTTTTTCTCTGCAGAAGTAACAATCACAGGCACATCTCTTCCTAGTTCAAGCAATCGCATAATGCGTTGCTTATTCGCATTGGCCTTCTGTTTACTGAGCTTGTCGGCTTTCGTCAAAACTACTGCAAAAGGCGCATCAACATCTTTTAAAAATTGAATCATCGTAAAATCTAGATCGCTTGGGTCATGACGAATGTCAATCAGACTAACTGCCAGCACTAAATTACGTTCCTGATTAAAATATTCTTCGATTAAATCAGCCCAGCGATCGAGCTCAGACTGCGAAACTTTCGCAAATCCATATCCAGGTAAATCAACAAAATCGACCCCATCAACGTCAAAGAAATTGATAGTAGCAGTTTTTCCAGGCTTCGAAGAAACTTTTGCAAGGTTTTTTCTGTTCAAAAGCGAGTTTAAAAGCGATGATTTGCCAACATTTGACCTTCCTGCAAATGCTACTTCGCAAGTTTTGCTTACTGGCAACTGAGATGAAACGCCATAGCTTGCCGTATATTTTGCTTTATTGAAATTCAAAATTAGCAACTCCAAACATCGCGAGAAAAAAACATGTCCCAAAGAAACATCCAACAAACGTCTAACCATAATCAACACAAAGTTCGCCTGATTAGCGCATTACCACCAAAAACCTTAAAAGAGCATCTCAGTCCTCAAAGTTTTATATAACTAAGGGGCCCAAATTCAAAAGAGCCCCTCACAAAAGCAAATTTATTTTACTAGCCCCCTAGTGAAGCTGTGCGTTTGATGCATATGTGTTTGAATCGCGAATTGTAACGTCGTGAGCACCGCCTTCAACAATTGACGTGCTTGAAACGAGAGTGAGTTTCGCTTTCTTCTGAAATTCAGGGATTGAAAGCGCCCCACAGTTGCACATAGTTGACTTAATTTTCAGCAAGGTAACTGCCATGTTGTCATGCAAAGAGCCAGCATAAGGAACATAGGAATCAACGCCCTCCACAAAAGAAAGACCTTTTTTCTCGCCACCAAGGTCATAGCGCTGCCAGTTGCGAGCACGGGCAGAACCTTCGCCCCAATACTCCTTCATGTAATTTCCGTTAACCATAACTTTGTTTGAAGGAGACTCATCGAAACGGGCAAAGTAACGACCAAGCATCACAAAGTCGCTTCCCATCGCAAGCGCAAGCGAAATGTGGTGGTCATACACAATTCCACCATCTGAGCAAATTGGGATGTATTCACCTGTTTCTTCGAACCACTCGTCACGTGCTTTTGCAACTTCAATCACGGAAGTAGCCTGACCGCGCCCAATTCCCTTTGTTTCACGAGTGATGCAAATTGAACCGCCGCCAATTCCAATCTTTATGAAGTCTGCTCCATTTTCAGCAAGGAAACGGAAACCTTCCCTGTCAACAACGTTTCCAGCTCCTACTTTGACATCATTTCCATAATGCTCACGAATCCATTGCAAAGTATATTTTTGCCAATCAGAAAAACCTTCCGAAGAATCAATGCATAACACGTCTACCCCTGCATCGACGAGCGCAGGGACGCGATCGGCATAATCGCGAGTGTTGATTCCTGCACCAACCATAAATCGTTTGTCAGCGTCCAACAACTCATTAGGATTTGATTTGTGAGAGTCATAATCTTTGCGAAAAACAAGTGATGACAAGCAACCATTTTTATCAACAATTGGAAGAGTGTTTAGCTTATGATCCCAAATAATGTCATTTGCTTCTTTTAAAGTGGTGTCGGTGTTGCCCATGATGAGCTTTTCAACAGGGGTCATGAACGTTTCAACTTTTTCTGTTCCATCCATTCGGCTTGGACGATAGTCGCGCGAAGCCACCAGTCCCAAAAGCTTCCCATGAGAAGTCCCATCACTAGTGACTGGCATTGTTGAGTGGCCAAATCGCTCCTTCAAAGCAAGCACATCGCTGAGTGTCATGTCAGGCTTTAGATTTACGTCCGACTCAACAAAACCAGCCTTGTGATCTTTAACGCGTCTGACCATTGCAGCCTCATCCTCAATTGTTTGAGATCCATAGATAAATGACATTCCGCCCTCTTTCGCGAGAGCAACAGCCATTTTGTCATCTGAAACAGACTGCATGATTGCAGAAATCATAGGAGAAGCCAAACAAATTGGGCAATCCTCCTTTCCTTTTTTATATTTAACAAGAGGTGTTTTTAAAGAAACAGCAGCAGGAATGCACTCTGAAGAGGAATAGCCCGGAACCAAAAGATACTCATTAAATGTGCGTGATTGCTCTTCAAAATATTCAGCCATACTACTCTCCTTTTCCCGTCGAAACTTTTTTGTAATTATAAAACAAGGCAACAAAAAAAGACGGCCCTAAAGCCGTCTTTTGTAGCCATTTGCTGGTCAAATTTAGAATTTCTGATGTATTTGTTTTGGAGCGAAGCAAATAGGGCACTTCTCAAAATCATCGCCTTTGTGAATATATCCACAAATTGGGCAAAGATAATAGGAATCATCGTCAGGATTGTCGATGTTGTTGTAGGCATCGAGATAAAGTTCTGCATGAACCGCCTCAGCAAGTTTTGCACGAGTAAAGACGAGCTCAGCGGCTTTGTCGCCCTCTTCCTGAGCAACTTTAATGAAAGTTGGATACATGTCAGAAGTCTCATAAATCTCGCCGTTTGCTCCAGAAATGAGATTTACATCTGTTTCGTGTGTTTCAATGCCGGTTGGAGGCTCAGGTGCCACATAGCCTGGTTTCTTCTTTTTGATTTCATTTGTTTCAAGTTTGATGTGGATTTGCTCAGCTGCGCTTGTTGCTTTGAAAAGACGCGCAAGCTGTGAATAGCCCTGTTGCTCAGCTGCTGCAGAAAATGCTGCATATTTTGCGCTTGCTCCAGTTTCGCCGCAAACAGCTGCTTTCAAATTGTCGAGGGTAGTCCCAGCCTCAGTCTTAGTGTCAGCAACTACATTAAAGTTTGTTGCATTTGCTGCAGATGGCATTTCTGCTCTTGCTTTCATAACCATAATATACTCCCCTTTACTATTTGGTCTAACTCTTACATATTGTGGTAAGTTGTTCCTTAGTATACCATTTATTGAGTTGTAAAAACGCAAAAGAGAAATTTTTTGCATAATAACCGCACTATGCTATAATTTGTAATCCCAATAGGGACTAAATACATTGCGGGGTGGAGCAGTCTGGTCAGCTCGCCGGGCTCATAACCCGGAGGTCGTAGGTTCAAATCCTGCCCCCGCGACCAAAATTTCAGCCCTGAACTGGTAAAACGGTTCAGGGCTTTTTCGTTGCCTTGGGGCAAAAATGCCCAAAGTAATCTGTATGGTAATATGTATGAGCGAAAAAAGCCTTAGACCCTGCGTTTCGCCAGGCTATCTCTGAGCGCTCGGAGCACCTCAACCGCAACGGGCAACTCGTCAATCTCGAATGAATCAAGAATCTCTTGCACCTCGGCGGAAAGCTTCGCCTTGTCGGGTTTTGGGGCGTCATTGAGCAAAGCGTCGGTGCCTACCGACAGCTCCTCTGCAATCTTTGCGAGCACGGGCAGGCTCAGCTTGGTGTTGCCCGTTTCGATGTGGCTCATGTGCGTTACAGATATTCCAACTTTTTGTGCGAGCGCCTCCTGCGATAGTCCGCAGGCTTTGCGGTAGCGCCTGATGCGCCGTCCTATGTCGAAGTATTTCATTTTAACCGCCCGTCAAAATCAAGTTGCCTTGAATCGTATGGGCGATTGTTCAGAATTATAATAAACTGCAAGGGCTGTTATATGCTTATGCAGTTAATGTATGGAGCCGCATTCGAAAGAATGCGGCGGGAGTATCGAGGAACCCACAACAGGAGGTACAAGAAGGAGAATTAAAGGTCTTGCCCTATCGGCAATAGTGGCGGCATCGCTGCTCGCCCTCCCCCTTACGGGGTGCAGCGGAAGTAATGAGCCCGCCCAATCGGACGAACCCATCACCGCTTCGCAGGCGTTCAGTTCGGAATGCCTGTGGTTCCACTCAAACGGCGAGCCAAAGAAAGACGGAATGGTGCACACTGTCTACGCCTTCGACGGTGCTGGCAACGTCACCGTGTACGACACAGACATGTCATACGGAGATTTGAACGGGAAATCCAACGAGGAGATAATCAAGCTCGCCCAGCAGCAGAATCGCGAGAATAAGATTGCTGAGCTGGAAAACGACATCAAGGTACTCAGGCAGGACAATGACGAGCTGCAGGCCGACCTTGATGACATGAACGAGGAGAAGGGGGATTACGCAAGCGACCCTGATACCCTTGGCGTCATCGAGAGCGACATCAGCGAGGCTCAGTCCCGCATCTCGGACAACAACGCCAAGATTGACGAGGACAACACCAAGCTCGACAAGCTCAACTCAGGGAGCTATGTGGAAGAAGCGCAGCCCTTCTCGCTCAGCATCGAGACCGACGACACCGGCAACAACGCCGTCTCCGAGATCCTGACGGTCGGCGACGACTCCATCGAGTTCTCCAAGCGAGACATGAGCTGGACGGTATACGACCTCTACTTCCTGGGATACGACGGCCTGTACACCGCCGTCGAGCAGGGTCACCACGGATTCATCCTCGACACCCCAGGCACCGAGGGCGTGGAGGTAGATTAACCACATATGCAAGTTGTGACCGAAATTGCTTGCAAAGAAACAACGAGAAAGGAGGAAGAAGACAATGGATAAACTTTCCCAGTGGGCGCGCTCTCATAAGCCCCAAGTCGCAGCGATAGCCGCTGCGATCGTTGTTGCGATAGCCGTGGCAAGTGGAGCGTTCGCAACGTCCGAGCAACAACCAGAACAGCAGGAGTCAAGAACCGTCGATGTGACCCTCAACGTCACGGCCGACAACGGCTGGGACGAGAACTCCACGCCCGCCATCGCCCATATCGAGGGCAACGATGTGGACTTCTACCACGCGGTGACCCCTGATGCCGAGGGCAACAAGGGCACTTCCACGGTCGAACTCGCCGAGGGCGACTACACCGTGAGCTTCGTCAGCCCCGTCAACTCCGACGGTTCCGCGTTCGACATCTACGACACGGGCGCTCCCGTCGACATCACCGTCGACGCCGACGCGAAGAACGCACCTGCCGTCAACTGCCCTATGGCGCAGATTCCCGCCGACAAGGTCACCGACGATATGCTCGCCGACATCGTCAACAAGACCAAGGACGCCATCAAGAAGGGTGACGAGACCTTGAAGGGCGACGCGGGCACTGGCATCCTCGACAAGCTCGACGGCAACGTCGCCAAGAACCCGAACGCGAGAGACAAGACCAAGCAGGAGGCGACTGACGCCGACAAGGACGTCGATGTCAACGACAAGCCTGCACAGACGACGCCGTCCGCCAAGAATGACGGCAATAAGGCTGACAGCAACGCTGGTTCCCAGCCTTCCAACAACGGCTCTTCGAACTCTGGCAATTCTGGTTCTGCTTCCAGCAAGCCTTCCCAGTCCAGCGAGCCTTCCAAGCCCGCCCATACGCACACTTGGGTGAACCACACGGCTACCCGCAATGTCTGGGTAAGCAACTGGGTCGACGTGCCGACTACGGCACTCAGCAGGTCGTCGTAGGTGAAACCTACATCTTCTCTGACGGCTATTCCACTAGCGACATCAACTCTGCCAAGGCACATGCTCGCGAGTTGATTATGGCGGGTAAGGACTCTGGCTATCAGACAACGCCTATCTACGAGACTCAGCAGGTTCAGACTGGTTCCCACAAGGAGGACCACGGTTACAACAAGACCGAATCTTACGTGGACTACGTGTATTGCAGTTCGTGCGGTGCTCGTCAGTAACGGGTGGCATGACCATCAGTAACGACAGTATCGTCACGGCACGTACTGTGTTCGGGCATAGCCCTCACAGACCCGCGCGTTCCCTCCGGTCGCGTGCAGGTGTCCGTTTCCCGAACAAGGGGAGCATCCATATAATGAACTGCGCCCCAAAACTTGGACGGCCCAATAATAGACTACGCCACTAGGG